>Ga0272441_10000005_pt1 | contig 614963 bp, 485 predicted proteins | sample SSMProp6N_FD_193582 | JGI IMG/M metagenome (GOLD analysis project Ga0272441, IMG submission 193582) | Marine sediment archaeal communities from Little Sippewissett salt marsh, Falmouth, MA, United States - SSM-Prop-6N | ecosystem: Environmental > Aquatic > Marine > Wetlands > Sediment ... | reverse complement strand
GCGTCACAAGAACCTCCACCTCCGTCGAGCCGCCGGAACTCCCCGACGCGTCCACACCGCATCCCACCGCGTAGAGATCGATCCCCGTCTCGCTCGACGTGCCCGTGATCGTCCCCTCGTAGTGCGGCGTCAGCAGGCCCACAAGGCCGATCGACGCCACCTCCGCATCCACGTCAGCCGACCCGAACGTCAGAGCCCCCGTCACCGGGATCACGTCGTCGAACGCGTGGTAGCTCTCGCCAGACTCCTGGCCGTAGATCGAGAGTTCCTCGCCATACGGCGCCAGCACCGTCAGCGTCACGTCACCGGACGGGCCCGTCGTCCCGGAGATCGGGGCCACACCCCACCCGTCGATCTCAACGTACACGTCGGACACGGGAGCCGACAGCGAGTCCTGCACCGTCACCGTCACGTCCGTCGATACGTTCACAGGTACCGACGACGGTACGATCGTGTATGTTACCGGCACCACGACGTTCACGCTGCCGGAGTAGGGGACGCAGTTGTGCTTGTCGACCCAGACCTGCATCGTGCCCACGTCGTCCGGGGGCGTCGAGATCGCGATGTCGGCGTGACCCGTGGCGTCCGTGTACTGGGTCTCGTAGAGCTGTCCGTCCATCGAGATGCAGACGAGCGCGTTCTCAACGGGCGCGCGGCTCGCCGTCGCCACATCGATCGAGAACGTTCCTCCGCCGACCGGGAAGGCGGACGCGTACGAGACCAGGAGATCCTGCGGCGTGTCGGTCCACGGATCGAGCGCGGGATCGCCGAAGACCGTGTAGATCTCGTAGTAGTACCTCGAGTTGCCGCTTCCGGAGTAGGCCTCGTAGACCGCCCAAAGGCCTTCGTTGAACATGCCGCGGCACCACGTGTAGTCCTCCCCGAACCACGCGTCGTAGACCGCGCTCTCCATGATGTCGTCCTCGGTCCAGAGAGACGACTCGGCCGCGCCGAGGAAGAGCACGCCGCCATTCGGCGCCAGCGTCCAGGTCTCTCCGAAGCAGGTGCTGCCGAACGACCCCGTGAGGCAGGCATAGGACTGCACCATCGGAAGCATGTCGACGTTCGTGAGTCCGTTGACGTTGGAGGCGGAGACCGGCGGCCCGTCGGCCCACGAGTTTACCGAGCCGTGGCCCGAGTACGTGAGCATCGAGACGCCGCCGTTGATGTCGCCGATCACCTCCGACGTCGTTGCGCCGGAGTGGTAGTAGCGCTTGTTGATCTCGGTGTAGCCGGCGGGACTCACCCAGGTGTCTATCACGTAGTTGTGCGTGCCCTCGGAGACCGTGTAGTTGTCGTTCGAGGCCATGAACGTGGCCTTCTTGAGCCAGTCGGTCCCGCTCGAGAGGTTCAACTGGATGTAGTCGGTGGTCTTGCCGGCAAGAAGCGTCACGTCGGCCTCTGAGTCGCACGAGAACCGGCCGACGAAGATATCGGGGAGCCAGTCGGAGGCTCCGTCCATGCACGCGTAGTAGAGATCGCTCTCGGACCCGGAGTCCGATCCGGTCCACGGCGGGATCTGCCCGGTGTCGCCGACGAGCAGTACGAACGTCGGCGCCGTGTCCCAGTTCGTGTAGGCATCCAGGATGTAGGCCTGGATGTTCGTCGTCGTCGCGCCGCCTGGAATCTCCGACGTCTTGACGACGGTGGTCTCGTATCCGAGGTTGTTGCGAAGCTCGGCGAACTCCTGGATCTCTTCGTAGAAATCGTCGTAGACGACGATGATGTAGCCGATGGGGAGCGCGAGCGCGCGTGTTCTGAAGTCATCCGCGTTCACGAAGTGCCTGCGCGCGAAGGCATCGAAGTCCGGCGAGGCGTACCGGTCAAGCACTCTCTGCGTCTCGCCCCAGTCGCTGCCCTCGAAGTCGACCGCGACCTCGATGTCCGTGAGGTAGCGCACCGTCCCGGTGGCAGGGCTGTACTGGACCGGGAAGATCTCGAGCTCCACGAAGCCGTGGGCGCGAACCGTCCCGGCCTCGCCGAGAGCCGCAGCAACGTTCGGGGTGAAAGCGTCGGTCGCGTACGCGGACTCGTCGTAGGCGAACTCGGCCGCTTCGCGGGCGCCCGGCACCTTCTCGATCGACGGCTGCACCGGGATGATGGGCGCTTCGATCCCGAGGGCTTCGAGCGTCGTCTCCTCGTATCGAGCGCTGAGGATCCGCAGGCGCGGCTCTGCGCCCTGCGGGAGCTCGATGTACTCACGGATCACCGGTAGCGCGGGTGTGCCGGGGACGATCGTGGAGTAGGAGCCCGGCAGCGTCAGTGTTGCGAACGTGCCTCGGTCGGTCCGCTCGGTCTCCGTGAGGAGGCCAGGGACCTCGATGGTCAGGCGGACGCCGGAGGCGCCGGAAGAAACAAGCGCGACCTCGGGCTGCGCCGCATGGTCCGACGCGCCGAGATCGATCCATCGCGCCGACGCCGAGAGCGGCGCCGCGACGGCAAGAGCAAGAACCAGACAGACAAGGGCCTTCACGGAACGCATCCGCTCCTCCGATCATGGCATGCACGAAGCCATCGACCGAACCCGAGGCTTCGCGTCTCCGGTCAAGCCATCCCGGTGAGTCCGGGGGCCAGCAACTCACGTGTTCTGTACAGATTATGCCATATGTCATCAGCATTTACAAGGACAAGGTGAGACGCGATTCAATCGGGCGGACGCGATACGCGGCGAAAGGTGAGGCGTCCGTCAGTCGCCGCGGCATGCGGAGACGCGGAGGGAGGGTGTCTGACGCGCCTGCCACCCGCTGGCCTCGTGACACAATCCTGACATCGCGATGGACACGCCGGCCGGGTTGTGGTAGAATCCGTCCACAGTATCCCGTAACCTGCGAGCGCAGAAACCTGTCACACGACACCACAATGGTCGAGACCCTGTGGTGCCACGAAGGGGTATTGCCAGCTTACGCAAACGATCGAAGGGAGGTGCGAAGGCACGAACTGACATGTCCACATCAACCGCCCGCCTGCTTCCGGGTCGCACATGACCCGTCCCGAGCCGGGCAACCCGAACAGAGGAGTGGGCACCAATGAAGCGTTTTGTGATCGTCGCCATCTGCATTCTCATGGCAGCGAGCGTCGCCCTGGCCGAGAAGCCGGCCATCGACGCGAAGCGCTGCGAAGTGAAGATCGGCCACGGCTACGTCGACCGCGACTACGACGAGGGCTTCGAGATCTCCGTTCCGCCTCCGGGCTGGACTGCCGTCGTCACCGACACGAACGACCCGACGTACACGTGGTACCAGGACTCCTACAATCCCCTCGAGGGTACGTACTACGCGGACTGCCTGTACGACTACGACCTCGATCCGCAGGATGAGTGGCTCTACTTCGACCACGTTCTTCAGGCCGGCGAGACGCACCTGAACTTCGGCGCGATGGCGAGCTACTACTACGCCGTCAGTCCGTACCAGAACTACAACACCTACGTCACCGTCGACGGGAAGATCGTGTGGGACTTCTTCACCGACCACGCGACGGACACGAGCTACGAGTGGAAGATCTACGACGTGACCCTCAATCAGTCCGAGGGTGACACGATCACGGTCGGCTTCGGGTACGTCGGCGTTGACGGCGCCGAGGCCGCCTTCGACCGCGTCGGCCTGAACGGCGGCTACACGCCGCCTCCGCCTCCGCCGAACGACGTCTGCGAGGACGCCCTGCCGCTTCCGAACGGCGACTTCGAACTCGATGTCGACACCAGCCTGGCCAACGACGACTACGATCCCGGCTACGGCGGCTGCACCGGCTACAGCGCCGCGGGCACCGATCTCGTGTGGTACACGGATCTCGATGCCGGCCAGACGATTACCGTGCTCATGTATGCTGACTTCGACGATTCGATCTACCTCGTCACCGACTGCGCTGACGTCGTGAATTCGTGCGTCGCCGGCGATGACGCGTACCCGGACGGCTCGACCTTCACGTACACCGCCACCGTGGCCGACAGGTACTACCTGATCGTCGATGGCTACAGCGGCAGTGGCACGGCGACGGTGACCGGCTCGAACGAGGGCAACGTCACGGCCGTCGAGGACGCGAGCTGGACCTCCATCAAGGCGCTCTACCGCTAAGACGTCACGCGTCTGACGGAAGCAGCATTGCGAAAGAGGGGGCGGATTCGGTTCCGCCCCCTCTCTCTGTCATGCCGCGCCGCGAAGGCCGGGCGCACAAGGTCTCTATCTCAAAAGGACGAGCTTCCCGACCGCGCGATCCCGCCCGCTCGAGGCCACGCAGAAGTACACCCCGGCGGCTGCAGACACTCCGGCGTCGTCGCGGCCGTCCCAGCGGAGCGCTCGTATGCCGGACTCGAACGCCTCGCTCGCGATCCGCCGCACCAGTTGTCCTCTCACGTTGTAGATCGCGACGAGGACGGATCCGGCGTCCGGCGGTACAACGAGCGCAAGATCGGCGCTCGATGCGGTCGGATTCGGCGCGATCGCGACGAACGCGAGCCGTGTCGCCGGAGCCTGCGGCTCGCCGTCGACGCCTGTCAGGTCGTCGTCGACGGTCACGTCGGCCTCGTAGGGGAGGTGGTTCGGCGCCCAGGCCGTCATGAGGAGCGTGCCGGCCGTGGCGGGAACGATCGAGAGCGTGGCCGCGCCTCCCGATGTCTGCGCCACCTCGTAGACATCATTGCCCTTCCAGAGGCAGACCGTCGCGCCGTCGATCGGGCCCGATCCGTCCTCGACGGTCACCGCGAAGCTGTTCGGCAGCCCGGCGTATACCTCCGGTGGATGTGTGACTGCCAGCGGCGCAGGGTCGGCGGTCCAGATCGGCAGGGCGGGATCCCCGATCAGGGTCAGCTGCAGGAAGACCTGGCGGTGGAGATTGTAGGGGTCGTTCGGATCGTACTCGTCGTTCTTGAGGTCGCTGAAGTTCTCCCCCAGGTAGACGAACCCGTCGTCGAAGAGGTTCCGGTAGAAGAACCGGTCCTGCCTGACGTTGTACCAGTCCGGGTCTTCGACGGGCCCGCCCCACCCGGTCCTCGTGTTGCCGATGAAGGCGAACCCGCCCCCGGACGGGTTCTTCACGAACTCCTCGGCGATGCTCGTGTAGACCGTGAAGTCGCACGGATTGCAGCCGACTGCGAAGCAGAAGCTCTGCCGGTTGCCGTTCGAGAGAGCCGCGATCTCTGCGTTCTGAATGATGTCGCCGTGGGAGATCCAGCCGGTACCCATGGAGCTGGCGTTGCAGTGATCGTGGTGGTTGACCAGGTGATAGCCCGCGTTGAGGTAGCCGATGACGTCCTGCCGGTGCGGGCCCGGCTCGATGTCGTACTCCGTGTCGAGCGTCCACCAGGCGGGCAGGTGCATGCTTCGGATCATCTCCTTGCAGACCTCGCCGTCGGCATCGCCCGGAACGCTGATGTCGAAACCGAAGTAGGCCGCCGTCGTGGCCCAGCCGGTGGGCGGCGGGTTCTTCTCGTAGGCGAGCATCTTCGCAGTGAAGCTCGCGATCTCCGAGGACGATCGCATCGGCGCGCGGCCCACGTTGACCTCGCAGACGAAGTCGTCATCGTAGTCCGCGTAGTAGGTGTCGTGCGGGATGTCCTCGGTCCAGTAGCCCGGGATGACGAGCGACGTCATGGCGTAGGGGATGATGTGCGAGTCGGCGCCGAGCAGGAAGTCGGTGGCGCCCCACGTCGCGTGGGCGTCCTCGACAAACGCGCGGACCTTCTCGAGCGTCGTTCCGGAGTAACCGCCCGCCACCGTGATCCAGCCCATCGAGACGACGTTCGTCCGGACGCCCTTCCGCGTACGCCAGTTCGCGAGCGGAGCGAAGTCGTCGACCCAGGCGGCGTCCGTGATGATGACGCAGTCGTAGTCACCGGGCGCAACGCCGCGGTGTGACGGCGCGCGCATGCGGAGCGTGACATCCGACGGGTTGACGACGAGATCGTGCAGCCGCCGCGCAACCTGTGAGCGCTCGCGGTCGGAAGCTGAACCCGGCAGGTAGTCTCCGCAGACATGTCCCCACTCGCCCTCGATCAGGATCTCCATCACCGTCGCGAGCGCGATCTCGTGGCGGTCGGCCGAGTAGCGCAGCGGGTCGAGACGGAGGACGGCGAAGCTCTGCCCGGCGAGATCGGCCTGGCCCGTGAGCCGGGCGCGCGGCGAAGCGGATTGGGGTTCCGCGGCACCGAGGGTTCGAGGCTCGACGAACGAAGGGCGCGACGAGCCGATCGCGGTCTTCGGCTGCGGCGGGCGGGCCGGGGCCACGCGGAACCGGCCGTCGAGAACGGCCTCCTCGCATCCGAGGACGCGGACGCCGGTCGCCCGCATGCCGTCGGGCAGCGCGACGCGAACGGTGAAGCCAGGAACGGCGGGCGCGCCCGCGGGGACGGAGACGTCGCCGCCCTTCAGCCGGAGCACATCCAGGCCGTCGGTGCGGCTGGCCGAGAGGAGCGACTCGTCGAGCGTGATCGTGAGTGTCACCGACGGCGCGGCGGCGTTCCGGACGACGGAGACGTCCGGCCGAAGCCCGTTTCCGGCGGCAGCGACCGGTCGGGCCGCTCCGACGATGCAGCATCCGACGAGCAGCGAGAGAAGGAGAGCGTGCTTCATACCGGCCTCCGGGTCGATGGCCAGGGGCGTGTCATGTCCCAGCATGATTCTATCATAACTGCCAGGACTGTGCAATAGCGTACCAATCGGACCACATGTGTGCGACCGCTTCGTGGTAGGCTTCGGAGGGTTGAGCGATGCCTGCCGTCCTACCGAAGGGAGCATCGGCATTCCGTCGATCCGCGCCATCTCGATTGCAGCAGCCATGGTCGCCCTGGCTGCGTTCTTCTCGAGTCCGGCCCTCGCAAGGCCCGAGTTCGCGACGGACACCGGGCTCTCGTGCGCCGCCTGCCACGAGCGAGGCGGCGACGCCGGTCCGCTCACCACACTCGGCCGCGACTTCCGCGACGCCGGGAACCGGCTCCCTGACGGCCTTGAGACGCCGGGCGGTGTCGCCAGATGGCTCCGCGGCCTGGTCCGCTACCTGCATCTCGTGGGCGGCGTCGTCTGGTTCGGGGCGATCATCTACATTCATCTCTTCGTGAAGCCGAGGAGCCTCGTGAAGGGCCTCCCGCGCGGAGAGGTGAAGCTCGGGTGGTTCTCGATCGCTCTCATGGCCGTGACGGGGACGCTTCTCACGGTCTGGAAGCTCGGCTCGCTCCGTGAGGTCTTGACGACAACGTTCGGAGTCGTGCTGCTGGCGAAGTTCGTCGCCTTCGTGGCGCTCGTCCTCATCGCTGCCCTCGTGACCGCGAGGCTGGACCGCCTCATGAGGCGGGCAGCCGAGGAGGGTAGGGGACCCGGCGAGTGCGGGCGGGTCCGCTTCGTCTACGAGGGCATCCTCTACGACGCGACCGAGAGCGATCTCTGGCGCGATGGTGTGCACATGGGGCGGCATCACGCGGGTACCGATATGACCGGTGCCCTCGCGGACGCTCCGCACGGCGCGGAGGCGCTCGAACGCATCGAGACAGTCGGCCCCGCGGCGTCCACGGGGGAGAGGCTCCCGCCTCCGGCGAAGGCCTTCGTGCGGCTCGCGTACTTCAACCTCCTGCTCATCGCGTTCATCCTCCTTTGCGTTTCGTACTGGAGCTGGGGGCCGCCGCTCGTCGGCGGGGCCGCGCCGGAATCGGCATCCATGTCCGGCCTTCCCACGGCCGTCACCGCGTCGTCGCGTGCGTGTATCGACTGCCATCTCGAGGAGAACATCCAGCCCGTGCAGGTCGCGGAGTGGCGCGGGAGCGCGCACGCGCCCGCGGGAGTCGGCTGTTTCGAGTGTCATCGCGCCGAGTTCGGGGAGGCCGACGCCTACGACCACTACGGCGCGACGATCTCGACGATCGTCTCGCCTCAAGACTGCGGGCGCTGCCACGAACGGGAGGTCGCCGAGTTCACCGCGAGCAAGCACGCCGAGGGCGGTCAGATCCTCGCGTCGCTCGACAACTACCTGGGCGAGGTCGTCGAGGGTGTTCCGGCCGGCGTGAGTGGCTGCCGCCAGTGTCACGGCTCGGTCATCGAAGTGGAGGAGGACGGGCGGCTCTCCGCGCAGAGCTGGCCGAACACGGGTATCGGCCGCATCAACCCCGACGGCACGCACGGAAGCTGCTCGGCGTGCCATCCGAGGCACCGCTTCGCGTCGGCGGTCGCACGGCGCCCGGAGAACTGCGGGCGATGCCATCTCGGACCCGACCATCCCCAGTTCGAGATCTACAAGGAGTCGAAGCACGGCGTCGCGTTCGTGGAGGCGGCCGATCGGATGGCGCTCCGTTCGGAGGAGTGGCGTCTCGGGACGGACTACACCGCCGCGCCGACATGCGTCACGTGCCACAACGGCGCGACGCGGGTCCACGAGTTCACGCACGACGTCGGAACGAGGATCGCGTGGACGCTGCGCCCCGCGATCTCCTTCCACCTCGACGATTGGGAGAAGCGGCGCGACCGGATGGAAGCGACCTGCCGTCACTGCCACTCGCCCGGCTGGGTCGCGAGCTTCTTCACGCAGTACGACGCCGCCGTCGAGCTCTACAACGCGAAGTTCGCGGAGCCCGCGACCGAGATCATGGCGGAGCTGAGACGCGCGGGGCGGCTCACGGAGCGCCAGTTCGACGAGGAGATCGAGTGGCTCTATTTCCTGCTCTGGCACCACGAGGGGCGCCGGGCGAGGCACGGGGCGGCCATGATGGGGCCGGACTACGTGCAGTGGCACGGGTTCTTCGAAGTGGCCGAGCGCTTCTACATGGAGTTCGTCCCCGAGGCCGAGCGCCTTCTACCCGGTGTTACCCGTTCGCACCTCTCGGCCGAGGAGCACCGGTGGCTTCGGGGCCTTCCCGACGACGCCCGCCGCGAGATCGAGGCCTTCTATCGCGAGCGCTATCGTGTGAAGCCAGGCGGCTAGGGGCTTCAGTCGGCGTCACCCGCTCGCCCGCTGCGGGGCGCGGTGGGGAGTGAGCGTGCGTCAATAGCGGAGAGGGGTGACGGAGGTCCGTGATTGCGCTTGACAGGGCTCGTGCCTTCAGCTATCTTCCTGTGGAGCAGACGCGTCCACGTCGATATGGTGACATATCCGAAGACTCGAAGATGAGGGACCTGGCGCAGCAGCCGGTCCCTTCTTTGGTCTCAGAGGTGCCTTGGGGCACCCAGCGGATAGCGTCACCACGATCGGCGGGGGCAAGACCTGCGCGGGACCTGGGGGTCCTGGGGAAGCTGGAGTCGGTGGGTCGAGTGGTCCGGCCGCCGGCGAGACCGACGCCGAAACGGGGGAGCCCCGCGGCGAGATCGAGAGAGGTAGAGCGCGTGAGCACGACCGGTGTAGTGAAGTGGTTCAACGACAGCAAGGGCTTCGGCTTCATCGCTCTGGATGACGGGACGAAGGACGTTTTCGTCCACTACTCGGCCATCCAGGGTGACGATCCTTACAAGTCGCTCAACGAGGGCGACCGCGTGGAGTTCGAGGTGGTCCAGGCCGACAAGGGCCCGGCCGCGGAGAACGTCAGGAAGATCGAAGGCTAGCGCACGGCCGTGAGGCCAGGCGTTCAGAGGTCCGCGAAGGGCCGTTCGGGGGACTCCCGGACGGCCCTTTTGCGTTGGGCGACTCTCGATTGACGGTTGACAGTCATTCAGTTCTGTGCAATGCTCCGGACGTGGGCCATCGAGTGATACGGGGCGGCCGGCCCGGGTGTGTGCCGCCGGCATGACGGCGTTGGCGACCGCCTCGCGATGAAGGAGTCTCGCCTATGAGCTGATCCGCTCCACCTCCGGAGACACGACTCACAGCAGCAGAACCCGGGTAGCAAGGAGTGCAAGCCATGAGACTGTGTGTGATCGCTTCCCTCGCGATGGTCCTCGTCGCGGCTGGCATGTGTTCTGCTCAGGTCTACACCGACGTGTGGGAGATCGAAGACGGTACCGACACGACCTACGCGTGGGAAGATCTGAGCATCGGTTCGTACTGGGAGTGGATGTACTCGGGCGCCATAGGGTCTGGCGAAACCGTCTGCACCATCTCCGACCTGCCGTCTCCGTACCTCCCGACCCAGGCGCTCTACGCTGTCTCGCCCACCGAGGTCAGGGACTACTCCGGTTGCGACTTCTGGGCGATCCTCTACCTCGACAACAACTGGGCGGGCTTCAACGAGCCGGTGACCGTGACGCTCGGTACCGGCACGGCCGGCATCCCCGCGAGCTTCACCGCGGTCGCGGGGCCAGTGACTGTCTTCGTCACGACGTCCGGGAACATCAACTGCGGCGTCCCGTACACGTTCAACTTCGGAACGGTGCCGAACTGCATCCTGAGCAACACCTCCCTCATCCTCGCGATCACGAACGCCGACACCGGCGGGAACACCCACATCTACTGGGACGCTCTCTGCTGCCCAAGCGCGCTCTACGCGTACTGTCCCGGCAGCGCCGTGGAGCCCCAGGGTTGGGGCAGCATCAAGGCGCTCTACAGGTAGAGGGGCCGTCGGTCAGGCTCCGTCGCGCTCATCCTCTTGGATGGCGGGGCACCGTTCACTGCGAACGGTGCCCCGTCTGTTTGAGAGCTTGACAGCCGCGTTGACGGCCGCGAGCATTGTGCGAGCAGTCTCCACACGAGCCCGGAGGGGCCGCGCCATCGCGAGGCATCCGGAACGACCTACCTACAGGGCGGACGTCGTCGGTCCCATCGAGCGATGGGACGAGCGCGACGTGCTCTTCGCCCGTCACGATCTGCACCGCTGCTTCCCGAAGGGGAGCGAGTCGGCGCGCTCCTACTACGAAGCACACCCGGAGAGCCGGGAGTACGATGAACGGATCGCGGCGCTCCCGGGGATCGGGCGAAACGGCGCGGGTGACGCGCCGCTCTTCGAGGAGCTCTTCGCGGCGGCACGGTCGCTCGCTCGGGAGTCGGACGTCGACGGTCGCCCCGCCGCGGCGCGGACCGATCTCGCGCCCGAGGAGGCGGCCAGGCGTGTGAAGGCGTACGCGCGCCTCATCGGAGCCGATGACGTGCGGACCGGGCCGCTTCGGCGGGAGTGGGTCTACTCGCACGTCGGTCGGTCCTTCGGAGACGCCGAGGGCCACGAGCCATGGGGCACTCCGGTCGACCTGTCGCACCACCCGAACGCGATCGCCCTCGCCTTCCGAATGGACCTCGATTTCGTCAAGAGCGCGCCCGAGTTCCCCACGCTCGTGGCGACCGGCGCCGCCTACGCCCTGGGCGCGCACGTCACGGTGCGTCTGGCGGAGTACGTCCGGAGTCTCGGCTACTCCGCGCGGGCTCACCACGTCTACAACTACCGTGTGCTCGCGGTCCCGGTCGCCGTCGACTGCGGTCTGGGCGAGCTCTCCCGTGCCGGCTTCCTCATTACCAAGGAGTTCGGCCTCGGAGTTCGCATCGGCGTCGTGACGACCGATCTCCCGCTCTCACATGATGGCCCCGTGGACATCGGGGTGCAGTCGTTCTGCGAGCGCTGCGAGATCTGTGCCGAGCGGTGCCCCTCGGGTGCGATCCCGTTCGGGCCCAAGGTCGAGCACAACGGCATCATGAAATGGAAGCTCGACGAGGAGCGCTGCTACCGCTACTGGCACACAGTGGGCACCGACTGCAGCATCTGCATGGCGACCTGCCCCTGGACGAAGCCGCACATCTGGCTGCACCGCGGCGCCTCAAGGCTCGCGGCGGTCGCCGGTCCGCACCAGTCGCTCATGGTGGCCGGGGAGAAGCTGTTCTACGGCACCGGAACGAGGGAGGCGCGGGGGCGCTCGCAGGGGCTGGCGAGTCTGCGGCCGACGCGGCTCGGGCTTCACATGCGGTTCGCGGGCGCTGCGGCCGTGGCGTTGCTCGCTCTGGGTGTGTGGTTCGGCGCAGACCGCGGGCTCTGGTCGGCTGGCTTCCAGAAGGGCGCCGCGTACTCGATCTGGCTCGGCTGGCTGGTCTTCGGCCTCGCCGTCGTCTGGAGCTTCGCGGCCGAACGGGAACGACGTCCCGCGGGCATCGCCGTGGCGCTCTTCGGCGTACCCGCGGTCGTGGCCGCCGCGCTCGCTGCGCGCGCCGGGTGGCTCGGCTTCTAGAGCCGTAATCCGGTCAGGCGCGCCGCCTGCCGGGACTCTATCGAACGAGTCTCGTCTCGAAGCTCATCGTCTGCGTCACGGGAATCAGGACGGTCTCGCCATCCGGACCGACGGCGCTGATCGTGCTCGTGCCCTTTCCGTTCGTCGACTCGCTCACGAAGACGCCATCCTCGTACGCGAAGTACGCCGTCGAGACACCCTCGATGATGCCCTCCGACGTCCACTCCGCGGGTCCCTGCGTGCCGCCGCCCTTCGACGTCCCGGTATAGAGGCTCGAGATCCTCGCACAGGGCAGGCCCAGGAACTCCTCGAAACCCTCGAGCGTGTTCCGGGTGGTGACCGAGATCTCGACCGTGCCGCCCTCCGCCTCCTCCGTGAACCCGTCGGTCGCGACCCACGTGTCGCCGACCGCAACGGCTCGGTCTGCGAAGTCGGGGAAGATCATCTGCAGGGCGGTGAGGGCGCTGCGCTTGCCGGCCTCGCCCATATCGTACTGGATTTCGTCGGCCGGCGGGAATCCGCTCTCTTCGCCGAGACGCGAGAGGTTCATCGCGAAGCTGCGGCCGGCAACATCGGCGACATCGGCGGCGATCTGCTGGTCGCCGGCGGTCACCAACAGGCTCATCGAGTCGATCTTGACGGTGAGCAGGAGATCGTCCTCGGTCTCCTCGGGGGTGACCGAGATCAGCGTATGCTGGACGGTCTCCATCTGCACCGGCTTTCCGGGAATCTCCATGGCCTGCGACATCTCGCTCGTGAGGTGATAGCGGAGCGGCGTGTCCTCCGGGACCGCGTACTCGAGCACGACGCCGGTCTCCGGCGTGCCGCGCAGGCCCGTCGTCGGGGCGGCGCAGCCGGCCGCAAGAAGCGCGACCGCGCAGATCGCGCAGACGGCTCTCGTCACTCTCTCGGTCATCTCGAACTCCTCTCGTCTCCTGGTCCACGAGGACGCGGGGCTCATCGGCGCGTTCGAACGCCGCGCGCGGGTGGCCCGTGCGTCAGTCCGGTGCGTCTTCGCCGCGGGCCCAGTCGAGCGGGAAGTCGGCGGGGAGGCGTTCGGCCCGCAGGATCGCGAGGACGGTCGAGTCGTCCCGTGGCGCCGTCCTCGGGTTGATGTACTCCCAGACGGTCTCGCCCGAGCGCGTGATCTCGAAGATCCTGCCGCGCTCCGACTCGCTGATGAGCGTGTTTCCGTTGGGGAGCCGCTGCTGTGCGCCTCGTCCCTTCGTGTAGAAGCCCTCCTCGGCGTACTCCCACAGTATCTCGCTCGTCTCGGGGTCGATCTCCAGAACGCGCGAGCGGTCGCCGAGCCCGACATTGTCGAAGAAGAGAATGCCACCCTCGACGAAGGTCGCCTCGTGTTGCATCCGCCACGGGCCCTGCTTCACCCAGACGACCTCCCTGGCGACCATGTCGATGATGGCCAGCGCGTGCACGTGACGGAGGGAGAGGAGCGCGTGCAGGCGTCCGTCGCGCTCGAAGATCTCGATGGAGTTCGTGTGGAACATGTCTGGGCCCTCGCGCATCTCGACCTCGTCGAGCCATGTGCCGTAGCGCTCGGACCTGCGAAACGACTCGTAGATGGAGACATGACCGGTCTCGTTCCCGTTCCGGTCCAGGATCGCGATCGCGTCGTCGAGCGTCGGCTCTCCGTCGCGAAGCTCCGGCAGTGTGAGTGCTCGACGGACCAGCACGTAGATCGTACCGTCCGGTCCGATGTCGAAGTCGTGGTGCGCGGGCCTCCCGTACCGCCAGAGGACGCGTGACCGGCTGTCGAGCTTCATCATCCTGCAGGGCGACACCGCCGGGAACGGCTTGCTCGTCACGACGAGAAGATCGCCGTTGGAGAGACATCGCACGCGTACCCAGGTGGGAGCTCCCGGGGATGCCCAGCGGTGGACGACCTCGCCCTCCATGTCGATGAGAAACGCCTCCGCCCCCGCGCCGGCCGTGAAGAGCGTATAGCCTTCGAAGGCCGCGCCCCGCACGTATCGTGTGACCCCCGTCTCGGCGGGCACGGGCGCCGTGCCCGCCACGTACCCGAGCGTGGCGATTCGCTCAAGGCGCTCGCGCTGCTCCGGTGTGAGGTTCCGCATCCCGCCGAGCGAGTCGGCTCGGCCGGCGGCCTGATGATCCGGGGCCTCCCGGCCCGGCGCGCGGCCCTTGTGAAAGAGCGTGAGAGCGAGGACCACTGCGGCCGCCGCAACCACGATGCCGACGACGATGGAAGCTCTTCTCAAGGGCATCTCTCCGCGCGTTCATCCGGCTTGTGAGCCCCGCCGCATCGTCCGGGGGAGCAGGTCTCGAGGCCGGCTTCGAGGCGGCCTCGCCTGATTCTATCTGAGGGACGGCCCCTTTCCCAGCCCTTCCGGGCGGCCAGTCGCCCCCCCCCGGGGGCCGCGCGAGGCTCGCGAACCGCTCTGCGGGCGCTTCCCGGCACTCTTCTTGCAAGTTGAACATCCGTCACTTGCGTCGGCGCTCCGGGCTTGAAGCCTCCCTGGCGCGCCGGGAGGCCGGCGCCCTCAGGCAAGGGGGACACCATGCGGTCGAAGCCGCTCGCGATCCTCATCGGCGTCGGGATCGCCGCGGGGGTCGCGGTATTCTTCGGGGCCCTCGGCATCACCTCCGGGCTCGTACATGTGGGCGACGACTTCTTCGCCGCGCTCGAGCGCGGCGACTTCGAAGGAGCCTACGAGTACCTGTCCGCAGAGTTCCACGGCAACACCACCGTCGCCGAGCTGCGGTCGTTCGCCCAAGAGAGCGCGCTCGCCAACTACGACGAGGCGATCTGGTGGCAGCGGACGGTCTCCGGAGACGTGGGCTACCTCGACGGCGAGGTCGAGACGAAGACCGGCGATTGCGTGCCTGTCTCGATCACGTTTCAGAAGGAGAACGGGGAGTGGAAGATCTACCAGATTGACTGGTAGGTCCCGGCCCAGCGATGCTCTTCCCTCGAATCGTGTCGTTGGTCGGCCTGTCCTGGCCGGCCGACGCGCCTGCCCGGCCAACCTTCCTCTCGTCTCACCTGTAGTGAAGGTGGTACACTTGCTCCGTGACTGAGGTACGCTCAGCATACTGCCTTGCCGCCCCGCCGCGCGGGAGCCGACTGCGGCGACCCACACGACGCCGTCCGGAGGTCGCATTGAACGTCGTCACAGCCCTGCTCATCACACTCTTCATCGCCGCCCCGGCGAGGAGTGCCCCTGTGGTCGAAGCGGGGGCCACGTCTGACTCGGTCGGACCGGCCGGGGAGCGCATGGAGGAACTCACGCGCCGGCTGGAAGAGGCGCAGGAGGCCGGGGATCTCGGCGAGGCGGAGTCGCTCGCGAGGCAGGTACTCGAGGCCTCCCGTGAGCTCCACGGAGACGAGCATCAGGAGGTTGCCGGCGCCGTCCGTTCGCTCGGGATGATCCTCTGGCAGACGGGCAAGCGCGCGGAGAGCGCGGAGATGTCCGTCGAGGAGGTGCGCATCCTTCGGGCCGTTTACGGAGCGGAGTCGGAGGAGCACGTGAGTGCCCTCAACACGCTCTCGGTGCTCAGGTATCACATGGGCGACTACGAGGGCGCGGCGGCGGCGAGCCGCGAGGTCCTCGAGCTGAGACGCCGGCTCTACGGTCAAGAGCACACGGAGGTTGCCAAGGCTCTCAATAACCTCGCGACGGCGCTCAGCAAGCTCGGGCGCGGCGAGGAGGCCGTGGAGTCACACCTCGAGGCGCTCGAAGTCCGGCGCGCGGTTCTGGGCGACGACCATGAGGATGTCGTCGAGTCGCTCGCCCAGCTCTCGCTGATCCTGAGGAGGCTCGGCCGCCTCGACGAGGCGGAGACGTTCGCGCGGGAATCGCTCGAGACGAGCCGCAGGATCCACGACGGGGACAGCCCCGACGTATCCTCGAGCCTCCGCTGCCTGGCGTCGATCGTCAAGGCGCGAGGGGGACTCGAAGAGGCCGAGGTTCTCTTGCGGGAGGCGCTGGCCATCGACCGGTCGCTCCACGGAGCGGAGCATGCCGACATTGCGGCGGAGCTCAACATGCTCTCCGCGGTCTTCCAGGATCAAGGCGAGTACTCCGCCGCGGAGCCCCTGGCGCGGGAGGCGCTCGCGATGCGGCGCAGGCTCTCGGGTGGCGAGGGGCCGTACGTCGTGACGAGCCTCGGGGGTCTCGCGAGGCTCCTGCATCTCCGCGGGGACTACGCCGCAGCAGAGCCGCTCTACGAAGAGACGATCGACATGCAGCGGCGGATCCACGGGCACGACCATCAGGACGTCGCCGTCACGCTCAACAACTACGGTCTCTGCAGGAAGGCGCGCGGCGATCTCGCCGCGGCCGAGGCGCTCTTCCGCGAGGCGCTCGAGATCGACCGGGCCCGCCTCGGCGAAGAGCACCCCTCGTACGCGGCGAGCCTGACGAACTTGGCCAACGCGCTCCACAGCCGCGACGACTACGCGGGGGCCGAGCGGCTGTACCGGGAGGCGCTCGCGATCCGCAGAAGCGTCTACGGTGAGAGCCATCCGCGCGTGGCGGTCAGCCTCACGAGCCTCGGCTGGGTGCTGCAGGCCCAGGGCGACTACGAGGAGGCCGAGGAGCTCTACGCCGAGGCACTGGCGATGCGTCGTGAGATCCTCGGAGATGAGCACAGATCGGTCGCCCTGTCGCTCCTCGACATCGGCTACTCGCGTATGGCGCGCGGCGATGACGCCGGCGCCGAGGCGACACTCACCGAGGCCGCGGAGGTCTACGAGCGCGCGCGGCGTCGCGCGGGCGTGGGCTACGCCGCGACCACCTCTCTGGCGTCCCCGTACGGGGCTCTCGCGCGGGTGAGGCTCGAACTCGGGAAGGCCGACGAGGCGTGGGTGGCGTGCGAGAGAAGCATGGGAAGGGCGCTGGAGGGGATCCTCCGCGCCTCGCGAGACCGCCGGCTGACACCCGCCGAGGCCGCACGCGAAGACTCCCTGCGCGGGGAGCTGGGTGACGCCGAGCGCGCCCACGCGGCCTTCCAGAGAGAGGCTACCGCCGACACGACCGGTGACTCCGCACGGCTGGCCGAAGAGGCGCGCAACCGCCTGCTCGTCGTCGAGGCGGAGTGGGTTGCCTTTCAGGAGGAGTTGGGACGCAGGTACCCTCTCGCTCAGGGCGGCGCATACTCGCTCGAGAGTATCCGGGGAGCCCTCCAACCCGCGACCGCCATCGTCGGCTGGCTCGACGTCGAGTCGAGAGAGGGGAAGAAGGCGTCGTGGGGATACGTCGTTCGGGATCGGGGGCCGGTCGAGTGGCGGGAGCTCGAAGCGACGGCCGGCAGAGACCTTTCCGGCGCGTCCTTCCGGCGCGAGATCGCCGATCCGGCGTCGTCACCGATCGGTGTGGCCCGGGACGCCGCCGACATCTGGCGCGCACGCGTTCGCCCGCTTCTCGATCTCCTGGACGGAGTGGAGAGGCTGGTGGTGGTTCCTTCCGGAGAGATGCTCGGAGTGCCGCTCGAGGCGCTCGCCGACTCGGACGGCACGCCGCTCGGCGAGATCTTCGCGATCTCCTACTCGCCGTCGTCGTCGATCTACGTCTGGCTCGGCGAGCGTGAGGCGCGGCGCGGCGCGGGCCTGGCGCTTCTGGTCGGCGATCCGCCGTACGCTCCCGATCATCTCGCGGAGATGGAGGGCCCGTACGATCTCGAGGACTCATACGCGGCGATCGACGCACCGGACCCCGAGGCCTCGATCTTCAGGAGCGCCCTCAGCGGCAACAAGGACGCCCTCGCGTCGCTGCCGAGGCTGCCCGGCACGCGAGAGGAGATCCGGGGCATCTCCGAGATCGTCCCGGGCGCGACGATCCTCCTCGGACCCGACGCCTCCGAGCAGTCGCTCACCGATCTCGCAGGTCGAGGATCGTTGCGCGACTACTCGACAATCCACCTCGCCACGCACGCCCTCGTCGATGACGAGCGCCCCGAACGCTCGGCCCTTGTGCTGGCCCAGACGGACCTGCCGGAGCCGCTCGAGGCGGCGCTCGCCGGCGAGCGGATCCACGACGGGCTCGTGACCGGCGCCGAGATCGCGAGAGAGTGGGACCTCGATGCCAATCTCGTGACGCTCTCGGCGTGCGAGACCGGACTCGGACGGGAGATTCAGGGCGAAGGGTACATCGGTCTGGCGCACGCGTTCCTCGAGGCCGGGGCGCGGAGCATTCTGGTGAGCCTCTGGAAGGTCGAGGATCGCGCCACCGCGCTCCTCATGAGACGCTTCTACGAGAACGTCGTGGGGACCGCCTCCGGGGTGCCGGCGGGACGCGAGCCGGAATCGAGGCCGGTGGCGGAGGCGCTCCGAGATGCGAAGAACTGGCTCAGGAGCTACGAGGACGAAAGCGGGGAACGGCCCTACGAGCACCCTTACTACTGGTCGGCCTTCGTACTCGTCGGCCGCCCCGACTGAGGTGGCGGCGCGATTCGGGAGCTGTTCCGTGACGACCGATCCGATCGGATCGCGAGCAAGGAGGAAGCCATGAAGACGCTCGTCCCAGTCATCGTTCTTGTCTGCATCCTCGTTGCGTCATCGCTCTCGCTCGCGGCGGAGTCGCCGGGCCTCGTCGTCTCCGTGAAGGGGGAGGTCAGCGTCGGTCGGGGCGAGCGCTTGCACGACGTGACGCAGGGCTTCATTCTGAAGGCGGGGGACCGCCTTCTTGCCCGGTCCGGCGGCGCCTGCTCAGGTTTCTCGCCCGACGGATCTCACTTCGATCTTCATGGTCCCGGGGAGATGGAGTTCGGCTCCGCGGAAGGAGGCGGCATCGGGACGGCCGTCGCGTGGCTCAGGCTTCAGCTTGCCGAGTGGATCGGCGAAAGCCAGCGCCGGCCGCTCACGGCACGGGGCGGCCGCGACTGGGACGTGCGCAGGCCCGCCGTCGAGCAGCTTCTCCCGGCGCCGAACGGCGCGGTCCGGGCCGGCCGCGCGATCTTCCGCTGGACCGACTGCCCCGCGGCCTCGAAGTACACGGTCGTCATCGCCCCCGAGGTGGGCGAGGAGAAGACCTACACCGTCCGCGACTGCGGGCTCGAGCCCGAAGGGCTCGTCCCGGGCGATCGCTACGTGTGGCGGGTGGCGCCCGAGGGCGCAGAGGGAATCAGCGCGGCCTCGCCCTGGCGCGAGTTTCGCGTCCTCACGAGCGAGGACGAGAAGGCAGTCGACGACGTTGTAGCCGAGCTCGGTGACCTCGAGGCCGGCGTAGCGCTCCTTGCCGCCGGTCTTCACGAGGAGGCCGTCTACCGGCTCGATGCGGCCATCGGCGCCGCGGAGAACGAGGCTTCCGCGAGGCTCTGGAGGGCGCGGACGCTCTCGGACATCGGCCTCTACGAGGACGCGTACGACGACATTGCCGCGGCATGGTACGGGCGTTGAGCGGCCTCGCTGCGAGGGTTCGGGGCGAGCGTCGGTGTCTCCGGCTCTTCGCCCTCATGATCGGTGTCGCCTATCTCCTGGCACCCGTCCTCTGGGCGCCGATCGACGCGAGGTTCTACAACTACTTCCAGGCCAAGCGGCGCGTCGAGCCATGGAATGAAGTCGTCGTCATCGGCATCGACGGCCCGACGCGGAGCGAGGTACTCGAGAGACCTGTCTACCCTCTCTCGCGTCACGTCGCGGAGCACGCGCGGGTCGTACGGGCGCTCGGTTCGGCCGGCGCGCGCGCCGTCGTTCTCGACCTCGAGCTGACGCCGGAGTCGCTCGGCGGGCCGCCGCGGGAACTGGCCGACGCGATCGCCGACGTTGGGGATGTCTATCTCGTCACCTCGCTCCGTGAACAGCTGAGCGTAGACACCGCGGGCAACACCGTGCGCTCGCTCCTCGCGGTTACCCCCGACACGATGCTCCTCCACGCGTCCCGAGGCGCGTACGTCGTCGATATTGAAACGGATCCTGACGGCGTCGTACGGAGGTTCCGGTCCGACCCGAGGCTCGAACGGATCGGACTCACGACGCTGCCCGAGGAGCTTTCGGGCGTGAAGATCGAGGGAACGGTGCCGATCGAGTTCCCTTCGGTCTCCCGTCCTGTCCCGACGATCAGCTACCGTGAGCTGCTCGAGGAGGCCGCCGGCGTCTCGCCGCTCGTGCAGGGGAGGATCGCGTTTGTAGGTCTCACCGGGGATTCGACGCTCGACACCGTTACGGTTCCGAGGCTCCAGCGTCTCGCAGACGGCGTACAGGGCTTCCGACTCTCCGGTGTCGTCCTTCTCGCCGCTCTGACAGAGACGTTCATGCGGGGCGCGCCGCTTCGCGACGCCTCGTGGCCGCTGGCGCTTCTCTGGAACGTGCTCTGGAGCGTGCTCATCGTCCTCGTCGTGCCTTGGGAGCGCACCCGCCGCGCCGTGCCTGTTGCCGCGGCCGTCGTCGCGTGCGCCGTCGCCGCGACCGGCGCGCTCCACATCTTCGCCGATCTGATTCTCCCCGGGGGGCTCCTCTTCGGCTGCGTGCTTCTCTCCGGCGGTCGTGCGTTCGTGTCAGCGTCGATCCGGACGGCAGGACGGCTGCAGGTCGAGCGGGCCGAGCGGGAGCGCGTTCAGAGAGAACTCGCCGTCGCGCGCGAGACCCAGGAGCGGTTCCTGCCCGCAGAGCTCCCGTCGGTCGAGGGTGTCGACCTGTGGGGAGTCAACGTCAGCTCGCTCGAGGTCTCCGGTGACTACTACGACGTCCTCTCGACGGGCGATCGTGGCACGGTGATCCTCGCAATCGCCGACGTCTCGGGCAAGGGGCTGCCTGCGGCGCTCGTGATGTCGACCGTGCAGGCCGGTCTGCACTGCCACCTGCTGGAGGAGACGCCCGACGTCGGGCACGCGACCGACATTCTCAACAAGCTCGTTTGCTCGAACACCGATCCCGGGAAGTTTGTAACGTTCTTCCTCGCCGAGTACGATCCTCGATCGCGTGCGCTTCGCTATGCGCGTGCGGGTCACGACCCGCCCATCGTCGTTGGCACCGACGGCGTCGCCCGTCGACTCCGGACCGGCGGGCTCGTGCTCGGTTTCACGCCCGACTCGGAGTACGAGGTCGAGGACGAGGTTCTCGATGCGGGTGAGGTTCTCTGTCTCTACACCGACGGTGTCACCGAGGCGAGGAATCCGGAGGGCGACGAACTCGAACCCGAGGGCCTCGAGCGGATTCTCGCCGAGAACCGCGGCCGCACCGCCGCCGAGATCGGTCAGGCCGTCGTCGACGAGGTCCGTTCCTACACGGGGCTCGAGCACCAGGCCGACGACGTGACCGTGGTCGTGCTCAAGGTGCCGCCCGGCGGCGCCTCGTCGACAACATCCATACGGGAGGAGGCCCGGTCGTGAACGGAGTCGGCGAAGGCGCCACCGAGTCCAGCCGCTGGCGGATCGAACTCGCGCGGGAGCTCTCCAAGTACTACACGTCGCGCGACGGCGTTCGCATGGTCGTTCTCGGCGGCTCGCCGCCGAAGGGGCTCTCCGACGAGTACTCCGACCTCGATGTGATCGTCTACTGGGACGAGGTCGACCGCGAGTGGCTGGACGCCGACCCCCTCGCGGAGCTCGATCGGAAGCGCATCTTCTTCACGAGAATGGGGGAGAGCGACGTCTATCTGGAGTCCCACTACTTCGGGACACTGAAGGCCGACTTCGGACACGTGACGATGGCCGGGTGGAAGGAGATGGTCGACGACGTTCTCGTGAACCACAACACGGAGCCACCGGCTCAGGGCCCGCTCGGGGGCTTTCTGGCCTCGCTGCCGCTCTCGGGAGAGGCTCTCTTCGAGGAGTGGAGGGCGCGCGTCGCAGACTATCCGGAGCCGCTGGCCCCGAAGATGGTCCGGACGAACCTCAGGCTCTTCGTCAGGGGCTACCTTCTGCACCAGGCCTTCGGGCGCGAGGAGCTTCTCGCCTACTACGACGGGACCGCCAGAATGCTCAAGGCGCTTCTCAACATCCTCTGCGGCCTGAACCGCACCTATGCCTTCACCGAGGAGCCTCGCTGGATCGAGTACTACCTCTCGCGCATGTCGCTCCGGCCGGAGCGCGCGTGGGAGCGCATGAAGCTCGCGCTCTCCGGCGGGTCGGATGCCGACGAGACCCTCGAGGGTCTACTCGAGGACGTTCTGTCGCTCGTCGAGCGGAAGATGCCGGAGGTCGACGTGGATCGGATCCGGAGGCGCAGGAAGGAGCTGCGCGTGCGGCCGACCGGTGAGATGCCGGAGCTGCGACCGAAGAGGTCGTGAGGTGAGGCGCGACGGCACGAGTAGATGCCGTAGAACGTGAAAGGGCCGGGGGCGAGTGCCCCCGGCCGTGACTCATCTCGGATGTCTGCTCTCGTCTATCGCCGTCTGCGGATGACCGCCACCGCTCCGAGGAGCCCGGAGCCGAGAAGGAGCATGGTCGAGGGCTCGGGGATCGGTGGGGTCTGCGTGTCGGGAACGAGGATGTGCCCGAGATACGATCCGTTGGCAGCCGGTGCCAGTGGATCGATGTCGTTCTGCAGGAACCCCTGGTTCCACGCGGTCTGGTGGCACCTGCTCCCGCCGGTCGGTCCTTCGAGCGCGCTCCTCGAGTAGAAGTCGCCCCAGATCGGCGCGCGGAAGGAATCGAACTGAATCGTCGTGGAGAGGCCGCCGACTCCGAGGAAGTCGATGCCGTAGAGGCTCGAGGGCATGTTCGGATTCGCCTCGTAGGGATGATGCAGGCGGACGACGGCTGACGAGAACCCGATCGTCTCTCCGAAGATGTCGTTTTCGGTGAAGCTCGGCGATGTCTCGAGGAGGAACCGTGCCGTCGGACGGCAGCGGTGCGTGAAGACATAGCGATACGTCCAGGAGTCGTCGGGGTTCTGGTTGACGTCCCAGCTGAGAGAGAGCTGGTCGATCCTGTTCCAGTTGCCGGTCGCCCAGACGCCGTCGCTGCCGATATAGGCCGTGTTGAGCAGGGAGCCTGAGAAGGCGCCTGCGGTGGCCGGAACCAGCATCGCCGCCATGGCGATCGCCGCGATCCAGCATCGTCTCGCTTCTCGCATCTTCCTCACAGCGTTCACCTCCGTCCCCGGGGCCGCGCAGTATCGAGAAAGCTCGCTTCTGTCTTTCCAGTATCCATGGTACCACACCATCTCGATATCTGTCAAGAGGCAGCCTCGCCACGCGCTCGGGCCCACGCCACGGGGCCCTCGGGGCCGCGGCGGTTCTTGCAGTGAGCCGAATCCTGTGGTATAATCTCCTGGAGCAGGACGGTGCGCGTCCGTCTCCTGCCTTGACGTGCGCAGAAGCGTACGACGAGCCACATGCAATCGAGTACAGCACCAGGAGCTGTGTCGTCGCCTATGGACGCGGCGTGAGACCGTGTGGTCTCCGCCGCCGTGCTGAACGCGAATCACGAGAACGAAAGAGGAGTGTGAGAGGTTCTCTGATGGGGGCGACCTGAGGCGCCGCGGCGGGGCGGCTGGCCCGGCCGTCGAGGCCCCGCGGTGACAGGCGTGCCGGCGAGCGTGACAAGGGACCCGCTACCGGCGCGATGAGGGGGAGACAGATGAGAGCGAGTGTCCTTCTGCTTGCGATGGTCCTTGTGCTGTCAGTGACGTCCACGGCAATGGCGGACTGGGATCCCACGGACCTCTCGAAGTGGGTCCAGATGCCCGATCTCGATTACACGGGCATGGACGTATTCGACTCGAACCCCAACATCCTCGCCGACGACTTCGAGTGCAGGGAGTACGGCCCGATCACGGACATCCACATCTGGGGTTCGTGGTACCACGATGTCCTGCCCGAGACGCCCGACAACGTGAGCTTCACACTGAGTATCCACGCCGACATCCCCGCGAGCCAGAGTCCGACCGGCTACAGCATGCCGGGGGCGGTTCTCTGGGTTCAGACCTTCCAGCCCGGGACGTTCGCGGCGAGGCTCTACGCCGAGAACCTCAACGAGGGCTGGTACGAACCGCCGGACTACTACGAGCCGGACGGTGACTCGCAGTGCTGGCAGTACAACTTCTTCATCGACGAGGCCGAGGCGTTCATCCAGGAAGGCGGTCCCGATACGCCGGTCGTCTACTGGCTCGACGTGCAGGCTCACCCTCATGAGCCGGGCGCGTACTTCGGTTGGAAGACGTCGGTCAACCACTGGAACGACGACGCGGTCTGGGTGCAGGGAACGGAGCCGTACTTGGGCGACTGGAACGAGCTGCGGTACCCGTTCGGGCATCCCTACCAGGGCGATTCGATCGACCTGGCGTTCGTCATAACGACCGAGGACACGACGCAGTACCTGTACGACTACGGCGACGCGCCGGATGGTCCGTACCCGACACTGAACGTGAACGGCGGCGCCTTCCATCAGATCGTGCCCCAGATCTATCTCGGCAACATGGTCGATCCGGAGCCGGACGGCCAGCCTGATCCGAACGCGCTGGGCGACGATCTCCTCGACATGTCGGACGACGAGGACGGCGTACTCTTCATGAACCCGATCGTTCCCGGCGGGACCGCCGACATCGCCATCAAGGCGAGCGTCGCGGGCTTCGTCGACGGCTACATCGACTGGATGGGCGACGGAAGCTGGGCGCAGCCCCAGGACTACGTTCTTGTCACGCAGGCTGTGAACCCCGGCTGGCAGATCTTCAGCGTCCCCGTTCCGGCGGCGACGACCGTCGGCACGATCACGTTCGCGAGGTTCCGCTACAGCACCTACGGCGGCCTGAGCTTCGCGGGCGGCGCCTCGGACGGCGAGGTCGAGGACTACCAGATCATGATCGACGAGCCTTACGGCGCGAAGTGGATCCAGTATCCCGACATCACGCAGAACGGCATCGACGTGAACTGCACCGAGCCGTTCCTCCTGGCGGACGACTTCCTCTGCGAGTCGCCCGGCAGGGTCACCGAGATCCACGTCTGGGGTTCGTGGCTCGGCGACTGGCTCCCTTACGGCGGGGACCCGTGGGGCGCGAAGTTCACGTTGAGCATCCATGAGGACATCCCGGCGAGCGAGACCGGCACCTACAGCATGCCCGGCGAGGTGCTCTGGATCCGCGACTTCCAGCCCGGTGAGTTCATCGCGGAGATCTGGCGCGACCAGATCGAGGAGGGCTGGTTGGATCCGCCCGATTACTACATGTTCCCCGCGGACTGGACATGCTGGCACTACATCTTCCAGATTCCGCCGGAGGAGGCCTTCCACCAGGTCGGCATGCCCGACAGCGCGATCGTCTACTGGCTCGACGTCCAGGCGCAGCCGCTCGACGTCGATGCTTTCTTCGGCTGGAAGACGAGCTACGAGCACTGGAACGACGACGCGGTCTGGGGCGACGGCATGGAGCCCTACATGGGACCGTGGTTCGAGCTCCGGTATCCGTCCGGCCACGCGCACGCCGGACACTCGATCGATCTGGCCTTCGCGATCCGTTGCGACTACGGCACCGGCGTGGACGAGCCCGAGATGCCGAAGGCGTTCAGCCTGAGGCCGAACGTGCCGAACCCGTTCAATCCGTCGACGGTCATCTCCTACAACGTGCCGGCCGACGGCGGCCACGTCACGATTGAGGTTTTCGATGTGGCGGGCCGTCTCGTCGAGACGCTCGTCGACGACGTCGAGACCCCGGGAGTGAAGAACGTGGTCTGGGACGGTCGGGACAGCGAGGGACGCGAGCTCGCCTCCGGCGTCTACTTCTGCCGCATGACGGCGCCGAAGCACGAGGAGAGCCGCAAGATGCTGCTTCTCAAGTAGAGGCGGTGTTTGCCGCGGCGTCGCGCACCGCGCGCATGGAGGTGAACGACGAAGCCCCCCGGCCCTCGGGCCGGGGGGCTTCTTGTCGGGCTTCGCGCGGAAAGGTCGTGACAGGTCGAGCGACGAGTGGTAATGGTGAGCACAGGTCACCGGCCGGTATCGCTCGATCATCCGGTCATCTCTGGCACGCGGAATCCCCGGGGGAGGTGTCGATCGTGAGCTCTCCACGCCGCCCGCCCCGCGCCGTCCGCGCCCGCACCATCCTGCTGCCTCTCGCAGTCTTCATCATCCTCGGCGCAAGCGACCTCGCGTCGTGGCGCCACGGCTCGATCGCGAGCCGCGACCTCGCACGCGAGCAGAGCGATCATCTGGCGGAGCATATCGCGCTTCATCTCAGAGCGAGTCTCGAGGAGCGCGCGAGCGACCTCGCGGTTCTCGCGGCGCAGGTCGCCGACGAAGCACCGGCTCGGCGGTCCGCCCGCTTCACGACGGAGGCCGAGCGGCTCCTCGAACGGGAGGGGACCTTCGCGGCCGTCGCCTACGTCGCAGACGGGCATGTGCTCCAGGTGCCTGTCTCTTCCGCGAACGCCTCCGCGATCGATCTGGCGTCGCTGCCCGCATGGCCTGCGCTGCGCGACGCGACGCTCTCCTCGCGCGCTCCGCGCGTATCGTGGGACGCCGGCCCGCACGGTGCCGGAGTTCTCGCCGTCGCGTGCCCGCTCCCATCATCGACCGGGATGCGGTCAGCCGCAGTGGTCAGCGGCGCCGTTCCCGGGAGTGCGATCCTCACCCCCGCGTTTCGAGGCTCGATGCCTTCGGGGTTCCGCTTCGCGGTGAGTCTCGGACCGACCCCGCTCGCCGTCGGCGAGGCGCCGGATCTCCCGGAGGGCCCCGAGATCGAGGCGCTCGCGGCATCGTTCATGCTCGACGTCTTCGGCAGCGAGATCGCTGTAGCGGTGTGGCCGGAGCCGGGAAGCGCGCTCGCCGCGGCCGAGGTGAACATGCGGAGGCGCTCCGTGATCGGCCTCGCCGTGACCGCGGCGGTCGCCGTCCTTCTCGGCCTCACGCTCGCCGGGGTGGATCGGGCGCGCCGCCACGCGGCCGAGCTGCGCGAGTCGGAGGAACGGTACCGCCTCCTCGCCGAGAACGCCGGGAGCATGATCTACCGGATCTCGGTTCCCGACGGGCGGTACGAGTTCGTGAGCCCCGCGTCGAAGACGGTCCTCGGGTACACGCCTGAGGAGTTCTACGCGAAGCCCCTCCTGATCCGCGATCTCGTCCATCCCGAGTGGAGCGACTTCGTCAGGGCGAAGTGGGCGAAGCTCGTTTCGGGGGACGTCGACCCGGTCTACGAGTATCAGATCGTCGACAAGTCGGGAGATGTGCGATGGATTCGGGACCGCGTGACCTCGATGCGCGGCCCGGGCGGAAGACCGGTTGCCGTCGAGGGCGTCGTCTCCGACATCACCGATCTCAAGGCGGCGGAGATCGAGAGCCGACGCGAGAGAGACCTCGTCACGAGGATCGTCCAGACGAGCCCCGCGGCCATCGTCGTCCTCGATCGCGACGGGCGGATCACGCTCGCCAACACGCTGGCCGAACAGGTGCTGAGCCTCTCCGCCGCAGAGATCGCGGGGAAGCGGTACGACTCTCCGGATTGGCGCATCACCGACTACGGAGGCCGGCCCTTTCCGAGGGAGCAGCTGCCGTTCGAGCGCGTGCGCCGTACGGGTCGGGCCGTCTTCGGTGTGCGTCACGCGCTCGAAACCGAGGGCCGGCGGCGGCTGCTTCTTGTCAACGCGGCACCCTACCACGATGAGGAAGGGGCGCTCGACGGCATGGTCGCGACGATCGAGGACGTGACCGACCGTGTGAAGGACGAGAAGAGGATACGGGAGAGCGAGGCGCGCTACCGCGAGCTCTTTCGGCACATGAAGAGCGGCGTCGCCGTCTACGAGGCGCGCAACGAAGGTCAGGACTTCGTCTTCCGCGATCTCAACGACGCTGCCGAACGCATCGAGAGCATCGCGAGGGAAGACGTGATCGGAAGGAACGTCGTCGACGTCTTCCCGGGGGTCGTGGAGTTCGGGCTCCTCGATGTTATGAGAAGGGTCTGGAAAACCGGACGGTCGGAGCGCCACCCCATCAAGGAGTACGCGGACGAACGGATCGTCGGTTGGCGTGAAAACCACGTCTACAAGCTCCCCTCGGGCGAGATTGTGGCCGTCTACGACGACGTCACGGAGCGCATGCAGGCGATCGAGGCAACGCGGTTGAGCGAGGAGAGGTACCGGGCCCTCGTTGAGAACTCGAACGACATAGCCTACGCGACGGACGCGGAGGGTATCATCCTCTACGTCTCGCCTCAGGCGCTCCGGTACGGCATCGATCCGCATGCGATCACCGGCCGGAGAATCGTCGACCTCGTGCACCCGGACGACAGGGAACGGGTCGCCGAGGAGTACGCGAGGACGATCGCGAACGGCGAGGAATTCCCGAGCACGTTCCGCGTACTCGGTCCCGGGAAGCGCGTCTACTGGTTCGAGGACTGCGGCAAGGTGCAGAGGGACGTCGAGGGGACGGTCACCGGCCTCGTCGGGATACTCCGGGACGTCACCGGTCGCGGCAGGGCCGCTCCGGCCGAGGAGATCTGATCACAGATCGGCGGGGAGCCTACGGACCCTCGTCGATCACCATGATCGGATGCGCGTTCGGGAACTTCCTGGCGCCTTCGCAGAACACGGTGTAGGCATGGGCTCCTGTCGGCGCGTCGTGGAGTACGGTCATCTTCTTGGTCTGCCCGGCAGGGATCTCGAACGGGTTCTCGTCGAAGATGCCGTGGTCGGGAAACCATACCTTAACCGCGTGCTCGCCGCCGCTCCAGGCGACCTCGCCGCCCTGTATCGTGTTGACCTCCGGCGGCTCGACGCCGCAGTCGCGGACCACCTCGACGACGTCCACCTTCTCGGCGACCTTCTGCTGCAGAGGGGCCGCCTTCTTCTCCTGCTGGTCCATGCTCCATCTCCTTCCTTCCCGCGGTCCGGACGCGGCGACGCTCAGAGAACCCCTTCGCTCCTGCGCGCCGCGGCGCGGTACCGCTCATCCGTGCAGAGGGCCCTCAGGGCCGGGGTCGCTTCCACTTGAGCTCTCGAGTAGCCGAGTTCGAGCGCGCGGCAGATCCAGTCCAGCGCTGCCTTGCGATCGCCGATGATCTCGTAGGTGTGGCCCGCCTGAAACGCGACCTCGGCCTCGTCGGGAGCCAGCTCGACGGCCCGGTCGACGAGACCGGTCGCCTCGTCGGTCCGACCGACGGAAGCGTAGTAGCCGGCGAGCACCGAGAGAAGCTCGGGGTTGTCCGGTACGAGCCTGCGCGTGCGTTCGGCTTGTTCGATCGCGCGTTCGTAGGCCTTCCTCGATCTCTCTTCCTCTCCGGGGAGCCACAGACAGGCGGATCCGAGGTTGCCCCAGATCCGGTAGTCGGTGTCATGAAGCTCGAGCGCCTTCTCGTACATCGCCACGGCGTCCGCGTAGCGCGTCTGTTGGAAGTAGAGCGTCGCGAGGTTCGAGTAGGCACCGTACGTGGGATGGATCTCGATCGATCGCTCGAGCGCATCGCGCGCGTCGCTCCATCGCTCGAGGTGATAGCACGTCGCGCCGAGGTTCCGGTGAGCGAGGGCACACCCCGGCACGATCGCTGTCGTTGCCTCGAACTCCGCGATCGCTTCGTCGAATCGCCCGCGGCGGTAGCAGAAGTTGCCGAGCGAGTACCGGGCCTTCCAGTACCCCGGGGCTTCCTCGGCGACCTTCTTGTAGGCGAGTTCCGCGCGAGGGCTGTCGCCGCTCTTCTCGAGCGCTGACGCGAGACCGAGCCTCGCCGAGAGACACTCGGGTTCGGCGGCGAGCGCCCGCTCGAAGTCACGGACGGCGGCTGCGGCGTCGCCTCTCCGAAGACGGATACACCCCGCCGTTACGTGGGGCTCGGCGAGCCCCTCGCAGGTCTCCGTGGCTCGGGCTGCGCTCGCCAGCGAGAGCCGGACCCAGGAAGTGTCCTTCGTCGCGGAGCACATCGCGTAGCAGGCCCGCGCCAGAGCGGAGTGCGCGAGCGCGAATCGAGGGTCGAGCTCGACGGCGGCCCCGAGGCGGGAGACGGCCGCCTCGGTCCGTACCGCGTCCTCGTCATCGGCCAGCCGGAGGTGGCCGAGTCCGGTCAGGTACTGCTCGAACGCCGCGGGAACCGTCGTTCCTCCGGCAAGCGGCGGCAGAGCTCCTTCCTTCGTCTCCGGAGCGACGAGCGAGGCCGCCCGCAGCACCAGCTCGTCCTGGAGCGTCGCGAGGTTGCCGAGATCGTCGTTCACGTTGGCAACGGCGATCACTCGCTCGCTCTCCGTGTTGCGCAGCTCGAGGTGGACCTCGAGCCTCGTGTCGTTCCGTGCGACGTTTCCGGCGAGCGCGAGGTTCGCCCCGATGCGCGATCGTGCATCCCGCGGCGTCATGACGTCATTGTCCACGAGATCGTCGGCCGGCAGCACGTGGAGCGATGACGCTGCGGGTTCGACTTGCGTCAACCGGTGGGAGAGGTGCTGCGAGAGCCCCGCCGCGACCGCCTCATGGTCAGGGTCGTCGCCCTCGACCTCAAGCGTCAGAACCGCCACGTATCGCTCCGCGGGGAGACGGTCCCGGAAGAGCAGCGTCTCGATGGCCGATCTCCCCGCGGGCCGCAGCACGAAGGCAGCGGCGGCGAGGATCGCGGCCGCCGCGGAGATCCTGAGCGCCTTCCCGAGGCGCTGGGCGCGGCGACGGAGCCTCGGCGCATGGATGCGCGCCGTACCGGCTCCCAGATCGGAGAGGGCCGCGACGATCTCGTCGGCAGTCTCGCATCGTTGGTTGCGGTCCTTCTCGAGGCAGCGTTCGACGATTTCGATCAGGGCCTCGGGTGCGCCCGGGCAGGCCCCGGCCAGTGGCGTCGGGTCTTCGTTGCAGACGGAATACAGGATCGCCTGTTCGTACTCGCTGTCGAAAGGGCGGGTGCCGGCGAGCATCTCGTAGAGCACGACTCCAAGCGACCAGAGGTCGGTGCGGCGATCGACGGCCTCGCACCGGGCCTGCTCCGGCGACATGTAGGCGGCCGTCCCGCTCGTGACGCCGATCCGCGTGATACCAGGAGAGCCGACGAGCTTCGCGAGCCCGAAGTCCGCGAGCTTCACCTCACCGCTTCGGGTGAAGAGGACGTTCGCGGGCTTCACATCGCGGTGGACGATGGAGTTCTCGTGAGCGGCCGAGAGCGCGCGTGCGACTCCGAGAGCGACGGCGACCGCGTCATCCACGCTCATCGGGCCGTCGCGCAGTCTCTCCCCGAGGCTGCCGCCGTCCGCAAGAGCCATGCAGACGAAGATCCGCCCGTCGTCGGTCTCGGCGATCTCGTGGATCGTGCAGATGTTGGGGTGATCGAGCGCAGAGGCGGATCGTGCCTCGCGGACGAGCCGTGCTCTGGCCTCGGGCTCGGCGGTGAGGCCCGCGGGAAGGAACTTCAGGGCGACGACGCGCTCGAGCTTCGTGTCGAGCGCCTTGTAGACGACGCCCATGCCGCCTTCACCGAGTTTCTCGAGGATTCTGTAGTGGGTGACGGTCTCGCCGATCATCGGTCGCCCCGCGACGCGGGGGCAGCGCCCTTCCCGGACGCACGGCGCGGTCGGAGGAAGCCGGCGCGCTCCCGTGTGACGCTCACTCATGCGCCTCCACTTCATTGTAGCGCGAAGCAACAATGGCGCAAAGCACTTTGTCCGGAGAGTGCGCGTCTCCCGTGGCGTGCGGCCTCACCGGGGCGGCGCCCCGGTGAGGCCTGCTGGAGGAGTGGAGGGGGGGAGGAGTGCGTTCGTCCGGCGTGGTCCGTAGCGACCGGCTAGACCTGTACGGAGTCCCGCATGCTGGAGGGTCGTACCTTGACGCTGCCGACCCCGCTGTTGATGGTGATCTCGACCGTAATCGGGGATCGGCCGTAGTGCTTGTTCGTGAACTCGCTTCCGTCCTTGACGAGGCCCTCGACGTCGACGCTTCCCAGTCCCATGTTGCAGACGACGATGACGCCGACGTTCTCGGGAACGTAGACCATCGCGTCGGCAACGCCGCCGGTCAACGTGACTTCGGCGCTCTCTTCCCACGGTCCGCTCAGGTCGACCGTGAGCTCGCCGACGCCCTGCTCGATGTCGAGATCCCGAACGGTGAGACCCGCAAGATCAAGGCTGCCGGTGCCCGCGCCGAGGTCGATGTCGAAGTCAAGGGGGACGCTCTCCGGTACCGCAAGCGTCCAGTTGTTCTTCACGTCACCCTTGATGGTGCCGATGTCTTTCTCGGGCGTGACAACGGTGAGTCTCCCGGTGCTTCCATGGACGCTGTAGCTGAGCTTCGGTTTCATCTTCTTCACGTTGTACTCGAAGTCGGCGAGGAGGTCCGTGCCGTCGCAGCGCTCGACGCGAAGCTCACCGAGCGGCAGCTCGATGCTGGCGACGATCGCTTGCGCTCCGTCGAGGGAGACTGCCTTCGACTCCGCGATCATCGGACCGGGCTTCTCATAGGAGGCCATCGAAACGCATCCCACACTGGGGGCGAGAGAAGCGAGGCTCGCGACGAGGCCGAGAATCCTGAATGCGATGAATCCCATCATCCGTCCTCCAGGGGGTATCCCTCAGCGTGGCGGGGCATCGTGTCGTGAACGCTACCATCTACTGAGACACGGTGAACGGGCCTCGGGTTTCATGCCTTCTTTTCGCCGTGGCGCGGCCCTTTCCCCGGTGGTATCATCCCCCGCAACGCACGCCGCAAGGTGGCCGTCAGGCAGCGGATGTACGGTCGCCGCGGGCTCGCGGGCGTGGCACTCTTGCGCTCTTCGCGAAACTGTGAGGTCTCCTCGTGGACTCGAGGCTCAGGATCATCCAAGGCGACATCACGCGACAGTCGGTCGACGCGATCGTGAACGCTGCGAACGAGAGCCTGGTTCCGGGAGGCGGTGTCGACGGCGCGATCCACCGCGCGGCCGGGCCCGGTCTGCTCGAGGAGACGCGCGCGATCGGCAACTGCCCGACGGGCGAGGCCAGGGTGACGGGCGGGCACGATCTGCCCGCACGTTGGGTCGTGCACGCGGTGGGTCCGGTCTGGCGGGGTGGGCGTTCAGGAGAGGACGTGCTCCTGGCGTCGGCATACCGTGCGAGCCTCGAGGCGGCGCAGGGAGTGGGCGCCAGGACCGTCGCGTTCCCGCTCGTGAGCGCGGGGGCCTACGGCTTCCCGCTCAGGCACGCCGCGGGCATCGCTGTCCGCGCCATCAACGAGTATCTCGTGGAGCGCGCCGAGATCGACGAGGTCCGTCTCGTCTGCTACGGCCGGGAGGCGCTCGAGGAGTGCCTCGCAGCGGCGAAGCTCCTTCCTTCCTGACGCAGGCGTTCACCTGTCGCCGGCGATGAGTCCCCGCACGTAGTCGCTCGTGTCGAGCCGCATCCCGCGAAGCCAGAGAAGCGTCTCTCCGGTCGAGTCGAGGACGACTGTGAGGGGGAGGTCGCGCACGGGGTTCACGACGCCGAACGCGTCGGCCGCCACATCACGTTCGATCGTCGCGCCGCCCGGTTCGGGTGCGTGGCCCGAGACTCCAGAGAGCCGGAGCGGGAGGAACTCGAGCCCCAGCGTTTCCCAATCGGTCTCCCGGAGTGCGCCCAGTTGTCTCGTGGAGGCCTCGTGCCCCGAGAGCGTGACGACGACGATCGCTCCGTCCTTCGCGAGTTCGCGGAGGTCGACGGTGGCGCCGTCGAACGTGACCGACACCTCGTTCGAGGTATCCCACTCGCGTGCCACGAGATCTCTCTCGTCCCACTCGTCGAGAGGGATGCCGATGTCGAGGTCGATGCGAACCGTGTCGCCGGGGGCGACATCGATGCAGCGCGCCACGAACCGCGGCTCGCCTCGAGGATTCCGGAGGCCACCGAAGAGCCAGTACGTGCCCTCCTCGAGCGACCACTCGACGAGCCCTCCGCCCTCCGAGAGCTGTCCAGGGTACCAGGTGCGAAAGGCGCCGTCGGTGAAGGTCGTGAGCCTCGTCTGGCGCCACGTCTCGATCTCGTCGACCGGCCGTCCGCGATCGGAGTACCTGGCAGCGACGTAGGCCATGCCGCCCGTGCCGTCGTCTCTCTCGTCTCCCTCTTCGGCGTCGTCGGCGAACGGAACGAACCGCGACCAGCGGCCATCCTCCCACGCTTCTACGTAGGGGACGCCGAGACCGGCCCGCGCCGGAATGCCGTGCGTCCGGAGGAGCGCGGCGAGGCATGCGCGAGAGCTGGGAGGGGAGGCGTATCCCGCGCGCCACGTCTCCTCGGGTGCCGCGACGTGGCCGAGATGTGTGCGCTCCAGCCTCGTCACGTGACCGCGGAAGAGTCCGAGGACCTGACCCGGTGAGCGTGCGGCGTCATCCCCGGCGGTCGGAAGATCGAGCCACCACCGCATCGTCCCGGCCTGCCGGTGAAGCCTCGGCGGAAGCACGTGGCGGTCCCAGAGCGAGTCGGCCAGGCTCGCGCCGGCCGTGGCCCGGACCCGCTCCGTCGCCTCGAGGATGCTCCCGAGGAGCTCGGGATCACCCTCGTAGAAGTCCTTCGTGTCCATCGCCTCAAGGAGTGCGAAGGCCCGGGGCCTCAGACGATCATCGAGCCCCGCGACTGCGGAACTCCACTCGGCCTGCGTGGGGCCCGCAGACTCCATGCGTTCGGCCAGCGCCTCGGCGTCCGGCCCCTCTCCGACGAGCGCCGTCCATTCCGGAGACGGGAGCGAAGACCTGCAGCGCTCGAGGTCGCGTCTGGCGATCTCCCGCTCGTGCCGGAGCCAGACCGGATCGTCCCCGGCCACGCGGCAGTCGTCGCCGGGCTCCGACGGCGGCGCGGCTCGGAGCCAGATGGCGTTCTCGAGAACGGCGAGGCCCGGCTCGAGCGCGACCCGGGTCGTGGCGCCGCTCCGGACAGAGGCGATCGCGCTTCGAGGGGAGCCGTCGACCTCGGCCGTGAGGACGTAGTCCCCGGGGCCCAGGAGAATGGCCTGGTCGGCGCGGACGCGGGCGATCGGAACGAGACCGCCCCAGTTGAAGGTGTGGACGTGCACGTCGGCCTCGCCGTCGGTGACGCCCGACGCTCCGACCGCAGGCACGAGCGTGCCGGGGTCGCCGTAGACTTCGATCGAGTTCAGGACGGTGACGCCGTCGGCCTGCCTGGAGAGTGCCGACTCGTATTCCGCGGGGACCGGCGCCTCGCCGTACCCGACGGAGTAGACGGCGCCGGTCCTGCTCGCGGCGCCCGTGAACCAGGCCTGGTCGAGACAGGCCGCCGGCTCGCAGGAGCCGAGGTAGCGCCACCCGCCTTCGCGACCCGTGTAGACCTCCGTCCACGCGTGGTTCCCGTCCGAGGTGCACCAGCAGGGTACCGAGCACGCCCGCGCCGGTATCCCGACGCTCCGCATCGCGCAGATCGTCAGGATCATCTCCTCTTCGCAGCGGCCGAGGCCGCGCCGCATGGTCGTGAGCGGTCCCTGGTCGCGACCCGAGGTCGGCGTGTAGGTCGCCCACTCGCGGCAGAAGCGGTTGACCTCGAGCGCGGCATCCTCCAGCGTCATTCCCTCGACGCGCGGACCCACGAGGTCCCGCAGTCTCCTGCGCCAGTTCTGCACCGGCTCCTGGCTGACTCGGTGCGGAAGGACGTACGTGCAGAAGAGATACGGATCGATCTCGTCGCGCCAGGGCGCCGCGCGCCAGGCTTTGAGGGCGAGTTCCACATTCTCCAGGAGGAGGTCCGCCGGCAGCGCGCCGAGGTCCGACGGCGGTAGCCAGGCGAGCAGGAACTGGACCGCTCCGCGCTCTTCCTCCCCGGCGCCGGCGAGGTATCGCTCGATCGCCACGGACTCGAAGTGCCGCGCCAGGTTCTCTTCTGCGAGTGCGGCGATCGCCTGGTCCGGCACGATCTCCGCGCGGGCGGCAGCGCAGACGGGTGCAGCGAGGATCGCCACGGCCAGCGCGGCTGTCGCGAGTGTCTTCATCGTGCGCCCTCCCTCTCGACCGTCGCCGTGCCCTTCGTGATGCCGGCCACCTGCTCAACGAAGGCGTCGACGCGCTCGTCGGGCAGATCGATCGTCAGCGTCACTCCCGCTCCGTAGTTCTCGTCGGAGACCTGGGCCTCGTGATCGTCGAGGATCCTCCGGACGGGATCGACCGCCTCGTACCCAAGACCGACGCGCAGTCGCGTCTTCGAGACGCGCTCGGCGCGCGGCAGATCTTCCAGGACCGCCTTGACACCGCCGCTGTAGGCGCGGGCCAGGCCGCCGCGGCCGAGTTTCGTGCCGCCGTAGTATCTCGTGACGACCGCGACGATGTCCCCGAGGCCGCTCCCGAGAAGCACTGCGAGCATAGGCTTCCCCGCGGTGCCGTGAGGTTCGCCGGCGTCCGACATGCCGACGTGGCTCGTGTCGCCGGGTGGGCCCACGACGAAGGCCCAGCAGTTGTGGGTCGCTTCGGGAAACTCATCAGACACGCGTGCGATGAACGCGCGAGCCTCGTCGACCGTCGGGGCGTGTCCGATCGTCGTGACGAAGCGGCTTCGCAGGATCGTCGTCTCGACGCGATGCGTGTCCCCGGGTATCGCGTAGCGGCCGAGCCTGCTCATGCGTGACTCCTTCGCGGGATCACCCTCGCGATCGTGACGACGGCGATGTAGGCGGCGCCGGCGAGGATGATGATCGTGGCGCCGGCCGGCAGGTCTCGCCCGTACGCGAGCGCCAGGCCACCCGTCGTGAGGGCCACGCTCGTGAGGGTGGAGAGCGCCATCATGTGGGAGAGCCTCTTCGCGAAGTGACCCGCGATCGCGGCCGGAATCGTCAGGAGCGCTATCACGAGCACGATGCCGACGACCGTGACCAGGAGGACGACGGTGAGCGCGGTGAGCAGCAGCAGGAGGATGTAGAAGGCCTCGACGTTCACGCCGCGGATCCGCGCGTACTCTTCGTCGAAGCAGACCGCAAGGAACTGGTTGTAGAAAAGAAGCCCGGCGATCACGACGACAACATCGAGGACCGCGATAAGCCAAATGTCGGAGGCGCTCACCATGAGAATGTTGCCGAAGAGGTAGCTCATGAGATCCTCCGCGTAGCCGGGCGTCCTCCAGAGGAAGAGAACGCCGCCGGCCATCCCGACCGCCCAGATCGCGCCGATCACCGTGTCCTCGCGCTCGCGTGCCCTCAGACTCACGAGTCCGATCACGAGCGCCGCGAGGAGGGCGGCGACGATCGCGCCGTGGAGCGGCTCGACGAACTGCCATCCATGGACCGCGCGAAGGTAGACTGCGGCACCGATGCCCGCCAAGACCGAGTGCGCGATCCCGCCGGCGATGTAGGTGATGCGGCGTACGACGACGTAGGTGCCGACGATCCCGCACGCGATGCTGGCGAGCGCTCCCGTGAGAAGGGCGTGGCGCATGAAGGCGTAGCGCGCCACCGCGTCTATGAACCCGCCGGTCATCGCTGCGCCTCCCTGTCGTCGTGAAGATCATGGAGCACCATGCGGACGTCTTCCCCGTACATCTCGCGGATGATGTCGCCCGTGATCTCGCATGTCGGGTGTGACACGACACGCTGCTTCACGCAGACGACGGTCTTCGCGAAGCCTGAGACGAAGCCCAGATCGTGCGAGACGAGGACGACGGTCATCCGTTCGCTCAACGTCTCGAGCACGGTGTGCAGGTCCTGCTCCATGGCGGCGTCGAGGTTGGACGTGGGCTCGTCGAGCAGGAGGAGGTCGGGCCGCGAGGCGAGCGCCCTCGCGATGAGCGTCCGCTGGCGCTGGCCGCCCGAGAGAGATGAGAACGGTCGCGAGGCAAGGTCGGCCAGCTCGACCTGATGGAGCGCCTCGATGGCCGCCTCCCGGTCCGCGGGCGTGTAACCACCGAGCGGGAAGTCGCTTCGCAACCTCCCCATGAGTACTACCTCGAGCACGCGCATCGGAAACCGCGGATCGACGAGAGAGTGCTGGGGCGTGTAGGCGATCCGCGGCCTGGCCTGCACGGGACGGATCCCGAAGACCCTCACGCGGCCCTTCGTCGGCCGAACGAGTCCGAGGACGAGCCGGAGGAGCGTCGTCTTGCCGCCTCCGTTCGGCCCGACGATGGTGACGAAGTCGCGCTCGTCGACCGTGAGGTCGACATCGACGAGGACGGGATGTCCGTCGTACGAGAAGGAGACACCGTCCATCTCGATGACGTGCGCGCCGTTCATCGCTGGCTCTTCTCTTCGAGAGACGCCTCCGGCGTCAGAGCGCCCGGGGACGCGGTCTCCGTTTCCGCCTCGCCAAGCCACCGCAGCACGGTGTCCGCGATGGCCCTCAGGTTTCCCAGACAGTCGTAGGCAAGCGGGTCGAGCGCGACCACGACCGCTCCGATCTCGCCGGCGACCGCCTCTGCGCTTCTCTCTGAGAACTGCGGCTGGACGAAGACCGCCCTGACTTCTTGCCGGGCCGCACTGTCGACGAGATCCGCCAGCGCGCGCGCTCCCGGCTCGCGTCCCGCGGTCTGGATCGCCACCTGCCTGAGGCCGTAGGCGTCCGCGAAGTAGCCGAAGGCTGGATGGAAGACGTAGAGGTCGCTCCCCCGGAGAGATGCGAGCGTCTCGGTGAGATCGCTGTCGAGCCCGTCGATCTCGTCGAGGAGTTCCGCGAGGCTCGCCTCGTAGAGTGTCCGGCCCTCGGGATCGACGGCCGAGAGGCCCGCCGCGAGGTTCCCGGCGATGCGGGCGAGATTCGCGGGAGCGAGCCAGACGTGCGGATCGAGTCGCCCGGTGTCGTGCTGGTCGTGAGCGTGACCCGCGTGCTCCGTGCCGCTTTCGTCGATCGGCCGCCGTTCGATGCCGTCGCTCGCGTCGAAGAACGCGACGTCGGGGTCCAGGGTGCGGAGCTCCGCGACGAGCTGCTCCTCGAAGGGCAGGCCGATCGCGAAGTAGACGTCGGCGGCGGAGAGATCGGCGAGCTGCCGCGGGCTCGGTTCGTAGGCGTGCGGTGACTCGCCGGCCTCGACCAGGACTCCGGTCGCGACGCGGTCCCCGCCGATTCTCTCGACGAGCGATGCCAGCGGGGGGATCGTCACGAAGACGCGCGCCGGTGCCGCCACGCCGGTGTCGTCACGCGCCCCGAGAGTCTCGTCGGCCGGCCCGGATCCTGCTGCGACGGGCGCCGTGACGAGGCCGAGCGTCGCCACGATGCACACGGCCGCCCGGGCAGGCGCGGGCGGTGCTCCGCGTCGATCGGCGCCCTTTCTCCACGTTCGGTGCATGTTCACCTCCGGAAGGTCGATGGTTCACTTGCGGCAGACGATCCTGAGTTCGTGGCAGTCCTGGCACTCCTCGATGCTGTGATCCCCCGTGAGTTCCTGCCAGTGTCGTCGCTGCGACTCGGTGAGCGTGCCCCTTCCCATGCAGAGCGGGCACGTACCCTCGAGCGCCGCCGCGACGGCGCTGCGAATGAACTGCGAGCGGTTGCCGACGCTGCGGAGCGCCTCCATGAGATCGGCGTCGGCCTTGAACGTGACGACCTCGGACTTGCGTTTGGGCATATGGCCTCCCGGTTCCCGCGTCTCGAGCAAGACGCGGCCATGAGCGGCGGTCACTGCGCATTATTACTTCGTACTACGTCTTGAGTCAAGGGCTACGACGGCCCCCGGCTCAGGCGAGTGCGCGTCCGCGTTCCCCGTTGACATCGGGCCCGCGCTCGCCGACACTCGGGGCTGCTGCAGGGCAGGCCGCCCGGGCTCCACGCTTCTCCCACCATACGAGACAGGAGACAGTCGTGAGCGATACCACGGCGCTCGACCGGCTATGTGTCGACACGATCCGCTTCCTCGCGGTCGACGCGGTTCAGCGGGCAGACTCCGGGCACCCCGGAGCCCCGCTCGGACTTGCCGCCGCGGCCTACGCGCTCTGGGACCGCTTTCTCATCCACAATCCCTCGAACCCCGGGTGGCCCGACCGGGACCGTTTCGTCCTCTCGGCCGGGCACGCCTCCGCACTCCTCTACGCGCTTCTTCATCTCACCGGGTACGCTGTCACGCTCGACGACCTCCGGCGGTTTCGGCAGTGGGGGAGCAGGACGCCCGGTCATCCCGAGCGCGGTCTCACTCCCGGGGTCGAGACCACGACCGGCCCGCTCGGCCAGGGCTTCGCGAACGCCGTGGGCCTGGCGATCGCCGAGCGGCGCCTTGCGGCGGAGTTCAATCGCCCTGGTCAGGAGATCGTGGGCCACCGCACGTACGTGATCGCATCCGACGGCGACCTCATGGAGGGCGTGTCGAGCGAGGCCGCCAGCCTGGCCGGCACGCTGCGACTGGGGAAGCTCGTCTGCCTGTACGACGACAACGGCGTGAGCATCGAAGGCGCCACCGATCTCGCGTTCCGGGAGGACGTGGCGTCCCGCTTCGCCGCCTACGGGTGGCACGTCGCGGGACCGGTCGACGGCCTCGATGTCGGCGCGGTCGCGCGCGGAATCGAGCAGGCGAACGATGAAGGGGACCGCCCGTCGCTCGTCGTCTGCCGTACGGCCATCGGGTACGGAAGCCCCGGCGAGGGCACGGCCGCCGTCCACGGGAGCCCGCTCGGCAGGGACGGCGTCGCTGCCACGAAGCGCACGCTCGGATGGCCCGACAGCCCCGCCTTCCACGTCCCGGACGAGGCGCTCGAGCACATGCGGAAGGCCGTCGTGAGGGGCGAGCGCGCCGAGATGGAGTGGGAGCGCCGTCTGAACGACTACGGGAGAGACCATCCCGACGCGGCGGAGAGCTTCGAGACGCGAATGCGGGGCGGGCTTCCGGAGGGCTGGTTCGACGCGGCCGAAGGTCTCTTCCGGGACGGCCAGGATGCGCTCGCGACGAGGAGTGCTTCGGGCGAGGTACTGAACGCCATCGCGCCGGCCGTGCCGGCGCTCTTCGGCGGTTCGGCGGACCTCGCTCCGAGTACGAAGACATCGATCGCCGACGCGGGGAGCTTCTCGGCCGACGAGCCGGAGGGACGGAACATCCACTTCGGCGTGCGCGAGCATGCGATGGGGAGCATCGCGAACGGGCTCGCCCTGCACGGCGGCTTCATTCCGTACACGGGCACGTTCCTCGTCTTCTCCGACTACATGAGGCCGCCGATGCGGCTCGCCGCCATGATGGGGCTCCGGGTCGTTCACGTCTTCACGCACGACAGCATCGGGCTCGGGGAGGACGGTCCGACGCATCAGCCGGTCGAGCACCTCGCGAGCCTCCGCGCCGTCCCGAACCTGCTCGTGATCCGTCCGGCCGACGCGGCGGAGACGGCGTTCGCGTGGCGCGCGGCGCTCGAGGCCGAGGGGCCGACCGCGCTTGCGCTCACCCGACAGAAGGTGCCCGTGCTCGACCGCGGCGCGCTCGCACCCGCCGACGGCGCCATGAAGGGCGGGTACGTGCTCTGGGAGTCGGGGTCGGGGACGCCGGAGATCATCCTGATCGGAACGGGCTCCGAGGTCCACATCGCCCTTGAGGCCGGACGGGCGCTCGCGGAGGAGGGTGTGGCCGCGCGCGTCGTCTCGCTCCCGTGCTGGAAGCTCTTCGACCGACAGCGGCGCGCGTGGCGGGAAGACGTGCTGCCGGCGGCGGTGCGCGCGCGGATCTCGGTGGAGGCCGGGGTCACGACGGGGTGGCGGCGGTACGTGGGGCTCGACGGCGTCTCGGTGGGGCTCGACCGGTTCGGCGCGAGCGCGCCCTTCGGGGAGAACTACCGGCGTCTCGGGATCACCGCCGAGGCCGTGGCGTCCCGGGCGCGCGAGCTCCTCGAGCGGTAGCGGGGCTGCCGGAAACCTCTTGGCCTCGCCTGCATCATAGATATTGGGGGAAACACAACCATTGGCTTTCTCTGTCTGTGGGACTGCCCGAAAGGAGGCGTACGTGGAGCTTCGGGGCACGAAGACCGAGAGGAACATCCTGGCCGCGTTCGCGGGGGAATCCCAGGCCCGCAACCGGTACACGTACTTCGCGAGTCAGGCGAAGAAGGACGGATACGTCCAGATGTCGCGGATCTTCGAGGAGACCGCGAATCAGGAGCGAGAACACGCCAAGCGGCTCTTCAAGTTTCTCGAAGGCGGCGAGGTCGAGATCGCGGCCGCGTTCCCGGCGGGGACGATCGGTACGACCGAGGAGAACCTGAAGGCCGCGGCCGCCGGCGAGCACCACGAGTGGACCGACATGTACCCGACCTTCGCGAAGATCGCCCGCGAGGAGGGCCTCGACGAGATCGCGGAGACCTTCGAGGCGATCGCTGTCGCCGAGAAGCAGCACGAGAAGCGCTACCTCGACCTGGCGGCCAATATCGCGAACGGCCGTGTCTTCAAGCGCCGCGAGTCCGTCGTGTGGCGATGCCTCAACTGTGGCTACCTTCACGAGGGTCCCGAGCCGCCGGAGAAGTGCCCGGCCTGCGCACATCCTCAGGCGTACTTCGAGCTTCTTGGAGAGAACTGGTAGGGCTATCACCCTGACGTGGAAGGAGGACCGGGCATGCCAGAAAGGACCGGCATCGTGACGGCCGGCGGAAACCCCGTCACGCTCGTGGGCGACGTCGTCGGCGTCGGAGACGCGGCGCCCGATTTCACAGTTCTCGACACCGAGATGAACCCGGTGAGCTTCTCGTCTCTCGGGGGAGGCGTGAGGGTCATCGCCTCGGTGCCATCGCTCGACACGTCGGTGTGCGACGTCGAGACGCGGCGCTTCAACGACGAAGCGAAGAAGCTCGGGGAGGACGTTCGAATCATCACCATCAGCATGGATCTTCCGTTCGCACAGAAGCGCTGGTGCGGTGCATCCGGCGTCGAGCACGTGAAGACCTACTCGGACCATCGCGACGCATCCTTCGGGACGTCGTACGGTGTCCTCATGAAGGAGCTGAGGCTCCTCGCGCGGGCGGTCTTCGTCGTGGACGGAGATGGAGCGATCCGTCATCTCGAGATCGTCGGAGAGACCGGCCACGAGCCCGACTACGATGCGGCGCTCGCGGCCATCAAGGAGCTCATGTAGAGGGCTTCGTCCGCGGCGGGCGGGCGGCCGCCGCAAGAGAGGGGAGTCAAAGAGATGGCTGCACGGCTTGAGATTTACAAGTGCGAGAAGTGCGGGAACATCGTCGAGGTTCTTGAGGGAGGCGTCGGGCAGCTGGTCTGCTGCGGCGAGCCGATGGAGCTTCTGAAGGAGCAGACGGCGGACGCGGCGAACGAGAAGCACGTCCCCGTGACGGAGAAGGCCGAACACGGAACGACGGTGAAGGTCGGAAGTGTGCCGCATCCGATGGAGGAGAAGCACCACATCATGTGGATCGAGGTGATCTCCGGCGGCATGGCGTACCGTGAGTTCCTGAAGGCCGGAGAGGCGCCCGAGGCGACCTTCTGCGTCGAGGGACCGATCGAGGCGGTGCGGGAGTACTGCAACATCCACGGCCTCTGGAAGGCCTGACGCGATTTCATCCAGGAGACAAGATGACGCTCGCCGAAGCACTGAAGACCGCGATCGAGCTCGAGGAGAGGGTGCGGGACGTCTACCTCTCGGCCGTGGAGATCGCCGGGAGCGAGGAGGGGAGGCGCCTCTTCGACCTCATGGCGCGGGAAGAGCAGTACCACGTCGGGCACCTCAGGCAGAAGCTCGCCGAGCTGGAGAAGAGCGGCGAGGTCGCCGCCGACGATCTCAGAACCTCCCTGCCCGCCGGTGATGTGATCGAGGCTGAGGTGGGCAAGCTCAACGCCGGTCTCTCCGGCACCGTGAGTGATGCGGAGAGGCAGTCGCTCGAGAAGGCCCTCGAAGTCGAGAAGGAGACGAGCGGTTTCTACCGGTCGATGGTCGAGTCGCTGCCCGAGAGCGAGCGCGCGCTCTTCGCCCGCTTCCTCGAGATCGAGGAGGGTCACCTGGCGCTCGTACAGGCGCAGCTCGACCAGGCCTCCCGGACCGGCTTCTGGTTCGACATGCGGGAGTTCAACTTCGAGGGTTGATCTCCGGGGAGACGCGTGGCAAAGGTCCGTGAGGGGCGGGGCGCCGCCGGTCGGCCGCCGCGCCCGACCATCACCCTGTCCGACCTTGAGGCTCTCTACGAAGCGCTGAACAGGCGCGACTACATCCATCCGGATCCGCTCGAGTTCGTCTACCGGTTCGAGGATTCGGGAGACCGGGAGGTCGTCGGGCTCGTGGCCGCCGCGCTCTCGTTCGGGCGCGTCGCCTCGATCGCCGCCAGCGTGGAGAAGGTCCTCGCGCTTCTCGGCCCGCGTCCCTCGTCGTACGTACGGTCGGCGAGCGACCGTGATGTGCGGTCGGCCTGCGCCGGGTTTCGGCACCGCTGGACCACGGGCGAGGAGCTCGCCGCCCTGCTCGTGGGCGTCGGACGGGCGATCGAGAGGCACGGATCGCTCGAACGGTGCCTCGCCAACGGGCTCCGCGGCGACGATCCGTCGATTCTGGGAGCGCTCGACCTGTTCGTCGCGGAGATTACAGGGGACGGGCCGAGAACGAGCCTCCTCGCGTGCCCCGAGAGAGGCAGCGCCTGCAAGCGCATGAACCTCTTCCTCCGCTGGATGGCGAGGCGGGACCGGGTCGACCCAGGTCCCTGGACGTCGGTACCGGCGTCGAAGCTCGTCGTACCACTCGACACACACATGCACCGGATATCCCTGGCGTGGGGGCTCACGCGCCGCGCGACGCCGAACCTCGCGACGGCGCTCGAGATTACGGAGTCGTTCAAGCGGTTTGCACCGGACGATCCGGTGAGGTACGATTTCGCGATCACACGACTCGGAATGCGGAGCGATCTCGGGGGGCTCTCCCTGCCTCCCGCGGCCGTCTCCGTGATGAAGGCCGCCACGGGCGGCCGGAAGGGGAAGACACGATGATCAAGAAGACGATGCAGGACGCGCTGAACGCCCAGATCAACGCCGAGACCTACTCCGCGTACCTCTACCTCTCGATGGGCGCCTACTTCGAGGCCGAGGGCATGTCCGGGTTCGCCAACTGGATGAAGGTCCAGGCGCAGGAAGAGCTCTCGCACGCGATGAAGTTCTTCGACTACGTGAACGAGCGCGGCGGCACGGTCACGCTCACTGCGATCGAGGGACCTCCCACGTCGTGGTCGTCGCCGCTCAACGTGTTCGAGGAGGTCTACAAGCACGAGCAGAAGGTGACGTCGCTCATCAACGACCTCGTCGATCTCGCGAGGAGCGAGTCCGATCACGCGACCGAGAACTTCCTCCAGTGGTTCGTCGCGGAGCAGGTCGAAGAGGAGGCGTCTGCCGACGATATCCGTCAGAAGGTCAAGATGATCGGTGAGGGAAGCGGCCTCTACATGCTCGACCGCGAGCTGGGGTCGCGCGTCTTCACTCCGCCAGCCTCCGAGGAGGACTAGCCGATGCCGAAGCCCTACGAGGCCGTCCGGATCTCCGATCGCGTCCACTGGGTCGGAGCGATCGACTGGGAGATCAGGAGCTTCCACGGCTACGGAACGCCTCGAGGCACGACGTACAACGCGTACCTCATCACCGGTGAGAAGGTCATTCTCGTCGACACCGTCAAGGCGCCGTTCCGTGAGGAGCTGCTCTCGCGAGTCGCCTCGGTCGTCGATCCGGGAGACGTGAGCGCCATCGTCTCGAACCATTCGGAGATGGACCACTCCGGGAGCCTCGTGGAGATGGTCGACATCATCCGCCCCGAGGCGATCTACGCGTCGCCGATGGGCAAGAAGGCGCTCGAGGCGAACCTGCACGGTGGCATCGACGTCACGGTGGTCAAAGACGGAGAGACGCTCACGATCGGAGACGCCACGCTCTCTGCGGTGCACACCGCGATGATCCACTGGCCCGACAGCATGTTCACGTTCTTGCAGGAGGACGGTGTGCTCTTCTCGCAGGACGGCTTCGGGATGCACCTCGCAAGCACCGAGCGCTTCGACGACGAACTCGATCCTGCGCTGCTCGAGTACGAGGCGGCGAAGTATTACGCGAACATCCTGCTGCCGTACTCGCCGCTCATCAAGAAGCTGGTGTCGCGCATGGGCGAGCTGGATCTGCCCGTGAAGGTCGTCGCTCCCGACCACGGTCCCGTCTGGCGCTCCTCGATCGCGAGAGTCATGGGACTCTACGAAGGATGGGCCGAGCAGAGACCGACGCGAAAGGCCGTCATCATCTACGACACGATGTGGCACAGCACCGAGAAGATGGCACACGTGATTGCCGACGGTCTGACTGCGGAAGGCGTCTCGACGCGCGTGCTGCCGCTCGGGTCTTCCGAGCGGAGCGACGTCGCCGCCGAGGTGCTCGAGGCGGGCGCGCTCCTCGTCGGCACGCCGACCATGAACAACAACCTCTTTCCGAGCCTCGCCGACAGTCTCACGTATCTGAAGGGCCTCCGGCCGAAGAACCTCGTCGGCGCGGCCTTCGGGTCGTACGGCTGGAGCGGCGAGGCAGTCGACCAGGCGAACGCCGCGCTCGAGGAGATGGGCGTCGAGCTCGTCTCTCCGGGACTCAAGGTGGTCTACGTTCCTGACGAGGAAGCGCTTCTGGCGTGCCGCGAGCTGGCCGCCAAGGTCGCAGCGCGGCTGCCGGCGGCCACGTAGGGCGGACGCGGCGCGCAGGTGAATCGGGGGAGACCGTGATGGACGACGCGACACCTCGCTGCGCGAGGTGCGAGACGAAGGAGTGTGCCGGAGGCAAGGACTGCTTCGGGAGGCGTGAGGAGCACCGCGACCTCTACGGCGACGAGCGGATCGCCGCTCTTCATCGGGCGGCGACCGCGATCGAGGGCCGCCACTACTGCGAGGAGACGAGGCTCGGGGAGATCATCCGCTTCGCGCGGGAGATCGACGCCGAACGCATCGGGCTCGCATTCTGTGTGGGGCTCTCGGAGGAAGCGCGCGTCGTCGACGAGATTCTCAGGCGCCACTTCGACGTCGTCTCGGTCTGCTGCAAGGCCTGCGCGATCGACAAGGTGGACTTCGCCTACGAGCAGATCGACGACGACCGAACCGAGATGATCTGCAACTCCGCAGGCCAGGCGGAGCTCCTGAACGCGGCGGAGACCGATCTGAACGTGATCTGCGGTCTCTGCGTCGGCCACGACTCGGTCTTCTCGATGGTCTCGCGGGCGCCGGTCACGACCTACATCGCGAAGGACCGCGTGTTGGCGCACAACACCGCGGGGGCGATCTACTCGGACTACATCCGGAGAACGCTCCTCGACGACGGCGCGTCCGCGGGCGACGCCGACTAACCGGTCCTACTTGAGGAGCACGCCCTTGCCCGTCCTCGTCTCGCCGAGCGAGTCCAGCCGGAAGAAGTAGACGCCGCTTGCGACACTCCTTCCCGCATCGTCGATCCCGTTCCACGTGACGGTATGCCGACCCGCGTCGAGCGTCCCCTCGACGAGCGTCGCCACGTGTCTCCCCGAGGCGCTGTAGACCGCAAGGCGTGTCTCGCCGGCGCTCGGCAGCTCGAAAGCGATCGTCGTTCTCGGGTTGAACGGGTTCGGGTGATTCCGGTGAAGCGCGAGGCGGCGCGCGCCCGGGAGTTCGCCGTCCGGGACGTCCGTGGGCATCACGCCGAAGAAGTCCAGGATCGCCTCGAGGAGCTCGCCCTTCGTGGATGGGCTCGAGCCGTCGTCGAGGCCCGCGAACTCGAACGCGCAGGCGACGGTTGCGTAGATGCCGGCGTCGTTCGATACGCCGCAGCCGGCGTTGCCGGCGGAGTTCCTGAAGACGACGTCTGCGCCGCCGAGCGCGTCGATCTTGTCCATGTAGCGGTTCTCGCCGCTGTAGGAGAACGACATGCCCTCGGCGAGCGTACCGGCCTGTCCGACGACCGTGGCGAGATCGCCCGAGCCGTCGTTCAGGCCGTCGACTCCGAAGTGCCCGTTGTAGATCGTGCGCGAGGAGTCGTACGCCCAGCAGTCGCCACCCTCCATGTACGCGTGACCTCCGCCGTCGAGATAGGCGACAAGCTCGCCGGCCTCGGTTGAGTTGAGGGCGACGTTGTTCGGGTAGATTCCGAGACAGATGAAGACGGCGTCGTACTCGCTCATGTTCGTCGGGAACGACGTCGTCGTGTCGTACGCGATGCCGAGCCCGTCGAGGATCGTCGCCAGAACGGCGACGCTGCCCGGCGTGGGGTCGAGCTCGCAGAGCAGGACCGGGATCGAGTCGACGATCTGGAAGCTGTGGCTGCTCGATGGCGGATCGTAGCTCGTGTTGGGAGGCGTCGCGCCGTCCTCGGCCCGTACCCGGTAGGTGACGACGTCACCGACGGAGACCGTGCCCGGGAAGGCCGCCTCGTAGTCGAAGGTGCCCGGCGTGCGCTCCATCGCGACGTCCGGCCTCGGCGTTCCGTTGATGGAGGCCTCGAGGACCACCGATGTGATGTCGAGGTTGTCGGTCACCGTCGCGACCGCGGTCGGCGGCCACGCGCTCGCCGGCGTGTCTCCGATCGGCGTGTGGTCGATCGCCGGCGCCTCGCCGTCGACTACGACGTCGAAGCTGTGGACGTCTCCGGGTGCGACCCACGGGTGCGTCTCCCGCCTGCCGGAGAGGTCCTTCGCAAAGATGTAGTATGAGATCGTCGTGCCGGCGGCCTGCGCGGGGATCTCCGCCGAGTAGGTACCGTCCTTCGCGTCGCCGACCATCGTCTCGACGGAGAAGTCAGGCATCCCGTCGGTCTTCCAGTAGACGAGGAGGGAGTCCGCGACGAGGCCGGCGCCGCTCAGATCGTCGATGCCGGCCACGACGTCGTACGTTCCTGTCGTCGTTGCCGTGTCGTAGTGCGGGACGTGGTCGATGTAGAGCATGAGGCGGTCGGTGACGCCCATCGCGCGGCAGTGGATCGCATCGTCGGAGAGCCACGAGCCATCGTAGCCGAGGATCTCGTAGCCCGGCATCGCCGCCTCGTAGGTGTCGATAGCATCGTCGTCCCAGGCGGTGCCGTACATCGGGACGAAGACGCGGTCGTTCAGGATGATCGAGTTCGTGTAGGGCTCGTCGTTCGGCGTGTAGACGCGCACGATCTCGTACGGTCGTCCGTAGCTGTTCGTGACGGACTCGAGATAGGCGACGTTCGCCTCGAGTGCCGCGTACGAGGAGTGGCCCGACGGGACCTCCCTCACGAGTATCTTCGAGGGACTCAGGAACTTCGCCCAGCAATCGATGTGGTGGATGCCGCCCGACTCGATGTAATCGAGCTTGTGGTAGGTCTCGATGCCGAGGTAGTCGTGCATCGCCTCGTCGATCTCGGCCTCGGAGAGGCCCGAGTTTTCGTTGAGAACGAGCTCGGTCGAGATCGCAACGCCGCGGCCGTCTGCCATGTAGTTGCCGCCCGTGTGCGTGATGCCGAGGCCGTAGACCGGGATGCTCCAGTCGGAACCGATGACGCCAGGGACAAGGTCGTCATCCGGCCGCGGGCGGTTGTAGATGTGGTCGACGATGCCCTGGTCTCCGTCTCCATCGATGATGAACCAGGGGCCGTAGTCCCTCGTCCAGATGCTGTTTGTCGGAGCGAAGATCCAGTCGACGTTCGCCATGTTGCAGCCGCCGGCCGAGAGCGTGCTCGTCGCCGACGACTGATCCGAGGCGTCCTCGACAATCACCCACAGGGTGATCTCCTCGGCGTACTCGACGAGAAGGTCCGTCGGGTTCCCGAAGGGATAGCGCACGATGACGCCGGTCATCGGCTCGAACTCGCCCGGATTCCGTACCGGTTGGGCGGCCGGCGCCGTGCGGACGTGCCCGATCCCGATCTCGTCGAGGCGAGCCTCTTCTTCGGGCGTCAGCCCGATCGGGAGGTATCGCTCGCCCTCAAGCTCTCGGGCCGTCGTCGCGGCGAACGAGGGCGCGACGGCCGTGAGGGCGACCGTCAGGATGAGGAAGAAGGTCAGGATGGCTCTCGGCGCGTGGTCTCGGGCGGGTCCCGTCTGCATGGTGCCTCCGTTCTCGATGCCTTGCGGGATGTCAGCGACATATCACTATCATTATAGCATGGCAAGACCCGCAACCGAACGCAAATTCGGCAACGAGGCGCGATGCGCCTGCGGAACGGGCGTCTGTCAGAGCAGATTCCGGAGAGCGTCGACGATGAACCGGCCGCCGAAGAAGAGAAGGAGCGCGCCGCAGACGAGGCTCACGCCGAGCCTGAACCTCTTGCCCATGAGCCTCGTTCCCCGGTAGGAGGCGGCGGAGAGGACGAAGTCCCAGACGAGATCGAGCGACCAGTGCGCGACCGCGAAGATGACGAACGGCCAGAGTCCGTAGCTCCTGGCGCCGAAGACGAGCGTCGCGCCGACGGTCGCCCACCACACGATGAAGTAGGGGTTGGCGACGGTCATGAGCATGCCGGCGACGAAGGGCGTGGCCTGGCGGTGAGGCTCGCTTGCGTCGCGGGCGCGCACGCTTCGGAGGAGCCCCGCGCCCATCCAGAGAAGCAGAAGCCCTCCGGCGAGCCCGATCGCGGCGCCGGCGGTCCGGTTCTCGAGGATCGGGCCGAGGCCGACGAGGATCAGGATCATGAGCGGGAACTCGACGATGCCGTGACCGAGCGCGATGAGGACTCCGGCCCGCGCCGATCGTGCGCCCTTGCCGACGACAACGACCGTGAGCGGGCCCGGGGCCATGACGCCCGAGAGCGAAATGAGGAGCGCCTGCGTGAGGAAGACACCGTAGGACATGGGAGCGATCCTACCAGAACCGGGCGGCCGCCGGAACAGGCCCTTCCACCGGCCTTCCGGCTCGGCAAGGCCACTTCGGGCGCGAACTTGCGAATGTGCCAACCCTGTGGTAAAATGGCATATACGAGAGATGAAACGGGCGACCCCCCCGAAGCGGGGCGCGGACACGGAGTGGCGAGGTCTGCTCCGGCGGCGGCGTCGCGCACGCCCAAGATGCGGCCACCGGAGTGACAACAGGCCGAAGCGAGGAGCCCCGAAGATGAAGTCCTTCCCCAGAGGCGCAGCAGTTCTTCTCGGCGCGGCGCTCGTGGCGTTGGTCGCCGCCGGGCCGGCATCGGCTCTGAAGGTCGCGACCTACAACCTCCTGAACTTCAGCCAGGACTGCTCGCGGATCCCGTACTTCCGCACCGTGATGGACAGCCTGGATGTGGACATCGTCATCGTCCAGGAGATGGACGGGCAGTTCGGCGTGAACGACTTCCAGAACGACGTCCTGAACTACAACCGACCCGGCACGTACGCCCAGGCGCCGTTCACGCAGGGGCCGAACAGCGGGACCGCGCTCTTCTACAAGGTCGCGACGATCGACTACCTCTCGAACCAGACGATCTACACGTCGATTCGCTGGACGAGAGAGTTCACGCTGAGGCCGGACGGCTACGCCGCCTCGGACGCGGAGTTCAAGGTCGTCTCGACCCACCTCAAGGCCGGCTCGACCCCGGCCGACATCGCCGATCGCACCGACATGTGCAACACGATTCGTGACCACATGAACGGCTATCCGTCGGGGACCCACTTCATCTTCGGCGGGGACTTCAATATGTATGCGAGCACCGAGGCCGGCTATCAGCGGCTCACGGGAAGCGAAGCCGACAACGACGGCCGCTGCAAGGACCCGGCCAACCAACCGGGCTACTGGCACGACAGCTACACGTTCCGGCACATTCACAGCCAGTCGCCGCGCGAGACCGCGTTCGGCGGCGGTGCGTCCGGCGGGCTCGATGACCGCTACGACATCCTGCTCGTCTCGTATCCGATGGACGACGGCGAGGGCCTCTCGTATGTCGACGGCTCGTACGACGTCTATGGAAACGACGGCTTCCGGCTGAACGGCGACGTGAACGACCCGACGAACCAGGAAGTGAGCGCCGGCGTTGCCGACGCACTCTACCAGGCGTCCGATCACATCCCGGTCGTGATCGAGATCCAGGTTCCGGCGAAGGTCGACGTTCCCGCGGCCGTCGACTTCGGCGACGTCATCGTGGGGACGTCCAGCGTCGAGGAGACGCTGACGGTGGAGAACGCCGCGGCGTCACCGGCCGACGAACTCTCGTACGATCTCTCGGCCCCCGCCGGCTTCGGAGCTCCGGGCGGCACGTTCGAGCTCGACGCGGGGCAGGCGGGCGACCACGTGATCACGATGGACGCCTCGACCGTCGGCGTGAAGTCGGGCGACCTCGAGGTCTCCTCGAACGACCTCGACGATCCGGACCTCGACGTCGCGCTCTCAGGAACGGTCGTCGACCACGCGAGCCCGTCACTCTCGGACGCGGGAGTTGTTCTCACCGGCACGGTCGACTTCGGATCGCACGAGGAGGGCGAGTTCTCTAACGAGACGCTCTCCGTTTACAACGACGGCTACGGATCCCTCCAGGCTCTCCTCGATGTCTACGACGCCGAGATCGTCGGGGGTGACGGCCGTTTCTCGATTGTCGGGGGCTTCACCGTCAAACAGGCCGGCTCGTCGCCGGCGGAGTATCAGCTTGCCTTCGACGACGTCTCGGCGTCGTCCGACAGCGTCTACACGGCGACGCTCACGCTTTCGACCCGGGACGCCGCAGGCACCAAGGGCGGTATGAACCTCGACGATCTCGTCGTCGAGCTGCGAGCCTACGTGATCCCCGCGACGGGTGTGCCGGACGGGAGCCTCTCGCTCGCGCTCTCGCGCGGAATGCCGAACCCGTTTACGCGGCGGACCACGCTCCGGCTGTCGCTGCCGGAGGCGAGGGACGTCGCCGTCGAGATCTACGACGTCTCGGGCCGGGTCGTCAGGACGCTCGCTGCAGGGACGCTTCCCGCGGGCGAGCACCAGCTCGTCTGGCGCGGCGCGGACGATCGCGGCCGGCCGGTCGCGTCGGGCATCTACTTCTGCCGGGCCTCCGTCGGCGACTGGAGCGCGTCGACGAAGCTCGTACTCTTCCGCTAGGAGCGGGATTTCCGTTTGACTCCAATCGCCCCCGGGCCGTAGGCTCGGGGGCGACATACGTTCACCGGGTGCCGAAAGGCCGCCAGGGAAAACCGGTCTGAAGCCGGTGCTGTCCCGCAGCTGTGGTCGGCGACGGAAGGGGATCGCGCATCGCGCGCCTCCCGCGCGTCTCCGCCGCCGAGAGCCAGAAGACCTGCCGGTGGGAGCGCTCGCTGGTCCGCGGAGAGGCCGAGCGCGAGCGCAGTGAGGTACGGGAACGTCGCGGCGGCCAGTCGCCGCAATCGTCCCCGTGTCCGCCCGCCGGCCCGCACGTCTCGAGGAGAGATCATGCGGGCCTTTGTCTGTCTCGTCGTCGCGTTCGCCGTCCTCCCGGGCGTCGTATCGGCGGAGCCGCCGGGTGTGACCTGGCCGGGTTTTCCTCCCGGCGCGGCCGTCGTCGAGGGCGTCGTCGACACCGTTCGCGTCGTCGCTGACCGCCTCGAGCGCGAGGAGGCGCTCCGGCGGCTTCCGCTCTTCGCGACGGTACACGAGGTCGCGGGCGTCGAACGGACGCGGGTCGAGTCGGTCGCCGAGATCATCGAGGACGGCGTCGGCGTTCGCGTAAGGCGCTACGGCGGCCTCGGGGCGTACAGCGCGGCCTCGATTCGGGGCAGCTCGGCGTCTCAGGTCGAGGTCTTCCTCGACGGCGTACCGCTCCGCTCCGCCCAGTGGGGAGGCGCGAACCTCTCGGACCTGCCGCTCTCCGGTCTCTCTCGTATCGAGGTCTTCAGGGGGCCGGCTCCGCCGGAGTTCAGCTCGCCGGGCATCGGTGGCGTCGTGAACCTCGTGACGCTGGCTCCGGAGCGCGTCTCGCCGGGGATCGCCTGCTCGTTCGGGAGCCACGGGACGTGCCGGATCGACGTCACGGCCCCGGGCCGGTTCTTCGGCGCGCCCGTCTCGCTCTCGCTCCGGCGGCTCGACAGCAGGGGCGACTTCGCCTACCTGAACGACAACGGAACGCCCGAGAACCCGCTCGACGATGCGATCGTCGCCCGGGGCAACAACGACTTCGCGCGGACCGGGGTGCTCCTGCGGGCCTCACCCCGCCTCCCCGGTGGCTGGCGATGCGACCTCCTCGAAGATCTGCTCGTGAACTCGGGCGGCGTTCCGGGTGTCGGGAACGTCCCGATCGAGAGCGCCCGGGCGGATCTCTCGCGAAGCGTCACCAGGCTCTCGGTCGCTCCTCCGCGGCTCATGGACGGCTCGCTCGATCTCCGGGCCAGCGGCTTCGCCGTCGTTGCCCGCGACCGCTTCAGGAACCCCGACGACGAAACCGGCCTGCCGCGGGCCGACACGATCGGGCGGGCGACGTCGGTCGGTCTCCAGACCGTCGGGGCGCTCTCCTGGATCGACTCGTGGCAGCTGATCTCGCTCGTCGCGGAGGTCCGACGAGAGCGGTACGTGCCCGAGAGCGCCGACCCCCGGATCGGCGAGGGCTTCACACGCGAGCGCTGGCTCGCGACGCTCGGTGTCGAGGACAGGTTCGCGCTCCCCGACGGACGGCTGAGCCTCGTCGGGGGCTGCCGCTACCAAGCCTCCTCCGACAACTACACCGGGCCCGAGCCGATCGGGGGACCGCCGATGCCCCTCGAGACGCCACACCGCGCGTCGTTCCTTTCGCCGTCGGTCGGCGTCGCGTGGCGGGTACGGGAGGGCATCACGCTCAAGGCGACCGCGGCGAGGCACGCTCGGTTCCCGACGATGCTCGAGGCGTTCGGCGCGCGCGGCTCCGTCGCCGGGAACTCCGATCTCGAGCCGGAGGAGGGAACGACGTTCGACCTCGGGGCCGTCGCGAGCGTCGCCGGCGGGGTCCTCGAGGCCGGCGTCTTTCGGTCGGACCGCGGGAACTTGATCGTTTTCCTCGAGAACTCGCAGAGGACCGTGAAGGCGTGGAACCTGGAGAGCGCGCGTGTCGAAGGTGTCGAGTTCTCGTTCGTCCGGCGGCGGGACCGGGGGCTCTCGGTCGCCGCCTCCTACACGCGGGAAGACGCGAGGAACACGGGGCCGTCGCCCGTCTACCACGGGAAGCGGCTTCCGTACTGCCCGGAGCATTCCCTCTTCGTCGGCACGAGCTTCGCCGCAGGCCCTCTTCTCCTCGCTCACGAGTTCCACTACGAGAGCGCGTCGTGGCTCGACCGGGCCAACCTCCCGGAGAACAGAATTGCCCCGCGGCGGATCCACAGCCTTCTCGCGCGGCTTGAGCTTGGTGCCGGGGGCGCGGCGCTCTCGGTCGAGGTGGCGAATCTGACCGACGCGGCCATCATCGATGTCGAAGGGTATCCGCTCCCGGGGCGCTCCTGGCACGTGGGGCTCGAGATCGTACCCGGGGCGAGGACCCCGGAAGGAGGACAGAAGTGAAGATGCTTGGACACTCCGCGGCGGCCGCCCTCGCGACGCTCGCTCTCTGTGGCTTCGTCGCTTCCGCGAGCGGCGCGCCTCTCTGCGACTACGTCTTCGCCACGACGAGCGACTACACCGTGAGCGGGACCTGCTCGACCGTCGAGGTCCTGCCGACCTGGGCGAGCGAGACCGGCGTGGCGCCCGCGCACAGCGATGCCGTCGCGAGGAGACACGGCGAGCTTCTCTACGTCGTGAACAGGCTCTACGGCGACAACATCCAGGTCATTGATCCCGCCGATTTCTCGACGGTTCTCCAGTTCTCGGTCGGCCCCGGAAGCGATCCACACGACATCGTCTTCGTCTCGGACGAGCGCGCCTACGTGCCTCGGTACGAGAGCCGGTGGCTTCTCGAGGTGAACCCCGCGACCGGCGCGATCACCGACTCGATCGACCTCGGCGCGTTCGCCGACGCCGACGGGATCCCGGAGATGGACTGCGCCGCGCTCTCCGGAGGCTACCTCTTCGTCGCCGTCGAGAGGCTCGACCGCGACTACTACTGGACGCCGGTTCCGCCCTCGCTGCTCGCGGTGATCGACATCTCCACGAACGCGCTCGTCGATGCCGACCCGCAGACGCCGGGGACGCAGGGCGTCGAGCTCGCCTGCGCGAACCCGCGCGGCGAGATCCTCGCAAGCGAGGACGGAACGACGCTCTACGTCGCCTGCCCGGGGGAGTGGGGACTGCTCGACGGCGGGATCGAGGCCGTCGACGCTGTGGCGCTCGCGTCGGCCGATATCGTCGCGAGCGAGACGGCCCTCGGGGGCGAGATCCAGGATTTCACGCTCCCGGCGGCCGGCCGGGCCTACGCCGTCCTCTCCGATCCGGTCTGGGCGACGCGATGCGTGGCCTTCGACTGGGCGACCGGAGCGCCGCTCGAGACACTCGTGACGACAGCGGGATTCGATCTGGCGGACATCGAGCTTCATGAGGGCTCGAGGCAGCTCTTCGTCTCGGACCGCGGCTATTCGGCGCCCGGGGTGCGGGTCTTCGACGGTCCGAGCGGCGACGAACTGACGTCCTCACCCGTGAGCGTCGGGCTCCCGCCGCACGATCTTCTCCTCGTGGGAGAGACTGTGACGGGCGTCGAGACGGCCGGGACAACGGGTGCCGCGTCGCTCCGCGTCGTTTCGAATCCCTGCCTCGAACGCGCGGTCATCGCATACGAGGTCGCGTCCCGAGCATCGTTCACTCTCGATCTCTACGACGCCTCGGGGCGGCACGTCCGGCGGCTCGCGACGGCGGCTTCCGGTCGCGGAAGCGGGCGTGTCGACTGGGATGGCCGCGACGCTCACGGCGCGCGCGTTGCGAGCGGTTGCTACTTCGTTCGTCTTCGCACAGAAGGCGCCTCCCGGCTTGCGCGGCTGGTCCTCCTGCGTTAGGCTCGTAGCGTTTGTGCTGGCGAGAGTCGCTCCCGGGACGTTCGATGGAGCCGACGGCACGGAGGGTCCCGTTTCATGGTGAAGAACAAGGCCGGCTTCGCGATCGGCATCGCGCTCTTCCTCCTTCTCGTGTTCGTGCCGCTCGGCCTCGACGTGAAGATCCAGAGGACGCTCGCCGTGCTCGCGCTCTGCGCGGTGTGGTGGGGCTCCGAGGCGATCTCGATCTACGCGACAGCGCTCCTTCCGGCGTTCCTACTTCCGATGCTGGGCATCCTGCCGCTCGCCGACGCTCTGATGTCGTACGCGCACCGGCTCATCTTTCTCTTCCTCGGCGGGTTCCTGATCGCGCGGGCGATGATGAAGTGGGGGATCGATCGTCGCCTCGCCGTCGGGATCCTCGGGCGGGTCGGGAGCGACCCGAAGAAGCTCGTGCTCTACTTCATGGTCCTCACGGCGTTCCTCTCCGCCTTCATCTCGAACACGGCGACGATCGCCATGATGCTGCCGATCGCGATGGCGGTCCTCACGAACTCCGAGCTCCGCGAGCAATCGCGGTACGGAACCGTCCTCCTTCTCGGGATCGCCTACGCGTCGACGATCGGGGGGGTCGCGACACTCGTCGGGACGCCCCCGAACGTGCTCCTCGCCGGCTTCAGCCAGACACTCCTCGGCAGGGAGTTCACCTTCTTCGAGTGGCTCAAGGTCGGCCTCCCGTTCGCGATCGTGATGCTGCCGCTCACGTGGTGGTTCCTCTGGGTCGTCCACAAGCCAAGGGCGACAACCGTCGCAAGCGAGGAGGCCGTCGAGCAGGAGAGGGCCACCCTGGGCGCCCTCAAGCGCGGCGGGAAGGTCACGATCTTTGTCTTCGCGCTCGTCGCCGTCCTCTGGGTGACACGACCGTTCTGGGACAAGTTCCCTCTGCCCGTCATGAGCGTCGTGAAGACGCGATTCGACGACTCGCTCATCGCGCTCGGGTGCGCGCTTCTCCTCTTCGTCGTGCCGATCGACGTCCGGCGCGGGAAGTGGGAGTTCCCGCTCGTCTGGGCCGACGCGAAGTCGATCTCGTTCGGGATCCTCTACCTCTTCGGAGGCGGGCTCGCGCTCGGCAAGGCGCTCTTCGCGTCGGGCACGGCGCAGTGGCTCGCGGCGTCTCTGCCGCTCTCCGCCGCGCTCCATCCGTTCCTGTTGATCCTCATCGTCGCCGTGATCGCCTCGTTCATCAGCGAGGTCGCCTCGAACACGGCGGTCGCGAACATGATGATTCCGATCCTCATCGCCGTCGCGGCGGCGATCAAGGTGAACCCCTACCTCCTGGCCATCCCCGCCACGGTCGCCTGCTCGAACGTCTTCATGTTGCCGATCTCGACGCCCCCGAACGCGATCGTCTACGGGTCGGGCAAGCTCGAGATGTCCGACATGATCCGAACGGGCTTCCGCCTCCATCTCATCGGCATCGTCATCATGAGCGTGCTCGTCTACTTCGTGAGCGGGAAGGTGTTCGGCGTGTTCGGGGGCTAGGGTGAGGATCCGACCCGACACGAGGCCGACAGGCTGGCCCAGATCCACCATAGCACTCCTGCCATTACTAGAATCATCAACTGCCAAGCTAGCCGTACTTGGTCCTTCATAACTTGCGAACAGCCGCGCTGTCTGCTAGACTGAAGTTCACTCAGTTTGCGGGTTGCGCTTGCAGCCGATGGCAGTGGCGAGTGGCGGGGGGGCAGTGCCCATGCAGCGTGCGTACAGGATCAACATCCATGGGGGATCCGCCTATGAGGAGTTTCTTGATTCGTGGTGTTTGAGCGGGGTGCCCTCGGGCAGTTGGGGCGTCCTGAAGGCTGTTCCGGGACTGAACGTGGAGTGTGCCGAGATGAAGTCACTGGTCGTGTTGGCACTGATCCTAGCAGCCGCCGTGGCAATTGCGCCGACGGCCGCTGCTGTTGTGACAGTCGCCGATGTGGAAGTCGACAGAATCACGTGGAACGGGTACGACTCCGAGTACGGTGAAGTGTGCATGGAGCTCTGGCTGGACGGAAGCGTGGCGTATGTCAACGTGCTCGCCGACCTCGACGGGTCCGGAGCTTTCGCGGACTACGCCGTCGGCGTCGAGACGCAGACCGAGTGGGTTTGCAGGAACGTGCCGGCCACCTTGACGATCGGAACGCACACGGAGTGCTGGACGTTTCCTCTCATCGATCCCGCAGTTGCTGTGGGATCGGCGGTCGACATGGAGGTCCACGTCTCGCCGACCCCCATGGCGACGCAGCCGTACGGTGGCGCCTCCCATCCTGGAGAGATCGTGGGGCTCGGATACAGGTTCATCAGCGGCGGCGGGATCGAGGAGTCGATGGTGGGTGTGATGCCCGACCCGGCGGTCGGTGGCTTCAACGACGTATTCCTGAGCGAGACCAGCGCGAGCTCGGTCGAGTGGGAGTACACGAACAAGGACATGCCGGACAACGACCAGGTGTGCGAGGAGTGCGCGCCGACGGCAACAGCGAACAGCCTCCGCTGGCTTGCGAAGGAGAACGACTTCGAGGACAAGATCCCGGCGACCGACCGCGCACTGATCGACTCGCTCAAGAAGAAGAGGTACATGGACACCAAGTGCCCCGGCGGAACGACGATGGCGAATATCGTCAAGGGCAAGCGCGAGTTCATCAGCAGGAAAGGTCTGCCCCTTGTCGTCGAGTTCCAGTGCGGAGTCGCGATCGAGGGCCAGCCGGCGCAGAAGCCGACGGTTGCGTTCCTGAAGGAACAGATGTCGAAGAAGCAGGACATAGAGCTCATCTTCGTGCATCTGCCGCTGGGGAACGGAGGGCATGCCGTGACGCTCGTGCGCCTCAAGAAGAAGGCGGACGGGACCGTCGAGGCAACCGTCAACGATCCCGATGACGGCAAGAAGGTCGGCAAGCCGATCAGGCTGAGGGAAATCGCAGCCGGGACCTGGGCCGGATACCTCACGGGGGACGGGTACGGCAAGGCGAACATCCTCGCGATGGCCGTTGCCGAGTCCCCGAAGCCGACGGCGGTCGAGAGCCGCAGCTGGGGCAGGATCAAGGCTCTCTACCGGTAGTGTCAGGACCACACTGATCCGAAACCGAGAAGACCCGCCCACCGAGCGGGTCTTCTTCGTGATGAGGGCGGAGATGGACCGCCCGACCCGGCGCGAGACGCCAGCTACCTCAAGAGCGCCATCTTCCTCGACGAGCCGAAGCCCGGTGCGCCGTCCATCCGTTTCGTCCCACACGACGGAGCCTGCCGCGCCCGCGGGAAGCTCCGACTCGAAGAGGGTGCGTAGGAGTCTCCCGGCGACGGTCTGGACCCCGGATCGTCACCGGCCCCGCCTCTCTCACCCTCCAGGCGATCTCGGTCACCGGTTTGAGCGGGTTGGGCGGCGCTCGGCAAGGCGCTCTTCGCGTCGGGCACGGCGCAGTGGCTCGCGGCGTCTCTGCCGCTCTCCGCCGCGCTCCATCCGTTCCTGTTGATCCTCATCGTCGCCGTGATTGCCTCGTTCATCAGCGAGGTCGCCTCGAATACGGCGGTCGCGAACATGATGATTCCGATCCTCATCGCCGTCGCGGCGGCGATCAAGGTGAACCCCTACCTCCTGGCCATCCCCGCGACGGTCGCCTGCTCGAACGTCTTCATGTTGCCAATCTCGACGCCCCCGAACGCGATCGTCTACGGGTCGGGCAAGCTCGAGATGTCCGACATGATCCGAACGGGCTTCCGCCTCCATCTCATCGGCATCGTCATCATGAGCGTGCTCGTCTACTTCGTGAGCGGGAAGGTGTTCGGCGTGTTCGCGAGCTAGAGAGCGACTCGAACCATCCATCATCCTTCCTCACACGGCACGCGCCGCCGGCGCATGTCCATTCCACGCTGCCCCGCCGTCTGCGGCCTCCGGCAGTTGACAGGTGACACTCACTCAGGTAAACTGGAGTCTCTTCGCACAAATGCCGGAATGTCGTCCGAGGCGGCCGCGTCGGCTCCCTTGCGTGCGCTGAACCTGCCAACTCCAGCCCAGCGCGCGTGGTAGTTGGAGTGGAAATTCCCCGCGCGAGCCATGCCGCAGCCGCCGCGGTCCGGCTCCGCTCCGGCCGTCGCGAGCACGGCACTGCCACAAGCGAACGGAGGCGCCCATGCAGTGGTCGTCACCGATCCTCGGTCCACCCGGCCGCGCCCTTCCGGCCGACGCGGCCGGCATCGCCCGCACAGCCCTGCCTCTCTTCCTTGCCGCGTTCCTGGTCGCGACGCCTCTCACGGCCCTCGGCGCCTGGCTCTTCGCGGCGCGGAAGGACGTTCCGGCAGGGGCGATGCCGAACTCCGTTGTCTCTGGTGATCTGAATGGTGACGGCATCAGGGACCTCGCGGTCGCCTGTCGGTCGTCCCACGCAGTTGCGGTGATTCTCGGGGCCGGTGACGGTGACTTCCTGCCACGTGAGCACTACGCGACCGAGGAATACCCGTTGTCGATCGCGATGGGCGACTTCGACGGCGACGGCGACGTCGATCTCGCGGCCGCGACGGACAGCTATGCCAACGACTGCGTCTCCGTCCTCCTCGGGAACGGCGACGGCACCTTCGCAGCACACGTGGACTACGCCGCCGGGGACGGCCCGCAGGCGGTCGCCGTCGGCGACTTCGACGGCGACGGCGCACTCGATCTCGCCGTGGCGTGCGAAGACGACGACAGCGTCTCGGTGCTCTTCGGGAACGGGGACGGGACCTTCGAAGCGGGCGTCGGTCACTCCGCAGGCGGCGGTCCGCGATCGGTCGCCCTCGGCGACTTCAACGGGGACGGACGCATCGATCTCGTTTTGGCGGACGGCAGCGAGGCGTGCGTCTCAGTGCTTCTCGGCGCGGGCGGCGGGACCTTCGGGCCCCGCGTGCCCTATTCGACCGGAGGGGCTCCTCGCTCGGTGGCGGTCGGGGATCTCGACGGCGACGGGAACGACGACGTTGCCGCGGCGAACGGCACCGGAGGAAGGATCTCCATTCTCTTCGGGATGGGTGACGGGACGCTCCAGTCGGGTGGAGGGTGTTTCGCCGGAACCGACCCCTACTGCGTCGCTATCCGCGACCTCAACGGAGACGGCGCGGAAGACCTGATCGTGGCCAACGAAGACAGCGACGACGTCTCGGTGCTGCTCGGACATGGAAATGGGACGTTCACAGCTTCGGTGGAGTACGTCTGCGCGTACTGCCCTCACGCTGTTGCGGTCGACGATCACACCTGCGACGGACACAACGATCTGGTGGTTGCGTGCTACTACGGCTCGTGCGTCTCAGTGTTCCGGGGCGCCGGAGACGGCACGTTCCGTGCCTGCGAGACCTACAGCGCCGGGAACGACCCGCGGTCCGTCGAAGTGGTGGACCTCAACGGCGACGGGCACAGGGATGTCGCTGTGGCGAGCCACGATGCCGACAACGTCACGCTCCTCTTCGGAGCGGGCGACGGGAGCTTCTACGGGGAGTCGGCCTTCGCGACGGGCCACGGGCCGCGTTCGATCGCATCCGGCGACCTGAACAGCGACGGGAAGGTCGATCTCGTGACGGCGAGCCATTACGACGACGAGGCCTGGGTCCATCTCGGGTACGGCACCGGAGACTTCACGGCCGGCTGGCGGTACGCCACGGGAGACAACCCCTATTCGGTCGCGGTCGGCGACCTGGACTCGGACGGGGCGGAGGATCTCGTGTTCGGAGATCGCGACGGCGACGATGTTTCGGTGCTTCTCGGTTGCGGGGACGGGACGTTTGAGCCGTTCGAGGAGTACGGCGCCGGCGACAATCCTCACGGGGTTGCGATCGGCGACCTGAACAACGACGGTGCTCTGGACCTCGCGGTCGCGGACCAGAACAGCGACCAGGTCTCCGTCCTTCTCGGAAACGGCGACGGGACCTTCGGCTCCTTCACGGGCTACGACGTTGAAGGGTCGTGGACGACGGCCGTGGCCATCGGCGATCTGAACCGCGACGGCGATCCCGACCTCGCCGTAGCGACCCTGAACTCCGCCCACGTCACCGTGCTCCTGGGGTACGGTGACGGGACGTTCTGCAGGTGGAGGGAGTATGAGGTTGCGTCCGGGTCGAGTTCGGTCATCATCGCCGATCTCGACGGCGACGGCAACAACGACGTGGCGGCGTCCGCATCCGTCGACGACTGCGTGTCCGTGCTTCTGGGGCACGGAAACGGATCCTTCGACGAGCCCGTCTACTACGGCGTCTCTGACGGGCCGTGTGCCTTGGCGGCAGGAGACCTGGACGGCGACGGGTTCGAGGATCTCGTGACGGCCGGCGGGTTCGCGCCCAACGTCTCGGTTCTTCTCAATCTCTCGACGACATCGCCCGTCGAGGCGTTCGTCTCCGCGGCCGCCATCGACGGGGAGAACGTGCGCCTTCGGTGGTCGATCGACTCGCTGGGTGGGGTCGAGGGGCTCCACGTCTACCGTTCGATCTCGCCTGGCGGACCCTTCGAGCGCCTGAACGATCGCGCGATCCCCCCGTCCTACGCGGGCACCTACGAGGACGCGACCGTCTGGCCGGGCACGACCTTCTGGTACGAGCTCAGGGCCGTGCTCGCGGACGGTGCCGAGGAGACTGTGGGCCACGGTCCGGCCGCGGTAACGACTCCGGGGACGCTCGTGGCCGCGCTCCACAGGCCTTGCCCGAGTCCGTTCTCGCGCGAGACGGTCGTCGTCTACGACGTGCCGCAGGACGTGCGCCGCGCGTCGCTCGTCGTCTACGACGTTTCGGGGCGGGAGGTGACAAGATTGGCCGGGCCGCAGGCCGCTTCTGGCAGGCACCGGGCGACGTGGGACGGACGGAACGCGGTCGGAGAGAGGGTGGCGTCCGGAGTCTACTTCATCAGGTACGAGACCGACGGCGCCGTCGCGACAAGAAGGATTCTGCTTCTCAGGAAGCAGTGAATCGAAGGCGCAAGAGGGAGCGCCATCATGAGGCGTCATCCACAAGCCCACCACTGCGCTGGCTCGGGAATCGCGAAGCTCCAGCTCTCCGTGGTCCTCGTTGTGGCTCTCGCCTGCGCGGCGCCGGCGGCGGCGGACTGGCAGCACTTCAACACCGGAGACGGCCTCGGTGGATCGCTCGTCTATTCGGTCATCGAGGCGAGCGACGGGAGCTACTGGTTCGCCCACACGAGCAACGACGGCGTGAGCCGCTTCGACGGCCTTCACTGGACCGTCCACACGGAGGCCGACGGAGACGGTTTCAGAATACCTTGGGACATCATGGAGACCAGCTGGGGGGACATCTGGGTCGGCGGCATCAGCGGCGCCCTCCGGTTCGACGGAACGTCCTGGACGCGCTACACGGAGGACGACGGTCTCGTGGGCAACAACTGCTACGGCATCATGGAGGACCACGACGGCAATCTGTGGTTCGCGTGCTCCCACGGTGTCAGCCGCTTCGACGGCGCCACCTGGATCAGCTACACCGTGGATGACGGCCTCATCGACGAGCGCGTCCATGCCCAGGCGGAAGACCGGTCCGGCAATCTCTGGTTCGCGACGCGCGAGGGCGTCAGCCGATTCGACGGAACGTCGTGGACGAGCTACACGACGGCCGACGGCCTCGGTGACGACATGGCAAGGGCGATCTTCGTCGACGCCGCGGGCGATATCTGGGTCGGCACGCAGTACGGAGGTGTGAGCCGCTTCGACGGCTCGGAGTGGACGGTCTACACGACCGCCGACGGACTGAACAGCAACTACGTCACTGCGATCGCCCAGGATCATGCCGGGGACCTGTGGTTCGGGTTCTGGGACGCTTGCGGAGCCAGCCGCTTCGACGGCGGGACGTGGACGTCCTACACGGACGACGATGGTTTCGCGTGGGCGGCCACCGCGTCCATCATGGAGGACAGCGAGGGGAACCTCTGGTTCGGGCATGTGAGCTACGCAGGCGTGGGCCTCTGGGACCGCGTGAAGTGGGAGGACATCACAACATCTGACGGGCTTCCCGACAATGACGTGAACTGTGTGGCCGCCGGGCCGTCGGGAGGCCTGTGGTTCGGCACCGACAGCGGGCTCGGGGAGTACCGCGACGGCGACTGGACGACACACACGTACGAGGACGGGATGGGCGGCCAGAGCGTCGCGTGCGTGCACTTCGACCGCGACGGGATCCTGTGGGTCGGCCCATCGTCGGGCTATCTCTCTTCCTTCGACGGCGAGGGCTGGACCATCTATGAGGACGTGCCGGGTGTGAACGCGATCACCGAGGACGTATCCGGGGACCTGTGGTTCGCGCTGGATGACAGGGTGTACCAGTTCGACGGAACGACCTGGACGCCCCACACGGAAGCAGACGGGCTGCCGGCGGGCACCTACGACGACATGATCGCGGCCGCGGACGGCTCGATCTGGTTGGCCGCGACGGGCTGTGCCCGGTACGACGGCTCGACCTGGACGACGTACACGGAGGAGGACGGGCTGGCGGACGACGGCGTCCTGTCGGTGGCCGAGGACGCCGATGGCAATCTCTGGTTCGGCACATGGAGAGGAGGAGTCAGCCGCTTCGACGGTACTACGTGGACGACGTACTCGATCGATGACGGGATGGTTGACGACACGGTCGAGGACATTCTCTGTGATGCACGGGGCGTCATGTGGTTTGCGACTTCAGAGGGCGTCAGCAGCTACGACGGCCTGGATTGGGTGGCGTACACTGCCGACGACGGTCTCGTCTACGACAACGTGCAGTCGATTGCCGAGGACAGCCGCGGGAATCTCCTTTTCGGCACAACGCACGGCGCCTCGATTCGGTCGCCCGACCTGGCCTCGCCGCAGACCCTCATCTGGCCGAGGCCGGCGGAGGTCCTGCCGAGCAGGACGCTGACGATCGGATTCGCCGGCGTGCTGGATCCACGTCCACCGTTCAGGTTCTCGTACTCGTTCGACGGTTCCGTGTGGTCGGAGTGGTCGAAGGAGACCTTCTGGGCGTCCAACAGCCTTGACGACGGAAGCCATGAGTTCCATGTACGGGCTCGTGACGCCGTCGGGAACGTCGATCCGACGCCGGCGGCGCTCGTCTTCGAAGTGGACGCGTCGCCACCGGTGCCGGTCATCACTTCTCCCGCCTTCGGGAGCCCGGTCGCGGCCGCTGTCAGAATCGAGGGCACGGCCGACGATGCGAGGTTCGCGGAGTACTCGATCGACACCCGGGCGATCGGTTGCGATGACTGGAGCCTGCTGCTTCATTCGACCTCACCCGTCGTCGACGGGCAGCTCGTCGTCTGGGGCACTGCGGAGCTCTCCGACGGGTTCTACGAACTGCGTCTCTCGGTGACGGACACGCTGGGTCTCACGGGCGTGGTGCTGTCCGAGGTACAGGTCGACAACGAGCCGCCCTGGGCGTCCGAGACGAGCCCCGCTCTTGTGAGCGCGTCGTCCGGTGGCGACGTGTTCACGACGCACGAGGAGGTGCACCTCTACTTCCCTCCGCACGCGTTCGCGGACGCCGCCACGGTGACGATCGAGCCTTCGGACGGCGTGCCCGACACGCTTGCGGCCGGGGCATCGCTGGTGCAGGCCGGCTACGACATCTCGTGGGAGGGCTCGGACCTCGGGAAGCCGGCGACGCTCGAGATGGCGCTCGGGGGAGAGCGCGGGTCCGGGGACGTGCTCGCTCTCTACGTTCTTGCGGAGGGGGAGGACTGGCGGCGGTTGGGCGGGACGGTGTCGGGCGACGGGGCGACGATCTCGGCTCCGATCGAAGATGAGGGCACCTACGCGATCTATGCGGACTCGGGCGTGGGCACGGGCGGGAAACTCTCGGCGCTCACGTTCACGCCCCGCGTGTTCTCGCCGTCCGGTTCGTTCGCCGCCGACGAGGTTGCGATCGGGTTCACGCTGGGGCGTTCGGGCCCGGTGACCGTGAAGGTCTACAACCGCGCGGGCCGGCTCGTGCGGGAGGTGGCGTCGGGTCTGGAGATGGTGGCCGGCGCGAACCTGGTTCGGTGGGACGGTCGGGACGGCGGAGGCGCCGCGGTGCCCGACGGGCTCTATGTGATTACTGCGGAAGCGAACGGCGAGGTCCGGACCGAGACGCTCGCCGTGGTGAGGTGAAAGGTTCGATGGCGACACCAATCGACCGAGGACTCGAGTGCTCGACTCTGCACTTGGTGCTGTGCGTCGTCAGGTGCGTGAATGTCGCGCTATGCGGCTGCCTCATCGTGCTCCTTCCCGCTCGCGCCAAGGCGGAGTGGTGGTACTTCCGTGAGTGGGACGGCCTCGGGAGCGACTTCGTCGAGGCTCTGGCAGAGGACGATTCGGGGAATCTGTGGTTCGGGACGCGACGCGGCCTGACGAGGTACGACGGAGTGAGCTGGAGGACTTTCACGGAGGCCGACGGTCTCTCGAGCGACTCTGTGTACTCAGTCGCCGTGGATCGAGTCGGAACCGTTTGGGTCGGCACGAACCAGGGCGTGAGCTGCTACGACGGGCACGACTGGGTGACGTACGATCTGGACGACGGACTTGTGAACAACATGGTTCATGATGTCGTGGATGACTCCCAAGGGCGCATGTGGTTCGCGACCTCCCTAGGTGTGAGTTGCTACGACGGGCAGGTGTGGACTACTTACACTACTGAAGACGGGCTCGTGAGCAACTCCGTGCGGGCCATCACCGAGGACAGTTCGGCGAACCTCTGGTTCGCGACGTCGCAGGGTGTTACGAGCTACGACGGGGAGACCTGGACGACCTACACGACCGCCGACGGGCTCGCGGACAATTCAGCAAAAGTCGTAGCCCAGGATCATGTCGGTCACATCTGGGTTGGCACGTATCATGGACTCAGCCGATTCGATGGAAGTTGCTGGACGACATACTCGACCGAGGATGGGCTGTCGCATGACGGCGTGAGAGACCTCGCAGTCGATCAGCTGGGCAGGCTGTGGGTCGCGACGAGGGAAGGGATCAGCCGTTTCGACGGCAGGGTATGGCGGAGCTACACACCCGGCGACGGAAGTAGCGCCAACTGGATGACCGCCCTGCTCGAGGATGAGTCTGGGAACGTGTGGTTTGGCACGTGCGGAGGGGGAGTGGCTAGATACGATCATGTGTCCTGGACGACATTCACAACCGCCGATGGGCTGGCAAGTGACGTGGTTACTGAACTGCTGGAGGACAGCTCCGGGTTGCTATGGTTCGGGACTGATGCCGGACTCAGTACGTATGACGGATCGAACTGGGACTCATACGGAACAAGCGATGGGCTCCCGTGTGACGAAGTCAACGCAATCGCGGAGGACCTCTGCGGGAACCTCTGGGTTGGAACCGATCACGGAGTCGGCAAGTTCGACGGAACTGCATGGACAACGTATACGACTGACGATGGTCTAGTTCGCGACTATGTAGTGGACATCTGTTGCGACCAACGTGGAGATCTGTGGTTCGGAACGACTCGCGGTGCCAGCTGCTATGACGGACTCAACTGGGTGTCATACACGGAGGATGATGTTCTGCCATATGACTGGATAAGGGACATCGAAGAAGACAGTGATGGGAATCTTTGGTTCGCCTGTCTGGAAGACTGCTGTGGGGGGGACGGCAGGGTCTGCAGGTTCGACGGCAGTGACTGGGTGACCTACGGAGTTGAGGATGGCTTGGCGTACAGAATCGTCAACACGATCTGCTGCGACGAAGCCGGCAGGGTGTGGTTTGGAACGGCTCGCAATGGAGTCTCGTGTTTCGATGGCACGAGCTGGACGACGTATCACTGTGATGACGGACTCGCCGACGAGATCGTGCACTCGATCACGGAGGACAGCAGGGGGTTCCTCTGGTTCGGAACCGATACCGGTCTGACATGCTGGAATGGCGTGAATTGGTTAAGGTTCACCGCTGGCGATGGCCCGCCGCATACGGCAGTCGGGTGCATCATCGAGAGCCAGTCGGATGAGATCTGGCTCGCTACGGTTGCCGGGGTTTCGGAGTACTACCCTGACTACGTTCCACCGCAGACAGTCGTCTGGCCTCGTCCTCCTGGCACTATCGCGACTAGTACCCTACAGGTCGGCTTCGAAGCCGCCTTTGAAGAGGATCATGGAGTGCGGTTCAGTTGGTCACTCGACGACTCTCCCTGGTCTGACTGGAACTCGGATGGCCACTGGCTTGGCAGTCAGCTGGCGGACGGGAACCACGTTCTGCGGATCCGCTCGGATGATCTCATGCTGAACGTCGACCAATCGCCAGCTGTCGTTGCCTTCGAGGTGGATGCAACGCCTCCGGCGCCGGTGATATCACGACCGGTATTTGGTGAGGCTGTCTGTGATTCCACGAAGATCAGGGGTTCAGCAGCAGACGACAGGTTCGAACGCTACGAGTTAGAGGTACGGGCCACCGGCGTTGAGCCTTGGTTGATAGTGGCGCAGTCTCCGCTCCCGATCGGAGACGGGATCCTAGGGACGTGGAACACGAGGACGGTCCCAGACGGGAGCTACGAGATCCGGCTCTCGGTGACCGACACGCTCGATCTGACGGGTACAGCCCTCGTGCGTGTCGTTGTCGATAACGAGTTCCCGTGGGCATCCGAGACGAGTCCCGCTCTTGTGAGCGCGTCGTCAGGAGGCGACGTCTTCACGACGAACGAGGAGGTGCACCTCTACTTCCCTCCGCACGCGTTCGCAGACGCCGCCACGGTGACGATCGAGCCTTCGGACGGCGTGCCCGACACGCTTGCGAGCGGTGCGGAGCTGATCATCGCGGGCTACGACATCTCGTGGGAGGGCTCGGACCTCGGGAAGCCGGCGACGCTCGAGATGGCGCTCGGCGGGAGTCGCGGGCCGGGAGACGTGCTCGCCCTCTACGTTCTCGCGGAGGGGGAAGACTGGCGGAGGTTGGGCGGGACGGTGTCGGGCGACGGCGCGGCGATCTCTGCTCCGATCGAAGATGAGGGCACCTACGCAATCTACTCGGACTCGGGCGCCGGCACGGGCGGGAAGCTCACGGCGCTCACGTTCACGCCCCGCGTGTTCTCGCCGTCCGGTTCGTTCGCCGACGACGAGGTGGCGATCGGGTTCACGCTGGGGCGTTCGGGCCCGGTGACGGTGAAGGTCTACAACCGCGCGGGCCGGCTCGTGCGGGAGGTGGCGTCGGGGCTGGAGATGGTGGCTGGCGCGAACCTGGTTCGGTGGGACGGCCGGGACGGCGGAGGCGCCGCGGTGCCCGACGGGCTCTATGTGATTACTGTGGAGGCAGACGGCGAGCGTGTGACCGAGACCCTCGCCGTGGTACGATAGCGACGAATCCCTACAGAGGAAGGACACCATGAGCGCTCGCATGATCCAGGCAGGAGTCGCCACGACGGCACTGCTTTGCGTTCTGCTCGCGGCGGCCATCGGCGCGGCGAGCCCGTCCTACCAGGTTCCCCTGGGTCCGAGGGCGATCGCCATGGGCAGCGCCTTCTCGGCGGTCGCCGACGACGCCTCGGCCATCTTCTGGAACCCGGCGGGGCTCTCGCGGATCGACAACCAGGAGATCATGGTCACGAACGCCGACCTCTACGATCTGGGCCTTCAGGACAACTTCGCTGCGTTTGTGCTGCCCTTGAGCAGGAGGCACGTGGCCGCCATCGGCTGGTACCGCTCCGGCTTCGACGATGACGAACTGGGCTTCGGGGAGAACATCATCGACCTTTCGTACGGGTTCCGTCCGTACGATTGGCTCTCGGTCGGCGCGACGGCCAAGTACCTGAACCGCTCGACCGATCTCGACGGTGTCGATGTCTCGAGCGGCAACGGCCGGGGGCTCGATCTCGGGGTTCTCGCCACGCCGTGGAGAGGGCTGCGTCTCGGCCTCGTGGGACAGGACGTCTTCGATACGCGGATTGAGTTCGACCAGGGGGCGAGCGTCTCGTACCCGAGGAACGTGCGCGTCGCGGCCGCGTACGCCTTCGGCTCGAGGGGGATCGTGGCCCTCGACGTCGACGACCGCTACCACCTGGGCGGCGAGGTCTGGTTCTTCGACATGCTCGCGCTCCGGGCGGGGCTCGAGAGAGACCGCGAGGGCTCCGAGGACGTTCAGTACACCTTCGGCGGCGGTGTCGAGTACGGCGTCTTCCGTCTCGACTACGCGTACGTCGATCACCCCGTGCTCGACCCGACGCACCACATGGGCGTCTCGCTCGCGTTCAACTTCAACCCGTCGCGCGTGCGGATCGAGAAGGTCGAGCCGCGCGAGCTCTACGCGTCGCTCTACAAATCCTACTCCGACAGGCCCGTCGGGTCGGTCGTCCTCCGGAACCTTGAGGAGAAGCCGCTGCCCGCGCGGGTCTCGACGTTCATCCCCGGGCTCATGGACGGACCGACCCAGAAGGAGGTGATCCTCCGTCCGAAGGCGGTCCAGGAGATCCCGGTCACGGCCGTGCTCGCAGACCGCGTCGTCGGCGAGGCCGGCGACCGTCCGATCCAGGTCCAGATCGAGGTGAGCTACCAGAGCCAGCGGCTTCCGAGGACCGAGAAGAGGTCGGAGGCCGCGGTCTGCTACGGGCCGGGAGCGATCGACTGGGGAGCGGGCCTCGATCAGGCGGCGGCCTTCGTCACGCCGCGCGATCCGTCCGTTGCCGCGGTGGCGCGGGCGGCCGCGCGGGCCGTCGAACGCGCGGCCGTGGACGATCTCCCGGGACGGAACATCCGGTACGCCGCGGCGATCTTCGACGCGCTCTCGGCGCTCGGCGTCTCGTACGTCCCCGACCCGCACAATCCGTACTCGGCCATCTCGGAGACCCCGAGGGCCGTCGACACCATTCACTACCCGCGCGAGACGCTGGCGGCGAGGAGCGGCGACTGCGACGACACGTCGATTCTCATGGCCTCGCTCCTGGCGAACGTCGGCGTGCGGACGAAGCTCGTAGACGTTCCGGGTCACCTCTTCCTGCTCGTCGATACGGGTGTCCACGAGCGGAACCGACTGGCGATGACGCTCGGCGATGACCTGTACGTCGTCGAGGGCGACTTCGTCTGGATTCCGCTCGAGACGACGGCGGTCGTCGACGGCTTCGCCGAGGCGTGGCGGCGCGGCGCCGAGGAGTACGCCACGTGGGCGGGCCGTGGACGGCTCGCCCACGCCGACCTGAGCGCGGCGCAGCAGGTCTACGCGCCCGCGGAGTTCTCTGCTGATGCTGCGGTCCCGGAGTTCGACGAGGCCCGTGTGGTGGAACTCGTGACGCGCGACGCGGGCGAGGTCGGGAGCTGGCGCGAGGCCTACATGACAGAGCGCTTCGCCGCGGTCCGCGAAGATCTCGCCGTCTCCCCGCAGGCGCTCGGTCAGCTCGCGCACGCGTACTTCCTGGGAGGCAGTCCCGGCGAGGCGCGCGCGGCGCTCGAGCGGGTCCTGGCGGACGATCCGCGCTCGCCGCTCGCGCACAACAACATGGCGGTCCTCTCGGCGGCGTCCGGCGACATGGCCGACGCGCTCGAGCACGCCGCCCGCGCCGCGGAGTACGCGCCCGACGACCCCGGCGTCTGGCTGAACCTCGGGCTCCTGCGCTACGCCGCCGGCGACGCGGCCGGGGCGGAGTCCGCCCTGGCCGGCGGACTCACGAGGACGGCCGGTTTCGAGGACGCCTGCCGTCTCCTCGGGCTCGTCGTGACCGACGACGCGTCGCGGGCCGCCGTCGAGGCCCTGACGACGGAGGAGATCCGGGCGCTCCTCGAGGAGGTCCTCTCGAAGCTCCCCGCGGCGGAGATCACCATCGGCCCGCGCGAGGCCGCGGTCGGCGACTCGCTCGCATCGGTGCCGCGGGAGGCGCCCGTCGAGCCGCCTGAGGCGATCACGCTCCGCGTGGCCGGCTCGCGGGCCGCCGAGCGCATGGAGCTTGCGGACTACATGTACTGGAAGAAGGAGCAGCGATGATGCGTGCATCCCGTGGATTGATGGGGCTTCTCTGTCTCGCGCTCGCGTCGTCCGTCGCGGGGGCGGCGGGCCCGGAGGTCAACGGCCTCGATCTCGAAGTCGAGTACGGCGTGACCATGGCGCTTGCCGGGAAGACCGAGGAGGCACGATCGGCCTTTCTCTCCGTCCTCTCCGAGGATCCCGACCACGCCGCCGCCCTTAACAACCTCGGGAACCTCCACCTGGCGCGCGGCGAGATCTCGGTCGCGCTGGCCTTCTACGAGAAGGCCGCGGCTTCGAGTCCCGATGATGCCGGAGTCCACCTGAATCGCTCGATCGCTCTCATGCTGGCGGGCGCCGGGGCCGCGGCCGAGGCGGAGGCCGCACGCGCCGTCGAGATGGCCGGCGGCGCTGACGAAGCGCGCACGCTTCTCGGACTCGAGCGACGGGAGGCGCGGGCGGAGGGAGAGCGTGCGGCCGATCGTGCTGTTCTGACCCGAGAGGAGATTCAGGCGCTCCTCGACGCGGCCGCCGCGTCGGTGCCGGCCGACTCGACCGTCGCGGCGTCTGGGGACTCCGTGCGCGTCGACAGCACGGCCGTGGCACCCGATCGGGCGACCGTCTGGCGCTCGGCCGGACTCCGCGCCGACGATCTCGGCGGTCTCGCGACGACGCTCTACTGGAGCCACTAGGAGCCACTCTTGGCAGCTGGCGCAACGCGGCCCCGGCAGAGGACCATCGCACGCTCGACGGGCATCGCCCTTCTCTGCTGGGCGATCCTCGCGACCCTCTTCTGGGCCGGGGTCTTCACAACGACCGACCTCAGGCTGCTCGACCTCCGCTTCCGCATTCGCGGAGAGCGTCCCGCGTCCGATGCCCTCGCGCTCGTCGAGATCGACGACGCGACGATCAGGACCTACGGCCAGTGGCCGCTCACGCGGGACGTCTACGCGCTGCTCCTGAACTCGCTCGCGGACGCCGGCGCGCGTGCAGTCGGAGTCGATCTCGTCTTCGCGGACCGCGACACCGACAACCCCCGTGCCGACATGCTCCTCGCTGCCGTCTCCGCTCGCTCTCCCGGCATCTGCCACGCCGTGTCGTTTCTCAACGAACCCGAGTCGCAGAGCGCGCGCCGTCCGGACGCGCCGACGCTCGACCTCTTGGCGAAGCACGCCGTGGCCGGTGATGGCGTCGTCGCGCCGTCTGCCGGAGGCGCGCTCCTGCCGTACCCCGAACTCCTCGTGTCGACGCATACGCTCGGACACATCGCCGTAGCCGTTGATCGGGATAGCGGGGTGCGTCGTGTGCCTCTTCTCGTGCGCTACGAAGGCAGGCTCTATCCGGCGCTCGGGCTGTCGCTCGCGGCGCTCGCAGGCGGAGACGGAACGATGCCGACGGCGGAGCAGCGACCGGGCGGCGTCTCTCTGGCGTGGCCCGACGGCCGGCGTCTCGAGATCCCCGTCGACCCGGAAGGCGCGACCGCGATCGACTTCGCGGGAGACCGGAGCGCGTTCCGGAACACGTACTCCCTCCTCGACGTGCTGGGATGGGTGAGGGCGGGAAGGGGCGACGAGCTGCGACGGGCGTTCTCGGGTCAGATCGTCCTCGTGGGGAGCACCGCGCTCGCCGAGGCCGCGACCGACGCCGACGCGACGCCGTTTTCGATCACGACGCCGCTCGTCTACGTGCACGCCAACACGGTCGACGCGATCCTGTCAGAGCGGTTCTTGCGAAGCCCGTCCGCGGCCGCCTACCTCGCCGCGCTCGCCGCGCTCGCCGTGCTCTTCGGGTGGATCTTCGTAGCGCTCCCGTTCCGGCGAGCGGTAGCCGCGATGGTGTGCGCGCTCGTCGCCACCGCGGCCGTCGTCTACGGGGTCTTCGTCCTCTGGCGGGTCGACATCCCCCCGAGCCTGCCGTTTCTCCTTCCCGTCGTCGTCTACCTCTCGGTCGAGACCTACCGTTCGGTCTTCATGGAGCGGACGGCGCGGGAGCGCGAGAAGGAACTCGCTATGGCCCGGACGGTGCAGAGCAGGCTCTTCCCGTCAACGCTTCCTGAGGCCGAGGGCTGGGAGTTCGCCGGCCTCTGCGAGCCCGCGAAGGAGGTCGGCGGCGACTACTACGATCTCATCGGCGTAAACGGCGGCCTCGTCGCGGTCGCGCTCGGTGACGTCTCCGGGAAAGGGCTCGGGCCGTCCATCCTGATGTCGAACGTCCACGCGATGCTCCGAAGCTGCCTGCGGAGGCCCGGCGCCGAGCCCGCCGAGATCGTCACGGAGCTGAACGAGCATCTGAACGAGACCGCCCCGGCGAGCATGTTCATCACGCTCTTCGTGGGGATCCTCGACGTCGAGACGGGCGCGTTCCGCTACGTGAACGGCGGGCACAATCCCGGCGTCGTTCTATCGCCCGGGGTCGGGGATCCGGTCTTCCTTGAGAAGGGCGGGCTTGTCGTCGGCGCGATGCCGGGCGTCGCCTACGAGCAGGGCGAGACATCGATCGCGCCGGGCAGCATGCTCGTGCTCTACAGCGACGGTGTGACCGAGGCCTTCGACGAGCGAGGAGAGATGTTCGGTGACGAGCGGCTCCTCGAGATCCTCGCCTCCGCCGGCGATCTCAGTCCGAACGCGGTGATTCGGAGGGTGGTCTCGGCCGTCGAGCGCTTCCGCGGGCGCGCGGAGCCTTCCGACGATCTCTCGGTCGTCGTGGTGCGGAGACTCGCCTGACTCGCTTCCGTCCTGGTGTCAACGCTTCACACGTGCGTGTCCCGCCGTAGCGCGACCTCCGGCACCGTCACGCTCGCGGCGGGCAGGAAGAGCACACGGCAGGCGCCTCCGCGCTCGGCGGTGAGTTCGTCGAGCGTCTCCTGGAGCGACGTAGTCGGACGCACGAAGAGCCGCTCGAGGAACGCCGGCTCGAGCGACGTGAGCGCGGAGACGTCGGCCTTCGTGACGAGGTCGGCAAGCCGCGCGGCCTTGTGGTCCCCGAGCCGGTAGGGCCCGCCGAGCGTCGCGAGAACGTCCTCGGGGCCCGCCGCCCCTTCGTAGTGTCCGACCCACGCGGACTCCCCGGCGCCCTCGGCGCACTCCGAGACGAGAATGAGCGCCCCGCCCTCGCGCACGGCCAGCCTGCCGTGCTCGAGGGCCTTCTGCGACTGGTAGAAATCGATGTCCAGCGGCGCGGGGGCGACCGCGACGACGACGTCGGCCGGCTCTTCGATCCGGACGCAGTAGATCTCCCGGGCGACCTCGAGCGCGGCCTCGAACGACCCCTCGAGCCCGCCGGCGAAGGCAGCGGCGATCCTCCCCTCGGTGTCGAGCACCGTCTGCACGCTGAAGGCTTCACGGCCTTCGAGGAAGAGCCCGGCCGCCTCCGCCATGTCCTCGTGGACCGGGTTCCCTTCGAGCGCCGCGGGCCGTGAGCGGTCGGAGAGCGCGTGCGCGTGGTTCGCCTCGATCGTCGAAAACGCAGCGATGCCCGGTACGATCGACTTCCTTCCTCCTGTGAATCCGGCGAAGAAGTGCGGCTCGACCGAGCTCAGGAGAACGATCCGTTCGGCGGCGGCCGCCCTGCGGTTCACGAGAAGCTCGGTCCCGAACGACGTCCGGCCGATCCGGACCGTTTCCGCCGGGTTCCTGGCGTCGTGGACCGCGATCGCTCCGCGCGCCACGTCGTGGAAGCCGCCGAAGATCACCCGTAGCTCGTCCTCGGCCGGCGCGCGGTGCGCGCCGGAGGCGACGAGGAAATCGACGCGAACCGAAGACAGTCTCGGCATGAGCGCCTCGAGGATCCGCGCGGTCGGCGTCGAGCGCGCGTGATCGTTCACGACGACGAGGGCGCTCGACGCTCCGTCCAGGAAAGCGTCGAGACCCTGGCCGTCGACAGGCGTCCGGAGCGCGGCATCGACGGTGCCCGCCTCGTCGCCTGGCTCGACCGCACGCGGCTCCAGCACGCCGGCCACGTGCGTCTCGCTGATCCCGACCTCGAGCGGCGCGCCGCCGTAGGTCAGTTCGATCCTCATCGGAGTCTCCTTGAACGTCGATCACCCGCGTCACCAGCATAGCAGCTCCGGTGGCTCCGGCGAAGGCCCGGTCCGTGGCGCGCAGCGGCGGGCGCTCCCGCCCTGGTCATTGATCAGGCCGCCGGGTTCTGCTACCCTTGGCGTTTGGCGTTCCGCTGGGAGTATGCGGACCGCCACGGTCCAAGAATGGCAACGAGTGACACCATCGGTCCGCCGCGGGAGCGGTCCCGCGCACCTACCGGGAGCAGACGAATGGCAATCGTCCTGGACGGCAGCGGCCTCACGGTCGAGAAGCTGGTGCGGATCGCCCGCGACGGCGAGAAGGTCGAGATCCATCCCGACGCGATCGAGCGAATCAAGGTCTGCAGGGCCATGCTCGAGGAGAAGATCGAGGCCCACGAGATCATGTACGGGGTGAACACCGGGATCGGCGAGTTCTCGGAGGTCGTGCTCGACGACGAGCAGACGAAGCAGTTCCAGCGATACCTCATCTACAACCACGCCGCCGGCATCGGCGAGCCGGCGCCGATCGAGTTCGTGCGCGGGGCGATGGCCGGTCGGATCAACGTTCACTGCAACGGCAAGTCCGGCTGCCGTCCGGAGATTCCCCTCACGTTCGCGGCCATGCTCAACAAGGGCGTCACGCCCTACGTCTGCCAGAAGGGATCGGTCGGCGCGTGCGGCGACCTCGCGCCGATGAGTCAGATTGCGCTCCTCCTCATGGGCGAGGGCCAGGCCTGGTACGAGGGCGAGCTTCTGCCCGGCGCCGTCGCGATGGAGAAGGCGGGGATTCCGGTTCCCGGGCTCAAGGCCCGCGACGGCCTCGCCGCGATCAACGGCTCGAACCTCCTCACCGCCATGAGCGCCATCCATCTCTTCGACATGAACCGGCTTCTGAAGCAGGTCGAGATCTCGTGCTCGATGAGCCTCGAGGCCCTCATGGCGAACGTGAAGCCGTACGACGAGCGGCTCCATCAGGTTCGCGGGTTCGCGGGCGCGGTCAGAACCGCCCGCGCCTTCAAGAAGATCCTCGCGGGCGGCGACGTCGCCGAGGGCCGACTCAAGATGAAGGTGCAGGACGCCTACTCGATGCGCTCGGCGCCGCAGGTGATCGGTGCTGCTCACGACGCGGTGGCCTGGGCGAAGAGCCAGGTCGAGATCGAGCTCAACGGTGTCGGCGACAACCCGGTCTTCTTTCCGGAGCATCAGCTCACGCTCACCGGCGCGAACTTCCAGGGGACGCCGGTCTCGCTCCCGATGGACATGGCCGGCGCGGCGCTCACGATGGTCTGCGTCATGTCGGAGCGGAGGCTCAACCGCATGACGAACCCCGCGCTCTCGGTCGGCCTTCCGCCGTTCCTCACGAAGGGCGCCGGGATGATGTCGGGGATGATGCTGTCGCAGTACACGGCCGACAGCCTCATCGTCGAGCAGCGGATCCTCTCGATGCCCGCGAGCATCCAGTCGATTCCGGCCGCCGCCGATCAGGAGGACTTCGTCTCCATGGGGATGAACACGGCCATCAAGAACTGCCAGATCATCGACAACGCCTGCGGCGTCATCGGGATCGAGTTCATGGGCGCTGCCCAGGGGCTCGACTTCAGGGACTTCGAGATGGCGCCGGGCACGAAGGCGGCGCACACCGTCATTCGGAAGTACGTCGATCACCTCGGCGAGGACCGTCCGCTCTATCCGGACCACACACGCATGAAGGAGCTGGTGAGGTCCTGCGAGATCCTCGATGAGGTGGAGAAGGTCGTGGGGAGTCTGGGATAGTGGGACGGGCCGCGGGACGTGCCGTCCGCGGCGGCCACTGGAGAGCATCATGAGGATTGTGCTGGACGGAGAGAGCCTGACGATCGACCAGGTCCACGAGGTCGCCCGCAATCACGCGCGGGTCGAGCTGGCAGCCGAGGCGCGCGACGCCGTCGCCAGGTGTCGGAAGGTCGCCGAGGACCTCATGGCGAGGGGCGAGCTCATCTACGGCGTCACGACCGGCATCGGCGAGCTCGCGCGCGTCGCGGTCTCCGGCGAGCAGGGCGAGGAGCTTCAGAGAAGGATCATCCGGAGCCACTCGGCCGGCGTCGGTGACTACTTCGCCGAGGACCAGGTGCGCGCGGCGATGCTCCTCCGGGCGAACGTGCTCGCCCGCGGCTACTCGGCGGTCCGGCCGATCCTCCTCGAGACCCTGATCGAGATGCTGAACCGGAACGTCGTGCCCGCCGTAAACGAGAAGGGCTCGGTCGGGACGAGCGGCGATCTGACCTCGCTCGCGCAGATCGGCTGCGTCCTGATGGGGGAGGGGAACGCCTTCGTCGACGGGACGCTCGTGAGCGGCCGCGAGGCGATGGAGCGCGCAGGTCTCGCGCCCGTGACGCTCTCCTTCAAGGAGGGTCTCGCCCTCATCAACGGCTCCCAGTTCTTCACGGGCTGCGGCGCGCTCTGCGCCTACGACGCCGACCGGCTCATCCGGAACGCCATCATCGCGAGCGCGATGTCGGCCGACGCGCTTCGGACCCCGCTCGCGCCGTTCGACGAGAGGATCCACAGGCTCCGCCCCTTCGAAGGTCAGATTGTCGTCGCCGAGAACATGCGCCGCCTTCTCGCGGAGAGTGATCTCATCGCCGAAGGCTCGGGGAAGGTGCAGGACGCCTACAGCATCCGGTGCATCCCGCAGGTCTACTCGCCCTCGATCGACTCGCTGCACTACGTCATGCAGCAGATCGATATCGAGATGAACTCCGTCACCGACAACCCGCTCTTCTTCCCGGATGAGGGTACGCAGCTCTCGTGCGGCAACTTCCACGGCCAGCAGATCGCGATGGCACTCGACTACCTCGGGATCGCGATGAGCGAGATCGGCGCCCTCTCGGAGCGGCATATCAACCGGCTCGTGAATCCGCACCTGAACGGCGGGCTTCCCGCGTTCCTCGTGAAGAGCGAGGGGCTGAACTCGGGCTACATGCTCGCGCACTACACGGCGACGGCGCTCTGTTCGGAGAACAAGGTCTTCTCGCACCCGGCGGTCGTCGACAACTTCTCGATGGCGGCGGACCAGGAGGACACCGTCTCGATGGGGCCGATCGCCGCTCGGAAGCTCCGTGAGATCAACGAGAACGTCGTGAACGTGGTGGCGATCGAGATGATGTGCGCCGCGCAGGCGTTCGATCTCCTGGGGGAGACGCCCGGGCGCGGGACCCGCGTCGCACACGCGGAGGTTCGCGGGGTCGTTCCGACCTACGAGAAGGACCGGATCGTCGCGCCGGACATCGCGAAGATCGCCGACCTCATCCGGAGCTGGGAGCTCCTCGAGGCCGTCGAGGAGTCGATCGGCCCGGTGAGACTCTCCCTCGAGGGGACCGGCTGGCTGCCGCGGAAGCCGGGCGACTAGCTCCTCCGGGCGGCCGGGTGCGGGACGCTCTTCAGACCACCTTCACTTCAAGCGTGAGTTCGTCCGCGAGCCACGCCTTCATCACATCGCCGCGGTTCACCGCGCCGACGCCTGCCGGCGTTCCGGTCATGATGAGATCGCCCGGCTCGAGCGTGAAGAAGCCCGAGACGATCTCGACGAGCTTCGAAGGGCCCCAGATCATGTTCGCCGTCGTCGAGCGCTGGCGGACCTCGCCGTTCACCGAGAGCCCAAGCTCAAGACCATCGAGATGCGCCGCGTCTTCGAGCGGAAGCGCCTCCGTGAGCGGGCACGCGCCGTCGAATCCCTTGCTCGTGCTCCACGGCCAGCCTCGCTTCATCGCGTCGGCCTGGACGTCGCGAAGCGTCATGTCGAGGCCGAGGAAGTAGGCGGAGATGAACCCGCCCGCGTCCTCCTGCGCCGCGTCCTTGCACTCCCGCCCGATGACGAGTCCCAGCTCGACCTCGTAGTGAAGGAGCGACCCGCCTGCCGGAAAGACGAGATCGTCGCCCTCTTCGATGATGGACGTCGAAGGCTTGAGGAAGATCATCGGCTCCGAGGGGATCTCGAGCCCCATCTCCTCGATGTGATCGGTGTAGTTGGCGCCGATGGCGACGATCTTGCCGACCGGCAGCGCCGCGCCGGTGCCACGGACCCGGATGCCCTTCAACCGCTGCCTCCTTGAGTCGTCCCGTTGCCGTCTGACCGTTACGATCGTGATGGTACTCCCCGACGGAACGGCGCGTCAACGTCGCGGCTTGATTCAGGCGGCGCCACGCGGTAGAATCGGTGGCCAGCGATTTCAGGGAGGCCGCCCCGCCGGGCGGCACACTGTTGTAGAAAGGAGACGTGCTCGTGAGGCATGCTTCGACCGCGTTCGTCTGTCTTGCCCTCGCGATTGCGCTTCTGCCGTTCCACGCCGGAGCGCAGACGCTCGAGGACAAGGTCCAGGAGTTTACGCTCGACAACGGGATGACGTTCCTCGTCGTCGAGCGCCACAACGCGCCGGTCTTCTTCGGCGCGATCGCCTTCCGGGTCGGGAGCATCTACGAGCGGCCCGGCATCACGGGTATCTCTCACCTCCTCGAGCACATGCTTTTCAAGGGGACGGGGACGGTGGGGACGACCGACTTCGAGGCGGAACTCGCGTACATCGAGAAGGAGGACGAACTCGCCGGCCGCGCCCGCGACCTCATGGAGGAGATCGAACCGTGGCGGCTCGAGTTCTTCGACGAGCACGCCGCCGAGGTGCTCCTGTCCTTCAGCGAGGAGGACCGCGAGGCCATGGGCGCGGACCACGCGCTCGAGCTGGAACTCCTCATCGAACACCTGATCGACGAGGGAGTCACGGAGGAGCTGGCTTCCGTGCCGGGTCTCGTCGAGGGCCACGGCGTGAACTACTTTGACCTCTACATCGACGTCAAGCGCCTCGAGATGGAGCTCTACGACACGATGGCGGAGCAGCGGCAGTACATCGTGGACAGCGAGTTCTCGACGATCTACACGAGCAACGGTTCGCGAATGCTGAACGCCGGCACGTCGTACGACGGCACATTCTACTTCGTGGCGCTCCCCTCGAACCGGCTCGAACTCTGGATGTACATGGAGTCCGACCGACTGCGCGACCCGACCTTCCGCGAGTTCTACCTCGAGCGTGAGGTCGTCATGGAGGAGCGGCGCATGAGCGAGAACACGCCCGAGGACGTGCTCTTCGAGTCCTTCATGAGCACCGCCTACAGTGCGTGTCCCTACAAGAGCCCGATCCTCGGATGGATGTCGGACATCCGTCACATTAACAGGCCGGACCTCATCGACTACTACCGTACGCACTACGGAGCGCAGAACGCCGTCGCTCTCGTGATCGGAGACGTCAAGTTCAAGGACGTGAAGCGAATGGCCGAGAAATACTTCGGCGACGTTCCGCGCGGCGAGGATCTCCCGTACGTCACGAGCTGCGAGCCGAAGCAGCAGGGCGAGAGGCGCGTCGTCGTCGAGGAGGACGCCGAGCCCGAGCTCTACATCGGCTACCACGTTCCGAAGGCGCCTCATCCCGACAGCTATGCGCTCGACGTCCTGAGCAGCATTCTGAGCGGTGGCAGGACATCGAGGTTCTACCGCAGCATCTACGAGGAGCAGGGACTCACGGCCGACGCGCCCAGCGTCTGGATCGGCCCGGGCAACCAGCTCGACCCGATCTTCGTGATCGACGCGCAGCCGAAGCACCCGCACACACTCGAGGAGGTCGAGGCGGCGATCTTCGCAGAACTCGAGAGGCTCAAGGCCGAGCCGGTGTCGACACGCGAGATCGAACGGGTGCTGAACCAGGAGGAGGCCGAGCTCACTCGCTCGCTCGGTTCGAACTACGGCATCGCGTTCCGCGTGGGCTTCCATGAGGCGCTCCGCGGCGACTGGAGGCTCTACCTCGAGGACATGGAGCGGAGGAAGCAGGTGACGCGGGAGGACATCGTGCGCGTCGCCGAGACGTACTTCACGCCCGAGAACCGCACCGTGGGCTGGCTCGTGAGTCGGCCGTCCGAGGACGGTACCGAGCCGCGCGAGGACGACGAGGCGAAGATGCGCGAGCTCATGGCATGGGTGCGCTCGCTCCCGCCGGAGGAACAGCAGGAGCTCATGAATCGGTTCATGTCCCTCGACGACGCTGGCAGGCAGGCGCTCGCCGAGGAGCTCTACGAGCGGATGAAGACCGAGAAGGCCGGAAGCTAGACCGACCTCGCCCAAGGGAAGGATCACGACGATGAAGAGAATTGCATGCACCGTTCTGGCGCTTCTCCTCGCCGCCGCGCTTCTGCCGTCTGTGGCCGGGGCGGGGCGTCCGGAGCACCCACGGGATCTGGAGTATCCCGAGCTCACGCTCACGACACCTGAGTACGAGGAGCTCGCATTCGACAACGGGATGACGGGGTTTCTTATCGAGGATCACGAGATCCCGGTCGTCGAGATCTTCATGATCTTCGGTACCTCACAGGCACCCAGAGAGAAGACGGGGCTCAACGACCTGGCGGCCTGGGTCATGAGGAACGGCGGCACCGAGGCGTGGCCCGGGGACCGCATCAACGAGGAGCTGGAGTTCGTCGCTGCGAACGTCGAGCTCGGCGGCAGGGGAGACTACTGCACGGCGCGCGTGAACTGCCTCAAGAAGGACCTCGGACTCTGTCTGGAGATCCTGGGCGAGGTGCTCTCGCGTCCGGTCTTCCCGGAGGACCAGATCGAGCTTCGCCGCGAGACCATCCTCGAGCGTATCCGACGGGAGAACGACGACCCGCGGAAGATCGCGGGCCGCGAGTTCGCCAGGATCGTCTACGGGGATCACCCGAAGGCGTGGCGTGCTACGGCCGCGAGCATCGGATCCATCACGCGCGACGATCTCGTCGCATTTCATGAGGCATTCCTTCGACCGAACAACGCGATTGTCGGAGTCGCCGGAGACGTCACCTCCGACGAGATCGCCGGGGCGTTCGGCGAGGCGTTCTCCGGCTGGGAGGCCGCGCCCGTGACCATCGAGCCGGAGCCCCCGCTGGAACTCGCTTTCCGGCCCTCCCTCAACTACGTCGAGAAGGAGATGAACCAGGCCGTGATCATGATCGGGCACCTCGGCATCAACAGCGGGGACGAGAACGCCGAGGCCGTCAAGATCATGAACTTCAGTCTGGGCGGAGGCGCGTTCGGCACCCGGATCACCCAGCGGGTTCGGACCGAGGAGGGGCTCGCGTACGCCGCCTATTCGGTCTATCAGGAGGACGACGAGAACTACGGACTCTTCTACGCGTCGTCGCAGACGCGATCGGATGCGGTCGGCCGAGCGATCACGCTGATACGGGAGATCATCGAGGAGATGCAGAGCGAGGGTCCGACCGAAGAGGAGCTGGTACATGCGCGCGAGTCGTACCTCAACCGGCACGCCTTCGACTACGAGAACACCTCCATGGTCGTCCAGAGGCTCGTGCTGCTCAAGCGGAAGGACCGTCCGCTCAACGAGCCCGAGCTACAGATCGAGAAGATCAACGGGCTCACCATCGAGGACGTGAGAAGCGCGGCGCGCGACTACCTCCACCCCGAGGGTCTCGCGATCCTCGTCGTGGGCGACGAGTCCACGTTCGACCAGCCGCTCTCGAACTTCGGCGAGGTGACGAGGGTCGAGATCGAGTAGCCGGCGAGAGGGCGCCGGGAGCGGCCGTTCCGCCGCGCCCGGCGCGCAGGGAGAGGCCGCGATGGACGGCGCGTCGACACCGGCCGTGGATGGCGATGCGCGCCTTTCGAGGCGCGGAGATCTCCTCGTTGTTGTCTTCTACGCTCTCTCGAGCGTGCTCTTCACGGCGATCTTCCAGAAGTCGACCGACCCGTGGTCGGGCGCCGACTTCGCCGCCTGCACGCAGACCTTCGCGGGCTATCCGTGGGCCCATCCCGTCTTCCGGTTCCGCGTCCTCGTGCCGCTCGTGGCGAGGGCCGTCGCGGCGATCGCCCCGCTCGGTCTCCGGTGGGTCTACTGGGGCATCACCGGGCTCTCGGTCTTCGGGATCCTCCTCGCGTACCGGAGCTTCCTTGAGAACTTCCTGCGCCCGGCCTTCGCCGCGCTCCTCTCGCTCGCGATCATCTACCCGATGATCTGGAACTACACCCTCCTCAACAAGATGTACTTCCCGTTCGATATGCCGGGGCTTCTTCTCTTCGTGCTCGGCTGCCACTTCATCTACCGCCGGAACTGGACCGGCTACTACCCGATCCTCCTTCTCGCGGCGTTGAACCGCGAGACGTCAGCGTGGATCTTCGTGCCGATCTTCCTTCTGACCTCGTATCGTCACATGTCTTTGGGGAGGCTCGCGCTTCACTTCGCGGGACAGGCCGCGCTCTGGTTGGCCGTGAAGGCGGGGCTCTACATCGCGCTTGCGGGCGACGCGATGCCGGTCTTCGAGCCCAGGATCGCGTTCAACTGGAATACGGTCTACCACATGCTCGTCTTCCGCGGATACGGCCCGAGAGACTGGGTCAAGCTCGGACTCTCGTTCGGGGGGCTCTGGTGGACCTTCCCGTGGGTTCTCAGGCGCTCTCAGCCCGCGTTCGTGAAGAGGGCGCTGCCCGTGGTCGCCCTGTACGTCGCCGCCGTCTTCGTGGGCGGGACCTTCGACGAGGTGAGGGTCTACGGCGAGTTCATCCCGCTCCTTCTGACCCCCGTCCTCTTCGTCGTGGCGGGATCGCTCGGCGGAACGCGTCCGGCGGGCGCTTTCGACCTCCTCGCCCCGGGCCGTCGGTGGTTCGGGCGCGCCGGAGGGGCGCCTGACCTTCCGTCGTAGCCGGCGCTTTCCGTTGACAACCTCACGAAATGCTGATATGATGAAGGTCGCCGGGTTCGTCAGACTCGGCGCGCCCGAGCTTGGGAGGGCCATGGGCCGCGCCGCAGCATGACGGGGATCCGGCTATTTCATAGGCGGCAGGCGGCCTTCCCACGCACGCCCCGCCCCGAGCCGGCCCGCCGCCGCGAACCGAGGCTTCGACCCGGGAGGCCCCAGATGGCGGCGCGTGCTCTCTTCTCCGTTCTGATCCTCGCACTCATGGCAACTTCGTCCTCGGGCGCGCGGCCTGAGACGCTCTTCGAGGCCCACGGCGACGCCGACAAGGCGTTCCGCGAGCTGGCCGTCGGCGAGATGACGGTCTTCTATCACCGGAGGACGATCGGGGAGGCCGTCGTCGAGAAGGACTATGTCGTCTACCAGCTCGACGCGCGGACCGGCGAGCTCCTCGCGAGGAAGAGCCACTGGCGCGACGATCTGCCCGACGCGCTTCCGCCCGTCATCTCGAGTGACGAGGCCGAGTCTCTCGCTCCGGGAGAGGCGCTCTTCTCCACGCTCTACTACATCTCGCCCGAGTCCGACGTCTTCCCGCTCGATCCCGTTCCCGAGAGCCCGTGCTGGGTCGTCCGAAGCCGGACCTCCTCCGGCCGCCAGGCCGTTACGATCATCGACGCCGTGGCGGGCGTCGTCCTCGGTCCGGGCGTGCCGCCGCCCTACGGCGGGTTCTCGCTCACCGGTCCGTGGGAGGACAACCCGTGCGAAGGCGGCTGGGTTTCGTGGGCGTCGAACGCCGAGACGTGGTTCGAGGCCATGGGGTACCAGACCAACTACTTCCTCTGGCCGACCGAGGACGACGTCCGAACCTACGTGCAGACGCCGGCTGTCTCGATGTTCTACGAGCTCGCGCACGGCGGCAGCCAGTCCTTCGCGAGCGGCTGTACCGGCGGAACCAGCTACGAGGTGACGACCGCGTCCGAGATCGAGAACTGGATCTCCAATTACGGGAGGATGCCCTTCACGTTCATCGGGAGCTGCGGCGGGATGTGCGACACCGGGGACAACAGCCTCTCCTACGAGTTCCGGAAGGGATCCACCGAGGGGACGACGACCGTCGGGTATTGCGGCATGGCGGAGCCGCAGTGCGAGGACTGCTGGACGGTCTCGATCGATTGGCAGAACGCGCTCTTCTCGTACATGGACGCCGGCTACGCCGTGAAGCAGGCGTACGATCTGGCGAACGCTGATGTCCCGCTCTGTCCGGCCGGCAACTGCATGCGCTTCGCCGGCGACACGACGCTGGCCGTCGTCCCCGTCGTCGAGCGCGAGGGCATCGAGTGGAGGAAGGTGACCGGGAGCCCGATCGAAGATCCCGGGCGCTCGTCCGGTCTCGCGTGGGGCGACTACGACGGCGACGGCGACCTCGACGTCTACGTCTCGAACTGGGACGGCGCGAACACCGTCTACCGGAACGACGGGGGCGCGTTCGTCGACGCCACGGCCGCTCCGCTCGACGACGCGGGCGCGGGCGAGGGCTGCGCGTGGGCCGACTACGACAACGACGGCGATCTCGACCTCTACCTCGCGAATCAGGGGAGCGCCAACCGGCTCTTCAGGAACGACGGGGGCACGTTCACCGACGTCGCTACGGGCGCACTGGCGGACAGCGGCACGACGAACGCTTGCTCGTGGGCGGACTACGACTCAGACGGCTACGTCGATCTCTTCGTCGGCAACGTGGGCGCGAACCGCCTCCTTCGGAACGACGGCCCGCCCTCGTGGAGCTTCACGGACGTCTCCTCGCCACCCGTGGACAACGCCGGGGCCTGCCAGTGCGGCGCGTGGGCCGACTACGACGACGACGGCGACCAGGATCTCTACATCGTGAACCGCGGCAGCTCGAACAAGCTGCTCCGGAACGACGGCGGGTCGTTCACCGACGTGACAGCGGGTCCGGTCGGCAACACGACGTCCGGTATCGGCGCCACGTGGGGGGACTACGATGGCGACGGCGACCTCGACCTCTACCTGACCCATCTCTTCCACGACAGCGTGCTCCTCCGGAACGACGGCGGGGGGATCTTCACCGACGTGACGGCGGCGCCGCTGGACGTCGGAGGCCACGGGACCGGCACCGGCTGGGCGGACTACGACAACGACGGCGACCTCGATCTCTACGTGACGCGCTTCGACTTCGCGAACAGGCTTCTGCGGAACGACGGCGCCCCGCTCTTCGGGTTCACGAACGCGACGGCGCCGCCGCTCAACGACGGGGGCATGGGGTGGGGGACGGCGTGGGGTGACTACGACGGCGACGGCGATCTCGATCTCTACGTCGCCAACCCGGGCGCGAACCTCCTCTACGAGAACGAGTCGACGGGCGAGAACCACTGGCTGAAGATCGATCTCACAGGATCGGCCTCGAACAGGTCCGCGATCGGCGCGCGCGTGCGCGTGGTGACCGGCGCGGTCTCGCAGATTCGCGAGGTGACGGCCGGGTCCGGGTATCTCTCGCAGCACTCGCTCACTGTGGAGTTCGGGCTCGCGTCCGCGGTCGTGGTCGACACCGTCGAGATTCGCTGGCCTCTCGGACTCGTCGAGCGCGCCGTCGATGTGCCCGCCGACCAGACGATCGGCGTCATCGAAGGGACGTGGACGACCGGCGTGCAGGGTTCGGGGTTCGCGGACTCCGGGGTGGTTCTCCACGGGAACTACCCGAACCCCTTCAATCCCGTCACGCTCCTGTGCTACGACCTTCCCCGGCCGACGAGCGTGACGCTCTCGGTCTACAGCATCTCGGGCCGCCTCGTCAGCGTGCTCGCGGACGGCGTGCGGCAGGAGTCCGGTCGCCACGCCGTGCCGTGGGACGGGCGCGACGACGACGGCGCCCGCGTGGCCTCCGGCGTCTACTTCTACAGCCTCGAGGCCGAGGGCGAGACGGTCACGAAGCGCATGCTCCTCATGAAGTAGGCGCAGGTCGATCCCCTTGACTGGCCGCCGCTCATGCAGTAGGTTCGGCCATCCAGCATGATCGTGACGGGAAGTCATGGCAGCCGGGTCCGGTGCGGCGCAGGTGCGCCGTGCCGCGCCGGGGCCCATCGACCAGGGGGACCGGACATGAAGAGGTGGACGTTGTCTGTGGCGGCCTGCGCTTTCGCCGCCGCTCTTGTTCTTGCGGCGGTCGCCGCGGCCGCGATCCCGACGAAGATCAGCTACCAGGTGATGCTCACGGACGCCGGGCACGAGCCCCTCGCGCAGGGCGACTACCCGATGGAGTTCAGAATCTACGACGATCCGGAGACGGGAGCGCTCCTCTGGTTGGAGAACCAGATGGTCTCCGTGAATGAGATCGGGGTGGCGTCGATCATGCTCGGCGCCGGGACGCCGATCATGATCGACTTCGACGGGCCCTGCTACCTCGAGATCGAGGTCGGGGGCGAGACGATGGAACCCAGACGGGAGCTCGTGAGCGTGCCGTACGCGTATCATGCCGCCCACGCCGACACGCTCGGAAGCGCGGTCGATGTGCGCACGGTGGACTCGGGTGCGCAGCTCACTGTCACGAACGACGTGATCGGCCCCCCGGTGGGAATGGCGTTCATCCGGCCGGGCCCCGGCTTCTTCGACTGGAGGGTCCGCGACTACGGCGGAGACCTGCACTTCGACTCGAGCGATGACGACGGCGCGTTGTGGGATCCGCGCGTGTGCTTCACCCGCGCGACGGGCACCATCGGGGTCGGCATCGGGACGACGATACCCTCGGCCGAGCTCGACGTGCTGGGTACGATCGAGACGGAGTCGCTCCGTGTGACCGACGGGGCGAGCGTCGGGCACGTGTTGACCTCCGACGTGTCCGGAAACGCGACCTGGCAGCCCGTCAGCGGAGGGACCGACGCCGACTGGACGATCTCCGGGAACGATATCTACCCGACCGTGTCGGGGAACGTCGGGATCGGGACGACGAACCCGACCGCGCCCCTCCACGTCGCCGGCACCAACTGGGATCTCGACGCGACCGAGGGCGACTTCAAGGTCGGCGACGACACCTATCGGCTGAAGATGGGCGTCGCGACCGGCGGCGGCGGCGCGGGGAGCTGCGGCATCCGGGCGATGGGAGGCGCCGAGCGCCTCATCCTGGGCGCCGGGTCGGCCGAGGCCCTCACGATCGATAACACGGGGACCGTGAGCCTCGGGTCCAGCGCGCAGGACGCCAAGCTCGAGCTCTACCAGTCCGGTGTGGGTTTCCCGGTCGCCGAGCTGTACAGCTACGCCGGCTTGGGCGGAGGCTTCAGTGTCTCGGACGCGTCCGGGTTCACGTCGTTGAACGGAGAGTGCGACTTCGACGGCGGCGGTGGCTGGTTCCAGGTGTTCCGGAACAGTGTCGGCAACTACGGATTCCGGATCGACGGGAACTACGGCGGCACCGGGTCCCCGGTGATCCTCATGTCCGGGACGAGCACGGGCGCCGTCTTCGACATGACCACGACGGGGAACGACGTGGTCAGCCTGCCGCAGGACGCGATCGGTTCCAGCGAGATCCTGGACGAGCCAGGGGCGTCGAGCAGCACGTACGGAGGCGGGTGGTACGCACTGGATCCACTCGTGCTGACGACGATCAGGAGCAGCACGATCACGGCGCCGGCCGACGGCTACGCGCTCGTGATCGGTACGACGCAGCCGATGATCTTCCACAGCTCGGGCACCGACTCCTCGCTCGACGTGGGCGTGTCGGACAGCGACTCGTCGCTTCCCGAAAACCAGGACCTGCAGGTTCGCCTCGACCGTGGGCTGGCCAGCGGAACGTACTCGGTGCCTGCCACTGCCCACGGGCTCTTCGAGGTCTCGGCGGGATCGAACACCTTCTACATGCTCGCGCGCGAGAACAGCGGCAACGTGGAGATGTACGACATCCAGCTCACGGTGATCTACATCCCGAGCGCCTACGGCACCGTGTCGCCGACGCTCGCGTTCGGCCGGAACGACGGTGACATCGCCTCGTCCCCGGCCGCCCCGATCAGCGCCGCCGACATCGCCGCGGAGCAGGCCGAGAGCGGGGCCGCGAACGACGCCAGGATCGAGCGCGAACTCGCCGAGATCCGCGCTGAGATCGAGGCCCTCAAGGCGCAGTCAGGCAACAGCCGCTAGCCGGAAGGATGGCAGGCATGAAACGACGAACTCGTAGAGCGCGCATGACCGGCGCGCTCGCCACTGCGCTCTTCTTTCTGGTCTGCGCGGCGCCCGTGACCGCGCAGCACCGGGTGGCGACCGAGTCGATCAACGCGGGCGGCGGCGACGGCGCGTCGGCGTCCTACCGCATCCACGACTCGATCGGCCAGGGCGTGATCGGACCGATGGGTGAGGGCGGCGGGATGCGCTCGTGGGACGGCCTCTGGTTGACGCTTCCGAACATCAACGTCCCCGTCGAAGGATCGTTCTTCGGCAGCGTGACCGACGCCGGAAGCGTGATGCTGCGCTGGACCGTGCCGACGCTCTCGGGAGTCGAGGGCTTCAACGTCTACCGCTCGCTCGGGCCCGGCGACGACTACGTGCTCGTGAACGAGGAACCTCTCGAAGCCGCATCGCCCGGTGCGTACGAGGACGCGACGGTCTGGCCGGAGACGGAGTTCTGGTACGAGCTGCGAGTGGTCCGGACCGACGGCACGGAGGAGGAGATTGCGGGCTCGCCGATCTTCGTGGAGGTCGGGGGGAGGCTCGTGGCCGCGCTCCACCGGCCGTACCCGAACCCCTTCCGGGGGCAGGTGAACGTCCGCTTCGACGTGCCGTCCGACGCGGGCGACGTGCGGCTCCGGATCTACAACGTGCGCGGGCAGGTCGTGACGGTGCTTGAGGACGGGGAGCCGACGCGCGGACGCCATACGCTCACGTGGGACGGGCGCGACCGGCGGGGGAACCGGGCAGCCGCGGGCGTCTACTTCGTGCGCTACGAGGCGGCCGGCAAGAGCATGACGGAGAAGGTCCTCGCGCTCAAGTAGCAGCTAGGAAGAAGGCTTCGCGGGGCGGCGCTCGGCCGGACGGTCGAGCGCCGCGTTCATGAGGGTCTCGATCTCGCATCCGGCGTCGCCGCCGGGCGGAGCGACGTCGACACGAACTTCGGTCCCGGCGCGGGCGAAGACGAGGACGGCCTCCGAGACCGGGAGCGGCTGGACGGCCGCGAGGGCGAGCGCGTAGGCCCGCATCTGCGACGCGTACGCCCCGGCCGCCTCCTCCGCGCCCGCGGGATCGATCCGATCGGTCTTGTAGTCGACGACTACGAGGCCGCCGTCCTCCTCGAAGAGCAGGTCGATCTTCCCCTCGAGAAGCGCGCCGCCGCGCGCGAGGGAGAGCGGCACCTCGCGCCACACGCGCCGGCTCCTCCGGGCGCGCTCGAGGGCCGGCGACGCGAGGATCGCCGCCACGAGCGCCGCGGCATCCCGGGCCGCGGGCTCGCCCTGTCCCGCGGCTCTCGCCACAGCAAGCGCGATCGGGAGCGCCGCCGCCGGATCGTCCAGGGGAACCGTCTCCATCACGGCATGAACGAGCGAGCCGAGCGCGGCGCCGGGAACCGCCGCCGGCGCGCCGCGGTCGTCAGGCGGCGTCTCGACGGTGAGACGCTCATGATCGCCGAGGGCCGAGGGGAGGACGATCCTCGAGGGTCGGTCGTGCCTCTCGACGAGCGCGCGGAGCGACGCCTCCCAGTCGGTACGCTCGGTGAAGGCCGCGGTCGTCTCGGGGGCGATCTTCCTCGCGTCGTCGGTCCTCACGCGGACCGGGTTCCTGCGCTCGCGGTCGAGATTGAGGACACCGGTGTCGAGCGTGACGACGGCGAGGGACTCCCCGGCGAGCGAGCGCACGGGGACCGACGCCTGCTCGAGGAGTGCGGCGAGCGGGGCCAGGAGCCCCTTCGGCGCGGCGCCGGCGGGCGAGAACCACGGGATCACAAGCCGGTCGCGTGCCCTCGTCGCTCCGACATAGAGCAGCCGGAGATCCTCCGCGTCGGACTGCCTGCGCTCGGACTCCTTGAAGGCATCCACATTTCCGGTCGCGATGCCCGCATTGAGGGAGACCGCCATCTCGCCGGCTTCGCGATCGACCATGATCCTCTTGCCGCGGTACTGCGAGCGGGCCAGATCGGCGAGCACCGTGATGGGGAACTCCAATCCCTTCGCCTTGTGGACGGTGAGGATCCGCACGAAGTCGTCTCCGCTCTCGGCCATCGGCGACTCGCCCTCCTCGGGTGTGAGCTCGGTGATCTCCCGGAGCCAGCGGACGAAGGACGCGAAGCCCATCGGACGCGAGGACTCGAGCGCGCCCGCGATCTCGACGATCTTCTGGAGGTTCGCGTGGCGTTGCTCGCCTGCGGGCTTGAGGAGGAAGAGCTCGAGCGCGCCCGTCCGCTCGAGGACACGGGCGACGGCGTCGGCGATGCGCCCGTCGTTCCGACGCGCGTGGAGCTCCCGGAGGAGCGAGAAGGCCTCGAGGACGTCGGGATGCCCGGCCGAGCCGTCGGCCAGATAGCAGAGATCGCCGGCCCCGGCCCGGTGCAGGAGGATGGCCTCGTCGGAGACCCCGAGGAAGGGGCTTCTGAGGGCGCCCACGACGGCAATCTCGTCGTGGGGATCGTCGACCGCAGCGAGCACCGTCGCGAGCTCCCGGACCTCGCGGCGCGCGTAGAAGCGCTTGCCGCCCGCGATCCTGTATTCGAGGCCGTAGTCCGAGAGCGCGTCCTCGTACTCATCGAGCGCTCTCCCGCGATGGAAGAGAATTCCCACGTCCCGGAGCGCCATCGGCCGCCAGGGCTCCTCGCCCCGCGCCGCGCGCTCCCGGTCGAAGACGCGCACCTCGCCGGAGTCGCACGCCCAGCGGAGAAACGCCGCCACGGTCGTGGCCTCGAGCCTTCGGGCGTCGCCGGCGCTCGTCTTCACGTCGAGCGTCGGCGGAGGGGGCAGGATGACGATGCCCGGCCCCGTCGGGTCTTCCTCGCGGTGCGGTCGAAGCGGCGCGTAGTCAGGCTGGTAGCGACGCCCGTCCTCGGGCGGGATGATGAGCCGTTCGAAGACCCGGTTCACAGCGCCGACGATGCAGGGCCGCGTGCGGAAGTTCTCGGTCAGGCGCAGGATCTCTCCGGCGCTTCCGAGAACCTCCTTCGCCCGCTCGTAGGTCTCGACGTCGGCACTCCGGAACCGGTAGATCGACTGCTTCGGGTCGCCGACGATGAAGAGCTTCCCGGGCTCGAGGTCGACGTCCGTCCATAGCTCGGCGCGGCCGCCCACCCGTTCCGACAGGAAGAACGCGATCTCGCACTGGAGCGGATCGGTGTCCTGGAACTCGTCGATGAGAACGTGGTCGTAGGCGCGCTTGAAGTGGGCGCGGACCTCGGCGTTGTCGCGCACCAGATCGCGCGCCTTGAGGAGGAGGTCGTCGAAGTCGAGGACGCCGGCGCGCTCCTTCGCACGCTCGTAGGAGCGGACGAACCCGCCGAGCCAGCCCAGGAGCCCCACGGCGGCGTTGTGCCTGAGGTCGCTCCGCATGCTCTCGACGCGCTCGCTGAGGTCCGCGGCGACCTCGCGCGCCTCATCGAGCGCGCCGGCGTTCCAGTTCCTCTTGTTGCCGGCGCCCTTCTTCGGCGCCGGCTCGATCGCGGAGACCACGTAGCCCGGCCGCAGTTCATCGGGGAGGAGGGGTATGGCATCCACGCGATCCACGAAGTCCCGGATGGCGGGCAGGGCTCTGTCGTCGGCGTTCGAGCAGCCGGACGCGGCAAGATCCTCGATCCGTCTGGCGCCCCGGGCGAGATCCTCGAGGAGCGGGTCGGCATCGCCCACCTCGACCGGCCCGGGGATAAGTCCGAAGAGGTGGCGATATCCGACCAGATCCCTCGCGAGCTTGCGGACCTTCTCGATGCGGACGCCGAGCGAGCCGATCTCGGCGAGCGCCGGCGGCAGTCCCCGCGCAAGCTCGTCCTCGAGCCAGCCGTCGAGCGCCTCGTCGAGGATGATCGATCGCTCGAACTCGTCCGTGACGCCGAAGCCGGGATCGACGCCGGCCTCGACGGGCCGCTCCCTGAGCAGCCTCGCGCAGAACGAGTGGATCGTCCCGATCTCGGCGCGGTCGATCCGGAGGAGCGCGGCGCGGAGGCGGGCGCGCTCCTCGGGCGTCCTCGCGTCAGCGGGGACTTCGGCGCCGGCGTTCTCTCTCTGGCCGTCAGCCCGCGCGGCCCGCTGAAGCTCGGAGCGGAGCCGCACGCGGAGTTCCGCCGCGGCCTTCTCCGTGAACGTGATCGCGACGATGCGGTCGATCTCGCGTCCGGCCGCGAGGAGCGAGAGGAGACGGTCCACGAGCACCGTGGTCTTGCCGGTGCCCGCGCCCGCCTCGACGACGTAGGTGCCCTCGAGGCCCTCGCCGAGCCCTCGTGCCAGATCGCGGTCGCGCGCGTCCGATGTCCGCTTCCCGTTCACTTGATCTTCTGGAGTCCCTCCGTGAAGAACCCGGCTCTCGGATCGCCGTACTTCATCGACGCGAGGGCGAGCGCGGTGACGCCGCACGCCTCGCGGTAGTCGCAGTGCTTGCAGTTCTGGTCCTCGGGATAGGGAAAGAACATGCCCTCCGCGATCCCCTTGACGATGAGTCCGAGGGCGGTTCGAAGATCTCCGGCGCGCTCGTCGATCTCCTCCGCGCCGACGCAGAGCGACGTGGTCGGTCCGTGCGTTCGGACGTAGCGGTACTCCGCGCTCTCGACCGTCGTGCTCGATCCCGCGGCGTCGAGCATCGCGCGCGCCGCGAGCACGTAGATCGGCAGCTGGAGGCGCCGCCCCGCATCGAGGAGCGGCGCCTGTTCACCCTCCTTCGCCTTCTTCCGTCTCTCGGCGGCGCCGGTCTTGTAGTCGATGACCCGGGCCAGCCCTCGCTTCCCGTCCACGTCGATGCGGTCGATGCGGCCGCGGAAGGCGAGGGCCACGTCCCCCGCGGCGACGACGTCGAGCCGCGCCGCCGTCGCCGCGTCTTCGCTCCGTTCGTCCTCGAGGCCGAAGCTCGATTCGAAGTAGGCCGGGACGTACGCCGAGCCCTCCCGGACCTCCGAGAAGAGCCAGAACGCGAGGTTGAGCGAGAGTCCGGCGACCTCGAGTTCGCGCGCCCCCCGGAACCCGGCGACGCTCCAGCCGCCGAGGGCGACGTCGGCCGCGGTCTTCCGGAGCGTCTCAAGCTCGTTGAGCGAGAGGGGCAGGCGGCCGTCGCGACACGCGCCTCTCAGGAAGCGCTCGAGCACCGTGTGGTAGAGCCGGCCGCGATCGCGCGGCGAGAGCTCGAAGGCCTCCTCCGGCTCCTCCGGCGGCGCGATGTGGAGCACGTGATGCATGAAGAACCGGAACGGACAGCGCGCGTACTCCTCGAGCGCCGTGGCAGAGACCGCCGCGCCGGCCGCCGTGCCGCCGCGGCCGATCCCCGTGAGGGCCTCGATGGCCGCGCGCGACTCCTTTGATCTCGCGACGCCGTCGTATTCCGTGAAGCCCGCCCTACTCCAGCGCGTCTCCTCCATCGCGAGGCCCCGGGAGAGGGGACCCTCCGCGTTCACGAGATAGGCGATCTCGCCGGCGTCACCGCTCGAGAGCGCGGCCAGGACCGAGCAGCCGTCGAACTCCTCTCTGGTGAGGGCCGTCCGGCGGGACTCCGGAAACCTCCGCGAGAGCGGGACGCGATCAACGCGGGGGCTCGCCTCGAGATCTTCGTAGTCGCAGTCCCGGCCGTCGAGCGCCGAGAGCGTGTCGAGGACGAAAAAGGACGGCACGCGCGGCCTGCCGGTCGCCGGATCGAGCCTCGGGAAGCTCTCGATGAGGACCTCGGAGGCGGACGAGACGGCGAGCCGGAAGAGGAGTTCTTCCTCGGCGCCGGTCTCCGAAGTCGGGAGGCGGCGGAGCGGATCCTCCCCGCAGGCGCCGTTCAGGCGCAGCCTCTCCGCGTCGAGCAGGATCGGGTCCTGGCGTCTCGGCATCGGGAACCGCTTCTCCACGAGACCCGGCAGGATGACGACGGGGAACCGGAGGCCGCGGGCGGCCATGAGATTCAGAACGGACGGCCCGCCCACGCCGAAGCGCGCGGCGCGCTCTGCCGGCTCGTCGAGATGCCTCCTCACGAGCTCCACGAAGTACTCGAACCCGATGACGCCGGCGACCGGCGAGAGAGCCGCGAGAGCCTCGAGACGTTCGAGAAAGGCGCGCCGTTCCTCGCCCGGCCGCGTCAGATCGGTGTAGACGGCGCCGAGAGCGTCCACGAACCCGCGGATCGTCGCCCTCCCGGGGAGCGACGCAAGCGGCCTGACGAGGGAGTCGATGAGCGGCGAGAGCGAGGCGGCCGCTCCCCGGAGCTCCGCGACGTCCGCGTCGAGCGGCCGATCGCTCCGGGCGCGGTCGAGCCTTTCGACGAGGGAGTCGAGCTTCGCGGTCCACGCGTCCGCCCCGCGCGTGATCCCGGCGGCCATCGCCGCCCGGTTCCAGCTGGCGACCGGGAGTTCGCCGTCATCGACCGACGCGAGGTCGGCGAGGCTCAGGAACTCGATGACCTCTGTCCTGCCGAACTCCGACCGCACGATCTCCGCGAGCTTGAAGAAAGCCCTCGCGGCGCGCTGCCTGAGAATCGGCGGTGGCGCGTCGAGGTAGGGGTTCGGGGTGACGTTCGCCAGTTCGTCTGCGAAGAGCTGCCCGTAGTCGCCGGTCGTCCGGAGGAGAACGGCCGCGTCCTGAAAGGCGGTCTCGTCGCCCCGCTCGCCGCCCGAAGCCTCACGCTCTCTCAGGATCGCGACGAGCCGACGCACGTCCTCGCGCGCCTCGCGTGCCTCGCCGGGGGAGGAGACCATGTGCACCTCGCGCGGGAGCGGGACCGGCCGCGCGTCGCCGCCGAGGTCGGTCCTCGCGAAGCCGGACTCGAGGAACCAGTCGAGCGTCGCCGCGGCGTACCGGAAGGCGTCGACCGCGACGTAGGGGAAGTAGACCGTCGCGCACGGGTCCGAGGCGTAGCTCGCGACGAGGTGCTTCTGGAGCGCGTTCAGGTCGTAGAAGCCGTAGAGCAGGAGTTCGGGTCTGTCGGACGACGCGCGGCGCGCCGCCTCGGCCATGACGTCCGCGGTGTCCGCCCACCGCTCGGCGGCGAGGAGCCGCTCGTACTCCTGGAAGACCCTCGAAAGGCCGGCTACCTTGCCGCGACGCGCGAGGGAGAGGCCCGCGACGCGGGCGGCCTCCGCGAACGAGTCGGGCGTGAAGCGCGCTTCCTTGAGGTCGCGGATCGTCTCGAGGAGCGCCCTGGCGAGGCCGGGCCGGTCGTCGATCGCCTCGAAGTAGCCACCCCTGGCGACGCCGTCGGCGAGGAGTCGACGGACGAGGATGAGGTCGGCGCCGCGGGGAAGCGGAGCGCGCTCCCCGGACAGGGGAGGCGGCGCGAGCGTTGCCGCGAGGTCCTTGAGCGTGACGAATCGGACGTTGGCGTGCCCGCCGGCTCTTCCCGCCAGTTCGCGCGAGAGCCTGAGACGAAGGAGGTTCGTGGGAACGACGACGGGGATCTCGGCGAGCGGGTCCGCCGCGGCGCGCGCCTCGAGGTCAGCGAGGAGAGCCTCCTCGAGCTCGGGGTGGAAGCTGCCCGTGATGATCCTTCGGGACGGAGCATCCATTGGGTCGGTTCTGCTCGCTTCGAACGGTCGGACGGGAGGCCGCGGGCTCGTGCGAGCCCGCGGCGAAGAGCGGTCTTCGCGCGGCGGACGGACGCGAGCGGTGCCGGCCGCGCCGGGGGCGGACTAGCCCCCGTCGAGCATGACCATGTCGCGGTCGACGAACCAGTCGTCCGGGCGCGTGAGGTAGCCGTGCATGTCCTCGAGGAGGCTCAAGTGATCCTGCTCCTCGCGGTAGAGGACGTCGAAGAGATGCTTGGCCTCGTCGCTCTCGCACTCCTTGGCGTAGCCGAAGTAGAGCGACGCGATCTTCTTCTCGAGCTCGATCGCCTTTTCGTAGGCGGCGCCGGGATCGAGGTCGCCCGAGGCGGCCTCCTCGTGGGCCGCCGAGTAGATCGTGTGGACCTTCTTTGCCAGGTCCTTCTCGGTCGGGGAGTCCGGCTCGCCGAGCGCGCCCTTCCCCTCGAGCATCTGCCCCAGCGACTCGATGAGGGCCACGTGGCGCTCCTCTTCCTTCCCCAGCATCTCGAAGGCGGCGCGCGCGAGCTTGTTCGATGTGCGACCGGCGGCGTCCACGTAGAACGCGCTGCCGTCGTTCTCCGTCGAGAGCGCGAGCTTCACTCGCTCGACATCGGTGGTGGGTTCGGGCATGGCTCCTCCCTTCCTGCGCGTTCGGGGACACCTCCGCCGCTGGCTTACCCTCACTATAGTAGCTGAGGCCGGGCAGTCGCGCAAGCGGGCTCGGAGAGGGGGCGACTTTTCACTTGCGCGGCCCGTGCGAGGGGTTAGCATTGCAGCCGTCCGGGAGGGACCGAGGTGGTCCCGCGCCTGCATGTTGGAACGAAGGGGGTGGTTGGGAGCCCCGGGTGTGGGCGGGCCGCTCCTCGCGTCGCGGGCGGGACAGGGAGGACGACGGTGAGGGCATGGATCGACGAAGATGCCTGCATCGGATGTGGCGTGTGCTCTGACATGTGCCCCAAGGTCTTCTCGATGGAAGACGAGGTGGCCATCGTCACTGTGGCCGAGATTCCCGAAGACCAGGAGGAGTGTGCCGAGGAGGCGGCCGAGAGCTGCCCCGTTGATGCGATCAGTATCGACTAGGCTCTGGATACACGATAAAGGAGGGCCCCGGCGTCCGCGCCGGGGCCCTCGCTTGCTCCTGTTGCCCTTCTAACGCTTCGTCTTCGCGCTCGCCTTCCCGTTCTTCTTCCCCGGGACCTTCACCTTCCATGTGATCTGGCCCGTCGATGCGGCCGCGGGGCACCGTCTTCTCACTGCGCATCCCTCGCAATCGGGCTTGCGCGCGTAGCAGGTGACGCGCCCATGCCAGTTGAGCATGAGCGAGAAGCGCGACCAGTGCTTCCTCGGGACCACGGCCATGAGATCGCGCTCGATCCTCACCGGGTCGAACTGGCCGGTGAACCCCATCCTGCGCGAGAGCCGCGTGAAGTGCGTGTCGACGATGATCCCCGGCTTGTCGAAGACGTGGGCGAGGAGCACGTTCGCCGACTTCCGACCGATGCCGCGAAGAGCCGTCAGTTCCTCCATCGTATCCGGCACGCCGCCGCCGTGGCGATCGACGAGATCCCGCGTCGCCTCCTTGATCGACCTGGCCTTGCTCCGGAAGAAGCCCGTCGGGTGCACCTCGTCCTCGAGTGTCGCGAGGTCGGCACTCGCCCAGTCGGCAGCGCTCCGGTACTTCCTGAAGAGCACGGCCGTGACCTCGTTGACCTTGGCGTCGGTGCATTGGGCCGAGAGGATCGTGGCGACGAGAAGCTCGAGCGGGTTCGAGAAGACGAGCGGGATGTGCGCGTCGGGATGGGCCTTTCCGAGGGCGCGCATGATGGCGAGGGCACGGCGGCGCGCGTCCGCCGCGCTCTCACCGATCGGGCTCTCGAAGACGTGTTCGCGCTTCCGGGGCATCGACCCTACGCCGCCCCGGCCTCGCGGCCGAGCGCGAAGGCCTTCGTGTTGATCTCGATGGTCTTCGGCGGCACGCGCTTCTCGATCACCGCGCGCCACTCGTCCTCGGTGAAGTCGAGGTAGCTCGAGAATGCGCCGAGCATGACGGTGTTCACGGCGCGCACGTGGCCCGCGTCCTTCGCGAGCGAGAACGCGTCGATGAGGCGGGCGTCGGGGAAGCGCTTGCCGAGCTCACCGTCGATCCCCTCGGGGTAGGCCTCGAGACCGCTCGGGATGATCTCCTGGCTGTTCACGATGACCGTGCCGCCTCCCCGGACGTAGTGGAGCCACCGGAGACCTTCCATCTTCTCGAACGACACGAGGATGTCGGCCTCGCCCTCCGTGATGACGGGCGAGTAGACCTTCTCCCCGAAGCGTACGTGGCTCACCACCGATCCGCCCCGCTGCGCCATGCCGTGCACCTCGCTCTTCTTCACGTCGAGTCCGCGGGAGAGGGCGACGTCCGAGAGGATCTCGCTCGCGAGCAGGATGCCCTGCCCTCCGACCCCGGCGACAAAGACGTTCGTGACTTCGTTGCTCATGGTGTTCCTCCCGGAATCGATCACGTCTTCTCGGAGACGCTGATGCAGTTCTTCGGGCAGACCTGCGCGCACATCGAGCAGATCTCGCCGACACAGAAGATGGGACTGATGAAGGCCTTTCCGTTCTCGTCCTTGCTGATCGCGGGACAGCCCAGCCTGAGGCAGAGCCCGCACGCGACGCACTCGTCGGCGTCGACCTGCATCGGAGGTCCCCACGCCTTCCTGTTGATGAGCGCGCAGGGCCCCTCCATGACGAGGAGTGAGGCCTCGTCCTTCGAGGTCGCGTCCTGGATCGCCGTCTTGACGGCGTCCATGTCGTACGCGTCGACGCGGCGCGCGTCGGCGACGCCGAGTGCCTCGGCGAGCTTCACGTAGTCGAGTTTGGTCGTCGGTTCGCCCATGAGGGTTCTGCCGGTTCCGGGATGGTCCTGGTGCCCGGTCATTGCGGTGACGGCGTTGTCGAGGATGATAACCGTCGTCGCGCCCTTGTTGTACGCGACGTCGGCGAGGCCGGTGATGCCCGAGTGCACGAAGGTCGAGTCGCCGATCACGGCGACCATCTTCCTGGCGAACTCCCGGCCGATCGCCTTTTCGAGGCCGAGCGCGTTCCCGATGGAGGCGCCCATGCAGACGCAGGTGTCGAGCCCCTCGAGGGGCGGCATGACGCCCAGGGTGTAGCAGCCGATATCCGAGGTCGAGCCGATCCCGAGCCGGTTCAACGTGAAGAACGTGCTCCGGTGCGGGCAGCCCGGGCAGAGGACCGGCGGCCTCGGCGGGACCTTCGCGGGCTCGGTGTCCGGCGCCTCGCCCGTCAGCGACTCGCGCACGATCCGCTGGTTGAGCTCGCCGCACATCGGGACCTTGTCGTGCCCGACGACGTTCGTGATGCCCGCGACCTTGAGCTGCTCCTCGATGAAGGGCTCGTTCTCCTCGACGACGTAGACCGTGCCGAATCGTTTGCAGAACGTCCTCGCAAGGTCGATCGGGAACGGATAGGAGAGCCCGAGCTTCAGGAACGTGGCGCCAGGGAACGCGTCGCGCGCGTATTCGTACGATATGCCGCTCGAGATCACGCCGACTGCGGGATCCCCTTCCTCGACCCTGTTCAGGGGCGAGGTCTCGGCAAACTCGCGGATCGCCTTCAGGCGCTCCTCGACCTTCACGTGAAGTCTTCTCGCGTGCGCCGGAATGACGACGCGCCTCGAGGTGTCCTTCGCGTACTCCTTCCGTTCGACCTCCGTCCGATCTCCCAGCTCGACCGGGCTCTTCGCGTGCGAGATTCTCGTCGTCAGGCGGAAGAGGACCGGCGTCCCGAACCGCTCGGAGATCTCGTAGGCCGCGCCGAGGAAGTCCTTCACTTCCTGCGAGTCCGATGGCTCGACGAGCGGAATCTTGGCGAACTTCGCGTAGTACCGGTTGTCCTGCTCGTTCTGGGACGAGTGCATGCCGGGGTCGTCGGCGCTCACGATCACGAACCCACCGTCACCACCGACCGACGTCGACGTCATGAGCGGGTCGGCCGCGACGTTCAGGCCGACGTGCTTCATCGCGACGAGCGTGCGGACGCCGCCGAAGGCCGCGCCCATCGCGACCTCGAAGGCGACCTTCTCGTTCGGAGACCACTGGCAGTAGACGTCGTCCTTGTACTTCACGACGTTCTCGAGGATCTCCGTGCTTGGCGTTCCGGGGTACGCGGTCGCGACCCTGACGCCGTGCTCGTAGCACCCTCGCGCAACGGCCTCGTTGCCGGAGAGAAGAACGCGCATGATGCCTCCTTCCGGGCGCGGGGCCCGAGGTCGGGACCCACCGCCGGGATTCCGGGGGTGATGCCATGGCGGATCGTGCGTTTCGCGGCTGCCGCGAGCGCTGGCGGCCAAGAGAGCGATTCTACCGCTCGGAAGGGGGCAAGTAAAGCGCCCTCTGGTGGGAGGTTTCCCGGACAACCGCCGCGGGCGCGGCCCGCCCGGGCGCCCCTATCGGCCGGCCTCGTCGAGGCGGTCGCCGTACTGCTTCCGGTAGTACTCCATGAACTCGCCGCTCTTGATGGGTCGCCACCAGTCGGGGTTGGCGACGTACCACCGGACCGCGTCGAGGACTGCCGCTTCGGCGTCGAACTCCGGCCGCCATCCCAGCGCACGGAGCTTCGTCGAGTCGATCGCGTAGCGGACGTCGTGGCCCTCACGGTCCCGGACGTGCGCGATGAGGTCCTCCGGCTTCCCGAGCTCGCGGAGGACGAGGTGCGTCATGTCGATGTTCTTCATGTGGTTCCCGGCGCCGATGTTGTAGACCTCGCCGGGCTCGCCGCTCTCGAGGACCGTGAGGACGCCGGCGCAGTGGTCCCGGACGTGCGTGTAGTCCCGCTCCTGGAGCCCGTCGCCGTAGAGAGGCAGGGGAACATCGTCGATGGCGTTCGTCGCGAAGAGCGGCACGACCTTCTCGGGATACTGGTTCGGCCCGACGTTGTTCGCGCCGCGCGTGACGATCACCGGGAGGCCGTGCGTCGTGAAGTAGCTCCTCGCGAGGAGCTCGCCGCCGGCCTTGCTCGCCGAGTAAGGGTTCCGGGGGTTGAGGCGCGCGCCCTCGGTGAATGCCGCGTCGAGCGTCGGTCCGTAGACCTCGTCGGTGCTGATCTGGACGAACCGCGAGACGCCGTGCTCCCGCGCCGCCTCGAGGAGGACGTAGACGCCGAAGACGTCGGTCCTCAGGAACCCCGCCGGATCGCCGATCGAGCGGTCGACGTGCGTCTCGGCGGCGAAGTTCACGAGCGCACCCGCTCCCTCGATCGCCTCGTCGACGACGGAGGCGTCGCAGATGTCGCCCTTGACGAAGCGGTATCGCGGGTCGTCCTCGATGTCCCTCAGATTCTCGAGGTTCCCGGCGTAGGTGAGCTTGTCGAGGTTCGTGACCTCGCCGTCGGGGTTCCGTTCGAGGTACATCCTGATGAAGTGGCTGCCGATGAACCCGGCGCCGCCGGTGACGAGCAGTCTCACGATGCCTCCCGCGTCTCGAGATGGCCCCGGGCTGCGGCGGCCGTGCCCGGCACGCCCTCCGCGTCCCGCCTCTCTCGCATTCTATGTCTCCCCGCGCCCGCCGCGCCAGCGAAAAGCGCCTCGGTCGCCGGCTCGCGCGCTTGAAGTTGCCACGCCGCTCCTGTATCATCGAGTGTCGCGCCCGGGACGCTCGGGCGGCCCTGGGGGCCGACGGCGCTCCTGAAGTCGCGACGGATCGGTTCACCACGGAGAAGAGGCGAGGCATCCAGAGAGAAGGAGATCGGAATGAAGCCGCCCTTCAAGAACTGCGAGGTCTACACGTTCGAAGACGAGGCGCAGCGGAAGGCGATGGAGGAGGCGGTCGCCAGGGTCGAGGCGGAGGCGGGGAGGGAGTACGACCTCGTCATCGGCGGTGAGCGCGTGAAGGGTGACGGCACCTTCGAGACGAAGAACCCGTCGCAGAGAGACCAGATGCTCGGCGCCTTCCAGAAGGGAACGCCCGATCTCGCGAAGAAGGCGATCCAGGCGGCCGACACCGCCTTCGAGCAGTGGAGCCGCGTGCCGGCCGGCGACCGCGCCGACTATCTCTTCAAGGCCGCCGACGTCATGAAGCGCCGCCGGCTCGAACTCGGCGCCACGATGGTCCTCGAGGAAGGCAAGAACTGGATCGAGGCCGACGCGGACGTCTGCGAGGCGATCGACTTTCTCGAATTCTACGCGCGGGAGATGATCCGCTACGCCGAGCCGCAGCCGCTCACGGAGATCCCCGGTGAGCGGAACGAGTATTTCTACATCCCGCTCGGCGTCGGCATCGTCATCCCGCCGTGGAACTTCCCCCTCGCGATCCTCGTGGGAATGACCTCCGCCGCCGTCGTCACGGGCAACACCGTCGTTCTGAAGCCGTCGAGCGACTCCCCTCTGATCGGGTGGAAGTTCATGGAGATCCTCGAGGAGATCAAGCTCCCGCCGGGCGTGGTGAACTTCTTCACCGGGAGCGGCGGCAGCGTCGGCGGCACGCTCGTCGGGCACCCGAGGACGCGGTTCATCTCGTTCACGGGCTCGAGGGACGTCGGGCTCTCGATCGTCGAGGGTGCGGCGAAGACCGTCCCCGGGCAGATCTGGATCAAGCGCGTCGTGGCCGAGATGGGCGGGAAGGACGCGATCGTCGTCGACTCCGAGGCGGACGTTGCGGCCGCGGCGAAGGGTGTCGCCATCGCCTCGTTCGGCTTCCAGGGCCAGAAGTGCTCCGCGTGCTCGCGCGCGATCGTCTGCGCGGACGTCTACGACGAGTTCCTCGAGAAGCTCGTCGAGGAGACGAAGAAGATCACCGTCGGCCCGGTCAAGCATCAGAAGAACTGGATGGGTCCGGTGATCAACCAGCGCGCGATGGACTCGATCCTGAAGTACATCGAGGTCGCGCAGAAGGAGGGCGGACGGCTGCTCCACGGCGGCAACGCGGCCGAGGGGGCCGGCGACGGGTTCTTCATCGAGCCGACGGTCATCGCCGACGTCAAGTCGCGCGACACGATCGGCCAGGAGGAGATCTTCGGGCCCGTCTGCGCGGTCATCAAGGCGCAGGACTTCGACGACGCCATCCGGATCGCGAACGACACCGAATACGGTCTCACCGGCGCGCTCTACAGCGCGAACCGAGAGAAGCTCGCGCGGGCGCGGAACGAGTTCCACGTCGGGAACCTGTACCTGAACCGGAAGTGCACGGGGGCTCTCGTCGACGTGCACCCGTTCGGCGGGTTCAACATGTCGGGCACCGACTCGAAGGCCGGAAGCCGCGACTACCTCCTGCTCTTCCTGCAGGGGAAGTCGGTGTCGGAGAAGGTGTGATTCGGAGCTCGCGGCTTGATGAGCTGAGAAGATCGAGGTCGGAGAACAGCAAGAGGGGGAAGGCCATGGGCTTTCCCCCTTTCATGTCTCGGCGCCGTCGGGGCAGGAAGCGTGGAGTGCCTCTAGTGGACCCGCGACTGGACGATGTGCTTCGCGAGCAGGGCGAAGAGGACGGCCACGCTCAGGTTGACGAGCGTGCCGAGGAGATAGTGAGACGGGTTCTTCTGGATCTCCCCTTTGCGGACGTACTCCTTGGCTCCGAAGATGATCGCCAGCGCGCCGAACTGGACGTAGTAGACGAGCGGGAAGACGAGCGCCACCTCGCAGAGGCCGATCCAGAGTCCGGTGGAGCGCCAGTCGAAGATCGGGCGGGTCGGCCGCTCTTCCGTGCCTCCGCCGTCGTCGGATCCCGGGCGTTCCGTCTCTCCGTCGGTCGTTCGCGGACTCAGGGCATTCTCTCTTCGGAGGTGGGGAATCCCTCCGCCGATGAAGAGCGTCGAGAGCGCGAACGAAGCCGCTGCGAGTGTCACGAAGATCGCGAGATCAGCCACTTCCGTGCGACCTCCCCGGGGCGGCAGGACGGGTCCCGCCGTCGTCCTCCGTCAGTCGCCCGATCACCCGTTCGGCCTCGATGAGGAGATCGGCGGCTCCTCTCTTCGCCGCGTCCGAGACGGACTGGCGATGCTTGCCGAGCGCCTCGGCGGTCTCGGCGCGCGAGAGCCCGTCGGTCAGACAATCGTAGACGGCGCGCTGGTACTCCGTCATCTCCTCGAGGAGCCTCCGGGTCATCGAGGTCAGGGGGGGGCGCGCGTCGTGAAGCGCTGCGCCCGTGAGCAGCGCGTCGACAGAACGTTCGGCCTCGATGACGAGACCCGCGCCGCCGCGCCTGGCGGCGTCGGAGACCGACTGCCGGTGCTTGCCGAGCGCTTCGGCGATCCCGGAGAGGGACGTCCCGGCGCGAAGACCCCGGTAGACAGCCCGCTGGTATGCCGTCATTCGCTCGACGAACTCGTTGCTCAACCGCGTCAGCGAGTCGAGGACGGTCGAGAGGCGCGCGTCCGCGAGGAGCCAGGCCCCGTAGAGCCTTGCGGACTTGACGGAGTCCATCGCCTCGTCCGCGGTCTTGAAGACCGGCCCTCCGACCTTCCTGATGTCGTCGGAGACGACGCCGATCCTGCCCTCGGAGACGACGAACCGGAGTCCCGTGTCGGGGTGCAGCGCCTCACGCAAGGCGACGACGCACTGATAGAGCGGGGCGGTCGAGCGGAAGAGTCCGGCGATCTCGTCTCCGTAGCTCAGGCTCAGGCCGAGCGCGAGGCTGTCCTTGAAGCGCCGGCTCAGCCGGCGGCTCTCGTCCTCGACGCGGCGCATGGCCGGACCGATGCGTTCGGGCGGCAGGCTTGTCGATCCCCGGACATCTACCAGCAGAAGGGCGTAGTCTCGCGACGTCTCCATGGCAGTCAATGAAAAAGCATTGATTGTGCCAAGTCAATGATTTTCCATGACATGAACATGACTCAGTCAGCGGTCCCCGTGACCTTCGCCCAGCTCTCCTCGTCGAGCACCGTGAAGGTGGCCGACTTCGTCGCGGCCTGCTTCGAGTTCACGTCCCTGACGGTGATCGCCAGCTGGTAGCTGTCCTCCTCGAATCCCTCGAGCGAGAGGACGAACGAGTACGGCGCATCGGGAACGTCGCCCGACGAGACGACCTCGGTCGCGACGCTCGGTTCCTCGCCGGGGAAGAGCCGCTCGAAGAAGGTCGAGAGCCAGCTCGGGTCCTCCTCGTGGCCCTCGCCGGCGACCTCCGTGCGGACGGTGAACCTGGCGCCCCCGTCGCGATCCCTCGAAAGGCCGTAGAGCTCGAAGTAGACGACCATGTCGTCGCCCTCGCGGAACGCCCGGACGGGGTGCGGGACGACGGCACCTCGCAACCTCCGGAAGCGGTCTCCGGAGCGCTCGGAGGTCCCGAGCTGGATGTCGCTCATCGAGAGCCGGCCCGTCCAGTAGTCGTCCACCGTGACCCGGCTCCGGCCGTGTCCCGATCTGCCCGAGACCGTGTCGCTCACGGAGATCCCCACGATGTAGGTACCGGGCGCGGCGTCGAGCCGCCACTCGTCGGTGACGAACGGCGCCGCGGTCGCGTCCTCGTCTTCGCCGGCGATCGTCACCGTCCGACCGTCCTCTCCGACGAGATTGTAGTCCTCGCTCATGATGCGGATCCTCTTCACGAGCGTCGCGACCGGCTGACCCTCCTGGCCTCCGCGGCGCGCGACGTCGGTCGCGAGGAGCTGGTAGTTCACCGCGAGATCGGCTCGGCCATCCGGACCCTTCGCCGTCACGACCTCGTAGAAGAGCGGCAGCGGCGCGGCGGGCGGCGAGTAGCCGTAGCTCACGGGGACGCGCTCGATCGCGCGACGGCCTTCATCGATGGCGGACCTGTGGCGGTGGGTTTCCTGGGCGGCCTCCATGTCTGTCCGGATGGGGACGTCCTGGAAGCGAGGGTCGCGTGGACCGCTCGGCACCGGAGTCGGCCGGCCTCGGGCGGAGAGCATCTTCGTGTCGGCGCCGATCTGGTAGCTGCCGTCAAGGTTCGGATCGACGAACTGGAAGACGATGTTCATCTTCGGATAGGACCACATCTCCTGAGGGGGGATGAGCCCCCTGGCGCCGTAGGCGAGCGAGATGTCGGCCTGGATGGGCACACGGCTCGGCGGGATCCCGTAGCGGAGCACGATCTCGCCGCGGTCGTCCCACGTCAGCGTCCCGGGATCGAGAAAGTGGTCGCGGACATACCGGAGCCTCCGGATGTGCTCTTCGAGGAACTCGTTTCTCTCGGTGCCGGGCGTCGGGTCGGAGGCGTTCCAGAACCTGCGGCGCCAGCCACGGCGGTTGTCGTGCGGGAGCGCGAGGTAGTCGGCGCGCTGACTGTCCGAGAGAACGGTCGTGAACGACATCAGATAGAGGTCGGCGAACTCGGGCGTCGTGACGAAGTCGGTGAGGCTTCTCGAGAGGGAGAGCCCGTCGGGATCCGGGAGCGTGGACCCGGCGGGTGCCGACAACCCCAGCAGCTCAGCTGTCGCCGCAATCGCAGCAGCGAGGAGAAGGAGTCGAGGTCTCCAGGCAAGTCGCACGCTTGCTCCCCGGGGGCGACCGCGGTGGTTGGCGTACCTCGTGCGAGCCTAGCCGAATCGGTCGGCCGCGTCAACGCGGGCGCCGCGCAGGTGCGCCAGGGAAGGCGAAGAGCGCGTCGTCGAGCGGTACGTTGTGGTCGACGCTCTCGACGTAGTAGACGCTCGAACCGCCCTTCCTGCTGTAGGCGACGCGGGCGGGGAGGAGGACGCCGTCGAACTCCCGGTAGTCGCGGAGCTCGCGGTTGAACCCGAGTCTCACGAGGAGTCCGCTCTCGCTGTCGAAGGAGAGGCGGTGGGTCTCGACGTCGTCGTATGCGGCGACGTAGCTCCGCCCCTCGGGGAGGTAGTCGATCCCGATGAGCCTGAGTCCCGGGAAGTGCTCGTCGAGGCGCGCCGCGAACCGCGGATCGGTCAGCCAACGGGAACGCGGCTCCGGGGGGTCGACGACGCGCGCGACCGCGTCGCTTCCCCGCTTCCAGCAGGTCGTGCCGTCACAGCCCTCGAGGCTCGTGCCCTCATCGCTCCTGTGAACGATGAGGTACCTGTCCGGGTGTTTCGAGTAGACCGTCAGCGTTTCGACCTCGTGGACAGGCGGATCCCAGGCGAGATCCGTCACGATGCGGCAGCGCATGACGCGGGTCGAGAGCACGTTGAGACTGCCGCGCCCGCCCGCGGCCTCGAGCGCGCGCTCGAGCACGTCCTCGAGCGTCGTGGCATCGCTCTCCGCTTGGAGCGGGACGAGCGGTCTCGTGACCGGGGGCTTCGCGCAGAGGGCGGGCGACGTCTGCATGAGCAGCGTCGCCGAGAGCGTGAGAACGAGCAGCGCGGCCGAGAAGCGTACTCGATCGGTCTGCATAGCTGACCTCCTCTGGAGAGGTGCGGGAACAAGGCCCGCGTGCGGTCTTCTCTCGACCGATCGACGTCCGGAGACTCCGGTCTCTTCGGCTACTCCCTCGGTGGCTCGATCGGGAGATTCGGGTCCGAGCCCCACTCCGCCCACGACCCGTCGTAGACCCTTGCGTTCTCGTGGCCGACGATGCGGAGGGCGAGGTAGGTGTGGGCGGCGCGGGCGCCGACGTGGCAGTAGGTGACGACCTCGCGGCCGGGAGCGACGCCGGCCGCCTCGAGGCGGCTCTCGAGCTCCTCCGGTGGAAGGATGAGACCGGAGCCGTCCGCGGCCAGCGCCTCGCTCCACTCGAAGTGGACGGCGCCTGGGATGCGTCCGCCTCCGCCCTGGAGCGGCTCCACGCCCGAGTACTCCTCGGGGGTCCGTACGTCGAGAAGAAGGAGGCCGGGATCGCCGAGCATCTCGTGGATCCACTCGCGCGTCGCCAGAGTCCGGTCGCGCACGAGCGGCGTGAACTCACCCGCGCTCATGCGCGGGAGCCCGAGTTCGACGTCGTGTCCGTTGCACGTCCACCGCATCCACCCGCCGTTCAACACACGCACGTCCTCGTGTCCGAGATGCTCGAGCGCCCAGAAGAGCCTGGCCGCCCAGAGGCTCGACGCGCCGTCGTAGACGACCACGGTCACGCTGTCCGTCACACCGGCGGTCTCGAGCAGTACGTCGAGTGTCTCCGGTGAAGCCAGGAGGCCCGGCACGCCGTCCGCCTCGCGCGCCATCCACCGGACGTCGATGAACGCGGCCCCGGGGATGTGCCCGGCCTCGAACTCGTAGAGATCACGACCGATCTCTATCACGCAGATGTCGGGGTCTCCGAGGCGTCCAACCAGCCAGTCGGCGTCGACCAGAGGCCCGGCCTGCTCGGCAGCGGCTGTCGCGGTCGCGAGCGTCCAGACGAGGGCGAGTGCGGCCGCCCACACGATCTTCCTCCGTGCGTTCCGTTGCATCGCTGTGCCTCCTCTTCGTCGGGCCGCGGCAGACGCGCCGTGGCCGCTACTGCTCTTCGCCGTCGACGGCAATCCGGAGCGGCAGACCGCGCGCGCGGAGCTCCTCGATGAGCCTGTCGCCATCGATGGCCAGTTCCTGGGGCGTGGCGCCCGGCGGCGTCTCGCCGCGCGCCGCCATGAGGCAGATGATCGACGACGGCAGCGCCGTGCCGCGCATCATCGCCGTGAGCCCCGTCTCCTCGTCTCGGTAGTCGATCATCTCGTAGACGGCGCGGGACGCCCTGCCGCTCTTCGTTCCCTCGACCGTGACGCGCACGAGGACGATGTCATCGTCACCGTGGGGGAGATGCCGGTCGAGGAGCGTCTCGAAGAGGTCCCGGGGAGCGACGCTCGCGCCCCGGACATCGATCGGCTCGCTCTCCATGAGCCCCAGTTCGAGCATCGCGCGCATTTTCGCGGCGTGCCCGGGGAAGCGAATCGTCTTGTAGTTCAGACTGCGTACCTTCCCGAGAAGCGTTGTGGGGAGCGTCGACGTTCCTCCCGAGGTGTTGAAGGCCTCGAGGGTCCCGAAGGGTGCCGGGAACTCGATCTCCTCGATGTCGACGAGCGGCTCGAGGTCGTCGACAACCTTGCCGTCCTGGATCGCCACGCACGGCTCGACGTACTCGTTGATGAGTCCCTGGACGGAGAAGACGAGCATGTAGTCGAGCGGCGGCTGCGGGTTCTGCGGCAGGCCACCGACCCGGATGCGCACGCTCTCGGCTTCGTCCATCCTCCGGACGCCGTGCATCGCGAGAGGACAGACCATGCCGGGGGCCAGGCCGGTGTCCGGGATGATGGAGACGCCGGCCTTCTTCGCCGCGGCGTCGAGCTCGAGCTGCGCGGCGACGACCGTGTTGTTCCCGCCCATGTCGTTGAAGTGCGTTCCGGCCTCGACAGCGAGCTTCGACAGCTCGAGGTTCACCGTGTAGCTGACCGCCCCGAGGCAGGCGTCCGCGTCCTTCATGAGTCCGAGCACAGCCGCGCGGTCGTGAACGTCGAGGCGGCGCGCCGCCGCGACGTCGGAGCGCGCGAACTTCGCGGCCTCGAGGGCCTTGGCCTCGTCGATGTCGGCGATCACGACGCCGTCGACGTCGGGCTGGCGGCACATGTCGTATGCGGCGGCGCGGCCCATCAGGCCGCCTCCGAGCACGAGCATCCTCATCGCTTCCTCCTTCAGTAGGTCTCTCAGTCTGTCGGCCGCTCGGGCGGCTTCGTTGCAGGGCTCACGACGAAGACCGCGATGAGCGCGAAGACGAACGTCGGTACGAGTTCGCAGACGAAGTCCTTCAGGATGGCGACGTTGTGCCAGACGACCGTCGTCGCGGCGCCGACCACCATGCCCGCGAAGACTCCTCGTTTCGTCGTCCGCCTCCACCAGAGCGAGAGGACGATCCCCGCGATCCCCGCGGGCAGGAAGACCGTCGCGATCATCGGCATCACCCGCTCGGGATCGTCCAGGCCGGCGGCGCCGAAGTGCGCGAGGCCGGCGATGCCGACAAGCACGGCGCCCCAGAAGGCGACGACGATCCCGGTCATGGCGATGAGTGTGCCCTGCCGAAGGTCGCCCGGTTTCCTGATCGCCATGAGTCGCGTGAGAAGGTGCGGCTGGCCGACGTATCCGACCCCGATGCCGAGGCTTCCCACGATCGTTCCCATGACGAGCGCGCGCCCCGTCTGGCCGCCCGTGACGCCGATGAGGAAGTCGGCCAGCGTGTGCGTGAACCGGAAGGTGACCAGTCCCACGATCACAACGAGGAGGAGGTAGCCGATGAATCCGATCAGGGTCGGGCTCATCTACGCGCTCCTCTCTCTCGCGAGGACGAAGAGGACGACGGCGGCGGCAAGCAGGATGAGGGGAGGGGCCACGACCCAGAAGACGGCAGAGGCAGGCACGCACGTCTCCTTTCCGGCTCCACTGCGTCGCCGGGGAGGCACGCCCGGCGGGCGCGTCGCGTCGGTCGGACTCCGCAGACGCGCGGTCCGCGAGGCCGCGCTACCGCAGTACCACCATCTTCCTGTTGACGGTATCGTCGCCTGTCGAGAGGCGATACAGGTAGACGCCGGAGGCGACGGAGCGGCCGTCCGCCGCGTTGAGATCCCAGGTCTCGCTGTGGGGTCCCTCCGAGTGCGGAACGTTGCGGAGCAGCGTCTTCACTTTGCGGCCGGCCACGTCGAAGACCTCCAGGGTCACATCCGCAGCGTATGGTAGCACAAAGGCGATCGTCGCACCACGGCGCGCGGGGTTCGGTACGGTCTGCCGGAGAACCGGAGCTACCGCCGTTCCGTTGTTGGGGTCGGGGCGAATCGTGACGGAGAGGGTGTCGCTCCGGGGGATGGCCACGTCGACGTAGCAGATCGCGTCGTCACCCTCGATGATCGTCTGTGCGAGCGTGCCGCCCTCCACCTCGTAGGGCGCGCGGTCGGCGGGGACGACGAACTTGAGCAGACCGTGCTCGAAGGGCTCCGGCTGCAGGTTCACGACCGTCGCGGTGACCGTCGAGGCGCTGCCGTCGTTGGCCGGATCGTAGCTCGCCGAGAGGCGTTCGCCCTGACTCCCCGCCTGGATCGTCACCGACGGAGCGATCACGTCCCCGGCCACGCGCACGAGCCGGTAGCTCCTGGCGCCGTCGCAGCACTGGTCGGTCGAGATGTTGAACGGGGGAGAGACGGTCGAACCCGTGCTCTGGTGGATGTGTCCCCAGAGCGCGCAGTCGATGCCGAGCCCCGCGACGTCCAGCTCGTCGTCGAAGTCGTAGTGGTAGAAGGCGATGGTCGGCGTCTCCGGGGAGACCAGCGCGAGCTGGTCGGAGAGCCACGCCATCTGCCTCCCCGTGAAGCTCTCGGCTCCGTAGATCGAGTATCGCCAGCTGTCGTAGTTGTCGTAGGCCTCCATGCCGATGAAGCGGGCGCGGCCGTAGTCGAACGTGAAGTTCTGGGTGTAGAGGCCGTACCCCTCGGGAGGATCGTAGAGGTACCGCCAGCCGAAGAAGCGCCACCACGCCCTGCGGGCCGTGCCGTCAGGCGGGGGCGTGCTGCCCCAGCCGCCGATGTCGTGATTCCCCGCGACCATGAAGACCGCCGGATCGAGCTCCTTCGTGATGCGGAGCGACCGCGTGTAGTACCGGCGGTCGAGAAACTCCTCGAGTTCGCCCTCGTTCACGAGGTCGCCCGTGTGGAGGACGAAGGCCGGATTGATGATGTTGATGTCGTCGATGACCTCCCGATAGTCGACCATCTCCGAGCTGTCGCGGTCGGCGCCCTCGTACCAGTAGTACTTGTGGGTCGGTAGGTGCGTGTCGGTCACGTGGACGAAGTAGAAGGTGTCCGGTATCGCGCTCTCGACCCGCACGGAGTGCGCGACCGTGTCGCGCACTCCGCCGGAGGCCTCGACGCAGAGGTCGTAGGTCTCGACCGGGACGGCCGTCGGCACTGTCGCGCCGATCATCCAGAGGTTCATCGTCTGGTCGTACGAGGCGTCCGCGATCGTCAGATCGTAGGTGTTCCCGTTCCTCGAGAGCGCCGCGGCCCAGTTCGTGGTGCTCTCCGGCGCTGCAGCCTCGATCGTGAAGCCGTCTCCGCGCTCCACGATCGCCGGAATCGAGATAATGGGTCGCATGACGTAGGTGAGCGTGTCCGCTGTCGCGCCGCTCCAGGAGATAGGCCAGAGCGTGATGTCGACGTGGATCGTTTGGTCCGTGGTCACGATCGCCCCGTCGCTCTCCGCGAAGTACCCGTCGGCCGACGCCTCGAACGTATAGGCGTCCGGGGGAAGCGTGACGGCGAATTCGCCGTCGCCGTCGGTGGCGGTCCAGGTGTAGAGCTCACCCTCTCCGACACGTACCCCGATCACCGCGTCCGGAACGCCGAGATCCGTCTCGCCGTCGATCAACCGTCCCTCGGCCGTGCCCGTCTCGATGGAGGCTACCTCGTGGAGCGTGTCCGTGACCCCGGAGAGCGGACCCTCGCCGGGGACGAGGTAGCGAATGAGCGTCGCCGAGCCGCCCGGGCCGAGGTCGGCGGTGGCGGCGACCGTACCCGACCACGTCTCGCCGTGCTCGCCGGCAATCGCGGTGCCTTCGCTCGCGTATCCGTAGGAGGTTGTCGAGCCGATCCCCGCGAGCCACAACGTGGCGGTCGTCTCCCAGGCGATCTCGGAGCCCTCGCCCGGCGCGAAGTTGTCGGTCGATCCCCAGATGATCATGTCGCCGAATGTGTGGGCCGCGACGGACGTCGTGCCCGCGTTCACCACGACCGTTTCGATCGTGAGATGCGCGTCGTTCTCACCGAGGGTGTAGCGCGTAGCGATCTCGAGGTGTGGATCTCCGGAATCGAAGCCCTCGGCGGCGATCACCGCCGTCCCCGACGTCCCGTCCGCCTCCACCCAGACGGAGTCGTAGGCGGCCTGTCTCGGGAACCACGCGAACTGCGCGAAGACGTGGTCGATCTCATCGGTCCATCCCGGCGCGGAGGCCGCGTCGAGCACGTGCCCGCCCGTGACTCCGTATCCGTGGTGGTTCCCGGCAGCCTCGATCACGAAAGCGACGCGGTCGTTCCTGATGAGCAGGTCGCCGAGCTGCCCGGCTGCGTCGGGTCCCGTGAGGAGGTCGCCGGTGTCGGCGATCACCGTGGCCTCGACCGATGCCGAGGCCGCGGCCGGAGCGATGGAGGCGGCGACCGCCAAAGTCGCCACGGAGAGTGCTGTCCTGAGCCCTGCCATGCGGTGCCTCTCTTGAGCGGGGACGGGGGTCGCGGCGGCCCGCGCCCTGGAGTGCGCGAAGCCGCCTCTCTTCACATTATAGCGCCCGCGGGGACGTGTACCAAGCATCTCCCGGACTCGCAGGGGCGGCCCGAAACAGCCCGGCACCGGGGTGCGCGGCTCCGATCCGCATGCTACACTCCATGTATCGTCCCTTCGCGGACCGGTGCGCAGCCCGGTCGAGGGAGCGGGCGCAGCACCGTCCCGAGAGTGCGCCGTCCAGACGAGGTCCCGTGAGCAGAGAGACTCCCATCCGCTGTACCCGCTGCATTCTCCCGGGGACCGTTCCCGGGATCGACTACGATGAGGAGGGGGTCTGCAGCTACTGCCGGGCGTGGCGGTCGCCCCAGACGCTCGGGGAGGCGGCGCTGCGCGACCTCGTTGCGGCAGCGAAGCGCGACGGGGCGCCGTGTGATGCCATCGTCCCCCTGAGCGGCGGGCGGGACAGCACCTTCGTCCTGCACGAGGCCGTGCGGACGCTCGGCCTTCGCGTCGTCGCCGTCAACTACGACAACGAGTTCCGAAACGAGACGGCCGTCGAGAACATGGAGCGCGCCTGCGGGATCCTCGGCGTCGAGCTGGTCTCGGTCCGTTCGCGCAGGGGTATCGCGCGGAGGATGGTCCAGGACGAGCTGCGGCTCAACGCCACGGTCGGGCTCCCGCCCGTCTCGGTCTGCCGCGCGTGCAGCTACGGCTACCGGAGCGTCGTCTATCGCGCGGCGATCGAGCGAGAGGCGCCGCTCATTCTGTGGGGCAGCTCGGCGCACGAGCGGACCGACGCGATGCGGAAGCGGGCGTTCCGTGGTCTCCTTGGCCGCCGCCCAAGACTGCTGCGGCTCATCGATCCCGACTTCCAGAGGCTGGTCGTTCATTCGGTCATGCAGCGTCTGGAGTTCCCCGTTCCGGGCACGGCCGTCCTCTCCGACAGCCTGCCGAGACTCCGAAGGGCAGGCGTGTCGGAGGTGAAGTTCTTCACGTACGTCGACTGGAACCGGAAGAGGATCAAGCAGACGAACGCGGACGAGCTCGGGTGGAAGAAGCCGGACAAGTCCGTCTCGACATGGAAGACCGACTGTGATCTCCACACGTGCATCAACTACTCGTACCTCGCGCTCTTCGGCTGCACGAAAGACGCCTTTGGCTACACGAACATGATCAACGCGGGACAGATGACGCGTGACGAGGCGCTCGACCAGGAGGCGCGAACGGCTCTCGGCCTTGGGGGGAAGCTGCCCGGGTTGCTCGGGAGACGGGTCGGCCTCCCGACGCACGTCGCCGAGGCCCTCATCGAAGCCCCGGCCGCGCGAACGGGCGGGGGTTCCGGGACATCGGGGAGCTAGCATTGTCGAAGGGAACAGGCCGATCGCCGGTCGGGCGAGAGACGGGGCCGGCCCCCCAGAGCGGAACGGGTGACGGGAATCTGACGCGAGCGATCCTCTGGATGCTCCTCTCCGGGCTCGGCTTCACCATCGCGGGCGTCTGCGTGCGGCTCGCCGGCGACCTTCCGCTCTACGAGAAGGTCTTCTTCCGGAACATCGTCGGCGCGTCGCTGGCCTGGATCGTGGCGGCGCGCGCGGGAGAGCGGCTCTTCAGCGCGAACGGCCACAACGGTCTGCTTCTCCTTCGGGCGGCGGTCGGACTCTCGGGGATGTTCTGCTACTTCTACGCGATCGACCACCTGAACCTCGGCGACGCGACCGTGCTCAACAAGCTCGGTCCTTTCTTCGTGACGATCTTCGCCGTCATGTTCCTCAAGGAGCGCCTGGCCAGATTCGCGGTTCCGACGCTCGTGGGGGCCTTCGTCGGCGCCGCGCTCGTCATCAAGCCGCAGCTCGACTTCCGGCTCGTGCCCGCCGTCATCGGGCTCCTCTCGGCCGTGTTCACCGGGCTCGCCGGCGTTGTGGTGCGTTTCATGCGGGGCAAGGAGTCGCCGTATCGCATCGTCTTCTCTTTCGCCGTGGTCGGTGCGGTCGTCTCGCTTCCGATGCTCCTTCTCGGGTTTCGGCGGCCGACGCCCCTCCAGCTTCTCGCGCTCGTGGGGATCGGCCTCGGGGCGACACTCGGGCAGTTCGCGATGACGATCTCGTACCACCAGGCCGAGGCGACGCAGGTGACGATCTGGGGCTACTCGCACGTGCTCTTCGCGTTCCTTGCAGGCCTCGTTGTCTGGGGCGAGCATCCGGCGACCTTGAGCCTGCTCGGCGCCGCCGTCATCGTGGCGATGGCCCTCTGGAACCGACTGCGGATCGTGACGGGGCCCTCGTAGGCGCGGCCCGCCCGACGGCGGGCGTGGGGACAGGAGAAGCGATGCCCGGGCAGCGTCGAGGAGAGGGGACCGGCCTCTCATATCCCTGCACGTGGTCCTACACGGTCATCGGGAGGAGCGAGGCCGATCTCGCACGTGCGATCGACTCGGTCGCCCAGGCCCGCGACCACGAGGTCTCGCAGCCGAGGCGCAGCTCCGACGGCAACTACTGCGCCGTCACTCTGCGGCTCACGGTCTTCGACGAGCGGGATCGCAGATCGATCTACGAGGCCCTTCGCGAACGGGCGGAGACGATCATCGTTCTATGACGACCGACTGTGTCAAGTTCTTATGCTTGACACCGGTCGAGTACGCGACGGGCAACGCCTGGCGGCGTTGCGGGTCGAACAGAGGATGCGGACGGTGCCCGCACGCGGGGTGGATGGCGCGTGCCGGGCCCGGAGAGAGAGACACGGCCCGAGGGGGCGCGCATGGTGATCCGGGAGGGAAGGATGCGCGACACGACGAGCACGGGGGGGAATCCCCTCCTCGAGAGGAAGGGCATTCCGGCGTTCGACAGGATTCGACCGGAGCACGTGGTGCCGGGCGTCAGGGCGACGCTCGGAGAGGTCGCGGCGTTACTCGAGCGTCTGGAGGCGGAGCTCGAGCCGTCGTGGGACGGGCTTGTGAAGAGGCTCGAAGAGCTGAGCTTCCCGCTCGAGTACGCGTGGAATCCGGTGCAGCACTTCATGCTCGTGAAGAACTCCGACGAACTCAGGAAGGCGCACCAGGAAGTGCTGCCCGAGGTCGTCGAGACGCATCTCCGCGTGAAGCAGAGCAGACCGGTCTACGAAGGCCTCGTGGCGCTCCGCGAGGGAGACGCGTGGGAGAGCCTCGACGAGGCGCAGAGGCGGGTCGTCGAGATTGCCATCCGGGATGCGCGGCACGCGGGCGTCGGCCTCACCGGCGAGTCCCGCGAGCGCTTCGTGGAGATCGAACGGGAGCTCTCGAAGCTCGGGTCCGATTTCCAGAACCATCTCCTCGACGCGACGAAGGCGTTCGAACTCGTCGTCAGCGATCCCGCGGACACCAAGGGCTGGCCTGAGAGCCTTCGGGCGCTCGCGGCGCAGTCCTACAACCAGGCCCACGCCGAGGAGGCGAAGAACGCCGGCCGTCCGGAGGCGACGGCGGAGCGCGGACCGTGGCGGATCACGCTCGACTTCCCGAGTTACCGCCCGTTCATGGAGCACTCGAGGCGGCGGGACCAGCGCGAGGCGGTCTACCGCGCGATGATCACGCGGGCGTCCGGGGGAGAGTTCGACAACAACGGAATTATCGAGCGCGTCCTCGAGCTTCGACGGGAGAAGGCGGAGCTTCTTGGTCTGCCGACCTATGCGGAGTTGAGCCTGGAGGAGAAGATGGCCCCGAGCGTCGAGGCCGTCGAGAAGATGTACGATGAGCTCTTCGTGGCCTGCCGGCCGAAGGCCGAGCAGGATCTCGAAGATCTCGCGACGCTGGCGCGCGAGGGCGGGCAGTCCGAGCCGCTCGCCCTCTGGGACACGCTCTTCTGGGCCGAGCGTCTTCGCGAGAGGCGTTTCGAGTACACCGAAGCCGAGCTCCGTCCGTACTTCCCGATGCCGAAGGTGCTCGAGGGCCTCTTCCGGCTCGCGGAGCGGCTCTTCGACGTGAGGATCCTGGAGCGCAAGGGCGCTGCCCCCGTGTGGAACGAGGACGTGCAGTACTTCGAGGTTCTCGACCGCGAAGGAAAGCCGGTCGCGTCGTTCTATCTTGACGCGTACTCGCGGCCCGCGGAGAAGCAGGGAGGCGCTTGGGCGGGGGAGTGCTTCTCGCGGCGTCGCCGGATCGACGGCGAGCTCATCACGCCCGTCGAGTTCGTGAACTGCAACGGCACGCCGCCGGTCGGCTCGAAGCCGTCGCTCATGGGTTTCGAGGAGGTGAAGACGCTCTTCCACGAGTTCGGCCACGCCCTTCAGGGGATGCTGACGAAGGTCGACTACGCCGACGTGGCGGGGACGAACGGGATCGAGTGGGACGCGATCGAGATCGCGAGCCAGTTCATGGAGAACTGGTGCTATCACAGGCCGACACTGAAGGGGTTCTCGTCCCACTACGAGACGGGCGAACCGCTGCCGGACGAACTCTTCGAGAAGATCGTCCGCGCGAAGACCTACAGGATGGGCTCGCTCATCCTGCGGCAGATGCGTTTCGGCAAGACCGACATGGCGCTGCACCATGCCTACCAGCCGGGCGGATCCGGAACGGCGAGGGACGTCGACCGGAAGGTCAGCGAGTCGATGAGCGTCCTCCCGCTGCTTCCGGAGGATCAGTTCCTCTGCTCGTTTGCCCACATCTTCGCAGGCGGCTATGCGGCGGGCTACTACAGCTACCTCTGGTCAGAGGTCCTGAGTGCGGACGCCTTCGCGGCGTTCGAGGAAGCGGGACTCGAGGACGCTGCGGCCGTACGGGCGCTCGGGAGGAAGTTCCGGGACACGTTCCTGGCGCTCGGGGGTGGCGCGGATCCGATGGAGGTCTTCCGCCGCTTCCGGGGGCGGGAGCCCTCGACCGCGGCCTTCCTGAGGCACAACGACCTCGTGGAGTCGTGACGCGGCGCGGGCGGAAGGCCCGCGGGCCTGAGACGGGAGCCCAGGAGGGAGGCGTCAAGGAGACGCCTCCCTCGCGCTTCGAGAGGCTGAGACGTGCTGTCTGCACCCCGAAAGCCCCATTCCGGGGTGTTTTTGATGAGCCCTCCGTGAAATAGCTTGTTTTCCATCACATTATGATGTTACCATAACAGTTGTTCAACCTTCCGTCGGACCTGGTGTCCTACGGATGGTCTCGGCGGTTGAGCGACCGGTGACCGGATGCGGACCTGGGACTCCGTCCCCTCGGACCGTGGGAGGTGGCAGGATGAGAGCGCACGAGCGAGCTGCAGCGATCTGCCTTTGTGTCTTCGGCGTGGTTCTGGCGGGGTCGGGACTCGTGTGGGGTAGGTCGGAGACCCCGACGGCCGCGCGGACAGTGTGTGGCGGTGCGGCGTCGGCGCCCTCGGGCTCCGCGACGTCGGTCGCTCTGCCGTTTCTCTCGAACGAGGGGCAGTTCGAGGACGCAGTCGCGCTGGCCGCGCCGTGGTTCGGAGGAGGCGTGACGGTGACAGGCGAAGGCGTGATCGTCACGACGTTCCTCGGGGACCAAGGAAGGACTGGCACCGTTCGGGAACGCCTTGTGGGTGGGCGAGCGATGTCGGTCGTGGGCAGTGGAGCGATCGACGCGAAGATCAGCTTCTTTCGCGGGAGCGACCCGGCGCGTTGGCGGGGCGGCGTCAGAGCGTTCTCGCGGGTCGAGTTCGGAGAGGTCTATGACAGGATCGAGGCGCGCCTCGAGTCTCGCCCCGGGAACGTGGAGAAGGTCTTCACGGTCCGTCCGGGTGGGGACCCTTCCACGATCCTGGTGCACGTCGATGGTGTCGAGTCGCTCGGAGTCGCCGGGGACGGGTCGCTTCGGTTGCGAACGCCGGCCGGGATGCTCTCTCTCTCCGCGCCGAGGGCCTACCAGCAGATCGGCGAAGCAACGCGGACGGTCGATGCCGCGTATCGCGTCGACGGGGACACGTACGGGTTCGAGATCGGACCGTACGATCCCGCACATCCTCTCGTCATTGATCCTCTCTATGCCTCAACGTACGTGGGCGGGGCCGGCAAGGACGGCAACCGTCTGACCTCGATCGCTCTCGACGACGAGGGGAGCATCTACCTGGCCGGGAGAACGCGATCGGACGACTTCCCGGCGACGCCGGGCGCCTACGACGAGACCTACGCCAGCATGTTCTACTCCGACGTGTTCATCGCGAAGTTCACCCCGGATCTCTCCACTCTGCTGGCGGCCACGTTTCTCGGTGGGGGATACGATGACGGGGAGTGGCCCGGCGTGTCGATGGAGATCGACGGCGAGGGAAACGTCGTGGTGGCCGGCGTCACGTCATCGTTCGACTTCCCGACGACAGCGGGGGCCTACTGCACATCGAAGACCGGCGGGTACGACTTCTTCGTGACCGAACTCGCTCCGGATCTTTCGAGTCTCCTTGCGTCGACGTACTTCGGATCCTCGAAAGACGATCTCTGCTTCGCGCTGACCATCGACGACAGCGGGGACGTGTGGGTCGCGGGGACGACGTACGACAAGACGAGCTACCCGGTGACGCCCGGCGCGTACGCCTGCACGGAGGGAGGCTACTTCGAAGCCTGCGTCGCGCGGTTCGACGGCGATCTGGAGACGCTCGAAGCGTCGACGTGGATCGGAGGGGAACTCTGCGACGAGGTCCGCGATATCGCGCTCGAGACCGACGGAACGGTGTGGCTCGGCGGCTGGACCGGGGCCGTACGCTACCCGACCACGCCGGCCGCGTATGACAGCGTGCGCGGGCCCGGTGTCTACGAGGGCATCGTGACGTCGTTCTCGCGCGATCTCTCGACGCTCGAGGCGTCGACGATGCTGGGGGGCGACAACGACGACTGGGTCGAGGCGATCCTCGTGGACGACGCCGGCGACGTCTACGTGGCCGGACGCACGGCGTCGGGGAACCAGTTCCCAACGACCACCGGCGCCTACGATGAGAGCTACAACGGGAGCGGGCCGGGCGTCGGAGACGACGCCTTCGTCACGAAGCTCGAGCCCGATCTCACCGATGTTCTGATATCGACGTTTTTGGGCGGCACGGGCTGGGACACAATCTACGACATGGACCTCCGCTCGGGGGCGATGTACGTCGCGGGGTCCAGTTCCTCGTCCGATTTCCCCGTGCCGCCCGCTGCTTACGACACGAGCTACGCGGGAGGGCTCGAAGAGGCCGGCGACGGGATCGTCGCGCGGCTCGATTCGGATCTGACGACAGTGACCGCCGCGACCTACGTCGGAGGGAGCGGCGCGGACTGCCTGACCTCGATGGTCTTCGACGGGAACGGCATCGTCTACCTCGGCGGATGCACGGAGTCCGACGACTTCCCGATGACGTCCGTCTCTCACGATCCATCTCACAACGGCACCGACATCGAGTGGTACGGGAACGACTGGGGAGGCGACGCGGTGGCGGTCGTGCTCGATCCCGGCCTCTCTTCCGGCCCGACCGGCATCGAGGGAGTGACCGGGCGGGCCGACGCGCGGCTTCTGGGCAACAGCCCCGACCCGTTCCGTCGCGAGACGACCGTCGCCTACGAGCTCGGCGCCCTGACGCGGGTGAGGGTCTCCATATACGACGTAGCCGGGCGGCTCGTGCGTGTTGTAGTCGACGGCAGGATGCCGGCGGGCCGCCACAGCGTTCGCTGGGATGGCACCGACACCGGCGGAGCGCGCGTGGCGCCCGGCGTCTACTTCTGCCGGCTCGACTCGGCACTGGGCCCGGCGGCCGAGAAGATGGTGCTCCTTCGATAGCGGCGGACGCGAACGGACGACTCAGGAAGCGGGATCGCGGGGCAGCGGGTAGCCGCTGCCCCGCGACGCGTTTCGGGCCGGCGGGACCTCCACGGCAAGAGGTCCGGGAGCTTCGTTCTCTGCGGGGCCCCGATGTGGTACCATCGTTTGGACCGGAGCCCTTCGAAGAGCCACCGCATGGGAAAGGACCTCGTCATGGAATACGGCAAGGCAGGAGCCGCGATCACCCGCGCGGCCTGCGCGTTCGTGCTTCTCATGCTTGCGGCGACGGCGGTTCTCGCCGCCGGCCCCAGGCCGACACCGGAGACCGAAGGGGTCGAGGCGATCCTCGCCGACATCGACCCGTGGGTCGTCTCGGACACGACCAGGATCGTGGAGTTCATCGGGCGACACAACGCCGCGACGGAGGAGAGGATCACCTCGTCACCGCACTGGCAGACGACGCTCGAGGAGCTCACGGACATTCTCGGCATCGACTACCTGGGCGCGCCGCAGGTCGATTCGACGGGACGCATCTACTTCGCGATGCGCCTCACGGGAGAGCAGTCGGCGCTCTTCTCGATGGACCGGCCGCGGGCCTGGCCTACGCAGATCACCCCGAACGGCTGGACCGAGAAGGGCCTCGAGCCGGGGACCTTCAGGCTCGATCCCGACGGCGACTACCTCTACCTCCGTGTGATGAAGCACGGAGACGAGGACTGGGACATCTGGCGGTTCGAGCGCGACGGCTCGTATCGCGTGCTCCTGGAGGATCGGGCGATCAGTTTCGGGATGCCACACATCGTCGACGACGACAGCTTCTACTTCACGATCGACAACACCGAACAGATCTGGCTCGCTCGCTACGACGTCTCGACCGCCGCCGTCGACACGCTCTACACCGAGCCCGGGGCCTACTACCTGATCGATCACAAGGACGGGAAGCTGGCGTGCATCAGGTTCCTCTCCTTCTCCGAATCGCAGATCATCGAGTTCGACGTGGCGACCGGCGATGTGCGGGAGTTGACGCCGGTCGGCATCTACTGGTCGGCGGACTACACGGTCGACGGGGAGATCGTCACGCTGACCGACGCGCTCTCCGCCGAAGGCGAGCACCTGAAGGTCGCCGCCTTCACACCGGGTGATGATCCCGCGGAGCCTGGCGACATGCGGCTCATCTACGATCCCGGACTCGAGATCGACGACGCGTACTTCAACCGCGACGCGGGAGCCGCGTGCGTCGTCCTGAACCGGGAGGGATACGCCGAGGTCGTGACCGTCGACCTCGCCGGGAGCGTCTCTGAGATTCCGCTGCCCGGAGTCGGAATCGTCTCGGAGCCGTTTATGGACGCGGGCGGGACCGTGGCCTTCAGCTTCAACTCGCCATCGACGACGCCGACAGGCTTCGTCATGCTCCCGGAGTGGGAGACGCCGGTCTCGATCGGCGAGGTGGCGACGTTCGGGTACGACTTCACGGGGACGAACGTGAGCGTTGTGCACTACCCGAGCACCGACGGCGAGATGATCCCGGCGCTTCTCTACCTGCCCGAGGGCGCCGAGCGCGACGGGGCGACGCCCTTCATCGTGGAGTACCACGGCGGACCCCCCGGGCAGAGCCGGCCGTACTTCCAGCGGAACATCGCGTACATCCTGAGCCGGGGTGTCGGGTTCCTCTTCCCGAACGTCCGGGGCTCGACCGGCTACGGGCCGGCGTGGGAGAGGGCCGACAATCTCGAGGGCCGCTACCAGGCGCTCGAGGACGCCGAGGCGGCGCTCGACTATCTGATCGACGAGGGCTGGACGACTCCGGAGAGGACCGCCATCTGGGGTGCCTCCTACGGCGGCTACACCGTGAACTACCTGGCCGTCCACGCGCCCGAGAAGTTCGCCGTCGCGGTCTCGGACGTCGGTGTCGCGGACGTCGACTGGTCGACCGAGTACAGCGACCAGACGTTCCGCGAGGGCTGGGAGCGGGAGATGGCGCCGGTCGGCAGCGAGCTGGCCCGGAACCTCTCGCCGATCTACTTCGCGGGCGAGGTGCGGCGTCCGATGCTCATCACCGCGGGCTTCAACGACCCCCGGGTGCATCCGTCCGGCCCCCGGCGCTTCGTCCACGTGCTGGAGCGGCTCGGCAAGGACGCCTACTACTACGAGGAGATGGAGGCCGGACACGGGGCGACTACGAAGAGCATGATGGCGCGCGACCTCGCGCGCTCGTACGCCTTCATGTTCGACGCGATCCTCAAGTAGGAAGCGGGTGCGGCGGACGCCGGGGAGCGCGAACGTGATCGAGTATCCGATCGACGGGACACTCGACCTGCACACCTTTCGGCCTTCCGAGGCACGGCGCCTCGTGCGCGACTACCTGGCGGAATGCCGTGCGCGCGGGATCTCCGACGTCCGGATTATCCACGGCAAGGGGACCGGGGCGCTTCGCGAAACGGTCCACGGCGAGTTGGCCCGCATCCCGTGGGTGGTCTCGTACCGGCTCGCCGGCGATGCCGGCGGCTGGGGTGCGACGCTCGCGGTGCTCGCACCGGAGGGCGAGGACTCCATCTCCGATCACGAGGGAGAGTGAACCGTGTCCAGGGATCTCGACTTCGTCGCGCTCGACCGACGGCACGACCTCTGCCCGGCTGCGATCGCCCTGAACGACGCGTCGTGGCCGACCTTCCTCCGACACGACCCGATGAGCGCGCGCTACGGCCGCGCAATCTACGACGTCTTCCCGGCCCATCAGATCGCCGCCGTCGATCCTTCCGCGGGCGTCGTCGCCATCGGGAACGGCGTTCCCGTGTCGTGGGAGGAAGACGCGGATGCTCTGCCCGATGAGGGATGGGATTGGGCCATCGAGCGGGCGTTCGATGACATCCGCCGTGGCCGCCGTCCAACGGTCGTCTGCGCGCTTTCGATCTCGGTAGCCGCGGATCGCCGTGGGGAGGGACTGGGAGCGGCGGTGCTCGAGGCGTTCAGGAACGCCGCGCGATCGGGCGGCTTCGGGTCCGTCGTCGCGCCTGTCCGGCCGTCCCTCAAGACCGAGGAGCCTTCGATGCCGATGGCCGAGTACGTCGAGCGTCGGGACGGCGAGGGGTCTCACGCGGATCCGTGGGTCCGCGCGCACGAGCGGGTAGGAGGGCAGATCGTCAGGATCTGCCCGAGGTCGATGCTTGTCGCGGGCTCCGTCGCGGACTGGTCGATGTGGACCGGGCTCTCCTTTCCGGAGAGCGGGGAGTACCCAGTAGAGGGCGGGCTTGTGCCCGCGAGGATCGATCTCGACGCCGACCGCGGGTCGTACGTCGAGCCGAACGTGTGGATGGTGCACCCGCTGGTTTGAGCCCGCCGAGCGACAGAAGAGATCTCGTCATCGACGCGCTCGCGGACGCGGTCAGCGCGCTGCGACGGCCGCACCCCGTGCGCGTCGCGGTCGACGGCGTGAGCGTCGCCGGGAAGACGATCCTGGCGGACGAGCTCGTCGCTCCCATCGAGCGACGGGGACGCACCGTGATCCGCACCGGCATCGACGGGTTCCACCGGCCGAGCCGGGAGCGATACCGGCTCGGCAGAGACTCCCCCGAGGGCTACCTCCGCGACTCCTTCGATCGGAGGGCCGTGATCGAGTCTATCCTCGAGCCGCTCGGTCCTCACGGCGACCTCGAGTACCGCGAGGCCGTCTTCGACTTCAGGACCGATTCCCCGGTCGCCGCGGCGACCAGGGTCGCGGCTTCGGACGCGGTCCTCGTCTTCGACGGCGTCTTCCTTCTCGTTCCGGAGCTGCGAGGGTTCTGGGACTTCGCGATCTTCGTGCACGCCGACTTCGAGACGACACTCGCGCGCGCCCTCTCTCGCGATCTTCCGCTTTTCGGAAGCGAGACCGAGATCCGGAGACGGTACCGTGTCAGGTACATCCCCGGTGAGAGACTCTATCTCGGGAGACACCGGCCGCAGGAGCGGGCCGACGTCGTCGTCTTGAACGACGACCCCGACGCTCCCTCGCTCGTCTGGCGGCCGCGTGAAGGCGATTCGCTCGACCCGGGCGACCGTTCGGTGTAGTCTTGGGCGCCTTCACCTCGGGCCCCGGGGGCGCGCTCCAGACCGAAGGGACGGCGATGACCGATCACCGGAAGTGGTTTCTCTTCCTGCTCGTCGCGGCCGCCGTGGCGACCTTCTTCTACGGCGAGATCTCCTACGACGAGAGCCCGTATGATGGATGGGACCTCGCCGCCTACCGGGAGATGGCCCGCGCCGCTCCCGGTCTCTCGGAATCCGTGAACGCGCCGTACGCCTACAGGATCCTCGGACCGTACGTGTCGGGTCTCCTGCCGGGCCCGGATCCGGCGGGCTTCCGCTCGCTCACGATCGTCCTCTCGCTTCTCGTTGTCGCGCTCCTCTTCGGTCTCGCACGTGATCTACCCGCGAGGCCGGCGGCCGCCGCGCTCGCGGCACTCCTCTTCGTCATGAACAAGCGCTTCTTCGGATTCACAGCCTGGGACTACTTCCAGGTCAACGATCTCGTGGCGCTCGTGTCTATCGTGGTGGGATACCGGGCCGCGCTCGGACGACGATGGACGACCTACGCCGCGGCCCTCGCCATCGGCTGCCTTGCCAAGGAGTCACCGCTCCTCATCCTGCCGGTCGCCTTCGTGTCGCTTCTGGAGACGGGCGACCTCCGGAACGAGTGGCGGCGGGCGGTTGCCGCGTCGGTTCCGGCCCTCGCGGTCTTCGGAGTCCTCAGGTTCGCGATCGAACCGGCGGGCGGACGGGGGCTCGTGAGTGCCTTCGTCGATGCCGCCGACAAGCTCGCCTACGGCAGGACCTGGTTCCGTCTGCTCGTGAACGCGTTCGCGCCCGTGAGCCTTCTGCCGCTCGTCTTCTGGCGCGAGACGGTCGGGTTCTTCCGCAAGAGGAGGCACGGACTTGTCTTCTTCGTGCTCGTCTTCGTGAGCGCCCTCTTTGGGATCAACAACGAGAGGCTCATGGCGCCCGCGGCTGTGGTTTTCTATCCGCTCATCGCACACATCCTCGAGCGTCGATTGCTCGAGCGCCGCTGGTTTGCCGTGGCGCTCGTTGCCTGCGGCGCGCTCTCTCTCCTTCATCACGAGTTCGCGCGCTATCCGTTGCCGTCGCGGGAGCTGACGCTGGCGCTCTCTCTCGGCTCGCTCGCGGCGGTGACGGTGGCCTCGTTCGCAGTGGGGTTCGGAGGGCGGAAGGGAGGAGTTCGAACATGAGCACCAGTGATGGTGGGGCGCTCTCGACCGAATCGAGGGACGTGAGCGGCTTTGATCGCGTGACGCTCTCCGGCGTCGGGACGATGAGGATCGAGAGGGGCGATGCCGAATCGCTCGAGATCGAGACCCACGCCGACCTTCTCCCGAGTATCACGACCGAGGTGACCGGCGGAACGCTTCGAATCGGGCTTGCCAGGAAGGCGTTCCTCGCGTTCCGGCGGCTCAGGAGGCAGGACATCCGCTACCGGGTCACGGTCAGGGAGCTTCGGGGCCTCTCACTCTCGGGAGCCGGCGAGATCGGTGTCGGCCCGATCGCACCGGAGGCATTCGAGCTCAAGGTGAGCGGCGCCGGAGACGTGAACCTCGAGTCGATCGAGACCGGACAACTCGCCGTCTCGATCAGCGGCGCAGGGGACTGCTCGCTCGCAGGGAAGGCGGACTCGCTCGACGTCGTAGTCTCGGGCGCGGGCGACCTCGATGCTGCGAGCCTCGAGTCGCGCGTGGCGACGGTGAAGATCTCAGGGGCCGGGGACGTGCGCCTCTGGGCGAGAGAGACCCTCGCCGCCACGGTCACGGGGGCGGGGAGCATCCGATACCGGGGAGAGCCCGACGCTACGAAGACGATCACGGGGGTGGGGAGCATTCGGAAGCTCGATGACACGGCCTGACGGCCGGAAGGAGGACGTCATGCGGTGGGTGCCAGTTGTGTTGGCGGTGGCCGCCACTTCGCTCTGCGCGGCGGGCTGTGCGATGGGCTGGAACGGCGAGCGAATCGAGGGTTCGGGCAATCTTGCCGAGCGCGAGGAGGCGCTCGGGGGCATCCGTGGCGTCGCTCTCTCGCTCGCGGGCGAGATAAGCATCATGATCGGCGACGAGGAGCGGCTCGTGATGCGGGGTGAGGACAATATCCTCGACAACATCCAGGTTCGTGTCGACGACGGAACGGTCTACATCCAGCCCGTCGAGGGGGCGGATCTCCGCCCGACGAAGCCCATCTCGATGGACCTCACGATCGGGACGCTCGAGGACCTCGCCTGCAGCGGGAGCGCCGAAGTGGCGGTCGCACCGCTCGACGTCGAGGCGCTGAGCGTCGCCGTCTCGGGCTCTGGGGATGTCGATCTCGCGAGCCTGCGCTGTGAGCTTCTCGCGGTTGCGATCTCCGGCTCGGGCACCGTAGCCGTCTCCGACGGAGAGGCCGCGACGCAGCGGATCGCGATCTCGGGGTCCGGCGACTACCGTGGCGACGCGCTTTCGAGCGTCAGGGCCGCGGTCGCGGTGAGCGGCTCGGGGAGCGCGGAGGTGCACGTCACGGACTCGCTCGAAGCGGCCGTGAGCGGGAGCGGCAGGATCACCTACAGCGGCGACCCTGAGAGCGTCTCGCAGGAGGTCAGTGGATCGGGGAGGATTACAGCGTCCTCCGTCGGCGCGTAGGCCGTCTCCGGCCGGGGCTGTCCGATTCCGTTCAACGAACCGGCCTCGAGCGATGTCTCAGAAGAGTGCAAGCGCCCGAGGTCGGTCGCGCTTGACGCGGAGGGGGCCGGGGCGAGATCGCACTTCCGCCTGACCAGGTCCGTGCATTGCGCTCAACCTTCCCGCCATCCTCACCGGCCCTCTCCCGGACAGAGGAATCGCGCGCGGCCTCCCGGCGCGGAGTCTGGTCGCGGTAGTGCGGCTCCCGGCGCCTGGCGAGCGCCGCGCGCACCAGATCCTCTCGCCGCCCCAGCGATGGGGCCTCTTCGCCCCATCGACCCTCTTCCACGGTTCCTTCCTTCACAACCCTGCGCTCCCGATGGTATATTCCCGGCGATCCTTCCTTCGAGGCCGTTTCGAGGGCTCTCTCGCGCAAGCGGGGAGGTGAGCCGTGTCCAGCGTTCAGGTTCGCGACATGACGAAGGACGACGAGTACTTCGTCGGCTGCTGTTCGCACGAGCACGAGTCCGCCGAGATCGACGCCGCCTGCCAGAGGCGGCTCGGATGGATGATCCCCCTCATGGATGAGGGGTTTCGGGCGAAGGTCGCGCTCGTCGATGGCCGTCACGTGGGCTTCATCTACGTGATGCCGATCGAGTTCTCTCCCTGGGGTCCTCTGGGAAGCGACGCGCTGGTGATTCCGTGTCTCTTCGTTCTGCCGGGACGTACCGGACAGGGCGCCGGAAACGCGCTCCTCGACGCCGCCTGGCATGAGACGGAACTCCAGAATCGCAAGGCTCTCATCGTCGTCGGCTACGACCACGACTTCTGGTTCATGCCCTCGTCGTACTTCGAACGCCGCGGCTTCACGCAGGTCGCGCGCCGCGGCAGGCTGGTCGCCTTCTGGCGGATCCGCGACGAGTCGGCCGAACCTCCGACGCTCCTCGAGCCGGCCCACGAGTACACACCCGTTCCCGGCAAGGTCGTGGTCGACCTCTACTGGAACGAGTTCTGCCTCACGAGCAGCGTCGAGGCGGAGCGCGTCCGGGAGGTCGTCGAGGAGTTCGGCGACGCCGTGGTCCTGAACGAGTACCCGGCCGACGACCGGAGAGGTCTCCTCGAGCACCAGAACCCGCGTGGCCTCTTCGTGAACGGCGACGAGCTCTGGTGGGGTTACGAGGCGCCCAAGGAGGGCGTCCGCGAGGCGATCCGAAAGGCGCTCGACCCGGGAGCGTCCCGCGGCGGGACGTGAGATCTGTTGTGCCGGCGGTCTTCCGACCCTATGTTGAGGAGGAAGCGCGGCCGCCGAACCGGCCCGCGAGTCAGTCAAAAGATCTTGCGACGACAGCGAGGAGCGGGGCGATGAAGAGGTGGGGCATCTTCGCAGCGAGTGGTGCGTGTCTGGTTCTGATCGGCATCATCGCCGCGAGCTGCGGCGGCCCGGGCGGGTGCCGGAGCACGTCGAACGAGATCTCCACGTGCGCGGACGGCGACATCGCGTGTCTCGGGCAGGGGAAGACATGCCGGTCCCCGGCGCAGAGCGGGAGCGAGTCGGCGCGACAGGCGGCGATCGAGGGAGGGGAGAGGATGGACTTCGAGATCCGGAAGACCGACGAGGAGTGGCGGGCCCAGCTCACGCCCGAGCAGTTCGAGGTTGCGCGCAAGAAGGGTACCGAGCCTCCGTTCGACAACGCGTACTGGGACTTCAAGGGAGAGGGGACCTACCGATGCGTCTCGTGCGGGGCCGCGCTCTTCGCCTCGGAGATGAAGTACGACTCGGGGACGGGCTGGCCGAGCTTCTGGGACGTCGTGGATCCGGAGGCCGTCGTTCTCGCCTCCGACCACTCGCTCGGTCGCGTCCGGACCGAGGTCCTCTGCGCACGATGCGGCGCGCATCTCGGACACGTCTTCGACGACGGCCCGCGGCCGACGGGTCTCAGGTACTGCACGAACTCGGCCTCGCTCGACTTCGTTCCCGGCGAGGAGACGACAGAGGAGTAGCGTGCCATGCCGGCGATCGACTTCGCCGTTCGACAGATGGTGGAAGGGGACTTCGAAGCGGTCGCGGAGATCGAGGCCGGTGTCTTCACCGACTGGTACCGCATGAACCGAAAGCCCCAGGATCCGATGGCCGAGCGCACATCGCGAGAGCTGCGCTTCGCCACCTCGTTCGACCCCGCGGGCAACCTGGTGGCGGTCGCGAGCGAGGGGGCGATCGTCGGCTTCATCTTCTCGCGGACCTGGGGGAGCGTCGGGTGGTTCGGGACGTTCGGGGTGCCGACGCAGCTCCAGGGAATGGGGATCGGCCGGGAGCTGGCGAGCCGCGTCGCGGAGTACCTCCGGGCCAACAGCCGGACGGTCGGCCTCGAGACAATGCCTGAGAGCGGCGCGAACATCGGGCTCTACACGCGACTCGGATTCCGCCTCGCGTATCCGACGGCCGTGCTCGAGCTGCCGCTCATCCGCGAGGCCGAGCGGATGAAGGGGCTCCGGGCCGACGAGGTCAGAACCTGGGACGGTCGCTCCGCACGTGAGCGCGCGCGGCTCCTCGGGGAGGCCCGTGCGATCGGCGACGCGATCCTCCCGGGCCTCGACTACACGCGGGAGATCGTCGCGATCCGTGAGCATGGGTTCGGCGAGACCTTCGTGAGCGAGGACGAAGGCGGCGCCCTCGAGGGCTTCGCGGTCGTCCGGACCGAGCCGTTTCGGAAGGGCGACGCCGGGGGGCGGGCCTACCTGCACATCCTCGCGATCCACCCCGACGCCGAGGCCGGGCGCGTGCTCTCCGACCTCTTGCGACAGGTCTGGGCGCGGGTCGCGGATCGGGGGTACGCGAAGCTCATCACCGGCGCGAACGGTCGATACGCTCGCGCCCTTGCCCTCCTTGCAGGCCACGGTTTCCGGGCGGTCCGGGCCGCGATCCGCATGGCGCACGACGCGTCAGCGCCGGAGTTCTTCGCTCCGAGCAACGCCATAACGCTCTCGCGCTGGGCCGGCTGACGCCGGCGACGCGACCGAGTCGCATCTCTCTCTTCCGGAACATCAGCGGATGACGTGCAGGAGGTCGTGCAGGAGGAAGTGGAGCCTGCCGATCAGGAGCGAGATACGGGCCATCAGCGTGTAGCCGAACGAGGCGCCGAAGGAGATCATGATGAAGACGATGCCGACCTTCGCCGCGCCTCCGAGCACGCCGCGATGGGGCTTCGAGAAGTAGAAGTAGAGGAGCGTCGTCACGACGCCGACCACGAGGATGAGGTTGTTCAGGCTCACGAGGTTCCAGCCGTTCATCGGCAGGAGCGTCGCCTGTACCTGGGGAACCACGTACCCCTGGATGTTGGCCGTGATGCCGAGTCCCGCCCCGACGCCGACCGTGAAGGCGATCGGCCATCGCGAGACCCACGCGGTCTTCGGGAACCAGCGGGAGAGCATGATGATGCCGAGGGCTCCCGGTATGAGGATGATCCACTTCTCGGCGCCCGTCTCGCTCACGAACGTGTCGATCAGCATCGGCTTGACGTCGAAGAACGCGACGTAGATGAGCCAGTACCCCGCGGAGACCCCCACGTAGATGTGCTCGGCGAGCTTGTAGAACGGGTTGTCCTTGTAGAGGAACGAGAGGATCGCGAGCGTCAGGAAGCCCGCGAGCCACGTTCCGATGATCGTGCCGAGTGAACCCATTCCCGCTCCCTCGATGCTTCCCTCGCGCCCGTGCCGCCGCGCGGCTCTACGCCGCCGTGCCCGCGCGTTTCCTCGTGAAGTAGTACCCGAGATTTCCGAGCACGATGAAGGCGATCACGAGAAGATGTCCCCACTCCTGCGCCGGCATGCCCCGCGTGCCGAGCCCGGGATGGCCGATCAGCGTCTCGTACTCCGCGGCGCCCTTCAGTCCTCCGACGAGCCCCGCGATCTGGCCGGCCTGAAGGTATGGGTAGGCGTCGGGCGCCATGACGGCCGTCGTCCCGAACGTCATCTTCTGGTCGAAGCGCGCGTGCGCGTAGCGGACCCAGTAGTCGATCACCGCGCCGTGTTCGAAGCCGAAGAGGAGATCGATGTCGTCGTACGTGTTGACGTTCGCCATCACTGGAAGCTCGTTCGTCGGCGTGCCCTGATAGTCCGTCGCGAAGACGTCCTCGATCGATCGGCCCATCGCGATCATGATCGCGATGTAGCCGGGCCGGTATCCCAGGTCGACGTAGTCGACGCCATACTCGGCGCCGTACTCCGCGGCGACCTCCTCGAGCGCCATGTGGCCGAGGGGAAGGCCGATCGCGATGTGGCCGAGCATGAGCACTTTCACATCGTTCGCGAACGCCTGCCGGAGGACGGAGCGGAGCATCGGCATGAGCTCCGGCGCCGACGTCGCGTCGAAGTCGATTGAGACGAGCAGCCTGTCGCCGGGTTCCAGCTCGGCGACGCTGTCGTACGCCTTCTGGACCGGGGCCGTCGGCGGGATCTCGCCTCCGACCCGGAGGAGGAGCGGCAGCAGGACCACGACGAAGAGGACGAGGAAGATGATCCTCCTGTCGAGGTTGTTCATCGCTTCCCAGAAGCTGTTCCGCCGTTCCGCCATGGAGTTGGTCTCCGGCCGGGCCGCGCGCGGGCCACGGCGCGCCCTACGAGAGGTAGCTCCTCTCGATACCGAGGATGATCCTGAGCGACATCGAGACGGCCCCGAGGGCCGCGCCGATCTGGATACCACGCTTCGCCGCGAGCTGCGGGATGTCCATGATCCACTCCTGCGCGGCGGGGAAGAAGTGCGAAATGGCCGCGCCGATCGGGATCCTGCCGAGCATGACGATGACCGCCGACACCAGGAGGATCGTCGCGATCGAGTTCTTCGCGCGGAAGGCCCGGTACGAGGCCGAGGCGATGAAGAAGGCCAGGAGCGCGAACATCGTGCCCTGAAGCGGCACGATCGAGTACGTGTAGACGAACATGAACGGTGACTGCATGTGGAACGGGCTTCCGTGGCGCGCGAAGCCGATCACGCCGACGACGACGGTGACCACGAGCCCGGCGAGGAGCGCGGCGCTGTGCCAGGCGCCCTCTCGTCTGCGCGCGATCTTCCGGAGGTGCGATCGGATGAGGTTGTCGATTCCGAGCAGCATCGTGAAGCCCGAGACGATCGCGAACCACACGAGCAGACGCTGCTCGAGCGCGCCGAACGGCTCGTGCGGAATGAAGAACGAGACGACGAGGAAGAACCCCGTGAGGAACGTGATGACGAGCGGGACCGTGCGCTTCATGGGTGTCCTCTAGCCTCCGAACCAGGTCCTCGCGGCCTCGAAGGCTCTCGAGAGCGGCGATGTTCCGTCGGGGGCGAGGAGGAGCCCGACGCTGCCCACGACGAACGCGGCCGAGACGAAGATCATGATCCAGAGCTTTGCGAGATCCTGTGCCTTGAGGCTCCCGAGCATAACCGGCTCACGCGACAGGTAGCTCGACGCGGCGAAGAGTTCCTCGCCGATGAGCGTGTAGTCGCAGGCGGCGACGAAGAACGGGAGCTGGGACGTCTCCTTGGTGCCCGAGATCTGGATGGCCCCGATCTGGTGACCGGTCTCCGCGAGGATGAGCGACTCCGCGGCGAAGTAGCCCATCAGGAAGACGGCCTCCGGCCGCTCGCGGACCATGATGCCGTCCACGCCGGCCGTGTAGCCGAACTGGTCGTACGTGAGATAGGCGATCCTCGATGGATCGTAGCGGTCGGACTGGCCGGCCTCGGCGTAGGCCTGCTTCACGATCTCCTGCGCCGTCGTCATGACGATCGGGTCGGCGCAGGGTACGAGCAGCGGAGTGCCGTGCGCCGCCACCCGCTTGGCGACATGTCCGAGAATCGTGAGGGCGGCGAGGGTCCCGACCTCGCTCACGGTCTCGATTCCCGGCACGTAGAGGACCGGGCGGCCCATCTCGGTGGCGCGTCCTACGGCGTCGTCGACAGCCTCGAGGCCCGGGATCTTCCTGATGTAGAGCTTCTCGTCGCTCCTGGCCCTGCGGATGTAGACGAGGACCGCCGCGCAGAAGAGCACAGTGAGGACGAGCACGCTCGTCCGGCCGTGGGCGAACCACTGGGGGCTCGCGACAACCGGATCGCAGGCCTCGGAGTCGGTGAAACCGAGATCTGTCATGGAGCGTACGAAGTACTGGTAGGGGATGCCGTCATCGGCGTCCGTGTCGACGAACTCCCGGTCGCCCTGGGGGACCACCCCGAGCGAGACGGGCGCCTCGCCCGGCGCGTAGCGAAACACCTCGAGCGCCGTGACCGCAGCTCCGAGGGCCTCGTCGCCGCCGGAGAGCTTCCAGGTCAGCCTGACGGCGCCGCCGCCGTCGTCCGGGACGTCGCCCGCCACGAGGTCGCAGGCGGTCGGCAGCGCCTGGGCGAGAGTATCGGCGAAGCCGGGCTCGGTCGATCGCCCGATCTCCTCGGGGGTCGACTGCGCGAGGGCGCTCCCACCCGAAGCGGCGAGAACGCCCACGATCGCAAAGAGCGTCGCCGCGCGCCGCGCGCGGACGACGGTCGCCCGGTGGTTCTTCAGACGGCGGCTCCTTCCTGCAGCTGTCGGCTCCGATGCCGGCGCGAGGCTACAGCGCCGCCGCCGTCTCGTCAAGGAGCGAGAGCGCCCGGTCGACTTCGTCGGCCGAGACCGTAAGCGGCGGGCGGAACCGGACCGTGTTGGCTCCGCAGGGGAGGGCCATCATGCCGCGCCCCCGGAGCTTCGTCAGGAAGCCGTTTCTGAGATCGGTCGTCGGGAGATCGAACGCGCACATGAGCCCGCGGCCCCTCGCGTTCGAGACCTGGTCGCGGCCGCCGGACATCGAGACGAGACCCGTGAGGAACCGCTCGCCCATGACGCGCGCATTCTCGACGAGTCCCTCCTCCTCGATGATCTCGAGGTACCGCTGGCAGCGGACCATGTCGACGAGGTTGCCGCCCCACGTTGAGTTGATGCGCGAGGAGACCTTGAAGACGTTGTCCTCGACCTCGTGGATCCTCTCGCCGACCATGATTCCGCAGATCTGAGCCTTCTTCCCGAAGGCGGCGATGTCCGGCACCACGCCCATCTGCTGGTAGGCCCACATCGTGCCCGTGAGGCCCATGCCGGTCTGGATCTCGTCGAAGACGAGCAGGATGTCGTTCTCGTCGGCCACGCGCCGGAGGGCCTGAAGGAACTCCGGACGGAAGTGGTTGTCGCCGCCCTCCGCCTGAATCGGCTCGATGCAGATCGCGGCGATGTCATCGGGATTCGCGCGGATTGCCGCCTCGATCTGACCCATCGCCTCGTTCTCCCGGGCGACGACGTTGTCGAGATTCTTGCCCTCGAGCGGGAAGCGCGCCTTCGGGCTCAGAACGCGGGGCCAGTCGAACTTCGGGAAGTACTGGATCTTCCTCGGGTCGAAGGTATTCGTCATCGAGAGCGTGTACCCGCTCCTGCCGTGGAAGGCCTCCTCGAAGTGGATGACCTTCGTTCCCTTGAGATCCCCCTCGTTCGCGTCCGGCCGATTCACGCCCTTCGCGATGTTCAGGCGGACCTTCCAGTCGAACGCCGCCTTGAGCGCGTTCTCGACGGCAAGCGCGCCGCCGCTGATGAAGAAGAGATGGCGCAGCTCCGGCGTCGCGGCGACGCGGCCGAACGTGTCGACGAACTCGGCCATCTCGACCGTGTAGAGGTCGGAATTCGAAGGCTTGTTGATGGCCACGCGGCCGAGCTTCTCGATGAACTCGGGTGTCGTGAGCTTCGGGTGGTTGAAGCCGATCGGCGACGAAGCGAAGCACGTGAAGAAGTCGAGGTAGTCCCTGTCTTCACGCGCGTCATGGACGTAGGTGCCGTGGCTCTTCTCCAGGTCGAAGACGATGTCGAAGCCGTCGGCCAGCATGTAGGTGCCGATCGTCTGATGCACCTTGTCGGGAGTGAGATGCGTTGTCTTCGCCAACTTGCCCCTCCGTGTTCGGTGGCACTCCGGGTCGCCTCTCGTTCGCTGGAGCGGTCTCCTTCGGGGCTCCGCTGTCGGTCCCGCGGGGAGAGGAGGTACCCGCCGGACGCGGCCCAGAAGAGTACCATTTTAGACGCTTTCGGGGGCGGTGTCCAACGGATTTCGGACCACACGGCGCGTCCGGAAGGCGTGAACGGGGCACGCAGGCGGTTCGATGCCGGGGGGACGCGGCGGGTGTCAGGCCTCCGGGAGCCTGCCGCCGAAGAGGACCGCCAGGAGGCCCGGGGCGACGGCCGTGGCCGCGATCCGTGAGGCCGCGTCCTCCGGTGTGAGGATGCCGTCCTCCGTGGCGATCGCCGTCACGAGGTCGAGCGGCACAGGCTCGAAGTACGGGTTCTCGGTCGCGACCCCGGCCGGCCCGTCTTCGAGGACCTCGGCCGGCGGGTGGCCGCGTCCCGGCTCGCCCCTGAGCGCGCCGGTGATGAGCCGGTCCGTCGGGGCCGCAACGTAGGAGGGGATCCCCGCCTCGCGGGCCGCGAGGAGGAGAGGCCGCGTTCCGATCTTGTTCACGAACTCGCTCTCCGAGATGCTGTCGGCCCCGACGAGCGCCGCGTCGCAGCCGGCGGCGAGGCCGGGGAGCGCCGCGTCGACGACCACGGTCGTCGCCACACCCGCGCCCACGAGACGCCCCGCGAGATCGACTCCCTCGCGCGCCGGGCGCGACTCGCCGACGAGCGCGCCCACACGCTTTCCGGCCGCCAGCGCCGCCTCGAACGAGGCGAGGACCGCCGCGCTCGAGCTGAGTGTCGCCACACGCGCCTCGTCAGGCAGCAGCCCGGCCGCGTTCCTTCCAACCCGGTCGAGGTCCTTCGCCGAGAAGGCGACGGTTTCCTCGCAGGCCGCGATGACGGCGCGCTTCCCGGCCACGGCGGGGAGGCCCGAGAGAAGCGGCGTCTCCGCCGCGGCCAGAACCCGCCCCACGAGATTGACGATCGAGGCCATCTCCCGCTTGGCCTCGATGAGCTCGCGGCCGGCGTCGATGAGCTCACTCCAGAACGTCTCGGGGTCGGACGCTTCCGATCGCTCGGCGATCTCGCCCAGGATCCTGGCGGCGCGCACGGTGAGCGCCGTCGCGCCCGAGCGCGTGTCGTTTCGGATGTCCTCGATCATCGGCTGCTCCCGTCTCGACCCACGCGGTCCGCGCGGACCCGTGAACGGGTGCGCGAGCGGTTCGGGTTCCGGAGAAGACTACGCGTATCGGGAGATCGCGTCAATGGGGTCGAGACGCGAGGCCTTGATGGCGGGATAGAGGCCGAAGAGGACGCCGATGCCGGCGGCGAAGGAGAGGCCCATCAGCACGCCCGTCCCGGAGACGGGGATGACGAACTCCTGGCCCATCTGCGCCGCCCCGTAGGTGATGAGCTTGCAGAGCGCCGCGCCGAGCGCCACACCGACCAGGCCGCCGACGAGGCTGATCGTCACGGACTCCACGAGGAACTGCTGGAATATGGCGCGGTCCTCGGCGCCGACGGCCTTCCTGATGCCGATCTCCCTCAGCCGCTCGTTCACCGAGATAATGAGAACCGAGAGGAGTCCGATGCCGCCGACGAGCAGCGAGACCGTGGCGATGCTCCCGAGGATGGTGTTCCACGTCTGCGTGATCTGGTTGACCTGCTGGATCGCCTCGGCGATCTGCTCGGCGATGTTCTCGATCTGGAAGTCCTCGATCTGTCTGTGCTCCCGGAGAAGCAGAGCGTGGACCTTCTCGTAGGCCTCGCCGATGTCGACGCCGTCGCGGAATCGCACGGCGAAGTAGTCGATTGCCTTCGATCCCGAGAGGTAGTGCATGGCGGTGGTAACGGGGATGTAGACCCGGCGATGGTATTCTTCCTGGCCGCTGCCTCCGAACATCGGGCTGAACTCCTTCATCGCGAGGACGCCGACGACACGGAACTTCTCCCCGCCGATGGTCATGTCCTCACCGACCGCGTTCGCGTCCCCGAAGAAGTTCTCCTTGACCGTCTCGCCGAGGACGCAGACGCGCTCGTGGTTGTCGACGTCCTTCCACTTCATGTTGCGGCCCGGTCCCAGAACCATCTTGAGAAGCGGGAAGCCGTCCGGCGTGATGCCGAAGACCTCGGTCATCCGGGCTTCGCTGCCGGCCTGCCCGACGAGGTACTCGGCGACGGTCGGACAGAGGTACTTGATCTCGGGGATCTCGCGGCGCATCACCTCGGTGTCGGCGAGGGTGAGTCCCTTCGAGGCCTTCGGGAGCGCCCTGCCGTCGGGGTTGTAGGGACTCATGTTCGAGATGAAGAAGACGTTGTCGAAGCCGATCTTTTCGAAGTCCTGCATGATCCGCGAGCTGATGCCGCCGACGAACGAGGTCATCGCGACAACCGCCGCGACGCCGACGACGATGCCAAAGAGCGTGAGGGCCGATCTCAGCTTGTGGGTGCCGATCGAGGCCAGTCCGCTCGTGATGCTCTCGAGGATGTTCACGGAGTGCTCCCGGGCGCTACTCGTAGCGCAGCGCCTCCACGGGGTCGAGCCGCGCGGCTTTGACCGCAGGGAAGAGACCGAAGATGATGCCCACGGCGATCGACGTCAGAAAAGCGATCAGCATGATTCCGGGCGTGAGCGCCGTCGGCATCCCCAGGACCGAGTCGACCGCTCCCACCATCAGGACGCCGAGCCCGAGGCCGACGACGCCCCCGGCCGACGCGACGACGATCGCCTCGACGAGGAACTGCATGAAGACGTCCCTCGAGCCCGCGCCGATCGCCATCCTGACGCCGATCTCCCGGATCCGCTCGGTGATCGAGGCCAGCATGATGTTGGCGATGACGACGCCGCCGACGAAGAGCGAGACGAAGGCGACCGCCCAGAAGACGATGTTGAAGAAGGCGGCCTGCTCGGCCTGCTGCTCGATCTGCTCCGACTTCGAGTCGATGTTGAAGTCCTCGACGCCGTGGCGCCGGAGGAGGACCGTCCGCGTCTCGTCGATGAGGCTGGGAACGAGACCGACCGTCTTCGCGCTGATCTCGAGGCCTCCCAGCCGGTCGCTCACGGTGTAGCGCTTCACCATCGTCGTGATCGGGATGTAGAGGGATCGGTTGAACCACTCCAGGACGTTGTGATCGCCCCCCGGGCCTCCGCCCTGGAAGTAGAACTCCTTCTTCTCCATGACGCCGACGACTGTGAAGGGTACTCCGTGGATCGTGATGATCTTCCCGAGCGCGTCCTCGTCTCCGAAGAGGTCCTGCTTGTACGTCGGGCCGAGCATGACGACGTTTGCGTAGGTGTCGCAGTCGGCGTCGCTGATGAACCGGCCCTCGGCCACGCGCATGTTGTCGGCGTAGGGATAGTGCCGGTTCGTGCCCAGGACCTTCATCTGATACGTGTGATCGCGGTATGAGACGTCGAACCACCGCGTGATCTCGGGGTCGACGGTCGAGACCGAAGGGCACTCCTCGAGGATCGCCTGGGCGTCGCGGTAGGTGAGCCTCTCGGACGCGCGCTCAGCCGCGGTCATGAAGACGCGGTTCGTCCGAGTGTTCGTGATCCTGAGTTCGCGCAGCCCGCCCAGCTCCTCGAAGAATGCCTGCGTCTGCGCCTCGCCGCCGCGCATGAGGGAGAGGACCGTGACGACCGAGGCGACGCCGAGCACGATGCCGACCGTCGTGATGACCGCGCGGGCCTTGTTCGAGGCCATGTCCCTGGCCCCGGCCCCGATGCTCTCGAAGGCGTTCAATGCGTGTCCTCGCTGGCGATGGCGCCGTCCTCGATCCGGACGACACGCCGGGCGTGGTCAGCGACGCTGGCGTCGTGCGTGACCAGGAGAACGGTCTTTCCCTCGCGACTCAGGCCGTCGAGGATGCTCATGATCTCCCTGCCCGTCTTCGAGTCGAGATTCCCCGTCGGTTCGTCGGCGAGGAGGATGCTCGGCTCGTTCACGAGCGCCCGCGCGATCGACGCGCGCTGGCGTTCGCCGCCCGAGATCTCGTTCGGCCGGTGTCCGAGGCGGTGCCCCAGCCCCACGCGCTCGAGCTGCTCCGTGGCGCGGGCCCGCCGCTCCGCCCTGGCGAGTGAGCCTCGGTAGACAAGGGGGAGAGCCACGTTGCCCACGAGGTCGATCCTCGGGAGCAGGTTGAAGTTCTGGAAGACGAAGCCGATCTCCCGGTTCCTGACGCGGGCGAGCGCACGTCCCGAGAGCGCGCTGACTTCGTTTTCGTCGAGCACGTAGCGGCCCGACGTCGGCGTGTCGAGACACCCCATGATGTGCATGAGCGTCGACTTGCCCGATCCGGACGGTCCCATGATGGCGACGTACTCGCCGCGCTCGATGCCGAGCGTGACGCCACGGAGCGCGCGGACCTCGGCCGCGCCGAGCGCGTAGGTCTTCGTGAGGTCCTCGACCCTGATGAGCATGCTAGCCTCTCCTTCCGGCACGCTGGCTCATCTGCCGCCGCCGCTGCTCGTCCTCGCTGAGCTCCGCGTTCTCGACCTCCGGATCGTAGAGCGCGACCTCCTCGCCCTCCGCGAGGCCCTCCACAATCTCGACCTCCGAGATCGTGCTCACGCCGGTCACGACCTCGCGCTCGACGGGCTCGTCCTCGCTTCCGTCGAAGACGTAGACGACGTACCGGCCTTCCTTCTTGAATGCGGCCTCGACCGGGATCTTGACGACACCCTCGCGGTGGTCGCCCTGGATCTCGATGTTGGCGGTCATGCCCGGCTTCAGTCGCTCGTCGGAGTCGGTGATGTCGATTTCGACGTCGAAGACCTTCACCCCCTGCTCTTCTCGCGCGGCCGGGGCGATCTGGGAGATCAGGCCGTGGAAGACCGCGTTCGGATACGCGTCGACGTCGACGACGACGTCCTGTCCCTCACGGATCTTGCCGACGTCGACCTCGTTCACGCCGGCCCGGATCTGCATGACGTCGAGATCGGCGACGATCATGAGCGTCGTGCCGCTCGTGTAGGAGAGAGCGCCCGAGGTCACGATCTCGCCCTCTTCGATCTGGACGTCGATCACGGTGCCGGACGCGGGCGCGGCGATGTCGAGGACCTCGCCGGTCTCGGCTTCGAGGTCGAGGCTGACGCCGTCCTCCTCGGCGAGGCGCATCTGCTCGAGAGCGGACTGGAACTCGATGTTCGCGATATCGTACGCGTCCTTCGAGATCTGGAGCTCCTCGTCGGAGATGTGATCGCCGCGATGCATCGCCAGGTCGATCTCGTAGTCCTGACGGGCTCTCTCGAGGTCGACTCGCGCCCTCCCGTAGCTGCTCTTGAGGTTCGCGACGGTCCTCGCCTGCGCCATGTCGGGCTCGACGGTGGCGACCAGCGCGCCCTTGCGGACGTCCTGGCCTTCCTCGACGAACAGGCTCTGGATGCGGCCGCTCACCTTGGACTTCACCTCGACGGCCCTCTCGGGCTGGATGACGCCGACCTCGGAGAGCCGTACTGCGAGGTCGCCGGTCTCGGCCGCCGCCCGGCGTCCGTTCGGGGTGGTCGGCGCCTCGGCGTTGGCCGTCGGCGCCCCGGCTCCCCTGCGTCCGGAGAGGCCGACGGCGATCACGATCACGAGGACGATCGCGACGGGGATGATCCATCGCAGGTGCTTCTTCATGCTTCTTCCCCCCAGGTCGTTCGATGCTTGCTGAGTGACGTTCATCGCTTGAGTCTACTCGTCTCGTTGGACACACGCAAGATACGCGGGGTTTCATGGCGCCGTCGGCCGGCGGCGGGCCGGGTAGCGAGCCTCCGGCGAGGCAGTGTATACTGCGTGGAGCGCCTTTCGCCAGCCCGCCGGCCCCACCGGGCCGGCGCGGCAGTCATCCCGGCCCGGGGAGGTCCATGGTCCAGCTCGAGAACGTCCGCATCTCCTTCGGGGGGAGACCTCTCTTCCCGCCGCTCTCGTGGCGTGTGGGGGACACCGACCGCGTCGGTCTCGTCGGTCCGAACGGATGCGGCAAGACGACGCTCCTCCGTCTGATCAGGGGCGATCTTCTTCCGGAGACCGGCTCGATCGCCGCGACGAAGGGTACGAGCTTCGGGTACCTGCCCCAGGAGGAGCTGACGCTCTCGGGGCGGAGCCTCCTGGACGAGGTGATGACGGTCTTCGAGGACCTGGCCAGGATCGAGGATCGGCTTCGGGTACTCGAGCACGAGATGTCCGAGGAACCGGCCGACTCCACGAGCCACGAGCGCATCATGTCGGAGTACGCGTCCCTCCAGCACGAGTTCGAGGGCCGCGACGGCTTCAGGATCGAGGCACGGATCGCGGCGGTTCTCGCGGGACTCGGCTTCCGCGAGGAGGATCGCTCGAGGATGACGCAGGAGTTCAGCGGCGGCTGGCAGATGCGGATAGCGCTGGCGAAGCTCCTTCTCAGAGAGCCGAACGTGCTGCTCCTCGATGAGCCGACGAATCACCTCGATCTCGAGTCGATGCTCTGGCTCGAGGAGTACCTCGGGCAGTATCCCGGAGCCGTTGTCATGGTCTCCCACGACCGCGCCTTTCTGGACCGAGTGGTGACGAGGATCAGCGAGCTCGGCGTCGAAGGGATCGTCGACTACCACGGAGGCTACACGGCCTACCGCGAGCAGAGGGAGAAGCGGCGGGAGGTCCTCGAGGCCACGCGCCGCCAGCAGGAGAGGAAGATCGCCCATCTCCAGCGGTTCGTCGACAGGTACCGCGCCGACAAGGCGCGCGCGGCCATGGTCCGGAGCCGCATCAAGATGATCGAACGGATCGACCTCGTGGAGGTACCGCGCGACAAGAAGACGATCTACTTCGACTTCCCGCAGCCCGCGCGGGGAGGGTCGGTGACGGTCGCATTGAAGGGCGTCGCCCACGCGTACGGCGACAACGTCGTCTTCGACGGGGTCGACCTTGAGATCCTGAGGGGGGACCGGATCGCGTTCGTCGGCGTGAATGGCGCCGGGAAATCGACGCTCATGAAGCTCGTCGCCGGATCGCTCCCGATCCAGGCCGGCGAGCGGAGGGTCGGCCACAACGTGACGATCCAGTACTACGGCCAGGACCCGGGGAAGAACCTCAATCGCTCGAACACGGTTCTTGCCGAGCTCGAGTCCGTCTCGCCCGACGAGATGAGGCCGCGGTTGAGGAGCATCCTGGGCGCGTTTCTCTTCTCGGGCGACGAGGTTGAGAAGAAGGTGGGCGTTCTGTCGGGCGGCGAGAAGAGCCGGCTCGTCTTCGCCAAGATGCTCCTGCGCCCGGCGAACCTTCTCCTGCTCGACGAGCCGACGAATCACCTCGACGTCGCGGCGAGAGAGGTGCTGGAACGCGCGCTCACCTCGTACACGGGGACCATCTGCTTCGTATCGCACGACCGGTCCTTCATGGATGCTATCGCGACGAAGGTCCTCGAGGTGAGCGACGGGAGGCTCCGCACGCATCTCGGGAACTACTCGGACTACCTGTGGGCGAAGGAGCGCGACGCCCGCGCGGAGGAGACCCCCGCGAGCGCACGGAAGGCGAAGGCGACGGTGTCCCCGGCGGCGAGGAAGGCCGGGGGCGGTCCGAAATCGAAGGAACAGAAGCGTCGCGAGGCGGCCGAGCGTCGGAAGCACTCAGCTTCGAAGCGCGCGCGCCGCGAGCAAAGGAAGAAGACGCTCGACGAGATCGCTCTCTCGGAGCGTCGCCTCGAGGAGATCGCGCTCGCGCTCGCGGACCCCGAGGTCTACCGGGACGGCCCGCGAGCGAAGACGCTCGTGACCGAGCAGCGTGCGCTACGAGCCCGGATCGACGACCTCTACGAGCGGTGGGCCGCGCTCGAGGACTGACGCCGAGGCGGCAGTCTGCGCGCGCATGCGAGCGGGCGGGACCGGAAGGCCCCGCCCGCTCTCTGTCGATCCGATCGTCCGAGGACCTACTTGAGAAGGACGATCTTCCTCGCGGCCGACCGGCCGTCGGCAGTCAGCCTCGCGAAGTAGACGCCCGAGGCCGCCGGCGCCCCGACGGCGTCACGGCCGCTCCAGTGGACGGTGTGGGCTCCGGCGGGGAGCGGACCGTCGACGAGCGTGGCGACGAGCGCGCCGCGCGCGTTGTAGATCGAGAGTCGCGCGACCGACACGTCGGCGAAAAGACCGAACGAGATGGCGGTCACCGGGTTGAACGGGTTCGGGACGTTCTGGTCGAGCCACACGGCCGCGCGCGGCGAAGGCACGCCCTCCGGCGTCGACGTCGGCACCACCAGTTCGTAGTTCCCACTCCTCGTTACATCGAAGCGGAAGGTCGGCCACTCGACGCCGAGGCCGTCGTCGTAGGCGCCGTCGCAGTCCCAGACGTAGACTCTCTCGTCGAGGCTGGAGAGCACGACCTCGACGTCGCCGTCGAGATCGAGGTCGGCAAGCGTCGGAGTCGAGAATATCTCCGCGTCGACCTCGATCGGCCAACCGGCGAGGACGCTCCCGTCGATGTCGAACGCGAAGATGTCCCCGCTGTCGCAGCCGATCAGGATCTCGGGGGCCGGGTCGCCGTCGACGTCGCCGACGGCGGGGCTCGAGTGACAGCTTGCACCCAGCTCCTGAGGCCAGCCGGCGAAAGGCGTGCCATCGTGTGTCCAGACGCGCACCGTACCGTCGGAGTCTCCGTGGATGATCTCGAGGTAGCCGTCGCCCGTGAGATCGGCGACGATCGGTGAGGGCGGGAAGTCGCCGTTCACCGCCGCGGCCCTGGGCCATCCGTCGGCGACCGAGCCGTCCGACTCCAGGACCCAGATCGAGTCGATCTCCGAGGCGACGACGATCTCGAGCGCGCCGTCCTGGTCGACGTCCCCGACGGCCGGTGAGGGTTCCGCGGCATCGTGGCAGTTGAAGGGCCACCCCGGGACGCGGCTCCCGTCGGCGTTGAAGACGAAGATGCTGTCCTTGTTGCCGGGCTGGATGATCTCGTACTCGTGATCGCCGTCGATGTCGGCGACGGCCGGCGATCCGTAGTTCCAGCTGTTCCTGAGGTCGGCGAAGATGCCGACCGTCAGGGGGTCCTCGTCCCCGTCGATAAGCTCGGAGCCGTCGGCCTTCCAGCAGTAGAGATAGCGGTTCGCGCAGGGAAGGATGATCTCGGCGAGCCCGTCGTGATCGAGATCTGCGAGCGCGGGCGTCCCCCAGCAGAACTTCGGCGTGACGACCGGCCAGCCGGTCAGAACGCTTGCGTCCTCCGCGTTCCACGCGAAGACCTGGTACTCCTTGTCTTCTTCCGTGCCGACGTTGCCCCACGCGGCCGCGACGATCTCGGGGTAGGGGTCGCCGTCGAGTTCGCCGATGGCCGGTGACGAACGGTAGCCGCCGGTTCCCTGGCTCGCGTAGACGCCGTCGGTCCTGGGATCGCCGTCGCCGTCGTGGTACTCGACGGCGTCGTGGTGCCAGCAGTACAGCTCGCCCGAGCCGACGATGACCTCGGGGTCACCGTCCAGGTCGATGTCGGCGACGAGCGGCGTGTTGTAGATCGCCTCGGTCCCCGCCATCGGCCAACCGCCCGCCTGGCTGGGCGGGTTCGTGCTGATCGCGAGGCGCGGCGACCACGGTCCCTCGTTGCCGGAGGAGTCGACGCCCGCCGCGTGGTAGTAGTAGAGGCTGTTCTCGTCGAGCCCGTCGTCCTCGTAGTAGGCGACGCCTTCGATCACGCCGTCGTTGACCAGCGCGTACGGTCCGGTCTCCTCGTCGGCGCGGTAGACGTTGTAGCCCCAGAGGTCGTCCTCGGTGAGCCCGTTCCAGGAGAGGAAGATCGTCGTCGCCTTGACGCGGCCGTCGAGCCCGGAAGGCGCCACCGGTGGCACGAGATCGAAGAGATGCTCCCACTCGATGTTGTGCTGGTTCTTGATCAAGAGACGGAGCGGCTCTGACGGCGTCGAGTTTACCGTGAACTGGAACCCTCCGTCTCCGAGGGCGTGCTCGTTCGGATCGAGGTCGCTCCAGGTCTCCATGCTGTCGAGAATCGTTATCTCGCTCGAGGGATAGCGCAGGCGCCCGCTGATCCCGGCGATGCGACCGTTTCCGTCGTTGGCCAGTTCGATCGAGAGCGTGACGGTCTCTCCGAGGTCCGGGTACCCGTCTCCTCCGGGGCCGTCGTCGTAGGTGTTTGCGTACTGGATCGGAGACGGCGCGTTCGATCTCAGAAGGAAGTCGTCGCTGCGTGACGGGTATCCGCTCTGCGAGAACACGATCGTCATCGGCGCGTCGTGCTCGTTCGGGCAGTCGTTGGCGATCGACACGACGAAGCCCGCGCCGACCTCCGTGACGCCGAGCGGCGGGACGGCTCCGATCGCCGCCGTCGAGTCCGTGATCGAGATCATCGGGTCCGCGCATCGCAGGACCGCCGATGCCAGCGAGGCCCCGGTGAGCCCGCCGTTCCTCACCGAGAACTCGATCTCGATGAGCTCGCCGGCCTCGGGGCTCCCGTTGTCGTTCCCGAAGCTGGAGCCCGCGGCGTCGTCATCGATCACGAGGCCGTCGAGCGTGAGGTGGGGGACCGACGTGTCGGTGATCTGGAACGTGCTCTGCTCCGGGGTGTGGTCGAGCGCGGACGCCGTGACCGTGACCGTTCCCGCCGTCTGCGGGGAGAGCGAGAGAACGACCTGGCCGCTCGGATCGGTCCACCCCGTCGCGTAGACCTCGTCGTCCTTCACGAGGCAGACGAGCGCACTGTCGACCGGCGCCGGGTCGGTTACGGTCACCGTGAAGTCGATGTCGCCGAGGGGAACGGTCGCGTCGTGAGCGATCTCGAGCTCCTTCGGGATGACCGTCCATATCCGGAGCTCGGGGTCCCCGAGGTAGACATAGCTCATCTGTGTCCAGCGGTTCGTGTTGTCGAGATAGGAGACGTCGGCATAGTCGGCCTTGGCGAGCGCGCAGGTCACGCCCGCTCTGGTGGCGCCCTTCTCGTAGAGCCACTCGAACCAACTGTCGTAGAAGGCAGCCGTCGTCATGGGGAAGGCGTAGCGCGTCGGCCCGAAGAGCATCGTCGAGCCGCCGGTCTGGCAGCCCATGAGATGCTCGGCGATGCAGTCGTACTCGATCGCCGTCGACGTGCAGTCGAGGAGCCACACGAAACCCGACTTCGCATACCCGTTCGCCAGGGCGTCGGCGTCCGAGAGCGTGATGTAGTTGAACGCGCTGACGCGCAGGATGTCCTTGTTGCCGTGGCCGACGTGCGAGACGATGTTGTAGCCATGGTTCAGGGAGTCGATCGCGGACTGCTTGTTGAGGGGATAGGACCCCGGGAAGGGGGCGCGATACTGGTAGAGCTTGGTGTCATGGATGTGCGCGGGGACGCGGGGGAGGGTCGGCTCCACGATGTCCGCCGCTCCGTCCGTGCCGATCGGGTCTCCCGGCATCCAGTCATAGGGGAAGAGAATCTCGGCCATGAAGAGATTGCGCTCGATGAAGCCCTTGTCCGTCGCCGTCTCGTAGGTGAACGTCTTGTCGATGAAGCTCTCGGTCTCGGCGATCGTCGTGACGGGCGCGCGGCCGACGAAGACGTCAGGATAGAGATCCACGCTGTCGCCCGGCGCGATGCCGGTCTGGTAGGCCTCTCCGAAGATGCTGTCGTTGTCCCAGTTCCAGTTGCCGTCGAGGTCGCTGTAGTAGAGATCGCAGGATATCTCCCAGCCGCCGTAGTAGCCCGACCACACGTAGCGCGCCGGGACGACGGGCGTGTCGCCGCCGAGGAGGACGTAGGTGGTTCCCCAGGACGAGTAGGCGTCCTGCAGGAAGAGGCGGATTTTCTCGGCCGTGTCGCATCCGCCGGGGTAGTTCGCCTCGATCCACGACACCGTCTTCACGACCGCCGGGATTCCCTTCTCCGTCTTCCAGTCCGCAAGGTCCTGGAAGTACGGCGCCAGTAGCTCGTTCGTCACGATCACGTAGTCCACAGGACTCCCGTTGAGCGACGGGGTGTATCGCGGCGCGAACCCCGGACCGTCCGCGACCTCCACCACCTCCGCCGAACCCCCGGCCGCGCCCGACACCTCCTCCGGGTTGTCCACCAGACGGCGCACCAGCCTCCGGTACAGATCCGATGACCGCTCCGTCATCCGGTGCCGCGCCCGTGACCGCCGAGCCCCCGGACCCAGTTCCACCTCGAACGACACCTCCCGCGCGAGAACCAGACGGCCCGTCACGGGCTCGTACTGAACCGGATGCACCGCGAAGCTCGCGATCCGGTACCCTCCCAGCCATCCGTCACCAAGATAGACCACCCGCTCCCGCGGGTAGACCCCTCCGCCCTCGTACACCGTCGCGTCAGGCTGCGGCGCCTGCTGGCGCTCTCCGATCGGCGCCTCCGCAAGCGCAGGCATCACCCGGTGCGTCCCGGGAAGAGCCTCCTCCACGAGCGACGTCACCACCACGTCCTCCACCCGCTGGTCCGCCGGAATCACGAACCGGTAGATCCGAGACGGAAGCTCCGGCTCACCCGGACGTGAAAGACTCACGTGCCCGGGAAGCGACAGGCGCTCCCAGCCGGCCTCGCGTGCGAGGACCACATCCGCGCGGTCCGTCGAGACCCGGGCGGCAGGGCCGCGGGCCGCTGCACCACAGACCGCAGAGGCAAGGACGGCCGCCACTGCGACCGCCATGATGGCGCTTCGGGACATGCGAAACTCCTTCCGGGGGGAAGTGTCTCCGAGGTCGTCTTCTTCTGGAAAGTTTAGCATAACAATCAAAGCGCGTCAAGAAGCTTCCGCTTCCCGACGCGCTTCGACGTGCCGTTCACGGGCTGCCGGGAGGATCACTTGAGCAGGATCATCCTCCTTGTCGCCGACCAGTCGTCGACGGTCAGCCGGTAGAAGTACACGCCCGACGAGACGCGCTGCCCGGCGGCGTTCCGTCCGTCCCACCGCGCGCGCTGCTCGCCCGCCTCGGAGATCCCGTCGACCAGGTCGACTACCCTCCGGCCGGTTACATCGAAGACCGTGAGCTTGACGCGCGCGCCGCCCCGGCCGACCGAGTAGCTGATCGTCGTCACGGGGTTGAACGGGTTCGGCGCGTTCTGTGCCAGTCTGCTCGCCGGGCCCGGGATCGGGTCTTCCACGCCGGTCGATCCGATGAGCCCAAGGTCGTCGAGGATCCGCGTCACGTACTCGAGCCTCGTCGATGGATGTGACCCGTTCGTAACGCCCCCGAGGAGGACCGGGACGACGTACCGGCGGGACCCCGTCGCGGGGTCGACGTAGAGCGCGCCCCGCTCGTCGCTGTCCTCGTCCGACCAGACGAGAGAGGTGCCTGGCTCGCCGTCGGGGCCGATGATGCGAACGTACTGGTCGCAGTCGCTCTGGTAGTCGTACGCGAAGGTCATACCCTCAGAGATGGCGCCGCTCTGTCCGGTCAGGGTCTCCACGTTTCCAACGGCCTTCGGCGCCGCGGCGCCGTACGTCGCGTGAAGCCGGTCCCAGAGGTCGATCGTCGCCTGCGTTCCGTTGAGGTAGTAGGTCGTCGCGAAGTTCGGTTCCTCGATGTAGAGACTCCCGCCCTCGTCGACGAAGGCCGTGAGGGCCGTGGCCTCATCGTCGCTCATCGGCACGTTGCCCTCCGGAACGCCGAAGTTCACCACGCCGCCGAGGTAGATCACGAGGTCGAACGGCGAGAGGTCCGAGGGAAGCGTGTTGGAGAGCGTGTAGAGTTCGCCGATCGACTCGAGCGCCTCGACCCAGGGGATCTCGGTTCCGGTCATCGTGCTGTAGTCGTCGTTCACGCCGTCGAACGGCCGGTCGCCGTCGTCGGCGTCCCACAGGAGGATCTGCGAGTTCACGCTCCCGGCGATCGGCCCCTCGGCCTCGACGATCGTTTCGCTGTTCGACGCGAGGTCGGTGACCGCGACGGCGTAGTAGTAGAGGGCGCCGGGGTCCGCCGCGTAGTCTGTCCACGTCTTGGTGTCCGGGTCGACGAATCCCGTGGCGATCGGTGTGAAGCCCGAGACGTCGTCGAACGGGCTCTCCTCCCGGTAGACCTCGTAGAACGCGAAGTCCGGGGGCGGCGCGTAGGCGGTCCAATCGAGTTCGATCACGCCGCCCAGATCGAACGGGTCGGCGAGGCGAAGCCCGGAGACGCCGGCCGGCGCGTCCGTGTCGGCCGGAACGTCTGCGATGGCGACGGTCGCGGAGTAGGGGAGGATGCCCTGGCCCGTGACCATCAGCGTGGCGCTGCCGGTCGCCGTCGGGTCGGGCGTAAGCGTGGCAACTCCGTCGGGTCCCGTCGTGGCCGAGATCGAGAACTCGCCGTTCGAGAGCAGGATCTGGGCGTCGCCGACTGGAGCGCCGTCTCTGGCGACCGTCACGAGGTACGGATGCTCGCCGAGAGGAATCGGGTCGTCGTGGCCGACGACCGGGTCCATGAGATCACCGACCCAGATCCGCATCTCCGGATCACCGAGCAGGTTCAGCTGGTAGACGCAGTAGCGCATGTAGCCGTCGCTCCGCGCCTGGGCTACGTATTCGTCCTTGTGAGCCGCGTGCGCCACGCCGACGCGCTCGAGTCCTTCGTTAAAGAGCTTGTGGAAGAACATCCGGTCGAGGACGTCCGACGTCCCGTAGCCGGGGCTGCCCGGAGACCCCCATCCGTAGCGGCTGTTGCCGATGAAAGCGACGCCGCCGCCCTGAGAGTTGACCCAGTGCTCGGCGATGCAGTCGTAGTCGATCGCCGCGGCCCAGCACCCGATCGTGTAGAAGACACCGCCGTACCTCGGGTCGTTCGTGAGGTTGTCGAGGTCCGACCGGTAGAGCGAGGACGAGCCGATGCTCATCACGTTCCAGTACGCGTGGCCGTTGTGGTTCACGATGTTCTGGCCAGCGTTCATGGCGCCGATGGCGTTCGACTTCGTCAGGAGCCCGTTTGTCTGATAGAGCTTCGTGATCGGATCGAACTGCTCCGGCACCGCGTCGTCGTCGATCATGTTCTTGCAGATCGCGTGGTCGGTCCAGGGGTCGCTCCAGAGCACCTCGGCCATGAAGAGCATCTCCGTCTGGAAGTCCGTCGGGAGCGGCTCGGCGCCCGGCGCGCCTTCGTAGGTCAGCAGCTTGTCGACGAAGAGCGTCGCCTCGGACGAGTTCTGGACCGGGGCGCGGCCGACGTAGAGGTCGGCGTACATGTCGATGTTGTCCTGGGTGATCTCGCCCCACCTGCCGTCACCGTCCGCGTTCCACGTCCCGTCGACATCGGCGTAGTAGAGGTCGCACCTGATCTCGTCCTCGTGGGCGGAGCCTCCGGTGTCCATCGCGAAGACGATCCGCGCCGGCACGACGTTCGTGTCGCCGCCCAGGAGCACCCAGGTGGTTCCCCGGTTCTCGTAGTAGTCGATGATGCAGTTCCTGATCTTCTCCTGGTTGTCGACGCCGGAGTAGTTGCTGTAGATCCATGCCGTGGTGACGATCTCGCTCGAGAGCCCCTTCGTCGTCTTCCAGTCGACGAGCGGCTGGAAGATCGACACATAGGCGCTGTCGGTGACGAGGAGGTAGTCGACCGGGTCCGTGCGCGTCGTCTTCGACCAGACACGGAGTGCGTCCTGATTCACGACGAGACGGCCGAGCCGGTCCGAAATCTCCCGCGCCGAGTGCTCGGAGAGCGTCCGGCGGTCTCTCGGTCGTTCGTTCGCGGGCGCCAGACGGACCTCGAGATCGATATCCTCGTTCAGGAGGAGGGTGCCGTCGGCGGGAAGGTACTGCACCGGGTAGACCGCGACGGTCGCGATCCGCGTTCCGGACATGATGCCGCTGTCGAGGAGCGCAGCCGCGCTCCTCGGGTAGGGACTCCGCGATGAGTAGATCGCGGGATCCGGGTCTCTCCACTTCGCGTCGCCCAGGCGCGAGAGCGGCACCTGCGGCTGGACCGGGCGTACCGTGAGGCCGGTCGCGAGCGTTCTCTGCGAGCCGGCCGTGGCGATCACGTCGACCGCCTCATACCCGTCGGGAAGCGCGAAGCGGACGACGACGAGCGGGAGCTCAGGCGCGCCGATCGCGAAGGTCCGTTGCGCCCCCGGGATCCTGACGACGTCGTAGCCGTCGACGCGGTCGATGGTGACGGCGGCGTCGGCGAAGCGCTCGGTATGACGAAGCGAGGGCGGCGCGGCGGTCGCCGCGGCCGTCAGGCAGGCCAGCGTGATCAGCCATACAGGTATCCGGAGCCCGGATCGCAGCATGTGACTCCCCCTTCACCGGGTGAGGCCTCGTGTCAATTGCTTGTGTACCAACATTTTAGCCTAAATCGGGCCGTACGTCAAGTTGTGTGTGCGAGGAGCGGGCCACTCTGACGTAACATTCACCAAAAAGGCGACGCCCTCCCGTTCAGGGAGGGCGCCGCCCTCGCACTCTCGTCGCCCCGAAGTCCGCGTCAGGTGTCCATCTGCGGACCCGGGCCGTGCATCGTCTACCTGAAGAACGACTTGATCTGGCCCCAGGTCGACCGCTGGACCGGCGTGTCGTACTTCCCGAAGAACCACGTATCGTCGAGCGTGATGCCCGCGTCGCCGTTCACGCCGGGGCCGTAGGGAGTCGTTCCGGTCTCCATGATCAGGCGGAACGCGGCCATTGAGCCCGAGGCGGCGAGATCCGGGATGCACGGTGTCGTCGTGATGAAGATGACGCAGGGGCCGTAGCCGAGGCTGCCCTGGTCGCCGAACCACCAGCCCGTGAGGTACCAGTTGCTCCCGCCGTCGAGCGTGACCTGCTCTTTCCAGCCGCCGTCCGTCGTCGGGCAGGCCCAGGTGTAGAGGAAGCTCAGTGTGCAGCTCACGGCCCCGCCGACCTCGACGTAGGGCGTCATGAGCCAGTTCCGGAGATTCGGGGGGACGACCGAGGTGTCGGCGTCGTCGCCGCACCACCACGCGTGGGTCCCGCTCGCGGCCTTGCAGGCGCGGTCCTGGATGTGCCAGAAGTCGCCTGCCGGCGTCTGCACGCCCGGGACGCAGACGTCGGGAAGGTCGTCCTCGGCGTCATCGAGGAAGTACGTCGTCCCGACCCCGTACTCGAAGACCTTGACGTTGTCGCAGTGGAAGGCGCCGCCGTCGGAGTCGTAGTTGCCGTCCTCGTCGGAGTAGCCGCCGTCGCTCCTGACATGGAAACGGGCGCTGAAGGGGGCCTGGTCGTAGTCGCCAAGCAGGAAGCCGAAGATACCGTAGTCCTGCCAACCGCTGCTCGAGCCCGTGTAGCCGCGGTTCAGGTTCGTGTAGACGCCGAGGCTCTCGGCCTCGATCCAGGCGTAGTCATAGTCGGGCTCGAGATCGAAGCGGTAGGCGAAGGTCATGATGGGATAGGCCGATCCCAGACCGTCCAGGTCGAGATCCGGGACCACGAGGTAGTCGACCCAGTCGTTGCCGTACCCGCCCTCGTCCTCGCCCGGCTCGTCGTAGTCGAGCGTCCCGCACCACCAGGAGTAGGTCCCTTCGTAGGGCAGGAAGGTGCTGCGATGGAAGTGCGGTATGGCACCGGCCGTGAAGTCGCCGTGGGTCCAATCGCCCTCTCCGCTCTCCATGTCGTCCTCGAAGTAGGTGACGTCGATCGTGTCCCTGACCACCGGCCGTCCGTCGTAGGGAACGGCCCTGAGGATGTGGCTCCTCTGTGCCGCGCCCGCCGTTCCGATGACCAGGAAGACGATACCGATCACCGCCGCGATTGTCTTCGCCCGCCGCATACGGCACCTCCTCTTCGTGTCCGTCGTCCGGCGATCTCGCTCACATGCGAGGTCCGCCGATCGGGATTGCCCGTTCGCGCGCCATTCTTGGGACAAGACCCGCATCGTGTCAACACAAAAAACGAGGAAGCACGACATCCCGTTGACGATCCGCTTGACACACGTTCGGCGCGGCCATAAGAATGGGGCAGGCAAACCTGTGAAGCCCACGGCGCGCGCTCGGCAGCGCTGAAGAGCCCGGCGCCGGTCAGACTCCCGGGAGGTGATGGAATGAAGATGTCGCGTCTCTCTGTCGTGTCGCTCCTCGTTGCTCTTGTCGCCGTCGCCGCGATCGCGCCGGCGGCCCTCGCGAAGGACGAGGGACCCAGCGGCCTGCGGAAGATGATCGCCGTCGTCGAGTTCGACGACAAGACGGATCACAGCCGCTGGCACTGGACCGGGCCCGACCCCGGCTCGGGCATGTCGGACATGCTTACGACGGCGCTGGTTCAGAGCGGGAAGTTCATGGTGCTCGAGCGAGAGCAGATTCACCACGTCCTCTCGGAGCAGGACTTCGGGCAGTCGGGCCGCGTGACCGATGAGACGGCGCCGAAGCTCGGGAAGCTCCTGGGAGTCGCCGCCGTCGTCTATGGATCCGTCTCCGAGTTCGGATACCTCGCTTCCGAGACCGGTGGCTCCAAGGGGCTCCTCGGCGTCGGCGTCTCGAAGACGACGGCGCGCGTCTCGATCGACGTGCGCATGATCGACACGACGACCGGGGAGATCCTGCTGGCCGATACGGCCTCGGACGAGAAGTCGCAGCACGGGCTCAAGCTCCGCACCGAGGACTTCTCCTTCGGTCACAAGGGCAAGTTCGACCAGACGCTGGTCGGCAAGGCCACGCGCGAGTCGATCGAGGAGCTGGTCGAGAAGATCACCGAGACGCTCGAGGAGGTGCCCTGGGTCGGCCGTGTTGTCAAGGCCTCGGGTCCGAAGATCTACCTGAACGCGGGGCAGACGACGGGCGTCGAGGCCGGGATGGAGTTCAACGTCTATCGGCCGGGGGAGGAGCTCATCGACCCCGCGACCGGGCTCTCGCTCGGGGCCGAGGAGGAGCTCATCGGCAGGATCGCCGCGGCGGACATCAAGGAGAAGTACTCGATATGCACCGTGGTGAGCGGCTCGGGGTTCGACGCGGGAGATGTCGTCAGGTACGAGTAGGACCGCGCCCCGGGCGGGGCCTCGCGGAAGGCGCGACGGATGGTCAAGCGCGACACGGTCGTGATGCTGCTCGCCGGCGGGAAGGGCGAGCGGCTCTGGCCGCTCACGAGAGACCGGGCGAAGCCGGCCGTGCCCTTCGGCGGGATCTACCGGATCATCGACTTCAGCCTGTCGAACGCGCTGAACTCCGGTCTGCGCCGCATCTTCGTCCTCACGCAGTACAAGTCGATCTCCCTGTCGCGCCACCTCAGAAGGGGGTGGGGCTTCCTGAGCTACGCGCTCGGTGAGTTCGTCGAGAACGTTCCGGCGCAGCAGCGCCTCGGGGAGTCCTGGTATCGCGGAACGGCCGACGCGATCTGGCAGAATGCCTACCTCCTCGACCAGATCGATCACCGGCACGTGCTCGTGCTCTCCGGCGATCATGTCTACGTCATGGACTACGTCGGCATGCTGGATCGCCACGAGGAGACCGGCGCCGATCTGACCCTCTGCGTGCAGGAGCGGCACGTCTCCGAGGCCTCGGGTCTCGGGATCGTCGAGGCCGACGCCGACGGCCGCGTGCGAGGGTTCCAGGAGAAGCCCGAGGTCCCGAGAGGCGTTCCGGGGCGGCCCGACACCGCTCTCGTGTCGATGGGGATTTACGCGTTCCGGAGCGAGATCATGATCGAGCGCCTGCGTGAGGCCGCGGGCGACGGCCGGTTCGACTTCGGTCGCGATGTGATCCCGGACATGATCTCGCGGGGAGACGATGTCAGGATCTACACTTTCGGGTCCGACGGCGGGTCCGACTACTGGAGGGACGTCGGAACGGTCGACGGCTACTGGGCCGGGAACATGGATCTCGTCGGCGTGACGCCCCAGCTCAACCTCTACGACGACGCCTGGCCGATTCACACGTACCAAGGGAGATATCCTCCGGCGAAGTTCGTCTTCGCCGATCACGAGCACGGTCACAGGATGGGGGTCGCCGTCGACTCGATCGTCTCCACCGGTTGCATCATCTCCGGCGGGAGGATTCAGCGCTGCGTTCTCTCGCCCCGCGTGAGGACGAACAGCTATAGCTACGCGTTCGAGAGCATCCTTCTCGAAGACGTGAACGTCGGCCGCTACGCCAAGCTGAGGCGCGTGATCGTCGACAAGGGGGTGTCGATCCCGGCGAAGACGCAGATCGGCTACGATCCGCGCGAGGACGCCGAGCGCTTCACGATCACGGAGAGCGGCGTCGTCGTGATTCCCAAGGGATACGTCTTCGACGACTAGGCGGCGCCTCGGTCGGAGACCGACCGGCCTCCCCGCGGCCTCGCGCCACGCCCCCGGCGCGTCTTCCCCAGGCTCCCTCCACAGTGACGCGGCCGCCCCCCGCAGAAGGACCCGGAACGCGATGAACGCGCGGAGAGTCTACGTTACCCAGGAGCGTCGCCGGCGAGAGCCTTCCTACCGGGCACGGCTGCGGTACGCGTTCCTTCTCTCGCTCGCTGCTCACCTGCTTCTGGCAGTCGCGTTCAGGCCTCTCTCCGACGTGATTCCGCTCGTCCGGCACATCGGCTATCACGGCCCCCTCGAGATCATGCCCGAGATATCGGTCATCGAGGAGCAGGAGGCGCGGGCCGAGAACCCGGTCGAGAGGCTGAGCGGCGCAGGGTCCCCGTCGTTCTTCGAAGTCGTGCCGATTCAGATTGTCGACTGGAGTGTGCCGTCGTCGCCGCGCGAGGCGTCCGAGCAGGCCGCGCCCGACCAGGGAATCGGAGACGACGTCCTGCAGCAGATGGAGACCTCTCTGCCGCAGCCGACCTCGGAAGACGTGGTCATCCGCAAGCTCGTGAAGCCGCTCTATCCCCGATCGTCGATCGAGGCCGGCGTCGAGGGGATCGCCATCTACCGTCTCTACATCAGGAGCGACGGCACCGTGAGGCACGCACGGCTGGTCTACTCCGACGTCGACCGCGCCTGCGAGCTTGCGGCCTACCGGGCCGCACTGGAATGGAAGTTCCGTCCCTACGTCGTCGGCGGCGCGGAGAGCGGGTTCATCTACCAGGTGCCGTTCCGATTCCGCCTGACCGGCGACCTCGTTCCGATCCGCTAGGTTCGCGCGTCGGTTGACACGCCGTCCTCCAATCGTGGAGACTGGAGTCAGCGGCAGTCCCACCCCCGCACCGGGAGTATGGAATGAGAACACACTGCGCCGCGGTCGTCCTGCTGATCGCGCTCGTGACTGCTGTCGCGTCCGCCCCGGCGGGAGCTCTCGACGCCGGCACCTTCGTGCCGCTCGACGAGATCGAACCGGGAGACCGGTGCGTCGGGCGGACGGTCTTCGCCGGCACCGAGATCAGCGAGTTCGAGATCGAGATTCTCGGTGTGGTCGAGGGAACGTCCCCTGGGGGGAACCTGATCATCGGCCGGGCGATCGGGGAGCCGCTCGAGCGCACTGGCATCCTCCAGGGAATGAGCGGCAGCCCCGTCTACCTCGGAGAGAGGCTCGTCGGGGCCCTCTCGTCGAGCTGGGCGTGGAGCACCGAGCCGCTCGCTGGCATCACGCCGATCGAAGAGATGCTTCCCGCGCTCGAACCGTCGAAGGGCGGGGTGCGTGGCGGAGATCCCGCCTTCGACTGGCGTGGGCTCCTGCCCGCGGCCGAGCGCGCGCGCTCGCGCGTCGCGCGGATCGCGCGCGTCGGGGGCCTCCATCCGCACCTCGATGCGGGCGCGCGGGACGGCGCCCTCCGCGCGCGCTACGGCGGCGCGGAGATGCGGCCCCTCGCCGCGCCGCTCGTGATCCCGGGGTGCGACGACGCCTTTCTCGGGAGGGTAGCCGACATCCTCTCCGGGACGTCGCTCGCGCCGGTGCGGGGCGGCGCCGCGGCCGCGGGCGGGAGCGAGATCCTCCCGGGTTCGGCCGTCGGGGTGCAGCTCGTTCGCGGCGACCAGAGCTGGACCGCGATCGGAACGGTGACGCACCGTGACGGCGACCGGATCCTCGCCTTCGGTCACCCCCTCTTCGGGGCCGGCCCCGTGGAGATGCCGCTCGTGAGCGGTTTCGTTCACGCGCTCATGCCGCTCCGGAGTGTCTCCTTCAAGTTCGCGAGCGGCGCCGACCTTGTCGGGGCCGTCACCGAGGACAGGAGCCGGGTCGTCGCCGGGACGATCGGCGCGTCGCCCTCGATGATGCCGCTCGAGGTCGGGATCACCGGCGGAGTCTCCGCCTCGAGGGACTTCCGTTTCGAGGTCGTCAGGGGGAGACCCTACGCGCCGGCCTTCGCCGGGCTCGCGCTCGCCGAGGCGATCGCGGAGGAGGCGAAGGCACGGGGGCCGGCCACGGTGGCCCTCCGCGTGCTGCTCACCGCGGGTCCGGAGACGCTCGAATACCGCGACATGTTCTACACCGAGGACCCGGCCTTCCGGTGCGCCGGAGAGGTGGCGGGGCTCGCCGATCTCGTTCTCGCAAACCGGTTCGCCGAGCGGGAGGTCGATGCTCTGGCCGTGGAGATCGATCTCGCCGAGGAGCGGCGTCAGTACGTGATCGAGCGGGTCGAGACGGATCGGGAGGCCTACGCTCCGGGCGAGGAGGTCGAGCTGCGCGTGTCGCTCCGTGCGTGGAGGGGCCCGGTCGTCGAACGAACGATGTCGCTCGAGCTGCCGGGCTTCGCGTCGCCGGGCGTCGCGACCGCGGTCATCTCCGGGGGTTCGGAGTTCCTCGACCTCGAGGCGGATCGTCTCGGCGAGGGGCTCCGGCCGCGAACGTATGAACAGCTCGCCGAGCTCGTGCAGGTCTCGCCTCCCGGGAACGCTCTCGTGGCGCAGATCTACGACGATCGCCCCGGGCTCTCGCTGGCGGGCCGCGAGCTGGCGTCGGTGCCGGGCCGGGCCGCGCTCGTCGTGGCGTCCGGTTCCTCGAGCGGCGCGGTCGACCGCGCCGAGTTCGGCGTGCTCGCCGAGTCCACGGCCGTCCTCGACGGCGAGGTCATCGGGGGCGCCGACGTCAGCTTCATCGTGAAGAAGGAGTAGAGCCGGCGGCACCCGGTCCGCGGGGTCGCCCTCCCGGGGAGCCGTCGAGCGTACGGGCCCTCTTCGTCGGAGCGAACCGGAGGAGGTAGCATGAAGACGACCGCACGAGCGATCTCGGCCCTCACCGGAGCGGCCGCCCTGGCCGCCCTGCTCTCCCTGACGGCCGGCGCCGCCAGAACATCGTTCGTCGCGACGGCCGGCTTCGAGGAGTTCGCCTCGGGAGAGGGCGACGGCATAGCGGTGACTGCCGACGGAAGTGTCGAGCTGGGCCCGTCGCTCTCGAAGCTCGCCGTTGGCGCCGCGGGGTACGTCTGGGACGCAACCCGGGCCCCCGACGGCCGCATCTACGCCGTGACGGGAACACCGGGGGCGCTCGTGCGGATCGACGGCGACGAGCACACGGTCCTCCTCTCTGAGGAGACGGCCGACCTCGCGGCGCTCGCAAGGGCGCCGGACGGACGGGTCTTCGTCGGAAGCGCGCCGGGAGGCGTCGTCACCGTCGTGGCTCCGGACGGGGGCGGCGGCAACGTGCTCATCGAGACCGGCCAGGGCTACATCTGGTGTATGGAGTACTCGCCGGCCCACGGTTTGCTTGTCGGTACGGGCGACGCGGCCAGGGTCTACGCGGTGCGCGCAACGGGTCGGGCCGAGACGATCTTCGAGTCGGACGAGGCGAGCGTCACCGCACTCGCGGCCGTCGGCGACCGCGTTCTCGCCGGGACCGCCGGCGAGGGCCTGCTTGTCGACGTCACACCCGGCCAGCGTCCGCGCGTGCTCTTCGACTCGCCATACGAGGAGATCACCGGGATCGCGTCCGACGCGTCGGGCGCGGTCTACTTCGCGGCCTCGACGATCGCCTTCGAGGAGATGCTGGATGAACCGAACGGCGACGGCGGGAGCTACGGCGACGGGTCCCTCTACCGGATGGAGGGAGACGCGGTCGTCGAGCTCTGGGAGGCCATCGGCGTCCCCCTGACATGCGTCGGGCCGGCCGCGGACGGCGCGCTCGTCGGTACGGCCGCGAACGGGAGGATCCACGCGCTCGATCGGGACGGTCGGCGAAGCGTCGTGGCCGAACTCGATACCGGGGAGATCCTCGCGATCGAATCGCACGACGGACGGCTTCTCGTCGCGACCGGCAGGCCGGGCGGTGTCTTCGAGGAGGGGCGGGGTGGCGCCGCGCGGGGGAGCCTCGTCTCGCGGGCGCTCGACGCGGGGAGCGGCGCCCGCTGGGGGCGGCTCCTGGTCCGGGCCGAGACGCCTCGAGGGACCGGCGTGCGGGCCGAGACGCGGAGCGGCAACACCGAGCTGCCGGGCGAGGGTTGGAGCGAGTGGGCTCCGCTCGACGACGGGGGTGCCGGCTCGGTCGGAAGCCCGGCGGCACGCTTCCTGCAGTGGAGGTTGACGCTCGAGTCCGACCGGGGCGGCGCCACGCCGACGGTGCGCGAGGTAGAGCTCTCCTTCAGAAACGAGAACCGCCCGCCGCGAGTCCGCGCCGTCGTCGTGCACGATCCGGCAGACGCCGGCGCCGTGACCGGTCCGGGTCTCGGACAGGGCATGGTGAGCCAGAGGCTGCCGTCCGGCCTCGAGGTGACCTACTCGCCGGGCGGGCCGGGGGAGGGAGGCGATCTGGCGTCCCTGATTCGTGGCCACCGTACGGCCGAGTGGCAGGCCGACGATCCGGACGGCGACCGCCTTCGGTTCGACCTGGACGTCCGACCCGAGACAGGTGAGGTGTGGACCTCGCTCGCGACGGACGTCGAGAGCGCTGCCTACACGTGGGACACGACGTCGATGCCCGAGGGATCCTACGTGCTCCGGGTTGTGGCGAGCGACCGGGCCGACAACCCGTCGGGCGGCGCCGCCGGCGAGCTCTCGAGCGCCGCGTTTCCTGTCGACCACACGCCTCCGCGGTTCGCGAGCGCGGACGTCTCGCTCGAGAACGGATCGCTTGTCGTCGAGGGGGTCGTCGAGGACGCCGCGAGCGCCGTGGTGATCATCGAGGTGGCGGTCGACTTCGGCGCCTGGGAGAGAGCCTTCGCCTCGGACGGAATCCTGGACTCGCGGCGGGAGGCCTACCGGCGCGTCTTCGACGGGATCGCCGGCGGGCCGCACGCAGTGGCGGTCCGCGCGGTCGATCGGGCCGGAAATGTAGGCGTCGCGCGCCGCGCCATGGAGTAGAATGACTGGAGCCGCAGTCAGCACGATCACCCCGGAAGGTGAAACCCCGCGGCCCGCCGGAGTGTCGTATCAGTGAGCCGCGGTGAAGCGCGGCGTTCCGGCCAGAGGACGTTCATGGATTGCAGGGAATCAAAGAGGCTGATTCAGATGGAACTCGATGGTGAGATCTCGCCGGCCGATGCCAGGCGGCTCGCCGAGCACGTCGAGGTCTGCGACGCGTGCGCGGCGGAGCGCGAGGAGATGCTTGCCCTTGAGCGCGAGCTCGTCGATCTCCCGATCGAGCGCGCGCCGGGCAACCTCGTTCGAGAAGTCGTGGAATCGATCGAGAAGGAGAGGGTCGCCGGGCGCTGGATCGAGCCGGCGATCATCGGCGCCTCAGTCGTGGGCGCGACGACCGCGGCCGTCGTCGGCGTCGTCCGAGCGACCGGTTCCGGTCGGCCTCGCGGGCTCTGGCAGTTTCTCCAGGACGTGCCCTCGTGGCTCGAGAGCAGGGTAGGCGCCGTGGTCGAGAGAATGCCCGGCGTCGAGGCTGCTGAGCTCGAGCCGGGCATAGCGATCGCCATCGGTGCTGTCTCGATCGTCGTGGCTTCCCTCGTGGCCGTTGCCGTCGTCAGGTTCCTTCGAGACTCCTCGCGGCAGCTCAGGAACGGTGAGTGTCGCTAGTCCTTCCGAGTGCTCCGTGTCAACTCCAGTAGATGTCCCGCCGGCGCAGCGACGAGTCTCTCGTCAAGCGTCCGTCTCGTCACCGATCTCCCGCGCGGCACCCGGTGTGGCTCCCGGGAGGATGATCGGCTTGTCGCTGCCGTTTCCCTGTCTCGACCCGATCGTTCTCCGAGCGAAGTAGAACACGATGAGAGCGACGCCGAGGAACGAGACGATCGCCGTTGCCATCGCCCCCTGGGATGCAACGCCGAGGAAGATGAAGCCGATGAGCAGGCCGACGCCGATCGCGAGGAAGACCATGCCCCACCCGAGAGAGGCCATGCCCTTCTTCTTGGGGTGGACCAGCTCCCGATCGTAGATGCCGCGCTCGAGCATCATCCTGATCGTCTCCTGCTTCCGCTCGTCTCTCTTCTGGATCGCCTTGATGATGAGCACGATGATCACGATCGCCGCCCCGAGGGAGATGAGGCTCGTCATGAACGCGAAGAAGTACATCATCGATCAGCCCTCCTGCGGCCACCGGGCCGCGTCTGGAACGAGCCACTTTGGTTTCTTCCCAGTACTCGTAGCATAGGACGCCCGGGAGGCCCAAGAGGTTTCGCGGTTCTCCCGGGGTGTCCGCCCCGGGGGCGCGGTCGCGCGAAAGCGCTTGGATTGGCCCGGCCATCTGGTACGATTGAGGGTCGATTCCGGGCTCGGGGCAGGCAGGCTTCGGGCCGGTCTCGCCCGAGGGCGCGCACACGGGAGGGCGCTTGGGCCTGCCTGACCAGTTCGGCGTGTCGGTGATCTCGGACAGCGAGCTCGTCGCACGGGCCGTCTCCGGAGACGACGATGCCTACGCCGCGCTGGTGACGCGATACAGCGACTTCGTCTATACCATCGTCGTCAGAGTCGTCGGGAACGAGGAGGACGCCCGCGACGTCGCCCAGGAGGCGTTCGTCCGCGCGTACCGCGCGCTTGGCAGATTCCGGGGTGACGCGAAATTCTCGAGCTGGCTCTACCGGATCGCCGTCAACAGGGCGCTGACGCACCTGAAGCAGACGAGGCGCCGGCCGGTGGCGATGGAGTTGGGTGAGGTTCCCCACCTCGAGCGAACGGTCGCGCCCTCGGTGAAGCGCTCCGATCCCGCGAGAGACCTCGCAAGGGGTGAGAGAGCGCGTGCGGTCCGGTCAGCTGTCGACGGTCTGCCGCCGCAGTACCGAACCGTCGTGACGTTGTTCTATCTGGAGGAAAGGAGCTACAAGGAGGTCGCCGCCATCCTCGGGATCCCGATGGGAACGCTCAAGACGTATCTGCATCGCGCCCGGGCGATGCTCCGGCAGGTCCTCGCGGAGGAGCAACAGGAATAGGGAGGGGAGCGTCGTGGACAGGAACTGCCTCGAAACGATATACGACAGACGCAGCATCGCCCGTTTCAAGTCCGACGAGATTCCGAACGATGTGCTTGAGAAAGTGCTGCGGGCGGCGGCGCGGGCGCCGGCGCCCGGAGGATCGGTCCTGGGGGGATATCGTGGTGCGCAGCCCTACTCGATCATCGTGGTCAGAGACAGGAAGCGCCGCGAGCAGCTGAAGGAGATGCTCAGCGAGGGCAGGAAGGAAGCGATCGTCCAGGCGCCCGTCTCGCTCATCTTCTGCGTCGACACGCATCGTCTCAACCGCTGGGCCGAGACGAACGGAGGCGTTCCGCACTTCAGGGGCATCGGCATCCTCTGGGTTGCCCTGAGGGCGGTCTACACCGCGGCGCAGAGCGCGCTTCTCGCGGCCGAGACGCTGGGTCTCGGCTCGCAGTACATCCAGGAGATCGTCTGGCAGCCCTACAAGACCCTTGAGTTCTTCGATCTTCCCAAGCACGTGCTGCCGGTGGCCATGATCGTCATGGGCTATCCGGCCGAGCGGCCGTCGATCGCGCCGTCGCTTCCGCTCGAGGCGCTCGTCCACGAGGAGACCTATCACGATCCTTCGGACGAGGAGATCACGCGGCACTACAGCGACAAGGAAGAGTACTTCCAGAATTGGGTGAAGGCGCTGCCGGAGGACTCGCCGATGCGCAAGCACATCGAGGCGCAGCGCATCCGGAATCTGGCTCAGTACGTCTCCCGTCTCACCTACACGGAGAGCTTCTACAAGTGGCGGGATGACATCGTCCGTTCGAACCTCTCTTTGTCGGAGCTGGAGTAGCCCCTCGGTACCGGACCCCGGCGCCGGCGCCAGAGAGAGACCACGGTTGTGACGGGGGCGCGGCGGGAGCAAGGGCCGCGTCCCCCGTTCGTCTCCCGGCGGATGGTGCGACCCGCCGGGGCGGAGGCTCGCTTGGATATCGAGATCGTCGCGCTCGCCGTCTCGATTCTGATCGTCGTGGTCCTCGTCAGGCTCCGCGTCGACCTCGGTCTCGCCATGCTGGCGAGCGCCGCCAGCCTGGCGCTCATCGCTGTCAGGCCGTTCGGTTTGGGCCTCGCCGGATGGACGGCACTGCAACTCGGTCGCGCGGCCATCGAGCGCGACACGCTTCTCCTCCTCGGCCGCATCATCTCCATCATCGCGCTCGGCGCGCTCGCGGGCCGGCTCGGGTACCTCGATCGATTCGTCTCCGGCCTCCGGAAGCTCATCCCCGACAACCGTGTCGTCATCGCGCTCATGCCCGCCTTCGGCGGTCTCCTTCCGATGCCCGGGGGCGCGATGCTCTCGGCGCCGATGGTGGAGAGCGCCCTCGAGAAGGTCCCGCAGGCCGACGGCGGCGCCGCGACGCCGGAGGAGAAGTTCTTCGTCAACTACTGGTTCAGGCACGTCTGGGAGTATGTCTGGCCGCTCTATCCCGGACTCGTCGTGGCGGCATCGCTCGTCAACAGGCCGCTTCGCGATCTCTTCATGGCCAACTACCCGCTCACGATCGCGGCGATCGCGGGCGGGACCTTCTTCGTTCTCCTGCGCGTCAAGGCCGGCCGGAACGAGCGCGGGGCCGAGGGACGCCGCGGGGCCAGACGCGACCTCCTGATAGGCATCCTGCCGTTCGCCGTGACGATCGTCGGTGTCCTCGTTCTCAGGTTCGAGCTCATCCTCGTCGTACTCGTCGTCGTGGCGCTCCTTGCGATCGTCGAGCGAGCCAGGTGGGCCGACATCGGAGCGGCCTTCCGACGAGGCGCCGAGTTCCAGATCGTCACGCTCGTCCTGGGTGTCGCCGCCTACAAGTACATGCTCACGGCCGCAGGGATCATCGACGCCGTCCCCGCGTTCTTCATAGAGATGCACCTCCCCGAGCTGGTGGTGATCGCCGCCGTGCCGATGCTCATCGGCCTCATCACGGGCGTCACGCTCGCGTTCATCGCGGTGACCTTCCCGCTTCTCATCCCGCTCATGGGCGGCGCGGAGATCGACCTGACGCTCGTGATGTTCGCGTTCGGCTCCGGATTCGTCGGCTGCCTTCTCTCGCCGGTCCATCTCTGCCTCGTGCTCTCTCGGGAGTACTTCCGCGCCGATCTCGGACGATCGTACCGGATGCTCCTCCTGCCGGCCCTCACCGTGATGGCCGTTGCCACCGCGATCGTCCTTCTGTAGGATGGCTGCAACTCCGTCCGGACGCTGGAGGCTGCGTTGAGAGGAGCGCGAGGAGCGGTCGCTGCGACCGTGCTCTCCGGTCTCTTGTGGGGGTCGTCCTTCGTCGTGATCAAGCTCGGTCTGAGGACGATCGACCCGTACTGGTTCGTGACGCTCAGATTCGGGCTCGCGGCGGCCATCGCGCTCGCCTTCATGGCGTGCACCGGCGCGACGCGACGCCTGCTGGGGCTCCTCCGCAGCCCCGCAGTCCTCTGGCTCGGTGTGACGAACGCGATCGCGTTCATCTTCCAGTTCAAGGGGCAGTCCCTCACGACGGCGGGGAAGGCCGCGCTCTTCGTGAACTCGAGCACGATCCTCGTCGCGATCGCCTCGCGCTTCGTCTTCCGGGAGCGCCTCGGCGGGCTGAAGGCGATGGCGGTCGCGGTCGGCATGGCGGGCGTCCTTCTCGTCACGACCGGCGGCCGGTTTCGCGTGTCGCCCGGTCCGGAGCTCCGCGGCGACCTCCTCGTTCTCGCCGGGGCGGCGGCCTGGACGTTCTACATCCTTCTGGACAAGAAGATCGTGACGGAGAGCGACGTCGATCTCCGCGCTCTGACGGCGGCGATGGCCGTCGTGACGGCCATCGCGTCGGTCCCGGCGGCACTCGTGCTCGGCGGGCCGTTCCCCGCGCCGTCGGGCGCGTGGTGGGCGATCGCATACACGGCGGTCCTCTGTACGATCATCCCGTACTTCCTGTGGACGTGGGGACTGAGGTATATCAGCGCGACGGTCTCGAGCGTGATCCTCCTCATCGAGGTCGTCTTCGCGATGGCGCTCGCGGCGACGGTACTCGCCGAGCGGCCGGCCGCGAGCACGCTCGTCGGCGGCCTCTGCATCGTCTTCGCAATCGTTCTTGCCTCGCGCGGAGCGCGGGCCGAGATCGCGGCCGGCCCGGACGTCGTGCCTGAGCAGTAGCGCCGGACAGGGCGGAGTGCGCGGGCGCGATGCGCCGGCGGTCGGGGAGGCCCATACGAGGGAGCGATCGATGGACGACGAGAGAAGATGCCTCGGATCGGACGCCTACGGCGGCGTCGAGGGCTCGGACTACAAGCCGTACGTCGACCACGGACGCTCCGCGCCGGAGTTCACGACGCGGGCCGTCGTCGCCGGCGTGCTCGTTGGCATCGTCTTCGGAGCGGCCAACGCCTATCTCGGCCTGAAGGTCGGGCTCACCGTCTCGGCCTCGATCCCCGCGGCGGTCATCGCCATGGCGCTCGGGCACTCGATCTTCCGTCGGCTCAACATCCTCGAGGGGAACATGATCCAGACGATCGGGTCGGCGGGCGAGTCGCTCGCCGCCGGCGTCATCTTCACGATCCCCGCGCTCATCGTGCTCGGACTCATGCCGGAGCTCTCAAAGGTCTTCGTCCTGGCGTCGATCGGCGGCCTTCTCGGAGTGCTCTTCATGATACCGCTCCGGCGGCATCTCATCGTGCGCGAGCACGGACGACTCCCGTTCCCCGAGGGCACGGCGTGCGCCGAGGTCCTGGTGGCCGGCGACAAGGGCGGCGCCAGGATCAAGCGCGTCATGGCCGGCTTCGGTGTCGGCGCGGTCTACGAGTTCCTCATGGAGGGTCTCGAACTCTGGCCCTACAAGCCGGCGTGGAACGTCCGCGGCATGGACGGGGCGCGGATCGGCGCCGAGGTGACGCCGCCGCTTCTCGGGGTCGGCTACGTCGTCGGGCCGAGGATCGCCGGCGTGATGCTCTCGGGCGGAGCGCTGGCGTGGCTTGTCATCATCCCGATCATCAAAATGATGGGGAGCGGACTCGAAGAGCCGCTCTATCCCGCAACCGGTCTCATCCGGGACATGAGCCCGGAGGAGATCTGGGACAGTTACATCCGGTACATCGGCGCAGGCGCCGTCGCCTTCGGAGGGCTCGTTACGCTCGTCCGCGCCATCCCGACTATGGTCCGCTCGTTCCGCGCCAGCGTCCGTGAGATCGCGCGGCGCGGGGACGCGGACGAGAGCGGCCCCCCGAGGACCGCGCGAGATCTGCCTGTCAAGCTGGTCATGTGGGGCGCAGTCGCGCTCGCCGTCCTCGTCTGGGCGCTGCCGCAGATCCCCGTCAACGCGCTCGGCGCACTCCTCGTGATCGTCTTCAGCTTCTTCTTCGTGACGGTCTCCTCGCGGATCGTCGGGACGATCGGCAGTTCGTCGAATCCCGCCTCGGGGATGACGATCGCGACGCTCCTCGCGACGAGTCTCGTCTTCCTCGGAATGGGGTGGACCGGCCCGTCGGGGATGGTCGCTGCCGTCTCGGTCGGGGCGATCGTGTGCATCGCGATCTGTATCGCGGGCGACACGTCGCAGGATCTCAAGACGGGCTTTCTCGTCGGCGCGACGCCGCGACGTCAACAGCTCGGGGAGATCGTCGGCGTGCTGAGTTCGGCGATCTGCGTCGGTTGGATCGTGTTCTTCCTCCACAGCGCGTACGGGATCGGGTCCGATCGGCTGCCCGCGCCGCAGGCGGTCCTCATGTCGATGGTCGTGAAGGGCGTCCTCACGGTCTCCCTGCCGTGGACGCTCGTGGCCATCGGGGCGTTCCTCGCGGCGTGCGTCGAGTTCCTCGGCGTGCCGTCGCTGCCGTTCGCGGTGGGGCTCTATCTCCCGGTACGCCTGACGACGCCGATCGTCGCCGGTGGCCTCGTCCGGCTCTTCGCGGAACGGCCGCGCGACGAGTCGCTCCGCCACGAGCGGCGAGAGAAGGGCGTGCTCTACAGCTCGGGGCTCATCGCCGGCGGGGCGGTCGCCGGCATCGGCGTCGCGGCGCTTGTGAACTGGCAGGTGCAGGAGAAGATCGCCATCGGGTTCGAGTGGGCCGGCGGCTGGGCCGGGCTTCTCGCTCTCGGGCTCTTCGGCCTCATGACCGCGAGCCTCGCCCGTGGAGCCGGCCTGGGTGCGCGCCGGCCGCCGCAAAAGGGCCGGTGACACCGCCATCCTAGCGAAATACACGCCATGTTGAAAACGGGCTTGACGGCGCGCGCCGTCGGGCCTAGCATCTTGGTGCATCGCACCATAGCGGCTCCACGATTGATGAGGGAAGCTCATGTCCAGACGGATCATCAAGTACGCGAATCGTCGCCTCTACGATCCGCTGCAGGGACGGGCCATCACGCTCCTCGGACTCTCGGACCTGCTCGCGGGAGGTGAGACGGTGACCGTCGAGGACAAGGAGAGCGGCGAGGACATCACCGCCGTGACGGTCCTCCAGTCCATCCTCGAGCGCGTGAAGAGGCGGCCCGGGGAAGGGCTGGACGACGGAGGGACCCAGCGTCTCCTCGATCTCGTGCGGGCCGCGATCGAGAATCGTGCCTCTCGGGGCGAGGCGTTCGAACCGGGCGTGGGAAAGGTCTCCGCCGCCCTCACCGAGTGAGCGGCGCGCCCCGGCGGGGAGAGGTGCTTCGGGGAGGAGAGCGATGTCTGTCGTACCGACGGCGGCCGGGAGAGAGATCCGGCGGCATCTGGCGAGCGCGATGCTCAAGGGGCTGGCGAAGCAGCCGAACCGCGGGGTCACGCTCGGCGCCCGGATGGTCGGAGCGCTGCCGTCATTCCCCCTGACGGGCGCCGTCGGCCGGGCGCTCTCGAGGAAGCTGTCAACGGGAGACCACGCCTTCGTCGAATTCATGGCGCTCCTGGGAGACCGGCTCTCCGAGCGCTCGATGGATCGCCTGGTGTCAAACCTGCTGGTGAACGCGTGGGTCGACGGGAAGCCCACGCGCGAGCGGTTCAAGCGGGAAGAGGGGTTCTACCCGCCGAACTTCATCGTCGTGAGCCCGACGATGCGCTGCAATCTGCGCTGCGAGGGGTGCTGGGCGGCGATGTACGAGAAGACCCCGGACCTCGGAGCCGATCTGCTCGAGAGGGTCGTCGGGGAGTGCACGCGCGACCTCGGCATCAGGTTCCTCACGATCGCCGGCGGCGAGCCGTTCGTCAGGCCCGATCTCCTGGATCTCTATGAACGACATGACGACTGCTACTTCCAGATCTACACGAACGGCCTCCTCATCGACGACGAGGTCTCGCGCCGGCTCGGCCGTGCCGGGAACGTCGCAGTGATGATCTCGGTCGAGGGAGGACGGGAGACGACCGACCGGCGGCGAGGCACGGGGACCTACGAGGCGCTCAGGAAGGTCCGTCGCCGCCTCTCCGGGGACGGCGTGCTCCACGGGTTCGCGGTGACGGCCACGAAGCACAACGCCTACGAGGTGACCAGCGAAGCGTTCGTCGATGAGATGCTCGGCGAGGGAGCGATGGTCGGGTGGTACTTCCACTACATCCCGATCGGGCTCCATCCGTCGCCCGGCGTCATGGTCACGGCGAGGCAGCGCGACGACATGAGGCGCAGGATCTTCAGGCTCCGAAACACGCGGCCGATCTTCCTCGCGGACTTCTGGAACGACGGTCCGGCCGTGCAGGGATGCATGGCCGGGGGCAAGCGCTACCTGCACATCAACCCGGAAGGCGACATCGAGCCCTGCGTCTTCGTTCACTTCGCGGTCGACAACATCAAGGAGAAGACGATCAGGGAGGCCTTGAGGAGCCCGTTCATGCGGGCGATCAGAGACGGCATCCCCTACGACGGCAATCTCCTCCGGCCGTGCATGATCATCGACAGGCCGGAGGTTCTCAGGCGGTACTGCAGGGAGCACGGCGCGCGCCCGACGCATCCGGGAGCGGAGACGCTTGTCTCGGGTCTCTGCGACGTCCTCGACCGGAAGGCGGCCGCTCTCGCCGCCGTGATGGACGGCGTCTGGGAACGCGGCGAGTGGCAGCACCTGTACGTCACGGGCAGGGAGATCCTGAGGGAGAGCCGAACCGTGACGGTGGGAGCGAGATGAGCAGGGAGGCGAGCCCTCTCGAGGAGCGCATCCTCGCGGACGCTCCGAAGGAGAGAGACGTGTCGGGATACGATCGTCGGTCGAGGCCTGGCTACTTCAGGTTGTTCCGGAACAGGAGCTTCTCGTTCCTCTGGTCGGGGAGCCTCGCGTCACAGCTCGGGGACCATCTGAACCTCATGGCGCTCGCCGCACTCATCTTCGCCATGACCGAGGGACGGATCCGCGGGTTCGAGTTCTCGAAGATCCTGCTCCTGGCGAGCGTTCCTGTTCTCATCTTCGGACCGATATCGGGCGTCTACGCCGATCGGCTGAGCCGCAGGAAGATCATGATCGTCTCGGATCTTCTTCGCGTCGGACTCGTCGCGCTCATACCGTTCGTCTCGCGGTCGATGACTCCCGTCTACCTCATCGTCTTCCTGGTCTTCACCGTCAACAGGTTCTACCTCTCCGCCAAGTCGGCGGCGATCCCGCAGATCGTCGAGGACAACGAGCTGATGGCGGCGAACTCGCTTCTGAACGTCGCGATGATGGCGACGGTCGTTCTGGGACCCATCGGCGGCGGCATCCTCGTCGAGCGATTCGGGTACACGGTCGGTTTCATGGTCGATGCGTCGACCTACCTTGTCTCCGCGATCCTCGCCGGCTTCCTGACGCTCAAGACCCTCGAGGAGGTCCGCGCCGCGCGCGGCCTGCTGCGCGGGCGGACGGTCGGGGAGGCCGGTCGGCCGCGAACGCGCGAACACGCCGGCTTCGCCGAGGAGGCTGCTCGGCTCGGCCGCGAGATCGCCGTGCCGATCGAGGAGGAGGTGGAGGCGATCGGCACGGCCTACCAGGGCGTCTGGGCGGACCTCCGGGACGGGTTCGCGAGGGTGCGCGGGAACCGGCTGGTTGTCTACTCCACGATCTCACTGTCGGCGGTCATGTTCGTCGCGGGCTTCGTGCTCGTGTCGTCACCGGTGATCGTCCGGAACGAGTTCGGGGTCGGCACTGCCGAGCTGGGGATGCTCTTCTCGGTCGGAGGTGTCGGCCTGCTCATCGGCTCGCTCGTCGTCGGCCGGTTCTTCCACGACGCGCCGCGGCGGCTGATCATCAGCGCGAGCTTCATTTTGGGGGGCGTCGATCTCCTCCTGACATCACGGACAGAGACGATCCCCGGGCTCGGCGTCGGTATCTTCCTGCTCGGGCTCTTCGTCGCGCCGGCCATGGTGACCTGCGACACGATCCTCCAGGAGGCGATGCCGGGCGAGGCCGTCGGCAAGGCCTTCGGTTTCCGCGACATGGTGTCGAAGGCGGCCTTCGGTCTCGCGGGGATCCTCTCGGGGATCATCGTCGACGTGATCGGCGCGAGACCGCTCCTCGTTCTCGTCGCAATAGGGTGCGCGGCCTACGGCGCGTTCTCGCTCTTCCTCCTTGCGGACACGACGAAGCTGAATCTCCTGAACGCCTATCCGCTCATGCGCCTCGGGACGCTCCTGGGCTCCGCGCTGCCCCGCCGACTGAGCCGCGCGCTCGCGGTTCCGCTTGCCGATATCGCGTACCTGCTCTTCAAGGACAAGAGGACGCTTGCCTGCGAGAACATCGCGCGCGTCGCGGGTGTCGCCCCGGGGAGCGACGAGGCGGAGCGTCTCGCCCGCGCCATGTTCCGGAACTACGGGCTCTACTACGCCGACTTCTTCGGTCTCTCGGGGCGGCACGGAGCGGAGGTGGCTTCGCTCGTGAGGATCGAGGGGATCGATCACCTGAAGCGCGCCCTCGACCTGGGCAAGGGCGCCGTCTTCGTGACCGGACACATCGGAAGCTGGGACGTCGGGGGGGCCGCTCTCGCCTCGCTCGACGGTCTGCCGAGGTTCTCGGCGATCGTGGAGCCCGTGGAGGGGACAACCTCGAACTCGGCTGTCACGGCGATGCGGGAGGGGTTCGGCATCGGGGTGATTCCCATCGGGAGACCACTCGGTGTCTGGAAGGCGCTCAGGCGAAACGAGATTGTCTTCGTGCTCGCGGAGCGGCTCGTCGGCGCGGAGGGCGTCACGGTGGACTTCTTCGGGGCGAAGACGAAGCTCCCGAGAGGAGCGGCCTACATCGCGCTCAAGAGCGGCGCTCCGCTGGTGCCGGGCTTCTGCATTCGCGAGGCCGACGGGACCTACGTCGCGTACATCGAACCCCCGATCGAGCCCATCTCCGAGGGCGACTTCGAGACGGCGGTCATCGAGGGGACGCAGCGCGTCGCGCGCGTCCTCGAGAAGTACATCTCGCGATACCCGGATCAGTGGTGCATGCTTCAGAGGGTCTGGGAGAGCGGAGGGTAGCGGAGACATGAAGATCGGAATCGTGACACAGGCCTTCTATCCCTACCCCGGCGGTGTGAGCGAGCACGTCTACCACACGGCGCGCGTTCTGCGGCAGATGGGGCACGACGTCAGAGTCGTCACAACATCGTTCCCCGGCGATCCGCCGGACTGCGAAGCGATGGTCCGGAGGATCGGCCGCGCCGTATCGGTTCCCGTAAACGGCTCGTTCTGTCCTGTCGCCGTCTGCTCCCACATGAAGCGCGCCGTGCGGGCGATGCTCGACGCGGAGCGGTTCGATGTGCTCCATCTCCACGAGCCGCTCATGCCGACGCTCTGCCGCTCCGTTCTTTCGCAGGCCGAGGCGCCGGTCGTCGGTACGTTCCACGCGAGCAGCGACTCGCGCGTTGCGCATACGGTGGCCGGACGCGCGCTCGGCGGCCTCGCCGGGCGCCTCGCGAAACGGATCGCGGTCTCGAGGGCCGCCGAGGCGACGGCGTCGCAGTACACCGACGGCGAGTTCACGATCGTGCCGAACGGCGTCGACGTGGAACGATTCCGGGACGCGGAGCCGATCCGGAGGCTCAGGGACGGGCGCTTCAACATCCTCTTTGTCGGGCGGATGGAGCCACGGAAGGGTGCGAAGTTCCTCTTTCGCGCGCTGCCGGCGATTCTGCGCGAGGTGCCCGAGGCGCGGCTCGTCGTCGTCGGAGGAGGCCCGCTCTCCAGCTACTACCGGCGGTACGTTCCGAGGGAGTGCGAGCCGAATGTGCTCTTCGAGGGGTTCGTTCACGGTTCGATGCTGCCGAGGTACTACAGGACGGCGGACGTCTTCTGCTCTCCGGCGACCTACGGGGAGAGCTTCGGGATCGTTCTCTTGGAGGCGATGGCGGCCGGCGCGGCGATCGTCGCCTCGGACATCCCCGGTTACCGGGACGTGATCGGCACTGGCGAGCGGGGTATACTGGTGCCGCGGAAGTCGCCGGAGGCCATCGCCGACGCGATCGTCGGGCTCGCGCGCGACCCCGGCTTCCGCAACACGCTTTCGAGGAGGGGGCGCCGTGACGTCGAGCGCTACTCGTGGGATCGCGTCACGCGCGAGATTCTCGATGTCTATCGAACGGCCCTCGATCGCGAGGTCCCGGACGAGGGCAGGAGCGGGACCTCCGTCGAGCGCGAAAGGAGGGTGCGACAAGAGGCAGAGATCGTGGTTCGATGAAGCACGCGTATCCGTCTGACCCGGCGGGCGTCGGGAGCGCCCGATTCCGGGGAGGACAGCAGAGAGAGCTTTCCGGAGGCAGGGAGGAATGAGGACGAGCATCAAATCGTTCACCAAGGCGCAGGCCGCGAAGACGCTCTTGAACATGGTGCCACACATCTCCGTCGAGAATCTCGTACGCGCCACACACTTCGCCGAGAAACTGACGAGGGTCGAGAGAGATCGGGCAGTGATCCGGGGACTCAGGGATCTCTTCGAGCAGAGGCATCCGGCCATCATGATGGCGAAGGAGGTGATGGAGCGCCTCTCGCCCAACTGCCGCAGGAAGCTCATCAGCGACCTCTTCGTGAACGCCCTTCTCATCGGGACGGACACGCGCGAGATCGAGAAGCCGAAAAAGGAGGGCTTTCATCCCCCGCTCTTCCTCGTGATCAGCCCGACGATGCGATGCAACCTCCGTTGCCCGGGATGCTACGCCGGCGAGTACGAGCAGCATCAGGGCCTCTCGACGGAGCTCGTCGATCGCATCATCAGCGAGGCCAAGGCTATGGGGACCTACTTCATCGTCATGAGCGGCGGGGAGGTCTTCACGCGGCCCGATATGTACGACATCTGGAAGGAGCACGACGACGTCTACTTCCAGCTCTACACGAACGGCACTCTGATCGACGAAGAGGCCGCGCGGAAACTCGAGGAGTGCGGCAACGTCGCCCCGATGATCAGCCTCGAGGGCTTCCGGGAACGGACCGACGAGAGACGAGGCACCGGCACCTTTGACACCGTCATGCGGGCCATGGACCACCTCCGCGAAGCCGGGATCATGTTCGGCACGTCGTTCACCGAGACGCACGAGAACATGGAGGAGATCGCGAGCGATGAGCTTCTGGATCTCCTCATCGAGAAGGGATGTATGGTCGCCTGGTACTTCCAGTACATCCCGATCGGGCGGGAGCCCCACATCGAACTCATGCCGACGCCCGAGCAGCGCGACTGGCTCCGGCGCCGTCTCCTGGTTGTGCGGGAAGAGAAGCCGATCTTCATCGGGGATTTCTGGAATGACGGCTACTTCACCGAGGGGTGCATCGCGGCCGGCCGCGAGTACATCCACGTGAACGCGAACGGCGATGTGGAGCCATGTGTCTTCTGCCACTTCGCCGTCGACAACATCAGGGAGAAGTCGCTCAAGGAGGCGCTCTGCTCCGACTTCTTCAGGACGATCCGGAGCCAGCAGCCCTACAGGGAGAACTGCCTTACGCCGTGCATGCTGATCGATGAGCCGACGGTCCTCAGGGAGGCCGTCGCGAAGCACCACGCCCACCCGACCCACGAGGGCGCCGAGACGCTCGTCACGGCTCTCAAGGACGAGATCGACGAGTACGCTCGCGAGTATCGCGCCATCGCGGACGAGGTGTGGGAGAGAGAGTACAAGGAGAGGAACGAGAGAAGAGTGAAGTCCGCCAGATTCGCATAGCCGGCCCGGTTGGCCCACGGGTCTCCTCGGCCGGGCGGGCGTCCTGGGCGGTGGGTGGATGTGAAGCGAGAAGGAAAGGAAGGGGGATTCTGCGATGCTCGACAAGGCGGAGCTTGGCAGGAGGGTGAAGCTCGAGCGGCTCTCGAAGGGGATGACCCTGAAGCAGGTCGCCGATGCCTCGGGCATGTCACCGACGCACATATCAGAGATCGAGAGGGGCCGGACGTCCCCGACCGTGGGCGCGCTCCTCAAGATCGCGCACGCTCTTGGGAAGTCGGCGACGTACTTCGTCGAAGAAGAGGAGTTGCCGAGCGTCTCGGTCGTCAGAAAGCACGAGAGGAAGCAGCACTCCGTCAACGACTCGGGTCAGAGCGTCGCCAACATGGACTTCCTCACGAGCGGGATCCCGGCGGGGCGGCTTCGCGTCGTCGAGATCAGAGACCTCGAGGGGGGACAGCAGCTGGCTCCTCCGCACGAAGGTGAGGAGATCTTCCTCGTCGACTCCGGGCGCGTGCGCGTGACCGTCGGCGAGGCGCCGTTCGATCTCGAGGCCGGAGACTGCATCCAGTTCAAGGCGTCCGTCCCGCACAAGATCGAGCGTGTCGGGAACGAGAGGCCGAGGGTTCTCTGGATCACCGCCTCGGAGGGTCTGGTCTCTCCGTAGACGCACGCTCCCGACGGTGGACCCGCGTGGGCGCATCCTGCGTGGCTCGAACGCTGCAACAAGGGGGGCCGCTTGGCACCAGCAAGCACCCGGCCGGTGACGTACTCAAGCGGCCGGCTCATCGTGGTCGCGGCAACGCTCGTCGCGCTCATCGCGACGGGGTTCGCGCCCGCGCGTGCGGCCGACCGCTCGGCGGAAGGCCTCTCCCCGCAGGCGAGAGAGGCGCTCGACGCGCGCGGCTTCGTGGCCGTGCCGCAGACGGCAGGAGGCATGCGGGGGATCTACGAGGACGTGTCGGCGGCGGGCCTTCCGCCCTTCGTGACGACCGACTCGGTGCTCCTGACGACCCACAAGCTCCTCGATCGCATTCTCTACTCGATCGAGGACGCGTATGTCTACGATCTCCTCGAGGAGCTGTCGCGCGAGCTGGTGCGGCTGAGCGAAGAGCAGTACTACCTCGCCACCGACTCGCGCGTGAAAGAGGCGGCCCGCAGGAACAGCGCGTTCTTCGCCGTGGGGCTGAGTCTTCTCGACCCGGACTACTTCCCGTCCGAGATAGCGCTGGGACTCACCGAGCGGGAACTTGAGTTGATCGAAGAGGCGCGTGCCGTGTCGTTCTCACCCATCATGGGACCGACGCCGCTCGACGGCGTCGCCGGTCCGGGCGAGGACTACTCGGCGTACACCCCGACCGGACACTACGCCTCGAGCGACCGCATGGATCGCTTCTACCGGGCCGTCACATGGTACCGCCGGATGGCCTTCGCCCTGCCCGAAGGACGCGTCGAGGACCCGTCGCTCACCATTCAGGCGCTCCTCGTCGCCCGGGCGCTCGAGAGTGAGGCCGGGGTCTGGCTCGAACTCTGGGAACGCCTCCACGAGCCGCTGGCCTTCTTCGCGGGGGGCGCGGGTGATCCCACCGTGCGCGACTACATCGAGATGGCCGACGAGGTCTTCGGTGAGGAGTTCGAGATCGACGCACTGGCCGACGACGCGAAGCTCCTCGAGTTCATCGAGCACGTGTCGCAGGAGGCCCCGGCGCACTTCGAGACGCACCAGCTCAGAGGCATGCGCTTCCTCGCGCAGCGCTTCTATCCCGACGTGCCGATCTTCGATCGGCTCGCGGACCCCGAAGGGAGCGGGCTCGGTTCGACGATCGATGTGATGGCGCTTCTCGGCTCCAGGACGGCGAGGGAGGTCGCGGAGGAGAGAGACGCCTTCGGAAGCGAGAGCTACCGCCGCGGATTCGAGGAGATCGAGCTCGAGCTGGACGAGATGACCTACGACGAGTGGACGCGGGACCTCTCGTGGAGCTGGCTCCACTCCCTCGGGGCGATGCTCGCTGGCCCCCCCGAGGGCGCGCCGGCGTTCATGCAGACCTCCGCATGGGACGCGAAGGTCCTCTCGACGGCGTCGGCCTCGTGGGCATGTCTTCGCGACGGCTGCTTCGTGCCGTCCGCGGCCGCCGAGCTGGCCGGCGCGTCGGTCGCCGGCGCCGGGTTCATCGAGCCGTATCCGGAGCTCTACGCCAGGCTTCGGGAACTGCTCTACCAGGTCCGTGACCACCTCTGGAATCACTACCTCCTCGACGAGGACCTGAACGGGGCGATCCTGCGGTACTGCGAGTTTCTCACGACGCTCGAGCGGTGGTCGGTCTCCTACCTCGAAGGTGACACCGTCGCGCGCGTGCCGCCGGAGCTCACTGCCTACCACCGGACGCTCGTGACGATAGCCGACACTCCAGGTGTTCCCCGAGGAAGAACCACCGCGAGAGACGGCGCGTTCTTCGTCTCCGTGGCTCAGACGAACTTCGCGACGGGGAGCGATCTCCAGGTGGGCATCGGCCCGCCGGATCTCGTTCTTGCGCGCGTTCCTCTCGGCGGCGAGCCCGTGGTCTGCTCGGGCGGGGCGCTCTCGTTCTACGAGTTCGCGTCGTCGGGGGCGTCCGGGCCGACGGCTCGCGAGTGGGCCGCGCTCGTGCGAGACGGTGTCTACGACCGTCCCGAGTGGGCAAGTCGCTACCTCGTTCCCTGAGCCTGGTGAGCGGCGCTACTCGTGTCGGAAGGCCAAGACGGCGGCCACCGTGAAGGCGACCGCGAATCCCAGAAGCGCGAAGATCTGAGGCATGATCTGAGCCGCGGTGTATCCGCGGCTCACGATGTTGTGCATCGCGTCCATGCCCCAGCCCGTCGGGAGGAGGTGCCCGATGAGCTGGTAGGACCGGGGCGTGATCTCGAGCGGCCACCAGAGCCCGCCCATGGCGCACATGGTGAGGGCTGAGACGAGGGTGAAGCTCTCGGCCTGCCTTTCGGTTCGCGCCGTCGAACCGATGAGCACCGAGAGCCCGGCGACGGCGGCGACGTACGCGACCGTCACGAAGCCGAGCGCGACCGGCGCGTCGCCCCAATCGACGCCGAAGACGAACGCGCCGACCGCGATGAGGAACCACATCTGGAAGATCCCCACGAGGAACCGCCACGCGAAGTTCGCCCCGATGATCTCCGATCTCCTGATCGGGCACGTGAAGAGCCGCGCGAGCGTGCGCTCCCGCCGCTCACCGACGAGCGCGACCGAGGTGAAGAGCCCGTTCATGAGCACGAACATGAGCGCCATCGAGGGGGAGAAGTGGCTGAAGCCCATCTCGGGAACGTCGATCCGCGGGGGTCTTCCGAGCGTCTCCGCGGCGACCGAGATCGGGGGCCTCGACCACTGCTCCTCGATCGATCTCCGCGCCTCGGAGACGAGCCGGTCCGCCCGCGACGGGTCGAGACTCCTTCCGAGCGACTCGTAGGCGTCGGGTACGGCGGACTCGATCATCGTCTCGATGTTCAGGCGAGCGACGACGGCGTCGATCGACCTCCGCGTGGCCAGCGGGTTCATGCGTTCCGGGTTCCTGTGGAAGAGGAGCGTCGCGCTCTCGCCGGCCTCGAGCTTCGCCGAGAAGTCGCTCGGGATCACGAGGGCCGATGATCGTTCTCCCTCTGCCACGAGCCTCTCGGCGTCGGCCTCGTCCTCCTCGAGCGGAAGGAGGTCGATCTCGTCCGTCGCGGCGATCGCGTCCAGGAGCGACTGCCCGCGCGGCCCCTCGTCGAGGTTCTGGACGGTGAGCGCATAGCGGACGGGGCCGGAGTCCGCGCCGCCCCCGCCGCCGATCGCGAGGCTCATCACCACCGTGAAGACGAGCGGCATGAGCAGGAGCCAGAGAAAGGCCGCTCGGTCCGAGGCGAGGAGCCTCAGGTTGAGGGCGGCGATCTGCCAGATTCTCCGCATCACGTGACTCCTCGAGATGCCGGACCGCTCATTGTGTCTGCGCGCGGGCCAGGAGCGCGACCGCGAGGGCGAACGCGACCGCCGCGATGAGGCCCGTGATGAGCAGCGGCTGCGTGATCCCCTCGAACCCCGCATCGTACAGCACGAGCTGATTGAAGCCGCGCTGCGCCCAGTAGTTGAAGGTGAAGCGAGCGACCGGCTCGAGCTTCTCCGTGACCGGCCACATGCTGCCTCCGACGGCCGACATGACGAGGACGGCGATGGTGCCGACCTGCTCGGTCTGACGGCCGGTTCTCGTTGCCGCCGCGATCACCGTGGCGATCGCCGCAGCGCCGGCCGCGGTGACGAGCGCCATGACGACGACGGCCGTCGGCGAGCTTCCCCAACTGACGCCGAAGAGGAGCGCCGCGAGCGCGAGGAGCCCGAGGAGCTGGACGACCGCGAGGAGATAGGTTCCGAGGAGCTTCCCCGCGACGATTGAGGCGTCCGAGATCGGGGCGGACCGGAGGCGACCCAAGGTGCCCGCTTCGCGCTCCTCGTGCAGGCTCTTCGCGCTGCCGATCATCGTGAAGAGCAGGAAGAAGATCGCGAGCGATGGGGCGAAGTAGGAACGGACGTCTATCCTGCGGACCTCCTGGTCAGCGCTCTCGATCGCGATCGGCGGCTCGGACCATGCGTCGCGCATCCAGTCGAACATCCATCCGGCGAGCCCCAGGCGCTCCGCGTCGGTCATCGGCGCGTCGCCGTCGATCGTCTCGTAGATGCCGCGACCGAGGATCCCTCCAGCCGAGGCGAAGCCCGCGAACTGCTCGACCATCGATTCGGCGATCCCCGCCTTGATGGAACTCGCGGGGTCCTTGAGAACACGGATCTCGACCGGGTCGCCCCCGACCACGGCGTCGAGGATGCCGGGGGGCAGGGCGATCGCCGCCGACAGGCGGCCCGAGGAGACGGCCTCGCGGGCCTCTTCCTCGGTCGCGACCTCGGCCTCGAAGATGTCGATCCGGTTCAGGAGCGTCGCGGCGCCGTCCGCCAGGAGGCTGCCCTTCTCCGGACCCACGACCGCGAGCCTCACCTCGGAGATCCCCGAGTCACTCCCGAAGGCGAAACCCATGATCGCCGTGAGAACGACGGGCATGAGCAGCATGAGGACAAGGGTGTTCCTGTCCGCGAGCTTGATCCGAAGGTCCTTGAGTGCGATGTGGAGGGCTCTCATGCCTGCGCGTCGCTCTCCGTGCCGCCCTCGGGTTCCTCGAGGAACTTGCCGGTCATGTGGAGAAAGACACTCTCGAGGTTCGGTTCCGTCACATCGGCCGAGACGACGGTCGCGCCTCCGCGCGTGAGCACGTCGACGACGACCGGCAGGAGATTCGAGCCGGACATCGCGTTCACAACCACTCGGTCGTCGGTGTGGGTGAGGCGCTCGACGGGTTCGAGCTCCTCGATCTCACTCACGAGGCTCGTCGTGAGACCCTTCGCCGAGATGCGCACGAGATCGGTCGCTCCGATGCTCTCGATGAGCTCGCGCTTCGTGCCGACGGCGATGAGCCGCCCCACATCCATGATCCCGATGCGGTCACAGAGGAACTCCGCGCCTTCGAGGTAGTGCGTCGTGTAGAGGATCGTCAGGCCCTCTTCGTTCAGGGTCCGGACGAGTTCGAGGATGCTCCTCCTGGTCTGGGGATCGATGCCGACCGTCGGCTCGTCGAGGAAGAGCACGGTGGGGCGGTGGAGCAGCCCGATGGCGATGTTGATCCTGCGCTTCATCCCGCCTGAGAAGGTGTCGACTCTGCCGCCCGAGCGCTCGGTGAGGCCAACGACCTCCAGGAGTTCGTCGACGCGCGGCATGAGAACGCGGTCCGGGAGGCCGTACATGCGCCCCCAGAAGACAAGGTTGTCGCGGGCCGAGAGCGTTCCGTAGAGAGCGATCTCCTGCGGCACGACACCGATCTTCGACCGCGCGGCAAGCGAGTTGCGGACTACGTCGACGCCGCAGATTCTCGCGGTGCCCGACGTGGGGCGGACGAGGCACGAGAGAATCGAGATCGTCGTCGTCTTGCCTGCGCCGTTCGGGCCCAGGAAGCCGAAGACCTCTCCTTCGCGCACCGAGAACGAGACCGAGTCGACGGCCGTGACGCTTCCGTAGCGCTTCGTGAGGTTCTCGACTTCGATGACCGCGGCGTCGCGCATCGTGCTCCTCCCGTCGTCGGCCGGACCGCCGCAAGCGTGCGGGCGGCGCGTCGCGCACGAAGCCCGAAGACGCGGCTGCGCGGTTCGGTCCCGGCGCGTTCAGACGACCGATTGCTCCTGTGAGAAGGTACCTTCCGCGAAACGTCGCACGTTGAGGCGATCGATGTCAAGGTCGGGTTCCTCGCCGGCGATGAGCTGTGCGAGGAGCATGGAGACCTTGGGCGCGATCATGAACCCGTGGCCGCTGAAGCCGTTCGCCTGGTAGAAACCGCGGACGTTCTCGACGGGACCCAGGATGGGGAGCGCGTCGGGCGTCATGTCGTAGAGACCCGCCCACTGGCGGACGACCTTGACGCTCGCGAGCGCTGGCATGAGGTGTTCCAGCTTCCAGGACATGGCCTCGAGGAAGTCGAGGCTCGAGGTTTCGTTGAAGCCCGCCGGCTCGTCGGGGTCGGCGAATCCGCCGAGGACCGAGCCGTGCTTCACCTGGCGGAAGTAGACACCGAGGCTGAAGGAGATGATCATCGGATCGAGGAACCGCTCCAGCGGTTCGGTCACGAGGATCTCACGGCGGAACGGCGTGATCGGCAGCTCGACACCCACCGTGGCCGCGAGCGGGACGGAGTGGCTCCCCGCGGCGTTCACGACGCGACGCGACGCGATGACGCCCTCCGGTGTCTCCACGCCGGTGACGGCGCCGTCTGTGGCGAGCACCCTGATCGCCGGCGTGAAGAGCTCGATCTCGACGCCGAGGCGTTTGGCCGCCTCGGCGTAGGCCTGCGTGGCCAGGAACGGATTCGCGCTGCCGTCGGAGGGGCACCAGGTCGCCATGAGCACGCCGTCGGTGTTGAGTCCGGGCACCACTCGATCGCGGATCTCGGCCGGCGTGAGAGTCTCGACGTCGAGCCCGAGGTTCCTCTCGAGCGCGACGTTCTTCTCGAACTGCTCGACCTCGTTCTCTTCGTAGGCGAGGACCAGGTAACCGCCCTGGAGAAACTCGATGTCGGCATCCAGTTCCTCTTCGAGGTTCGCGAACTCCCGCACGCTCTCGATCGCGAGCTCGGTGTTCGGCCCCGTGCTCCACTGCTGGCGGATCCCGCCACCGCAGCGACCGGTCGCGCCGCTCGAGAGGTACTCGGCCTCGAGGAGCACGACGTCGTTCATGCCGTGCTTCCGCGCGAGGTAGTAGGCGATCGACGCGCCGACGATACCTCCGCCAATGATGACGCAGTCAGCGGTTTTCTTCATCGTGCTCGCTCGAGAGAGTGCCGATCTCGACGGGTCTCACCGGTGGCCGCGACTTCGGCAGGGCGATCTCCGAAACGCCCGCGCCCGTCTCTTCGGCGATGATGCCGGCGATGAGCCTCATGCAGGTCCGTCCCTGACACGGTCCCATGCCGCAGCGCAGGACCCGCTTGATCTCCTCGGTTGTCGTGAGCCCCGACTCGATCGCCCTGACGATCTGGCCGTAGGTCACGTCCTCGCATCTGCAGATGACGACGTCGTCCTTCACCTCGAGGGATCCTTCCTTCTGAAGTGCCGGACCTCCATGATCCGGCTCTTCGGGATCTCAATGGTCACGATCGGCGTACGGTCGAGCGCCTTGGACGACAGCACCCTCGTCACGCGCGCGTCGCAGACCGGCTCGCCTCCTCGATCGAGCGCCGTCACGATCTCGCCCTCTCTCGGAAGGGGCCGGTACTCGTAGGGCAGCATCACCGCGCCGCTCTCGCCCGCGGCGCTTGCGTCGATCACGAAGATCGCGAGCCCCGGACAGGCGCTGATGCAGAGACCGCAGCCGTTGCAGCGCTCGTGGTCGACGGACGGGATGTCGTTGATGTCTCCATCGATCGTGATCGCGCCTCTCGGGCAGGCATCGACGCAGGGATTGCAGGGGATCCTCTCGACGCACTCGACGACGACGACGGGTCCCTTCGCCGCGCGATCCGCAGGCGGGGTCTGCCCCTCGATCTCCTCCGGTGTGAGGATGCCGTCTCGTCGGTGGTTCATCGTTCCCCCGCTTCGTCGTCCCGCCTGCGGTCGAACATGATCCCCTTGCCGATCCGCGGCTTCTCGCCGAACGGGCCCGCGCGCAGCAGCCGGAGATCCTCGCGCGCCCCTGCCTTCATCGCGACGATGCGTTCGCGCCCGGCTCGAGGGAGGAGGCGCCCCGCCGCTGCGAGGCCCGCGAGCCGCCCTTCGAGCATCGCCGTCGAGGCTTCCTCGATCCCCGACGCGTCGCCCGCGATGAAGACGCCGGGCACGGTGGTCGCGAGGTCGGCGTCGTGCGCCGCGACTCTCCCGCCGAGTTCGGAGACGTAGCTCTCCTCGCAGCCTCGCTGGAAGGCAAGCTCGCAGTTCGGCGTGAGGCCTACGGCGAGGCAGATCGTGTCGACATCGAGCGTCTCCTCGGTGCCCTCGACCGGCTGCCAGCGTTCGTCGACCCGCGAGATCGTCGCGCCCTCGACGCGCTCGTCACCGAGGGCGCGCAGGACGGTGTGTGACGTCAGGATCGGCACGCCGGCGCGACGGATCTTCGCGGCGTGAACGTGGTACCCGCCGACCTCGGGCGAGGCCTCGATGACGGCCGCGACGTCGGCACCCGCCTGGAGGAGCTGATAGCTCACGATGAGGCCGATGTTGCCGGCGCCGATCATGAGGACGCGCTCTCCCGGAACGACGCCGGAGACGTTCATGAGGGTCTGCACGGCGCCGGCGCCGTAGACGCCGGGGAGGTCGCAGTTCTCGAAGGCGAGCATGTTCTCGGAGGCGCCGGTCGCGAGGATGACGCAGTCGGCCGAGAGACGGAAGTGGCGCCCGTCCCGGAGCAGCGAGAGCGTGCCGTCGGCGTAGTGCCCGAGGACAGTCGTGCCGAGGAGGAGGCTGGCGGGGAGACTCTCGAGTTCCGTCAGCAACTCCCGGCCGATGTCGATCCCCCGCGTCCTCGCGTAGTGGTCGCGGGAACCGAAGAACATGTGCGTCTGCTTGATCAGCTGCCCGCCGGCGACGTCGTTCTCGTCGATCACGGTCGACTCGACCCCGAGCCGCCCGGCCGCGATCGCGGCGGAGAGGCCGGCCGGCCCGGCGCCGACGACCGCGAGAGACACGTGGCCGAGATCCTCGGTCGCGGGCCGCGGCTCCCGGACCCCCTCCGGAGCCCGTCGCAGGATCGTGCCGCGACCCCGCTGGGTCGTGATCCGCATTCCGTCCCGGAGCGGCGTGACGCATGTCATGACGTTCGGGGTCCCGTCGACCGTCATGAGGCAGGAGGAGCAGCGACCGATCGCACAGAAGAAGCCGCGAGGTCTCCCGAGCGCGATGCTTCGCCGGAGGACGCGGGTGCCCTCCGCGTGCAGGGCCGCGGCGATCGTATCGCCCTCGTATCCCTTGAGGCGGCGGCCGTCCAGCTCGAACTCGATCTCGCGTCCTCTCTCGAATTCGAGGATCGGATGCTCGGAGATGCGCAACGGCGGTCGCTCCTTCCACCCGTTCCGCGACCGTGCGGGCGGATCGTCGGCGAACGGGGATCCGGGCGGTGAATCGTGTTGCCGGGCGAAGCGCGCCCGGCTAAGATGGAAGCGGCGATCCGGCGCCGCGCCACGCGCGGCGCGGTCGATCTAGTACGATAGCACTCCGTTCTTGAGTGGACAACCACAATTCTCGGTTCAGAGCGTCGTCGCGCGGTGCGGCGGTGGCTCGGGGAGTTGGCGGGTGGCGGTTCGGCCGACGGTACTGACGATCGCGGGCTCGGATCCGAGCGGAGGCGCGGGGGTCCAGGCGGACCTCAAGACCATGTGCGCTTTCGGCGTCTACGGCATGGCCGCGGTGACGTCGATCACGGTCCAGAACACACTCGAGGTCCGAAGGTCTCACGTTCTGCCGGCCGACCTCGTCGCCGACGAGATCGACGCCGTTCTCACCGACATTCCGGCGGACGCGGCGAAGACCGGAATGCTCGCGACGGCCGGCATCATCGATCGCGTTGCGGAACGCGTGAAGGCACACGGGCTCGGGAAGCTTGTCGTCGACCCCGTCATGCGCGCCGCCAGCGGGGCCTCGCTCATCGACGCCGACGCGGTGTCCGTTCTGCGCGAGTCGCTCCTTCCTCTGGCGCTCGTCGTGACGCCGAACGTCCCCGAGGCCGAGGCGCTGACCGGCATCGCGATCGAGACTGATGCGGACGCCGAACGGGCCGCGCGCGCGCTCTACGACTCGACGGGCGCTGCGGCGCTCGTGAAAGGCGGCCACAGGCTCGGCGAGAGTCTCGCAACCGACATCCTCTTCGACGGGTCCAACCTCTTGACCTTCGCGGCGCCGAAGATCGACGGCGGCGACCGGCACGGAACCGGGTGCACGCTCTCGGCCGCGATCGCATCCGCGCTCGCGCTCGGGAACGATCTCGCGCGTTCCGTGGCGCTGGCGAAGGACTACACGCACGCAGCGATCGTGGCATCGTTCGAGCCCGGAAAGGGAAGCCCCGTGCTCGACCATCTCGTGCCTCTCGGCGATCGAAGTGGGAGGGCATCGTGAAGCACGTCTTCGGACCCGTGCCGTCTCGCAGGCTGGGTCTCTCGCTCGGTGTCGACATCATCGTACCGAAGACCTGCACGATGGACTGCGTCTACTGCGAGCTGGGGCCCACGACGAACCGGACGGTCGAGAGAGCGTGCTACGTCGACGTCGATGAGGTCGCCCGGGAACTCGAGGAGAGGCTCCGGGAGCATCCGGCCGTCGACTTCGTCACGCTCTCGGGCTCGGGCGAGCCAACCCTGAACGCCGACTTCCGGCGGGCGGTCACCGCGATCCGGGCGCTCACCGACGCTCCCGTCGCCGTTCTCACGAACGGCAGCCTCGTAACCGACCCGGACGTGAGGGCCGGTCTTGCGCTCGTCGACGTTGTGGCTCCATCGGTGGACGCCGTGAGTCCCGGGGCCTTCGAGGCCGTGAACCGGCCGGATCCGGCCCTCGATCCGCGCGAGATCATCGACGCCCTCGCGGCGTTCGGGAAGGACTTCCGTGGGCAGCTCTGGCTCGAGACGGTCCTCGTCGCAGGAATGAACGACGACTCAGATGAGCTCCGCAGGATCCGCGATGCGATCGAACGCATCGCCCCGGACCGCGTTCACGTCAACACTGTCGTCCGCCCGCCGGCCGACTCCTCCGCGATGCCCCTCAGTCCTGCGGCCCTCCGGAGCGCTGCCGCGCGTCTCGGGCCTCTGGCGTGCGTGATCGCGCCGACGAGTGTGACCGCCGCGCCGCCGCTCGGGGAGGAGGGGGATCTGGTTGTGGCCATGGCGGAGCGGAGACCGGTGACGGTCTCCGACGTCGCGAGGTCGCTCGGGTCGAGCCAGGCGCACGCCGCGAAGATTCTCGGACGGCTGCTGGATGAGGACCGGATTAGGGTTGTCACACACGACAGAAAGCAGTACTATAGGGCCTGAGCGAGGAGAGGAGCGACCGGCGGTGAAGCTGTCCATCAAAGGTTTCGACCCGATGTCCCTCATTGACTGGGACGGCATGGTCGCGACGACTGTCTACCTCCCCGGCTGCAACTTCCGCTGCCCCTATTGCCACAATGCCGGCATCGTCCTCACACCGGACCACTACGAGAGCATCGAGCTTTCGGACATCCTCTCGTATCTCACAGAGCACAATGATTTCCTCGACGGCGTGTGCATCACGGGCGGGGAACCCTGCCTGCACAAGGGGCTTCCCGAGCTCATCGAGAAGTTCCGCGAGACGGGCATGCGCGTCAAGCTCGACACGAACGGCTCCTTCCCGGACATGGTCGCTTCGCTCATCGACGACGAGCTCATCGACTACGTCGCGATGGACGTGAAGGCGCCGCTCGAGTTCGCCGCCTACTCCGAGAGCGCGAGGATCGCCGATCGCCGGACGCTCGAGCGCATCAAGGACACCGTCGATCTCCTGATGTCGGACCGAGTCGACTACGAGTTCCGCACCACCGTCGTTCCGGCGCTCCATCGCGCCGGCGACCTCGAGCGCATCGCCGAGCAGCTCAGGGGAGCCCGGCGATACGTTCTGCAGTCGTACATCCCCCACGACACGCTCGATCCGGAGTTCATGGACGAGACTCCCTATAACGCCGAGCGGATCGGCGAGTTCCGGAAGCTGATCGCGCCGATGTTCGAGGAGTGCATCGTCAGGGGCTCCTGACGAGCGTTCGATCCCCCAGGAGAGCCGTTCACCGTCTGTCGCGACGCCTGCCTCTGCGCCGTGGATCCCGCGGTCCCGGCAGGAGCGTCCATCGCGAGTACATCCTGTCGCGGAGCTCCTGCACGGTTCCGCCCTCGGACCCGCCCGGCGGCTCAAGCGTCCGGCCTCGACCGAGGAGGAGTGGAACCGCGTAGAGCGAGGCGGCCAGCAGCGGCGCGTGGATCCACCCCTCCACGAAGAGACCCGGCACGGCGACGACGAGACCCGCGACGGCGACCGTCCAGTGAAGGACGCGGTTGGACTCGGGCCACGCGGTGTTCTCAAGCGCAAGCGCGACGAGAAGGGTCGGAGGGAGCAGCACACCGAGCGGAGAGAAGACGAGGATCGGATACTCGCCGGAGTAGCCCGGATAGGCGAAGCCGAAGAGGCCGAGGCCCGCCATCACGACGAGCCGGACGCGCGGGGTCCTCGCGAAGACGAAGGCATTCCGCGGTCGCACCGTGTCGATGACGAAGAGGGCAGCGACCGCCGCGGCGACCAGGGCCCACGGAAGGAGACGGCGCTCGGTCGCGAGCGCGAGGGCGGTCGTCGCGAAGGCGGCCGCGAGGTAGGCGTCGATCGCACGCGTCATGCCGCGTCGGTGTCCCCAGTAGACGCCGGCAAGAACCGTCAGAACGAGATGGTGGAGCGCGGCCAGTCCGAGGAAACGAAGCGCCACGCCTCTCGCGATCTCCGGGGTCATGGACTCGGTTCCTCCGTTCCGTCAGGCGGCGCCGCGCTCTCGCCCGTCAGCGGCCTTCCGCCCTCTCGGCCTGCTTGACGAGGTACTCCTCGAAGCGGATCCAGAACGGGTCCGTCTCCGGGTGCTTGAGCGGGTGCTCGCCGTTCTCGTCGACGACCCTGACGCCGGCCGAGGAGGGGAGGAGCTCGCCGACGACCGAGGCGGGAATTTCCTCGGCGGCGAGCGCCGCGAGGACGCCGTCGACCGCGTCCGGCCTGGCGGTCGCGACGAGCGTTCCCTCGCTGATCGCGCTCATCGGATCGATGTCGAAGACCGCGCACGTCTTCTCGACGATCTCCTGCCGCACGATCCGTTCCTTCTCGACGAGGAGGCCGTGCCCGGAGGCGCGGGCCATCTCGAAGAGCGCCCCCCAGATTCCGCACTCAGTGGCGTCGTGCATGGCCGTGACGCCGCCCGCCGCCGCGCAGATCGCCGCGTCCCGGACGACCGACATCTGATAGAAGACACCGGCCGCTTCGTCTGCCGCCGCCTCGTCGTGCGCCTCCGCGACGAACTCGGGGAACTGCACGGCCATGAGTCCCGTCGCCTCGATCGCCGGACCCTTCGTGATGATGATGCGGTCGCCCTCGCTGGAGCGACGGGGGTCGATGAGCCGATCGCGGGCGCCGGTGCCGACGACGACCGCGCCTCCGACCATCGGGTAGTTGCAGCCGGCGTACCTTGCCGTGTGGCCTCCGATCACCGCGATCCCGAGCCTCTCGGCCTCGAGATGGACGGTGTCCCATATCGTCGTGAGCGTTCGCTCGTCCATCTCCGGCGGCAGGTTCAGGTCGACCATGAGGAAGCGCGGCGGGATGCCGCTGACGGCGACGTCGCTCGCGACGATGTGGAGCGCGAACCAGGCCGCCCGCTTCCAGCCCAGCGCCGGAGCGATGAAGAACGGATCGGCCGAGGCCACGAGAACGTCGTCGCCGATCGCGATCGCGCCGAAGTCGACGCCGTGCGTCGGGCCGATGATGACGTCGTCGTCGCGCGCGCCGAGCCTCGGGAAGATCACCTCGTCGAAGAACCCGGGCGTTACCTTGCCGAGTTTGGGAAGAGCCTTCTCCATGGTCGCGTCCTTCCTCCTCTTCCGGTCCCTCGGGCCGACGGTTCTCACCAGAGACCGCGGGGCCCCAGGAAGTGCCTGTCGATGGCGCCTCGATGCGTCGTGAACGCTATCTCGTCGGGGAGCGCATCGGCGGCGAAGAACCGCGCCTCCGATGCATCGTCTCCCGCCCGGAGCTCGCCGCCGGCCTTCGTGGCCGAGAAGACCACGGCAACGACCGGCGTGCGCGGATCCTCGGTGGTCGCCCACGTCTCGAGGACGCCGGTGATCTCGATCTCGATTCCCGTCTCCTCGAGGACCTCACGTCGCGCGCTCTCCGCGGGCGCCTCGCCGCTCTCGATGAAGCCAGACGGGAGGCACCACATCCCTTCGGCGGGCGGATACCGACGCCTGACCAGAAGCAGCCGCCCGTCGTCCTCGACGAGCGAGCACGTCACGGGAGCGGGCGAGAGGTAGAGGACGTAGCGGCACGAGCGACAGCGGAGTCGTCGGTGCCCGCGCACCTCCTCCTCACCGAGCTCGGCTCCACAGCGGGGACAGAATCTGAGAGCGTCGTAGTTTCTCTGGGTGTCGATCTTGTCCATCGATCGGAGCTCCTTCAGGCGTAGCCGGGGCCGGCGGAACGGCCGACGGAGGTGACGAGACGGGCCAGGGCCGCCTGCGGATCGGGGGCGTGACAGACGCACGAGATGACCGCGACATGATCCGCGCCGGCGCGGATGACGGACGGCGCGTTCTCCGCGTCGATGCCGCCGATCGCCACCGTTGGGGTTCCGGGAACGACGGCCGCGACCTCCGCGAGACCCGCGAGTCCTATGGCGGCGGCGGCGTCGGGTTTCGTCTCGGTGGCGAAGACCGGGCCGATCCCGAGGTAGTCGGCCCCTCCGGCGGCCGCCCGCCTTGCCTCGCCCGCCGTCGAAACGGAGACGCCGACGATGAGATCGGGGGATGCGGCTCTGGCGCGCGAGGGGTCGTCGTCGCCCTGACCGAGGTGCACGCCGTCGGCGCCCGAGGCGATGGCGACGTCGATCGCGTCGTTGATGATGAGGAGCGTCGGTGTTCCTTCGGTGACGGCCCGGAGGGCGCGCGCCAGCCCGGCCAGTTGCAAGGGCGCGAGGGTCTTCTCCCGGAGCTGGATCGCTCCGACGCCGAGACGGACGGCCGCGTGGGCGAGCGTTACGTGTGGCACGACCGGACGTGTCAGAACAAGATAGACGCCGGGTTTCCCGGCAAGCGCTCTCGCGGAGGCGCTGTCCATCTTCGAGGCTCCTCGCGTCGCGGTCACGGACGACGCGACGCAGGACACGAAAAAGGGCCCACCACACCGAAACACAGGGGCCCACGACGTCGCGCGTATTCCGGATCGCTTCCCTACGCTGGCATTACCCAGATCAGGTCCAGGGGTCTTGCTCTCAGGCCGGTGTGGCCACCCCCAACGATGCCGGTCCTCGCTCGCCCGCTCGCGCGGGACGCTTGAGCGAGGCTTTCGTTTCGTATACGGTACCAGAGGGTCTGCCCGGGAGTCAAGCGCGGGCGGGACGTGCCACCTGACGAGGCGCCGCCCGGGACCCGGCGGCGCCGACGGAAGCGAATGGGAGCCGACCATGCGATTTACGGCCTACGGCGCCGCGAGAAACGTGACCGGATCGAAGCACCTGCTCGAAGTCGGGGGAGTCCGGGTTCTTCTCGACTGCGGGCTCTACCAGGGTCGACGCGCCGAGAGCGAGCGTAGGAACAGGAACCTCCCGTTCGAGCCGTCCTCGATCGACGCCGTGCTCCTCACACACGCGCACATCGATCACTGCGGGAGCCTGCCCACGCTCGTCAAGAACGGTTTCACGGGCCCCATCTATGCGACGCACGCCACAACCGACCTCTGCGCGATCCTGCTGCGCGACTCCGCCTACGTTCAGCGACACGATCTCGAGTATCTGAACAGGAGAAGGCGACGGAGGGGTGAGATTCCGCTCGAGCCGACATACGACGAGGACGACGTCGACGAGACGCTCGGGCAGTTCGTGGGCGTCGACTACGGCTCGCGCGTTCGCGTCGCGCACGGCGTCGAGGTGATCTACCGGGACGCCGGTCACATTCTCGGATCCGCGATCCTCGAGATCGACGCGAGCGAACGCGGCTGCCGTCGGAAGATCGTCTTCACCGGAGACCTCGGAAGAAAGGACATGCCAATTCTCAGGGATCCCCACCAGCCGGCGGAGGCCGATGTCCTCGTGACCGAGAGCACCTACGGCGCCCGCGTCCACGAACCGATGGATCACGTGTCGGACAGGCTCGCGTCGTTCGTCGGTGATGTCGCGCGCCGACGCGGAAAGATCGTGATTCCCTCGTTCGCGGTGGGCAGGACGCAGCGCGTGGTCTACGAGCTTCACGGACTCATGAGGGCAGGCCGCATCCCCGAGATGCCGGTCTACGTGGATAGCCCGCTGGCCGTTCGGGCGACCGAGATCTTCCGCAGGCATCCGGAGTGCTTCGACTCCGAGATGAACGCGCTGCTCGCGAGGAACGACGACCCACTGGGTTTCTCCCGCATCACGTACATCAAGGACGTCACCGACTCGAAGAGCCTCAACCGGAAGCGAGGCCCCATGATCATCATCTCGGCCTCCGGCATGTGCGAGGCGGGCAGGGTCCTGCATCATCTCAAGAACACCGTCACGAAGCGCAGAAACGGCGTCATGATCGTGGGTTACCAGTCCGCGCACACACTCGGCCGGAGGATCGCGGAGGGGCAGCGGACCGTCAGAATCTTCGGCGACGTCTACCCCCTCCGCGCTCGTGTCGCGGTCTTCGACGAGTTCAGCTCGCACGCCGACCGGGACGCGCTCCTCGGGTTCGCCGAGGGAATGCGCCGCCCTCCGAGGCGGACCTTCGTCGTGCACGGGAGTCCCGAAGCCGCCGTCGCGTACGTGAGACTCATGAGCGAGCACGGCTTCGAGAACGTCACGGCGCCGCTCGACGGAGAGACGGCGCAGTTGTGAGGCGCCTCCCTCATCGCGCGCGACGCACGACGACATGATCGGGGACGACGAACGAACGTACGCGCGTGTCATCGCGTGTCGACGTTTTCGTTCGATCGCGTTCACGGACACGACGTCGTCACGCACACTCGGTGACGCGCGCGAAGAAAGCGAGATGGCGTGTTCGCATGATCGGCTGTCACTTTTCGCTTGACACCTTTTCAGGTTGCGCTTATATCTGGCGCGACGGAGCGATGTTGTCTGCCTTGACGCGTTCTGTTGCGATCGATGACGGTACTCGCTGACATCGTCGTGCCGACCGTCGGTCGCTGGTGGCGCGGCCTCCGTGCCGACCGGAGGAGCGGTCGGAGCCGCGCGAGAGGAAGTCAAGTCGGCCAGTCACCCTTCGCGAATGGGCGCGGAGGGACGAAGGAGGTGAAAGGCTGATGGCGGTCAAGAAGGCCAGGAAGCCTGCGAAGAAGAAGGTGACCAAGAAGAAGGTCACCAAGAGGAAGCCGGCGAAGAAGAAGGTCGTGAAGAAGAAGACGGCCAAGAGGAAGCCGGCGAAGAAGAAGGTCGTGAAGAAGAAGACGGCCAAGAAGAAGGTCGTGAAGAAGAAGAAGACGACCAAGAGGAAGCCGGCGAAGAAGAAGGTCGTGCGCAAGAAGAAGACGGCCAAGAGGAAGCCGGCGAAGAAGAAGGTCGTCCGCAAGAAGAAGAAGGTCGTGCGCAAGAAGAAGACGGCCAAGAGGAAGCCGGCGAAGAAGAAGGTCGTGAAGAAGAAGACGGCCAAGAGGAAGCCGGCGAAGAAGAAGGTCGTGAAGAAGAAGACGGCCAAGAGGAAGCCGGCCAAGAAGAAGGTCGTGAAGAAGAAGACGGCCAAGAGGAAGCCGGCCAAGAGGAAGGTCGTCCGCAAGAAGAAGACGACCAAGAGGAAGAAGTAGGAGAGCCGAACCGGCTCTTATCAGAAGAGAGCGGAGCACGGGTGATCCGTGCTCCGCTTCTCTTTGGTGGTAGCGCCAACGGGAATCGAACCCGTGTTACCGGCTTGAGAGGCCGGCGTCCTAACCGCTAGACGATGGCGCCGATCTTCCATGGTTGGGGAGGGAGGATTCGAACCCCCGCTGGCGGATCCAGAGTCCGCTGTCCTGCCACTAGACGACTCCCCAGCGCTATTCGTGAGCGAGGTGTCTGGCTCTCTCGATGCGGTCGAGGACCGTGTCCCTGCCGAGAAGGGAGAGCGTCTCGAAGATGCCGGGACTGACTCTGTCCCCCGTGACCGCGACCCTGAGAGGCTGGACGATCTTCCCGAGTTTGACTCCTGCTGCTTCGGCGTATTCCCTCACGAGCACTTCGAGGGTCTCGACGTCGAACCCGGGCGCATCCTCGAATACCCCGCAAAGCCCGGCCAGGATCTCTTCCACGCCGGGCTTCGCGAGCACTTCGCTCACAGCAATATTAGCATACTCGACATCCTCCGCAAGGAAAAAGCCGGCGTACTTCTCGAAGTCGTCGAGCGTCTTGAGCCTGTCCCCGACAGCTTCGACGACGCTCTCGAGCCAGTCGCGTCTCGCTGCCGCCGCGTCCTCTCGGAGGAGCCCGGACGCCGTCAGTCGGGGGATCAGTCGTTCGGTCCTCTCCCGGACCGAGAGCCTCCTGATCCACTGGGCGTTCATCCAGGCGAGCTTGTCGTCATCGAACGCCGCTGCCTTGCGGCTCACCTTCGAGACGTCGAAGAGCCTGACCAGCTCCTCGAGCGTGAAGAACTCCTGCGAGTCGTCGTACGACCAGCCGAGAAGCGCCATCGCGTTCACGAGCGCCTCGGGAACGTAGCCCCTCCGCCGGTACTCGCCGATCGCGACCGCCCCGCGCCGCTTCGAGAGGACCTGTCGGTCGGGCGCGAGAACGAGAGGCAGGTGGCCGTAGGCGGGAGGTTCGTGACCCAGCGCCCTGAAGATGAGTATCTGCTTCGGGGTGTTCGAGAGGTGGTCGCTGCCCCTCACGACGTGCGTGATCCCCATTTCGAGGTCGTCGACCACCACAACGAAGTTGTAGGTCGGTGTTCCGTCCGAACGGGCGATGACGAGGTCGTCGAGCTCCGCGTTCTCTACCTCGACCGGGCCGAGGATCATGTCGTCGAACGCCGTGGACCCGTCCGGCACCCTGAACCTGATGACCGACGGCCTGCCTTCGGACTCGAGCTTCTCCCGCTCGGACTCCGAGAGCGACCGGCACCGTCCGTCGTAGCGCCACTCCTTGCCTTCCGAGGGAGCACGGCTCCGGCGCTCTTCGAGATCTTCCGGGCTGCAGTAGCAGCGGTAGGCGAATCCCGCATCGAGGAGCGACTCGATCCGCGGCGCGTACGTCTCCGTCCGCTCCGACTGGAAGTACGGGCCCGCGCTGCCTCCGACCTCGGGCCCCTCGTCCCAGTCGAGGCCGAGCCACCTGAGGTCCTCGACGATCGCGTCGAGGTACTCCCCTGTGGACCTGGCGCGGTCGGTGTCCTCGATGCGCAGGATGAACGTTCCGTCCTCGTGGCGAGCCAGGAGCCAGTTGTAGAGCGCTGTCCGGGCGCCGCCGATGTGAAGGAAGCCCGTCGGGCTCGGCGCGAATCTGACTCTCGGTCCCATGCTCCTCCCTCCCCGGGCCGCGCGGCCGCGTGAGCCCCACACTCTAGCAGTGGGCGCGACGCCGTGTCAACCTGGGCCGGGTCTTGATCTGAGGCGCTCGGGCCGGTAGAATACCGCGGCAAGACGTGATCGATCGACCTTTCACCTGCCGAGAGGGGTGACGGGGATGCCGACGACCGAATCCGGCCGGCCTATGGATTTCGTGCGAGCCATCGTTGAGGAGGACAACGGCACCGGGCGGTTCGGGGGGCGCGTCCACACGCGCTTCCCGCCCGAGCCGAACGGCTATCTGCACATCGGGCACGCCAAGGCGATCCACCTGAACTTCAGCATCGCGGAGGAGTACGGCGGACTCTGCAACCTCAGGTTCGACGACACGAACCCCTGCACCGAGGAGACCGAGTACGTCGACCAGATCCAGAGCGACATCCGCTGGCTCGGCTACGACTGGGGGAACCGCCTCTTCTACGCATCGGACTACTTCGACAGGCTCTACGACTACGCGGTCGATCTGATCAAGCTCGGGAAGGCCTACGTCTGCGATCTTGCTCCCGAGGAGGTCAAGGAGTACCGGGGCACTCTGACGGAGCCCGGGAGGGAGAGCCCCTCTCGCGACCGGAGCGTCGAGGAAAACCTGGATCTCTTCGCCCGAATGCGCGCCGGTGAGTTCCCGGACGGCGCACGGACCCTTCGCGCGAAGATCGACATGTCATCTCCGAACACCAACATGCGGGATCCGGTGATGTACCGCATCATCCATGCCTCGCACCACCGCACCGGCGACGAGTGGTGCATCTACCCGATGTACGATTTCACGCACTGTCTCTCCGACTCGATCGAGGGCATCACGCACTCGAACTGCTCGATCGAGTTCGAGAACCACCGCCCGCTCTACGACTGGTTTCTCGACGAGCTCGACGTCTTCCATCCGAGGCAGACGGAGTTCGCGCGGCTCAACATCTCACGGACCGTCCTGAGCAAGCGCCGGCTGCTCCAGCTCGTGAACGAGGGCCACGTACGCGGGTGGGACGACCCGAGGATGCCCACGCTCGCCGGCCTTCGCCGTCGCGGATACACGCCGGAGGCCATCAAGGAGTTTCTCAACCGGGTCGGCGTGGCCAAGAGCGCGACGACGGTCGACGTCGCCCTCCTCGAACACTGTCTCCGCGAGGACCTGAACGCGCGGGCGCTCCGCGTGATGGCCGTGCTCGATCCGCTCCGGGTCGTTATCGAGAACTACCCGGAAGACCGTACCGAGGAGCTCGAGGCAGTCAACAACCCCGAGGATGCGGCAGCCGGATCGAGGCGGCTGCCGTTCTCGCGCGAGATCCTGATCGAGCGCGGCGACTTCAGGGAGGACCCTCCGAAGAAGTTCTTCAGGCTGGCGCCGGGACGCGAGGTACGACTGAAGCACGCGTACCTCGTGACCTGCGAGGAAGTCGTCCGCGATCCCGCGACAGGCGAGGTCTCGGAACTCCGCTGTCGCTACGACCCGGAGTCGCGAGGCGGGGAGGCACCCGATGGCAGGAAGGTCAGGGGTACGCTGCACTGGGTCTCGGCGCGGCACGCGCTCGATGCCGAGGTGCGCCTCTTCGATCACCTTCTCCTCGACGTGCCTGCCGGCGCGGAGGAGAGCGAAGAGGAGGGCGAGAAGGTCGATGCGGCCTCTCTGCTGAATCCGGACTCCCTCGAGGTGCTTCCGTCCTCCAAGGTGGAGCCGAGCCTGGCTGAAGCGCGGCCCGAAACACCCTATCAGTTCCTTCGTAAGGGGTACTTCTGCGCCGACTCCGTTGACTCGCGGCCCGGCCGGCTTGTGTTCAACAGATCCGTGTCACTCCGGGACACCTGGGCCAAGATCGAGAAGGCCCAGCGTGCATCTCCCTGACCGCGACGCACGCGGGAGGTCGAGATGTCCGGGGGCCACGGAGAGAGCGAGGGATACGCGATGCGAACGCGAACGCTCACGGCGCTCATCGCCGCGGCACTCGTGCTGATCTCGTGTGGACTCGTGGCCACCGACTTCCTCCACGGGCCGGGTGACGCCTTCGCGCATGCGGAGGAGACCGGCGCCTCAGAGGACGCGCAGGAGACGACGGCAGCGACGCCCGATACGGTCGACTCCGACGCCGGCGCGCGGAAGACCGACCGGCCGGACTCGGTCCGCGCGGCGCCTCGCACGGACGGGGAGCTCGTGGTCATGAGGGCCTACATCTGCAAGGGCATCGAGGAGAGCGAGCCGACCGAGGCGGGCAAGAGCTTCATCCCCGAGGAGGGCGGCGTCTGGCGCCTCTGCTGCTTCAGCGAGATCGGGGGCGCCGTGGCGGCGGATACGATCGCGCACATCTGGTACTGGGGCGAGCGGCGAATGGCCACGGTCCCTTTGCCCGTCGGCCCCGCGCGGCGGTGGAGGACCTGGAGCACCAAGAAGATCCTCGACGAATGGCGCGGGGAGTGGCGCGTCGACATCGTGGACCCGGACGGCGAGATCCTCGAGACTCTCGGGTTCTCCGTGGAGTAACGCCTGGCTCCGCGGCGCGGGCGTCCGGCCCGCTCAGCGGATCCGCCGGCCGGACGTCCGGGCGCGGCTTTCCGTGAATCCCGAAGCCTGCCCGCGCATCAAAGATTTCGAATGTATGAATGAATCTCGAATGGAAGTGGTCCCGGGAGCAGGCGGGACGTGCGCTGAGGTGGAGATGAAGCGAGCGACGGACGATGGGTACGAGCAGGCGGCCCTGGTGCTCAAGGCTCTTGCGCACCCGGTACGCCTCAGGATCGTGGCTCTCCTGGCCCAGGGTGAACTCTGCGTCAAGAGGGTCGAGGAACTGGTGGGCGTCTCTCAGTCGTCGGCCTCGCAGCACCTCTCGAGGCTCCGCTTCGCCGGCCTCATCGAGTCGGAGCGCCGCGGACAGAACGTCTGCTACCGCCTCTCCGATGAGAGAGCGGAGTCCGTGCGCAGGACGCTCGTTCCGATCTCGCCCGGTACGGAGGGCCGCCGGCCTGTCCGTTGACCAGCGTTGTTGAGCGTCCGCCGGCCCGAATCGAGGAGGCCGACGGGCGGAGAGAGCGCCGGCGATACGCCGGCCGTACCTTAAAGGAGGAAGACGTGAGCAACGGAAAGACCGTCGCCGTGACCGACGCAACGTTCGAGTCGGAAGTCGCCGGGTCCGAGATCCTGGTTGTGGCCGACTTCTGGGCGCCATGGTGCGCGCCGTGCAGGCTCGTCGGGCCGATCCTTGAGGAGATTGCGGCCGAGAACGCCGGCAAGGTGAAGGTCGCCAAGATCAACGTCGACGAGAACCCGTCGCTCGCCCAGCGCTTCGGGATCCGCGGCATTCCCACGATGATGTTCTTCAAGGGGGGAGAGGCGATCGGGACCATCGTGGGCGCAGCCATGAAGGATCGAATCCAGGAGACCATCGACGGCCTCCTTCAGTAGGAGTCGCCGGGAGAAGGAGGACCGACAGATGAAGGGGACCCTGACTGTTCTGGCGATCGCGCTTGCGGTCGCAGCCCCGTTCGCCCTGACATCGTGCTCCGACGGCGATGGAGAGCGCTCGCCGGCCGAGTCGATGCGGACTGAACGTTCGACGGAGTCGCCGGAGGCGGCAGACGCCGGCGCCGCCCGGGGGATGGCGGCAGGCGACGTGGGCACGGAGGAGGGGCAGTATCCGCCGCCGTTCGTCCTTCCCGATCTGGAGGGTGTTGAGCACAGCCTCGACGATTTCGCCGGCAAGGTCGTCATCCTCGATCTCTGGGCAACATGGTGTCCACCGTGTCGGGCCGAGATCCCTGCGCTGATCGAGCTGCAGAACGAGTACGGCGAGCGCGGACTCGAGGTCGTCGGAGTCGGCCTCGATCAGGGCGGGGCGAAAGTCCTGGCTCCGTTCCTCGAGGAGTATGGAGTCAACTACACGATCCTCGCCGGGAATCGCGAGGTTCAGCAGCGGTACAGGGTTAACGCGATTCCGACGACCTTCTTCATCGCGCGGGACGGACGGATCGCGTCGAAGCACGTCGGGTTCCACCCGGACATGCTCGAGGGTATGAAGGAAGAGATCGAGGCGCTTCTCGAGGGCAGGCGCGACGAAGCGTAGCCGCCGTTCGGCACCGGGACCCGGAAGAGAGGAGGGGCGTGTGAGGTTGGGAAATCTGGCGGTGCCGCTCGTCATCCTCGTGATCTGGCTTCTCGCCCAGATCGTCATCCTTCCCCGTCTGGGCGTCTCGACCTGACTGCGCTCGGCCTGCCGCCCCGCGGGACGGGGCGCAAGCGTGGATGAGCGCGGTCCCGGCGGGTCCTTCGACGCGGAGGACGGCACACGGTGACGCGAGCGAGGATCGTCGTGAGGAAGGCAGCGTGCACCCTCGAGTTCATCGAGGGTGCACGCGTCGAGACGTACCCCGTGGCGATCGGCTCCAATCCGGACGGCGCCGACAAGGCCACAGAGGGCGACTGCCGGACGCCCGAGGGGGTGTTCACGATCGTGTCGGTCGAGGACTCGAGCGGATGGACGAGGGACGGTAAGTTCGCATACGGTCCTGCCTTTCTGCGGCTCGACTGCCCCCCCTGGAAGGGGATCGGCATTCACGGGACCGACGAACCCGGGTCTGTCGGTACGAAGGCGAGTCTCGGCTGCGTGCGGATGCGGAACGAGGATCTCGCGCGGATCGTCGACCGCGTGACGGTCGGAACCACGGTCGAGATTGTGCCGTAGACGGCCGCGGCGCGGTCGAGCCGGATCTTTGAAAGACGATGCAGAAGACGCGCGATAAGGTGTTGACACGGACTCGCGCGGAAGATATGTTCAACCCGCCTCGAGCCGGCGACTCCCCTGCCGGCGACCAGACACGATCTCTATGGAGTGCATCCATGCGTCCCGGGCAGTTCGTCGCCGTGGCCGGCAACATCGGTGTGGGGAAGACCCACCTGACGACGCTCCTCGCGAACCACCTCGGCTGGCGCGCGTACTACGAGCCGGTCATCGACAATCCCTATCTCGATGACTTCTACACCGACATGGAACGGTGGGCCTTCCACCTCCAGGTGTTCTTCCTCTCGAAGCGATTCGAGATCCACCGTGAGATGGTCGGTTCGCGAGAGCCGTGCATCCAGGATCGTACGATCTACGAGGACAAGGAGATCTTCGCGGCGACGCTCCACCGCCGCGGGTTCATGTCCGATCGAGACTACGGGAACTACGTTGCGCTCTTCGAGGCGATGACGAGCTTCCTCCGGACGCCCGATCTCGTCGTCTACCTCCGGGCCGATGTCGACACGCTCATGGAGCGCATCAGGTGCCGGGGGAGGGACTGCGAGCGGGAGATCTCCGGCGGCTACCTCGACGCCCTGAACGGCGCGTACGAGGACTGGGTCGGGCGCGCCGCGCGGTCATCCCGGGTCCTCGCCATCGAGACCGACGGTCTCGACCTCGTCTCGAACGAGCACGCGATCGAGGACGTGCTCGCGGACATCGTGGGCCGTCTGGGAGCCGACGACAAGGACACCGCGCGCGTCGAGCTCGCGGCGAGCCTCTAGCGCCGGGCCCGACGGGCAGGGCCGAACGCACGAAATCCCCCCATCCATGCCAATCGCGCGTGGCCAGCGCGAGGCCGCAGCATGGTCTCCGGTGGGTTTCTTGACGTGATGCAGGATTCGTGATATAATGAACTTGATCACATACGGGGGTCACATGACCGACAGGAGACGAGCGGGAGCTCGGGTTTTCTGGGCGACGCTTCTCGTGCTGGCGGGGAGTGTTGTATCTGTCGGCGCCGCAAGCACGGCGCCGGACTTCACGCTGCCGGACACCAAGGGGCACGAGGTCACGCTCTCGAAGCTCCTCGAGGATGGACCGGTCGTCCTCGACTTCTGGGCGACGTGGTGCAAGCCGTGCATCAAGGCCTTCCCGGAGCTTCAGGAGGTCCAGGACGAGTTCGGTCCGTGCGGGTTGCGCGTCGTCACGGTCTCGATCGACGGGCCGAGATCGGTTTCGAGGGTGGCGCCGTTCGTGAAGTCGAAGGGACACACGTTCGACGTGGTCCTCGACACGGCGCAGCGGGTCGCGAAGAAGTACCACGTGACATCCGTGCCCCGCACGGTGCTCGTCGACACGAACGGGAACGTCGCGTACTCGGTCATCGGTTACCGGCCGGGGAATCACGCGAAGCTCGTGGCGGAGATCCGCAAGCTCCTTCCCGAGGAGTGTCCGGAGGAGGACGCGGGTGAAGAGCCCGCCGGAGACGCGGTCCCTGAAGGGAAGGTGGAAGGTGAGTAGCACTCCGGCTCCGGCCGCCGTCTGGATCGTCCCTCTCCTGGTCGTCGCCCCTCTCGCGGCATCGGCAGAGGATGTGACGGTTCAGGGCGCGGCGACCGTGGAGTACATCCAGAACACGGACTTCGACCCCAGCGCGTCCGCGTTCGACGGACGCGTCGAGCTGGATATCGGGATCGGGGCCGTCACTCTCGGGTGTGTCTACCGCAGCCACCTTCTCTCGGAGCCCACGTACAACCCCGCCGGGAGACCTCTGCCCGACGCGGAGCTCTCGCAGCGCTACGCCGAGTTCACGCGCGACGCGCTGACGCTCAGGGCCGGCGACTGCTTCGCAACGTTCGGCCGCGGTCTCGCCCTTCGGAGCTTCGAGGACGTCGATCTCGAGTACGACACCACGCTCGACGGGTTCCTTGCCCGCTATTCGTTCGGGGCGGCCGCCCTCGAGGCCATCTCGGGCGCCGCGACGGAACGCGTGTCGAGGACGGGCGCGATCGACCACCGGATCCGAGGCATCCACGCATCGGTGCCGGTGTCCGGCTGGCTCGACGTCGGCGGGAGCGTGGTGGAGCGCTCGGCGACAGAACGGGACGAAGTGATCGTGATCCCCGCCGAATCGGCGCGTTTCGAGGAGTCCATCCTCACGGCTGAGGTGGGGCTCAGACTCGGGGCTCTCGAGATCTCGGGCGAGCGAGCGGCCCGCGACGGAAGGAACCCCGTTACCGACGACGGAGCGATCGACGGACGCGCGACCTACGTCGCGGGTTCGCTCTCGCTGCCCTGGCTCACGCTCTTCGGTGAGTACAAGGACTACTGGGACTTCCGCCACTACCTCGTGAGCCCGCCGACCTGCGCCCGCGATCATGCGTGGACGCTGCCGAACCGCGTTACGCACGAGGTCGCCCTCGACGACGAGCGGGGGTTCCTCATCGAGGGCTCGGCACCGCTCGGCGACGGGCTCTACCTTACCGGCGGGGCCTCCGAGGCAAGGAACCACGCGCACGACCTCAGACACTGGGAGCTCTATGGCGAGCTCGACCACGCGCTCTCGGAGCGGGTCACGGGCACCCTCGGAGCCTCGTGGTCGCGCGAGTACCTCTTCATCGGAGCCGAGGGCGTGGGCAAGTTCGACGAGCATGCTTCGGCCGTCGTCGACCTCGCCATCGAGACCGCGCCGGGTCAGCTCGTCGAGCTGACCGGCGAGGGTCAGCGGATCGAGGACCCTTCCGGCGAGTGCTTCGAGAGATACCTCGTCGCCTTCGCGTGCTACCCCACCTCGTTCGTCACGATCGTGTCCGCGGCGGAGTGGACGACCGACCGCTTCGCCGACCGGGGTGCCTGGCTGGTCACCGAGGTCCGGTTTCTGCCGACGCCCGACAGCGAGATCGCGGTGGCCGTCGGAAGTGAGCCGGAGGGGAAGAAGTGCAGCGGCGGCGTCTGTCACTTCGAGCCGGAGTTCGAGGGCGCCCGCCTCAGGCTCTCGACGTACTTCTAAGAAGGAGGGGTTGGTGAGGGTTGCGGCGCGTGGTCTCTCTCTCGGTGTGGTGGTCGTCGCGCTCGCGCTGGCGGGCGGCTGCGACTGGTTCGGAGACCCCGTCGCGGTCAACTTCCCGCCGGACACGATTCTCGAGTCCTATCCCACCGACGGCGATCTGGCGCCGGGGGAGGACGCGAGTTTCCGCTTCAGGGGATTCGACGCGGACGGAAGCGTCGTGTCGTTCGAGTGGGCCTTCGACGACACGCTCTTCTCGAACGTCACGAGTGTCGAAACGCTCGTGATCGCCGCCGTCGGGGAAGGGGATCACACCTTCGCGGTCCGGGCCGTCGACGACGACGGCGACGTCGATCCGGAGCCCGCGACGATCGGGTTCTCGGTCGCCGCAGCCCAGGGGCTGGTCGATCGCGCGGTCCTGGCCGAGCTCGTCACCTATCGCGGCTGCCAGAACTGCCCGAACGCGGAGGCGGCGCTCGGGACGATGCTCGACGAGTACGGGCACGAGAGCCTCTGCGTGGTCGCGTGGCACATCATCGACCCACTCACGACCGCCGAGACGCAGGGGCGGGTCAACTGGTACCTGGCCGACGACAACTTCTCCGAGTACGCCGGGGTGGCGCCGCTCGTCATCTTCGACGGCGCGCGGGCGGTGCCCGGTGCGTATTCGCCCGAGACGGCCGCCGAGGACTACCGGCTCGAGATCGACGCGCGGGCGCTCCTCGGTTCTCCGGTGACGCTCCGGGTCGACGGCACGATCGGCGCGACCGACGGGGATGTCACCGTGGTCGTCAGGGTCGCCGACGAGCTTCCGGGCGACCAGAACGTGTTGAGGATCGCTCTCATCGAGGAAGAGGTCGTCTTCCTCGATGAGACATTCGCGTACGTCGCGAGGGACATCCTCGAGGACGAGCCGCTCACGATCTCGGCCTACGGTGATTCGGTCACCGTGACGCGGGACTTCGATGTCGACGGCTCGTGGAACGCGAATCACATGGACGTGATCGCCTTCGTTCAGAACGACGCGACGAAGGAGATCATCCAGTCTGCAAGGCTCGCGGAGAGATAGGGCAGAACGACTGCCGCCACAACGCGCCGGCGGCAGGATTCTGACAGCGAGGCAGCGGAATCGCCAGGAAAGGAGAACACCATGAGAGAGCAGACGGCGATCGTTGGACTGGTTGCAGCAATCCTGCTCGTGCTGGCGGCGGCGACGCCCGGCGCGGCGAGGGGCGTGCTCTGCGAACTGCACGGGGCGACGTGGTGCGGCTACTGCCCGAACTCGACAGACGCGCTCGAGGACCTCGAGCTCGAGTACGGGAGGGACGAGGTGGTCGTCATATACAACCACGTGAACGACGCTTTCGCGACCTCCGAGACGCAGCTCCGGGCCAGCACGTTCAACGTCGGTCCGGTCCCGCACATGGTCTTCGACGCCTATCACGAGGTCGTCGGTGCGGGCAGCGAGGAGGCGGCCTACGCAGCCTACAAGCCCCTCATCGACGATCGGCTCGCCACACCGACGCCGGTGACGATCGAGGCGCGGGGTGTCATCGGGGACACGACCGGATGGGTGAGGGCGGTCTTCCGCGCGATCGACACGGTGACGGTCGGTACGCTCGATGCGGAGTTCGTCGTCTGCGAGGACCCCACGACCTTCCCGCCGGGAACCGGTACGCCGTTCCGTTGGACGGTGCGCGACTGGCTCCCGCACGAGGACGTGGCTCTCTCGGACCCCGGCGACTCGGTCGTGATCGAGAAGGACTTCGACATCAATCCGGCGTGGAGCGAAGGGGAACTCGGCGTCGTCGTCTTCCTCGAGACCGAATCCGGGGAACGGCAGGTCCTGAACGCGCAGCACATGATGAGCCCGTACAACTACAGCCTCGGGGCGACGAAGTTCGCCGAAGAGATCAACTACTACGGTCAGTCGAGCTTCGAGACGATCATCACGAACACCGGCCTGGCACCCGACACCCTGACGCTCGATCTCGAGACCGAGTTCCCGCCGGGGGTCACCTGGCAGTATCTGGGGAGCTACTGCGACACGCTCGGGAACTGCTACTATCCGCCGTTCGCCGCGCACGACTTCCCGCTCGACATCGGGGAGTCGATGAAGATCACCGTCTATATGGCCGACAACGCCGGGAGCGTCCCGGGGCTCGGTCTCGTCACTCTCGTCGGAACGAGCAAGGGTGATCCGACGGCCGGCGTCTCCGAGACCTTCGCGACGTTCGTCGAGTACCCGTCGGTCCTCCTCGTCGACGACGACGGCGGCGCCTCCCACGAGACGGAGCTCGAGGACGCGCTCACCGACAACGGCCTCGTCGCACACATGTGGGATCCGGCGGTCGAGGGCAGGCCGACCACGGACTTCCTCTCCTCGTACTGGGGTGTCTTCTGGACGACCGCCGCGAGCGACTGCGCCTCCATCGGCGAGGACGACGAGACGGCGCTCTCCGGCTACCTCGACAACGGCGGCCAGCTCTTCATGGCGAGCGCGAACTACCTGAGCAGCCGGTCGACGACGAACGCGTTCATCACCGACTACCTGTATCTCTCTTCGTGGGAAGACGACGTCTCCGGCTTCATCGCGACGGGTGTCGAGGGCGATCCGATCGGCGACGGGATGTCCCTCGGGCTCATGTCCGGCACGCTCACGCCGTACGAGAGCGACCGCATGATCGTCGCGTCGGGCGCCGACTCCTGCTTCACGAGCGCGAACGGCGTCAAGGGTGTGAGCGTGAACGAGGACGGACACGCGCTCGTCTTCCTCTCGTTCCCGTTCGAGTCCGTAAGCAGCACCGCCGGAGACCCGAACAACCAGGCGACGCTCATCGAGCGTGTCCTCGGCTGGTTTACGCCGACGACCGGCGTCGATGAGCCGGTCGATGGAGGAGTCGCGCGCCGCCTGGCGCTCGGGCCTTGCACGCCCAACCCGTTCAATCCGGTGACGACGCTCCGGTTCGTTGTGCCCGGAGGAGCACCGAACGTCCGGCTCTCGATCCACGACATCTCCGGCCGCCTCGTCAGAACGCTCGAGAACGGGTCGCTTCCGCCTGGCCGGTATGCGAGGTCGTGGGACGGCCGGGACGACGGCGGTCACGAAGTGGCATCGGGAATCTACTTCGCGAGGCTCGTCGCCGGCGGCGAGGCGGCGACGACGAAGATGACGCTCCTCAAGTAACGAGGTCCACAGACGGGCGCCCGGCGCGACGCGCCGGGCGCCCGCGCCTTCACGGACGGAAAGGAGATCCACGATGCGCGGCCCCCGAACGTTTCTTGTCCTCGCGGTGCTCTTCTCTCTCTCGATCTCGCCGGCGGCAGGAGCCTCTGCGCGCGGGGACGCGGCGATCGTGGAAGTTGACATTCTCTCTCGGTCGGACCTTGACCGGCTCAACGCGCTCGGCTCCGACATCATGTCCGTGAACGACGGCGTCGCCCGCATCGCCGCGACCCCTGATGAGGTCGACGCGCTCTGGGCGAACGGCTTTGGCCCGCGCGTCGTCTTCGAGCGCATCAGCGACAGCGTCGCGTCGCTCGGCATCGAGGACCGCGGGGAGTACCACAGCCATTCGGAGATCACCACCGACCTGGCGGCCTGGGCGTCGGCCTACCCCTCGATCACCGAGCTCATTTCGATCGGGAAGAGCGTACAGGGAAGGGATATCTGGGCTCTCAAGATCACCGACAACCCGGGGGTCGAGGAGGCCGAGCCCGAGATCCAGTGGATCGGCTGTCACCACGGGAACGAGACGATCAGCGTCGAGGTTCCGTACTACATGGCCGAGTACCTTCTCGAGAACTACGGAACCGATCCCCAGGTCACCTGGCTCGTGAACGAGCGGGAGATCTGGATCATCCCGATGCTCAATCCGGACGGTCACACGGCGGGCAGCCGGTACAATCACAACTGGGTGGATCTCAACAGGAACTACGCCTGCCCGTGCGGCTGCAACGCCGGCACGGCCTTCTCCGAGCCGGAAACCCGGGCGCTGAGGGACTGGAACGAGGACATGAACCCCGTCACGTCGCTCGCCTTCCACTCCGGCTCCGTCTGCGTGAACTACCTGTGGGACTACACGTACGCACCGACCCCCGACGAGCCGATGATCATCACGCTCTCTGACGGCTACGCGTCGTACAACGGCTACTGGGTGACGAACGGCGCCGACTGGTACGTCGCCCACGGCACCTGCCAGGACTGGTGCTACAACGTGCGGGGCGAGATCGACTGGACGATCGAGCTCTCGTACGACTTCGATCCGCCCGAGTCCCTGATCGACGACATCTGCGACGACAACATCCCGGCGATGCTGTATCTCGCCAGGCACTCCGGCCACGGCATCCGGGGAGTCGTGACCGACGCCCAGACCGGCGAACCGGTCGCCGCCACGATCAGCATTCCCGAGATCGGGAAAGACGTCTATACGGATCCGGACGTCGGCGACTATCACAGGATGGTCGAGTCCGGCACCTACACGGTCGTCATGAGCGCCGACGGGTATCCTGCGCAGACCGTCTACAACGTGAGCGCGAGCCTCGACACGTTCGTCGTTGTCGACTTCTCCGTGCTTCCGACGACCGGCGTCCCGTCGGGCGGCGCGTCGAACGGCCTGGCGCTCGCCAACACTCCGAATCCCTTCAACCCGAGAACGACGTTCCGGCTCGATCTCCCGGCTGCGGGGCCGGTCGACCTTCTCATCTACGACGTGAAGGGCGCGCTCGTGAGGACGCTCCTCTCCGGTGAGCGCCGCCCGGCCGGGCGCTCGTCGGTCGCGTGGGACGGTCGGGACGACCGGGGTGCCTCCGTCGCCGGGGGCGTCTACTTCGCCCGCGCCGCGACCGCGGGCGGGTCGGTGTCGAGGAAGGTCGCTCTTCTCAAGTAGCCTCCGGGGGCCGGCCGTCCTGCGGTTTGACACCCGGAGGGCCCGCTGCTAGCATGCGCGTCCGAGTCGCGCGGCGTTCCACGACGTCGTGCGAGGTTCATCCGTCGACGGTCCCTCGGGGTCCCGGAGGCAACGAGCCGCATGCTGGTCGTCGCTCTCATCGCCGCAGCCTTCCTTCTTCTCGGTGCGCTCGAGTACGCGAGGCACCGCAGGAATCTCAGAGCCATTCCGGTCCGCGTGCACGTCGGAGGCACGCGCGGCAAGTCGACGGTTGCGAGGCTCGTGGCCGCCGGCCTGCGCGCCGGGGGCCTTCGCGTCGTGGCGAAGACGACCGGCGCAGCCGCGCGCTACATCCGCGCCGACGGCACCGAGGAGCCGATCGAGAGGGACGGCCCTCCTCACATCCGCGAGCAGGTTGGCGTGATCGCGCGCGCGGCCCGCGACGGGGCTCGCGCTCTCGTTGTCGAGTGCATGGCCGTCCGGCCGGATCTCGTGCGGCTCGGCGAGGAGCGCATCGTCCAGTCGACCGTCGCCGTCCTCACGAACGTTCGGCCCGACCATCTGGAGGCGACCGGTCGGGGCGCCGGCGACGTCGCCAGGTCGCTGGCCGGCATGGTTCCGTCGCGCGGTGTGCTCTTCACCGCCGGGCGGGAGGGTCTCGGCGCCGTCCGCGCCCGGGCGCGCCGTCTCGGAACCGAGGTCCGTGAGGTCGCTCCGCTCCGCGGAGACCCTCGTGCCCGCGGCTTCCGACGCTTCGAGCATGCGGAGAACGTCGAGCTCGCCGCGGACGTCTGCGAGTACCTCGGGGTCCCGAGGGACGTCGCGATGCGCGGAATGCGCGAGGCGCCGCCCGACCCCGGAGCGCTCTCGGTCGATCGAGTCATCCGCGGGGGCGTCGACATCGAGTTCGTGAACGCGTTCTCCGCAAACGACCCGGCCTCGGCCGAGGCGATCTGGGAAGCTCTGGGGCTCAACGGACGGAGCGCGAGTGTCGTCATCGTCGCGGCGATGCGCGAGGACCGGCCGGAGAGAGCCGCGGCGTTCGGGCGGGCGTTCGCGGGGGGACTCGCCGCCGACCGGTACGTTCTCGCGGGTGGCGGGACTGCCGCGACTCGACGCTCGGCTCTCGCGGCGGGCGTACCCACCGATCGGCTGCTCGACCTCGGCGGGCTCGCGGCCGACGAGGTCGTGCGCCGTCTTCTCGAGCCCATGGCGGACGGCGACGTTGTCGTCGGCATCGGCAATACCGGGGGGGTGGGGAGGGAGATCGGAGAGATTCTCGGAAAGGAGCGCCGGGAACTGTGATACCGACGGCGTTCGGTCTCGGTCTCGTCACGAGCCTCGCCTTCTCCGAGTTCCTCGGGGTCGCCGCCGGCGGCTTCATCGTCCCCGCGTACCTCGCGCTCTCGATGGGCGATCCGCGCCTCGCGGCCGGGCTCGTCGCGGCGGGTGCGGGAGCCTTCCTGGTCGTCCGCCTCGTGTCGAGCTTCACGATCCTCTACGGGCGGCGGCGCCTGGTTGCGACCGGGCTCGCCGGGATCGCGCTCGCACGAGTCGTCTTCGTCCTCGTCGCGGGCGCCGGCGGTCTTCCCGACGTCGTGAGCTTCGAAGCGCTCGGCTACGCGGTGCCCGGCCTTATCGCGTACTGGATGGACCGGCAGGGGGCCGCGGCGACCCTTCTCTCCACCATCGCAGCCGCCTCGTTCGTGCGGCTCGTGCTCCTTGCCCTGGCAGGAGGTTCTCCGATTGGTGTACCGGGCTAGGCGGCCTGGCACGTCTGTCTTCGCGGCGCTCGCCGTCGCGGGTCTGGGCCTCGTCGCTCTCGCCGAGAGCGTCGGCGGCGCGGGCCTCGCCGGGTTCTGTGCCGCTGCGTATGCCTGCGCGATCGTCGCGGCGGCCCTGCTTCGCCCGCGCCTCAAGCCTCGGGCCGAATCCGATCACACACTCGGGTCGACTTCTGGTAGCCTTAAGGACCGGCACGCGAAGGTCGAAGCCGAATCCGGGGAGCGTGAAGCCGACGGGGGGCGCGCGTGAGACGGTGGAGAGTCCTGAGCATCGTACTGGCGGTCGCGCTCTGCGCGGGGATCGTCGCGGCGCCGACCCCGAACGGGCTGAGCCGCGAAGGACAGAACGCGATCGCCATCTTCGCGCTCGCCTTCGTCCTTTGGGTCGGAAACGCGCTCCCGCTCTCCGTCACGAGCCTCTTCGCCCTGGTCCTCCTTCCGACGCTGCGTGTCATCCCCGCATCGAGATCGTTCGCGCTCTTCGGGAGTCCCGTCGTCTTCTTCATCCTCGGTGCCTTCATCCTTGCCGCCGCGATGATGCGCTCCGGTCTGTCGACGAGGCTCGCGCTCGGCTTCCTGCGGCGCTTCGGCCGCAGCCCGCGCTCGCTCCTGGCGGGCGTTGTCTTCTCGGGGGGCTTCCTGGCCTTCTGGATGCCCGAACACGCCGTGGCGGCCCTGCTCTTCCCGATCGTTCTGGAGATCGCCATCGCGCTCGAGATCACGCCGCGCCGGAGCGGCTACGGTCGGGCGCTCTTCCTGGCCCTCGCGTGGGGGGCCGTCATCGGCGGTGTCGCGACCTTCCTGGGCGGCGCCCGCAATCCCCTCGCGCTCGGAATGCTCCAGGACCGCTACCAGGAGAGCATCGGGTTCCTCGACTGGATGGTCGCCGTCGCCCCGTTCTCCATCGTCCTCATGGGCGTGGCCTACCTCATCCTCTCGAGGGGGATTCGCATCGAGATCGAGGATGTCTCCGTGGCGAGGGAGGCGCTCAACCAGAAGGCGCGGGCGCTGGGGAGGTTCAGCGGGCGCGAGCGCGGGGTGTCGATCATCGTCGTCCTCACGATCGTCGCCTGGATCCTCGCGGGCAGGAACATCGGGCTGGCGTCGATCTCGCTCCTGGCGGCGGTCTCGCTCTTCGTCTTCGATCTGATCGACTGGAAGAGCGTCGAGGAGTACGTGAACTGGGGCGTGATCCTCATGTACGGCGGTGCGATCGCGATCGCGGCGGCGCTTCACGAGACCGGGGCGGCGCGCTGGCTCGCCGACGCCGCGATGAGCAGGGCGCCGGGCCTCGACGGCTTCTGGATGCTCATGATCTTCGCGTGCGTGGCGGCCTTCCTGACGGAGGCGATCAGCAACGTCGCCGCCGTCGCGCTTCTTCTGCCGCTCTGCTTCAGCATCGCGGAGGGTACGGGGATCGCCCCGGCATCGGTGGTCTATGCGGTCGCGGTCCCGGCCGGGCTCGCCTTCGCGCTTCCGATGGGCACGCCGCCGAACGCGATCGCGTACTCGGCGGGGTACCACAAGCTGCGCGACTCGGTCTCCCTCGGGGCGCTCCTCAAGGTGATCGCCCTCGTCCTCGTCGCCTTCACACTCAAGTACTACTGGGCGTTCCTCGGCTTCGAGTTCTGAGAGCCGTCGGCCGCCGATCTCCTCCTGCGGCCTACTGCCGTGGCAGGGATGCCAGTTCCTTCTCCAGAAACTGCGTAAGGGCGGGGTCCATCGAGACCTCGATCGCCGTCTCGTAGCTCCTCCGCGCTTCCGGGATCCTCCCGAGCTCGACAAGGAGCCGGCCGAGGCTCGCGTGCGCCGAGGCCGAGCGCGGGCGCAGGACGATCTCGTTCCGGAGTTCGGTCTCGGCGGTCTCCAGGTCGCCCATGGCGTAGTGGGCCTGCGCCAGTCTCAGGTGGGCGTTCTCGATGCGCGCCCGCCCCGCCAGGGCCGACTCGATGACCTGCACGACGTCGGAGAACATCTCGCGCGACATGTAGAGCTCGGCGAGCCTTGTGGCCGCCATGGTGTGTCCCGGGTCGAGCTCGAGAGTGCGCTCGAGCGCCTCGATCTCGCCCGCGGTGTCGCCGCTCTCGCTGCGCGCGAGCGACATCGTGTAGAACGCATCGATGTTTCCCGGGTCGATCGCGATGGCGCGTTCCAGCTCCTCGGCGGCCTCCTCGGGCTTGCCGAAGAGCCCGAGGACCTGAGCGAGACCGACGCGCGCGATCGCGTTCTCCGGCTCGAGCTGGATCGCCCTGCGAAACGCCCGCTCGGACTCAGGAAGCCGGTTCAACCGCATGTACGCGCTCCCGAGACCCACGTAGGCGTGGGCGTACTGCGGGTTGATCTCGATGGCGAGCCGGTACTGCTCGGCGGACTGCTCGTACTCCCCGCGCCTGAAGAACGTCGTCGCCTCGTTCGCCACCCGTTGCTCCTCCGTCGCTCCCTCCGTCTCGGCCACCTCGTACGACCCCTGTCGCCTCGCGGCGGCCGAGAAGCCCGTGTCCTCGAGCTGCGATCTGATGAGGAGCGACCGATCCGCGTTCATGAAGAGGCACGCCGCGGCCAGCGCGAGCGCGGCGAGGCCGAGCCCGCCGGCGATCCGCTCGAGTCTCGCGCGTGTGACGATCCGGAACGCAACGACACCGACGACGACTCCGGGGATCGCGAGGATCGGCATTCCGAAGGCCACCGACGGGACGAGGGCCGCCACGAGGAGGGCGACTCCGGCGAGGACCCTGGCGCGGGCTTCGCCGAGGAGAGCCTTGACGTTGAACCCCGCCGCGTCGGGAGGAACCGGCGCCCAGGCGTCCCTGGCGACGAAGGCCAGGGTCGGCACGAGGAGGGCGACGACGGCGAGTCCTCTCGGGAGCCAGAGGGCGGCGGCGCCGCCGGCGTAGGCGCTGTATCCGAGTTCGAGGGAGAAGAACGTCGCTCCGCCGATCAGGAACCCGGCGAGCGGCGTGAATCGGGCGAGGCGGAACGGCGGCGCGTAGTAGAGGTAGTAGACGGCGAGGATCGAGAGCACGAACGTGAGCGCGACGTAGCTGACCGAGAGAGCGAAGAGCGACGCGAACGCGAACGAGAAGAGCCCTCCGATCCTGAGCGTCTCTCGATCGAACGCGGTCGCCCCCTCGCCGTCGGCGGTCGGGGGCTCGTGGAGCCTTCGAAGCGTCCCGGTGGCTGCCGTCGCGAAGAGCGTCGCCGCGAGGAGGCCGACGATGGAGAGGACGTCGAAGGGGTGCGAGACCGACAGGATGCCGCGCGAGCCCATGAGGAGCCTCGCTCCCAGGATCATCCCCGCGAAGACGACCAGAGTGTGGTAGAGGACCTGCGTCGGATCGATGGAGCGCACGAAGGTGAGGAAGCGCTCGCGGTCGTGGATGCGACACCAGAGCGCGAGGAGCGGCGCGATGACGATGAGATCGACGAGCGAGTTGGAGAGGTCCGACAGCGCGAACGGTGTCGCGTTCGAGAACGCGCGGTGGACGTCGGCGCGCGCGAGGAAGAGCCCGAAGACGTTCTCGAGATCGGCGCCGAAGAGATTGGCGACACCGAGCGTGATCGGCGGAAGGGCGAAGAAGAAGAACATCGTCGCGTAGACGGCGATCGCCCCGAGGAACGCCCTCCAGAGATTCGATGTCTTGAGATGGATGTAGAGGCCGGCGAGCACACACCCGAGGCCCGCCTCGATCCGAATGCCGGCCGTCGTCCCCTGGAACTCGTGATAGAGCGGGTTCAGGAGGTTCACGAAGGCGGCCCACAGGGTGCCCGATCTGGGGATGAGATAGCCGATGATGTCCGGGTTCTCGCGCGTCGGGAGGAGGAAGAGGTCGACGAGCGGGGGGAGGAGCGTCAGGAGCCACGCGAAGAGCATCAGTTTCGTGACGCGCACGACCTTCTCGCGCGCGAGGAGAGCGAGCAGGACCGAGAGCGCGAGGAGCGGGGCGATGTACGCCAGCGGGTAGTGCACGAAGTACGAGACGAAGTACATCGTCTTCGTCTGCCCGGAGACCTGCTCGAGGAAGTGCCGAAGCAGGATGATCGCGCTGAGGAAGAGGAGCCAGCGGCCCAGGCTGAGCGGCAGCTCCTCGATCGTCCGCGTGAGACCCAGGATCCTCTCTCTCGCTCTCTTGAACATCTCGATGCTCCCTCGCCTGACGAACGATGATTCGGCACGGGCGCCGCGGAGGCCCGCCCGGGTCTCCACCCGCATAATCTCCAAGCATAGGTCCCCTCGCGCCCGGCTGTCAAGACGGCAGCCCCCGCGGCCGAACGAGCTTGACGGCCTACGGGTGCGCGCTTAGAATCGTCGTGTGTTCATCGACACGCAGAAGGTGGAGCTCCAGACGAGATGACGAACCGGCACGACGACTCAGAGATGGCCGAACTCCTGGCGGACGAGGAAGAGAAGCTCATCCGCCTGCGAGAGCTTGTCGACAGCGCCTGCGAGGAGATCGTGAGCGGGCGACTCGATCGCCAGGAGGCGACCGTGCTCGCCCAGCGCACCTCGCGCCAGGCGCAGGAGATCATCCCCGATCTCATGGACAAGTTCGATCTCATCTACCGGAGCAGGTTCGAGCGGCTCATCTCGCAGTACATCGACGAGCGGAAGAAGCACGAGTCGCAATCCTGACCGAGCGCGCGACTCGAGTGCGGCCACCGGAGGGAGTGCTCCGGTGGCCTTTTCGCGCCCGGACGCGGCGAAACGTTTTGACCGCCCACGAGGGCTGTGATAGGCTGCAAACTCATGTCGTTCGCCGTCGCGGGTTCGGGGGACGAGACGCCCGGAAGCCGGAAGAGGGGCCGCATGCGAATCGCCGTCCTGGCGAGTGGGAGTTCGGGAAACGCTCTCCTTCTGACCTCGAACACGACCGCCGTGCTGGTCGACGCCGGGATCTCGGCCAGGCGGATCGAAGCGGGGCTCGCGGCGACCGGCCTCGACGGGTCGGCGCTCGACGCAGTGCTCGTCACGCACGAGCACGGTGATCACGTCACCGGCCTCGGTCCGATCGCGCGGCGGTGCCGGTTGCCCGTCTACGCCACTCCGGGGACACACTCCATGATCGGGCGGTTCCTCGGGGGGTGTGAGGCCTTCGAGGTCGAGCCCGGCGAGTCTTTCGGGCTCGGCGACCTCTCGATCTGGCCGTTCTCCGTGAGCCACGACTGTGCCGATCCGGTCGGCTACGCCGTCACCGACGGTGTCTCAACCGTAGCCGTCGCGACCGATCTCGGTCATGTCGGCCGCGGCGTTCGGCACCATCTCGCCTCTGCGGACTGCGTTGTCCTCGAGTCGAACCACGACGAGCGCATGCTCCTCGACGGCCCGTATCCGTGGCATCTCAAACAGAGGATTCTCAGCAACGTCGGCCACCTCTCCAACTCGGACGCCTCGAGCGAACTCGAAGCGATCGCGCACGGCCCGCTCGCGACCGTCATCCTCGCGCACGTCTCGAAAGAGAACAACACGCTCGAGCTGGCCCGAGAGACCGCGGCCGCGGCGCTCGCGCGCGCCGGGAGGCCCGACGTCGACGTGCTGGCGGCGGGTCCCGCCGGCGTGCCCGGGCCGATCGACGTCGGCCGCCGAAGCCGCGCGACGGGGGAGCGCGCCGGACGACAGGAGGTTCCCGCTCCATGCAGAAGATAGCAGTCATCGGAACAGGCTACGTGGGCCTCGTCGGAGGAGCGGGTCTCGCCGACTTCGGCAACGAGGTCGTCTGCGTCGACCGGGACGCCGCGAAGATCAAGACGCTCGAGCGCGGCGAGGTGCCGTTCTATGAGCCCGGGCTCGCCGAGGTCGTCAGTCGGAACGTGCGTGACGGGAGGCTCCGCTTCACGACCGACTTCGGAGGGGCGGTTCGGGAGCGCGGCGTCATCTTCTCGGCGGTCGGGACTCCCGAGGGGGAGGGCGGCCACGTCGACCTCACGCAGGTCGACGACGTGGCAGCCGAGATCGGCCGCCACATGACCGGCTACCGGCTGATCGTGCAGAAGAGCACGGTGCCGGTCGGCACCGCGAGGAGGATCCGGAGGATCATCCGGGAGAACCAGCGGGAGCAGCACGAGTTCGACGTCGTCTCGAATCCGGAGTTCCTCAGGGAGGGTTCGGCGGTCGACGACTTCATGCGTCCGAACCGGGTCGTCGTGGGAGCGGACACCGAGCGCGCGTTCGCGACGATGCGCGCCATCTACGAGCCGCTCTACCTCCTGAAGACGCCGATGGTCGAGACGACGCCCGAGAGCGCGGAACTCGTGAAGTACGCGTCGAACGCCTTCCTGGCGACCAAGATCTCATTCGTGAACGAGGTCGCGAACCTCTGCGAGGCCGTCGGGGCCGACGTCCAGACCGTCGCGTACGCGATGGGGCTCGACGGCAGGATCGGAACGAAGTTCCTCCACGCCGGGGCCGGCTTCGGCGGTTCGTGCTTTCCCAAGGACACGAAGGCGCTCGCGAGGATCGCCGAGGGCGCGGGCCTCGAGACGAAGATCGTGAAAGCGACGATCGAGGTGAACGAAGCGCAGAAGCTCCTCATGGCCGAGAAGGTCGTCCGGGCCGTCGGGGAGATCGGCGGCGCGACGGTCGCCGTGCTCGGCCTCTCGTTCAAGCCGAAGACCGACGACATGCGCTACGCACCGTCGATCGTGCTTGTGGAGGAACTCACGAGGCGCGGCGCCACCGTCCGCGCGTTCGACCCCGTGGCGATGGAGAACGCCCGCGCCGTGATGCCTTCCATCACCTACTGCAGGGACGCCTACGAGGCGGCCGACGGCGCGGATGTCGTCGTGCTGATGACGGAGTGGAACGAGTTCAGGAGCCTCGAGATCGGGAGACTGGCGGAGAGGATGGCGGGACGCGTCGTCGTCGACTGCAGGAACATCTACGATCCCGAGGACTTCGAGGAACACGGGTTCACCTACGTCGGCGTGGGACGCGGCACTCCCGTCGTCGACGGCGCGGACCGATAAGGAGGCGATGGTCGAGATGGGCGATGCATCGCGCACGCCGGGCGGGCGGAGTCTCCCCAGAGGGGTCAGAGTCAGGAACCGTCTCATCGATGGCGTGAGGATCAAGGAACTTCGGCTGATCCCCGACGAGCGTGGGTATCTCATGGAGATGCTGCGCGCCGACGACGAGATCTTCTCGAAGTTCGGCCAGGTCTACCTCTCGGTGGGCTACCCCGGCGTCGTCAAGGGTTGGCACTACCACAAGGTACAGACCGACTACTTCACAATCGTCAAGGGCATGATGAAGGTCGTGCTCTACGACGGTCGGGAGGACTCGCCGACGAAGGGTGAGCTGAACGAGTTCTTCATGGGCGAGCTGAACCCGCTCCTCATTACGATACCGCCGGGCGTTCTTCACGGGATGAAGGCGATCGGCACGGAGCCGGGCCTGCTCGTCAACTGCCCGACCGAGCCTTACCGCTACGACGATCCAGACGAGTACCGCGTCGACCCGCACTCCGACGACATTCCCTACGACTGGTCGATCGAGGAAGGGTAGGCCCGACGCGTTGACGCGGCCTCATCGCCTCGTGTAGGATCGTTCAGCGTGGACCCGCGCCATCGCGAGGCGCGCGAGACCTGGTCGAGGAACAGCAGATATGCGTCTCACCGTCATAGCCTTCCTGGTCGCCGGGGCCTTCGCGGTTACTCCCGCGACGCCGCCGGACGTCGGGCTCGACGATGCCGGCGGTATCACCGAGGGCATCGAGCCCGTCTCGCAGCCGACCCAGGTTCCGATCCCGCCGTCCGAGGGGTCGCTCGACGCGCCGGTTCTCCGGAGCGAGTACGTCGTCGGCCCGAACGACATCTTCTCGCTGAACATCTGGGGTGAGGTGAACACGAGAACGCGCCTCACGGTGACGCCCGAGGGCGATCTCATCCTGCCCGTCGGCGGCACGCTTCGGGTCGCGGGGAACTCGATCGAGAGCGCGAGCCGGCTCGTCGCGGACCGGCTCGCCGAGTTCTACCACAATACCGAGGTCACCCTCTCACTCGTCGTTCCGCGGAAGCTGATCGTTCACGTGACCGGCGCGGTCAACGACCCCGGCGACTACGACGTCACGGCTGCGACGCGCGTCTCGACGCTCGTCAGGCTTGCGGGCGGGCTCATGGTGTCCGGTTCCGAGCGCAACATCATCCTTAAGGGCTCGGACGGCCAGAACAGGCGCGTCGACCTCGTGCGGTACCGCCACCTCGGCGACCTGGACTCCAACCCCCTCGTGATGGAGGGGAGCGTCATTCACGTGCCCTTCGAGGAGCAGACCGTCACGGTGCTCGGCGCGGTCTACCGCCCGGGCTCCTACGAGGTCGTGGCCGGCGATCGCCTCATCGACATGCTCGACCTCGCCGGAGGCCCGCTTCCCCAGGCGAATCTGAGGGACATCGAGGTCGTTCGATTCTCTCGCGAGGACCCCAAGCGGTACACGTCTTCGACGATCGACCTCACGATGGGCGTCGGCGGCCCGGTCTACCCCGACGTCGAGATACGCGACGGCGACAGGATCTTCGTCCGCGAGATCGAACGCTGGCACCGCGACAGCCGCGTCGAGGTCCGTGGCGAGGTGCTCTACCCGGGGATCTACTCGATCGTCGAAGGCAGGGACAAGCTGAGCGACCTCGTCTCGAGGGCGGGCGGTCTCGCCCCGGCCGCCGATCTCGGCCGCGCCAAGCTGAGGCGGCGGGCGGCGTTCGACTACGAGAGCGGCGCGGACCGGCAGGTGGAGCTCCTGCAGCAGTTCGAACCCGACCAGATGTCCTGGGAGGAGTACGCCTTCCTCGTCTCCCAGAGTCTCGAGCTGGCCGATCAGGTCTCGGTCGACTTCGAGGCCCTCCTGACGGAGTCCGACGAGGACGCCGACCTGTATCTGCTCGACGGAGACGTGATCGAGATCCCTCGGGCTCTCTCGGTCGTTCGAGTGAGCGGTGCCGTTCAGAAGCCGGGGCTTGTGAAGTTCCGCACGGACACGAACGCGAAGGAGTACGTCGAGCTCGCGGGCGGGTACACGAGCGATGCCGTGCGCCGCGGCACGAGGATCGTGAAGGCGCAGTCCGGAAGCAGGCTTCGCCCGTCGCGGCGCGTGAAGATCGAGCCGGGCGACATCGTGTGGGTGCCTCGGAAGAAAGACCGCGACTGGTGGGAGATCACGAAGGATGTCCTCGGCGTGGTCGGCCAGGTCGGGACGATCTACATCCTCATCAAGGGGATCAACGAGTAGGATGCGGGCCAGCGAATCGACAGTTCCGGGCGGCGGCTCCGCGAGAGGCGGGGCGCCGAGGCCGTTCTCCGAGCACATCCTCCTGCTCGTGAAGTGGCGTCGTGTCATCGCGACGAACGTCGTGGTCATCACGATCGCGACCGCCGTCATCTCGCTCATCGTTCCGTCCTGGTACACCTCGACAGGGTCGCTGCTCCCCTCGGAGGGCGGAGCCTCCGAGACCGGCATCTTCTCCATGATCGAGTCAACCTTCCCGCTCCTCGGGATCCCAGGGGTCTCGGCGCCCTCGGAGACGATGGTCGCGATTCTCGGGAGCCGGACGGTCGCGGAGGAGGTGATCCGCGCCAACGACCTCGAGCGCATCTACCGTTCGCGGACGATGGATCACGCCGTCGACGCGCTCAAGCACCACGTCCGGATCGAGGTCACTGAGAACGGTGTGGTCAGGGTCCGGGCCGAGGCGCGCGACCCCGTTCGGGCGTCGCGCATCGTCGAGAGCTTCATGGACGCCCTCGAGCGCTACAACCTCGAGGTCCGTTCCACGAGGGGACGTCGGACCCGGGAGTTCGTGGAGGAGCGGCTCGCCGCGACCGAGCGCGAGCTCGGTCGATCGGAAGAAGCGCTCGCGGACTTCCAGGAGGAGCACGCGAGCATTGAGATCGGCGAGCAGGCCCGCGCCGCGATCGAGGCGCTGGCGCAGCTCGAGGCGGAGGCGATCGCCGCCGAGGTGCAGCTCGGTATCGTCCGGAGCTACGCGAGCGAGGCGCACCCCGAAGCGCGACAGCTCGAGTCGCGAGTCCGCGAGTACCGCGAGGCGCTCGGAGATCTTCGCGAGGGCGGAGTCACGGGCAGGGATCTGCCGCCGGCGCTCGCCGAACTCCCGGCCCTCGCGCTCGATCTGGCAAGGCTCACGCGCTCGGTCGAGGTCCAGAACCGTGTCTACCTGCTGCTCGTCCAGGAGCTCGAGACGGCGAAGATCCAGGAGACTCGGGACACGCCGACCGTCCAGGTGCTGGACGCTCCGCGGCCCGCCGAGGTGCGGACGAGGCCCCGGAGGAAGCTCATGGTTTTCCTCGGCGCTGTCATCGGCCTCGTCGTCGGCGTCGTGATGGCGTACGCCGTCCAGTTCTACTCGTCGACCGACGGCGGCAATCCGACCCGGCGGAACCTCGACGCGGCGATAGGGATGCTCAGGTCCGACGTCGCGCGTCTCCGCCGCCGACGGGGGGTGGAGCGTGGGGACCGTGACCCCTCCTGACGCCGCGCTCCTGGACAGCCGCTGGCCCTTCTCGATCACGCAGACGGTCGCGCTTTTCGGCGTCCTGGGCGCGCTTGAGGTCTGGGCCGCCGTCGTCGGAGCCCGCGATCCCGTCCGGTTCGCCGCCGTCGCCTTCTTCGCCCTTGCGTGCGCCGTCTCCTTCCGCTACACGCTCGCCGGTCTCTCGCTCCTGATCCTCTTCCAGCTCCGCGTGCTCCAGGGCACGGCCGAGATCAGCGCCGAGGAGGTCGCCTACGCGGCCCTCTTCTTCGTCACCGTGCTCGGGTGGTTCGTCCGCGAGTCCAGGACCGACATCGGTCGTCGAGCGCTCCGCTCGCCGCTCGGGCGCTCGCTCGGGCTCTTCCTCGGGCTCTGTGCCGCGTCGCTCGTCGTGACCGTGGCCATGGAAGGCAGCCCGCTCTGGTGGTTCCGCGACCTCGTCCGCTTTTCCTACTTCCTGCTCTTCTTCCCGATCGCGACGACCCTCAGGAGCCGGCGGGACGTCGCCGTCGTCGGAGCCTGCCTTCTCGCGGTCGTTCTCTTCCAGGGGCTCTCCACGGTCTACTTCTACGGCAAGGCCGTCGCGGCGACCCAGGCTCTCTGGCAGCTCCGGTACCAGCGCGTCGCGCTCCACGAGGTCTTTGCCATGGCCGCGCTTGTCGGGGCATTCGCGCTCTTCCTGAGGACCCGTTCGCGGGCGATCGCAGCGTTCGGCGTGGCGCTCGGCATCATCTGCATCGTCTCGCTCGCCGCGTCGCTCACGCGAGGCTACTGGGTTGCCGCGGCGCTCGCCGCCGCTCTCGCGTACTTCATCGCGAGAGGACGGCCGTCGCGTGCGGCCGCCTTCACGGCGATCGTCGTGGCGGCGATCGGCATCGTCGCCGTCGGCCTCTTCTCCTCCAAGGTGATCGGCGTCGTCTCCTCGCTTCTGGATCGCGTCTCGACGTTCACCGCACCGCTCCGCGTCCTCTCGATGCGCGAGCGATTCGCCGAGACCCGCGCGCTTCTCGAGGGCATTCGCCGAAGCCCGATCGTCGGTCACGGTCTGGGAGCGACCGTCTCGTACATGTCTCCGCTGCGGGGCCACGTCATGACGAGGACCTACGCGCACAACGCCTACCTCTTCATCTGGTTCAAGCTCGGGATCGTCGGGCTCGCGACCTTCCTGGTCTTCTACGTCCGCGGCATACGGACGACGCTCGCCGCGATCAGGACCGTCAGGAGCCGCGACGCGAAGGCTCTCCTGGCTGCCGGCGCGGCGCTCCTCCTCGCATTCGTCCCGCTCTCGTTCACCTCCCCGCAGTACTACGGGAAGAGCTCCGCGCTCGTGATCGTGCTCATCCTGGGGTTCGCGCAGGCGATCCTGCTGCGCCGTCACGTCGCGGACGGGGAAGGGGGGTGAATGTCCCGCCTCCTGGAGCGGAAGAGCGGCGCGGCCCGGTCCGTCCCGGGCGTCGATCGCCCGATCCGCGTTCTCGCCGTCGACCACACCGTCGGCGTCGCTCCGTTCAGGAAGAAGTTCGAGGCCCTGGCGGCGCGTGACGACGTCGAGCTCACGGTGCTCGCGCCCGAGCGCTGGATCGAGAACTACCGTGTGGTGGAGGCGCCGGCCGAGGGAGACGGCTTCAGCGTTCTGCGCGGACGCGTCATCTTCCCCGGGTACAACAACCGTGCCTTCTTCGTGTCCGGACTCGCCGGAGCGATTCGGGCGACGAGGCCCGACATCCTCGATCTCTACGAGGAGGCGTTCAGCCTCTTCTTCCTCCAGGCCGCGGTCCTGGGACGCCTTCTCGCGCCTGGCGCCCGGATCGCCTTCCACGCGTCGGACAGCCTCTCTTGGGGGAATCGCTATCCGTACCGGCCCTCGTGGCTCTACGCGACGATCCAGCGCTACGCGCACCGCGTGGCGACGGCCGCCTTCACGATCAACGAGGTGGCGGGTGAGATCCTGCGCTCGAAGGGGTTTCGCCGGCCGATCGTGAGGGCGTTCCACGGGGTCGACGAGAGCGAGTTTCGTCCCCTGGACGCCTCGGAGCTCAGATCGCGGCTGGGCCTCGGAGGTCCGATCGTCGGTTACGTCGGAAGACTCATCCGCAAGAAGGGCGTCAACGTGCTCGTCGAGGCCGCCGCCCGAATGGACCCGCGCCCCTCGCTTCTCATCGTCGGTGACGGCGAGGAGCGTGACGCGCTCGTCGCGCAGGCTCGCGAGCTGGGTATCGAGGAGACGACGCGCTTCCTTCCGGCCGTGCCGCACGAGGAGGTGCCGCTCTACCTCTCGGCGATGGACGTCATGGTGCTCCCGTCGATCCGCTCCCGCGACTTCAACGAGCCATTCGGTCGTGTGCTCGTCGAGGCGATGGCATGCGGCGTCCCGGTCGTCGGCACGACCTGCGGTTCGATGGGACTCGTCTTGGGTGATGCCGGCCTTCTCGTGCCTGACGGCGACGCGGCGGCCATCGCCGAGGCGGTCGCGTCGCTCGTCGAGGACCCGGGGAGGCGGGCCGAACTCTCGAGGCTCGGCCGGGAGCGCGTCATCGAGCGCTACACGTGGCGAAGGTTCGCGGAGATCATCCGCGAAGGTTACGAGACGATCCTCAGATCCTGACGGTCGGGCGATGGAATACGTCTTTCTCTTTCTCTCGATGCTCGCCGGGGCGGCGACGAATGCGCTCGGTCTCGTCCGGCGCGGGCCCGCAGGTGGCGTCGTCATCTTCAAGCTCGACCATATCGGCGACCTCGTGACGGCGGGGCCCGCGATCGCGGCGATCCGCGCCGAGCGGCCCGGCGAGGAGGTGACGCTGGTCGTCGGAAGCTGGTGCGCGGAACTCGCCCATGCCCTCGCCGGCGTCGACCGGGTCGTCACCTACGACAGCCCGGCCTTCGCCAGGGACACCGCCGGGCGCTCGCGCCGGCTCGGCGAAGCCCTCGGGGCCCGCCGCTTCGTCGCCGCCTACGGGCTCCGCGACGACGCGGCCTCGATGCTCTACTGCCTGGCCGGCGGCGCGCTCCGCCGGCGGGACCGAGGGACCGTTCGCGTCGCGCACAGGATCCGGCGCTCGCTCGCGCGGCTCTTCGGGCGCGGCGACCCCGGGCCGCTCCACGAGGTGGAGACGAACCTCCGCGTCGCCGGCCGTCGCTCCGGCGCCGATCTCCCGGTTCCCCGGCTGCGCGTGCCGGAGGAGGCCTCCTCGTCCGTCGAGGAGACCGTCGAGGCGCTTCGCGGCCCCGGGAAGCGGCGGCTCGTCGTCGTGCATCCCGGCGCCGCGTGGGAGTTCCGGCGGTGGTCGGCGCCGCGCTTCGCCGAGCTTGTGGCGAGACTCGTCCAGGAGGGCGGCGTCTCGATCGCCGTGACCGGATCGTCGGACGAGCGGGGCGTCGCGGAGTCAGTGGCCGTTCCCGGGCCGCACTGCCGGGTTCTGGCGGGCGATCTGAGTCTCCTCGAGACCGCCGCGCTCGTCTCGGCCGCCGACTGCTACGTGGGCGCCGACACGGGCATCATGCACATGGCCGTCGCCGTCTCAACGCCGGTCGTAGCGCTCTTCGGTCCGCAGGACCCGCGGCGCTTCGGCCCGGTCGGGCCGCGCGACGTCGTGATCCGGCACCCCGTCGCCTGTGCGCCCTGCCGCCAGCGGACCTGCCCGAGGGACGGCGAGTGCATGAGGAAGATCGGCGTCGACGAGGTCGCGGACGCCGTGAACCGCGTCCTGTCCGGGGAGGCCGGGTAAGAACCGGGCAAGAAGGAGAGACCGGTGAGGATCCTCTGCCTGACCTCGAGACTCCCGTACCCGCCGCACCGCGGAGACAGGGTGCGGACCTACAACTTCATCAGGGCCTTCTCGGAGCACCACGAGGTCGATCTCCTCTCGTTTGTGCGGGACCGGCGCGAGGCCGGGCTCGCCCGGGAACTCCGCGATCTGGCGAACGTGGAGACCGTGACGCTCGGGACGGGACGGTCGCTCGGCAGCATGGCAGTTCGTGCGCTCTCGCCGCTGCCGTACCAGGCGCTCTACTACCGCTCGCCGGCGATGGCGGCGCGCTGCGCCCGCGCCCTCGCGGGTGGGGGCTACGACCTTCTCTACGCGCACCTCTTTCGCACGGCGCCGTTCGTGGAACCGGCGCTCCGGGCGCGGAGGGGGTCGCGTCCGATCGCGGTTCTCGATCTGACCGACGCGATCGCCGCGGAGATCGATCTCTCGATCCCGCACCGCCCTCCGGCGCTCCGGCCCGCCTATCGCTGGGAGAGCGCGAAGATCCGCAGGTACGAGCGCCGCGTCGCTCCGCTCTTCGACGAGGTGTGGACGATCTCACGCGCCGACGCGGAGGAGACGCGGCGGCACGCCCCCGACGCCGCTATCGCCGTTGTCCCGAACGGCGTCGAGGAGACGCTCTTCGATCTGGCGCCCCCGGAGGGCGAGCCCGGCGTGCTCTTCGTCGGAAACCTCTCGATCGCGCACAACGTCGACGCGCTCGGGGCGCTCGCGCGCGACATCATGCCGCTCGTTCAGGCGTCGGTCCCAGGAGCGAGGCTCTCGGCCGCCGGAAGCGACGCGACCCCCGCCGTCGAGAGACTCGCCCGCGAGTCCGGGGTCGAGCTCGTCGGCTACCTGCCGGAGCTTCGCGACATCTACGGGATCGGCGGCGTCTTCGCCGCGCCCCTCAGGTTCGCTGCGGGCGTGCAGAACAAGATCCTCGAGGCGATGGCGGCGGGACTGCCGGTCGTGACGACCTCGGTCGCGAACCGCGGGCTCGGGGCGCGGGACGGCCGCGAGATTCTGGTACGCGACGCGCCGGAGGCGTTCGCCTCCGCAGTCGTCGGTCTCCTGCGCGATCGAGCGGCGCGAAGCGCGCTCGGCGGCCGTGGTCGGGAGTTCGTGCGGAAGCGCTTCCGGTGGTCGCTGGCGCGGGAGCGGATCGAGTCCCTCGTGGCGCGGGACGGCACCGTCGCTAGCTCGCGGCCGTCCGACGCGAGAGCCGCGTGATCCACTTTCGGAGCGCGCCCGGAAGGGCCCTCAGGAGTCCGTCGTCGAGAGGCGGGAGCGGTCGAAGGGCCGTGAGGAGCGCCGCGTAGAGCGCCGCGAATGCGAGGCCGTGCGCCAGGAGAGCAGTCAGTCCGGACGGCCGCCAGACGAGGGACGGGACCAGCGCGACGGCGACGGCGAGCCCGACCGGGGCGAGGTGACGGCCCGGGACGTTCACACCCGAGACGCGGCGGGTGATCACGACCTCGCCGATGACGGCTGAGGCCGCGCAGGCGCCCGTGCCCGCCAGCGCGCCGACCGCGCCCCAGATGCGAATGAGAAAGACGTTCAGGATCACGTTCGTCACGCCGAGCGCGACGCGCACGGCGACGACCGCACGGATGCGGTGCGTCGCCTGCAGGAAGGTCGAGCTGGCGCCGCCTCCCAGAAGCCAGTTCACGCACATCGGTATCGCGTAGGCGGCGAGGAGGGTTCCCGCCTCCTCGTATCCGGGGCCGTAGACCGCAACGACCGACGCGCGGGCGTTCGCGATGAGGAAGATCACGAACGGCACAACGGCGGATCCCACGATCACGACGAACGACCTCCAGAGCCCTCCGACATCGTCGGGGCTGGTCTTCTGCCTCCTCGAGAAGAGCGCGAGCGATATCCCCGCGAGCCCGACCGTGAGCACCGTCCCGACGACCTGTGTGATCGAGAACGCCACGTCGTAGTAGGCGACCTCCTGCTGGCTGTGGCGGATCGCGTTCAGAAGGATGACGTCGGACTGCTTCCCGAGACCGAAGCCCACGGCCGTGAGGACCCATGCGCTCGCCGCGAAGCCGAGGACGTTCCTCCGCCGGAGTCCACCGCCGGCCCCGCGGAAGAGGGGAAGCGTCTTCCAGAGGTACGCGACGAGGAGCGCGGCCGACGTCCCGCCGAGGACGAGCAGGATCTCCCCGACGCCACCCCCGGAGCGCAGGACCGCGTAGGCCAGCCCGAGGTTGGACGCGCGAAAGATGACCGTCAGGATGCCGACCGTGCGCGTTCTGAGGAGCCCGACGAGGACGTTACTCGCGAACGAGGCGAGGCTCTGGCAGACCATGTAGAGCGAGGCCGCAAGGATGAGCCGTGCCATCATGTCGTTCTCGTACCGGAGCGCGATCCAGTCCCGTCCGAGCACGGCTGCCGCGACGAGGATCGCGAGGAGCGCGACCCTTACCGCGACGAGAAACCTGAGAAGCGACGGCACGCCGGCCGCGCCCTCGCGCGTCGCCGAGAGCTCGCCGAGGTAGCGGTGGAGCGTCTTGTCGATGCCCATCGAGGAGAGAACGAAGACGAGCGTCGAGAGGCTGACGATCGTGGCGTACGATCCGTACGCGACGGGGTCGAGCATGCGGGCGAGGAGCACCGAGAAGAGGTAGACCAGTCCGAAGTCGCCGAGCTTCGCTGCCGAGTTCCAGAGGTAGCTCGCGAAGTAGCCGCCGGGGGCGACTCGGCGCGCCGTCGACGATCCGCCGGGCTCACGCGTCTCCATCGCGATCCCTCCGGTTCGCCGCGAGCCGCTCGCAGGCCTCGACGAGCGGCGGACGCGCCGCCATGGCGTCGTGACGCTCCGCCGCGAGGGTCCGCGCCCGCTGCGCGAGCGCGTGCCGCCCGTCCGGTGACTCGAGGAGGTCGACGACCCCGCGCGCAAACGACGCGGCGTCGTCCCGGACGACGTAGTGCTTGCCGTCTTCGCCGAGGAGACCCTCGCGGCCCTTCGACGTCGTCACGACCGGGGTTCCCGCGGCCATCGCCTGGACGATCTTCACACGGACCCCGCTTCCGATCCTGAGCGGCACGACAGCGACGCGCGCGCGGCGGAAGTGGGGGAGGGCGTCGTCGACTCTGCCGAGAACGCGCACGCCGCCCTCGGGATCGTCGAGTTCCTCGGCCCAGCGCGGCGCGCCCGCGCCGACGATCGCAACCGTCGTCCGCGGCCGCAGCCGGCGGATGCGCGGGAGGATCTGCGAGGCGAACCAGCGCAGGCTGTCACGGTTTGGCGGCCAGCCGAGATACGAGATGAAGAGAACGTCGAGGTCCTCGTTCCTCGACCCCGAGCCGAGCGCCGCGACGTCGAGGGCGATCGGGACGATCTCGACCCGGGCCGTCGGCGCGAGCGCGAGGAGCCCGTCGCGGTCGCGCGTCGTGTATGACAGAACGAGGTCGAAGCCGGCGAGGGCCGACGCTTCGAAGGCACGCATCTTCGAAGCCTGGATGAGGGCGTAGGCCCTGACTGCCGGGTTCCTCTGGAATCGGGCGTAGAGCGAGAGCGTCTCGGACTGGACGTTGGGCGCGAAGAGCAGCCTCGGCGGCCCGGACGCGCCGCTCGCCCCGGGTAGGAGCGTCGCGCCGTGCACGCTGTTCACGAAAACGAGATCCGGCGGATCCTCCTCGAGGAGCCGGGTGAGCCGTGCGGCGGCCACGCGCGACGCGTAGCGCCGGATCGGCCAGGGAAGCGGGTCAACGAGGTTGGCCGCGTAGCGCGCAGGGGACGGCGAGGGCACGTCGCGGACCGGGACGACGCGCGCGATCGCTTCGAGCGACCGCGGCTCCGTGACCGTCTTGCCGGAAGGCACGAGGCACAGCGCCGTGACCTCGTGGCCGGCCCGCGTGAGCTGGACGATGCGGTAGAAGCTCGAGATCTGGCCCCCGACCATGCTGTCTTCCGGGAACCCCTGTGTGACATAGAGGACGCGCACGTGCTCTCCACTTCCGTGCGGCGCGGCTGAGGTCTGACGGTGGTCCCGATGACGGTAAACCAGCTGCGGAGCGGGGGTCAACCGAAAAGGCCCCGAACGCCGGGCGCTCTTCGCGATGCCTCCGCGCGCGGCACGCGTTGTGCACGTTCTCCGGCCCGTGTGTTTCGGCAACCGCGCGCGTGCCCGGAGGGTCCGGCGAAACCGGTTGCCCGCGACGAGGCCGGGGAGTATACTGCTAGCGTGCACGGATCCGAAGAGCGCGTTCTGCCGGCGTCCCCCCGCGTGGCGCCGGCTGTCAACGGAAGGGCGTCTCGACATGAAGTCACTCGTTACCGGAGGGGCGGGCTTCATCGGCTCGCATCTCGTGGAGGCTCTCCTGGCCCGCGGGGATCACGTCTGGGTCGTCGACGATCTCTCCACCGGCCGCTTTGAGAACATCGCCCACCTGGAGGGTGACCCCCGGTTCCACTACACGATCGACACGATTCTGGACGAGCAGGTCGTCGAGGAGCACGTGGCGAAGGTCGACGTCGTCTTCCACCTGGCGGCCTCCGTCGGCGTCGCGTACATCATCGACAACCCGCTGAAGTCGCTCGAGACGAATATCCGGGGCACCGAGATCGTCCTTCAGTGCGCCAACGAGGGCAAGCAGAAGGTCGTGCTCTTCTCGACCTCCGAGATCTACGGCAAGGCGAACTCCCAGCCCTGCAAGGAGACGGACGACCGCGTGCTCGGCACGACGACGATCACGAGGTGGGGCTACTCCTCATCGAAGGCGATCGATGAGTTTCTCGCCCTGGCCTACCACCGCGAGAAGCAGCTCCCGATCGTCATCGTCCGGTGTTTCAACACCTGCGGTCCCCGCCAGACGGGGCAGTACGGCATGGTCATCCCGCGCTTTGTGAAGCAGGCGCTGCTCGATCATCCGATCACCGTCTACGGCGACGGCAAGCAGACGCGCTGCTTCTGCGACGTCTCCGACGCCGTGCGCGCGGTCCTCATCCTCGCCGACGAGCCGGCGGCGAACGGAGAGGTCTTCAACATCGGGAGCGACGAGGAGACGACGATCACCGACCTCGCGGAGCGCATCAGGGACCTTACGGGCAGCCGTTCTCCCATCGAGTACGTTCCCTACGAGAGGGCCTACGAGGAGGGCTTCGAGGACATGAGGAGGCGGGTACCCGATCTGACGAAGGTGCGGAGTCTGACCGGCTATGAGCCGCAGGTCTCGCTGGAGGAGCTGCTCGAGCGTGTGATCGCCGACTTCAAGCGCTAGGTCGGACGTTCCGGGCGCCCGTCCGCGTCCACCCGAGTAGAGTTCGGCCGGAAAACCGCTTGACAGACCCCGAATCCTCCACAATAATCCCGAGCGGCACGGAAACCGTGATGGGAAGGGTCAGGGATGATCTTCCTCGGCACCTTTGTGCTCTCCATGTTGGCGGTACTCGCCCTGACGCCGGCGGTTCGTACGCTGGCGGCACGACTCCATTTCCTTGATTATCCCAATCGCCAGAAGGTGCACCGGCGACCGACGCCGCTCATGGGAGGCATCGCGGTCGCCGTGGCGAGCCTCGCGTCGGCGGCCGCCGTCCTCGCCCTCATCCGCTGCCCCTACAGCGCCAGGATCGTCGGGTTCCTCTCCGGAGGGCTCGTCGTCGTCCTGGTCGGGCTCGCCGACGACGCCAACGGGATGCGCCCCGGAGTCAAGCTCTTCGGGCAGGCCGTCGCCGCCGCGGTAATGCTCCTCTCGGGCGGCATCGAGGGCATCCCGCTGCCGATCCCGCTCGCCTTCGGCCTGGCCCTCTTCTGGATGGTCGGGCTCATGAACGCCTTCAACTTCCTCGACAACATGGACGGCATCACCTCGGGACTCGCGGCGATCGCTACCTTCGGGATCTTCACGCTGGCACTCGGCCACGGCCATCGTCTGACAGCGATCGCGGCCATCTCGGTGGCCGGAGGCGCGATGGGCTTCCTCCGGTACAACTTCTCACCGGCCTCGATCTTTCTCGGTGACGCGGGGAGTCTCTTCCTGGGGTACGTGGTCGGCGGACTGTCGCTCAGGGCGGTCTCGTACGCGGGATCCGGCTCGACGGCGCTTCTGATCCCCGTCCTGATGCTGGGGTACCCGATCTTCGACGCCTTCCTCGTGACCGTCTCGCGGCTCAGGGACGGCAGGGAGGTCGCTCAGGGAGGCCGCGATCACAGCTCGCACCGCCTCGCGCGGCTCGGTCTCACGACGAGACAGACCGTCACGACCATCTACCTCATCTCCGCCTGTCTGACCGGCGCGGCGACCTACCTCGCGCTCTTCCAGATGGGAAACCCGATGCTCGTGCGGCTCGCGACGGTGGCAGCGGCCGGGGGGATGGCCTTCCTGGGCCTTCGGCTCTTCCGCGTGCCGGTCCCCGAGCGCGCCGTCGCGATGCTCCGTGAGATCCGGCGTTCGAGCGGGCCGATCCTCACACCGACCGAGGAGGAGATGACACTCCTCGCGCGACCCGGCGTGCCGACCGCGGAGACGGAAAGCCGGAGCGAGCCCTCGGAGAAGGAATCCCACGTCACAGCGGAGACCCGCTGACAGAGCGCGGCCCGCCGCACGAGGGCCGGTGGATAGGACTATGCTGGATCTGAAGTACATCCGCGCGAACCCCGAGGTCGTCCGGGCGGCCATCCTGAACAAGAACGAGCACGCTGATCTCGACCGCCTCCTGGCCGTCGACGAGGATCTGCGATCGCTTCTCACCGCCGCCGAGGCGCTCAAGCAGGAGCGCAACGCCGAGAGCCAGAAGATCGGGGAGATGAAGAAGTCGGGCGGCGACGCCTCGGAGGCGATCGTCCGGATGCGCGAGGTTTCGTCCAGCATCAAGGAGTACGACGAGCGGATCGCGGCGGCGAGGGCCGAGCTCGACGAACTGCTCATCGGCGTGCCGAACGTCCCGCACGAGTCCGTACCGATCGGGAGCGACGAGTCGGACAACGTCGTCGTGCGAACCTGGGGTGAGCCGCACGCCGCGTGCGCCCGTCCGGCGCCGCACTGGGAGATCGGCGAGACCCTGGGCATTCTCGACGCCGCGAGCGCGAGCGGACTGGCGGGAAGCGGGTTCATGGTCTTCGTGGGCGCAGGGGCCAGACTCGAACGGGCGCTCATCCAGTTCATGCTCGACGTCCACGTGAAGGAGCACGGCCACACCGAAATCGCGCCACCATTCGTTGCGAACCGCGAGGCGATGATCGGGACGGGCCAGCTGCCCAAGCTCGAGCACGACATGTACCGCTGTGAGGAGGACGATCTCTTCCTCATCCCCACCGCCGAGGTGCCTCTGACGAACCTCCATCGCGACGAGATCCTCGACGGCACGCGCCTGCCTCTGCGATACGTCGCCTCCACGCCGTGCTTCCGCCGCGAGGCGGGCTCGTACGGCAAGGACACCCGCGGGCTGATTCGCGTGCATCAGTTCGACAAGGTCGAGATGGTGAGGTTCGTTGAACCAGAGACGTCGTACGACGAGTTGGAGGCGCTGACGGCGGACGCCGAGTCGATCCTCGTGCGACTCGGGCTGCCGTATCAGGTGAAGGTGCTCTCGACCGGCGACCTCTCGTTCGCGGGCGCCAAGTGCTACGACATCGACATCTGGGCTGCGGGCGTCGAGCGCTGGCTCGAGATCTCGTCGTGCACGAACTTCGAGGACTTCCAGGCGCGCCGCGCCGGCATCCGCTACCGTCCGGCCGGGGGAGGGAAGGCCCGGTACGTCCACACGCTCAACGGCTCGGGCGTCGCGCTCGCGCGGCTCGTCGTCGCGATCCTCGAGAACTACCAGACGGCGCGCGGGACGATCGAGATCCCCGAGGCTCTCAGGCCCTACATGGACGGAGCGACGGAGATCGCCTGACGGGAGACGGTGCGGCCGAATCGGTACCGGGAGAGGCAACGGAGGGCCGGGCATCGCGTCCCGGCCCTCGCGCTTGAAGGGGAGAGCGCCCCCGGGCGTCTCATTTCATGTCCGGCGGCCGCGCGGATCTCCGGTGGCCGGGATGATACACTTCTTCCGGCCTTCTTGACTTGATCCCGGCCTGTGCTAGACTGACGGGCGCGATCCGGGCGCCGGCCGGAGGGGAGGATCGACCGTGGCTCACGAGCGAGAGAGATGGATCGACGCCCAGCAGCTCGCGGGACTCAGGCTCGGCAGGCACATCTTCGTCGCGTTCTCCGTTCTGGCCCTCGCGATCTTCGTGTATACGAACTCCCTCGTCCAGCGGCAGAAGACCCAGACGGTCGCTCTCTCACGCTCGATCGCCGGCCTCTGCGCCAGCGCCACCTACGCGGCCAAGGAGAACGAGCAACTCCGCGCTGTCTTCGGGGAATTCATCGAGGCGATCACTTTCCCGATCATCATCACGGACGTGCGCGGCGTCCCGATCACGTGGAAGGGGCTCCCGTTCGACGCGGATCCGAACGAGGTCACGCACGAGACGTACATGAACGCCGACCCCCAAGACCCTCCCGAGACGCCCTTCGGCGACGTGATCCGCTTCCGCCGCGAGCTTGACAAGCAGCACGCTCCGATTCCGATGACGCAGATCGGTGACGACACGGTCCAGGGGTACATCCACTACGGCGATCCCAGCATGACGCGCGAGATGCGGTTCGTTCCCGTGCTCGAGCTGATCGTCTTCGCGACGCTCATCACGCTCGGGTACGTCGGGTTCCGGAACGCGAAGATCGCCGAGCTGCGCTCGATCTGGGCGGGACTCGCCAAGGAGACCGCCCATCAGCTCGGCACGCCGATCTCCTCGCTCCTCGGATGGGTCGAGCTGACGCGGGAGTGCGCGCGCGATCAGTGCGAGCCGGACGAGGTCGTCCGGATGGCCGACGAGATGCAGCGAGATCTCGAGCGCCTCGAGAAGATCTCGCTCCGGTTCAGCCACATCGGGTCCGCTCCGAAGACCGAGCGGCAGGACATCGTCGTCGTGCTCCGCGAGGCCGTCGACTACCTCGAGAGGCGAGTGCCGGCCCTGCGGTCGGGCGTCGCGATCGAGGAGCGATACAGCGACGTCCCGCTCGTCGACATCAACCGCGAACTCATGGAGTGGGTCGTCGAGAACCTCGTCAAGAACTCGATCGAGGCGGTGCCGTCGAAGGGCGGGAGAATCGAGATTCGCACCGAGCACTCGCCGCGCGACGGGCACGTGAGGATTCTCTTCACGGACAACGGGCGCGGGCTCTCCGCGAGCGAGCGGCGCCGGATCTTCATGCCGGGGTACTCCACCAAGCGGAAGGGGTGGGGGCTGGGTCTCGCGCTGGCGCGTCGCATCGTCGAGGAGTATCACAAGGGCAAGCTCTCCATCGCAAGCTCCGAGGTCGGGGTCGGGACGACCTTCGTCGTCTCGCTTCCCGCGACGTAGCGCCGGGGGCGTCCCCCGGCCGGGCCCCTGCGGGCGGGCGGGAAAGGGAGGAGGACCGAGTGAACCAGGCGGCCAGACGGATCCTGTGGGTCGACGACGAGATCGAGATGCTCAGACCGCACATCATCTTCCTCGAGCAGAAGGGCTTCGGGATCGGCACGGCGTCGAGCGGGGAGGAGGCGCTCGAGACCATCCGGCGAGAGGACTTCGACCTCGTTCTGCTGGACGAGATGATGGTGGGCCTCGATGGACTGTCGACACTCGCCGAGATCAAGGACTTCGATCCGTCGCTCCCGGTCGTCATGGTCACGAAGAGCGAGGAAGAGGAGCTGATGGACGACGCGATCGGGCGGAGGATCGACGACTTCCTCATCAAGCCCGTGAAGCCGAGCCAGGTCTTCCTCGCGATCAAGCAGATCCTCGACGGCCGCAAGATCCAGCAGGACCAGCTCGCGCAGAGCTACGCGCAGGACTTCAACCAGCTCCGCACGCGCATCATGGGACCCGTAGACTGGCGGGACTGGATCGACGCGCACGTCCGCCTCGCGAACTGGGATCTCGAGCTTGACCGGTTTCGCGACCAGGCGCTCCGGCAGACGCACGACGATCTCAAGCAGAGCGCGAACGCCGAGTTCGCGCGGTACATCGTCGAGTGCTACGAGGACTGGGTCAACGAGGGAGAGGATCGACCGCTCCTCTCGGTCGACATCTTCCGCGAGTTCGTCGCGCCGCTTCTCAGGGCGAAGCGGAAGGTCTACTTCGTGGTGCTTGACTGCATGCGGCTCGATCACTGGTTGAGCCTCGTGCCGAGCCTCGAGCCCTGGTTCGGTATCACGAACCACTACTACTACTCGATCCTCCCGACGGCGACTCCGTACTCCCGGAACGCGCTCTTCAGCGGGCTCTACCCGATCGAGCTCTCGAACCACTTCCCCGACCTCTGGCAGAGCCCCGCGCGAGACGAATACAGCAAGAACCGCTACGAGCGGCAGCTCATGGACATTCAGCTCCAGCACCACAACATTCGCCTCTACCCCGAGCACAAGTACGTGAAGATCTACGAGAAGGACGAGGCCGACAACGTCTGCCGGCAGATGACCTCGTTTCACGACCACCCGTTCGTCTCCCTCGTCTACAACTTCGTCGACATCCTCGTTCACTACCGCTCCGAATCGGAGATCCTCCAGGAGATCGCTCCGGACGAGCCCGGCTTCCGCTCGCTCGTTCGCTCGTGGTTCAATCACTCCGCCCTCTACTCGATCATCGAGGAGATGGCGAGGCAGGGAGCGACCGTCGTGGTCACGACCGATCACGGCGCCGTGCTCGGTCGCCGCGCGGCCCTCATCCGCGGCAACCGCGACACGTCGACCAATCTGAGGTACAAGTTCGGGAGCAACCTCGGTTGCAGCGACAAGGAGACCTTCCTGATGAAGGATCCATCGCGCTTCAGGTTGCCGAGCGACGGGGCGAGCAAGCAGTACGCGATCGCGAAGGAGGACTACTACTTCGTCTACCCGACGGAGTTCCACCGGTACGAACGGCAGTACCGCGGCAGCTTCCAGCACGGAGGCATCTCGATGGACGAGATGATCCTTCCCTGCGCCATCATGGAGCCGAAGGCCTAGGGGGTGGCCGTGGGGGGCGCGAGGTTCGAGATCGCCACGACGTCCCCGGACGCGACCAGATCGTTCGGTCGGACGCTCGGCCAGATGCTCAATCCCGGGGCGTTCGTCGCTCTCGTCGGCGGGCTCGGGAGCGGCAAGACGGTTCTCGCCCAGGGTATCGCACGCGGGCTCGGGTTCCGCGGGCGCGTCTCGAGCCCCACGTTCGTCATCGTGAACGAGTACGAGGGCAGGACTCCCGTGTATCACGTCGACCTCTATCGCATCGAGCGCGCGGACGACCTCGTCGGGATCGGCTACCGGGAGTTCTTCTACGGCGACGGCGTCACCATCGTGGAGTGGGCGGATCGGGTCCCCGAACTCCTGCCGGACGATCGGCTCGATATCCGCATCGAGTTTGACTCGCTCGATGACCCCGATCCCAGGCTGCTCTGCAACCCAGATCTCCGCCGCTTCATCCTGACCGCCTCGGGTCCGGTCCACGAGGCGCTGCTTCAAAGTGTCACGCCCAGGGAGAGAGCCGGGTGGCTGGATGCGCATTCTGACGCTTGAGACCGCGACACTGATCGAGGACGTGGCGGTCGTCCTCGACGGGGCCGTCGCGTCGCGCGCGACCTCGCGCAGAGGGCCGCGGCGCGCCGACGATCTGGCGCTCGGCGTCGCGCGCGTTCTCTCGGGGGCCGGACTCGACCTCGCAGACCTCGACGCCATCGCTGTCTCGATCGGGCCGGGTCGCTTCAGCGGGCTCCGCGTCGGTCTCGCGACCGCGAAGGGCCTCGCCGTCGTCTCCGGGACACCGATCGTGCCGGTCGCGACGCTCCGCGCGCTCGCGCTCTCGGCAGGTGAGGGCCGTGGCGTCGTCTGCCCGCTCCTCGATGCGCGGCGGGGCGAGGTCTACGGCGCTCTCTTCCGGGTCACGGACGACGCCGAGCGCCTGACCGCCGACGAGGCCGCTCTGCCGGAAGCGCTCGCGGCGAAGGCCGTCGAGCGCGCCGGCACCGCGGCCCCGCTCTTCCTCGGGACCGGGGCGCGTGTCTACCGGGAGGCCATCGAACGGGTCGTCGGAGGGCCGACAGGCGTGACGGAGCTTCCTGAGGCGCCTGTGCCCGAGGCGCTGGCCACGCTCGCGGCGCGCGGGCTCGATGAGCCGATCGATCTCGAGGCCCTCGAACCGATCTACGTGAGGGGCGTCGAGCGGTCCTGACGCCGGAGTCGCCATGGAGCACGGGGAGCTTCGCGTCAGGCGGATGACCGAGGATGATCTCGGGGCGGTCTGCCGGATCGAACGGACGGTCTTCGGCGCCCCCTGGTCCCGTGAGTCGTTCAGGCGCGAGGTTGCGGAGGTCGCGAACGCGCTTCCGATGGTCGCGGAGGACGACGGCTCGGTGATCGGCTACTCGATCTCATGGATCGTCGTCGACGAGCTGCACATCGGCAATCTGGCCGTCGACCCCGCCCGGCAGGGAGAGGGCATCGGGACCGAGCTGCTTCTCGCGTCGATCGAACGCGCGGTCCGGGCCGGCGTGGCGACCGCGACCCTTGAGGTTCGGGCCTCGAACGACCGGGCGATTCGTCTCTATGAGCGCCATGGCTTCCGCCCGATCGCCATCAGGAAGCGCTACTACAGCGACAACGGGGAGGACGCGCTGGTGATGATGGCCAGGATCGAGCGCACGGGCGGGCCGGGTTGAGCCCGGGACCGCGAAACGGCGTCGAGCCGGGATCGGAGGCGGCGCTCGCAGCGGCCGTCCGGACGCTGGGCGGTGAGGGCGTCCGTGGCGAGATCGGCGTCGTTCTGGGGTCGGGCCTCTCGTCGTTCGCCGACGGGCTCGACGTGGCGCGGCGCGTCCCCTACGCGCTCATTCCGGGGGTCCCGCCGCCCCGCGTCACCGGCCATCGGGGCGCGCTCCTGGCCGCCGGCCTCGCCGGGAAGGACGTGCTCGTCCTCTCCGGGCGCGTGCATCACTACGAGGGCCACGGCCCCCGGGCGGTGACGTTCGGCGTGCGGCTCCTCGCCGCGCTCGGCGTCGGCACCGTCATCGTCTCGAACGCGTCCGGGGGAATCGATCCCGGATTCGATGTCGGCGATCTCATGCTCATCGTTGACCAGATCTCCATGGTCGGCGGTCCGAGGCGGCTCGCCGGGGCTCCGTTCTCCGTGGTCGGTGTCTACTCGCATCGGCTCCGGCGTCTTGCCCTGCGCGAGGCGGCGGAGTCCGGCATCGCCCTTCGTAGCGGCGTCTACATGGGGTCCCTCGGCCCGACCTACGAGACGCCGGCCGAGATCGCGATGGCGCGCCGGCTCGGAGCGTCGGCGGTGGGGATGTCGACCGTGAGCGAGGTCCAGGCCGCCGCCCGGCTTGGCCTCGAGGTTCTGGGCGTGGCTCTCATCACGAACGTCCCGCTGCCCGGGCGGTTCACGGCCACAACCCACGCGGAGGTCCTCGAGGCGGGAGCGGCTGGAGGGCGGAGCCTCCTTTCGCTCGTCAAGGGAGTGCTCGAGAGGCTATAATGGAACCTGCCGTGGCCCCGCGCCTCCGGGCGCCGCGGCTCGGACGAACGCGGATTTCGACGAAGGGAACGGCGATGGCTCAGGGATCGTGGCTCAGGAGAGCGAAGCCGAAGATCAAGGAGGCCGCGAAGCGCGAGATGCCCGACGGGCTCTGGCGCAAGTGCGGCGGCTGCGGCGAGATCATCTACCACAAGGAGCTGGAGCGCAATCTCTGGACGTGCAACAAGTGCGGCCAGCACTTCAGGATCTCCGCGCCGGCGTACCGTGACATCATCGTCGACGGCGGGAGTTTCGTGGAGCTTCTGACCGGGATCGAGTCGGTCGATCCGCTGGGGTTCGTCGACTCGAAGAAGTACGTCGACAGGGTGGCGGCCGCCAAGAAGAAGACGCGGCTCCGTTCGGCCGTGCTGACGGGGAGCGCGAGGGTCGGCGGACACCTCGTGATGACCGCGTTCCTCGAGTTCGGCTTTCTCGGGGGGAGCATGGGATCGGCGATGGGCGAGAAGATCGCCCGCCTGACGAGGATGGCCCTCGAGGAGCGGGTGCCGCTCATCACGCTCTCGGCCACCGGCGGCGCCAGGATGCAGGAGGGAATCCTCTCTCTCATGCAGATGGCAAAGACGAGCGCGATGCTCGCAAGGATGCACGACGAGGGTCTTCTGCACATCGCGATCCAGGTTCACCCGACGACCGGCGGCGTCACGGCGAGCTTCGCCTCCCTCGGCGACGTGATCATCGCGGAGCCGGGAGCTCTCATCGGGTTCGCCGGACCGAGGGTGATTCAGCAGACCATCAAACAGGACCTGCCCGACGGCTTCCAGCGCGCCGAGTTCCTTCTCAACCACGGAATGGTCGACATGGTCGTGCACCGGAAGGAGCTTCGGAACGCGATCATCAAGATCCTCGACTTCTTCTCGAACGAGGGGCCCGACCGCGCGGAGGACACGCTTGAGCAGGCAAGGAAGCAGGGCCTCTGATTCCTACCGGTCCTGCATCGACTGGCTCTTCGCTCGCCACCGATTCGGGATGAAGCCCGGGCTCTCCCGCGTGCGCGCTCTCCTTGCGGCCGTCGGAGATCCCGAGAGACGCTACCGAATCGTCCACGTCGGCGGCACGAACGGCAAGGGCTCGACAGCCACCCTGATCGCCTCAATCCTCGCGGAGCACGGGCTGCGCACCGGTCTCTACACGTCGCCGCACGTCATCGACTTCACGGAGCGGATCTCGGTCGGCGGCCGTCCCGTGGCGAGGGCTCGCGTGACGGAGATCGTCGAGCGTCTCCGGCCCGCCGCGGAGGAGGTCGAAGCGACGTTCTTCGAGATCGTCACGGCCGCCGCCGCGCTCCACTTCGCGGACGAGGAGGTCGACATCGCCGTGGCCGAAGTGGGTCTCGGCGGCAGGCTCGACGCCACGAACGTCTTTGACTCGGCGCTCTCGGTGATTACGAGGATCGCGATCGACCACGCCGAGGTGCTGGGCGGCGATGTCGCATCGATCGCCGCCGAGAAGGCGGGGATCGTCCGTCCGGGTGTCACCGTCGTGTCCGGAGCTTCCGGGGACGGGCTTGACGTGATCCGCGGCGTGGCCGCCGCTCGCGCCACGCGCTTCGTGGCCGTCGAGGACGCCGCGACGACCACGCGGCTGGCCGTGACTCCGACGGGCAGCCGCTTCGATCTCACGATCGAGAGCGACGGCTACCGCGACCTCGAAGTCTCCGTGCTCGGGCGACACCAGGTCGCGAATGCCGTGACGGCCGTCGTCGCCGCGCACGAGCTGGCGCGCGATGGAGTCGTTCGGCTCGACGAGGCCGCGCTGCGTCGGGGACTGCTCGAGGCGAGGGTGACCGGAAGGCTGCAGATTCTCGAGCGGCGCCCGAACGTCGTGGCGGACGTGGCGCACAACCCGGACGCGTCGGCGACGCTCATGAGGGACCTGCCGGAGGTCTTCGCGTACGACCGGCTGATCGTCGTCCTCGGCATCATGGCCGACAAGGACCTTCGCGGGTTCCTGCTACCGCTCTCCCGCGCGGCCGACATCATCGTGCTGACGCGTCCCTCGACCCCGCGCGCGGCCGATCCGGCCGATCTCGGGGCTCTCGCCGCCGAGTTCGGCGTGCCGCACGACATCGTTCCCACGCCGGGCGCCGCGATCGATCGGGCGCTCTCGCTCGCCGGGGAAGGAGACCTTGTCTTGATCACGGGTTCCCACTACACTGTTGGCGACGTCATGACCAGCCTGGGCGTCGGTCAGGCGCTGGACGCGTGAGTCACCGCGGGAGGTTCGGATGGCCAACGTCGTTCTCAAGGGTGTCACGAAGGTGTTCGACGGAAACGTCGTCGCCGTCAAGGACATGGACCTCGAGGTCCGGGACCAGGAGTTCGTCGTGCTGGTCGGCCCCTCGGGGTGCGGCAAGTCGACGCTGCTCAGGATGGTCGCGGGGCTCGAGGAGGTCACCGACGGGGAGATCTACATCGACGACCGGCTCGTGAACGACGTTCCTCCGAAGGACCGCGACATCGCGATGGTCTTCCAGAACTACGCGCTTTACCCGCACATGTCGGTCCGCGACAACATGGCTTTCGGCCTCAAGCTCCGGAAGTACTCGAAGGAGGAGATCGAGAAGCGGGTTCACGAGGCGGCTGAGATCCTCGGGATCTCGAAGCTCCTGGACCGCCGGCCGAAGGCCCTCTCCGGCGGGCAGAGGCAGCGCGTCGCCGTCGGCCGGGCGATCGTCCGGAAGCCGAAGGTCTTCCTCTTCGACGAGCCGCTCTCGAACCTCGACGCCAAGCTCCGTGTCCAGACAAGGACCGAGATCAGCAAGCTGCACGAGCGCCTCAAGGCCACGATCATCTACGTGACGCACGACCAGGTCGAGGCGATGACGATGGGGAGCAGGATCGTCGTCATGAAGGACGGCCTGGAGCAGCAGGTGGCCGACCCCCTCACGATCTACCAGAAGCCGTCCAACCAGTTCGTCGCCGGCTTCATCGGGAGTCCGGCGATGAACTTCATCGACGGTCGTCTCTCGCGCGACGGCGACGGAGTCGTCTTCGACGGCGCCGTCCGCGCCGTCGTCCCCGCCGAGCTCCAGGCCCAGCTCGGCGACTACGTGGACCGCCCGATCGTACTCGGCGTGAGGCCGGAGGACATCTACGATGCGTCGGACGCCGGCAAGATCGCCGCCGGCGCGCGGATATCGGCCCGCCTCGAAGTCGTCGAGCCTATGGGCAACGAGATCTTCCTCTACCTGAGCGTCGCCGACAAGGAGATCGTCGCGAGGATCGACGTCAGGACGCCCCCGAAGGTGAACACGGACGTCGATCTCGTCCTCGACATGAGCCGGTCCCACTTCTTCGACGCGGAGAGCGGCGCGTCGCTCCTGCACGGCGGCGAGGAGTAGCACGCCGTGAGTTCCTTCCTCGGCGTCGACATCGGCGGAACGAACGTGAAGCTCGCGATCGTTCTCGAGGACGGGTCGATCGCGGTGTCGGCTGCCTCGCCGTGGTCCGGCGGACCTCCGGAGGAGGCGGTCGAGATCACCAGGCGGCTCCGCGGCGAGAGCCGGGGCGCCGCCCCGACGCCCGTCGCGGCATGCGGCGTAGGTTGTGCCGGCCTCGTTGACGGTCGGGCCGGCGTCGTCAGGACCTCGCCGAACCTTCCGACCTGGCACGACGTTCCACTCGAGCGCATGATGGGCGATGCCCTCGGCCTTCCGGTCGTTCTCGACAACGACGCGAACGCCGCTGCCTACGCGGAGCTCAGTGTCGGCGCGGCGAAAGGCGCCGCGAACGCGGTTGTCCTGACGCTCGGGACCGGGCTGGGCGCGGGGATCATCGTCGACGGCAGTGTCTACCGCGGCGCGCACGGCTTCGCCGGCGAGGTCGGGCACGCGGTGACCGCCCGGGGCGCCGCGGCCGAGCCGTGCGGCCCCGGATCGCTGGAAGAGCGCGTGAGCGCCGGCTCGATCGTGCGGCGCGCCGTCGAGTTGTCGGCGCCGGGAGCGGGTCTCCGTTCCCCGTCCGTGGCAGCGCCGACGACCGCCAGGGACGTCGGAGAGCTGGCCGCGTCGGGCGACCCGGTCGCCGCGGCGGCTCTCGCGGCGACGGGGCGGGAGCTCGCCGCGGGACTGTGGAACCTCGTGGCGGTTCTCGACCCGGACGTGATCGTGATCGGAGGCGGCGTCGCGGAGGCCGGCGAGCTGCTCCTCGAGCCGACGCGGAAACACCTCGCGTCGCTCGCGGCATCCTGCGACTACAGTGTGCCACCGGTCGTGCACGCCGAGCTCGGAGAGCTTGCCGGCGTGATCGGGGCGGCGCTCCTGGCGCGCGACCGCTCGACGGCTCAGCGCTCCGCCCCGTGAGACTTCCCCGAATCCGAAGGGCTGTCATGCGGTCTCACATCGTGCTCTCTCTCGTGCTCACTCTCGCGGGAGTCCGGGCGGGTGCCGAGCCCGCGCCCCCACCTCCGGGGCAGTTCGAGATCACGGCCGAGAGCGTCGAGGCTCGCGAGACGCCGCGAGGTCGTGTCTTCTACCTCGAGGATCGCGTCACGATCCGCCGCGACGCCGCGACGCTCGTCGGAGACCACGGGGTCTACCGCGAGGCCGAGGGACTCGCGATCGTCCACGGCAGCGTCCACGGCGACGATGAGGGCGCAGCGGTCGCGTGCGACACTCTCAAGTACTTCCGCGATCTCGACGTCGCTATCCTCACCGGCGGCGCCTCGTTCGCCGATACGTCCGGCGTGATACGGGCTTCCCGGATCGAAATCTACCGCGACCTCGGCCTGGCGGTCGCCACGGACGGCGCGACCGTCGTCGACGTCGACGGGACCTCGAGGCTCGCTGCGGACCGTATCGTCTACGACGTCGAACGCCGGGAGGCGAGGGCCTCCGGGGAGCCGCTCCTGACGACGTACGCCGAGGACGGCTCGCTCGACGCCACGGTCACATCCGACGTCATCGAGATCTACCCCGACGCGGAGACCGTCCGGGCGATCTCGAACGCGCGGATCGATCGCGAGGACGTCGCGGCGACGGCGCGCGTGGCGACGATCTCGGGTCGGGACGAGAGCCTCCTCCTTGAGGGCGAGCCGGTTGTCGAACAGGGCAGCGACCGCCTCACCGCCGACGCGATTCTGGTCCTCTCGAAAGACGACGCGATCTCGCGCGTGATCGCGCGTGGCGGGGCCAGGGCCGACTACCACATCGAGTCGGAGGAGGGGAGGCCCTCGGACGAGCGGGGCCACGTCGGCGGAGACACGCTGACGATGTTCTTCGAGGACGGAGAGCCGTCCTTCACGGCCGTCCGAGGAGACGCCGAGAGCGTGCATCTCCTGAACGCCGACGGCGAGAGCAACACCGTGCGATCACCCATGATCGACGTGGTGATGTCCGAGGGGCGGATCAGCCGGGCGAGCTTCCTCGGCCGCGCCGAGGGGACCTACACGTTCCTTCCTGAGGAGCCCGACGAGGCGCGGGAGCGCTCCGAGGACGCCGCATCAGGAGGGGAGAGACCCTCCGGGAGCGAGGACGCGGGTGGAGGCGGCGTCGAGACCGAGGACATCGCCTACCGGGCCGATCGCATCGACTACTACGTGCGGAGAAACCGCATCGTCCTCTCCGGCGCGGCGACCGTCGAGTACCGGGAGACCCTGCTCGGCGCCGATCGCGTGGTCTTCGATCCCGACAACGAGGTCCTCACCGCCGAGGGGGCGCCCGACCTCGTCGAGGGCGCCGAGAGGCTCGTCGGCGAGAGCCTCGCCTACGATCTCGAGGGCTCGAGCGGTACCGTCTCGAAGGGCACGACGCTCTTCGAGGATGGCCTCTACTACGGAGAGCGCATCTCCCGCGAGAGCGACGGGACGCTCCTTGTCCGCGGTGGCGTCTACACGACCTGCGCCCACGACCCTCCGCACTACCGGCTCGAATCAAACCGCATGAAGGTCTACATCGACGACAAGGTTGTCGCGAAGCCGGTGATCCTCTACGTCGGGGAGATCCCGGTCTTCGGTCTGCCGTTCTACGTCTTCCCGATCAGGAAGGACCGCCACTCCGGCTTTCTGATTCCGCAGCTCGAGCTCGGGCTCTCGGAGAACAGGGGCCGTTTCGTCCGTAACTTCGGCTACTACTGGGCCCCGAACGACTACTGGGACGCCACCGCCTGGGGCGACTACTACGAGCAGACAAAGTGGATCGCGCATCTCGAGACCCGCTACAAGCTGCGCTACACGCTCTCGGGGTCGGTCAACACCTCGTTCATGGAGGAGCTGGCCGACGACAAGCGGCGCTGGGACCTCCACGTCCGGCACCGCCAGGAGCTGGGCCGCAACTGGTCGGCGAGCGCGAGCGCGGACTTCCGGAGCGACGCGGCCTACGCACAGGACGCCAATCAGTCGATCCTCGAGAGCGTGAACCGGAGCCTCCACTCGCAGCTCTGGCTCCAGGGCCGATGGAGCCACGTCACCGCGGGGGTGACGCTCGACCGTCGGGAGGAACTCGATCTCGGCACGATCTCGGAGCTCCTGCCGAAGGCCGAGATCTCGGCCTCCCAGCGTCCGCTCATCACCGTCGAACCGGACGCAACGGGGCTCCGGCGCTGGCTCGCGGGGCTCTCGTACCGTTGGAACGTGAGGGCGGTCAACGATCGCGACCGCTCGGGAGGCGAGACGGTCGTCCGCCAGGGGCTCGGCGCCTCGGCCACGATCCGGGGATCGGGGAAGGTGCTCGGTGTCGTCAACCTGTCGCCGAGCGTGACGGTCCGGGAGGACATCTATGACCGCGACCGGGGTGGACGGAGGTTCGCCGACCGGCTCACCTACGACGCGCGCGTCTCGCTCGGAACGACCCTCTACGGGACCTTTTTCCCGCGCATCGGCCGTCTCGAGGCGCTCAGACACATCGTTGAGCCGTCGATCTCGTACTCGTGGACACCCGAGTTCGGTGAGTACTTCGATGCCTCCGGGATCGACCGTTTCTACACCTTCAGCGGCTTCGGGGGGACCCCCCGGGCGAGGAAAGCCGTCGGCGTCTCGCTCGTCAACAAGCTTCAGGCACGCGTCGCAGAGGGCGAGTCGGTCCGGAAGCTCGACAGCCTCCTTCGCTTCTCGACATCAAGCTCGTACGACTTCCGGAAGGACGACCGGCGGTGGGCCGATGTTTCGTCGCAGATCGAGCTGAGGCCCGGCGGGGCGCTCTCCGCCCGATGGACGACGAGCCACGATCCCTACGGGTGGACGCTCCAGCGGTCGACGCTCACGACGACGCTGAACCTGACCGGGAGGGCGCCGGTCCCCGCGGCCGAGCGCTGGGAGGATCGGATCGGCGAGGACGTCGAGTCGCCGGTCGCGGAGCTTCGCAGGGAACTCGCCGAGCGGATGAGCCTCGGCACCGTCGGGGAGAGGACCTGGAACGGTGCGGTCTCGTTCAAGTACTCCCGGGGCGCGGACCCAGACGACAGCAGCTTCTGGGTCGACGGCAGCGCGGCCTTCTCGCCGACGCCGCTGTGGCGCGTGAACTACAGCGTTCACTACGATGTCAAGAACGCCGAGATCGCGAGCCAGGAGTACGCCATCTACAGGGACATGCACTGCTGGGAGGCGCAGTTCGTCCAGCGCTACTACGACGGCGAGTGGCAGTACTACTTCAGGATCAACGTCAAGGCCCTGCCGGACATCCAGGCCGAGACCGGCGAGAAGCACCTGAAGAGGAGCTTCGGCTAGCCCGCAGCTCGAGCCGCCGGGCAGGAGGTGGGGACGGGGACGCAACGCGGCTCCTTTCCACTATAGTGGCTACACGGCGCCTTCAGTGCGGCGGTCGGATTGTGCCCCGTTTCTCGGCCAAATCCTATTGACAGGATGTAGGGCGTGTTGTAGCGTGTCCCAAACTCCGGGACAGAAGGAGTCCGACGCGGCAGTGGCTATGGGCCGAGAGGAGGGAGTACCCGATGAACAAGCAGGAACTCATCGAGAAGCTGGCTGGTTCCGCTGACCTCTCCAACAGGCAGGCGAAGGACGTCGTCGACGCGCTGTTCTCCGTCAACGACGGCATCATCGTCCGGGAACTCAAGTCCAAGGGCAAGGTCCAGATCACGGGGTTCGGCACGTTCAGCGCCGATCACAGGCCCGCCCGCGACTGGAGGATTCCGGGCACGGATCGCACGAAGCACGTCGAGGCGCACTACTATCCGAAGTTCAAGGCCGGGAAGTCCCTGAAGGACGCGGTCAAGTAGGCACTCTCCGGCAGCGATGATTCCAGGGGGCGGCGCTCGTGCGGGCGCCGCCCCCTGTCTTTCGGTTGCCGGCGCCCGCACAGACGATGCCGCGCGTTCTCCCGCCGCCCGGCTGCGCGGCGAACGCTGTTGACAGAGACGCCGGGCATGCCCGAGGATGGAGGCTGGCCAGCCGCGGGCGCCGAAGGGGGGCAGATTGGGCGAGATCACCGGACTCGTGGACCTTCTCGGGGCCCTTTTCAGGTTCTTCGGCCTCGACCAGAGCGCGATCATGCCCGCGATCGCGCTCCTCATCGTCTTCTTCCTGATCGCCGTACCGATCGGGCTCCTGGCGCAGAGCCGCAGGGTTCGGACGGGCAGGGCGGGCATCCTGGATGAGATCGGGGAGGCGGTCACGGACCTCGATCCGCAGGGCAAGGTCTACGTTCACAGCGAGTACTGGAACGCGGTGGCCGACGCCGCGATCCCGAAGGGCGCGAAGGTCAGGGTCGTCGGCGTGGAGCGCATGACGCTCAAGGTCGAGCCGCACGCGTAGGAGGTCGGTATGGGTGCAACGATCATCCTGGTTCTCGTCGTTCTCGTGCTTCTTTCGAAGGCTATCTACGTTCTCAAGGAATACGAGCGAGGCGTGATCTTCCGGCTCGGGAGGCTCACGGGTGTCCGTGGCCCGGGGTTCATCCTGATCATACCCTTCATCGACCGTCTCGTGCGCGTGAGCCTGAGGATCATCGCCATGGACGTGCCTCCTCAGGACGTCGTGACGAAGGACAACGTCTCGGTGAAGGTGAACGCGGTGGTCTACTACCGTGTCTTCGAGCCCGACAAGGCCATCGTCGAGGTGCAGGACTTCAACTACGCGACCTCGCAGCTCTCCCAGACGACGCTCCGAAGCGTGATCGGCGGCGCGGAGCTCGACGAGCTGCTCTCCGCGCGCGACAAGATCAACCAGGAGCTGCAGTCGATTCTCGACCGCCAGACCGACAGCTGGGGCATCAAGGTCTCCGCGGTCGAGGTCAAGCATGTCGACCTGCCAGAGAGCATGCAGCGGGCGATCGCCCGGCAGGCCGAGGCGGAGCGGGAGCGGCGCGCGAAGATCATCCACGCGGAGGGAGAGCTGCAGGCATCCGAGAAGCTCTCCGAGGCCGCGCGTGTGCTGGCGGCGGAGCCAACCTCGGTTCAGCTCCGATTCCTGCAGACGCTCTCGGAGATCTCGGTGGAGAAGAACTCGACCATCATCTTCCCGGTCCCGATCGACATCATCAAGCACTTCATGCGCCTGACGGGGCGGGATACGGTCTAGCGGCCTCGCGGCGATGCCCTGCGCGGTCGGTCCGGGCCGGTGCCCGATTTCGGGCGGCCCGGACCGGCCGCGCGTATTGGAGAAGGACTCTTGGACTACCGCGGTTCCTCACGGCTCTGGCGATATGAACCGGCGGATGCCGACGTCGTCGGCGCGATCGAGCGTGGTGCGGGCGTCTCCTCGGTGATGGCCGAGGTGCTCGCGGCCCGCGGCGTCGAGACGGGCGCGGAGGCAACGCTCTTCCTCGAGCGTCCCCGCGAAGGCCTCGCAGACGCGGGGCTCCTGCCGGACGCTGATGCCGCCGTCGCGCGCGTCGGCGCGGCGCTGGACGCGGGAGAGCGGATTGCGGTGCACGGGCACGACGATGCCGACGGCGTCACCGCCGCGGTGGTGATGATCGAGACGCTCGTGATGCTCGGGGCCTCACCGATCTCGTACATCCCGGATCGCCGCACTGAGGGACACGGGCTGAACGAGCGTGAGATCGCGCGGCTCGCCGGCGACGGCGTCGGGCTTCTCATCACGGTCGACAGCTGCGTGAGCGAGCGGGTCCTCATCGGCCGCGCCCGGGAGCTCGGGATCGACACGATCGTGACGGACCACCACGAGATACCCGCCGAGCTTCCGCGGGCGGTGGCAGTCATCGACCCCAAGCGGTCCGACTCGCTCTTCCCGTACCCGTTCATGGCCGGCGTCGGCGTCGCTCTTCGTCTCTCCGACCTCATCCTCTCCAGGCTCTCGGCCGCCCATGCGTCGCCGTCGCGGGAACTCGTCGTCGATTGCGAGCGGTGGCGGGACGAGGCCTTCGCGCTCGCGGCGATCGGGTCGATCGCCGATCGCGTTCCGCTCACCGGCGAGAATCGCATCATGGTCTCGGAGGGGCTCCGCGCGATGCCGGCGACCGGCAGGCCGGGTCTCCGGGTGCTCCTCGAGTCGGCGCACCTCTGGGGCACCTCGCTGCGCGTCGCGGACGTACGGGAGGCGGTCGCGCCGATCTTCGGCCGCGTGTCGGACGGCCGCGGCGGGAACCGAGCCCTCGATCTACTGCTTGCCCCGCGGGCCGAGACGGCTCGGAGACTCGTCGAGTCGCTGGCGGGGGAGCGCGCGCGCTGGCGCCAGTCGGCGCGAGCGGCCTGGGCGGGCGCTGAGCGGGCTCTCGACGAGGAAGCCTCGTCGCCCGTCGGGATTCTCGATCTCCGCGTCCCTGTCGAGGTCGCGGGCTACGTGGCGGGACGAGCGGTCGAGGAGACCGGCAGGCCGGTGGTCGTCGTCGTGAGGAAGAACGGCGAGGCTACGGCGGAGGCTCGTGGCCCCTCCGGCTTCAACTTCGTCTCGGCCTTCGATACGATGGCGGATCTCTTCCTCGGGTACGGCGGTCACCCGAGGGCCGCCGGGTTCTCGATCCGGTCGGACGACGTGGCCTCGTTCGAGGAGCGGATGCGGGCCTACGTCGACGCTCACCCTCCGGTTCTCGTGCCGCGCACGATCGAGGCCCGGGTGCCGCTGGGTCGCGCGACGCCTGAGCTGGCGGGGGAGCTCGATCGTCTCGCGCCCTTCGGCGAGGGCAACGGGCCCGCGACCCTCTTCTCTCCCGACGTCGCCCCGGACGACATCGAGGCCGCGAAGCGCTCGGGACTGCGCTTCCGTACGCCCGTCCGCCTCTCCGACGGATCCGCGGGGATCGTCTACCGGCTGCGGCACGACGACGGCGTCGCGTTCGCGAGCGTCGTCGACCGGATCCCGCCGGGCGGGGGAGGCGCGCCGTGAGCGGCGGCGCAGGCGTGTCGACCGGGCGGCTCTTCGTCGTCGCGACGCCGATCGGGAACCTCGGCGACATCACACTCCGGGCCGTCCAGACGCTCCGAGCCGCCGACGCGATCGCGAGCGAGGACACCCGCACGGTTCAGAAGCTGCTCTCGCATCTCGGCATATCGAAGCAGCGGATCGCCTACCACGAGCACAACGAGGAGGCGGCCGCGCGCAGGATTCTCAGGCGCATCCAGGCCGGCGAGAACATCGCGCTCGTGAGCGACGCCGGAACGCCCGTCGTATCGGATCCGGGATACCGGCTCGTCGCCTCCTGCGCAGCGGCAGGCATCGAGGTTGTCGCCGTACCGGGGCCGTGCGCCGCCGTGGCCGCGCTCTCGATCTCCGGTCTGTCGCCGGCGTCGTTCCGGTTCGTGGGGTTCCTCCCGCGGAGGACGGCCGCGCGGCGACGGGCGCTCGAGGAGCTTGCGACCGAGGAGGCGACGCTCATCTTCTACGTCTCTCCTCACCGGGCCTCGGCCGCTCTCGCGGACATGCGCGACGTCTTCGGCGACCGTGGAGCCGTCCTCGCCCGGGAGATGACGAAGCTCCACGAGGAGACCGTTCGCGGCAACGTGGCCGAGCTCGCCGCGGCCGCCGCCGACGGGCTGCGCGGCGAGATTGTCGTCGTCGTCGAGGGAGCCCGGGCGGCATCGAAGCGGCGGAGGACGGGCGATGGACCGGCCGGGGAACCGGGGAACCTGCTCCCGTAGGGTGTTGACACTCCGAGACGGCCGGTGCTAGAGTATCTCGCTTCACTTTGGAATCGGCGTCCCGGTTGCAGGGAAGAGGACGGGCGTTCGGCAATGGCGTCGAGCCGGATCAAGGTCAGAGCTCGCGGACTGGTTCATCCGGTCGCCCGCTTCATCGCGGACCTGGGAATCCCGCCGACGGCGATCACGGTCGCCGGGCTCGGGCTCGCCGCGCTCTCCGGTCTCTCGATCGGGCGTGGCCACTTCCTCGGTGGGGGAATCCTCCTCATCGTCTCCGGGCTCTGCGACATGATCGACGGAGCCTCGGCGAGGGAGGGCGGACGGACGTCGAGGATCGGGGCCTTCCTCGACTCCACGGTCGACCGGTACTCCGAGGTCGTCGTGCTCCTGGGCGCCCTGGTCTACTACCTGGCGCGCTCTCCCGGCGGACCCGAGGTCCTGACCGCCGCGATGGTCTTCCTCGCGCTCGCAGGCTCGTTCCTCGTGAGCTACACACGCGCGCGCGCCGAGGCGGTCGGCGAGAGTTGTGAGATCGGGCTCGCCGAGAGGCCCGAGAGACTGGTCATCCTGATCGTCGGCGCCCTCCTGGGCGCCACGGTCTTCCGCATCGCGATCTGGGCCGTGGTGATCCTTGCACACTTCACCGCGATCCAGCGGATCCGCTACGTGCTGTCGAAGCTGAGGGGCTCCGACGGCGCCTAGCCGATCCGATACCCGAGGGAGACATTTCATGGCCAAGAAGAAGGTGAGAGTGGCGATCATCGGTGTGGGCAACTGCGCATGCTCGCTCGTGCAGGGCGTCGAGTACTACAGAGACGCCGCCGAGGACGAGTTCGTGCCGGGGCTCATGCACGTGAATCTGGGCGGCTACCACATCGGCGACATCGAGTTCTCGGCGGCGATCGATATCGACAAGAACAAGGTGGGGAAGGACGTCTCCGAGGCGGTCTTCACACCGCCGAACAACACCTACAGATTCACCGACGTTCCGAAGCTCGGCGTGAAGGTGGCACGAGGGATGACGCACGATGGTCTCGGGAAGTACCTCTCCGAGGTCATCGAGAAGGCTCCCGGACCGACCGACGACATCGTCGGTCTTCTCCGCGACACGAAGACCGACGTCGTCGTGAGCTTCCTTCCGGTCGGCAGCGAGGAGGCGACGAAGTGGTACGTCGAGCAGATCCTCGATGCCGGCTGCGGCTTCGTCAACGGGATCCCCGTCTTCATCGCGCGCGAGCGATACTGGCAGCAGCGCTTCGAGCGCAAGGGGCTGCCGGTCATGGGCGACGACATCAAGTCGCAGGTCGGGGCGACGATCGTGCACCGCGTGCTGACGAGGCTCTTCCGCGAGCGCGGCGTCAGACTCGAGCGGACGAGCCAGCTGAACGTGGGCGGCAACACCGACTTCCTGAACATGCTCGAGCGGACGCGGCTCGAATCGAAGAGGATCTCCAAGACGAACGCCGTCACGTCGCAGCTCGACTACGACATGGGCGGAGACAACGTACACATCGGACCGTCCGACTACGTCGCCTGGCTCTCCGACAGAAAATGGGCCTACATCCGGATGGAGGGCCGCACGTTCGGCGACGTTCCGTTGAACGCCGAGCTGAAGCTCGAGGTCTGGGACTCGCCGAACTCGGCGGGCGTCATGATCGACGCGGTCCGCTGCATGAAGCTCGCCCTCGACAACGGGCTCTCCGGAGCGATCGAGGCGCCGTCCTCATACTTCTTCAAGTCGCCGCCGGTGCAGTTCACGGACGACGAGGCGAGACGGGCGACCGAGGAGTTCATCGCGGCGCACGACGCGCGCCGCGCCGCTCCCGAGGGGAAGGCCAAGGCGTCGAAGGCCGGCGAGAAGGCCGCGTCGAAGGCCTCTTAGGCACGCCGCGATCTTCGGGCTGAGCCGTGCGCCGTGCGGCGCGCGCGATCCAGGCCGGGCACCGCCCGGCCTGTGGTTCAAGGACCTTGGGGGACGGATGGCCGAGAGCGGGCGCCGCGGGCTCTTCATCACGCTCGAGGGTGTCGAGGGCTGCGGGAAGTCGACGCAGGCGGCCGCGCTCGTCGAGCACCTCGAGTCGCTCGGGCGGCGCGTCGTCACGACACGCGAGCCCGGCGGAACGCCTCTCGGCGAGCGGATCCGCGACATCCTCCTCGACCCCGAACGCGGCGGGATGGAACCGGCCACGGAACTCATGCTCTATCTCGCTTCGCGGGCCGAGCACGTGGCGCGGGTGATCCTCCCGGCGCTCGACCGTGGAGAGACCGTGGTCTCCGACCGCTTCGCCGACGCCAGCGTCGCCTACCAGGGCGGCGGCCGCGGACTCGGGGCCGACCTCGTCGACTCCCTGAACAGGATCGTGACCCGCGGCGTCGAACCAGACGTCACCTTCCTCTTCGACCTCGACGCCTCGAGCGGGCTCGACCGCCTCTCGGGCCGGAGGGGGCCGTCGGAGAGGCTCGACCGGATCGAGAGTGAGGCCCTCTCGTTCCACACGCGCGTGCGGGACGCCTATGTCGCCGCGGCCGCCCGGGCGCCCGGACGCTTCGTCGTGCTTGACGCGGGCCGCCGGCCCGGTGAGATTGCTGAAGAGGTGCGGCGGAAGGTGGACGCGCTTCTCGCCACGAGCGGAAACCCAGAACGGAGCAACGACTCATGACCAGACGCTGCAGGAGATGGATGCCGATCGTCGTGGCGCTCGTCGTCGGCGCGCTCATCGGCGGGTGGACCGTCGAGCGCGTGAGCGCCCGGAAGGAGCTCTACACCTACCTCGACCTCTTCAACGACGCGCTCGCGAAGATCGAGGGAGTCTACGTCGAGGAGATCGACGCCAGAGACGTGCTCTTCGGGGCGATCCGCGGCATGCTCTCGACGCTCGATCCGTACTCGGTCTTCTTCGACGAGGAGTCCTACGAGGCCTTTCAGGTTACGACGGAGGGGGAGTTCGGTGGCCTGGGGATCCAGATCACGGCGCGCGATGGCATCCTGACCGTCGTGAGCCCGATCGAGGGCACGCCGGCCTACGAGCTCGGGATCCAGTCGGGAGACCGGATCATCGCGATCGAGGGGGAGTCGACACGCGGGATCACGGTGAACGAGGCCGTGGAGAAGCTCCGCGGCGACCCCGGCACCGAGGTGGACATCACGATCAGCCGCGAGGGCCTCGACGATCCTCTCGACTACACGGTCGTCCGCGATGTCATCAAGATCGACAGCGTGCCTTACGCATTCGTGCTCGACGACGACATCGGCTACGTGCGGATCTCGCGGTTTTCGCGGACCACGGCGGAGGAGCTGCGGGAGAAGCTCGGGGAACTCTCTGACGCGGGCATCCGCGGGCTCGTCGTCGACGTTCGCAGCAATCCGGGCGGTCTCCTCTCGCAGGCGGTCGACGTAAGCGACGTCTTCCTCGACACCGGTGAACTGGTTGTCAGCACCAAGGGGCGTATCCGGGAGCAGAACAAGGAGTTCCACGCGCGGACGCCCGCCATCTTCCCGAGGGACTTCCCGATCGCCGTTCTCGTCAACGGCGGGAGCGCCAGCGCCTCCGAGATTCTCGCCGGTTCCGTCCAGGACTGGGATCGCGGGGTCGTGGTCGGCACGACGACCTTCGGCAAGGGCTCGGTGCAGACCCTGATGCGGCTCAAGCCCTACACAAAGGGCTGCGCCATGAAGCTGACGACCGCCAAGTGGTACATCTCGAGCGGGAGACTCATCGAGCGGCCCGAGCGGTGGGACGAGGACGGGGAAGAGCTGGCCGAGGCGGAGGAGAAGCCGGAGTACCGGACGAACGCGGGACGGGTCGTCTACGGCGGCGGCGGGGTCACGCCGGACATGGAGATAGAGTCCGGGCGTCGCTCTGACGCGATGGTCGATCTGGAGCGCCGGCGCGAGTTCTTCGAGTTCGCGATCGAGTACGTCGCGCGGCACGAGGTGACGGGCGCGGACTTCCCGGTCGACGACGGTCTCTGGCAGGAGTTCGTCGACTTCCTCGGGAGAGACGAGTTCGAATACGAGATCGGGGAACTCGAGGAGCACCGGGAGGAGATCGAGCTCGGAATCCGCCGTGATCTCGTTCGGCGGGCACTCGGCGGTGAGGACGCCTATCTCGTCGCGATCGAGGGCGACGACCAGCTCATGGCGACGATCGACCTCGTGCGCGGAGCCGCGGATCTCGACGCGCTCTTCGCGGCGACCGAGGAGCCCGTCGTCGATGCCGAGCGGTAGGCGGGCCTCTTCTGTTCGGCGAACCGGGGGCGTGGCCTCGTGCCGCCCCCGGTTCGCGTCTCTCGCGGGCCTCCTTGACGTCTCGCTCGCGCTCTCCCTATACTTCGCCCCATGAGAATCGACCGACTCCCACTCGACTCGCCGTTCGTCCTGGCGCCGCTCGCCGGGCTGACCGACAGCCCGATGCGCCGCATCTGCCGCCGGCTCGGCGCCTCGATGGTCTGGAGCGAGATGGTGAGCGCGGAGGGGATCGTGAGGGACGGGGAGAAGAGCCTTCGTCTCCTCGCCTTCGACGCCTCGGAGCGCCCGATCGCGCTCCAGATCTTCGGGGCACGCCCGGAGAGCCTGCGCGCAGCGGCCTCTCGGGTCGCGGCGCTCGGCCCCGACGTCGTCGACCTGAACGCCGGATGTCCGGCGAAGAAGGTCGTCCGCTCAGGATCCGGAGCCGCGCTCATGCGCGACGTCGGGCGCTTTCGCGAGGCCGTCGCCGCTGTCGTCGAGGGGGCCGGCGCTCCCGTGACCGTCAAGATCCGAAGCGGGTGGGACGAGGACTCGGTGAACGCGGTCGAGGTCGCATCGGTTGCCGCGGAGTCGGGCGCCCGCGCCGTGGCGATCCACCCGAGGACGCGCGCGCAGGGCTTCTCCGGGAGCGCCGACTGGACACTCATCGATCGCGTCCGCCGGGCGGTTGCGGTGCCCGTCCTCGGGAGCGGAGACGTTCGCGAGCCCGGGGACGCCGTGCGGATGCTTCGCGAGACTGGCTGCGCCGGTGTCATGATCGGCCGGGGAGCCGTCGGGAACCCCTGGATCTTCGAGCGGGCCGTCGCCCTCCACGGCGGGCGCACGATCCCGCCCCCGCGGCTCGGGGACCGGTTGGAGCTCGCGATGGAGCACCTCGAGCTTATGGTGGAATCGAAGGGAGAGCGGCGCGGCCTCCTCGAGATGAGAAAGCACATCGTGGCGTATCTCAAGGGGTTTCCACACGCTTCGGCGGCGAGGTCCGAACTCGTCAGGATCGACGATCTCGACCGCCTGCGGAGCAGGCTCTCCGCGATCCTCGAGGAACAGAGGATCCGGGGGAGCCGGGAGGAGCGATGATGGCCGTCCACGCCGACGACCACAGGGCGCCCCCGTCGGAGCTGAGGGGGCGGGCCGTGGCCGCCGGCCTCGTCCTCGTCCTCACGCTCGCGGGCTGCGCCGGTCCTCCGCCGCTGAGCGGCAGCGGCGCAGATACCGTGGAGATCGTGACGCACACCGTGTCGGAGGGTGAGACGCTCGCGACGATCGCCGACGACTACTACGGCACTCCGGACGCGGCGGCCTATCTCGCCGATGTGAACCGCGTGTGGCCGGACCGCGCGCTCGAGGCCGGCGCCATCATCGATGTGCCCGCGGGCGCCGACGACCTTCAGAGGTACCGGCAGCGCACCGAGGCCAAGCGGCACTACAATCGCGGGACGGAGCTCGCCGGCCGGGGTGACCTCGACGGGGCAGTGCAGGCTTTCCGCGGCGCTCTCGAACTCGACCCGCGCTTCGCGGACGCGGGATACAATCTGGCGGTCGTCCATCTCAGGCGGGGCGAGCCGGAGCTTGCCGGCTTCATCCTCGAGCAGGTCCTCCGTGTGCGCCCGGGCGACGCCGCCTCGCTCCTGGCTCTCGGCAGGGCGTACTCCGAGACCGGCAGGTCGGGAGAGGCGCTCGATGCGTTCGAGCGCGCCGCAAGGCTCGACCCCTCAAGCGAGGACGCGGTCTACGCGAGGGCGATCGCCCTTCTGGAGGCGGGCCGCCTCGCCGACGGCGTCGTCGCGCTCGACGCCTACATCCGTCGCTTCCCCGACGGCGCCTGGGCCGGAGACGCGCGCGCACGCCTGCGGGCGATCGCGCGCGCGCGCGCCCCGTCAGGGGAAGGACCCTCCGCCGAGGAGTCGCCGTGATCGAACTCGACGGTGTCACGGTCCGATACGCGGGAGCGGACGAGAGCGCACTTCGGGATGTCGATCTTCGGATCGCCACCGGAGAGACCGTGGCGCTCGTCGGCGCGAGCGGATCGGGCAAGACGACTCTCCTTCGGCTTCTGGACGCACTCCTCCTGCCGTCGGAGGGAACGGTACGCGTCGACGGCATGGACACGTCGGACCCGCAGAACCTCTGGGAGGTTCGCCGGCGCGTCGGACTCATCTTCCAGAATCCGGACAACCAGATCGTGAGCACGACGGTCGAGCGCGAGCTGGCGTTCGGCATGGAGAACCTCGGCGTTCCCCCGGTCGAGATCGCGCGCCGCGTAGAAGAGGCGGTCGCGCGGTTCCGGCTCGGCGATCTTCGGGACCGGGAGCCGCACCGTCTCTCGGGCGGCGAGAAGCAGCGCGTCGCGATCGCGGCCGTCCTCTCCATGGAACCCTCCTGCGTCGCGCTCGACGAGCCGACGTCGCTCCTCGACGCCTCGGGCCGGAGCGAGGTCTGGCAGACGCTGGCCGGGCTCTCGGCCGAGAGGGATCGCACGGTCGTGCATGTCACGCAGTTCCCCGACGAGATCCTGCTCGCGGGTCGCGCCGTCGTGCTCGACCGCGGCGCCATCGTCTTCGACGGCACGCCGGAGTCGCTCTTCGCACGCGGCGATGATCTGGCTCGTTGGGGGCTCGAGCCGCCCGCGGCGGCGCGGCTCGCCGGCGTGCTGCGCGACGGCGGTCTTCGAATCCCGGACGGCATCGCCTCGCTCGACGCGCTGGCCGACGCCGTCGTCGCGACCGGCGACGGAGGGCCCGCATGACGATCGCGCTCGACTCCGTGACGGTTGAGTACGACCGGGATCTCCCGACGGCCCGGAGCGCGCTCCGCTCCATCGACCTCGTGTTCGACGTCGGAGGAGCGACTGCCGTGATGGGGTCGACCGGCTCGGGCAAGACGACGCTCCTCGAGGTGGCGGCGGGGCTGCGCAGTCCGGACGCGGGCTCGGCCCGGCTCGACGGGGACGACTCGCCGGCGTCGCTCAGGTCGGCCGTCGGCCTCGTCTACCAGTTCCCGGAGTCGCAGTTCTTCGAGGAGACGGTCGCCGCGGACGTCGGCTTCGGCCCGCGGCAGACGGGCGTCACGGACGCCGAGATCGACGAACGTGTGGCGGAGTCGCTCTCCCGCGCCGGGCTCGATCCGGGGGTGTTCGGCCCGCGGTCTCCGATCTCGCTCTCGGCCGGCGAGAAGCGCCGCGCGGCGATCGCGTGCATCCTCGCGCTCGAACGGCCGTTTCTCCTTCTCGATGAGCCGACGGCCGGGCTCGACCCTGTCTCGCGCCGGCGTGTCGTCGAGCTTGTCGAGGCGGAGAAGGAGAGCGGCCGCTCGGTCGTCCTTGTGACGCACGACCCCGAGATCGCGGATCGGCTCGCGGAAAGGGTCGTGGTGCTCCGCGACGGAGAGGTCGCGGCCGAAGGCAGTCCCGAGCGCATCTTCGGTGACGGCGCCCTCGCGGACGCCGTCGGTCTCTCGCTGCCGCCGCGATACGAGCTCGTCCGCCGCATCGCGTTGCGGTCAGCCGAGCGCGCGCGGCTCGTGGCTGGGATTCTCGATGTCCCGGAGCCTTGGCCGCCGGGACCCGCGTGACGGGGGAGAGGCCTCCGGTTGCGGAGTCACCGCCGTGATGGTAGATTCGTAGCGCATCGGTGTCCCCTGGGTCGTCTCGCTCGACAGGAGGTTCCATGACGGCACGGACGAAGGCGAGGGTCATGGGTTCGGAGGACATGCGCCGCGCGATCACGCGCATTGCGCACGAGATCCTCGAGCGGAACGGAGGTGTGGACGGCCTGGCGGTAATCGGTGTCCAGACGCGCGGCGTCTTCGCGGCGCGTCGCATCGCGAAGATCATCGAGGAGATCGAGGGCGTGGACGTTCCCGTGGGCGTTCTCGACATCACGCTCTACCGCGACGACCTCCAGACCATCGCCGAGCAGCCCGTGGTGAACGAGAGCGACATTCCGTTCGACGTTCACGGCAAGACGATCGTCCTTGCCGACGACGTGCTCTACACCGGCCGGACGGTTCGCGCGGCCCTCGATGAGATCATCGACTTCGGGAGGCCGAGGGCCGTACAACTCGCCGTCCTCGTCGACCGCGGTCATCGGGAGCTGCCGATCCGGGCAGACTACGTGGGGAAGAACGTGCCGACCTCCGCGAAGGAGATCATCGCGGTGCGGATGGTCGAGAAGGACGAGTCCGACGAGGTCCTCATCCAGACGCTGGAACATCGCTGACACACATCTCCCGCCCGCGCGCCGGGCGTCCCGCAAGGAGCGCTGACACTCTTGTACGGCAGAGCCAGGGCGATCACCCTTGCCGTTCTCATGTCCCTCCTCCTCGGGGGATGCGTCTACTACAACACCTTCTACCACGCGAAGACGGCCTTCCGTGAGGCGGAGTCGCTCCGGGAGTCGCGCCCGCCCGACTCGAAGCCGTCCGCTCAGGAGAAGAAGCTCCTCGAGCGCGTCGTCGAGAAGAGCGGCCGGGTCCTGAAACTTCATCCGGACTCCGACTGGGCCGACGACGCCCTGCTCCTCCTCGGCCGTGCGCTCTACCGGCAAGGCAAGTACGAGAGCGCCGAGGGGCGCCTCACGGGCTTTCTCGGGCTCTATCCCGAAAGCGAGCTTCTCCCCGAGGCCACCTACACGCTCGCGGCGGTCCACCTCTCGAACGGCAACGCGGTGGCGGCCGAGGAGGCTCTCGAGACGCTGGCTTTCGCCGATCCTCCGCATCCGCTCTCGGCGGACGCGCTGACGCTCGTCGGGGAGGCGCGGCACGCGCGAGAGCGCTACGGCGAGGCCGCCGAGGCCTACCGGGCCGTGCTCGATCAGTTCCCGTCCGGCGCCCGGCGCGCCGAGGTCCGTATTCTCCTGGCCGAGAACTACGTGGAGATGGGGCAACTCGAGGAGGCCGCGCGCGAGCTCGAAGCGCTGGAGAACGAGAGCGGTTCGCGGATCATGATCCTCGAGGGCAGGCTCCGTCTCGCGGAGGTGCGCCTCGAGCTCGGAGAGACCGAGAGCGCCATGGCGGTGCTCGAGGACCTCGAGCGAAGAACGACGGACCGGGACGAGCTCGACCGCGTTCTTCTCCTCAAGGGGCGAACGCTCGAGTCCCGGGACGAGTTCGACGAGGCCGTATCCACGTACGAGGGGGTGGCCGTCTCACACCCGCGCTCGGTGGCGTCGGCGGAGGCGAGGTACCGGATCGGGACGATACTCCGGGACGAACTCGGCGATCTTGAGGGCGCGGCCGAGTCCTTCAGGCTTGCGAAGAACGACGCGCCGCGCGATCCGGTCGGGAAGCTCGCGTCGCGAGCCGTCGGCGACCTCGCGAAGCTCGAGGAGTTTCTCGGTACGATCGACCGACTCACACTCGCGGGCGGCGACGCGGCGGGCGACGGCACCAGCGGGCCCTCGGGGGAGATGCCCGAGCTTGAGTCCACGCGGGCCGATTCGGCCGATACGGTCGATCTTGCGACCGGCGAGGAGGCGCGGCCGGCCGCCGCCGATACGACGGGCGAGCCGCCCCCGGATCCCGCCGAGCAGCTTGCCGGCGCCAGGCTTCGCGTCGCCGAGATCTACCTCCTGAGGTTCGACGATCCCGAGCGCGCCCTGCCGTACTACGAGGCGATCCGGAACGAGCACGCGGAGAGCGGCGCCGCGCCGAAGGCGGCGCTCGCTATCGCGTGGATCATGGAACACAGGATCTCCGACCGCGAGGCGGCGATCGAAGCTTACCGGGCCGTGCTTCGTGCCTACCCCGGCTCCGAATACGCGGAGGCCGCGGGGAGGGCGATCGAGCGGCTCGGAGACGACTGAGCTCTTCCGTCTGGGGAGCGCTCCATGGTGCTCATACGAAGTGTCTCTGGCGTGCGCGGCGTCGTGGGCAGCGATCTCACCGCCGATCTGGCCGAACGATACGGCGCGGCGTTCGCGTCGCTCGGCCTCGGCTCGGTCGCCGTCGGTCGTGACGGCAGGCCCGGCGGAGACAGACTCGTGCGGGCCGTCTCGCGGGGCCTCGCGGCCGCGGGGGCGGCGGTCCACGATCTCGGAGTCGCGCCGACGCCGACCGTCGGGATGGCGGTCCGGGCGCGCGGGTTCGAGGGCGGCGTCGCCGTCACCGCCAGCCACAACCCCGAGGAGTACAACGGTCTCAAGTTCTTCACGGGCGCGGGGATCTTCCTCGACGCGATTGCCGCCGCGCGCCTCTTCGCCCTCGTCGACGCCGGCGTCGATCTCGCGCCCGATACCGACGCCGACGTCGTTCCTGCGCCCGGAGCCGCTCGCGACCACATCGACCGCGTCCTCGCTTCACCCTTCGTCGATCGCGCGGCGATCGCGGAGCGATCCCCTACGATCGTCGTCGACTGCGTCAACGCCTCGGGTTCGCTCGTGCTGCCGGAGCTCCTTCGGGAGCTCGGGTGCCGGGTCGTCGAGATCCATACCGACGTCGGCGCCGGCTTTCCGCGCGGCGCGGAGCCGATTCCGGAGCATCTCGGGAAGCTCTCGGCGGCCGTCCGCGAGCATCGCGCTGCTGGAGGTCTCGCGTGCGATCCCGACGCCGACCGGCTCGCGCTCGTCGACGAGCGGGGCCACGCGATCGGCGAGGAGTACACGCTGGCGATCGCGTCGAGGGTCGTTCTGGAACGGGCTCCCGGCCCGGTCGTCGCGAACGTCTCGACGAGCCGCATGCTCGACGACCTCGCGGCCGAGTTCGGCGTCGAGGTCCACCGCAGCGCGGTGGGAGAGGCGAACGTCGTCGAGAAGATGACCGAGGTCTCGGCCGTCGTTGGGGGCGAGGGGAACGGTGGTGTGATCCTCCCCGCGGTGCACGCCGGGAGAGACGCGGCGACGGCGGCTGCGCTCGTCGCGACGGCGATCGCGAGAGACGGTGGAGTCAGCGGTCCCGCGGCGCGCTTCCGGCGCTACGCCATGGTGAAGGAGAAGGTCCCGATCGATCGGCAGGCCTTCGAAGCTGGCCTCTGCGACGCGGTCCGCGGGGCCTTTCCGGACGGCGAGTTCGACGGGACCGACGGGGCAAAGATCGCTTGGCCCGACCGTTGGGTTCACGTTAGGATGTCAGGGACCGAGCCCGTGGCCCGGATCATCGCCGAGGCGGAGCGGGAGGAGGACACGTTGGCCCTCATCGCGAGGGCCCGTGCGGCCCTCGGTCAATGACGGAGGAGCGTCTCTGATGTGCGGGATCATCGGGTGCGTGACGCGTGGTCGCGACGTTGTGCCCGAGCTCATGGAGGGCCTGAAGCGCGTCGAGTACCGGGGCTACGACTCCGCGGGCGTCGCCGTGATTGCCGACGGAAGCCTCGATGTGCGGAAGGTCCGGGGGAAGATCGAGGCGCTCGGAGCGCTTCTCGAGGAGCGGCCGCTGGCGGGGTCGACGGGCGTCGGGCACACGCGCTGGGCCACGCACGGCGAGCCGTCCGAGGAGAACGCGCACCCCCACCTCGACGGGTCCGGGAAGCTCGCGCTCGTACACAACGGCATCGTCGAGAACCACCGTGCGCTCAAGCGCTCGCTCGAGGCGAAGGGACACACCTTCGTGACCGAGACCGATACCGAGGTGATCGCCCATCTCATCCAGGAGCACTACGACGGGAACCTCGAGTCCGCCGTCAGGGCCGCGCTCGCGAAGGTGCAGGGCGCGTACGGGATCGCGGTGATCCACGCGGACGAGCCGGACAAGCTCGTCGGCGCGCGGAACGGGAGCCCTCTCGTCGTCGGCATCGGCGAGGAGTGCTACTACGTGGCCTCGGATGTCGCCGCCCTCGTGCGCCACACCCGGAACGTCGTCTATCTCGACGACCTCGAGTTGGTCACGGCGACCCCCGATGGCTTCTCGACCACGACGCTCGAGAACGAGCTCATCAAGAAGGACGTCGAGAAGGTCACCTGGAACATCGACGCGATCGAGAAGAACGGATTCCCGCACTTCATGCTGAAGGAGATCTTCGAGCAGGAGAGGACCGTCAGGGACGCGGTGAGGGGGCGCCTCATCGAGGTCGCGGGCGACGCCTTTCTCGGAGGGTTGAGGGACTTCCGGCGGGAGCTGAAGCGCGCGCGCAGGATCATCATCACCGCGTGCGGCACGTCGTGGAACGCGGCCCAGATCGGCGAGTACATGATCGAGGACCTGGCCCGCGTCTCCGTCGAGGTCGAGTACGCCTCCGAGTTCAGGTACCGGAATCCCGTGATCAACCCGGGCGACGTGGTCTTCGTGATCAGCCAGTCCGGCGAGACGACGGACACGCTGGCGGCGATGGGCGAGGCCCAGAGAAGGGGGGCCGTCGCCCTCGGCATCGTGAACGTCGTCGGTTCGACGATCGCCCGGCAGAGCGACGGCGGCGTCTACACGCACGCGGGGCTCGAGATCGGGGTCGCCTCGACGAAGGCCTTCACGTCGCAGCTCATGGTGCTTGCGGCGATCGCGCTCATGCTCGGGCGGTCCCGCGATGTGTCGGTCAGCGAGGGGCGGGGCATCGTCAGGGCGATGCTCGAGATTCCGGACAAGATCTCGCAGATCCTCGCGAAGGACGACGAGATCAGAGAGCTGGCTTCGCGCTACGCGAGGCACTCCAACTTCCTCTACCTCGGGCGGGGGTACAACTTCCCGGTCGCGCTCGAGGGCGCGCTCAAGCTCAAGGAGATCTCGTACATCCACGCCGAGGGGTACCCGGCAGCAGAGATGAAACACGGTCCGATCGCTCTCATCGACGAGCACATGCCGGTCGTCGTGATCGCTCCGCACGATGACTTTTACGAGAAGATCCTCTCGAACATGCAGGAGGTCCGGGCGAGGGAGGGGCGCATTATTGCGGTGACGACCGAGGGCGATCGCCAGGTCAAGGACCTCGCCGATGATGTCATCGAGATCCCGCAGACGCTTCCTCACCTCACGCCGATCCTGAGCGTCGTTCCGCTGCAGCTCCTCGCGTACCACATTGCGGTCGAGAGGGGCTGCCACGTCGATCAGCCTCGGAACCTCGCCAAGAGCGTCACGGTCGAGTAGGACCACCCGCCGCGCCTCGGGCGCGCGGGTCTCTCGCGGGAATGGATGGGTCCTGGTGGGCCCCGAGGGCTTCAAACCCTTCTGTCGGGCGGCTGATCCCGTCCGAGGTGGGTTCGATTCCCACACATTCCCGCCAACCTTTCGCGCCGGCCCGGGGGTCCAATCCAGTGAAGGCTCTGGCGCTCCTCTCGGGTGGACTCGACAGCATCCTCGCCGCCCGTCTCGTGATGGATCAGGGCGTCGAGGTCATCGGCGTGAGCTTCGAGTCGCCGTTCTTCGGGGCAGCCAAGGCCGGCGAGGCGGCCAGAGAGCTCGGGATCGAACTCGTCGTCGTCGACATCGGCGAGGAGCTCCTGGAGATCGTCGCAAGCCCGAAACACGGGTACGGGAAGCACCTGAATCCGTGCATCGACTGCCACGCGCTCATGCTGCGCCGCGCGGGCCGGCTCCTCGATGAGCTCGGGGCCTCGTTCGTCGTGACCGGCGAGGTCGTGGGGCAGCGTCCGAAGTCGCAGATGCGGTTCGGGCTCAGGGCGGTCGAGAGCGAATCCGGGCTCGACGGTCTCCTGCTCCGTCCTCTCTCGGCGCGGCTTCTCGAGCCGACCGTTCCCGAGAGAGAGGGGTGGGTCGACCGTTCGACCTTCCTCGATCTGCACGGCCGGACACGGAAGCCGCAGCTCGAGCTCGCCGAGCGCTACGGCATCACGACGTACGAGTCGCCGGCGGGCGGATGTCTGCTCGCCGACGAGAACGTCGCGAGAGGCGTCCGCGATCTGCTCGAGCACGGCCAGCTCACGATTCCGGCGGCCCGGATCGTCGCCGTCGGCCGGCAGTTCCGGCTCTCGCCGCGTGCCAGGCTGGCCGTCGGCAGGAACCACGCGGAGAACGAGGTGCTCTCGAGACAGAGGCCCGAGGACGCGTCCTTCGTGAAGGTCGTCGAGCACAAGGGGCCGCTCGGCGTGTTGACCGGCTTGCCCGGTCGCGAGGACGAGGAACTCGCGGCGCGCGTCGTCGCCCGGTACGCCGACACCGAGGGCGGCGCCGTCGTGCGCGTACGCATCTGGGGAGGGCCGGGCGGAAGCCGCACGATCGAGGTGATGCCGCTCGACCCGCGGACGACGAGGTCGCTGGCGATTTGAGATCGGTCGCTTCATGCGCAGGCGCGGTCCTCGCGGGGCTCGTCCTCGCGGCGGCGCCGGTCGGCGCGATCGGGCCCGACGACGGCGAGACGAGGGAGGTTCCCGGGACATCGCCCGGGGTCGCGCTCACGGCATCGGCTGCCTATCCCGGCCTCGGGCAGCTCCTGAACGGCAATGAGACGAAGGCGCTCGTGGTCGGAGCGACCGAGGCCTTCCTCATCGCGAGGCTGGTCCTCGAAGACCGTTGGACCCGGAACGCCTTCAGGCTCTACCGGCAGACGGGCGAGGCGCGGTACTTCGAGGAGTACTCGGATCACTTCGACCGGCGTCAGACGCTCGTCTGGTGGGTCGTCGTGGCCGGACTCTACAGCATCGTCGACGCGTACGTCGACGCTCATCTCTCGGCGTTCGACGAGCCGATCTCACCCCGGATCGGCCTGGCCGGTCTCGACGGCGAGGATCCGGGGGTGCGCCTCGGCATAGCGATCACGTTCTGATCGGCCGGGGCGGCCGGGAGACGCGAGAGGCAAGGAGGACGTTCGGATGGCGAAGAAGGGCGGCAGGAGAGGCAGGACCGTCAGCAGGAAGGACTACCTCAAGGACTTCATCGAGACCGTGGTGACGGCGGTTCTCCTGGCGCTCATTCTGCGCGCCTTCGTCGTCCAGACGTTCAGGATCCCGTCCGGCTCCATGGAGGACACGCTACTCGTCGGTGACTTCCTCGTGGTCAACAAGTTCATCTACGGTATTAAGGTGCCGTTCACGGACACGCGTCTCCGCGGCATTCGGAGTCCCGAGCGCGGTGACATCATCGTCTTCGAGTACCCGAATCCGGACCCCAGGGCCCGGCGCGAGAACTACGTGAAGCGCTGCGTCGGAACGCCGGGCGACATCGTCGAGCTCAAGAACAACGTCCTCTATGTGAATGACGAGCGGATCGAGGAGGGCTACGTCAAGCTCAAGCCGCCGACACCACGGTGGGCCGACTTCGGTCCCGTGAAGGTGCCTGAGGGTTCGCTCTTCATGATGGGCGACAACCGCAACTGGAGCGCGGACAGCCGCGACTGGGGATTCCTCGACCAGGGGCTCATGAAGGGCAAGGCCGTCATGATCTACTGGTCATGGGACGCGAAGCGCGCGCGACCGCGATTCGAGAGGCTTCTGGATCTCATCCGTTAGGACCCTTTCCGCCCGAGTGGCCTCGGGCCATCCCTCCGTCCGCGGCGGTACCGTCCCGCCGGCCGCTTCCGGTGCGCACGCCCGGGCCGCCGCGCGATCCTTTTCGGCTTGACACCCGCGCCCCGTGCCGCTACGTTGAGGGTGGTTTAGCACTCGAAAGGTGAGAGTGCTAAGTGGCGGCGCGGGAGGCACGACGTGAAGACGGCAAGGCTCACGGAGCGCGACGACAGGATCCTCCGGGAAGTCGTCCGGAGGTATGTCGCGACGGCGCGCCCGGTCAGCTCGGGGTCGATCGCGCGAAGCGGTCGCCTGGGTCTGAGCTCGGCCACGGTTCGCAACGTGCTTCGATCGCTCGAGGATCGGGGGTTGATCTTTCAGCCGCACACATCGGCGGGAAGGGTGCCGACCGACCGCGGCTACCGCTACTACGTCGATCACCTCATGAGCCCGGCCGACCTCACGCCGGCCGAGAAGATCGCCATCCGGACGCGCGTCGGCGCGCTCGGCAGGAGAGGGCTCCGTGAGATCGTTGCGGAGGTCTCGAGGCTCATGAGCGAGAGCGCGCGGCAGCTGGCGATCACGATGGCGCCGGCGCCCGGCGGCGGCGTCATCGAGCAGGTCGAGCTGGTGGCGCTCTCGCCCGGCAGGGTGCTCGCGGTCGCGGCGACGAGGGGCGGCCTCACGAGGAGCGTCGTCCTCGAGGTCTCGCCCGACCCTTCCCCGGAGAGCGTCAGGCGCGCTGCCGATCTCGTTCGCTCGTGGCTGTCCGGCTCGACGATGGCCGAGGCGGCGGGGATCCTCGAGGAGCGCGTGAACGAGGCGGGACCGCGGATCCGGCCCGTCGTGGAGGCTCTGAGCGAGTGCGCCCCGAGGCTCTTCACGGCGCGCCACAGCGAGCGGGTCCACTACGACGGTGCTCGCTACATCTTCGGGTTTCCGGAGTTCGCTGCGGACGCGTCGGTGCTCGGGGGGATCTTCGACAGCGAGAACGCGCTCGCCGAACTCCTCGAGGACTGCGGCGGCGCCGGCGCCATCTCGGTCCGGATCGGGCGCGAGAACCGGAAGAGGAATCTTCGGGGTCTCACGATGGTCGTCGGATCGTACCGCGTCGGGAGCAGCCGCGGCCACCTGGGCGTGATCGGGCCGACTCGGATGCGGTACGCAAGGGTGATCGGGCTCGTGGACCACTTCTCAAAGGTCCTGGACGAGCTCTTCGCCGAGGCGGAGGAGGAAGACGAAACCACGGAGGGGTCAGGGACGTCGCATGACAGCGAAGAAGGACAGACCAGCGGGCCGCGGAGACTCCGCGGCGGACGCCCGGGCGGTCCGGGCGGAGAACCACGATCCTGACGGCAGGGGCGTCCACCCCGTCGACGAGGAGGCCGCGGCGGAGAACGCCGAGGCCGTCGACGTCGACGTGGCGGAGCTCAGGGACGAGCTCGATCGCGTGAACGCGAAGTGGCTGCGCGCGCTCGCGGATCTCGACAACTACCGGAAGCGGGTCGCCAGGGACCGGGCGTGCTGGAACGACGACGCGAGGGCCGAGTTCGTACTGCCGCTCCTCGACGTCCTCGACGACTTCGAGCGGGCGGTTTCCTGTGAAGCTACCGGCGACCCGGGCTGCGAGCGTCCGTTCCGGGAGGGCGTCGAGATGATCTTCAGGAGACTCGTCGAGACCCTCGAGGCCCAGGGAGTGCGTCCGATCCCCACGAAGGGCCGGGAGTTCGACCCGGCGGTCCACGAGGCCGTCGCCCAGGTCGAGTCGCCCGACCACGCGTCGAACGAGATCGTCGAGGAGGTCCGGAAGGGATACAGGCTGGGAGAGAGGCTTCTGAGGCCGTCGAGGGTGGTGGTGGCGGCGTGAGCGGACGCGCGGCCCTCGAAGAACACGACACCGAACGCGATTGCAGGAACCGCGAAAGGGGACGAGAGCAATGAGCAAGGTCATCGGAATCGACCTGGGTACCACGAACTCCTGTGTGGCGGTGATGGAGGGCGGCGAGCCGACCGTCATTCCCAACCCGGAGGGCGCGAGGACCACGCCCTCCGTCGTTGCCTTCACGAAGGCGGGCGAGCGCCTCGTGGGCCAGGTGGCGAAGCGTCAGGCCATCACGAACCCCGAGAACACGATCTTCTCCATCAAGCGCTTCATGGGCCGACGGCACGGCGAGGTCGGCGAGGAGATCGCCCTCGTTCCGTTCAAGGTCGTCAAGGACTCCAAGGGTGAGGTCAAGGTCGAGGCTCAGGGTAAGCACTACGCTCCGCCCGAGATCTCCGCGATGATCCTCCAGGCCATGAAGCGGACCGCCGAGCAGTATCTCGGCGAGACCGTCGAGAAGGCCGTCGTCACGGTGCCGGCGTACTTCAACGACTCGCAGCGCCAGGCGACGAAGGACGCCGGGAAGATCGCGGGTCTCGACGTTCTGCGCATCATCAACGAGCCGACGGCGGCATCGCTGGCCTACGGGCTGGACAGGAAGGGCCAGGAGAAGATCGCCGTCTACGACTTCGGCGGGGGCACGTTCGACATCTCGATCCTCGAGATCGACGAGGGCCTGGTCAAGGTCCTGGCGACGAACGGCGACACGCATCTCGGCGGAGACAATCTCGATCAGCGGGTCATCGACTGGATCGCCGATGAGTTCAAGCAGGAGAACGGCATCGATCTCAGGAACGACGCGATGGCGCTCCAGCGACTCAAGGAGGCCGCCGAGAAGGCGAAGTGCGAGCTCTCGACGACCAAGGAGACCGACATCAACCTCCCGTTCGTCACCGCCGATCAGACGGGGCCGAAGCACCTCATGCTGAAGCTCACGCGCGCGAAGCTCGAGTCGCTGGTGGGAGACCTCGTCGAGCGGACCGTCGAGCCGTGCAAGCGGGCGCTGGCCGACGCGAAGCTCTCGGCCGGCGAGATCAACGAGGTCGTCCTCGTGGGCGGCACGACGCGCATGCCGGCGGTCCAGGAGAAGGTGAAGGAGATCTTCGGCAAGGAGCCGCACAAGGGCGTGAACCCCGACGAGGTCGTGGCGGTCGGAGCCGCGATCCAGGGCGCGATCCTCGCCGGTGACTCGGACGTCAAGGACGTACTGCTTCTGGACGTGACACCGCTCTCACTCGGCATCGAGACCCTGGGCGGCGTCATGACGACGCTGATCCAGCGGAACACGACGATCCCGACGAAGAAGAGCCAGATCTTCTCGACGGCGGCGGACAACCAGCCCGCGGTATCGATCCACGTCCTCCAGGGCGAGCGCCCGATGGCCTCGCAGAACCGCACGCTCGGTCGCTTCGACCTCGTTGGCATCCCACCCGCGCCGCGCGGGATGCCGCAGATCGAGGTGACGTTCGACATCGACGCGAACGGCATCGTTCATGTCTCCGCCAAGGACCTCGGCACCGGCAAGGAGCAGAAGATCCGTATCGAGACGTCGAGTGGCCTCTCCGAGGAGGAGATCGACAAGCTTGTGAAGGAGGCGGAGGATCACGCGGGCGAGGACGAGGCGCGGAGGGAGGAGATCGACCTTCGCAACCAGGCCGACGCCCTCATCTACACGACCGAGAAGTCCATGAAGGAGCACGGCGACACGCTCGACGACAGCGAGCGTTCGAAGATCGAAGCGGCGATCGCGGCGCTCAAGGAGTCCCTGAAGGGTGCCGGCGCCGATGCGATCCGGCGCGACATGGAGGCGCTCCAGACGGCTTCGTACAAGCTGGCCGAGAAGATGTACGCGAGCGCGCAGGCGTCCGGGCAGCCCGAGGCGGGTCCCGCTCCCGGCGCGACGGAGGCGGGGACGGAGGCCGGCGGGGGGCCGGGCGGTGAAGGGGTCGTCGACGCGGACTACGAGGTCGTCGACGACGATGAACAGACCTAGAAGGAGCGCTTGACCGGAAGGGGGATCGATGCCCCAGGCGCCCGACTACTACGACGTGCTCGGGGTCGCGAGGGAGGCCTCGCCCGACGACATCAAGAAGGCCTACCGAGACCTCGCGTTCAAGTACCATCCGGACAAGAACCCGAACGACACGGGGGCCGAGGAGAAGTTCAAGGAGGTCTCCGAGGCCTACGAGGTTCTCTCCGATCCCGACAAGCGTCGGCAGTACGACCAGTTCGGCGCAGCGGGAATCGGAGGAGGAGCCGCCGGCTTCGCTCCGGGCGACTTCGACCTGAACGACGCGCTCAGGTCCTTCATGGGCGCCTTCGAGGGTGAGAGCATCTTCGAGGGGCTCTTCGGGGGCGGCGCCGCGAGGGCTCGCCGCGCGGGCCCCCAGCGAGGGGCGGACCTTCGCATCCAGCTCAAGCTCACGCTCGAGGAGATCGCGGCCGGGGCGAAGAAGAAGCTCCGCGTCACGAGGCTCGTGGCGTGCGCCGAGTGCGGTGGGTCTGGCGCGAAGCCGGGGACCGAGCCCTCTCAGTGTCCCGACTGCCACGGTACGGGACAGGTTCGCATCCAGCGCAACATGGGCCTCTTCGGCACGATGCTGAACGTCTCATCCTGTCCGCGGTGCGGCGGCACGGGCCGCGTCATCGAGGATCCGTGCTCCGAGTGCAAGGGACAGGGCCTCGTCCGCGGGACGGAGGTCGTGGAGGTAGACGTGCCGCCCGGTGTCGCCACGGGGAACTACATTCCGGTCCGGGGCGCCGGGAACGCCGGCCCGCGCGGCGGGCCGCCCGGAGACCTCGTCGTCATGATCGTCGAGGAGCCGCACCCGACCTTCGAGCGGCACGGCGACGACCTTCTCATCGAGGTGCCGATCTCGATCGACGTCGCGGCTCTCGGCGGGCAGGTCGAGGTTCCGACGCTGGGGGGGAAGGCGCGCCTGAAGATCCCTCCCGGAACGACCGCCGGCAAGGTGCTCCGTCTCCGGGGCAAGGGAGTCCCTCGCCTTCGGGGACGCGGCGCGGGCGACGAACTGGCGAGGATCGCGATCTGGATCCCCCGTCGACCGTCCGGTCGGGAGAGAGAGCTTCTGAAGGAACTGGGCAAGCTGGCGGAAGGGCGCGTGCCGGAGCCCGGGAAGCCCCAGAGACGATAGGCGCCCGGGCCGGTGCGGAGGAGCGCGAAGGTGGTCGAATCGCTCGGCGATCGTGCCTCGTGGAGGTATCCGACATTCCTCGTGCCGACCGATGCGGTGGGCGAGCGCGCCGCGGCCGTGGCCGGAGACGAAGGACACCACGCGGCTCGAGCGCTGCGCGTGCGACCGGGCGAGGTCGTGAGATTGATCGACGGCGAAGGTCTTGAGGTTCTCGCCGCGGTCGAGAAGGTCTCGCGCGACCGCATCGAGACGAGCGTCCTCGAGAAGCGGACGCATCTGCGCGAAGACGGCGTCGATCTTGAGGTCGCCCAGGCGCTCCTCAAGGGGCGCGCTTTCGACGAGGTCGTGCGGCGCTGCGGCGAACTCGGCGTGTCCGGCATCGTGCCGATCCGGACGTCCCGCACGGTCGCGAGACTCCGAGCGCGGGACGAGAGGGCGCGGATCGAGCGCTGGAGGGCGGTGGCGCTCGCGGCGGTGAAGCAGTCGCGCGGGATCTTCCTGCCGAGGATCGGCGAGGTGCGTGACTTCTCCTCTGCGCTCGAGCGCTGCGCGTACGTGGATCTGGCGGCGCTGGCGTGGGAGGAGGAGGGGGGGCTCTCGCTGCGGGAGTTCCTCCGGGCGGCCCGGCCGCCGAGGAGGATGCTCGTGATCGTGGGGCCCGAGGGCGGCTTCACGCCGGCCGAGGTCGACGAGGCGCGGCGCGCAGGCGCGACGCCCGTGGGACTGGGAAGGAGAGTCCTGCGCGCGGACTGGGCCGCGGCCGCCGTCGCGGCGATGGCCACCTACGAGCTGGGGGGGCTCGCGCCCTAGGCGCGTGGCCTCCGATTCCGCTCCGACCCGGAAATCCGGTTGACAATCGCCTCAGGAATCGTTACCCTGACAGGTCTGAAGCCGAGCACGGTGCCCGGGGGGGCGTCGGCAGCGACGTGCGTCCCCCGACCTATGGGCGCGTCTTCTCAAGAAAGCCTCACCGGCGATGAGGGGGGTGAGTACCGAATGCCGGGTGTTCGCGTCAAGGATGGAGAATCCTTCGAGAGAGCTCTCAGACGCTTCAAGAAGCGTTGCGAGAAGGCCGGAGTGCTTTCCGATCTCAAGAAGCATCAGCACTTCGAGAAGCCGAGCGAGAAGAGGAAGCGCAAGCGGAGCGCCGCGAGACGGAAGCTCCGCAAGCTCAAGCTCAAGCAGATGAAGCGCAGGTAGAGTTCCCACCGCGTTCACCGTCGCCGGGAGCGTCTCCGTGGGGATCCTCGAACGCCTCGAGCGGGACATGATCGAAGCCGCGAAGTCGCGCGACTCCGTGCGGCTCGGTGCGATCCGCTTCGCCCGTTCGGAGCTTGTGAATCGACGGATCGCGCTCGGGCGCGATCTCGAGGACGACGACGTCATCGAGGTTCTCGCGCGCATCGCCAAACGGCATCGCGAGTCGATCGAGCAATTCGAGTCCGCGGCGCGGCAGGACCTCGTCGCGAAGGAGACGAACGAGCTCGCCGTCGTGGAATCGTACCTTCCGGAGAAGCTCAGCGAGTCGGAGATCGCAGACCTCATCGAGGCGGCCATCGGCGAGACCGGAGCCGCGGGACCCCGCGACGTCGGTCGGGTCATGGGGGTCGTGATGCCCCGGGTCAAGGGGCGGGCGGACGGGAATGCCGTCAAGTCCCAGGTGCTGTCCCGGCTGTCCCGGGCCGGCGAGGACTAGCGGCGGCGTGCGTGCCGCCCGGTCCCGGATCACCACGGGTTGGAGGAGCGAATGAAGCTCAAGGCGCTGTACGACGCTGCGATACGCCACGGAGTCGATGTCGATCCGAGGGGGAAGGACCGTGTCGGGCGGGAGCTCGAGAAGGCGAAGCGCGCCTTCGACGATCTCAAGGAAGAGGAGCGGGAGAGGTTCGACACCGAACGTCTCGTCAACCCGTACGCGGACTCGAGGCTTCTCTGCGGGGATCCGGAGGCCGAGATCGAGAGCGTGATCGTCGGGATCGACATGGAGGTCGGGGAGGTCGTTCTCGCGGACCGACTCCGCGAGAAGGGGCGGAGTGTCGATCTGATCTGGGCGCACCATCCCGAGGGGGCGGGGCTCGCCGGACTCGGTGACGTGATGGACATGCAGGCGGACATCCTTCACAAGTTCGGCGTTCCGATCAACGTCGCCGAGGGGATTCTCGCGCCGCGGATCAAGGAAGTGCAGCGCGGCGTGATGCCCGCGAATCACATGCGTGCCGTCGACGCCGCCAGGCTCCTCGATGTCCCGATGATCTGCACGCATACGCCGGCCGACAACTGCGTCGTCGACTACCTGCAGCGCCTCTTCGACCGCGACGAACCGGAGACCGTCGGTGATGTGCTCAGCATTTTGAGGGGCATTCCCGAGTACGCGGAGGCGGAGAAGCTCGGGGCGGCCTGCAAGATCTTCGTCGGAGACAAGAAGCGGCGCGCCGGCCGCGTCTTCGTCGACATGACCGGCGGCACCGGCGGATCCGACAAGACCTTCGAGAAGCTGGCCAATACATCGGAGATCGGCACGATCGTCGGGATGCACATCTCCGAGAAGAACCGGAAGGCGGCCGAGAAGAGCAATATCAACGTCGTCATCGCCGGGCACATGGCAAGCGACACGATCGGCATGAACCTGCTGCTCGACGGTGTCGAGAGGGCCGCCGGCAGGCCCTTCACCGTCATCGAGGCGTCCGGCTTCAGGCGTCACAAGCACTGAACGGCGACCTCCTGCCGACGACCACCGTTACGGCCACGAACGCGACATGAATGACCATGCGCTCGACGTCCTCGAGTACGGCAAGGTCGTTGCGATGCTTGCCGAGAGGACGTCCTTTGCTCCAAGCTCGGAGATCGCGCGGCGGCTGTCGCCGACGACCGACGTCGACGTCATCCGGGCGGAGCTCGACAGAACGAGCGAGTGCCGCGCTCTGCGGGACGCGGGCGAGCGCGTGCCGATCGACGGGGCCCGCGACATCCGCGCGGCCGTCGAGCGCTGCGCAGGCGAGGGCAGTTCCCTCTCGTGCGAGCAGCTCCTCGAGGTCGCGTCTACCATCCGGGCGGCTCGGGATGTCCTCGGATTCCTCCGCTCCCGGCGGGAGACCCATCCGGCGCTCTGGGCCGTCGCCGAGGTCATCGCGCCCCACGAGTATCTCGACTCGGAGATACGGCGGGTCATCGACGACGTCTCCCTCGAGGTGCGCGACAAGGCGAGCGCGGAGCTTTCGAGGATCAGGCGCTCGGCGGTGAGGACGCGAGCGAGGCTCGAGGACAGGCTCGGCGGCATCGTGCAGAAGGAGGCCTCCCGGGGGACCGTGCAGGAGGCCGCCGTCCACCTCCGGAACGGGCGGCGCGTGCTGCCCGTCAAGAGCGGCTCGCGCGGCCGCATCCCGGGGATCGTTCACGACCAGTCGGCGAGCGGGGCGACGCTCTTCGTCGAGCCGATGGAGACCGTCCCCCTGAACAACGAACTCGCCGAGCTTGCGGCGGCGGAGCGCTTCGAGATCGAGAGGATACTCCGGTCGCTCGCCGACGACGTGCGCGCCGCCTCGGGTGATCTCCTCGCGACGGTCGAGGCACTCGCGAGGATCGACTTCCACCGCGCGGCCGCTGCCCTCTCTGGCGACCTGGCGTGCGTGCGGCCCGACCTCAACGAAGAGGGGCGCGTCCGTGTCCGATCGGGTCGTCACCCGCTCCTTCTGGCCGCGCTCGAGGAGAGGGGCGGAGAGGTCATCCCGCTCGATCTCGATCTCGGAGGCGACGCGACGACGCTTGTGATCTCCGGGCCGAACGCGGGCGGCAAGACGGTGACGATCAAGACCGTCGGCATCCTGGTGCTCATGGCGCAGTCGGGGCTCCACGTGCCGGCGTCGCCTGGAACGGATCTCGGGATCTTCCGCGAGGTCTACGCCGATATCGGAGACGAGCAGTCGATCGAGATGAGCCTGTCGACCTTCTCTTCACACCTGCGGACGATCGGCGAGATCCTCGAGGCCGCAGGCCCCGAGAGCCTCGTGCTGATCGACGAGCTGGGCGCCGGCACCGATCCGGACGAGGGAGCGAGCATGGCGATCGCCATCCTCGAGGACCTGACGGCCAAGCACGTCCGGGCGATCGCCACGACGCATCTCGGCTCGGTGAAGAGCCACGTTCATACCATCGACGGGATGATGAACGGCTCGATGGCCTTCGATCCGGAGACCCTCGAGCCGACGTTCCGCTTCGTTCCCGGCGTGCCGGGCGCAAGCCACGCGCTCACGATCGCCGAATCACTCGGCCTCCCGCGACGTCTGATCGAGAGGGCGCGGGGTCTTCGGAACGAGGACGCGGCCATGATCGACGAGCTTCTCTCCGATCTCGCGTCGCGAGAGCGGGAACTGGAGGCGCTCCTCGGTCGCGCGGAGGTCGAGCGCGACCGGGCCTCGCTCCTCGCGAGGGACTACGAGAAGAGCCTCGCCGGCGTTCGAGAGGAGCGGAAGGAGATCCGGCGCGAGGCGCTCGCGGAGGCTCGCGAGATACTCGATCGCGCGACGTCGCTCGTCGAGGAGACCGTGCGCGAGATCAAGGCTCGGGAGGCGGCGAGCCGGACCATCAAGAAGGCGCGCGAACGCATCCAGGAGAGGAAGGCCGCCGTCGAGCGCGAGCTCGATGACGAGGTCGGGGGCCGCGACGACGGCCACCGGCCGGCCGGGCTTGTCGAGGGTATGCGGGTGCGTATCGCGAGCCTGCGTCGTGAGGGAACGCTCGTCAGGCTCCCCGACGATCGCGGGACGGTGAGCGTTCGGGTGCGGAACGCGACCGTCGAGGTCGACGCGTCCGACCTCAGGGAGGCTCGCGAGGCGTCGGCGGCCGACGCGCGGGAGCCCGTCGTCACCTACGACAAGCCACCCGACGAGGAGCCGGCGACGGAGCTCCATCTTCGCGGGATGACCACCGACGAGGTTCCCGATGCGATCGAGCGCTTCCTCGACGCCGCGACGCTCCAGGGCCTCTCGATCGTCCGCATCGTGCACGGCAAGGGCACCGGCGCCGTCAGACAGAAGACCCACGATGTGCTGAAGCGGACCAGGGCGGTGAAGTCGTTCCGGCTCGGGCGGTGGGGCGAGGGAGACACCGGTGTGACGATCGTCGAACTCAAGGACTGAGCAAGGCGGACCGCGGCGTTCCGAACGCCGCGGGTCCGGGAAGGCGGGAGCGCCAGCTTGGCACGCGGGATTCCGAACGAGCTCATCGAGGAGATCCGTGCGGCGAGCGACATCGTCGATGTGATCTCCGAGCGGATCCAGGTGAAGCGGGCCGGGAAGAACTTCCGGGCGCTCTGTCCCTTCCACAAGGAGAAGACCCCGTCTTTCAACATCAATCCCGAGCGTCAGATCTACCACTGCTTCGGCTGCGGCGCCGGCGGCGATGTGATCTCCTTCGTCATGGAGTACGACAAGGTCGGGTTCCTCGACGCGGTCCGGGATCTCGCGGAGCGCGCGGGCATCGGGCTCCCGACGCGGAGCGGCGGAGAGCGCGAGGAGGATCCGGCAGTCCGCGCCAACGCCGCGGCGCGCGACTACTATCGATCTTCGTTCGGCGGGGAGAGCGGCGCGGACGCCAGGAAGTACTGTGCCGACCGCGGCCTCGGGGAGGAGGTGCTCGAGGCCTTCCAGGTGGGCTACGCGCCGCCCGGGTGGGACGGTCTCATCCGGTCGGCGGCGGCCGCCGGCGTCTCGGTGGAGACCCTGTCGGCAGCCGGCCTCGTCATCGAGCGGGACGCCGGAGGCTACTACGACCGCTTCCGGGACCGTCTCATCTTCCCGCTCCTCATGCCGAGCGGCGCCGTGCTGGGCTTCGGCGGGCGCGCGCTCGGCGACCAGGAACCGAAGTACCTCAACTCGCCCGAGACGCGCGTCTACCACAAGGGACGCTACCTCTACGGCCTCGCGCAGTCGCGGCAGTCACTCCGGACGGGCCGCGAGGCGATCCTCGTCGAAGGCTACATGGACGTGCTCTCGCTCTTCCAGGGCGGCTTCCGGAACGTCGTGGCCTCGGCCGGCACCGCGTTGGCGGCGGAGCAGGCGGCGCAGCTCAAGCGCTACTGCGACAAGGTCTTCGTCGCGTACGACGGCGACGAGGCGGGACGGGCCGCGGCGACCCGCGCGGCGGAGGTTCTCGTCGGTCTCGGACTCAAGGTTCGCGTGGCACTCTTCCCCGAGGACTCGGATCCCGATTCGTATCTGCGCGACCGGGGCGCGGACGAGCTCACCGCGAAGCTCGAGGACTCGCTCGACTTCATCGACTTCTTCGTCGCAACACACCCGACCGACGACACGGAGGGTCGGGAGGCGGCGGCGAGGTCGCTCGTCGAGACGATCGCGCGCCTCCGGGACCCGATCAAGGCGGACCTCATGATCGAGAAGGTCGCCGCGGCGCTCGGCGTCGGGCGCGGCGCCCTGACGCGCGCGTGCGAGGCGCGGCGGGCGGACCGTTCGACCCGGCGGCGGCCCGTCGCCGAGGAGAGGGACGAGCGGCCCGGCGGCGAGGCGCGCGGGATCGGGACCGCCGTCGAGCGCGCGCAGCGCGGGCTCCTCGCGACGCTCGTGGCGGGCGGGCCAACGGCCCTCGAGGTCCGGCGCTCCGTCGAACCGGCCGACTTCGGCGAGGCGCCGTGTCGGGCGCTTGCGGAGAAGATATACGAGATACTGGATGCAGGCGCACCGCTCGACGTCGGGGGCCTCCTCGACGATCTCGACGACGGCGCGGTGGCACGGCTTCTCACGGAGGTCGCCGTCATGGAGGAGGCGGGCGAAGATAGCGGCCGGCTGTGTCATGACTATATTAGGACACTGCGACGGGCGAGCCTCGAGGCGGAGATCAGGGCCGTCGAGAGGGCCATCGAGAGCGCGGAGATCGCCGGGGACGATGGCGAGCTCCTCTCGCGCGTGGCCAGGAGGCAGGAGCTGGCGCGGCGGCTCATCGAGCTCGCCCGGGAGACGTGAGTTCCCGCAATCGTCTGAGGGGGTGACGCGAGAGGCATGACCAAACGCTCAGCCGAGAAGATCACGAAGTCGATCAAGCAGCGTTGCGGGGAGGGCGGCTCGCTGACGTACGATGAGTTCGCCTCGTATTTCGGTGATTCGCTGGACATCGAGCTCGTCGACGATGTGTACTGCAAGCTCGGCGAACTCGCCATCGACGTCGTCGACAAGAAGACCAGGGGCGAGGCGCGGAAGCGTGATGCGAAGAAGCGCGCCAAGCCGCAGGCGCGGATCCGCTTCGACGATCCCGTACGGATGTACCTGCGGGAGATGGGACAGGTGCGCCTGCTCGACCGCGAGGGCGAGGTCGAGATCTGCAAGCGCATCGAAGAGGCCGAGCAGATGGCCTACGGGGCGATCTTCGAGTCGCTGACGACGATGAAGCGACTCTCCGCGCTCTCCGAGAAGCTCAAGACCGAGAAGGTCCGGCTCGACAAGGTCGTGCGCGTCGACCGCAAGAGGAAGAGCGCGACCGGCAAGGAAGAGCGAAGACGCGCTGTCAGGCGACTGGAGAAGATCGTGCGGCTCGATCACGAGCGGCGCGAACTCGAGAAGAAGCTCAAGAAGGCGAAGCCGCAGCACGCGACGCAGACGCAGAAGGCCATCGACCGGAGGTGCAAGGCCAGCCGGGCCGAGATCCGACGGCTGTCGCTCCATCCAAGGCAGGTCGTTCGGATGTGCGGGAGGATCGAGGAGCTCGTCGAGAAGCTCGAGAGTCACGAGAAGGAGATCGCGGGGCTCACGAGGAAGCTCGCGTCGGTGCGGCGCAAGATGGATCGCCTCGGAGGGACGGACAAGAAGGCCGAGAAGAAGACCGCGCAGAAGAGCAAGAAGAAGCTGACCGCGAAGGAGCGGGCCGAGCGGAGGAAGGCACTCGCTGCGCTCAAGAAGGACGAGTCCGCGCTCCAGAACGAGATCAGGAACAAGAAGCGCGCGGTGAGGCGCATCGAGCGCGAGTGCGGCATGCCCTGCGGCCACCTCCGCGACATGCACGAGAGGATCTGCCGCGGCGACTTCGAGGCGAAGCGTGCGAAGACGGAGATGGTCGAGGCGAACGTCCGCCTCGTCATCTCGATCGCGAAGCGCTACACGCACCGAGGCCTCGACTTCCTCGATCTCATCCAGGAGGGCAACACCGGGCTCATGCGGGCGGTCGAGAAGTTCGACTACACGAGGGGATACAAGTTCTCGACCTACGCGACGTGGTGGATCCGGCAGGCGATCACCAGGGCGATCGCCGACCAGGCGAGGACGATCCGCGTGCCGGTGCACATGATCGAGGCAATCAACAAGGTCGTGCGTACGACGCGCCAGCTCGTTCAGGAGGAGGGCCGCGACCCGTCGGTGAACGAGATCGCCGACAAGCTCGATCTCTCCGAGGACAAGGTGAAAGGCATCCTCAAGGCGGCGCAGCAGCCGATCTCGCTCGACCGGCCCATCGGCGAGGACGAGGACTCGAGCCTCGGCGACTTCGTCGAGGACACGAAGGTCATCTCCCCCTCGGACTACGCGTCGTTCAAGCTGCTTCAGGCCGAGATCAACGCCGTCCTCTCCGAGCTCGATCCGAGGGAGGAGCGCATCATCCGCCTGAGGTTCGGTCTCGATAAGGACCAGGCGCCGATGACACTCGAAGAGGTCGGCGCGGTGTTCGGCGTCACGAGAGAGCGCGTGCGGCAGATCGAGAAGAAGGCGATCGGCAAGCTCCGCCACTACAAGCGGCGCAACCGGCTGCGCGGATACATCAGCCTGCCGTGACACGGCGCTCCGGCGCCCGCGGTGAGGGCCCCGGAGTTGACACCCGCGAGGCGCGGTGCTAGACTCCCCTGGGATCGGAGGGCCCATAGCTCAGCGGTAGAGCAGCGGACTCATAATCCGTAGGTCCTTGGTTCGAATCCGAGTGGGCCCACCATCCGAAGCGCAACACGGGGGCGATTAGCTCAGTTGGTTAGAGCGCCGGTCTCACATACCGGAGGTCACTGGTTCGAGTCCAGTATCGCCCACCAATCGAGAGGGCCGCGGAGAACGGCGGTCCGGACGGGTGGTGGTCACATCGAGACGAGAACCGCCTCTTGGATCGGGATGCTCCCGGAAGCCGACAAGCGCGTGAGGGGTCGGCGTCCGGGGGCATCGCGGTTCCCGGAGACGAGAGAGGTGCACGCGACGGAGTGCACCTCTCTCTTCGTGAAGGCGAGGAAGCAGGCGAGTCACTGAGGGAGGTGTCGTGAGGGAGTCGCTGGGATTGCTGCTGGAGCTTCAGGGGGTCGACGAACGGCTGCGCGAGCTGGAGGGCCGCGCGGCGTCGCTGCCATCGAAGCTCGAGGCCCTGGAGAACGAGAAGGTCGCCGTCAGGGAGCAGATCGAGAACGGCGAGCGCGAGCTCGAGGAGTCGACGAAGCGCAAGCAGAAGCTGGACCACGAGCTCGAGGACGAGGGCGCCCGCCTGGCCGACCTTCTCTCGAAGCAGCTGGCCATCAAGACGAACGAGGAGTACGCCGCGCTCCAGCACGAGATCGACTTCGCCCGCAGAAGCATGTCCGAGAAGGAGGACGAGATCCTCTTGCTCCTCGAGGAGATCGAGACCCTCGGGAAGAACCTCGACGAGGCCAGAGGCGCTGCCGAGGAGAGAGGGAAGGAGATCGACGCCTCCGTCAGCGAGCTGCGCGGACGTGTCGAGGAGATCGAGGGCGCCGCCGCCGTCAAGCGCGACGAGCGCCTGCGGATCTCGAAGAGGATCGGGAAGCCGATCCTCGACCGGTACGAGAGGATTCTCGAGAGTAAGGGCGACGCGGCGGTCGCCATCATCGTCGACGGAGCATGCGGCGGGTGCTTCAAGCGCCTTCCGCCGCAGACGCTCGTGGAGGTGAAGCGCTCCGACCGGCTCATGGAGTGTCAGGGGTGCGGCCGGATCTTGTGCTGGATTCCCGGAGAGCCAGATGGGTAGCAGAGAGGCGTCGTTCGTCCGCGCGGTCATCGAGGACGGGTCGTGGCGGAAGGCGGCGGAAGCCGCCGGGCTCGAAGAGGAGCGGGCACGCCGCTTCCTCGAGGGCATCGCGCGATTCGCCTCGACGGTGCCGACGGGCATGCAGTTCGGCCTCGAAGAGAGCGCAGGGCCGTCCGCTCACCGCTCGGAGGTCGAGCGGCAGTCGGGCATCGAGCAGGTCGTCGTCTGCACGGACGGGGCCTCGATCGGCAACCCCGGTCCGGCCGGCGCCGGAGGCGTGATCTCCGCGCCCTCGGGCGAGCGCCTCGACGAGTTCAGCGTCCCGCTCGGTCACGCCACGAACAACATCGCCGAGTACGAGGCGGTCAGGATCGGGCTCGAACGGGCGATCCGGCTCGGAGCCAGGCGCGTCGTGCTCAAGCTTGACAGCGAGCTGGTCGCGAACCAGCTTACGGGGAGGTACCGGGTGAAGAACCCGGGGCTCGTGGAGGCCTATCTCCGCGTCACCGAGCTTCTGAACCGGCTCGACGGTATCGACGTCCGCGCGATACCCCGGGAAGAGAACACCGAGGCCGATCGGCGGGCCCAGACGGCGGCCCGGACCGGTGCCGCAGATGCGGGCTAGACGTTTGTGAGGAGGACGAGCAGACCAGGCGGTCGCGGGTCGGCCAAGCCGGCCTGAGGAAAGTCCGAGCTCCACAGGGCAGGGTGCTGGGTAACCCCCAGTGGGAGCGATCCCAAGGAAAGTGCCACAGAAAGGGAGACCGCCCAAGGGGCTCCGCAAGGGGTCCCCGGCAAGGGTGAAAAGGTGAGGTAAGAGCTCACCAGTGCTCTCGGCGACGAGGGCAGCTTGGTAAACCCCACCCGGAGCGAGACCAAGTAGGAGAGGAGAAGCGGCCCGCTTCGCTACGACTCTCGGGTAGGTCGCTCGAGGCGTCGGGTAACCGGCGTCCCAGATGAATGACCGTCGCGAGGGGCCTCGGCCCTTCGACAGAACTCGGCTTACGGTCTGCTCGCCTCCGGTCTTCCCGCGTATCGGACTCCGACGAACGACAAGAGAACGGGGCCGGCCCGTGACGATTCGCCGGCCCACGAAGGGACGGGACTACGTTGCCGAAGCATCGATGGATCAGACCGGACGCCGAGAGCGTCGAGCGGGCGTCGCTCCTCGCGCGGGAGATGGACGTGCCCCTGCCGTTCGCCGCGGTTCTCGTGAACCGCGGCGTTCGCACAGCGCAGGAGTCGCGCTCCTTCCTCAAGCCCGATCGGTCGATGCTCTGCGACCCGTTCCTCCTGCCCGACATCGAGCCGGCGCTCGACCGCCTGCGCCGTGCGCTCGCGGAGAGAGAGCCTGTCTTCGTCTGTGGCGACTATGACGTCGACGGGATCACGTCGATCGTACTCGTGAGCCGATGCCTTCGCGCGGCGGGGCTCGACGTCGGCTTCTACATCCCGAACCGGGTCCGCGACGGCTACGGTCTCTCCCGAAAGGGCATCGACGCGGCCGAGAGCTCCGGATCGCGGCTGATCGTTACGGTCGACAGCGGCGTGACCGGTCACGCCGAGATCGCCGACGCGGCCTCGCGCGGCATCGACGTCATCGTCACCGACCACCACGAGCCGCAGGAGTCGTTGCCGCCCGCGCTGGCCGTGGTCGATCCGAAACGGAAGGACTCCCGGTACCCGTTCAAGCATCTCGCGGGTGTCGGCGTCGCCTTCAAGATCATGGAGGCCCTCGCGCGGGACAGCCACGAGATCGCCTACACCGTCGAGGAGAACACCGACCTCGTGGCGGTCGGCACGATCGCCGACATCGTTCCTCTGAAGTCGGAGAACCGGGTGCTCACCGTGCTCGGCCTCGAGAGGCTGCGAAGGACCGCCAACGCGGGACTGCGGTCGCTCATGGAGGTCGCGGACGTCGAGCCGGCCGGCGCGAGAGCCTCCCACATCGGATTCGCTCTCGGACCGAGGCTGAACGCCGCCGGGAGGATCAGCGAGGCCGGGATCGGCGTGGAGCTTCTGACGACCGACGATCCCATGAGGGCTGGCGAGATCGCGCGGGAGCTGGACAAGAAGAACAAGCAACGCCGTGAACTGGAGGCACGCGTCCTCGGCGAGGCCGAGCGGTTGATCGAGGAGGAGGTCGATCTCTCCACGAGTCGTTCGATCGTCCTCTGGTCGAGCGGGTGGCATCCCGGCGTGATCGGGATCGTGGCGTCCCGAATCGCCAAGCAGCACAACCGGCCGACGATCCTCTTCTCGGTCGCGAACGGGCTCGCCAAGGGGTCAGGCAGGAGCATCCACGGCTTCGACCTTCACGCGGCGCTCTTCCGGTGCCGCGAGCACATCACGAGCTTCGGCGGGCATCGCCACGCCGCGGGTGTCACCCTCGATCCGGATCACCTCGAGCCGTTCCGGGACTGTCTCGAGGCGGCCGTGTCGCGGGATCTCCGCGACGAGGATCTGGCGCCGATCGTGGAGATCGACGCGGCGGTCCGTCTCTCGGAGTGCGACTTCGATCTCGTCGGCCTGCTCAAGAAGGTGCGGCCGTTCGGCGCCGGCAACCCGGAGCCCGTCTTCGGCACGAGCGGCGTGAAGGTGATCTCGGCGAAGATCGTCGGGAACGGTCACCTGAAGATGACGGTCTCGCAGGGCGAGCGCACGATGGACGCGATCGGGTTCGGCATGGCCGACAGCATCGAGGAGATCAGGGCGAGCGGTGGAATGGTGAGTCTCGCGTACGTCCTCGACGAGAACACCTGGCGCGGCGAGACGAACCTCCAGCTGAGACTCAAGGATGTGCAGGCCGAGGAGTACTGAGTGCCTACGGAGCCACCGGCGGACCGATGAAGGCCACGGACTACGCGAAGACTCTCCTCGATCTCGACCCGGATCTCGACGCCGACCTCGTGGTTCGGGCGCACGAGCGATCGGCTCGCGTCCACGATGGTCAGCTCAGAAAGTCCGGGGATCCCTTTCTGACGCACGGCGAGGCGGTCGGCACGATCCTCGCCGGGTTGAGGCTCGACACCTCGACGGTCGCCGCGGGCCTCCTTCACGACGTCGTCGAGGACGGCGACGTCCAGGTCTCGGAACTCGCCGCCGAGTTCGGACCCGAGATCGCGTCGCTTGTCGACGGCGTGACCAAGATCACGGGCCTTCGATTCGAGAGCCAGGAGCGTCGCCAGGCCGAGAACTTCCGGAAGATGCTCCTCTCGGTCGTCAAGGACGTGCGCGTCATCCTCATCAAGCTCGCCGACCGCCTCCACAACATGAGAACGATCTCCCATCTGACCTCCTCGCAGATCGAGCGGATCTCTCGCGAGACCCGCGAGATCTACGCGCCGCTCGCCGGGAGATTCGGCATGGCCAGGATCCAGCGCGAGCTGGAGGACCTCGCGTTCAGGTGGCTCGAGCCCGATGACTATCGCGAACTCGTCGAGCGGATCAGCTCGACGCGGGCAGAGCGCCAGGCCTTCATCGACGACGTCTCGCGTCCCGTTCGCGAGAGACTCGATCACGAGGGGATCGACGCCTCGATTGCGGGACGCGCCAAGCACGCCTACAGCATCTACCGCAAGATGATGACGCGCGGGAAGAGCTTCGAGGAGATCTACGATCTCCTCGCTGTCCGTGTCATCACCGACTCCGTGGGGGAGTGCTATCGCATCCTCGGCATCGTCCACACGCTCTACACTCCGGTCCACGACCGCATCAAGGACTACATCGCGACGCCCAAGCTGAACGGGTACCAGTCTCTCCACACGACGGTCGTCGGTCCGAGAGGCCAGATGGTCGAGATCCAGATTCGCACGAACGAGATGCACGAGACCGCCGAGTTCGGCATCGCGGCCCACTGGTCCTACAAAGAGGGGAGGCCGGCCGAGGCCGAGGTCACGAGGCAGCTCGGGTGGGTTCGCCAACTCCTCGAGGGGAACGTCGATATCGCCGACGCCGACGAGTTCCTGGAGTCGCTGAAGGTCGATCTCTACCGCGACGAGATCTTCGTCTTCACGCCCCGGGGCGATCTCAAGCAGCTTCCGCGGGGCGCGACACCGATCGACTTCGCGTACGCGATTCACACGGACGTCGGCGACCACTGCGCGGGTGCCCGGGTGAACGGCAAGATGGTGTCGCTCCGCCAGGCCCTCTCGAGCGGCGACACGGTCGAGATCATGACCTCGGACGCGGCGCGGCCGAGCAGGGACTGGCTCGGGATCGTGACGACCTCCCGGGCGAAGAGCAAGATCCGGCACTATCTGCGCGCCCAGGCGGACGGTGAGAGCGTCGTGCTGGGGCGGCGGATCATCGAACGCGAGATGAAGAGGCTCGGAGACCGCGCGAAGAACACTTCGATCGACGACATTGCTCAGAGCTTCGGGCTCGACGGCACGGAGGAACTGGCGTCGGCCGTCGGCAAGGGCGAGATCGGCGTCGGAGAGCTGGCGCGGCACCTCTCTCCGCGCGAGCAAGGTCCGAGGGCCCTCGTGGAGCGGATCACGCGGCGGGTCAGGCGCCACGACGCCGGTGTCCGCATCGAGGGAATCGGCGACATCATGGTGAGGTTCGCGAAGTGCTGCGAGCCGGTGCCCGGTGACCGGATCGTCGGGATCATCACGCGGGGAAGAGGGGTCTCGGTCCACAGGGTGGGCTGCGCGAACGCGTTCGGACCGACGATCGACGACGAGCACAGGATCGCCGTCGACTGGGACGTCGCCGAGGGCCAGACGTTCCCAGCGAGCTTCACCGTCTTCGGTGATCTCAAGCGCGGCTTTCTCGCCGACGTCTCCAAGGTGATCGCCGACGAGGGAGTCACTCTCTCGGCCGCGAGCATGAGCAGCGAGGACGGACAGGCCGTGGTACGGTTCCGGGTCGAGGTGGGGAACCTCCACCGGCTCAGGAGACTCATGAAGGCGATCGAGGCCCTCCGCAAGGTCAAGAAGGTCTTGCGGGCCAGGCCCGGCTCGGAGCGCTGACGTCTCTCCGGAAGGGAGACTGCACACCATGAGGGCCGTCGTTCAGAGGGTCTCGAGCGCGCGCGTGGCGTCCGAGGGCCAAGCGCTCGGGGAGATCGGGGCGGGTCTCGTCGTCCTCCTCGGCGTCGCGGAGGGCGACGGCGAGGAGGACGCCGCGTGGCTCGCATCGAAGACGGCCGCGCTGCGCATCTTCGAGGACGGAAGTGGCAGGATGAACCGCCCGGCAGGAGAGGTCGGCGGCGCGGCCCTCGTCGTTTCGCAGTTCACGCTTCTCGCCGACTGCACGAAGGGGAGGAGGCCGAGCTTCGTCGGCGCCGCCGATCCCGAGACGGGCCGGAAGCTCTACGAGCGTTTCGTCTCGCTCCTCCGTGACGAGGGGCTCCGTGTCGAGACCGGCCTCTTCGGCGCGACGATGCTCGTCTCGATCGAGAACGACGGGCCCGTGACGATCATCCTCGACAGCCGCGAGCGCTCGGGCCGCGGGGCGAAGGGGGGCGGCGCGTGAGCTGCGATCTCGTGGCGGCGCTCATCGACGAGCGGCCCTTCGTTCTTGCATCCGGCTCACCCAGGCGAGCGAGGATCCTCGAGGGCCTCGGGCTCCGCTTCGAGATCGAGGCGCACGGGGTCGACGAGGGATCCCCGCGGGGGGAGACCGGGGTCGAGCACGCGATGCGGCTCGCCCTCGAGAAAGCGCGGGCGGCGGCCGGCCGCCGGCAGGCCGGCACGGTCCTCGGCGCCGACACGATCGTGATCCTCGACAAGGCGCTCCTCGGCAAGCCGGCAAGTCCCGACGAGGCGGTGGCGATGCTGCGACGCCTCCGTGGCCGCTGGCACGAGGTCGTCACGGGCGTCGCGCTGGTCCGCGCCTCCGACGGCGCGGAGGTCCTCGGCCACGAGCGAACCCGGGTGCTCGTCCGCGACCTCAGCGACGACGAGATCGATGGATACGTCGCCGGAGGCGAGCCGCTCGACAAGGCCGGGTCGTACGGGATCCAGGAGTGCGGGGCCGCGGTCGTGGAACGTGTCGAAGGGTGCTTCTACAACGTCGTCGGACTGCCGGTAGCCCGTCTCTGCATCCTCCTGCGGGAGCTCGGGTCGTCGCGGCGTGCCGGCACCGGGTAGCGACGGCGCAGGACGGAGGACGGCATGAGTCGAGAGCGAACCCTCATCACGATCGAGTGGCTCGGCGACCGCGTGAGGTACATCGACCAGACACGGCTTCCCGGCGACTTCGTTCTGAAGGAGACGAGCGACTACCGGGAGCTGGCCGAGAGTCTCAGGCGCCTCGAGGTTCGAGGCGCACCCGCGATCGGCGTCGCCGGGGCGATGGGCGTGGCGCTGGCGGCGCGGTCGAGCGCCGCCGGTTCGCTCGATCGCCTCCGGGCCGACGTCGCGCGCGCCGCCGAGCATCTCGTCTCGACGCGGCCGACGGCCGTGAACCTCGCGTGGGCCGTCGAGAGGATGCTCGCCGTGCTCGAGCGGGAGCCCGGCGCGGGATTGGACGAGGCGAGGTCGAGACTGGCCGCGGAGGCCGTCGCCATCTTCGAGGAGGACCGCGCGCTCTCCCGGGCGATCGGGAGGCACGGAGCGACGCTCGTCGAGGACGGCGACGGCATCCTCACGCACTGCAACGCCGGCGGACTGGCGACCGCCGAGTACGGAACCGCGCTTGCCGTGATCTACACGGCGCACGATGAGGGCAAGAGGATCCGCGTGTTCGCCGACGAGACGAGGCCGCTCCTGCAGGGAGCCCGGCTCACGGCGTGGGAACTCCGGGAACGCGGCATCGATGTGACGGTCCTCTGCGACAGCGCCGCTGCCTCCGCGATGGCCCGCGGTTGGGTCTCGAAGGTGATCGTCGGCGCGGACAGGATCGCGAGGAACGGCGACGTTGCGAACAAGATCGGTACCTTCCCGCTCGCGCTCGCGGCCCGGCACCACGGAATCCCGTTCTATGTGGCAGCGCCGACCTCGACGCTCGACGCCAGTCTGGCCACGGGCCGCGAGATCCCGATCGAGGAGCGAGATCCCGCGGAGGTCACCGGCTTCCTTGACTGTCGTTCGGCTCCTGAGGGCGTGGCCGCATTCAACCCCGCCTTCGACGTGACGCCCGCGGGACTCGTCACCGCGATCGTCACCGACCGAGGGGTCCACGAGGCTCCATACGAGCGCAGCCTCTTCGCCTTCGGGGAGGCGAAGGGCGCTTGACAGTCGGTCCGGCCGTTGCTACACTATGGGGTTCGTACCCGTGGAACTCCGTGGCCCCGGGCGGGCGCGGTGGTCTGTCCATGAAGAAGAGCGAGCACTTGGAGGAACGTAGATGCGGACGCACGTCACGAAGCCCTCGGAGATCGAGCGGCGGTGCTACGTGATCGACGCCGACGGGAAGATCCTCGGGCGGCTGGCGACGAGGGTCGCCGGGCTTCTCCGGGGGAAGGGGAAGGTGAACTACTCGCCGCACCTCGACGTCGGTGATTTCGTGATCGTGGTCAACGCGTCGAAGATCGCCCTCTCGGGCAACAAGATCGATCAGAAAACCTACTTCCGCCATAGCGGGTATCCTCGCGGCGCCAGGTTCACGTCTCTCGCGAAGCTCATGGAGACGAGGCCCGACGATGTCGTCCGGCGCGCGGTCAAGGGGATGATGCCGAAGGGCAAGCTCGGGCGGAAGATGATGAAGAAGCTGCGCGTCTACGCCGGGCCTGAGCACCCGCACGACGCTCAGAAGCCCGAGCCGCTCCAGCTCTAGCGGCATGGGACGCGAAGAGAGACGAACGATCGAAAGGAGTCACAGATGGCGAGTGCCTTTCAGGCCGTCGGAAGGCGCAAGCAGGCGATCGCGAGGGTGAGGCTGGTTCCCGGGACCGGAGAGCGAACCGTGAACGGCCGCCCCATCGCGACGTACTTCCCGCGCTCGACCACGGTCGAGATGGTTCAGAAGCCGCTCGAGATTACCTCGACCTCGGATCGCTACGACGTCCACGCGAACGTCGTCGGAGGGGGCGTCGCCGGGCAGGCCGGCGCCGTGCGCCTCGGCATCGCCCGCGCGCTTGTCAGGATCGACGAGAGCTACCGGAAACCTCTCAAGCAGGCGGGGCTCCTCACGCGCGACCCGCGCGTGAAGGAACGGAAGAAGTACGGGCGCGCGAAGGCGCGGAAGAGATTCCAGTTCTCGAAGCGATAGCGAGAGAGCACCCGCGCCGGCCGGATCCGGGGGCGGCGCGGCATCCTAGCACGCGGCCGGATCGCATCGGGAGGTGCGCGCGGGGGACCGTCCCCGGCGGCCCGGTGTGAGACGAAGGTCGCGGTGGCACAACCGTGAGAAGGAGGAAGACCAGCGATGGCCGTTCCTGATCTGAGAACTCTGCTGGAGGCCGGCGTTCACTTCGGCCACCAGACCCACCGGTGGAATCCCAAGATGCGGCCCTTCATCTTCATGAAGAGGAACGGGATTCACATCATCGACCTCGCGAAGACGCAGTCTTGTCTCGAGAAGTCGCACGAGGCGATCCGCGAGACCGTCGCCCGCGGCGAGAAGGTCCTCTTCGTCTGCACGAAGAAGCAGGGCCAGAAGATCGTCCGGGACGAGGCCGTGCGCTGCGGTATGCTGCATGTCACCGAGCGCTGGCTCGGCGGTACGCTGACGAACCTCACCACGATCCGGAAGAGCGTGCGTCGCCTCGAGGAGATCGAGCGGATGGCCCAGGACGGGACCTACGATCTCCTCTCCAAGAAGGAGGCCCTCGGGTACGAGCGCGAGAAGGCGAAGCTGATCCGCGTGCTCGACGGCATCCGCGATATGTCGAGCCTGCCGGGGCTCGTCTTCGTCATCGACACGCGGCGGGAGCGGATTGCGGTGAGGGAGGCCTCGAAGCTCGGCATCCCCATCGCCGCCGTCGTCGACACGAACGCCGATCCGGATAGGATCACGTTTCCCATTCCCGGGAACGACGACGCGATCCGCTCGATAAGGCTCTTCGCGTCCTTTGCGGCAGACGCCGTATCGGACGCCCAGGCGAGCCGGCTCGAGGGCGCGGACGCCACGGTGACCGAGAGCGAGACGGCGCCCGCGAGCGCGCCGGATGCGTCGTAGCGAGCGTCGATCGACCGAGGCGACACCTTCCATCTGCATCTCAGACAAGAGCACTGGAGTGGCGATATGGGGATTTCCGCTTCACAGGTGAAGGATCTCAGGCTCAAGACGGGCGCGGGGATGATGGACTGCAAGGCCGCGCTCCTCGAGACCGACGGCGACATGGACAAGGCCGTCGACTATCTGAGGAAGAAGGGCGTGCTGAAGGCCGCGAAGCGGGCGGGGCGGCATACGGGCGAGGGGATCGTGGCGTCGTACGTCCACGCGGGCTCGAAGCTGGCTGTCCTTGTCGAAGTGAACTGCGAGACGGACTTCGTCGCGCGCACCGACCAGTTCCAGGACTTCGCGAAGAGCGTAGCGATGCACATCGCGGCCCAGAATCCGAGCGTCGTGGAGCGCGACGACCTGCCGGAGGACGCCGTCGCGAGGGAGAGGGGCATCTACCGTGAGCAGGCGCTCGCCTCCGGGAAGCCGGAGAAGATCGTCGACAAAATCATCGACGGCCGCATCGAGAAATACTACTCTGAGGTGTGCCTGCTCGAGCAGCCGTACGTGAAGGATCCTGACATCTCCGTGGACGACCTTCTGAAGCAGACGATCGCGGTCCTCGGGGAGAATATCCGGATTCGCCGCTTCGTGCGGATGAAGCTCGGCGAGGACGTCTCCGGCCAGGAGAACTGATCCGCATGCCGGCGTACCGACGCGTGATCCTCAAGATCAGCGGCGAGGCCCTCTCGGGCGAGGACGACGGTCCGCTCTCGCGCGAGTCCATCTGCCGTCTGGCCGCCGAGATCGTTGCAGCGGCCGAGGGCGGTACCCAGATCGGGGTCGTCGTCGGGGGCGGGAATATCCTGCGCGGTGTCGCCGTCGCGGCCTCGGGGCGCGAGCGGCTCACTGCCGACTCGATGGGGATGCTCGCCACCGAGATCAACGGGCTCGCGCTCGCCGACGCGCTTCGCGCGGCCGGCAGGCAGGCGAGGGTCGCGAGCGCGATCCCGTGCGGCACGATCGCGGAGCTCTACGATGCGGCCGCCGTCGACCGTCATCTCGCCTCGGGCGAGATCGTCGTGCTGACGGCCGGCACGGGCAATCCTTTCTTCAGTACCGATACGGCCGCGGCGCTCCGCGCCGCCGAGCTGGGCGCCGATGTGCTCCTCAAGGCCACCAAGGTCGACGGCGTCTACGATCGCGATCCCCTCAAGGACCACGAAGCGGTTCGGTTTCCCGAGATCGGCTATGCGGAGTTCATCGAGCAGAGACTGGGCGTCATGGATCTCACGGCCGTGTCGCTCTGCCGGGACCGCGGTCTTCCCGTGGTCGTCTTCGCTCTCGAGCCCCCCGGCAGCGTTGCGAGGGCGGTCGCCGGTGAGTCGATCGGCAGTCTGGTCAAGGAGGTGTAGCGGATGCAGGAGCTCTTCGCCGATGCCAGAGAGAGAATGGGCAAGGCCGTCGATTCCGTCCGCCGTGAGTTCGCCAAGATCCGCACCGGCAAGGCGACGGTCTCCCTCTTGGACGGCGTTCGCGTCGAGTACTACGGAAGCACCGTGCCGCTGAAACAGGTGGCGAACATCAGTGTGCCCGAAGCGCGTCTTCTCGTCGTGCAGCCCTGGGACAAGAAGGTCCTCGGCGATGTCGAGAAGGCCATCATGCAGGCGGATCTCGGTCTGAACCCCTCGAACGACGGGAACCTCATCCGCGTGCCGATTCCGCCCCTCACCGAGGAGCGCAGGAAGGAGCTCGTCAGGCACGTCCACAAGCTCGCCGAAGAGGGCCGCATCGCTGTCCGCAACGTCCGCCGCGACGTGAACGAGGCGCTGAAACAGAAGCAGCAGGCCGGCGAGATCTCGGAGGACGAGTTCCATCGGGCGCACGACAAGACCGTTCAGGATCTCACCGACGAGAATATCCGCGAGATCGACCAGGCTCTCGCGGCGAAGGAGAAGGAGCTTCTGGAGGTTTGACCGGGGGCCGGTGCCCGAACGGTGCGCCGCTTCCACGACGACGGAGGTGAGCTTCATGGCGTACGTCATCACGGATGCCTGCACGGCCTGCGGCGCGTGCGCGAGTGTCTGTCCCGTCGAGGCGATCTCGGAGGGCGAGGACAAGTACAAGATCGATCCCGACACCTGCACCGACTGTGGGCTCTGCGCCGATGAGTGTCCTTTCGACGCCATCAATCAGGGCTAGGATGGCGCGGGCGACGGACCGGCCTCGAGAGCGGACACTCGAAGAGGGGCCGTTCCGGCGGAGCGCCGTCTCCGGCCGGGCCGGGGAGACGAAACCACGAGGGGACGGCTGGCTCTGACCAGCCGTCCTCCCGTATGGTCTGCGAGAGGACGATGCCGCGAAAGAAGCGCGCGACGGCCGCCCCGGAGGGCGCGATCGACCCGGAGAGGCTTCCCCGAACCGTCGCGATCATCATGGACGGGAACGGCCGGTGGGCGAGACGGCGCGGGCTGCCCCGCGTCGCCGGGCACGCCGCGGCGAGGGAGTCCGTGCGGTCCGTCGTGATGGCCGCCTCGGAGCTCGGCATCGAGAACCTCGTCCTCTACACGTTCTCCATGGAGAACTGGAACCGCCCCCGGGCCGAGGTGAGCGCGCTCATGCATCTGCTCGACCAGACACTGCGTGACCAGGCCGATGAGATGGACAGGAACGGCGTCTCGCTCCACTTCGTCGGCCGGATCGACCTTCTTCCGAAGTACGTGATCCGTCGCCTCGAGAGCGTGGGCGGGCGGCTCGCCGGAAATACCGGCCTCAGGCTCTACCTCGCTCTGAGTTACGGCGGAAGGGCCGAGATCGTCGACGCTGCGAGGGCGATGGCGGACCGGGCGAAGCGCGGGGAGCTGTCGCCCGGGGAGATCGACGAGGAAGCCTTCGCGGGTTTCCTCTACGCTCCGGAGCTGCCCGATCCGGATCTCCTCATCCGGACGAGCGGCGAGCTCCGGATCAGCAACTTCCTTCTCTGGCAGGTCGCCTACAGCGAGATCTACTTCACGGGCACGCTCTGGCCGGACTTCAGGGCGGAGCATCTCCGTGACGCCGTTCGGGACTACCAGGGACGCGAGCGACGCTTCGGCGGCGTCTCGCCCCGGAGAGGCGGTCGGCGCAAGCAATGAGCATCGAACGAGGGCAACTGCGACGCAGACTGCTCACGGCCGCGGTCGGGATTCCGGTCGTCATCGTGTGCTCGCTCCTCGGCGGCTTGGCGTTCCTCCTCGCGATCAACCTCGTCATCGGCTTCGGCCTCTACGAGTTCTATCTCATGATGGAGGCCAAGGGGATCAGGCCCCGCAAGGCCGTCGGCGTGGCTGCCGGCCTCGTCGTCTCCTGGTACGTCTACTTCCAGGGTGGCGTCTTCTCGGGGCTCTTCATCACGGTCGTGCTCTTCGGCGTCATGGTGATGGAGCTCCTCCGGGTCGACGGCGAACTGGCGGTCTTTCACATCTCGACCACGATCTTCGGCGTCTTCTACGTGGCGTGGCTCGGGAGTCACATCATCCTCCTCCGTCAGCTCGGCGAGGGCGCGTCCGCGGGCGATCTCGGCGGCTCGTTCGTGATCCTCGCCTTCTCGCTCGCGTGGGCGACCGACACCGGCGCCTTCTTCTTCGGCAGTCTCTTCGGCAGGCGGAAGCTCATCCCTCGGGTGAGCCCGGACAAGTCGCTCGAGGGGGCGATCGGAGGGTTCGGCGCGGCGATCGCGGCGGCGCTCGTCGCGAAGGCCTGGTTCGCGCCCTATCTCTCTCTCGTCGACGTCGCGGTGCTCGGCCTCGCGTCGCCGGTCGTGGCGATCGTCGGCGACCTGGTCGAGTCGCTCATGAAGCGTGACGTGAAGATCAAGGACACCTCGAGGGCGCTCCCCGGTCACGGCGGCATGCTCGACCGGTTCGACAGCGTCCTCTTCGTCGCGCCGCTCATCTACTACTACCTCCGATTCGTCGTCGTCGAGAGTGGACGGATCGCCACCGGCGGGTAGACAGACGGGAGGCACCTTGGCCACGGGGCCGAAGCGCATCACGATCCTCGGCTCGACCGGCTCGATCGGCCGGAGCGCGCTCGACGTGGTCCGGACCGCTCCGGGCGCGTTCGAGATCGTCGGGCTCTCGGCCTTCCGGAACGTCGAGCTTCTCTTCGAGCAGGCCCGCGAGTTCGGCGCCGAGCGTGTCGTCGTCGGCGAGGGGCGGGGTGAGGGCGTCGAGCCTCCGGAGGGCGTCGTGCTGGGCCGCGGAGTCGAGGCGCTCGAAGAACTGGCCGCCGACGGGAGTGTCGACCTCGTTCTGAACGCCCTGGTCGGATCGGCCGGCCTCAGGCCGGCGCTCGCGAGTGTCGGCGCGGGCCTCCGGCTGGCGCTCGCGAACAAGGAGTCGCTCGTCATGGCCGGGGGACTGATCACGCGCACCGCCGAGCGAACGGACGCCGAGATCATCCCCGTCGACAGCGAGCACAACGCCATCTTCCGTTGCCTGCGGGCCGCGGAGGCGCGCGAAGTCGAGGGCGTCGTCCTGACGGCCTCGGGGGGACCACTGCGCGACGCGCCGGAGGAAGCGTTCGCGGACGCGACCGTCGAGGACGTGCTCGCACATCCGACGTGGAGTATGGGGACCAAGGTCACGGTCGATTCGGCGACGCTCGTGAACAAGGCGATGGAGATCATTGAGGCCCACTGGCTCTTCGGGCTCCCGTACGATCGGATCGAGGCCGTCGTGCACCGGGAGTCGATCGTGCACTCGTTCGTGAGGCTCTCGGACGGGACGCTTCTCGCGCATCTTGCGATGCCCGACATGCGCGTCCCGATCCAGTACGCGCTCTACTACCCCGATCCGCCCCCCGCGGCGTTCGGCGAGTGCAGCCCGGCCGAACTGGGACGGCTCAGCTTCGAGCCGGTCGACCCGACCCGCTACCCGTGCTTCGGCATCGTGATGGAGGCCGCGCGCGCCGGAGGCGCGGCGCCGCTCGCGGCGGCGACGGCGGACGAGGTCGCCGTCGAGGCCTTCGTGGCGGGCGACCTTGCACTCGGGGAGATCGAGAGGGTGATCGGCGGCACGCTGGCGGAGACGGCGCCGGGCCGCGTGGATGATCTGGAGTCGGCGGTGGCCGCGGCGGAGCGCGCCCGGGCGATCGCGCGACGGATCGTCGGCGAGCGCGCGATCTGAACGGAGAGACGGCGCCGGGAACGATCGACAGGACTCGACGATGCTCTTCTTCTACATTCTGGCAGCGATCCTCCTCGGGGTCCTCATCATCGTGCACGAGATCGGGCACTTCGTCGCGGCACGCGCGGCGGGTGTGACCGTCGAACGGTTCTCGGTCGGTTTCGGGAAGCGTCTCGTCTCGATCCGGCGAGGAGACACCGAGTACGCCATCTCGGCGTTCCCGCTGGGCGGCTACGTGAAGATGGCCGGCATGGAGGCGTCCGAGGACGCCGCGCAGGACGGCCGGACCGACACGTTCCTTTCGAAGCCGCCGGGGATCCGGGCCGTGATCGTCGCCGCCGGCCCGGTCGCGAACTTCCTCTGGGCCGTGCTCGTCTCCTTCGTTCTTCTCTGGGTCACGGGGCTCGCGACGCTCGGGGAGCCGGTGATCGGCCGCGTCGATCCGGAGTCGGCGGCCGCGTCCGCCGGGCTCGTCGCCGGTGACCGGATTGTGGAGGTCGACGGTGAGGCCGTCGAGTCGTGGGACGAGGTGCTCGATCGGGCCGGGCGGGAAGAGCGCGACGAGGTCTCGTTCCGGGTCCTCGGGCCGGACGGCGCGACGCGCGCCGTCGATCTCCCGCTCGCGAGAGACCCTGAAACCGGATACGTGGATCTCGGGCTTCGGGCGCACGTCCCGTCCTCGATCGGGGTCGTGATGAGCGGGAGCCCCGCCGATGTCGCGGGCCTCGAGACGGGCGACGTCGTCGTGTCGATCGAAGGGGTCGAGGTCTCGTCGTGGGACGATCTCGGAGACATCATCTACGACAGGGCCGGCGTGCCGCTCGAGTTCGTGTGGCGGCGGGGCGACGAGACGTTCTCGGCGACGATCGTGCCCGAGGAGGGCCAGACGCCGGACGGCGAGACGGGCGTGCGCACGGTGGGGCTCATCGGCATCATGCGGCCCTGGGGCGTGCGCAGGCTCACGGGCTGGCAGGCACTCGCGCGCGGGTTCCAGGCCGTGATCACGGACATCAGGCTGATCGCGCTCTTCCTCTGGGGTCTCGTCACCGGGGGGGTCGGCGCCGGTGCGGTCGGCGGGCCGATCCGCATGGTGCAGCTCGCGAGCGAGAGCGCGAGGTGGGGCGCCGACTACTTCTTCTGGTTCATGTCGTACTTGAGCGTGAACCTCTTCCTTCTGAACCTCCTGCCGCTTCCGATCCTCGACGGCGGCCATCTCGTCCTGCTCGGCCTCGAGAAGGTCCGGAAGAAGACGCTCACGACCCGCCAGCTCATGGTCTGGCAGCAGATCGGTTTCCTCTTCTTTGGTGTCCTGACCGTCGTGCTCCTGGTGCTCGATCTCCTGAGGGTGCGCTAGGGGCTCTCCGCGGGCTCCGTGCGAAGCTCGGCGATCCTCTCCTCGACGCGACGCTCGACGCGCGACCAGTCCGCCGGCGTCTCCCTGAGATGGTCGATGAAAACCTCGACGTCGTTCCGGTCGAAGACCGTCGCGCCGAGTTCGCGCGCCCGTTCGAGAGCGTCCTCCCCGGTGAGACCCTCTTCGAGCGCGACGTTGAGCGCGGCCATGAACTCGACGTACTGCGACTCCGTCATCGGCAGGTCCCCGGGCGACCGCCGCTCCACCGGCTCCGCCGGATCGAGGCCGCAGCCGGCATGCGCGATCAGGGCCGCGGCGCACGCGAACGCCAGGACGAGTCTCCTTCGGTGTGAGCGTCGGGTCCGCATCGAGCCTCCTCGGTCGCGGGTACGGACTCCGGTCCGGCCATCATCGTTCACCCGGGGCTCCGAGTCAACCGGCCGAGTTGACAGGTCGCCGGGGGCACCCTAGAATGAGGAGTGTATGGAACAACTCTCTGTCATCCGTCTCGGGCGGTTCCTCTTTCTCGTCCTTGTGACCCTCGCTCTCACGGCGGGGGAGGCGGGGGCCGTACGCTTCGGGCGAAACAAGGTCCAGTACCGGGACTTCTCCTGGAACATCGTCCGCACCGAGCACTTCGACGTCTACTACTACCCCGGTTCCGAGGACCTCGCCGACGCCGTCGTCGAGATCGTCGAGGCGGCGAACGCCGACTTCGAGGAGAGGCTCGGGCACCGTCTGACAACGGTGATCCCCGTCCTCGTCTACGCGTCTCACAACGACTTCCAGCAGACGAACGTCTCGACGACGCACCTCGAGGAGACCGTCGGCGGCTTCACCGAGCTCTTCAAGAACCGCGTCGTCGTACCTTTCACCGGTTCCTACGACGATCTCCGCCACGTTCTGTACCACGAGCTCACGCATGTCTTCATGTTCGACATCGTCTACGGCGGTCTCGTCCAGTCCGTGATCCGGAGCGCCTACACGAATCCCGTGCCCCTCTGGTTCGTCGAGGGACTCGCGGAGTACGTCTCGCAGGGCTGGGACTCCGAGGCCGAGATGATACTCAGGGACATCACGGTGTCGGACGCCGTCGTGCCGCTTCCGTATCTCTACGGCGGCTACCTCGTATACAAGGAAGGGCAGTCCGTTCTGAACTTCATCGACGACCGCTTCGGGCGGGAGAAGGTCACCGAGATCGTCAGGCAGCTTGCGAAGACGAGGAGCATGGACCGCTCTCTCCGGGACGCGATCGGAATGAACACGGCGGAGCTCTCCGACGAGTGGTCTCGCTGGCTGAAGCAGCGGTACTGGCCCGAGGTCAGCGACCGGTCCCGGCCCGAGGATCTCGCGAAGCTCCTGACCGACCACCGGAGGGACACGTCCTATCTGAATCTCGGACCGGAGATCTCTCCCGACGGCAAGCGTTTCGTCTACGTCTCGGATCGCACGGGGTACGCGAGCATCTATCTCGCGTCGGCGCTCGACGGCTCGCCGGTGCGCAAGCTCGTCGAGGGGGAGCGCTCGGACGAGTTCGAGACGCTGCACATCCTCCGCACGGGTTTCGCCTGGTCGCCCGACGGGGAGCTCCTGGCGTTCGTGGCGAAGGCGGGAGAGAGCGACGCGCTCCAGATCGTCGACGCGGGATCCGGAGATCTCGTCTCCTCGCTCCGGTTCGATCTCGACGGCATCTTCACACCGACCTGGTCGCCCGACGGAGAGCGGATCGCGTTCGTCGGAACGAAGTACGGCGCCTCGGATCTCTACGTGACCGGCGTCGACGGCGGGTCGCTCGAGCGTCTGACGGACGACTTCTACGACGACCGCGAGCCGGAGTGGTCGCCCGATGGAGAGCGGATCGCGTTCGCCTCGGACCGCATGTCCCCGGAGTGGCTCGGGTTCACGCGCGACTACGATATCTTCGTGCTCGACCTCGGGACGCGCGACGTGCGCGCGGTCGTGGCGGGACCGGGCGAGGATGCCTCGCCTTCGTGGTCCCCGGACGGTCGAACGCTCGCCTACGGATCCGATGTCGACGGCACTCCGACCCTCTACTTCGCCGACCTCGAGACGGGGACGAGCAGGCAGGGGCTGCGGCTCGTCGGCGGCGCCGGCTCTCCGAGCTGGGCGCGGAAGACGGACCGGATGGTCTTCTCGGTCTATCGGGAAGGCGGCTGGGACGTCGCCGTCGTCAGGAGCCCGCTCGAGAGGATCGCGGAGGCCGACGGCCTCGGCGACCCGTTCGCGAGCGTCCGTCCGCACGCCGAGCCGCCGGTCGAGGAGCCGGAGCCGCCGGCGGAGCCCGAAGCGCCCGTCGGGGTGGAGGCCGACTCGGTCGCGGTGAGTGGTGTGGAGCCGGATGAGACCGGCGCGCCCGACGCGGGCGTCGAGAGCGATACCGTACGCAGGATCCGCGACGACTACCGGAGCGCCGTGCTCGCCGAGCGACGCGAGGAGCCAGAGGAGACGGATCGTGAGGTCGGCGAGGTCGAGCGATACCGGACTCGGTTCACCCCCGACTGGGTCGACGGGGGCATCTCGTATACGTCCGGATACGGCGTTGGCGGGACCGCGCAGCTCGCCTTCAGCGACATCCTCGGGAACCATCGATTCTACGTGGCGACCGACTTCTTCTCGAGCATCGAGGCGAGCAACTTTCAGCTCGAGTACGAGTACCTTGCGCGCCGCATCAACTACGCTTTCTCGGTCTATCACTTCAAGGACTACTACTACTCCGAGCGGACGCGCCTCGGTGAGGACCTCGGCGAGAAGAGCTATTTCACCGAACGCACCTACGGCATCGCCGCGCGGGCATCGTATCCGTTCAGCAAGTTCACGAGGGTCGAGCTCGACGTCTCGACGCTCGCGCTCAACCGCCAGTTCGCCGAGGAGAACGAGGACGGCGAGATCGAGCTGACCGACGAGGAGGTGACGCGGACGCTGGTGACGCCGAGCCTCAGGATCGTGAACGACACGACCCTGTGGGGCATGATGGGCCCCGTGAGCGGCGGCCGGTCCTCCATCTCGATCTCGAAGTTCTGGCCGCTCGAGGGTGACTTCAACGCCCTGACCGCGATCGCCGACGTGCGCCGCTACGTGAGGATCGGCGCCCGCCACACGCTGGCGTTGAAGCTCGTGGCGGCCCGGAGCACCCAGAAGAACGCTCAGAACTTCTACATGGGCGGCGTCAACACGCTGCGGGGATACGACGACTTCGAGTTCCGGGGTCACAACCTCGGCCTGATGAGCCTCGAGTGGCGGTACCCCTTCATCGACCGCCTCGACATCGCCTCGCCGCTTCCCATCTCGCTCTGGGGCCTCCGGGGAATCCTGTTCCTCGATCTGGGAGCGGCGTGGGACGACGAGTTCCGCGGCGTGACGTCACAGGGCGGCACACGCCTCAAGGACATCAAGGGAAGCTACGGGTTCGGCGTCCGGATGCGTCTCGGGTTCTTCGTCATCCGCGTGGACAGCGCGTGGCAGACGGACCTCAGGCGGACCGGGGAGCGGAAGACCCACTTCGCTCTCGGAGCCGAGTTCTAGCGAGGTGCCGGCTTCGCGCACGTCGGCTTCCTTCGGCCGGTGGGGGTGACGTTGGAGTCCCGCGAGCGAGTCTACGAGAGAGACCTGAATCCGATCCAGGCGCGAGCGGTCCGTCACGGCGACGGACCGCTTCTCGTGCTGGCCGGGGCGGGGAGCGGGAAGACGCGCGTCCTCACCTATCGCGTCGCCTACCTCGTGAGGGAGCTCGGCGTGAGCCCGCGCAGGATCTTCGCCGTGACCTTCACGAACAAGGCCGCGGGGGAGATGAAGCGGCGGGTCGCCGACCTGATCGGCGCCGGCGCTGCCCTTGCGTGGATCGGAACGTTCCACTCCATGTGCGCGAGGATTCTCCGGACCGAGGCGCGCTGGGGCTGGTGGGAGCCGGGCTACACGATCTACGATGAGGACGACCAGACGAGCCTCGTGAAGGCGTCGATGGAGCGCGTCGGCGTGGCCGGCACGGTCTTCTCGCCGCGTGCGATCCTCTCGAGGATCTCCCGCGCGAAGGACCGGCTCGAAGACCCGGACGCCTTCGCCGCCCGCGGAGGCGACTACTTCCACGAGATCGTCTCCAAGGTCTACGCCGAGTACCAGCGTGGTCTCAGCAGAAACAACGCGCTCGACTTCGATGACCTGATCTTCGAGGTCGTGAAGCTTCTGCGCCGCGAGTCGCGCGTGCTCGAAGCGTACTCGCGTCGCTTCGAGCACGTGCTTGTCGACGAGTATCAGGACACGAGCCACGCCCAGTACGTCCTTGTCAACCTCCTCTCGTCGCACCACGGCAACATCTGCGTCGTCGGGGACGACGACCAGTCGATCTACGGATGGCGGGGCGCGGACATCTCGAACATCCTGGATTTCGAGAATGACCACCCGGAGACGAAGGTCATCCGGCTCGAGCAGAACTACCGTTCCACGTCGAACATCCTCGACGCCGCGCACGACGTGATCCGGAACAACAAGATGCGCAAGGAGAAGAAGCTCTGGACCGAGCGCGACGCCGGCTGCCCGGTCCGGCTCACGCGCACGTCGAACGAGTACCAGGAGGCCGACGCGATCCGGAACGCGGTTCTCTCTCACGTCGAGTCGGGGCAGCTCGCCTACCACGACTTCGCCGTCCTCTATCGGACCCACGCGCAGTCGCGCGTCATCGAGGACAGCCTTCGCCGCGCCGGCATTGCCTACGACATCATCGGCGGCGTGAGATTCTACGAGCGGTCCGAGGTGAAGGACGTACTCGCGTACCTCCGGGTCGTCGCGAATCCGGCCGACGACGTGAGCCTGCGGCGCATCATCAACGTGCCACCGCGGAAGGTCGGGAAGAGAACGATGCAGGTCCTCGACGGGTTCGCGGAACGCGAGGGGGTCGCGCTCCGGAAGACCCTCGAACGGCTCTCCGAGATCGACGGACTCCCGAAGGCGGCCGAGGGCCCCCTGGCGAGCTTCGCCGGAGCGCTCGACGCGGCGGCGTCCAGGGTCGCCGGCGGCTCTCCGGTCGACGAGGTCCTCGCGTCGCTCGTCGATGAGTCGGGCTATCGCGCTTGGCTCGAGAGACGGAAGACCGAACAGGCCCAGGAACGGCTCGCCAACGTCGAAGAGCTGATCTCGGCCGCCGCGGAGTTCGCCGAGACGGGCGGCGAGGCGGGGGCCGCCGCGTTCCTCGAACAGGTCTCCCTCGTGGCGAACATCGACATGTGGAACGATCGCGCCAATGCGGTCTCCCTCATGACACTTCACAACGCCAAGGGTCTCGAGTTCCCCGTGGTCCTCGTTCCCGGTCTGGAGGACGGTCTCCTGCCGCACGAGTCGTCGTTCGAGGACGACGAGGAACTGGATGAGGAACGGCGGCTCTTCTACGTGGGAATGACCCGCGCCATGGACGAGCTGCATCTCTTCGCATCGGACACGCGCAGGAGGAGCGGCGTGATGACCGTGCGCGCGGCGTCGCGCTTTCTCGATGAGATCGATCCCGCGCGTCTCGAGATCGACACGACGTGGTCGGACGCCGGTCGACCGGGCCGCACGAGCGGCTGGCGGCGCCGGCGCGGACGGGAGCCGCGAAGCGCTTTCCCCGACTACGAGGGCGAGTCGCAGGAGCGCCACGAGATCCGACCCGGGTCGAGGGTCACACATCCCACGTGGGGCGAGGGCACCGTGCTCGACGTCGCGGGCTACGGTGACGACACGATCGTCCGCGTTCGCTTCGACGATGACGTTGAGAAGAGGATCATGGTAAGGTACGGGGGGCTCGAGGTTCTCACCGACTGAAGGAGGGTCGCGGCGTGGCGGTGACGAGAGACGAGGTGGCGCGCGTCGCGGGGCTCGCGAAGCTCGCGCTCTCCGACGACGAGACGGAGGCGCTTCGGCAGGAGCTCTCCCGCATTCTGGAGTACGTCGAGAAGCTCCGTGAGCTGGACCTCGCCGGTGTCGATCCCTCCTCCCGAGCTCTCGCGGCGGAAGGTGCCGCGAGGGACGACGGAGTCGGCGCGATGCTCGACCGCGACGAGGCGCTCGCGAACGCCCCCGACACGGACGGCCGGCACTTCCGCGTGCCGGGATTCCTCCCGGAAGGCTGAGACCGGCACCGTCCCGCCTGGATCGGACAACTCCATGGAACCCTGCGATCTTACGTTCTCCGACGCTCGGCGCGCCCTCGATGGGGGGAAGCTCTCCTCGCTCGACCTCCTCGACTCATGCCTGTCGAGGATCGGTCAGGCCGACCCCGACCTCTCGGCCTTTCTCTTCGTCGCGGACCACGAAGCGCTCCGCTCCGAGGCCGCGGACGCCGACGAGCGTCGCGCCCGGGGCGGCGGCCTCGGGCCACTCGACGGCATCCCGGTCGGCGTGAAGGACAACATCTCGGTCGCCGGAATGCCTCTCACCTGCGGGTCCCGCATCCTCGAAGGCTACGTGCCTCCCTTCGATGCGACCGCGGTCGCGCGGCTGCGGGGGGGCGGCGCGATCATCGTCGGAAAGACGAACATGGACGAGTTCGCGATGGGATCGTCGAACGAGCACTCCGCGTTCGGTCCCGCGCGCAATCCCTGGGACCCCGGGCGCGTGCCTGGGGGGTCGAGCGGAGGCTCGGCCGCGGCAGTGGCCGCCGGGATGTGCCCGCTTGCGCTGGGCTCCGACACCGGCGGCTCGGTGCGGCAGCCGGCCGGGCTCTGTGGCGTCGTCGGGCTGAAGCCGTCCTACGGGCGGGTCTCCCGGTACGGGCTCGTCGCCTTCGCGTCGTCGCTCGACCAGATCGGGGCGCTCGCGTCCGACGTCGAGGGCGCCGCTGTCATGACGCGGACGATCGCGGGCCACGACCCGCGCGACTCGACGTCTCTCGCCGAGCGGGTTCCGGACTACGAGCGGGCGCTCCTGAGTCCGCCGGTCAGGCTCAGGCTCGGAGTGCCGCGCGAGCTCTCGAGCGGCGGGGCATCGCCCGACGTCGTCGCCGCGGTCGACGCGGCGCTCGAAGTGCTCGCATCCCTCGGTGCCGAGATTGTGGAGATCTCGACGCCGCACCTCGGTTACGGCGTGGCGATCTACGCGCTCGTGGCGAACGCCGAAGCATCGTCGAACCTCGCTCGCTACGACGGCGTCGGCTACGGGGCACGGGCGGGCGGCGCCGGGGATCTCGACGCGCTCTACTCGGGCACCCGTTCGGAGGGATTCGGGAGCGAGGTGCGCCGCAGGATCATGCTGGGCACCTACGCGCTCTCCGCGGGCTACTACGATGAGTACTACCTGACCGCGGAGCGTGCGAGATCGCTCGTCGCGGCCGACTTCGAGCGGGCCTTCCGCGAGGTCGACGCCGTCGTGGGGCCGACATCGCCGACGACGGCCTTCCCGCTCGGCGAGCGCCTCCGAGATCCGCTCGCAATGTACCTCGCCGATGCCTACACGGTGCCCGCGAACCTCGCGGGTGTCGCGGCCATCTCGGTGCCGTGCGGCCTGGGCGCCGACGGCATGCCGGTCGGACTCCAGATCACCGCGCCGCGCTCCGGGGAGGCGACGATGGTGGCGGTCGCTGGAGCGTACGAGCGGGAGGCGGTCCGGGCCGGCGTGCGGCCCCGGCTCGCGGGAGGACCGTGAAATGGACTTCGAGCCCGTCATCGGATTCGAGGTGCACGTCCAGCTCGCGACGGAGTCGAAGATCTTCTGCGCGTGCGCCAACGAGGTCGGCGGAGAGCCGAACACCCGAGTCTGTCCCGTCTGCCTCGGGCTGCCCGGGTCGCTCCCCGTGCTGAACCGCGAGGCGCTGCGTATGGGTATGACGGTGGCGCTCGCGCTCGACGCCGAGATCGCCACCCGGACATCGTTCGACAGGAAGAACTACTTCTACCCCGATCTCCCGAAGGGATACCAGATCACGCAGTCGCTCGTCCCGCTCGCAACGGGCGGCCGGTTCCCGGTGACTCGAGATGGCTCGACGCGGACCGTGCGGATCCGGCAGATCCATCTCGAGGAGGACGCGGGCAAGACGCTCCACGGCGGCGACGGCACCGCGAGCCTCGTCGACATGAACCGCTGCGGCGTCCCGCTCGTCGAGATCGTGACGCGCCCCGATCTGCGGAGTCCCGAGGAGGCCGAGGCGTTCCTGGTCTCGCTGAGGAGGCTGCTTGTCTACCTCGGCGTCGCGACGGGGAAGATGCACGAGGGCAGCATGAGGTTCGACACGAACGTCTCGCTCCGCCGAAAGGGGGAAGAGGCGCTCGGCACGCAGACCGAGATCAAGAACCTGAACTCCTTCCGGGCGGTCCGGGAGGCGCTCCGATACGAGATCGAGCGACAGACCCGCGTCCTCGAGGCGGACGAGACCGTCGTACACGAGACGCTTCTCTGGGACCCCGGCCGCGAGCGCGCCGTGGCGATGCGTTCGAAGGAGATCGCGCCGGACTACCGCTACTTCCCGGAGCCGGACCTTCCCGAGTTCGCGATCGATGCAGCGCTCATCGAAGAGCGCAGAGCGGCGATGCCCGAGACGCCTTCCGAGGTGGAGCGGAGGTTCCGTGAACGCTACGGGCTCTCCGCGTACGATGTCGGCGTGCTCTCCGCCGAGCCGGGGCGCGCGAGGTACTACGAGGCCGTCGTGGCGGAACTCGCTCGTCGCGCGGGCGGCGCTCCGTCGGGGACGGGCGACCTCGCGCCTGTTGCGAAGCTGGCGGCGAATTGGGTGACCGTCGTCGTGGGGGGGCATCTTCACTCGGAGGGGATCGACCTCGTCGAGTTCGCCTCGCGCGCGATGAGCCCGGCGCGGCTCGCGGAGGTGCTCCTGCCGAGGCTCCGGAACGAGATCAGCGAGCCCGCCGCCCGGCGGCTTTTCGCCGAGGCCGTGCGGAGCGCCGACTCAGTCGACGGGATCATCGAGACGCTCTCGCTGGGGCGGCTCGGCGACGCGAGCGAGCTCGTGCGAGTCGTCGACGGAGTCCTCGCCGACTGCCCGGACGAGGTCGAGCGCTATCAGGCCGGGGAGCGGAGGCTGCTGCGCCACTTCGTCGGCCAGGTCATGAAGAAGACGGGCGGCCGGGCCGATCCGGCCCTGGCCACCCGTCTCATCACCGAGCGGCTCGACTCCGCGGGTTAGCGGGCGGCCGGGCGTCGGCCGTCATCCAGCCGGGCGCCCGCCCGGCAGTCCCTACTCCAGGTAGACGTCGACCGCCGACGTCACCTTCGCCTCGATGAAGCTCTCCGGATGATAGCCAGGCGCGTCGATCGGCTCCGTCACGAAGTAGTTGAGCGCGATCGCGTGGACGCCCGGCGAGAGCGTGGAGAGGTCGCCGCCGGTGAACTCGTGGCTCCCGTCGTTCGCCGTCGTCGCGTAGACTCCGGGCTGGGTCGTGTCGGCCGACACGATCGCCAGGGTCAGCGTCGCGTCCCCGCCGTCTCCGTTCGCCCACGTGACCGTGAAGCCGGAGAGCGGGATCGTGTCCATCATCGCCGGGTAGGTCAGGAAGGGCTCGTGCTCCGGGAAGTCGATGTCCCACGTGAGCGCCGGCACCTGACGGCGACCGCCGACGTTGAACTCGTAGGTCTCGCCGAGATCGATCAGCTCCATCATCACGCTCGTCAGCCGGTGGCAGGAGCCCATCGGATCCCACGGCAGACCGTACTGGTTGCAGGTCACCGTGTCTGCCCGGATCGGTTTCGTGGGGACGCAGGGCGAGACCGTGCTGTCGAAGCGCGCCGACAGGATGTCGGTCCTCACGACAAAGAGGGTGTCGAGCGACACGATTCCTCTGTGCACGAGCAAACGGGCGAAGGTGCCCTCGCCGGGACCGCCGCCCGCCGTGTCGACCGTCGCCGCGAACATCGAGAGATGATCCACCTCGGCGGAGGCCTCGTCGGCCGCCGCGTCGACCGTCGTCTGGAGGGCCTGCCAGCCGCCCCCCTGGCCGTCGTCGGCGCAGATGACGATCTCCTCCTCGTCCGCGCGGACGGCGTTCTCATCGTAGTGAAGCGTGATCGTCGCCGGCGCCGTGAAGGCCGTACCCGAGGGCCCGATCTCGTAGACGGGCGAGACGTACCCCTGGCCCGCCGGAGGCGCCTGTGGCGTGGCGTCCTCTTCGATGGTGAAGTCGGTCGTGTCGGCGAGCGCTCCCGCGGGGATTTCGAGCGTCACCTCGTCTTCGATCTCGACGGTCCCGCCGGCAGGTCCGACCGACTCCTCCGCAGTGCCGTCCCCGCCGTCGCCCGGGCCGGTGGTTCCACTGCTCGAGCATCCGAGCACGAGCATCGAGAGGCCGAGGGCAAGAAGCGCCCCGGCGATCATCACGAGCGCCAGTCTTCGCATTCCGTATCCCCCCTCTTGGAGTAGCGATCGCCATCTTCGTGGCCGCGCGTCCTTGAGCGGCAAGACGTGCGCAGCATAGTGGGCCCGGCGCGCCACTGTCAACCGTGGATCGTGTCGGCAGGAGGCCGACGCACGCACGCCGGAGGGGGACGCCGGCGACGCGCCGAGGCCCCGGTGGCGAACCGCCGGGGCCCCTGTTCCGTCGCTGGCGGGGACGCTACTTGAGAAGCACCATGCGTCCCGATTCGTGTGCCTCGCCCGATGCGATCGTGTAGTAGTAGATGCCGGACGCCACGGCGTCGCCTTCGTCGTTGCGGCCGTCCCAGACGACGTCATGCGTCCCCGCGTCGACCGTCTCTCCGTCGCGCAAGACCCGCACTCTCCTGCCGGCCACGTCGAAGATGTCGACGGAGACCGGCGACGGCCGAGCGAGTGTGAACCGGATCGCCGTCGTCGGGTTGAAGGGGTTCGGGAAGTTCCCGGCCGCCAGCAGGAGACGCTTCGGGCCGGCCGCGTCGGGAACGCCGGTCGTCACGTCGGTGAGCGGGACGCTGCTCGCAAGCGAGTAGCTCTGGTCTGCCGTGAGCGCCCCCTTGTGGCTCACCGTGACGATGTAGTCACCCTCCTCGGGAATCCCGATCTCGATCTTCTCTGTGTTGTCGCGGTCGTTGTCGCCCGTCGTCGCCGCGGCCGCCGGGTCTGAGGGATCGAGCACGTAGGGACGGTAGACCGCTCCGTCGCGGGCTCGCTCGATGCGGAGGTCGAGGTCGTGGACGAGCTTCGGGTCGCCCGGGTCGAGACTCGGCGCGGAGAGCGGCCCCGGGGGATCGGTCCACGCCAGAGTCACGACCAGAGGCTCGAGGCCGTCGGCCGCGAGATGGTAGCTCGCGCTCTCGCCGCTGCTGAGCGACTGCTCGAGGATGAGCCCGGGGTCCGAGGAGTCGTCACCGATGAGCGTGGCGGCGCGCTCGATGTTGGCGAGGCCCCAGCCATGCATGTAATCGGGACCGTCGGCCGGTCCCGACTCGTCGGCGGTATGGATGAGGATCGCCTTGACGGTCGATGAGAGGGGAGCCGGGCCGTGCGTCTCCCGGTAGTACCCAACCAGGAGGTTGATCGATCCCGAGAGGTTCGGCGAGCTCATCGACGTTCCGCTGTAGGTGGCGTAGTCGGTCGGTCCGCTGTCGACCGCCGAGTAGAGCCCGACGCCGTTCGCCACGAGGTCCGGCTTGATCCGACCGTCGTCGGTCGGACCCCATCCGCTGAAGCTCGTCACAGCAACCTGGGACGGCCCCGTGTACGGAACCGCGATGTCGTCTACGGCGCCGACCGCGATGATGTTCTTGGCGGTCGAGTTCCACGCGATCGTGTCGTAGCCGTCGTGTCCGCCGTCCGGTTCGCGCGTCGCCGTGCTCCACTTCCAGCCGCGGTCGTAGACCCAGTGGCCTCCGCCGGGACCCGGGCCGGCGTCGCTCCGGTCGTTCCCCGCCGACTTCACGATGGTGTACGTCGGGGCGTTCCACGCGATCTCGTCCCAGGCTCTCGCCGCGTCGCAGTAGAAGCCGAAGCCGTAGTCTTCGGTCTCAGAGACGCCGGTGTCCCCGAACCAGTACCAGTCGTCGTTCCAGTACCAGCCGGTCACGTAGCCGTAACTGTGGTTCGAAACCACAAGGCCGCCCGCGGCGGCCGCCGCCATCTCGCCGTCGTCGTTTACCCAGTCGTAGGCGTCGAGTGGGGCGTCGTACGACATGCCCCGCGCCGCCTGCACGACGCCCCCCGCCACCATCGTCCCCGCGACGTGGGTCGCGTGGAACGACGTCGCGTCAGGCGTATCGATCTGGACGACCCTGCCTTCGAACTCCTGGTGTCCGACGAGGACCGCCCCGCCGTCCCAGACAGCCAGCTCACCGGGAAGCGTGCCGGATCCCGTGAGGGCGAATCGCGGTCCGCCGCCCGGCCACACGAGATCGGTCGAGATCGTCCGTGCCGCGTCCAGGTTCTCGACCGAGTGGTAGAAGGGCCTTCCGTTTCTCGTGACATACGCGAGTTCGATCGAGGCGTCGTCGTTGAGGCGGCGCGCGGCGACCTGCTCGCTCCTCTTGAGTCTGTCGTACGACTCGCCTCGCATCGCAGCGAGGTTCTCCTCGTATCGCGCGGCGATCTCGAGGAGTCTCTTCGATCGTGTCCCCTCGTGCGCCTCACCGGACGTCGCGGAGCCGGCGGCGAGGGCGACTGCGAGCGCCATCGCCGCGGCGGTTCGCATGGTCGATCGCATCGTGGTGTCCTTTCGCTGTGGCCGCCGCAGGGGTCGCGGGGACTCGGCGGCTTGATGAGGGTCGTCCGTTCGTTCCGGTCGACCGAGCGTCGCAGGGTGACGTCGTCGCGGTCTTCGAGGAAGGAGGTCGGGGATGCGCCGTCCCCCGGACTGCTTGTCTCTCTCCATGTCTTTTGATGCCGGCGGCTGCCCGGCGTCGCGGGGCCTCGACCGGGCGGCAGGTCGCGTTGCGCGAGGCGCGACGGGCCGTTAAACTGAAGGAAGAGCGCCGCGGGATGAGGCCCGCGGCCGACGCAGGAGTGACGCTGAATGAGTGCATGCTCACGAATACTGGCAGCGGCGGCGCTGGTCGCCGCCTGTGGGGCGCCCGGAGCCTCCGCGCCGGCCGCGACGGCCGTAACCGTCGAGGCGGAACGCTTCACGGAAGCGCTCGACCTCGGAGGCGGTCCGATCGAGGTCGTCGACTGCGCACAGGCGAGCGGCCTCCTCGCGGTCGACGGACTGGACACGGCCGGCGAGATGATCGCGCTCGCGGTCGACGCGCCGCTCTCGGGCTGCTACGACGTCTACCTGGGTTTCCAGGCCGGGTTCGGCGACGTCGTCGGCGCGCGCCTGAGCGCGGGGCCGGGGCGAGCGGGTGGCACATCGACGATATTCGTGCTTCCGGGCGAGGGGATCGGGTGAGGCCCCGTCTCGCGGGCCGCCGGGAGCGGCCAGATCTGCCTCGATGCCGGTGAAACGCTCGTGGCGCTCGCCCATCTCTCGGGCGGTGCGTTCCGGGCGGACTTCGTCACCTTCGTCTACGACGAGACGCCCGTCCTGTCTGCCAGCTGGGGGTCGATCAAGTCACTCTTCCGCTGAGGGCCTCGGGGCCGCGCTCCTCTGGGCGACGCCCGGCAGGGGCTCATCATTGACGTGGGTGGTCATTTGTGCTATACTGCAATCTGGGAAGAATCACGAGACACCACGCTGCCGGGCCGGATCCGGCGGGAAGAGGGGGATCGATGAGTCACCGTGCTACAGCGCAGACGCGACCCGCGGCGTGGCCGTGGGTCCTGGCCGCCGCGGCGGCCCTCGTGGCGCTCGCGTGCCTTGCGCTGCCCGTCCGGGCGGCGGGGATCGCGGCCGACGGTCGCCTCGACGACTACTCGGCCGTGCACTGCAAGGCGATCGACCGCGTCTACGACGACACGGATCCCAAAGGGAGCGCGGGCGACCTCATGGCTCTCTACGTCGACGAGCAGACCGATCGGCTGGTCTTCCGGATCGGCATGTTCATGATGAGGACGCTCGACGGCGCGCGCGACGAGTTCCGGGAGGCCGGCACCGAGATCTACGTCTTCCTCGACTACGATGAAGGCGGAACGATGGATCTGCCAGACGGCCTCGAGGGTCGCGTGCCGCTCGCGTGGGACCGCGCGGTTCGGGCGGCCTACTCCGGACGCGGCGCCTTCGACGCCGAGGTGCTGGCGCCGGGCGACCGGGCGACGACCGCCGCCGTGGCGGCCATCGTCCCCGAGCTTCACACCATCGAGATCGAGATGGACCTGCCGCAGGGCTTCCGGGGGGCGGCGGCTCGCGCCGCCGGCGTCGGCGTCGACGCCTACGGCGAGTTCGCACGGCGCGCGGCCGCAGAGGAGGCTACGCCGGTCAGATACCACGTCGTCTCTGTCGTGGACGGCGAGGTGGCCGACGAGATGTCGGCGACGAACGAGCCGCGTCGCGGCGACCACAACGTCGCCTTCGTGCAGCACGGGAACCAGGGGCTGACCTACACGACGGTCTTCTGGGGCGAGAAGGGCGAGAACGCCTCGTACGCGGGCGACCCGGCGAACCCGGACGACGGCTTCGACGAGCTTCTCGACGCGCACGACTACTACGATCTGCCCGGCAACTTCCACATGGCCGGGACGCTCATCACCGGCGCCGAGTGGCACGATCCGGTCTTCAACGACTCGCTCGTGAACGGCGTGAGCGAGGGGTGGGTCCAGATGCTCACCTCGGCCTACGCCCAGCACATCATGCCGTTCGTCTGGGACGACATGAACAGCTGGGCTGTCTACATCCACCGCCAGCTCACGAACCACTACTACGGCCAGTGGCCGACGGTCGCGTGGGTGCCGGAGCGGACGTGGCTCGAGAACCCGGACGGCGACGGGAACGGAATCGACGCCTCCTGCTGCGTGAACGACAACACGATCAAGGACGACTTCTACGACAACGACGTCGACGCGGTCATCCTCGACGACTACGTCCACTGCGGGTATCTGAACGACGCGTTCAACGACCATCACGTCTACGTGCTCGACAACGGCCTCAAGGTTCTCCCGATCGACAACGACTTCGTCGGCCAGATGAACTACAACGGCGGCGACGCGATGAACACGATCTGGGCGGGAACCTCCGACGAGATCATCCTCTACGGGAACGACTGGGAGGTGGCGGCCGAGGTCGCCGGCTTCCAGGACACGCACCCGGACGCGCTCAACAACTACATCTACGTGCTTCAGCAGTGCGCGCTCTACTCGGACCAGATCAGCGTGTGGAAGCTTGACGACCTCGTCGCGTCGTGGCCGACGACGGCGATCACGCTCCAGAACGGCTGCTACGGCCTCCTGGGGGAGTGGTACGGCTACGGCGGGAGCTGCAACTCGTGGTACTGCAACTGGGCGAGCTACACCGGGGAGGAGAACCTCGACGGCCACGACCCGAAGTGGGGCTACCAGGGCGCGTGGCAGTTCGCGCGGAACAAGATCGTCGCGGGACCCGACAACGACCTCGCGCAGACGGCCTGGTACGTGATGATGTCGATGCTCCATGAGACCGGCTGGCACGACGGGGGCGGCATCGCCGGCTGGGAGCACCGCTACTCGAACCACATCAAGAACGCGAACCCGTACGCCGAGGCCGCGCTCTGGGCCGAGGACATGGGGGCCTACGCGACGAACCCGACCGGCTGCTCTCTCTGGGACATCGACGAGGACGGCCGCGATGAGGCGGTCATCTGGAACGACCGCGTGATGGCTGTCTTCGAGACGATCGGCGGGAAGGCCAACTGGATCTTCGCCAAGGGGAGCGGTTACGGCTACTCGGTCGTCGGCAACTGCAACGTCTACTGGGCCGGGACAGCCGGTGACTGGAACGAGACGAACCACACCGCCGCGCTCTCCGATGTGAGCGTCGGCGGCATCGACCGCGAGCACGACGATTACACGTTCGACGTGGTCTCGTCGTCCGGCGGCACGGTCGAACTCGCGATCACGCACGGCGAGGGCGTCCTCGAGAAGCGCGTCAAGCTCTCGCTCGGCGATCCGTATCTGGATGTGATCTACGACACGGGCGGTGAGACCGCCTACATCAAGAGCGGATGGACGCCGTACCTCCTCGGCCTCATCTGGGATCCTGATCTCTACCGCGTGTGGGATCCCGGCAGCGGGAGCTACTGCGGTCAGAGGCATCCCGCGAGCGGGGCGACCGCGGCCTACGTCCTCGGATCCGGGGGCGCGAGCCACAACCTGACGCAGACGGCGACGCTGCTCGAGGTCGACGAGATTGTCGGAAGCGGGCAGTTCGAGTTCTACGTCTACGCGGGCTTCGCGAGCGCTCCGGTCGGTGACGAGATCGCCGAGCTTGAGACCCTCTCGGTCGGACTGGTGGACGAGCTGGATCCGTCGCCGGTCGTGGCGAACTACTATCCGAGCGCCGACAGGCTCGACATCACCTTCAACGAGCCGGTGCAGTACGACAACGTCGACCTGACGGGCGTCGGCATCGACGAGGACGACGATGGAGCCGCCGACGTGACGCTCACCTCGGGCGCGACCGTTCAGAACACGGAGGACGGCAACCTCATCCGTATCGAAGTCACGAGCGCGACGGCGACAGCGATCGAGTCTCTGACTCCGGGCACGCTCGAGCTCTTGCTGGCGGTCGACTCGTTCTTCGACATCGCCGGGAACGGGAATCCCGCCATCGACAACACCGACGACGTGCGCGTCATCTACGGAGCCGACACGAAGATCACGATCGACGGCTACTTCGACGCGAACGAGTGGGCGTCGTACACGCTGGTGGTCGACGACCCCGACGACGACTCCGGCTGGCATCCGCCGGGAGAGCCCGAGATGAACGAGCTCTACGGGCTCTTCGTGGACTGGGACACGGACTTCCTCTACCTGGGCGTGAACGGACAGGTGAGGACGAACAGCTGGCTTCTCTACATCGACACCGACCCCGACGGTCCCGGGGGCGAGACAGATCTCACGGCGATCGACACCTGGGAGCGCGGAACGACGTTCACGGCGAGTGGGTTCCGGGCGGACTTCCAGTACGGTTGCTACCAGCATCAGGGAGCGTTCGACTCCGACAGCTTCTTCTCGATCGACAGCGACACGTCGACGACGGCTCTCGGTGACTCCATCATCTCGGCCTTCGACTCGTTCCACAACTACGGGACCGACGGCGGCAGCGAGATCGCGATCCCGTGGAACGCCCTCTACGGGCTCGGACCGGGCACCGTCCCGACAAACGCGGAGATGTCGCTCGTCTCCTCGATCTGCTGGGATCCGGATCCGGACGGAGAGCTCGGCGGGGACTCCATGCCGTCGAACGTGTCGGCCTCGCTTCCCGTCGTCGATAACGTCTACACGGTCACGATCGACCACGACGGCGACGGCGTGCCTGACGAAGGCGCGACGGGCGTCGACGACCCCGTGGAGACGCCCGTCGTCGCGAACCGCATCCTCGGGAACCGCCCGAACCCCTTCAACCCGCGGACGACGGTCTCGTTCTCGATCGGCGGGAGCGGCGCCGTGCCTGTGACGCTCGCGGTCTACGACCTCTCGGGCCGCCGGGTCGCGGTCCTCTTCGACGGGGTGAAGGCGCCTGGCGTTCACTCGGCCGTCTGGGACGGTACGGACGATCGCGGGAGAAGGCTCGCCTCGGGCGTCTACTTCTCGAGGCTTCTCGTCGACGGCGAGCCGGACGTCGCGAAGATGGTGATGCTCAAGTAGCGCGCCGAGAGGCGCGGCGAGGAGGCGCGGGCCGCCCCGAGGGGGCGGCCCGCGCCCGTTCGCGCGCCCGTTGGGCGTTGACGGTGTCGCTGGCCTGCCGTAGACTGCGGTGTCGCGCGTATCGGCCCTCGAACGAACGGAGGAGACGAATGCCGGACGAAGCGGAGACCGGGCAGGGCGGGATCGACGCGCACTTCTTCCGCCTGGTTGCGACCTTCGAGGCCGCGGCGATGCAGCAGCTCGGGAAGATCGCGAGCCCGCTCACGGGCGAGGTCGAGGTGACGCTCGACGGGGCCCGCGATTCGATCGACATGCTCGACATGATGCGCCGGAAGTGCGACGGCAACATGAACCCGAACGAGGAGCGCCTCCTCGAACACGTGCTCTACCAGCTCCGGATGAACTACGTCGAGGTCTCGAAGGAGACGCGCCACGAGGGGTCCGACGGAGAGGGCGCGGCGGGCGGCCCGGGGGAGGAGCCGGCCGAAACGGGGGACCGGCCCCCGGGCGACGACGCGGCCGGCGGCGACGCCGCTCCGGCGGAGACGAATGGCTCCGGCGACGAAGGTCCGACGCCATGATCCGCCGTCGAGGGCGGAGACGACGCCCGGCGGCGGTCCGGTCCGCAGCCTGTGCCGTCGCGATCTCGCTTCTTGCCGCACCGATGGCCCTCGGGGGTGCGGGCGGCGTGACCTTCTGCTCCGAGAACGGAAGCGCGGGGCTGGCGCTCGTGAGCACGGCGCGTCTCCAGACGAGAGGCGTGCTTGCGCTCGCCCTCGGCGGGCGGTACTACGAGTCGGCCGACATCACGGACGCTCTCGGATCTGCGACCGGCCGATATACGGGGCTCGGAATCTCCGGAAGCTACGGGCTCACGCCGTGGCTCGAGGTGTTCTTCGATGTGCCGGCGTGGCGGGCCGAATGGTCGGGCGGCGCCTCGACCTCCTCCGCGACGGGGATCGTGAACCCGAGCGTCGGCGCCAAGCTCGCGCTTACGCCGTCCGACGGCCGCTTCCTTCTCGCGGTCGAGGGTCGCTTCGGGCTTCCGGTCGAGAGGGAACTGGGCGTGACCGACAGCGCCGGCGGGAGGATCGTCCTGGCCGACGGCGGCGAGCGGGACACCGAGGTTGCGCTTCTTGCGACCGCCGACTTCACCGACTCCTTCCCCCTCAGAATCCACGCGAACGCGGGGTGGGCCTTTCACGGCGACGCCGACGGGCGCCGGGTCTTTCCGGACGTCTATCCGGCGGTGCCCGCCGGCGGCGCGTCGTCCGACAACGACGCTCTGATCCTGCGCGGCGCCGTCGAGTTTCCCGGGCGCACCGTCGATCTCTTCACTGAGTTCCGTGCCGACATCGTGAACGACAGCGGACTCGTCGCGCCGAAGGAAAACCCGCTCATGATCGCGCCGGGAGTCAGGGTCCGGCTCGGAGAGCGCTGGAGCCTCACGTCGTCGTTCGCGGTCGGGATATCGGGTGACGATTCGAGCACGCCGGAGTTCGATCCGCACGAGGCGTATCCGGACTGGACGCTCTCGGTGAACCTCGGCTACGGCTGGCCGCTCTCCGTCGCCGACACCGACGGCGACGGCGTTCCGGACTACCGCGATCTCTGCCCTCTCGTCGCAGAGGACCTCGATGGATTCGAGGACCACGACGGCTGTCCCGAGGCCGACAACGACGCCGACGGCGTTCCCGACGCGCTCGACGCGGCTCCCCTGTCGGGCGAGGACTTCGATGGGTTCGAGGACGACGACGGCGTGCCCGACCTCGACAACGACGGTGACGGCATCGTCGACGAGCGGGATATGTGTCCCGACGAGCCGGAGGATCTCGACGGAGACGAGGACGAGGACGGATGCCCGGATCGATGAGCCCGGACGAGGGGGGTGCGCGCAGGAACCCCGTGCCGACGGTCGACGCGATCATCGTCTACCGCGGGGGGATCGTGCTTGTGGAGCGCCTGAACCCTCCGCCGGGCTGGGCGCTCCCCGGCGGGTTCGTCGACTACGGAGAGTCGCTCGAGGCGGCGGTCGCGCGGGAGGCGAGGGAGGAGACGAACCTGGAACTCGAGGACGTGCGCCAGTTCCACACCTACTCGGACCCGGGGAGAGACCCCCGGATGCACACCGTCACCACGGTCTTCTCGGCGCGGGGCGTCGGTGAACTCATGGGGGGCGACGACGCCTGCAGGGCCGAGGTCTTCCTTGCGGACGAACTCCCGGCGACGATGGCCTTCGATCACCGCGCGATCCTCGAGGACTATCTCTCCGGTCGCTGGCGCTGAGACCTACGAGTCTGAGCCGTCACGCTCCGCCTCCTTCGCTTCGTCCCAGACCCGATCCATCTCTTCCAGACTGGTCTCGCGAAGGTCCCGTCCCGCGAACCGCTCCTCGACGAGCGCGAAGCGTCGGCGGAACTTCAGGTTCGTCCTCCGGAGCGCGGCCTCGGGATCGATCCTCAGGAATCTCGCCACGTTGACGGCCGCGAAGAGGAGGTCACCCAGCTCGTCCTCGAGCCGGCTCGCGTCGCCGCGATCGATCTCGCGCACCAGCTCGGCGGTCTCCTCCTCGAGCTTCGCGAGGACGTCCTTGATCTCGGACCAGTCGAAGCCGACGGCCGCCGCCTTCTCCTGCATCCGCCTGGCGGTGAGAAGGGCGGAGAAGTCACGTGGCAGCCCGTCGAGGATCGAGGTCCGTTCGGCGTGGGACGGCTCGTCCTGCTTCGCGCGCTCCCACTGGCTCCGGACCTCATCGGGGGTCTCGGCCGTCGCATCTCCGAAGACGTGCGGGTGACGGCGGCGGAGCTTGCCGTCGATGCCGCGGACGACCTCCTCCAGGTCGAAGCGGCCCTCTTCCTCCGCGATCCTGCCGATGAAGACGACGAGGAAGAAGAGATCTCCCAGCTCGTCGCGAAGCTTCGCGTCGTCGCGTGCGTCGATCGTCTCGAGCAGCTCGTGGAACTCCTCGACGAGATGCGGCCGGATTGTCTGGATCGTCTGGGCGCGGTCCCAGGCGCAGCCGCCAGGGGCGCGGAGAGTCCTCGTGAGATCGAGAAGCTCCCTGAAGGCCTCCGTGCAGCGCTTGTGGTCCATCGTGGCTTCTTCTCCGTGTGGCCGCCTGGAACCCCGCACGGACGGAGCGGCGCGGCGAACCAATCCACGAAAGCGGCGAGAACTCGCTGATACTATGACGGTGCGTCGAACGCTACGATACAGGGGGACGACGGGGAATGCAACCACCCCGTGCTCCGGACGGCTGCCTCCGGGGCAAAGGCACGTTGCGGCGCGCCAGTTGCGTCGAAAAGGCCCGGCCGCTGGGGCTTTCGGGCGGCGAGCCGGCGTTCGGAAGAGGAGACGGAGTGGCACGCGCCTTGCAGCGTAGGGGCGGAAGGCGCCGTGTCCCGGCGCTTCTTGACAGCCGGGCGCGGTTGTGTTCTTGGACGACCGGGGGACACGGCCGGTCCGGCGCGGCGCCGCGCTCCGGGTCTTTGACAAGCGAACTACCCGAGAGAGCCCACGGGCGGGGCGAAAGCGCTTGCGGGCGTGAGGGGGCTGTGCTAGTAGGATAGCGGGTTCCGCGGCGGTCCCTCAGGCCGTCGCGGCTCTTCGAGGGGGAGGACGGTGAGGTTCACCACCTGGGTCGAGATCGATCTCGACGCGCTTGCGAGGAACATCGACGCCGTGAAGGCGAGCGTGTCGTCCGGCACGCGGATCCTCATGGTTGTCAAGGCGGACGCGTACGGCCACGGGGCCGTGGAGGTCGCGAGGGCGGCGGTCTCGTCCGGCGTCGAGATGTTCGGCGTGGCGACGCTCCACGAGGGAATCGAGCTTCGACAGGCCGGGATCGACACCCCGATCCTGATCCTGAGCCCGCCGATGGCCGCGGAGACCGAGGAGATCGTGCGGTACGACCTCGGGTGTACGGTCCCGAGCCTCGCCGTGGCGCGCTCCCTTTCGAGATCGGCGGAGGCGCGCGGGAAGCGGGCTGCGGTCCACGTGGAGGTCGATACGGGGATGGGCCGAAGCGGGGTGGGGCTCGAGAAGGCACTCCTTTTCACGATGACGGTGGCGAAGCTCCCGAACCTCGATCTCGAAGGGGTCTTCACGCACTTCCCGTCGTCGGACGACGATCCGGAGTTCACGAGAGCGCAGACCTCGCGCTTCCTCTCCCTGATCGATGGACTGGCGGCCAAGGGCGTGGTGGTCCCGCTGCGGCACGCCGCGAACAGCGGGGCCGTGATCGCGGTGCCCGAGGCCGTGAAGGCGCCCCTGAACATGGTGCGGCCTGGACTCATGATCTACGGCCTCAAACCGGCTCCCGGGATGGCGGCCGAGCTCTCGCCGGTGATGAGCTTCAAGTCGAGAATCGCCCAGGTCCGGGAGCTCCCGGGCGACCACCCGGTGAGCTACGGCCGGACCTACGTGACGGAGCGCGAGACGAGGATCGCGGTCGTGCCGGCGGGCTACGGGCACGGCCTCAACTTCCGCCTCTCGAACCGTGGCGAGGTGCTCATCCGCGGCCGAAGGGCGCCGATCGTCGGCCGCGTCACGATGGACGTGACGATGGTCGAGATCGACGGCGTTCCGGACGCGGCGGTCGGAGACGAGGTCGTGCTCTTCGGGCAGCAGGGCGGTGAGCGGATCTCGGTCGATGAGGTCGCAGACCGGGCCGGGACAATCAACTACGAGGTGATCTGCGGCATCGGGAAGAGAGTGGCCAGGACGTACCTCCGTCGTGGGGAGACGGTCGGTGTGAGGACTCTCACGGAGCGATGGGTGCGGGGGCGGCGGGGCGTCGGAGGGTAGGTCGGCGCGAGAGTGGAACGAGGAGCGGGAACGACGGCCGAGGCGCCTTCTGCGCTTCGGTTTCGGCTTTCGGGAGGCGTCCGGGAACGACGCCCGGAGACGCGTCTCGATGAACGGATAACTTGACAGAAGAGCATGGGTTGCGTGACTGGATAGTGCCCAAGACACGCACAAAAAGACGGTTGACAGGTTTCGGGACCCTATGCTAGATTGCCCCAAACTGTGGGACGGGTGGGGAGAAACAGGCGATAAGAGAAGGAAGAAAGCGGGGTTTCCGCGTATGGAAGCCGCCGATGCGGCGGCGTATCCAGCGTTGACAGGAGGTGGAATCAAGGGGAGTTCTGCACTGTCGGTATAGGAGCGAATCGTCACAGGGGGTGGCGAGAGTTCTCCGTCCGCGGTGGCCGCGAGCCACGGGGCGGGGCCCGGAGTCCGCGCACGCCGCGCGTGGGCGGACGAGGGGTACACGTCTTATAGGAGGTTCTCGGATGGCAAGAGAAAGCCGCAGCGACAGAGGCGCGATGCTTGCGCTCGCTTCTCTTCTTGTCGTGTTCTCGCTGGCGGTGATCGGGGCCATGCCGGCCGGTGCGTACTACTACGACACCGACGACGATGGTCTGGCCGACTTCTACGAGATCAAGCACGGGCTGCATCCCAGCATGACGAACTTCGGGCTGAACGAGAAGCCCGACTGGGATGGCGACTTTATCCCCGACGCGGACGAGGACGTCAACATGAACGGCGTCGTCGATGTCGGGGAGACAGACCCGTACAGCGACGACACGGACGGAGACGGGATCCCGGACGGCATCGAGCTCGGCTACACCGCGTTCGATACGGTGACTCCCGGCTTCGACACCGATCCGGACGGCGACCTGCTGATCAACGCTCTGGATCTGGATTCCGACAACGACTACATCCTCGATGGTGCTGAGGATGTGAACGCCAACGGAGTCCAGGATCCGGGCGAGACCGACTGGCTGGTCGCGGACACGGACGGTGACGGTCTCCTCGATGGTTGGGAGGCCGTGTGGGGCTGCGACCCGCTGGATGAGAACACCGACGACGACGGCTGGAACGACGGCGACGAGATCGCCCTCGCGGGCACCGACCCCACGAATCCCGACCACGATGGCGACGGCAGGATCGACGGCATCGGGAACGAGGATCTCGCTGATCCCGATATGGACGGCATGAACAACGCGCTGGACTTCGACAGCGACAACGACGGCCGTACGGACAGCGAGGAAGACTTCAACGAGGACGGCATCGTCGACTCGTCACCCGGCTTCGGTGAGACCGATCCGGAGCTCTACGACACCGACGGTGACGGCTACTCCGACGGCTACGAGGTCTACGAGTCGTACACCGACCCGCTCGACGGCGGGATCGACTCGGACGGCGACGGGTGGATGGACGGCGCCGAGATGACGACCTGGAAGACCGATCCGATGGATGCCGACACCGACGGCGACGATATCCCCGACGGAGTCGAGAACCCGATCGGCTCACCGGGACAGGACAGCGACGGTGACGGTCTCATCGACGCGCTCGACGCCGACAGCGACAACGACGGCATCGACGACATCGAAGAGGCGATCGCCGGGCTGGACGGTTACGTCACCGATCCGACGGACGCCGACACCGACGGCGATCTGATCACGGACGGCGCGGAGGTCAGGATCTACGGGACCGACCCGACCGATCCGAACGATCCGGGCGACGGCGACACCGTTCCGGCGTACGACGAGCTCACGAACTACACCACGAACTTCGACATGGACGATACGGACGGGGACGGCGTGGTCGAAGGGTACTACTCCGATGGTGACGCCTACGACTGGGTCGACCGGAACACGGACGCGTCGTATCCCTTCCCGTACGCCGACTCGATGATCGACGCGCTCGACTGGGACACGGACGGCGACGGCCTCTACGACGGGACGACCGGGTACTCCGGGAGCTACGTCGACATGGACGACGTCGTCCACAACTGGTCGTACGACGAGACGCTCGCCAACAGGCGTCTCTGGGACGCCGACGGCGACAACATCCCGGACGGCGCGGAGGTCTGGATCTGGGGGACGAACCCCGGGGACGCCGATACGGACCAGGACGGCGTCGACGACGACGTCGAGATCTGGACGTACTTCACCGATCCGCTCGACGCGAACACGGACGGCGACTACGTGTCGGACGGCGACGAGGTGAGCGCCCCGTGGAACTCGAACCCGCTCGATCCCGACTCGGACGGCGACAGCATCATCGACGGTGAGACGATCAGCGGCTGGTACATCAACGCGGCCGGTGACACGATCGATTGGTTCTTCACCGAAGATATGACCGACGCGGAGCTCGGCGGTGACGGCCTCGCGAACGTGGTCGACCCCGACTCCGACTTCCGCGAGTACGAGAAGCCGGTCCTGCCGCTCGTGCACGACGATCTGCACGACCGGACGGAGGTGACCTACGCGGACTTCGCGGCCGCGAAGAACCGTGAGCTTCGGAAGAACCGCTTCGTGGTCGGCATGCTGAACCCGGGCAATCCGGACACGGACGGTGACGGGTTCCCCGACGCCCAGGAGATCTCGTTCAACTTCGACCCGCTGGACGCGCGGGACTTCGGTGACGTCGCCTACGTGGCGGAGGACAACGACGGTGACGGCCTGTCGGATCTCGAGGAAGTGATCCTCGAGGGATCTTCGACGCCGACGATGCAGACTGTCGTCGACTTCGACCTCGACGGCATCGACGACGGCGCCGAGCTCCACCCGACGTGGTGGGCCGCCGGTCCTCCGGCCGACAACTCCAACGCCACCGATCCGACCGACGCCGACAGTGACGACGACGGGACGGACGACGGCACGGAGCTGGCCAACGGGACGAACCCGCACATCACCGACAGCGACAACGACGGGATTCCCGACGATGTCGAGCTCGGCCTGGGCGGCTACGACCCGCTGGATCCTGACTCCGACGACGACGGTCTCTACGACGGCTTCGAGGACCCCGTCGACTACGGCGCGGTCAACCTCGGTGAGACCAGCGCCACAGTCGCCGACACCGACGGTGACAACATCGTCGACGGCGTGGAGTGGACGATTCAGACCGATCCGCTCGATCCCGATACCGACGGTGACGGCATCGCCGACGGCGTGGAGGCGGGCGGTCCCGGCGACTCCGATCCGACGACGCAGACCGACCCGCGCCTCGCGGACACGGACTTCGACGGCCTGAACGACGGCGTCGAGGACGGGAACCAGGACGGGCTCTTCGCGGCCGGCGAGCTGAACCCGCTCGACCGCGACACGGACTCCGACTGGCTGCCCGACTACTACGAGGTGCCGGGGAACGACGTCAACGACCCGGGCTTCCCGAACTGCCAGCAGTACTGCGTCGGGTGGGTCGACAACGACGTCTTCACGGACCCGACGACGGACGACACGGAGCCCGACGGCCTCCTCGACTGGGAGGAGTTCGCGCAGCTCTGTGATCCGAATGCCTCCGACACCGACCTCGACGGGCTCGACGACGGCGCGGAGTACGTGACCTACATGACCGATCCGTCGATGGCGGACACGGACATGGACGGCTGCGACGACAACTCCGGGCCGGGTGACATCGAGTCGCCGACGGTCGACACCGACGACGACGGCATCGTGAACGCGATGGACGTCGACAGTGACAACGACTGGACCTGGGACTGCGCGCCGGGCGAGTCGACCGGCGACACGGACGGCGACGGGATCCCGGATGTCCTGGACGGCGACAGTGACAACGACATGCTGTCCGACCGCCAGGAGATGGGTCTCGACACGTGGCACGTCATCTCGGACAACGACCGCGACTACGACGAGGACGGCATGCTGGACGGGCAGGAGTACTACCACCCGATCTACCAGCCGCACGTCTCCGAGATGCCGGGCTTCCGGGCGTCGGATCCGAAGCTCTTCGACACGGACTTCGACGGACTCCACGACGGCCTCGAGCAGGCCGCCGACGCGCCGATCCCGATCGACCCGAACTACGGCGGGACGCTGCCGGATCCGGGTGTCTGGGATCCGGACGGTAACGGGGTCTGGGACGCGACGATCGGCATCGTCGAGTCCGACGTCAGGTTCTGGGACAGCGACATGGACGGTCTCCCGGACAACGTCGAGGACTTCGACAACGACGGTGAGAACGCCGACTACGCTCCGGGTGGTGAGACGTGGCCCGAGGACGACGACACCGACGATGACGGCCTGATCGATGGCCTCGAGTCGCTCGCCGGCCTCGACGCCTGGAACGTCGACACCGACTCGGACAGCCTGATGGACGGCCTCGAGTGGGGTCTCCGCTACGCGATGGGCGACGACACCGACGAGACGGTCGTCGGCCCGAGCGCGCGCTACGACACGCTCGATCCGTACTTCATCGTCGACACGCTGGACCGGGGCGCCTTCCAGACGAACCCGGGTGTCGACGACACCGACGGAGAGGGTCTCCTCGACGGCGTTGAGGACGCCAACCGCGACGGCCTCCGCGACGGCAACAGCCCGTACGACGGAAGCTCGGACTGGATGGCCGGAATCAACCCGGGCGAGACCGATCCCCTCAAGTGGGACACGGACCGCGGCGGCACCTCCGACTTCGACGAGGTGAACGCGGTGACCGACCCGCTCCTCAATACCGAGGGTGACTGGGATATCGACATCGACAACAACGGCGCCGACGCCTCCGGGAACGTCCTCGTGATCGGCGATCCGTCGGTTGGTATCGATCCCCTCTCGAGCGGCTACGCGGACATGGTCGTCTGGCACACCGACCTCGGCAACAACCCCGATGCCGGCGACGGTCCGTCGAGCGCGGCGTCCCTGGACAGCGTCTACGTCAGGGCGACGTCGTTCCACTGGAACGGCCAGCTCAGCGGTTCGACGTACGCGTATCCGGACGCCGACAACAGCGACTGGTTCCACTACTCGGTGATCGAGTTCGACCAGGATCTCCTGATGGGCTTCGCGGCCGGCACCCAGGAGACGGTGCGGGTGACGGCGAACATCCCCGAGGGCGCGATGCCCGGCTGGTATCTCGGCTACGTTCAGGTTGAGACGAAGCGTTTCGACGACGACGTTCCCGAGAACATGCCGCAGGAGCTTCCGGACGACTGGATCGAGGTGAGGGTCTACGTCTCCGAGTACGGTGACCTCGACGTCTGCGACGACGACGGCGATCCGTACGGCGTGGGTCTCTCCTCCGATCCGCTGAACTTCCCGGATGTCGCCACGCTGGGCGAGATGCACCTCATGGGTGCGCCGTACCACCCGGCGGGCATCACGGGCATGTTCAGGCTCGCGAACCCGAACACGAACCCCGACGGTGTGTGGCCCTATCCGGGGCACACCCCCGACGGCGTGAACGACTACAACGGTCTTCCCGCGAAGCCGTGGATCTACAGGCCGTGGGACGTTGACGCGTTCAACCCGCCGGATCCGCAGGGGAACATCGATCTGTACGACATCGAGGCGGTCTTCGTACCGACGACCTATCCGGCGCCCGTCGACTCGGCGGACCTCGCGGCGGCCTTCTCGGTCGCAGCGATGCCGGTCGGCGAGTTCGCGCTGTCGACGGTCGACTCCTTCGAACTCCACGTCGACACGACCGATCTCCCCGGTGGTTTCTACGAGGGGACCGTCTGGATCTACGAGGACGCGGACGACAACGACGAGTACACCCTCGGCGAGGTCTCTGACATCTTTGTCCTCAAGTTCATGCTCGTGATCCCCGACTTCGACATCGACGACGACTACGTGGGCATGACCGAGAACGAGATCACGCTCGAGGTCCAGCCGGGCGATCAGGAGGTTCCGATCGGCGAGATCCAGATGATCAACCCCCTGAAGTCGAACGGCTTCGACCTCTGGGACGGCCCGTCGTCCGAGGTCATTCGGGACTTCTGGTACTTCGATCCGAGCGACTGGTACGCGGGCATGGGTGACACGTCGTTCACCTACATCCCGACGCGGCCGGAGACGCCGGCCGACACACTGACGGCGATGAGCTTCCGGGTCTACGACACGACCGGGGCGCACCACATCGACGTCTGGCTCGACGGCGTCATGGGCGACACCCTCGACTTCGACGAGGTGAAGAAGCTCAGGCTCTGGATCGACAAAATCGATCCCAGCCTGCCGGCCGGGACGTACCGGACCGATCACGTGGAGGACTGGGTGCCGGGCGACGGCAGCGTGCCGATCGCGGTTCGCGGCATCTCGACGGGTCTCGGGTTCAGCCAGGCTGCTGACATGGACTCGATTCTCTTCGGACCGTCCGTCACGTACGATCCGGAGATCATGGCGACCGCGACGCTCATGGACTACTTCTTCCTGACCGTCACGGTGGCCGAGGTGATCGATGTCGACTTCGTGTCACCGCTCCTGGCGGTCTCCGGCGACGCCGGAACGCTGGCCTGCGGCGTCGACACGATCCTGAACACGGGCAACACCGAAGTCACGGACGTCCACTTCGAGGTCGACAACCTCGTCGGGACGACCTACAGCGGCGTGATCCTCGGATCCGCCGTCGACTTCGAGCCCACGACGATGGGTATCGCCTACGACGGCAGCGCGCCGGTCGAGATCTGCGTTGCGATCCCGGCCGGGACCCAGGCCGACACGTACGTCGGCACGGTCCACGTGCTCGCCGACGGCGAGACCTACTTCGACGATCTGACACTCAACGTGACGGTGAACGCGGAGTCCGAGATCGACGTCGACGAGGGCGCCTACGGCGTCTCCGGGAACGTCATGACCCTGGCTCCGCCGGCCGGCGGTTCCGCCGACAAGCAGTTCCTCATCTGGAACACCGGCAACACCGATCTGACCGAGCTCGACTGGTCCGTGACGGGCCTTCCGGCTGGGCTCTCCGCGATGGTCACCTGGCCCACCGACGAGATCCTGTTCGGCGAGTCGATGCTCGCGACGCTCGAGGCGACGTGGACGGATCCCAGCCTCGTTGCCGGGACGTATCCGGCGACGGTCGAGATCACGACCGACGAGGGCGCGAGCGATACGTTCACACTTGAGGTTGTCGTGGCCGAGCTGTGGGCGGCCGGGTTCGACGAGGACTACCTCGACCTGGTCACCGATCCTGACGCCACGATCTGTGGCGACGTGGGAGTCGACAACCTGGGCAACCAGCTGCTCGACGACATCCACTTCGAGGTTTCCGCTCTGAACGGAGCCCTCGGCGGGATCATCCTGGCGACGGCCATCGATCTCGACCCGGTCAGCATGGAGCTGGACGTGGACGAGTCGGATGACCTCGAGATCTGCGTTGCGGTGCCCGACAACTGGCGGGCCGACACCTACACCGGCACGGCGAGCCTCCTGGCGAACGGCGAGGTCCTCTACGACACGCTGGCGGTCAACGTCACGGTCAACGAGGTTCCGGCGCTCGACGTCCTGGTCTTCGACGTGACGGACAACTACATGGTGCTCGAGCCCGACGCGGGCGACACCGCGATGCGGCACTTCGAGCTGGAGAACATCGGCAACTGCGACCTCGAGAGTGTGGTCGCGGTAGTCGGAGCGGGCATCCCTGACGGCGTCGAGGTCACGTTCGAGCTCGTGAACGGCGTTGACTACGGCGAGACCGTCATGGGGACCGTGGTTGCGGAGTGGATGGACCCGGCAGTGCACGCCGGAACCTACCCCGCGACCGTCACCGTGACCGCGGACGGCGGCGCGACCGACAGCTTCGTGATCTGGGTTGTAATCGGCGAGCTGCCGGCCGTCGAGTTCGAGGAAAGCTCGATCTGCGAGCACATCGACGAGTCCGGTGTGATGGTTGACATCGCGTTCCACGTCAACAACATCGGAAACGACGACCTCGAGGCCGGTCGTGTGGACTTCGTGGGTGTGATCGATCCGCTTGTCGGTCTCTCGGGTTCGTCAATCCCGGCGACCAACATCACGATCGATCCTGAGACCGCGGCGATCCCGCACGGTGGCAGCGCGACCTTCACTGCTCACATCATGGTGCAGGAGGGTCTCCTGGGTCAGGACTACGTCGGTGACTTCGGCATCCGCCTCGACGAGGACGTCGTCGAGGAGGAGAGTCTCGAGGTCAGCGTCTGTCTCGCCCGGGGCGAGGAGATCGTGATCTATCCGAACCCGTGCCGTGTGAGCGAGGGGCAGGACGGCATCACGATCGCACTCGGCGACATCGAGGGCGATGAGCCCGCGATCATGATCTACGACATGTACGGCGCGCTCGTTGCCGATCTGACGCCCGAGGCGCAGACCGGCGAGCGTGGCATGGACGTGCCGTGGGGTCTCCAGAACGACGATGGCACGATGGTGGCGAGCGGTATGTACATCGTCACCATCGATACCGGCGACGAAGTTGTGACGCGGAAGATCATGGTCATCAAGTAACCAGACCGAACTTGCGGGGGGCGGGGCCGAACCGTTCCCGCCCCCCCAGGAAGCAAGGAGGTTCGAGCGATGATGAGAAAGATCGGTCTTCCCGCCCTCACGCTGGTCGCCTTGATGCTCGCCGCGAGCGCGGTCTGGGCGGGCGACGGCACGGCGGGAAGCACCTATCTCGATCCGTTCGCGATCGGGGTGGGAGCGGGCCCCAGCGCCGTGGCCGCGTATACCGCGGCGCCCGGCGATCTGTGGAGCCTCACGTACAACCCGGCCGGGCTGGCCAACCTCTCGAGGGTCCAGCTGGGCGTCAGCCAGATCGAGTGGTTCATGGACAGCTCGTACAGCTACCTCGGTCTCGGCATGCCCCGCGGCGACGGAGGGCTCGCCCTCGGTCTCGCGTACTTCGACCTCGGGGCGGCGACCGATCCCCGCGACCCCATGGGGACGGTCGACCCCGAGACGTACGAGGGGTACAACTTCGGCTTCATCGGCGGCTACGGGTTCGAGCTCCCGTACGTCTGCGATCTCAGGGCCGGTGTCTCGGGCCACGTCGTCCAGGCAAATCTGGACGAGACGGGCGCGACGGCGATCGGCGTGAACCTGGGTCTTCTCTACGGCATGATGGAGAACCAGGTGCACCTGGGCGTCGCCGTCCGGAACCTCGGAACGAAGTTCGAGTTCGAGAGCGACGAGGACGAGCAGAACCTGACGTACGCGGCCGGCGTCTCCTACGTGACGATGCCGGACCAGATCCCGAACGTGGACGTGATGGTGGGCCTCGACGGGATCATGGAGAAGGACCAGGACCCGAAGGTGGCGGTGGGTGGTGAGCTCTGGGTGTACGACATGCTGGCGCTCCGCGTCGGGTACAAGACCGGGACGGAGATGGGCAATCTGAGCTTCGGCGCCGGCTTCAAGTACAGCGACTTCCAGCTCGACTACACCTACGCCGACTTCGAGGATCTGGAAGACACACACCGGATCTCGCTCATGATGTCCTTCGGCGACTAGCCGAAGCGGGCTTCGGGATGGATCGTGCTCTGACGCCTCGGGGCGCAGCTCTCGGCTGTGTCCCGGGGCGTTCTCTCTCGGCGGACGGCGTCGCGCGCGAGACGGCCTTCCTTCGGGCTTGAGCCGCGGGGCGCCGCGTGCTAGGATCCGTGGCACGCGGTGGAGCGAGTGGAGCGGGCGCGGCGGAGCGCGAACGGGGAGACCTTCCATGGAGACAGACGAGCTCGTTCGAGCGGCCAGGAGCGCCCTCGATCGCGCCTACGCGCCGTACTCGGGCTTCCCCGTGGCGGCGGCCCTCCTGGCCCGTGACGGCCGCGTCTTCACAGGGGTCAACGTCGAGAACGCCTCGATCGGCCTCTCGGTCTGCGCGGAGCGGAACGCGATCGCGAAGGCCGTCTCGGAGGGTGTCCGCGAGTTCGAGAAGCTCGTCATCGTCACGAGAGCGCCCGAGCCGACGATGCCCTGCGGCGTCTGCAGGCAGGTCATCTGGGAGTTCAGTCACGATCTCCCCGTGATCGTCGAGTCGTCCTCCGGCGCGAGGATCGAGACGACCATCCGGGATCTCTTCCCTCATCCCTTCACGTCCTTCGAGTAGCGCGCCCTGCCGCGCGGGAGGACACCGTTGGAATTCGAGAAGAGCGACGTCGAGAGGATCGTCCGCCAGGTGCTCGAAGAGACCGACGGCGAGACGCGTCCTGTCGCCGGGCCACTGCCCTCTGATGCCTGCGTCGCCATCGGCTCCGATCACGGCGGGTATGCCCTCAAGGAAGCGCTCAAACGCTACATCACCGAGGAGCTCGGCCATCGGGTGCGGGACGTCGGGACGGACGGTGAGGCATCCTGTGACTACCCCGACTTCGCCGTCAGGGTCGCGCGACTCGTCGCCGACGGGGAGTGCGAGCGCGGCATCATGATCGACGGCGCGGGCATCGGTTCGTCGATGGCCGCCAACAGGGTGCCCGGTGTGCTCGCCGCCTGTTGCCATGACGTGGCGACGGTGACGAACAGCAGGGAGCACAACAACGCGAACGTCCTCACGCTCGGCGCCGGCGTCGTCGGACGCGGGCTCGCGCGGCAGATGGTGCGCGTCTGGCTCGCGACCGACTTCGCGGGCGGGCGCCACGAGCGGCGCGTCCGGAAGATCCTCGATCTGGAGAGTGAATGGAACGCGACGAACTCGTAGCGCGGATCACCGAGGAGGTCTACGCCCGTCTGAGAGACGGGGCGCACGCCGGCGAGGTGAGTCGCGACGGCGTGGACTCGATCATCGCGTCGGGCGCCTCCCGGATCAGCGCGTCGTCGGGTGTGAGCGACGTCCGGCGGGAGCTGGCCGGCCTCATCGACCACACGCTCCTCAAGCCGACGGCGTCGCGCGACGAGATCGTGAAGCTCTGCGAGGAGGCCAAGGCGCACCGTTTCGCCTCCGTCTGCGTCAACCCCTGCTACGTCTCGCTCTGCGCGCAGCTCCTGAGGCTCACGAACGTCAAGACATGCTCGGTCGTGGGTTTCCCGCTTGGGGCGAGCCGCCCGGACGTGAAGGCGTTCGAGACGGAGCGTGCCATTGCCGACGGGGCCCAGGAGATCGACATGGTCGCGAACATCGGGGCCATGAAGTCCGGGGATCACGAGCTCGTCGAGCGGGACATCCGGGCGGTCGTCGAAGCCTGCAGGAGCATCGCCGTCTCCAAGGTGATCATCGAGGCGGCGTTTCTGACAGACGAGGAGAAGGTCGGGATCTGCGAGATTGCGAAGGCCGCGGGCGCGGATTTCGTCAAGACCTCGACGGGCTTCGGCCCGGGCGGCGCGACGGCGCACGATGTCCGTCTCATGCGCGCGGCCGTCGGGGGCGAGATGGGCGTCAAGGCGGCCGGCGGCATACGCGACCTGACGACGGCGCGCGAGATGATCGAGGCCGGGGCGACGAGGATCGGTGCGAGCGCCAGCGTGAAGATCGTCGAAGGAAACTGAGACGGACGCGCCGGACGGTCCACATATGCGGGGCAGAGACGGCGCAACCCTGGACCGGCGCGGAGCGCCGGTCTCGCTTTCGAGGCGGGCATGACGGCCTACGAGATCATCCACAGCAAGAGGAGTGGGGCGGCGCTCTCCCGGGACGAGATCGCCTTCATGGTCGACGGGTATCTCGCCGGAGAGGTGGCCGACTACCAGATGGCGGCCTTTCTCATGGCCGTCTACTTCCGCGGGATGTCCGACCGCGAGACCGAGGATCTCACCCGCATCATGCTCGCGTCAGGGATCGTCCTCGATCTCTCGCGGCTCGAAGGCGCCAAGGTCGACAAGCACTCGACCGGCGGCGTCGGCGACAAGCTCTCGCTCGTCGTGGCGCCCGTGGCGGCCGCGGCCGGGGTTCTCGTCCCGATGATCTCCGGACGCGGACTCGGGCACACGGGCGGGACGCTCGACAAGCTCGAGTCGATCCCGGGGATGCGTACCGACTTCGCGCCGGACGCGTTCGTCCGGCTCGTTGAAGAGGTCGGCATGGCGATCGTCGGGCAGTCGCCGGAGATGGCTCCCGCGGACCGCAAGATGTACGCGCTCCGCGACGTGACGGCGACGGTCGAGTGCGCGCCTCTCATCGTCGGGAGCATCCTCTCGAAGAAGCTGGCCGCGGGACTCGACGCGCTCGTCCTCGACGTCAAGGTCGGACGCGGCGCGTTCATGAAACAGGTCGAAGAGGGGAGGACGCTGGCCCGCCTCCTGATCTCGACGGCCTCCCGCCTCGGCCTGCGGGCCTCCGCCGTGCTCACCAAGATGGAGAGTCCCATAGGACGTACGGTCGGGAACGCGCTCGAGGTGGCCGAATCGATCGACGCGCTTCGGGGGAGCGGTCCGGACGACGTCCGGGAGACGAGCCTCGAGCTGGCCTCCAGGATGATCGTGCTCGCCGGCGTCGAGCCGTCGATCGAGCCGGCGCGCCGCCGATCCGAGGCGGCGCTCGACTCGGGGGACGCCCTGCAGGTCTTCTCGCAGTTCGTGGAGGCTCAGGGGGGCGATCCGCGCGTCGTCGACGATCCCGGGAGGCTCCCGCAAGCGGCCGTGACGGAGGATGTCGTCTCGGACCGCGACGGTTGGATCGTCGGTATCGATGCGCTCGAGATCGGACTCGCGTCGACCGCTCTCGGCGCGGGGAGGACGACCGTCGGCGATGAGATCGATCCCTCAGTCGGAATCGTGATCAGCTCGCCCACGGGGAGCGAGGTCGCGTCAGGCGACCGTCTCGCCGTGATCCACGCCGAGACATCCGGGCGCGCCGAGCAGGCTCGCGACAGGGTCGCCGCGGCGTTCCGATTCGGCGGGGCGCCGCCGGCGAGCTCTCCCTGCGTCATCGACGTTCTGGAGTGACGTGATCAGAGGGTGGTGGGGCTTGGCCTCTCGGGCTCTTCCCGGCGACGCGCCCCGGGCGCGTGGATCGTGCAGTGCCGCAGCGGCTCGGTCCCCTGGATGAAGACCTCCTCGACCGTCTCCTCGCAGTGCTCCGTCGCCAACTCGCCGCTCTCGGCGCAGACGCGCTTCCTTACGATCCCCGGCGGCATCTCGAACGGCTCCTTCGGCAGGTTCGCGTGGGCGGCCTTCATGAACTCGGTCCACACGGGCAGCGCCACGCGGGCGCCGGTCATCTTCTCGCCGAGCGGGATCCTCTCGTCGAACCCGCCCCAGACACCGCAGATGATATGGGGCGTGAACCCGATGAACCAGGCGTCGGCGTAGTCGTTCGTCGTGCCGGTCTTGCCGGCGGCCGGATGCTGGAAGCCTCTTGCCCTCGCGGCCCAGCCGGTGCCGCTCTGAATGACGCTCTCGAGCATGCTCGTGACCACGTAGGCCGTCTGGGGCGAGATCACCTCGGCGCTGGTCCCCGTGTGCTCCTCGAGTACCCTGCCGAACCGGTCCTCGATCCGCTCGACGGCGTAGGGCTCGACGCGGACGCCCTGATTGGCCAGCACACCGTACGCCCTCACCATGTCGATGAGCCTCACCTCCGCGCTCCCGAGCGCGAGGGCGTAGACCGGTGAGACCGGCGTGCCGATGCCCATCTCCTCCGCGTACCGGGCGATCGCGTCCGGACCCACCATGATCCCGAGGCGGACAGCGGGGATGTTGATCGAACGCTTGAGGGCGTAGCGGATCCGCACCTCGCCGTGGTATTCGCGCGAGTAGTTCTCGGGCGACCAGTCGGTCGGTTCCTCGTACGGCGGATCGAGGTCGTCGTAGACGATCGGCGGGCCCGCGCCCGGCACGAGTATCGGTGCGTCGAGCAGGAGATCCGAAGCGGAGAACCCGTTGTCGATCGCGGCCGTGTACAGGAACGGCTTGAAGCTCGATCCGGGCTGTCTCGGGGCCTGCGTGGCGCGATTGAAAGGGCTGTCGCGGAAGTCCCGCCCGCCCACCATCGCCAGGATCCCGCCCGTCGAGACGTCGACCGCGAGGAGCGCCCCCTGGACGTACGGGATGAACCTGGTGGTGTCGGGATCGAACGCATCGCCCCGCTTGACGGGAAAGCCGTGGTCGGTCTCCAGCCTCTCGAATCGGGCTTCAAGCTCGGTCTCGGCGATCTCCTGGAGCGGCGCGTCGAGCGTCGTGTGGATCGCGAGCCCTCCCGAGTAGAGCGCCTCCGCGCCGTACCGGGCGATCACCTCGCGCCTCACGTGCTCGACGAAGTACGCTCCGAGAGGGATCTCGTCGGCGTCGTCCACGATCGTGAGCGCGGCGGTGTCGGCGCTGGCGGCCTCCTCGAAAGCGATCGAGCCGTTGGCCTCCATCATCGAGAGAACGAGGCTCCGGCGCGTGAGCGCGCGCTCGGGATGCCTCCGTGGCGAGTAGCCGCCGGGGTTCTTGGGCAGACCCGCGAGGAGCGCCGCCTCTGGCAGGTCGAGCTCGGCGGCCGGCTTCGCGAAGAGGTTCTGCGCTGCGGCTTCGACGCCGTAGGCGCCATCGCCGAAGTAGATCTGGTTGAGATAGAGTTCGAGGATCCGGTCCTTCGTGTAGGTCTGCTCGATTCGGAGCGCCAGCAGCGCTTCCTTGAGCTTGCGAGTGAGCGTGACCTCCTGGGTGAGAAAGAGACTCCTGGCGAGCTGCTGCGTGATCGTGCTGGCGCCCTGGACCACACGGCGCGCCCTCAGGTTGGTCATCGAGGCACGGAGGATCGCGAAGATGTCGATGCCCCAGTGCCGGCGGAACTCGCGATCCTCGGTCGATATGATCGCGTCGACGAAGTAGTGGGAGACGTCCTCGAGGCCGACGATGACCCGGTTCTCGCGGAAGAACTCGTGCAGCACATCGCCGTCGCGCGTGTAGACGGTCGTGCCGACCGTCGGCTCGATCGTCTCGAGGAGGGACGGAGACGGGAGGTCGCGCTGCAGCCAGACGACCCCCAGGACCATCGCCAGCGTGACCGCTGCGAGAGCGATGGCGAAGACTGCGATCCAGGTGCGGAGCATTCCGGAACCTCCCGTTGCGCCTCCCGGCGCAAGAGACGAAGCTAGGGGAGCGCTCGACGAATGTCAAGGGCGCGCGGGCCCGTCGCCGACGTTCGCCGCCGCAACCTCGAACGACGGCGCGGGGACACGAGGGTGTTTTCGCTTGCCCCCGGTGGCCCCGGCTGGTATGCATGGTGGAGCCTTGGGAGCCTGTCCCGCGTCCCGTGGGACGCCGGAGGGCCCCCTCTGCTTCGCCACATGCGCCGATCTGCGGCGCAGCGCCACAGTGACCGGAAGAACGGAGCCGAGCGTGCCAGGCGTCAAAGAACAGATGGAGATCCTCCTCGCGGGGACCGTCGAGACCATCAAGGAGGAGGAACTCGCGTCGAAGCTCGAGCGGGCCGATCGGGAGGGCCGTCCGCTCCGCGTCAAGCAGGGCTTCGACCCGAGCGCGCCGGACCTGCACCTCGGCCACGCGATCGGTCTTCGGAAGCTCCGGCAGTTTCAGGAACTCGGGCACACCGTCGTCGTCGTCATCGGCGATTACACCGGGATGGTCGGCGATCCCTCCGAGCGGTCGGAGACGCGGCCGCGGCTGACGCACGAGCAGGTCCGCGACAACGCAGCGACGTATCAGGAGCAGCTGTACAAGATCGTGGACCCGGAGAGGACCGAGGTCGTTATGAACGGCGACTGGTTCAGCCGCATGAGCTTCGCCGACGTGATGGATCTCGCGGGCCGCTACACCGTGGCGCGGATCCTCGAGCGGGACGACTTCACGACGCGCTTCCGAAGCCAGCTTCCGATCAGCATCCACGAGCTCTTCTATCCGCTCATGCAGGGATACGACTCGGTCGCGATCCGCGCCGACGTCGAACTCGGCGCCACGGAGCAGAAGTTCAACTGTCTCGTCGCGCGGGAGATTCAGAAGGCGTACGGTGTGGAGCCGGAGGTCGTGATGCTCCTTCCTGTGCTCGAGGGTACCGACGGTGTGAAGCGCATGAGCAAGAGCACGGGCAACTACATCGGGATCGATGAGCCGCCGAAAGAGATCTACGGCAAGACCATGTCGATTCCGGACACGATGATCCTCCGGTACTTCGAGCTCGCCGCGGCGGCGGGAGTCGACGAGGTGGCCGCCGTGGAGAGGGAACTGGATTCGGAGTCGGCGAATCCGCGGGACGTCAAGCGCCGCCTTGCGAGACGACTCGTGTCGATCTACCACGGGGACGACGCGGCGACGGCGGCGGAGGAGGAGTTCGACCGGATATTCTCGAAGGGAGGTCTCCCGGACGAGATTCCGGAGCCCGAGGTCGTCCTCCGCGGACAGGAGAGCCTGGATCGGGTCTGGGTCGTGGCGCTCGTGGTGGCGGCGGGGCTGGCCGCCACGAACGGAGAAGCCAGGCGGCTCATCCAGCAGGGCGGAATTCGCCTTGACGGGGAGCAGGTGTCTGGTGTAGACTCCGAAATCGCTCTCGACGGGCCGGTCCTTCTGCAGGCGGGGAAGCGGCGATTCGTTCGGATCCTGCCTTCGAAGGTGCGGCTCGAGTCAGGCTAGAGGGCGGCGGTCGCGGAGCCTGGAAAAACCGTGATCGGGCGAAAAAACCGCTTGACAGCCCATACCCCCGCGGCTATTATAGCAAGGCTGTGAGTGAACCGAACCCGGCCGATGCCGTGAACGGTGTCAGTCGGGCCCGGGGGTTTCTTAGCTCTTTGACAAGTGAATAGCGTGTCGGACCAATTGCGCGAGGCGTGGCCTCGTGTTGCGCCCGGCCTTCGGGCGGGGCGTGGCGAGGATACACGAACAGACAAGAGACCGCTCGCACGGTGTGGGAGCGGCTCTTCAGGAATCGAACTACAACGGAGAGTTTGATCCTGGCTCAGAATGAACGCTGGCGGCGTGGATTAGGCATGCAAGTCGAACGCGAACGGGGATCTTCGGATACCCTAGTAGAGTGGCGAACTGGTGAGTAACGCTTGGGGAATCTACCCTCGGGTGGGGAACACGTCCGAAAGACGTAAATTCCGCATGACATCTCCAGTCTTCATGGACAGGAGATCAAAGGTGCCCTCTGTTTCATGGTGCCGCCTGAGGATGACCCCGAGTCCTATTAGCTTGTTGGTGAGGTAACGGCTCACCAAGGCGATGATGGGTAGCTGGCCTGAGAGGGTGGTCAGCCACACTGGGATTGAGATACTGCCCAGACTCCTAAGGGAGGCAGCAGTCGAGAGGCATCCCCAATGGGCGAAAGCCTGAGGGTGCGACGCCGCGTGGACGATGAAGGCCTTCGGGTTGTAAAGTCCTGTCACAGGGGGGAGAACCGCATCCAGCTCAATAGGCTGGGTGTCTGACGTTGCCCCTGGAGAAAGGCCCGGCTAACTCCGTGCCAGCAGCCGCGGTAATACGGAGGGGCCAAGCGTTATTCGGATTCACTGGGCGTAAAGGGCGCGTAGGCGGGGTCGTGGGTCGGCCGTGAAATCCACCGGCTCAACCGGTGAACTGCGGTCGAAACTGCGACTCTTGAGCTGGGTAGAGGAAGGCGGAATTCCTGGTGTAGCGGTGGAATGCGTAGATATCAGGAAGAACACCAGTAGCGAAGGCGGCCTTCTGGACCATAGCTGACGCTGAGGCGCGAAAGCTGGGGGAGCGAACAGGATTAGATACCCTGGTAGTCCCAGCCGTAAACGATGGGTACTAGGTGTAGGAGGTACTGACCCCTTCTGTGCCGCAGTTAACGCATTAAGTACCCCGCCTGGGGAGTACGGTCGCAAGACTGAAACTCAAAGGAATTGACGGGGCCCCGCACAAGCGGTGGAGCATGTGGATTAATTCGACGCAACGCGAAGAACCTTACCGGGGTTTGACATGTGCCGGACCGGCATGGAAACATGCCTTCCCTTCGGGGCCGGTGCACAGGTGCTGCATGGCTGTCGTCAGCTCGTGTCGTGAGATGTTGGGTTAAGTCCCGCAACGAGCGCAACCCTCGTCGCCTGTTGCCATCAGGTTATGCTGGGCACTCTGGCGAGACTGCCGGCGATATGCCGGAGGAAGGCGGGGACGACGTCAAGTCCTCATGGTCCTTACATCCCGGGCTTCACACGTGCTACAATGGCCGGTACAATGGGTTGCAATACCGCGAGGTGGAGCCAATCCCAAAAAGCCGGTCTCAGTTCGGATTGGAGTCTGCAACTCGACTCCATGAAGTCGGAATCGCTAGTAATCGCGGATCAGCATGCCGCGGTGAATACGTTCCCGGGGCTTGTACACACCGCCCGTCAAGCCACGAAAGTTGGTAGTACCCGAAGTCGCTGAGCTAACCCTTCGGGGAGGCAGGTGCCGAAGGTAAGACCAACGATTGGGGCTAAGTCGTAACAAGGTAGCCGTACCGGAAGGTGTGGCTGGATCACCTCCTTTCTAAGGAGCAACCCTCGAGCGGGGCGCCCGTCCCGGTCGAAGGGTAGGTCAGCGCGCCGAGCGCCGGCTCCGACACGCTATTCCATGTTCGATACCCGCAGGGACGTCAGCCTATCAGGGCCTATAGCTCAGTTGTGGTTAGAGCGCACGCCTGATAAGCGTGAGGTCAGAGGTTCAACTCCTCTTAGGCCCACCAGGCTCCTTGGGCTCGTGGGGATATAGCTCAGCTGGGAGAGCGCCTGCTTTGCACGCAGGAGGTCACCGGTTCGAGCCCGGTTATCTCCACCAGACGACCACAAGGCGCACCGGTAGGCCGAGGGGTGAGCGTATCGACCATCCCGGCGGGACGGCTCTTTGACAACTCAATAGCGATTGGACGGTAAGAAGCATCTTTGCCTTTGGCCAAGTTATGAAGGGCATACGGTGGATGCCTTGGCGCCAGCAGGTGATGAAGGACGTGGTAAGCTGCGATAAGCCTCGGTGAGGAGCAAACATCCTTTGACCCGGGGATTTCCGAATGGGGCAACCTCGCGCGGGTCATGCCGCGCGAACCCCGGCTGAATCAAATAGGCCGGTGGTGGCGAACGGGGGGAACTGAAACATCTCAGTACCCCTAGGAAAAGAAAGCAACCGCGACTTCCCTAGTAGCGGCGAGCGAACGGGAACGAGCCCAAACCGAGCTGCATGTTAAAGCCCGCGCGCGTTGTGCAGCCGGTGTTGCGGGGCCCAGCCGGACCGGTGTGCGGACTGGTCGGGGAGTGATCAACCGGAGCTCTAGCCGAACGACATGGAAAGGTCGACCAGAGACGGTGACAGTCCGGTAAGCGAAAGAGCGACGGCTCCCTGGGCAGGGTACCCAAGTACCGCGGGACACGAGAAATCCCGTGGGAATCCGGGAGGACCACCTCCTAAGGCTAAGTATTCGCTGGCGACCGATAGCGGACAAGTACCGTGAGGGAAAGGTGAAAAGAACTCCTGGCGGAGAGTGAAATAGAACCTGAAACCGTGTGCCTACAAGCGGTCGGAGGTCGGCGTGGGTTTCGGCCCGCGCGCGACTGACGGCGTGCCTTTTGCATAATGAACCGGCGAGTTGCTAGAGCGTGGCGAGGTTAAGCGTTTCCGACGCGTAGCCGGAGCGAAAGCGAGTCTTAACTGGGCGACCATGAGTCGCGCTCTGCAGACCCGAAGCCGAGTGATCTACGCATGGCCAGGCTGAAGCGCGTGTAGCAATGCGTGAAGGGCCGAACCAGTAGACGTTGAAAAGTCTTTGGATGAGCTGTGCGTAGGGGTGAAAGGCCAATCAAACTCGGAGATAGCTGGTTCTCCCCGAAATAGCTTTAGGGCTAGCCTCGGGCGATAGAGTGACGGAGGTAGAGCACTGATTGGGCTAGGGGGTTCACCGACCTGCCGATCCCATTCAAACTCCGAATGCCGTCAGCTCGTTACCCGGGAGTCAGCCTGCGGGTGCTAAGATCCGTAGGCAAGAGGGAAACAACCCAGACCAACAGCTAAGGTCCCCAAGTACTGGCTCAGTGCATTAAGGATGTGGGATTGCTGAAACAGCTGGGATGTTGGCTTAGAAGCAGCCACCATTTAAAGAGTGCGTAACTGCTCACCAGTCAAGCGGCCCCGCGCCGAAAATTGTCGGGACTCAAGCCAGTCACCGAAGCTTTGGATTCGCCCCTTCGGGGGCGTCTGGTAGGGGAGCGTTCCGTTGTAGGTTGAAGCCGGGTCGTGAGGCCCGGTCGACGAAGCGGAAGTGATCATGCCGGTACGAGTAGCGATAAAGCAGGCGAGAAACCTGCTCACCGAAAGCCTAAGGTTTCCTGAGGAAGGTTAATCCGCTCAGGGTTAGTCGGGACCTAAGCCGAGGCCGAAAGGCGTAGGCGATGGAAAACGGGTCAACATTCCCGTACCACCGGCAGAGCGACAAAGACGCTATGGGGTGACGCAGGAGTGAAAGGCCAGCCGGGTGTTGGATGTCCCGGTCTAAGCGTGTAGGGGGGTCGCGTAGGCAAATCCGCGCGGCCGCTACCTCGAGACGCGATGGGGAGTCCCTTTGGGACACAAACTGGCCCTAACCATGCTGCCAAGAAAAACCTCTATGCGAGTTCTGTCGGTGCCCGTACCGCAAACCGACACAGGTAGGCGGGGAGAGAATCCCAAGGTGCTCGGGAGAACGGCGGTTAAGGAACTCGGCAAAATGACCCCGTAACTTCGGGATAAGGGGTGCCTCTTGCGGCGATCCTCCTTGCGGGGTGAGTTGCGGGAGGCCGCAGAGAAACGGCCTGAGCGACTGTTTACTAAAAACACAGGTCTCTGCTAAGCCGTAAGGCAATGTATAGGGACTGACACCTGCCCGGTGCCGGAAGGTTAAGGGGATGCGTTAGCCGCAAGGCGAAGCGTTGAACCGAAGCCCCGGTAAACGGCGGCCGTAACTATAACGGTCCTAAGGTAGCGAAATTCCTTGTCGGGTAAGTTCCGACCTGCACGAATGGTGTAACGACTTGGGCGCTGTCTCAACCGCCGACCCGGCGAAACTGTAGTAGCGGTGAAGATGCCGCTTACCCGCGACTGGACGGAAAGACCCCGTGGACCTTTACTGCAGCTTCATATTGGGTTCTGGCCAGGTTTGTGTAGGATAGGTGGGAGACGATGAAGCGGGGGCGCCAGCCTCCGTGGAGTCACCCTTGAAATACCACCCTTGCCTTGTTGGGATCCTAACTCTGCACCGTTATCCGGTGCGAGGACAGTGTGAGGTGGGTAGTTTGACTGGGGCGGTCGCCTCCCAAAGAGTAACGGAGGCGCCCAAAGGTTCCCTCAGCGCGGACGGCAACCGCGTGTCGAGTGTAAGGGCACAAGGGAGCTTGACTGCAAGGCCTACAAGCCGAGCAGATGCGAAAGCAGGGCCTAGTGATCTGCCGCTTCTGAGTGGAAGGGGCGGCACTTAACGGATAAAAGGTACCCCGGGGATAACAGGCTAATAACCCCCGAGAGTCCACATCGACGGGGTTGTTTGGCACCTCGATGTCGGCTCAACACATCCTGGGGCTGGACAAGGTCCCAAGGGTTTGGCTGTTCGCCAATTAAAGTCGTTACGTGAGCTGGGTTTAGAACGACGTGAGTCAGTTCGGTCCCTATCCGTCGCGGGCGTAGGATGCTTGAGGAGAGCTGCCCCTAGTACGAGAGGACCGGGGTGGACGAACCGCTAGTGTGCCAGTTGTCACGCCAGTGGCATGGCTGGGTAGCTATGTTCGGAAAGGATAAACGCTGAAAGCATCTAAGCGTGAAGCCTCCTCCAAGACAAGGCATCCCGTGGGCAACCACCTGAAGGCTCGTTGGAGAACACAACGTCGATAGGCCGGAGGTGTACGTGGAGCGATCCATTCAGCCGACCGGTACTAATCAGCCGTGAGACTTGGCCATTATACGTGCAAAATCTGCTTCCACCGTCCAATCCTATGAGTTGTCAGAAGGCGTGCACCTGGCGTATGTAGTCAGCGATACGATCGCGTCATGACTAATGCGGGGCGGACGGCGTCCTGACCCCATGCCGGGTGCCATCTCGAGGCCGGTTGCGGCCGGCCGTTGAGCGTGTTTCGGTGGCAATGGCGGAGGGGTCACACCTGTAACCATTTCGAACACAGAAGTTAAGCCCTCCTGCGCCGATGGTACTGCTGAGGCGACTTTGCGGGAGAGTAGGACGCTGCCGGAACGTACGAACCCCCCTGGCTGAGAGGCGAGGGGGGTTCTCTTTTTGCGGCGGGGAGCCCGCCGCGCGCGTGCCGATCGCGGACGCGGGTACCGGACGGGCGCGGGTTGCTGCCCCGCTCCTTGACCCTCCGCTCGGCATCCTGTTAGTCTCCATGCACACGCTGAGAGGAACACGCCGACCGCTCTTCCTCGCAAGGAGCAATCGACATGCGATCTTCCGTTCGAGGCGCCCGCACGCTCGCGGTCGTCGCCTGCGTGTCGCTTGTGATCGCAGGCTGCGCGTCCCGGCGCCACGCCGCCGGGACGGCCGAGGCTCCGGAGCTGCCACGCTGGGTCCGCCTCGTTGACCCGATGTCGCCCGAGGGCATTGCCAGCTTCGTCGGCTCCTGCGCCATCGCCGCCGACGTCGAGTCGGGCCTTGCGGAGGCGCGACGCGACGCGCATCTCCAGATCCAGGAAGACGCCCTCGAGCGCTTCCTCGACGTGTACGAGCTTGTCCAGCGGGATCTGGTCAAGCGCGCGACGTCGACGCAGAGGTTCGACTTCAGGAACGCCGGGTCGCAGATCTTCGCCGATGAGATGATGGCCGGCGCCCGCCGGGAAGAGACGTACTACCGGCGGTGCGGCGAGCCCGGCGAGGTGGCCGCATCCGCGCCCGTCTGCCAGGTCTTCGTTCTCGTGACGGTCGACATGGTCGACTGGGATCGCCGCGTCGTCAGCCTCCTGGAAGAGCTGCGCGACCGCTTCGCGGGGGCCTCCGACACGACGCTCGCCGCGATCGCGGATCAGGCGATCCACGAGTACGAGTCGAAGGTCCTCTTCAAGGAGAAGGGAGACGGCGCGCGGGACAAGCCCGCCCGCCCTCCGCGGGGACGATGATCCACACCGACTTTGTTCATCTGCACAATCACTCGCAGTACAGCCTCCTCGACGGCGCGTCCAGGATCGATCGGATGATCGAGCGCGCCCGAGACCTCAAGATGCCCGCGATCGCAATCACGGATCACGGCAACATGTTCGGGGTGATCGAGTTCTACGACACTGCCATGAGGCACGGGATCAAGCCGATCGTGGGCATGGAGGCGTACCTCGACCCGCGCGGGCGCGCGTCGCGCCCGCAGGGCAGGGCGTGGGAGGGGTACTACCATCTCCTGCTCCTCGTGAGGAACATGGAGGGCTACCGGAACCTCATGCGGCTCTCGTCGATCGGGTACCTTGAGGGATTCTACTACCGGCCGCGGATCGACCACGAGGCGCTCCGGGAGCACGCGGAGGGTCTCATCGCCACCACAGCCTGCCTCAAGGGCGAGCCCGCGCAGCACGTGCTCTCCGGCAATATCGATGCGGCCCGCGAGGCGATCATCGGGCTCGTGCGGACGTTCGGTGAGGACTCGGTCTACCTCGAGGTGCAGAACCACGGGCTTCCGGAGGAGAGGCTCGTCCGCGAGGCGTACGTCGACCTCGGCCGCGAGCTCGGCGTACCGCTCGTCGCCGCGAACGACTGCCACTACCTCGCGAGAGAGCACGCGGCGGCGCACGACGTCCTCCTCTGCATCCAGACGGGGAAAGAGATCGACGAGCCGAACAGGATGCGGATGCCGAACGACGAGTTCTACCTGAAGTCCTCGGAGGAGATGCGCGGGCTCTTCGGCGATCTTCCCGAGGCCTACAAGAACACGGTCGCGGTCGCGGAGAAGTGCAACCTCTCGCTCGAGTTCGGCAAGGTCCACATGCCGCGTTTCCAGATGGAGGGCGACCGGCGGGACGCCGCGGAGACCCTCGCCGACCTCGCGAGAGGCGGTCTGCGCGAGCGCTACGACGAGATCACGCCGGAGATCGAGGAACGACTGGAGAAGGAGCTCTCGCTCATCCGGGAGATGGGCTTCTCCGCGTACTTCCTCATCGTCCACGACTTCATCCGCGAGGCGAAGGCGCGCGGCATTCCCGTCGGCCCGGGCAGGGGGTCGGCTGCCGCGAGCATCGTCAGCTACGCGCTCGGCATCACCGAGCTCGATCCGCTTCGCTTCGGCCTTGTCTTCGAGCGGTTCCTGAACCCCGCCCGCCAGAGCATGCCCGACTTCGACATCGACTTCTGCTACGAGCGACGGGACGAGATCATCGACTACGTGACCGATCGCTACGGCCGCGAGGCTGTCGCCCAGGTGATCACGTTCGGTACGATGCAGGCCCGCGCCGCGATCCGTGACGTCGGCAGAGTGCTCAAGTTCCCGTACTCGGAGGTCGACAAGATCGCGAAGATGATTCCCCGGGAGCTCAATATCACGCTCGACGACGCGCTGAAGCGCGTTCCGGAGCTCTCCGAGCTTCGCGACTCCGACGAGCGCTACGCCAAGCTGATCGAGTACGCCCGCGCTCTGGAGGGTCTCTCGCGCCACGCGTCGGTGCATGCCGCCGGCGTCATCATCGCGCCGGGGCGGATCACCGCATGGACCCCGCTCTACAGGACGAATCGGGGAGAGGTGACGACGCAGTACCACATGAAGTCGCTCTCGAGAATCGGCCTTCTCAAGTTCGACTTCCTCGGGCTCAGGACCCTCACCGTCATCCACGATGCCCTCTCGATGATCGAGGCGAACCACGGCGTTCGGATGGCGCCGGGTGAGATCCCCCTCGACGACCGCGAGACCTACGACATTCTCGGGACCGGCAACACGGTCGGTGTCTTCCAGCTGGAGTCGTCGGGTATGCGGGATCTCCTTCGCAAGATGCGCCCCGAGCGGATCGAGGACATCATCGCGGTCAACGCCCTCTTCCGTCCCGGCCCGCTCGGGTCGGGGATGGTCGACGACTACGTCAAGCGGAAGCACGGGCGGCAGAAGGTGAAATACCTGCACCCGAAGCTCGCGAGCGTACTCGAGGAGACCTACGGCGTGATCGCTTATCAGGAGCAGGTGATGCAGGTCTCGAGCGCGCTCGCGGGCTTCTCCATGAGCCAGGCGGACGTTCTTCTGAACGCCATGCGGAAGAAGGTCGTCGAGCAGATGGCGCTGCAGCGCGAGGACTTCGTCAAGGGATGCGTCGCGAACGGCGTGGCGAAGAAGACGGCGGTCGCGGTCTTCGACCAGATGGCGCACTTCGCCGGGTACGGCTTCAACAAGGCCCACAGCGCCTCGTACGCGATCCTCGCAGTCCGGACGGCCTATCTGAAGACCCACTACGCCGCCGAGTTCATGGCCGCGACGCTGACGAGCGAGATGGAGAACTCGGACCGGGTCGTCGTACTCATCAACGAGTGCCGCAGACTCGGCATCGGCGTGCTTCCGCCGAACGTGAACGAAGGGTTCGTGGAGTTCAGGGCAACCGCCGGCGGCGATATCCAGTTCGGCCTCGGTGCGATCAAGAACGTCGGCAGGTCTGCGATCCGCAACATGATCGAAGCGCGCAACGACGGCGGTTCCTTCGAGGACGTTTTCGACCTCACGAGCCGTGTCGACCTCAGGCTCCTGAACCGCCGCGTCCTCGAGAGTCTCGTTGCTTCGGGCGCCCTCGACGCGCTCCTGGGCGATCGGGCGCAACTCACGGAGGCCGTCCCCGTCGCTCTCCAGCTGGGGCAGCGCGCTCAGCGGGAGCGCGACTCCGGCCAGACCTCGCTCTTCGGGGCGCTCTCCGAGAACACCGACTCGGCGCCGCGGCCCCGCCGGCTTCCCGATGCGGAGCCGTGGACCGACAGCGTCAAGCTCGCGAAGGAGAAGGAGGTCCTCGGGTTCTACATGACGGGCCATCCCCTCGCGCGGTACGAGAAGGAGCTCGCCGCCTTCGCGACCGGCACGATCGGCGATCTCGCGGAGCTCGAGGACGGCGAGATCGTGAGGGTCGGGGGGATCGTCACCCGCATCAAGACGACGAACGACCGGAAGGGCGAGCAGATGGCGTTCGTCACGCTCGAGGACTTCACCGGCCGCGTCGAGCTGGTCGTCTTCTCGAGCTGCTACGCGAAGCGGCGAAGCGAGATCCGCCGAGACGCGACGATCGTCGTCGAGGGCAAGGTGTCGACGCGCGAGGAGGAGGAGCCGAAGCTCCTTGTGACCGACATCGTTCCCCTCGATCACGTGCACGAGCGGTACGTCGAGCGCGTCGTAATCAGCCTTACGTCTCCCGGGCTCGACGAGACGATGCTCCACGGACTGAAGTCGATCCTGGCCGGACACCCCGGCCGGACGCCGGTCGATCTTCTCGTGCGGTCGGCGAACGGGGACGTCGTGACGATCCGGGCGAGCGGGTCCGGCGTCGAGCCGTCCCGGACGCTCGTCGAGGTGCTCGCCGAGGTCGTAGGCGAAGCCAATGTCTCACTCGTGGGCAGCGTCGGGCAGGCCTCGGCCCCCGAACCTGGTTTCTGATTGACACTCCGAAGGCGCGTTGCTATATTCTGCTTCGGCATCTAGGGATTCTTTCGGGAAGCCGGGAGGGCCGGAGCGGTGCTTCCGCGGCTCGCTATGGCGTTTCTCGTCTCGCTGGTCCTTGCGACTCCGCACCACGCCGCGGCGCAGGAACGTCCATTCACAGAGCTCGTCGATCTCCCGACCGCGCACTCGATGCAGCGGGGCGAGTACGCGCTGACCGCGAGGGTCGCTCCCAACGGCGGTCTCATCGCCCGGATGCGCGTGGGGATCGTGCCGTATCTCATGGCCGGCGTCTCCTACGGCGCCGGCAACGTGGTCGGCACCGGTGCGCCCGAGTGGAACGATCGCGTGGAGTTCGACGTCAGGCTGCGCCTCGCCGAGGAGACGGGAGCGCTGCCGGCGCTCGCCGCCGGGTACGACTCCCGCGGCTACGGCCGGCAGACCGACGAAGGGGAGTACGAGAAGTCGTCGACCGGGTTCTATATCGTCGCCGCGAAGACGATGCCGTTCTCCGAGTACTGGCATCTTCACTTCGGTGTTTCGAGGACGCTCGACGCAGAGAAGGCGAGGCCCGATCTGCTCGTCGGTGCTTCGGCGAGGTTCTCGCAGGAATTCTCGGTCCTGGCGGAGTACCAGGTCGGTCTCAACAGGGAGAAGAGCGGCGCCGAGAACTCGACCGGCTACCTGAACGTCGGTCTCAGGTGGATCTTCTCGGGTCGCGTCCAGATCGACCTCTACTTCCGGAACCTCGTGGGGCCGAGCGGGTCGCCCGAGCGGTCAAGCCGGTCGATCGGGTTCGCCTACTACGACAGTTTCTGAGCGCCGGCGGTGCGTATCCGGCAACGATGACTGGGGAGGCCGCGACATGATCGGATGGCTCGAATTCGAGAGGCCGCTCCTCGAGCTGGAGCAGCGGATCGACGAACTCAGGAGTTTCGCCGACGATCAGAACATGGACGTGGCCCGCGAGCTGGCCAGGCTCGAGGGGAAGGCGGAGGAGCTTCGACGTGAGATCTACGGCAAGCTGAGCCGGTGGGAGATCACGCAGATCGCCCGGCACCCCCGGCGGCCCTACACGCTCGACTACCTGAAGATGCTCGGCGTGGAGTTCATCGAGCTCCACGGTGATCGCCGTTTCGCCGACGACGAGGCGATCGTCTCCGGGCTCGGGTTCTTTCGCGGCCGGAAGGTCGCCATCGTCGGGCATCAGAAGGGGAGGGACACCAAGGAGAACCTGCGAAGGAACTTCGGCATGGCCCACCCCGAAGGCTATCGGAAGGCCCTGAGGATCATGAAGCTCGCGGCGAAGTTCGGACGCCCGATCATCTCGTTCGTCGACACGCCGGGCGCGTTTCCGGGGATCGGCGCCGAGGAGCGCGGACAGGCCGAGGCGATCGCTGTCAATCTTCACGACATGTCGCGGCTGCCGGTCCCGATCGTCGTCGTGGTCATCGGGGAGGGCGGAAGCGGCGGGGCGCTCGGCATCGGCGTCGGCGACAGGGTCCTCATGCTTGAGTACAGCATCTACTCGGTGATCTCACCGGAGGGGTGCGCGTCGATCCTCTACCGGGACGCCTCGAGGGCCGAGCAGGCCGCGGAGGCGATGAAGATCACCGCGCGCGATCTGGACAAGCTCGGCGTCATCGACGAGATCGTCCCGGAGCCGGGCGGCGGGGCGCACCGCAGGCCCGAGGAGACGGCCCGCAACGTGGGAGAGACCATCGAGCGCCACCTCTCGGAACTCGAGAGGGTATCGACATCGGAGCTCCTCGAAGCCCGACTCGAGAAGTTCATGAAGATGGGCGAGTACCGGGAGGCCTAGCCCGTTGACGGTGCTCGTTCACATGGCAGTCGGGGCCGCGACGGGGACGCTTCTCGCAGGGCGCGGGGCCGCGTTCCTCGCCGGGGTCGTCGGGCACGTCCCGCTCGATCTGATTCCCCACTACGAGTTCGAGAAGATGTGGGTCGAGGCGGCCGTCGCGGCGGCCTTCTTCGGGGGGCTCATCGCGGCGGGGTTCGGAGGGTCGGGCGTCTTCTGGGGCGCGCTCGGGGCCGTACTCCCGGACCTCGAGAATCTCCTGTGGAGAGTGGGCGTGCTTCCGGAACGCGCGAAGGTCTTCCCCGGCCACTCAGGGAGGTACAAACGGTTCCTTCGACACGGCGCGCAGCTCGGTGTGGAGCACGCCTGGTGGCAGGCCGCGATCGCCGCCGGGGCGGCGCTGGTCGTCGCTCGGCATCTGGCGATGAACTGATGGGGTGGGGTGAAGCATGAAGCTATCGTCGTTCACCGATGCGAAGTTCGTCGATCTGGCGATGAAGCCGGGCGACAAGGAGAGCGTCATTCGGGAGGCCGTGAGGCTGCTCGATCGCTCGCGCAGGGTTGCCGACTCCCGTGCCTTCCTCGAAGATGTCCTCGAGCGCGAGAGGCTGGTCACGACCGGTGTCGGCTACGGAGTAGCCTTCCCGCACGCCAAGAGCGAGGCCGTCACGGGGGTCGTCTTCGCTTTCGCGCGGACGACCGAAGGGGTCGATTTCGGGGCTCTTGACGGCCATCCGGTGAGGCTTATATTCCTTATAGGGGCACCGAAAGAGCAGGAGCCGTCCCGCGTCTACCTGAATCTGATGGCGCGGCTCTCGTTCCTGATGAAAGACGAGGGAAACAGGGAGAGACTTCTGTCGACGGAGTCGGTATCCGAGGTGCTCCGCCTTCTGGATTCGGTGAAGTAGACGGCCCGCCGTCGGCCTCCCGGGCGATCTTCCCGGATGCCGGGCGGGCCGCGAGTTCAGGCGGCGGCCTTCCTCAGCCTCTCACGAGAGAGATGCCATGAAGGTCCGCAATCACATGACGACGGATGTGATCTCGGTCGGACGAACGGCGAACATCTCCGAGATCGCGGCGATCCTCAAGGAGCAGAGAATCACGGGCGTGCCGGTCGTCGACAAGGCGAATCGTCTTCTCGGCGTCGTGACGCACGAAGAGCTGATCAACATCTTCATTCCGCACTACCTCTCGATGTTCGACGAGCTGGCCTTCCTCGACGACCTCGGTGCGATCGAGGCTGAGAAGCTCACGGAGATCGAGCCCGCTCTCTTTCTGGCGGAGGACATCATGGTGCCCGACCCGATCACCGTGGGACCCGAGACCTCGATCATGAAGGTCGCGGCGCTCCTCGTGAACAGGAAGCTGGTGTTCATCCCTGTCGTCGACGAAGAGAACCGCGTCGTCGGCGTGATGAACAGGAGCGACGTGAGCTGTGCCTTCACCGGGGCGGGCTCGAGGGAGGAGCGATGACCCGACGTCAGGCGCTCCTCGCGGCGCCCCTCGCTCTCCTGGCGGTATCGGTCGGCCTGGCGGCGGCCGAGCCGGGCATCCGCGTGGTCTCATCGGATGAGACCGCCGTCGTGGTGCGCTGCGACGTCGGCGCGCTGACGCTCGATGCGGCGGGGCCGGGCGACGGCACGGTGCGGCCGCTCGCTCCGGGCTTCGACCGCGCCGGCGTTCCCGGGGCGCCTGACCTGCCGGCGCGTGCCGTGAAGGTCGCCGTGCCCGAGTGCGAGCGGATCGATGTTCGCGTGCAGGCTCGAGGCACTCGTGTCCTCGACGGTGTCCGTGTCTCCCCTTCTCCGAGCATCGTCGATGTCGGAGACGGCGAGGTGAACGAGTGGACCTGGGTCGAAGGCGGACCGTACCGCGAGGACGGGATCTGGCCGGCCGTCGCGGCACGGGTCTCGGAGCCCGCCTGGCTTGCGACGCAGCGGATCGTTGAGGTGCAGTTCTTCCCGTGCCAGGCGAACCCGGTCGTCAGGGAGCTTCTCGCCCACGAGTCGATCGAGGTCACGCTGACCTTCGGGGGAGTCGAGGCTGGCGGCGCGGTGCGCGGCGATCTCCCGAGACGGGAGAGCCTCCTGCGCGCGGCGGTCCTGAACTACGAGAGCGGCAGATCGTGGCGGAGGCGGCGGCCGGCCGGCCCGGCCCTCGGCGAGCGGACGGACGGTTTTCAGACATCCGCGAACTGGGTACGACTCTCGCTCGAGGAGCATGGTGTCTACCGCGTGACCGAGTCGGATCTTGCGGACGCGAACGTATCGACCGACATGATCGATCCATCGACGTTCCGTGTCTTCTTCGGCGGGGGCCTCGCGCAGCCGCCGGACGTCGACAGGCCGAGACCGGAGTGGATGGACGAGTGCAGCATTCTTGTGCTCGGCGAGTCCGACGGGAGCTTCGACACGGGCGACGCCGTCGTCTTCTGCGCGGTGAGTGTCGATGACTGGAGCGACGTCCTCGAGATCGATGGCGCCGTCGACGCGTTCACCGAGAATCGCTACGGCGGCACGAACGTCTACTGGCTCACGTGGGAGGAGACCGGAGTGCCCTCGGGCTTCTCCGGGTTGCCGCGGCGCATGGAGAGCGTGGCGGCTCCCGGGCGCGGAGGAGCGAGGAGTGTTGCGGACTACCGCGACCGGAAGCACTTCGAGGTGAACGTCGACGGTCGCGAGGGTCTGTCGGACAACTGGTTCTGGTTCCGGATGCAGACGGTCGGCGAGTCCGAGAACAGGTACTTCCACGAGATCCTGAGCGACGTCGTGACCGATTCGACCGGGCTCCTCCGGGGGCGCGTCGACGGCGGCAGCGCCGGCTTCCATCGGTGCCGGTACTACCTGAACAGCGTGCTCGCCGATACGGCCGTCTGGTACGGCTACAGCGCCAGCATCTACGAGGCGACCGGCCTCCCGATCAACGAGGGCTACAACACCTACAGGGTGCTGGCGATCCGTGACTCGACGAACCCCGAGGACCAGCTCTACATCGACTGGTTCGACCTCGAGTACTGGCGGCGTCTTCTGGCGGTCGACGGCGCGCTGACGTTCGGAAGCTCGGGGCGGACCGGAGTCCTCGAGTACCGTGTCGGCGGCTTCGAAGATGGCAGCGTCGATGTCTACAGGACGGCCGACAAGTATACGGCCTCGGTTCTGACCGACGTGTCGGTCGAAGATGATGCCGGCGGCTACGTGGCCACCTTCGCGGACGACGTCTCGGACACCGCCTCCTACGAAGTCGTCTCGGACGCCGGCTATCGGACCCCGCTCGTGGAGCGCTACGCCCCGAGCGGCCTCAGGGTCCCCGACGGTTCCGACTACATCATGATCGTGCACGAGGACTTCTACGACCAGGCGGTCCGTCTCGCGCAGCACCGCGAGAGCGACGAGGGCGGCTCGTTTGCGGTCCGGCTGGTGGGTCTCTCCGACGTCTACGCCGAGTTCTCCTGGGGGCTCATCGACCCGGTCGCGATCCGGGACTTCCTCAAGCACACCTGGGACGGCTCCACGATTCCCCCGACGCACGTTCTCCTCGTTGGCGACGCCGTCTTCGACGTTCGGGGCTATCTCCCCTCGAGCGTCGAGTGCTTCATCCCGGCGTTCTACACGGGTTCGTCGTACTGGCCGACCGAGTCCTGGTTCGTCGGCTTCACCGGCACGACGTACTACGCCCCGGCGATGGCCATCGGGCGGCTGTCGGTGCGCACGGAGTCGGAGTGCAGGGCGATGGTCGACAAGATCCTGAGGTACGAGGCAGAGCCGGTCCTCGATCTGTGGAGAAACCACGCGCTCATCGTGGCCGACGACGAGTTCATCAGGAACCTGCGCAAGCGCGAGTTCATGCACACCGAAGACTCCGAGAAGCTCGCGACCGGGCACCTTCCGCTTCCCCTCGATCAGACGAAGATCTACCTCATGGAGTACGAGCTGGACGCCATCGGCAACTCGAAGCCGGGCGCCAGGAAGGACTTCCTCGACGCGTGGAGCAGGGGCGCGGTGATCGTGAACTACACGGGTCACGGCGGAGAGACCGTCATGACTCACGAGAACGCCTTTCTCTTCGACGACATTCCCAATCTCACGAACATCGATGGCCTGAGTCTCTTCTTCGGCGCCTCGTGCAGGATGAATAAGCTCGACATGAACAGCGTCGATTCGCTCGGGGAGGCGCTGGCCAAGTCGCCGATCGGGGGAGCGATCGCCTCGATCGGGAGCACGCGGGACTCCGGAGCGACGCAGAACACGCGCTTCAACCGGGCGTTCTATGACGCGCTCTTCGTGGAGGATCCGGCCTCGACGACGCCCGCGCTCGACATCGGGAGCGCGTTCCAGGCGGCGTTCAGCACGTCCGGGGCGAACTGGATCAACGATTCGCGATTCGCGATCATCGGCGATCCGGCGATCGTGCTCGGGACCCCCCGCGGGAGCGGAGTGATCGACGATGAGGGGCTCGAGCCGATGAGGCGCTACGACACCGTGACGGTCGAGGGGACGAACGCCGGCGAGACCGCCGGCGAGGACGGCGTGGCCCTGCTGCGCGTCTACGAGAGCGCCGACACGACAGGCTACATCCACGATGCGACCGGACCCGACGATCCGATGTACCACGTTCACTACGTGCTGGCGGGCGAGCGCATCTTCGACGGAGCCGTCCCGGTCGGCGACGGTGACTTCGACGCGAGCTTCGTCGTCTCGTCGAAGGCGCAGGAGGGTCCCTACGCGCGGGTGAGGGCGTACTTCTACAGCGATGACAGCGATGGCGCGTGCTCTCTTGAGGGAGTGGCGATCGGGGACAGCGTTTCGGTAGCGGACTCGGAGGGGCCGGACATCGAGCTCGAGTTCGAGGGAGGCGGGACGTCGGTCCTCCCGGGCACGCCGCTCGCGATCCGGCTCTCCGACGAGAGCGGCCTGAACCTCGTCGTCCGCGATCCTGATGACGCCATCGTCCTGGGCATCGACGGCTGGTCTGACACGACGGACGTCACGGAGGACTTCGTCTACGACTTCGACGACCATACGAGCGGCACGCTCGACTACGAGCTGCCGGCGCTCGATACGGGCTCGCACACGATCGCCGTCGCGGCGAGCGACAACGCCGGGAACAGGTCGACGGAGAGCCTCACGTTCGGGATTGTATCCGGGCGGGAGTTCGAGATCAGGAACGTCGCGAACAGCCCGAACCCCTTTCCGTTCGACGGTGAGCTGGGAACGGACATACTCTTCGAGCTTTCGGAGGCCGCTTCCGTCGAGATCGACATCTTCACGGTCGGCGGCCGGCTCGTCAGGCACCTCGGGGAGCGGCGCTGTGAGAAGGGCGCGAACCAGATCCACTGGGACGGGCTCGATGGAGAGAGCGAGGCGCTTGCCAGCGGCGTCTACCTGTACCGGATCCATGCCACCTCCGAGCACTATCATGGCGACAAGGCTGTCGCGATCGGCAGGGCCGTCGTGATGTGGGGCTCCCGGGACTGATCTGAAAGGAGAGGCAGTAGCGATGCGAATGACAAGAGTGGTCGCGATTTCGCTGCTCGTCGTCGTCGCCTTCGTGGCGGGACGGGCCGAGGCGCAGGTTTCGATCGGGGCGGCGCAGTCGCTCTACATCCAGCCGGGCGCGCGGCCGGCGGGGATGGGTGACTGTTTCGTCGCGATCGCCGACGACGCGACCGCCTGCTACTGGAATCCCGCGGGTCTCGCATACATGCGCGGAGACAAGAACTTCACGCTCATGCACAGCGAGCTCGTGCCCGACTGGGGCGACGTCTACTACGAGTACGCCTCGTTCGGATGGAAGGTGAGCGGGCTTGGAACGCTCGGTTTCTCGGTGACCTATCTGACCTACGGGGAGCAGACCGCGACCGAGGAGACGCCCGACGGCGGTATCGTCAAGGGGACCTTCACCAGCTACGAGTTCATTCCGTCCGTCGCCTACGGCACGACGATCGGCGAGGACCTCGCGCTCGGCCTCAACCTCAAGTTCGTCTACGTCGACCTCGCGCCGAGGGAGTTCGCGCTCGACGACACCGAGGGAACGGGCGTCACCTTCGCCGGCGACATCGGCATGCTCTATCGTGTGAACGGCGGCAGGCTCACGATCGGCGGGGCGGTCCAGCACATCGGTCCGAAGATCGGATTCAGCGACGAGCCGCAGAAGGACAACCTGCCGAGGAACCTGAAGGTCGGCGCGGCCTACCGGCTCATCGACGACGAGATGAACCTCTTCCTCCTCACCGGGGAGTACAACAAGTCGCTCGTCATCTACGAGGACTTCTTCGATCAGTCGACCGGCGTGATCCTGAACGTCGGCGCCGAGTACCGCTACTACGACCTTCTGTCGCTCAGGGCCGGGTACGTCTACGACGAGGACGGCGACGTGAAGGACCTGGCGTACGGATTCGGCGTGCAGTACAAGGACTGGGCCTTCGACTGGGCGAGTATTCCGCAGGCGGAGGGTCTCACGAGACCGTTCAGATTCTCGCTGAGCGCGTTCTTCTAGCAACGGCGAGCTTCACCCCGGCCGTCGGGCGCGTCTCCGAAGGGAGTGGCAGCGCATGATCGGAACACGAACTCGGGCCGCGCTCCGATGCGTCCCGCCCCTCCTTCTCTCCGCGTTTCTCGTGGCCGGCTCCGCGCGCGCCGCGTCGCGGCTCGTCTGCCGGCGGGGCGGCGACCCTTCTCCGTCGGCCTCGAAGGTCCGCGCCGCAAAGGTCTTCCCCGACGAGGTCGCGCGCGTCGGAGCCATCGACAAGGCCCGCGCTCGCGGCAGCTTCCGGGGCGACCGCACGACGGTGCGGCTTCTCGCGATCCGCGTGGAGTTCCAGACCGACGACGACCCCCGGAGCACGGGCGACGGCCGCTTCGACTACTCGCCGTTCACGCCGCAGACGTTCGACTCCCCTCCGCACGACCGCGAGTACTTCGAACTGCACATGACGTCGCTCGCGAACTACTACCGGTCGGTCTCGCACGGGCTCCTCGAGATCGAGTTCGAGGTGGCGCCCGCGGACTCCCGTTCGGCCTACGTCCTCCCGTACGAGATGGGCTACTACCACGACTACTCCGAGGACCAGTTCTGGTACGTCGACCAGGTCGAGCGATTCACGCGCGACGCCTTCGCGGCCGCCGACACCACCGATACGCTGGACTTCTCCCGCTTCGACGGTTACATCCTCTTCCACGCGGGCGCGGACTGGCAGAGCGATGTCAACTACGACACGCCGTTCGATCTGCCGTCGGCCCATATCTCTCTCGGCGACTCGATCGCCGTGAACGACGGGGAGTGGGCGATCTGGGATGCGGCGATCATGCCCGAGACATCCAGACAGGACGGCCTGACCTTCCTTCTGAACGGGACGCTCGCGCACGAGGTTGGCCACATCCTCGGTCTTCCCGATCTCTACAACACCGCGAACTTTTTCCCGGCGATCGGCTCTTGGGGCATCATGGATTCCGGCGGGAGCATCGGCATGGACACGCCCTGGGGGTGGGCCTACGGAGCCCTCCCGGTGCCTCCGTGCGCCTGGTCGCTCGAGTTCATGGGATGGGCCGACCCCGTGGTTCTTCTGGAGGGCGCCGACGATCTTGAGGTCAAGGCTTCGGTGCTGCGCGGGCCGGGTCAACGGCTCTACAAGATACCGGTGACGAGCGACGAGTACTTCCTGATCGAGAACCGGCTCGACGACATCGAGAACGACGGGATCGCGCTCATCGAGCAGGAGCGCGGCGTCGTCCTCGGGCCGGTGGACCCCGGCTGCACGCAGGAGGTCTGCCCGGTCAACCACGAGTACGACTATCTCATCCCCGGACCGGGCATGCTCATCTATCACATCGACAACACGCGCGTGATCCCGGGGCTCCTTCCGTTCGACACCGTGAACAACGACCGCCGTCGGCGTGGCGTCGCCGTCGAGGAGGCCGACGGGATCATGGACCTCGGCGACTTCCAGAGCTTCTACTGGACGGGGAGCCCGTACGACGCGTTCTACGAGGGCAACAACTCGACGTTCGCCTGGGACACGTTCCCCTCGACCGATGACAATCTCGGAGGCGCGACCTTCCTGTCGATCTCGGGTATCTCGGTCGCCGACACCGTGATGGTCTTCGACGTGGCCTTCGACCGCTGGAAGGAGGGATGGCCGATCGAGACCGGCGAGCCCATCGGAGGCGCGTCGCCACGCGTGGTCGATCTCGACGGTGATGGAGTCGAGGAGATCCTCGTCGCGAGTCTCACGGGCGCGGTCTTCGCCTGGCATGTCGACGGCACGCCCGTCATCACGGGTCGCGGGAACGGGCCACCGGGCTTCTTCGCCAGCGCCTCCGGCGGCGTGCGGGAGACGCCGGCCGTCGCGGATCTGGATCGCGACGGCGACATGGAGGTCATCGTCGCGGCGGAGAGCGGTTCGCTCTACGTCTACAGCCACGTCGACGGAGACGGCGACGGAGCGGCGGATCCTCACTCCACGCTCTACCCGGTCGCGCTCGGCGGGGCGGCCAGCGGCCCGCCGCTCGCCGCCGACATGAGCGAGGCCTTCGGCCTCGAGATCGCCGTCGCCGCGGAGGGCGGCGACCTCACGGTCCTCGACGCCAACGGCAGACACGTGGCCGGCTCCCCGTACGCCTTCGGGCATCTCGTCCTCGACGACGTCACGCTCGCGGCCGGCGATCTCGACGGCGACGGCCTCTCGGAGCTCGTGGCGTCGACGACGAATCGAGGCTGGATCGTAGCTCTCAGGGCCGACGGCACGGCGCTCCCGAACTGGCCGATCGAGATCGACGGGTGGTCCGGCGAGACGGTCTCGGTGGCGCTCGGTGATGTCGACCGCGCGGTGGCGGGAGGGCTTGAGATCGTGGCCGCCGGCAGCGACGGCTGGGTGCACGTCTGGGACGCCTCGGGAAGCGAGCTGGCGGGCTGGCCGGTGCGGGTCGACGGGCCCGTCGTCTCGCGCCCGGCGCTCGCAGATCTTGACGGGGACGGACTTCTCGAGATCGTGCTTGCCGCGGGAGGCTCGACGGTGACGGCGCTCCGCTGGAACGGGCTCGCCGCCGACAACTGGCCGGTCTTCGCGGATCCCGGGGACAGCGCACGGCCGATGCCGGGGTCGCCGGTCCTCGGCGATCTGGACGGCGACGGAGCATGCGAGGTCGTCGTGGCCGGCTCCGGTGGACGGCTCTTCGCGTGGGGCGGCGCGTCGGGGGAACGGCTCCCCGGCTGGCCCCTCTCGGCGGATCCCTCGGTCGGGACGCCGTGGCTCGGAGACGCCGACGCGGACAGCTTGATCGACGCGGTCGTCGCCGGTTCATCGGGCCGTGTGAGCTTCTACGGGCTGCCCTACTTGTACGAGCCCGGCGCGATCGTGTGGCCGACCGATGGCGGGAATCCCGCCGGCAGCGGCGCCTACCCCGACTCGCTCCTGCCCGACGCGCCCGAGGTCGTTCCCGGGCTCCTCGAGCCGGAAGGGACCTACTGCTATCCGAACCCGGCGCGTCGGTCGGACCTCACGATCCGGATCGCGCTGGAGGAGCCTGCCGAGCTCGACGTCGAGATCTTCGACGTCAGCGGGCAGCTCATCGAGCGGATCCGCGCCGACGGGGTTCCGACCGTCAACGAGGTCGTCTGGCGGACCGACGGTGCAGCGAGCGGGCTCTACATCGTGCGGGTCGAGGCGAGCGCTGGAGGAGCGGGCGGACTCGGGGCCGCCGGCGGACGAAGCGAGGCGAAGCTCATGAAGGTGGCCGTGCTGCGATAGGGCGCCTCGGACCTGCGACGGGGAGAACGATGAAGCGCGAGATTCCGATCGCTGTGATCATCCTGGCGCTCGCGGCGGGTCCGACGTTCGCCGTCGGCACGGTCGCCGCGGCGACCGGTCACGGGACGGGCGGACGCGCCGCTCTCGCCCTCGCGTCGGCGCTCGAGGATGAGGAACTCGTGGAGGCCTCGAAGCGCAGGCTCGACGACGAACCGAGGGGGGACGCCGCGAAGATGTTCTTCCTCTCGCTCGCCGTTCCGGGAGGAGGTCAGATCGCGCGCGGCGAGAAGCGCGGCTACCTCTACCTCGCGGCGGAGATCGCCTTCTGGGGCGCCTACTACGTTCTGAACGAGAAGGGAGAGGAAGAGGTTTCGGAGTTCGAGACGTTCGCCGACGGCCACTGGGACTACGACGGATACTCGGCCTGGTACGACGTCTACTGCGAGGGCTGCGTCGGCGACAGTTGCGGGAGTGACTACGACTGCAGGCCGCTTGCCGGCTACGGGACCGGCGAGTACTACGAGGACATCGGGAAGTACAGCACCTACTGGAAGTGGTGGAGCGACGACGGGGTCGGGAGCAGCAACCCGGAGTACCTCAGCGTTCGCAACACCTACTGGCAGATGCGTCAGACAAGCAACCGGCACCTCAGGAACGCGCGGTACTACATGACCGCCGCCTTTTTGAACCACGTTGCGAGCGCCGTCGACGCGCTGCTCTTCGGCCGTTCGGCGGAGCCCGGGGTCTCCGGAGACGGACACGCCGGGATCGAGTTCTCGGTGCCCGGAGACGCGACCGGGATTCGCTGCGCCGTCGTTGCGAGGTATTGACCGTATGAATCGACTCACGCGGACCACAGAGGCGCTCGTGCTCGCGGCGATCCTGGTCTCGGCACCGGCGGTCGCTCACGGCTCGCCGGGAGAGCTCCGTATGCGAACGGGAGGCGGGTCGCTCGCGGCGAGCGGTCTCTCGATGAGGGACGATCCCCCGCTCTTCGAGGTGGCGGGCTCGCCCGACGATCTCTTGCTCGGCGGGGGAGTCTCCTCGGCCGAAGGGCGGAAGAGCCCCATCGTCGCCGCCTTCCTCTCGTGTGTGCTCCCGGGGTGGGGCGAGCTCTACGCCGGAGAGAGCGGTCGCGGGAAGTGCTTTATGGCCGCAGAGGCAGCGATCTGGCTCGCGTACGCGGGATTCACGGTCCAGGGGAACATGCGCACCGACGACTATCAGGAGTACGCCGGGACGTTCGCCGGGGCGCCCACCGGGATGTCCGATCAGTACTACGATGACATCTCGGACTACGTCAGGGGCGAGGGCGCCGACAGCTACAACGAGGCCGTCCGGGCCGAGGCCCGCGGCATCTACCCCAACGACATCGGGGCGCAGCACGACTACCTGGACGAGAACGGGTACTCCGGCGACGAGTTGTGGGAGTGGGAGAGCTACGACCGCTTCCTCGAGTACCGCGATCTCAGGTACGGCGCCAAGATGTCGTTTCGCAAGGCCTTCTATATGACGGGCCTCGCGGTGCTCAATCGGGCCGTGAGCGCGATCGACAGCGCCTGGATCGTCAGGTCGAAGAACCTCGAACGCTCCGGCGGTCCGAGGCTCAGCGTCCTTCCTGACTTCTCCGACGGGACGTACGGAAGCACGCTCAGACTCGAGATCCCCTTCTAGACGCGCCCCGCGCACGCGGGTGGCCCCGACCCGTGAACTCCCCGATTCCGTGCCCTCGAGAGCCGAGCGGAGGTTCTCATGACGCCTTTCACTTCGACAGGCTTCGGCCGCGCCCTACGGCGGGGAGCGTGCGTGATCCTTGCGCTGCTCGCGACGGCCGTCGCGTCCGCGGCGGGTCCACGTCCGATCGTCTCCCTGGCTCCGGCCGGCGAGCTCTCCGGCCACGCGATCGAGGCGCTCGAGCGTCCGGGCGACGTGGCGGTCGATCACCGCGGCGACATCGTCATCGCAGACGCGGGAGCCCATCGCGTCATCATCGTCGACCCGGCGGGGGATACCGTGACCGAGTTCGGCGGGTACGGGTGGGAGGAGGGCCGCTTCGACGGGCCGAGCGATGTCGCCATCTATCCGGGCTTCTACGTCTACGTGCTCGATCGCGGGAACAGGAGGGTGCAGCGCTTCGACGCCGAGGGCGACTTCGTCGATCTGCCGATCGCCGAGGACGAGGCGGGCAGTCCGACCGGCATCGAGGTCGGCCCGTCCGGAGAGCTCCTTGTCGTCGATGAGGACTCGCAGGTCGTCCGCGTCTTCTCGCAGTTCGACGAAGCGCTCGAGCCGATCGGGCACTTCGGCGCGGAGATGGGAGGACTCGTGGCGCCCGCGGCGATCGCTGTGGGCCCGTCGCGGGAGATCGCTGTCGGCGACCCGGGACGCGCGGCCGTCGAGATCTTCGACGAGTTCGGCAGCCACCTCCGAACGCTGACCGCCCCGGACACACTCGCCCCGTCGGCTCTCGCCTTCGACAGGGAGGGGAACCTCCTGGTCGCCGACGTCTACCGCGGACGCGTGCTGTCCTACTCGCGCGGGAGCGCGCGGTCGACGGCATCGATCGGCCGCGACGCCCTTGGCGTTGCGTTCGATCCCGCGGGTCTCGTCTTCGACGGACGCGGCGATCTGCTCGTCCTGGACGCGGGCGGTGGCAGGCTTCTCAGGATACGGGTCGAGTACGGTGACGATGCGACCCGGGGGTAGGAGCGGGGTTTCCTGGCTCCTTGCGGGCGTCCTCGCGTCGGCGCTCCTTGCGGCTCTCGGCCTACCGGCCGGCGCCTCCGGCGCCGGGGCCGACTCGGGGCGCGGCAGTCTGCCACCGGCCGGCGCGCTCGCTCGGCGGAGCGGGCATCGTATCATCACCCTCACGGGCTTCGAGGCCGCCGGAGGGATCGACCTCCCCGATCTCTTTGCCGTGGCCGGGACGGAGACGGTGCGCGTCTCCGGCGCAGCGCTCGAGCGCGGAAGCGGCTACCTCTTCGACACCGGGGCCCGGCGCTTGGTCCTCACACCGGCGCCGGCCGGCACCTCGCGAGTCGTCGTCTCGTACTCGTTCCTCCCCCTTGGTCTCGCACCGGTCTACCGGCGGGCCGTTCCGGAATCGCTGGCCGAGCCGCCACCAGGAGTGGAGCCGGGCGGCGAGGCGCTCCGGTCCGTTGCCCGGGAGTCGCCGGCGGCCGCGTCCGCGTCGGGCCTTCGCGTCGGCGGCGCGAAGACCTTCGGTGTCACGGTCGGCTCCGATCGCGATCTCCAGCTGGAGCAGTCGCTCCGCATGAACATCACGGGCACGATCGCGCGCGACGTCTCGGTGAACGCCTACCTGTCCGATCAGAACACGCCGCTGGTCGCCGAAGGTGACACCGAGGAACTGCGCGCGCTCGACCAGGTGCTTGTCGAGATCGAGGCGAAGAACGTCTCGGCCACGATGGGCGACTACGTGCTCTCGATCGACGGTGGCCAGCTCGCGAGCATCAGGCGCGAGCTCTCCGGGGCGGAGATCGTGGCGCGCGGACGGGGGCGGAGCCTTCTTCTGGCCGGGGCGCGCTCGGAGGGCCGGTTCGCAACGACGACCTTCAGGGGCGTCGAGGGCAAGCAGGGCCCGTATCTCCTGATCGACGGGGGCGGATCGACCGGCGCGCGAGTCGTGGCGGGGAGCGAGCGCGTCTGGCTCGACGGCGAGCGGCTCCGCCGGGGCCGCGACAACGACTACACCATCGACTACGCGGCGGGTGAGATCGAGTTCACCGAGGGGCGTCCGATCACCGGCGAGAGCGAGATTACGGTCGATTACGAGAGCGCCGAGGGCGAATACAGGCGCGACATCTACGGAGGGAGGGGCGAGGTCGAAGTGGCAAGGGGGCGGGTCGCCGTCGGTGCGAGCTTCTTCCGCGAGGCCGATGACGAGGGCGCGGCGGTCTCGACGGCGCTCACGGAGAGGCAGCTGGCCATTCTTGCGGCGGCCGGCGATGATCCGGATCTCGCGATGGACGACGGCGTGGACTCGGTGGGCATCGGCGCAGGCGACTACGGCTACGACGCAGGTGCCGGCTACTTCGTCTACGTTGGCGAGAACGAGGGCGAGTACGACCTTTCGTTCGAGCGCGACGACGCGGGGTCGTACTACTTCGACTACGAGACCGGGTACTTCGCGCACGTTGATGAGGGCGGCGCGGAGGGCGTCGCACGGTACCGTCTCGGCAGGAGCCTCGCGGCTCCGACCGAACATCTCGTCGCCGCCGTCGACGCACGGGCCGAATTCGAGCGAGGAGGATTCGCCTCCGCGGAGGCGGCGGTGAGCGGATACGACGCGAACACCCTCTCGACGATCGACGACGACGACAACCTCGGGAACGCAGGCGTGGTCGAGGGCCGGCTGCCGGCTGTCGGACTGGGCGTTTTCGGGGGGGCGGAGCTCGAACTCGGCGTCCGTGCCCGGCGCGTGGCCGGTCTCTTTCGCGAGATCGGGCGATTCAGGGACGTGCGGTACGGGGAACGCTGGGAACTCGAGGGGCTCGACCTGCCCGTTCAGGAGAGGCTCTTCGAGGGGAACGCGCGGCTCTCGCTGCCCGGTGGCGGCGAACTCCGCATCGAGCGGGGCCTCCTCAAGCGGGGAGACGCGCTGGAATCGGCGAGGACCGAGTTCTCGCTCGAGGGCAGGCCTACGGCGCGCTCCCGGCTCTGGGCGAACGGGCGGCTCGTGGACCTCGTCGCGGACGCCGCCGACTCGACGCTCGACAGGACACGAAGGCTCTACCGGGGCGGCGCCGAGTACACGATCGCGGCTCTCCGGCCGGGTCTCGCCTACACGCGCGATGCCAGAGAGGAGGGAGGCAGAGGCGAGCGCTACGACGAGTACGCGGCAACGATCGAGAGCGCGTGGCGCGGGGAATCCTCCTTCAGCGTCCGATTCGCCCATCGGCTGAACGACAGCGCCGACGGAGGGGCCTGGCGCCGTGTGTCGACGACCCGGACCCAGGAGTACCGGGCCACGGTCCGGGAGTCCGAGCGCTTCGTAGTGGAGGGGAGCCTCCTCAGACGCGAGACCGAATCGGAGCCGGGCGCGGAGGCGGCGGGTTCCAGGTACGATCTCGCGACACTTCGCGTCGGGCACCGGTCGTTCGAGGGAAGGCTCTCGGGCGAGGTCCGGTACGCGATCACGTCGACCGAGGTCGAGGAGAAGGAGAAGTACGTGACGGAGGAGGACGGCGTCGAGATCACGAGGATCGTCGCGACGGGAAGATACCTTCCCGTCACCGATCTCTCGGCGAGCACGAGCTGGAAGGTCCGCCTCGGGCGCTCCGGCGGAAGGCCCGGTCGGCCGGAGCCGACGGCGTGGGCGCGCTTCCTCTCCGGCCTGACATTCGAGACCGAGGCGAAGATGCGGGAGATGAGCCGGACGAGCGACAAGACGGGGCTCTACCTTCTTCATCCTGACGTCATCCAGGGCCCCGAGACGGTCAGCGGGCGGCTCTCGACACGGCACGTCGCGAGGTACGTGCGGCCGAACGGGTCGCTCTCGGTGCGGCTGATCGTGAAGACGAGGGACGAGCTCGACCGGCGCTACACCAACGCCGCCGAGGTCCGCGACGAGCGCGAGGCCGGCATCGATCTGAAACTCTCTCCGTCCGGAGGGTGGACGTACAGGCTCGAGGGCGAGGTCGGGACGCGCGAACGAGTCACCTCCGGCGCCGCGGAGGGCTATGAGATCGACTCCCGATCGCTCCTGGCCGAGGTGGCGGCTCGCCGCCTGGGGAGCCTCGAGCTTCGGATGACCGGTACGGTCGTCGCGGAAGCGGACGCCGTGAGCGGCGCGGACGCGCTTCGGTGGACGATCGGGCCGATGGCGACCTACCGGTTCGCCGGGCGAGGGACCGCGATGGCCGCTGTAACCCGCTCGGAGCTCTCCACAGACGCCGAGGCCCTGCCGACCGCCATCTCCGCCGGGAGGTCTCCGGGCGCCGCGGTCGAGTGGCGGCTCTCCGGGGACTACCGCTTCAACCGCTATCTGACGGGCTCCGTGAGCTACGTCGGCCGGCGGCGCTCGGACGAAGACGATCAACACACGCTCGATGTGAGAGTGAACGCTTTCTTCTAGACCCCGTCCGCCGGGAGGGCGGAGGAGCGGAGCATGGAGACGGTGAGAGGCCGGCGAGCGACGATCGCGTCCGGCGGCCCGCGACCGCGGGCGCGAGGCCTCGCGGTATCACTCGCCGCCCTCGCGGCCTCGCTTCTCTTCACCGCCTCGGCCGTTGGGACCGCGGGGAGCGTGGAGCTGTCGGTCGAAGGACACACGACGCTCGGAACGGCGGAGATCGAGCGGATTCTCCTGCCCGGGCGGGGTGCGGAACTCAGCGAGGCTGCGCTGGCGGCGCGGCTCGACTCACTCGTCTCGCGGCTCTCGGGCGCTGGGCGGCCGTTCGCGCGCGCCGAGGCGTCGTGGTCCACGCGCCCCGACGGTCTCTTCCTGCGGGTCGTTGTCGACGAGGGGCCGGAGCTTCGGATCGGGAGCGTCGAGTACCGGGGGGCGGCATCGATCGAGCCGGCAAGACTCCGAGAGCGAGCGGCGGCGCGCCCGGGCGGGGTTCTCTCGCGTGACGCGATCGAGCGTGACATCGACGCGATGCTTTCGGCCTACGAGCGGTCGGGACGGCCGTTCGCCTCGGTACGGCCGCGCGTCGAGGGGCCGCCGGACGAGCCGGCCCTCGTCTTCGAGATCGAGGAGGGTCCTCTCGTACGCTTCGACGGCCTGGCTGTCACGGGCAACGAGAGGACGCGGCCGTACGTGCTGCTCCGCGAGTCGGGCGTCGTGCCGGGCGCGCCCTACGACGCCGGTGTCGTCGCGAGGATCCGGCCGAGACTCGAGCGGCTGGGGTACTTCTCGTCGGTCGACGAGCCGTGGGTCGTCGTAGAACCGGAGAGCGGCGCTGCGACGGTCGGCGTCGATGTCGTCGAGGCCGGCGTCAACAGGATCACCGGCGTTCTCGGATACGCTCCGTCGGCCGAGGGGGACGACGACGGCATCACCGGCCTGGTCGACATGCGTCTCGCGAACATCGCCGGTACGGGCCGAGAGGCGGAGGTGCGGTGGCAGCGGTTACGACAGGCCTACACGCAGGCATCGTTCGCCTACACCGAGCCGTGGCTTCTCGGCGCCCCGATCGACGTTGGCGTCAAGGGGGGCCAGGTCATCCGCGACACGCTCTACACGACGACCGAGGCGGACCTCGTCGTGACGGCGAGGATGGGAGAGAGGGTTCGCGTCACGTGGTCCATCGGGGGCGAACGCTTCGTCTCCGGGGTTCCGGGCGAGCCGACGACGACGAGCTATCGGACCGCGATCGGCGCCCGCTACGATGGCTCCGATGCGCCGGCCAACCCGTCGCGCGGCATCCGGCTCGAGGGTTCGATCGAGTACGCCGCCAAGGAGGTGGCAGACGAGGGAGAGCGTTCCGGGACCTTCCGTCTCGCCGGCGGGCTCTTCGTTCCCGTGCGTCCGCGGCACGTCATCGCGCTCCTGGGGTCGCTCGCGGCGATCTCCACGAGCGAGGACGAGGTTCCCTTCCACGAACTCCTGACGCTGGGTGGCGCCTCGAACCTCCGCGGCTACCGCGAGGAGCAGTTTCGCGGCCGCCGCACCGCGCTCGGGACGGTCGAGTACCGCCTTCTCCTGTCGCGCCGCGCTCGGGTGATCGTCTTCGTCGACGCCGGGTACTACCTCCGTGAGGGGTCTAATTCCGCAAAGGACGTGAAGTTAGGGTATGGAATCGGGTTGCGGGGCGAGACCCGATTGGGTATACTCGCGCTGGACTACGGTCTGGGCGAGGGGGATAGCCCCAGGGACGGCAAGCTGCACGTCGGCCTCATCCGCGAGTTCTAGTGCCCCGAGTGGACGCACCCGCCCACCCCACGGAGGAATCGTCCGAGCGATGAGCGCGAAGAAGGGCCGCGAGGCACGCGTCAGGGAGCTGCGGCGGCTCATCCGCCACCATGACCGCAAGTACTACATCGAGAGCGCGCCGGAGATCTCCGATCGCGAATACGACCGGCTCCTCGAGGAGCTCGTTACGCTCGAGCGCGACTCCCCCGAGCTCGTTACACCGGATTCGCCGACGCAGCGCGTCTCCGGAACGCCGACAGGGGGCTTCGCGAGAGCCGAGCACGCGGTCCCGATGCTCTCGCTCGACAACACCTACACCGAGGACGAGCTGAGGGAGTTCGACGCCAGGGTGACGCGCCAGCTCTCCGGCGAACCGGTCGAGTACGTCGTCGAACTGAAGCTCGACGGCGTGAGCGTCTCCCTGACGTACGACGGCGGCGCGCTCGTGCGAGCCGCTACGAGGGGCGACGGGCTCGCCGGAGACGACGTAACCGTGAACGTGAAGACGATTCGCTCGATCCCTCTCCTGCTCGAGGATGAGACCGCGAGTCTCGAGGTGAGGGGCGAGGTCTACATGACACGATCCGGATTCGCGCAGCTCAACCGCGCGAGGAAGCACGACGACCTCGAACCGTTCGCGAATCCGAGGAACGCGGCGGCCGGGTCGCTGAAGCTCCAGGATCCGGCGGAGGTCGAGAGGCGGCCCATCGACGCGCTCTTCTATCAGATCGTCGGACCCGCGGTGTCTTCGGTCTCGACGCACTTCGAGGCTCTGGCGAGGATCCGGGAACTCGGCCTGCGGACGAGCCAGCACGTCTGGCTCTGCGATGGCATCGAAGCGGTCATCGAGCGCACGAGGGAGTGGGAGGGTCGCCGCTCGAAGCTCGACTACGATATCGACGGGCTCGTCGTGAAGGTGAACACGCTCGAGCAGCAGGCCCGTCTCGGCTCGACCACGAGGAGCCCCAGGTGGGGGATCGCGTACAAGTTCCCGGCCCAGGCGGCGACGACGACGGTCGAGGGAGTCGACTTCCAGGTCGGTCGGACCGGGAAGATCACGCCGGTCGCGAACCTCGCGCCGGTCCGCGTGTCGGGCTCGACCGTCTCGCGCGCGACGCTGCACAACATGGACGAGATCGGCCGTCTCGACGTGAGGGTCGGAGACACGGTTCACGTCGAGAAGGGCGGTGAGGTCATCCCGAAGGTCGTAAGCGTCGTCAAGTCGAAGAGGCGGGGCCGTCCGCGGCGCATCAAGGCGCCAGAACGGTGTCCCGTGTGCGGCGAGGGCCTCTCGAGACAGGAGGGCGAGGTCGATCTCCGCTGCTCGAACGTGGCATGCCCGGCGCAGGTCATGGGGAGGATCGAGCACTTCGCATCCCGCGGCGCGATGCACATCGAGGGCCTCGGGACGGCCCTCGTCGAGCGCCTTGTCGAGGGCGGGACGGTCTCCGACTACGCGGACCTCTACACGCTCGACGCCGGGTCGCTGGCGGCTCTTCCAAGGATGGGCGAGACCTCTGCCGCCAACCTCGTCCGGGAGATCGACGAGAGCAGGGACCGCCCGCTCGATCGGTTGGTCTTCGGTCTGGGGATCCGGCACGTCGGCGCGCGCGTCGCCCGCGTCGTCGCCGAGCGCTTCGGGAGCATCGAGCGGCTTGCCGAGGCCGACGCCGAGAGCCTCGCGGCTGTCGACGAGGTCGGTCCCGTCATCGCCGCGAGCATTGTGGCCTTCTTCGCGTCGCACGCGAATCGCGACGTCATCGCGAAGCTCGAGGCCGCGGGTGTTCGGGTGAAGGCGAAGCGGAAGCGGAGGCCCCGGGGGCGACTGGCGGGGAAGACGGTCGTCGTGACCGGCTCCCTCGAGTCGATGACGCGCGAGGAGGCGGCTGCAGCCATCGCCGACGCCGGGGGACGCGCGTCTTCGAGCGTGAGCGCGAAGACGGACCTCGTGGTCGTCGGGGAGAGGCCGGGGTCGAAGGAGCGGAAGGCGCGCTCGCTGGGCGTCGAGACGATCGACGAGAGTGAATTCCTGAAGCGGCTCGGCGGCTCGGGCCGGGGCAAGTGAGGCGAAAGAAGGGGATCATGCTCACGACGAAGGCGGCCCGGGAGGGCCGAGTCACGGATGCGCTCGCCACCGTCGCGCGGGACGAGGGGCTCACGTCGGATGAGCTTCTCCCACGTGTCGCCGCGGGGACGGTGGTAGTGCTCACCAACCGCGTGAACAGCCATCGACCCGTGGGTGTCGGTGAGGGTCTCGCCACGAAGGTCAACGCGAACATCGGCACGTCGACCGATGCGTCGAGCGTCGACGAGGAGCTACGGAAGCTGGACGCCGCGGTCGAGGCCGGGGCACACGCCGTCATGGACCTCTCGACCGGCGGCGAGATCGACGCGATCCGAAAAGCGATCGTGGAGCGCTCTCCGGTGCCGGTCGGTACGGTCCCGATCTACCAGGCGGCCATCGGGGCGAGGCGGCGGGGCGACGGGATGGTGAAGATGACCGCTGACGACATGCTCTCGGCCGTGCGGAACCACATCGAGGACGGCGTGGACTTCGTGACAGTGCACTGCGGGGTCACGCTCGAGGTCGCGGAGCACTGCAGGCGCAGCCCGAGGCTCGCCGACGTGGTGAGTCGAGGCGGCTCGATCCACATGGAGTGGATGGCCTACAACGGACAAGAGAACCCCTTCTACGAGCGCTTCGACGACCTCATGGAGATCGCGGCGGAGTACGACGCGTCCCTGAGCCTCGGTGATGGCCTGAGGCCCGGGGCGCTGGCCGACGCAAACGACCCGGCCCAGATCGCCGAGCTGACGGTCATCGCCGGGCTTGTGGAGCGTGCCCGCGAGCGGGGCGTGCAGGTGTTCGTGGAGGGGCCCGGGCACGTGCCGCTCCACCTCGTGCGTGGCTCCGTCGAACTCGAGAAGTCGCTCTGCAAGGGCGCGCCGTTCTACGTGCTTGGCCCGCTGGTGACGGATGTCGCGCCGGGGTACGATCACATCGGATCCGCCATCGGCGGGGCGATCATCGCCGCCGCCGGAGCTGACTTTCTCTGCTACGTGACCCCCGCCGAGCACCTCCGCCTGCCGTCGGTCGACGATGTCCGCGAGGGGGTCTACGCGAGCCGCATCGCGGCGCACGCGGCCGACATCGCGAAGGGCGTCCGCGGCGCGCGCGAGTGGGACGATGAGATCTCGGCCGCGAGGAAGTCGCTCGACTGGGAGCGCGTGATCGAGCTGGCGATGGACCGCGAGAAGGCGACGTCGTATCGGGAGTCCTCGATGCCGACGGACGAGAAGCTCTGCACGATGTGCGGGGACTTCTGCGCGCTCAAGAAGATGGCCGATGTTCGTGAGCGGGAGGACGGATGACCGGAGCGCGACCGGCCTATCCCGGATCCTTCGTCGGAGTCGACCTCGAGACGACCGGTCTCGACTCGCGCACGGACGCAATCATCGAGGTCGCCGCGGTCCGGATGGTCGACGGGAAACCGGACGGCGAGTTCGAGTCCTTCGTGAATCCGGGCCGCCAGATCCCTGCCGACATCGTCTACCTCACCGGGATCACGGACGAGGACGTCTCCGCCGCGCCGTCGATCGGCGAGGTCCTTCCGGGGCTTGTCGACTTCGTCGCCGGCGATCCTATCGTTGCGCACAATGCGTCGTTCGACGCGGCTTTCCTGCGCGAGGCGGCCGCGGGCAACGCCTCGCTCATCGTCGGAGAGGCGGGCGTCTACGACACGCTGGCGCTCGCGCGGGCTCTCGTGCCGAGGCTGCCGAGCCACCGGCTGGCCGCGCTCGTCGACTTCTTCGGGATCGAGCACGGCAGGGCACACCGCGCGGCGAGTGACGCGCGCGCCGTCGCGCGCCTCTTCCTCGAGCTGCTCGGGACGCTCGATCAGGTGGGCTCCGCGCTGCTGGCCCGGATGGCGTCTCTTGCCGACGAGCCACTCCGGAGCCTCGTCGAGGCCGCGCGTGAGCATGCCGCGGGCGATCGGGATCCGCTGGCGGTTCCGGACTTCGGTGAGAAGGAGGGTCTCCTTCTCAGGTACGATAGCGTCCGCGGGTCGGGAGAGCGGAGCGAGCCGCGGGACGAGAAGCTCGAGGTGGACCTCGACGCGATCGACGGCCTCTTCGAGTCGGGAGGCGCGATTTCGGAGGAGCTCCAGGGCTTCGAGCCGCGGCGCGAGCAGTCCGAGATGACGCGTGCCGTCGGCGACTGCCTCAACAGCGGCGTGCACCTGGTCGTGGAGGCCGGGACGGGGGTGGGCAAGTCGCTCGCCTATCTCGTGCCCGCGATCGAGTTCGCCGCGCTGAACGGCCGCCGCGTCGTGGTCTCGACGAACACGAAAAACCTCCAGGAGCAGCTCTTTCTCAAGGACATTCCGTTCCTCGAGCGGACCCTCGACCGCGAGTTCAGCGTCTCCCTCCTCAAGGGCAGAGGCAACTACCTCTGCCTGGAGCGGTGGAGGAGACTCGGCGAACGCGGGCTCTCGGCGGGGGAGAAGGCCGACCTTCTTCCGATCGTGATCTGGGAGCAGGAGACGCGCTCGGGCGACATCAGCGAGAACACGGGCTTCGGGCGGAGGCCGTACCTCTGGAGCAGGATCTCGTCCGAAGGCGGGCCGTGTCTCGGACAGAAGTGCCCGTTCTCGGACGAGTGCTACCTCATGAACGCGCGGCGCGCCTCGCAGCGGGCCCACATCGTGATCGTGAACCACTCGCTCCTCTTCAGCGACACCGAGACCGGGAACAGGATCCTCGGTGAGTACTCCTATCTCGTGTGCGACGAGGCCCACAACATCGAGGCCGTTGCGACCGAGCACCTCGGCCGCCGCGCGAAGGTCTGGAGGGCGCGGGCCGCGCTCGACAACGTCTACCGCAAGGACGGTGGAGAGAGCGGCGCCGTCCGCGACCTCCTCGACGCACTCCCGGGAGAGGAAGGCGCGGGGATCCAGGCGACGATTCGCACGGCGGCCGAGCGTCTCTCCGGGGGTGTCCTTCGTTCTCTCTCGCTCTCCGAGAGCTTCTTCGCGGCGCTGGCGGAACGGCACCGCGAACTCAACGAGGGTCAGGACGTCGAGTTCGGCCGGCTTCGGTACCGTCCGGAGTCCTCGGTCGGTGGCATTCTGTCGCGCGAGCTTGCGGACGCGGTCGACGCGCTCCGAGCCACGGCGGAGCAGGCGGAGAGACTCGCGGATCTCGTCGCCGACTCGGGCCTCGAGAAGACGGAGTCGCACGTACAGTCGCTCGAGTTCCACGCCGGAAGGCTCCGTGAGCTGGCCGACGACCTCTCGTATCTGGCGTCGGCCGACGACCGCGACGCGGTCTTCTGGCTCGACGTCCGGACGTACCGGAGCGGTCTCGAGTGCGAGCTCCGGAGCGCCCCGGTGAGCGTCGCCGAGAAGATGGCGGACTTCCTCTACTCGAAGGTCGACACGCTCGTTCTGACATCCGCCACGCTGACGGTCGATGGATCGTTCGACTTCATCATGGAGAGGCTGGGTCTCGACCTCCTGCCTGACTGGAGCGTCGTCACCTTGAACGTCGGGAGCCCGTACGACTACGACGCTCAGGCGGTCGTCGCGGTCGCCGCGCATCTCCCTCAGCCGTCCTCGCCGGGGTTCAACCGGATCGTCGCGAACCTGCTGGTGGATCTGGCGGCACCATCAACGGGCGGCACGCTCGCCCTCTTCACGTCCCGGGCGTCGCTCGACGCCGTCTTCAAGGCCTGCAGGGACCCGCTGACGGCGAGGGGGAAGCTGGTCCTGGCCCAGGGGCACAGCGGCGGGGCGTCCGCCATCCTCGACGAGTTCGGCCGGGTGGAGGACTCCATTCTCCTGGCGACGAGCAGCTTCTGGGAGGGTGTCGATGTCCCGGGGCGCTCGCTCGAGCAGCTTCTCATCGTCAAGCTCCCGTTTCCGGTTCCGAGGGATCCGGTCGTCGAGGCGCACTGCGAGCGGTACGAGGCCGACGGCGAACGGGCGTTCGACCGGTACATGGTCCCCAGGACGGCGATCCGCCTGAGGCAGGGGTTCGGCCGGCTCATCCGGTCGACGACCGACGAGGGGTGCGTGATCTTCCTCGACAGCCGGCTGGCGACGCGCGCATACGGGGAGAGGCTCCTCGACCAGCTTCCGACGCGGGCGCTTATCGTCAGGAGCGACGCCGAGCTTCTGAGCGCCGTCGGAGCGGGAGACACGGGAGTTGAAGACCGCTGACGAGCGGTATACGATGCATTGCGAAGAGCCGAAGAGCCAAGCACGACCACGGAGGCATCGATGACTGGAGAGACTGGAGGGCCGAGAGAGGTCCGGGCGCCCCGCGGCGCCGAGATCTCCTGCAGAGGCTGGCTTCAGGAGGCCGCGCTCAGGATGATCATGAACAACCTCGATCCCGAGGTCGCGGAGAACCCCGACGAGCTCGTGGTCTACGGAGGAACCGGGAAGGCGGCGAGGAACTGGGAGTGCTTCGACGCGATCGTCAGGACGCTCAGGACGCTCGGCGACGACGAGACGCTCCTCGTCCAGTCGGGCAAGCCGGTCGGCGTATTCAGGACGCACGCCGACGCTCCGCGCGTCCTCATCGCCAACTCGAACCTCGTCGGCGACTGGGCCACATGGGACCACTTCCGGGAGCTCGAGCGGAAGGGCCTCATGATGTACGGGCAGATGACGGCGGGGAGCTGGATCTACATCGGAACACAGGGCATCCTGCAGGGTACCTACGAGACACTCGCCGAACTCGCGCGCCGGCACTTCGACGGAAGTCTGGCGGGGCGGCTCGTTCTGACGGGCGGCATGGGCGGCATGGGCGGCGCCCAGCCGCTCGCCGTGACGATGAACGGCGGCGTCTGCCTCGACGTCGAGGTCGACGCCGATCGCATCCAGAAGCGGCTCGACACCGGGTACTGCGATCGGATGTCGGAGGAGATCGACGAGGCGCTGGCGATGGTCCGCGCGGCCGCGGAGAAGAAGGAACCGCTCTCGGTCGGGCTCGTGGGGAACTGCGCCGACGTACTGCCCGATCTCGTGGATCGCGGTCTCGTCCCCGACATCGTGACCGACCAGACGTCTGCACACGATGCCCTCAACGGCTACGTTCCTGGAGGGATGCCGTACGCCGAGGCGCTCGAACTGCGCCGCAGGGACCCCGGGGAGTACATCGCCCGGGCGATGGAGTCGATGGCCCGACACTGCCGCGCGATCCTCGCGATGCGCGACCGCGGCTCGGTGGCCTTCGACTACGGCAACAACCTCCGCGGCCAGGCTCTCCAGGCAGGCGTCCGGGACGCGATGAGCTACCCCGGCTTCGTGCCCGCCTACATCCGGCCGCTCTTCTGTCGGGGGAAGGGCCCCTTCCGCTGGGTCGCGCTCTCGGGCGATCCGGAGGACATCTACCGGACCGACGAGGTCGTGAAGCGGGAGTTCCCCGGGGACGAGGCCCTCATGCGGTGGATCACCCTGGCGCGCGAGAAGGTGCAGTTCCAGGGTCTTCCGTCGCGGATCTGCTGGCTCGGCTACGGTGAGCGGGCGCGGTTCGGCCGTATCATCAACGACATGGTGGGCTCCGGCGAGATCTCGGCGCCGATCGTGATCGGTCGCGACCATCTCGACAGCGGCTCGGTCGCGTCGCCCTACCGCGAGACCGAGAGCATGAAGGACGGCACCGACGCGGTCGCCGACTGGCCGATCCTGAACGCTCTCCTGAACGCCGTCGGCGGCGCCACGTGGGTGTCGTTCCATCACGGCGGCGGCGTCGGCATCGGCAAGTCGCTTCACGCCGGCATGGTGATCGTTGCCGACGGAACGCCGGAGGCGGGGGAGAGGCTCGAACGCGTGCTGACGACCGATCCCGGTTCCGGGATCGCGAGGCACGTCGATGCCGGATACGATGAGGCCGTCGAGTGGGCGGAGAGGGTGGGAGTCAGGATCCCCATGCTCGAGAGCCGCTAGCGACGGGCCGCGCTGGCGGCGCGGACGGAGGAGCGATGTCCGGAGCCGATCTCATCATCAGAAACATCGGGCAGCTCGCCACGCCGGGCGGCACGCCGGGCCCGCGACGCGGACCGGCGATGAGCGAGCTGAGGGTCATCGAGGGCGCGGCGGTGGCGGCGGAGGGCGGCACGATCGTCGCTCTCGGAGGCGATCGCGACGTCGCGGCCGGGGCGCCGGACGCCGCAGTCATCGACGCCGGCGGCAGGCTCGTGACGCCCGGGCTCGTCGATCCTCACACGCACGCCGTCTTCGCGTCGACGCGCGAGGCCGAGTTCTCGGCCCGCGTCGCTGGCTCGACCTACGAGGAAATCGCGGAGTCCGGAGGCGGGATCCGGTCGAGCGTGAGGGCCGTCCGGACTGCGTCCGAGGACGCGCTCGTCGAGGCCGGCCGGCGGACGCTCGATCGAATGCTCGAGCACGGAACGACGACCGCCGAGGTGAAGAGCGGCTACGGGCTTTCCCTCGAGTCCGAGGTGAAGATGCTCCGGGCGATCGCCACGCTCGACGCGACCCACGCGATCAACATCGTGCCGACCTTCATGGGGGCCCACGAGTTCCCGGACGAGTGGCGAGACGATCGCGACGGCTACGTCCGGCTCGTCGCGGAGGAGATGATCCCGGCCGTCTCGAGCGCCGGGCTCGCGCGATTCTGTGACGTCTTCTGCGAGCGCGGCGTCTTCACGGTCGAGCAGTCGAGGACCGTCCTCGAGGCCGGGCGGGCGAACGGCCTCGAGCCGAAGCTGCACGCCGACGAGCTGCACGCGTCGGGCGGCGCGGAGCTCGCGGCCGAGCTGGGCGCGGCGTCGGCGGACCACCTCGTCCGCGTCTCGGACGAGGGGATCAGGCGGCTGGCCGCCGCCGGGGTGCCTGCGGTCCTCCTTCCCGGGACGACGCTCTCGCTGGGGACGACGGTGTTCGCGCCGGCGAGGAAGCTGGTCGAGGAGGGGGCGGTCGTTGCGCTCGCGACCGACTGCAATCCCGGGAGCTCGATGACGGAGTCCATGCAGATCGTGATGGCGCTCGCGTCGATGATGATGAGGCTCACGCCGGAAGAGGTCCTCACGGCCTCGACGGCGAACGCCGCCGCCGCGATCGGCGAGGCCGGTCGTGCCGGGGAGCTGGCGGTCGGTCTTCCGTGCGATCTCGTGATCTGGGAGGTCGACGACTACCGGGCGATCCCGTATCACTACGGCGTGAATCTCGCGTCCGTCGTCGTCAAGGCGGGGAGGGTCGTCGCGGGCGGGCGGAGCGCAGCAGGGAGTTCGTAGTCCACGGGGGCAGAGAGCACCAGGGAGGCGCCGATGAGACTGGTCGAGTGCGTACCGAACTTCAGCGAGGGACGGAGGCCCGAGGTCATCGAGGAGATCGTTGCGACGATGGTCGCCGTCGAGGGCGTCAGGCTTCTCGACAAGGAGATGGACGCGGACCACAACCGCGCCGTCGTCACGATCATCGGTGGACCCGACGAGGTGCTCGAGGGGGCGTTTCGGGGGATCGCCAAGGCCCGCGACCTGATCGACCTCACGAAGCACGAGGGCGAGCACCCCAGAATGGGGGCCGCCGACGTATGCCCGTTCGTGCCGGTCTCCGACGTCACCATGGACGAGTGCGTCGAGCTGGCGAAGAAGCTCGGCGAGCGCATCGGGACCGAGCTCGAGATTCCCGTCTTCCTCTACGAGGCCGCGGCGACGCGCCCGGACCGCCAGAATCTCGCGAAGGTCCGCAAGGGGCAGTTCGAGGGTCTCTCGAAGGAGATCGGGACGAACCCCCAGAAGGATCCGGACTTCGGCCCGAAGCGGATCCACCCGACCGCCGGCGCGATCGCGGTCGGCGCGCGGCCGTTCCTCGTCGCCTACAACATCAACCTCGGCACCTCGGACCTCTCGATCGCGAAGCGGATCGCGAAGTCGATCCGGCACGCCGGTGGCGGGCTCCGGTACGTCAAGGCGATGGGCTTCGAGATCAAGGACCGCGGCATCGTCCAGGTCTCGATCAACATGGTCAACTTCCGAGGCACACCGCTCTTTCGTGCGTTTGAAATGGTCAAGCGCGAGGCCGAGCGATACGGCGTTCCGGTGATCGGCAGCGAAATCGTCGGGCTCGTGCCCGTCGACGCGCTCGTCGACTGCGCCGATTTCTACCTGCGTCTTGAGAACTTCCAGAAGGACCAGATACTCGAACACCGTCTCTCGGAGAGCGAGGAGGCCTCATGAGCGATCTCGGCACCTTTCTCGGCGAACTGGCGTCCGATACGCCGACTCCCGGCGGCGGGAGCGTGGCCGCGCTCTCGGGGGCGCTCGGAGCGGCTCTCGCATCGATGGTCTCGAATCTCACGATCGGCAAGAAGAAGTACGCCGACGTCGAAGAGGAGATGAAGGAGCTTCTCGGCGTGACCGAGACGCTCCGCCTCGAGCTCACGGAGCTGATCGACGAGGACGCGGAGGCATTCGACCGCGTCATGGCCGCGATGAAGCTCCCGAAGGAGAGCGACGAAGAGAAGGCCGCGAGGAGGAGGGCGATCGAGGACGCGCTCGTCGAGGCCGCCGCGGTTCCCTTGGCGGTCATGGGGAAATGCGTCGACGTCGCGTCGCTTGCGAAGGTCGCCGCGGCGAAGGGCAATCGTAACGCGGTCTCGGACGCGGGCGTGGCGGCGCTCGTGGCGCGGGCGGGGGCGCACGCGGCGCGCCTGAACGTGCTCATCAACCTGTCCGGAATACGTTCGGACGAGCGCCGGGACTTCGTGGATGAGTCGCGCCGTGAACTCGAGAGGCTCGCGGAGCGCGCCGATCGCACGGCCGACGAGGTGATGCAGGATGTTCTCTCGAAGGTCTAGCTGGGCCCGTCCGGTCCCGCCCGGGGTCGTCGGTTCCCTCGTTGCAGCCTCGCTCGCGGCCGCGCTCGCGATCTCGGGGTGCGCCGGCGGGGGGGCGGCCGGCGGCGCTCTCTCGAGCGAAGGCCTGAAGGTGGAAGAGGGGTCGATGAGTTCCCTGGCGCTCATCGACGAAGCGCTGCGGACGGGGCAGATCGACTACTCGACCGGGCTCCTCTTCAAGGTCTATGCCGTCTTCGATCCCATGTCCCTGCCTCCCGAGTACGAGAGCGCTGTCCCCATCGGCTCCGGGTCACTCGTCGTCGCGGAGGTGCAGCGGAACTGGCACCGGATCTCGCCCGATCACCGCGCGGAGATCTCGCAGTACATCCCGCCCGTCGGAGACGACCGCGACGCCGGGACGGACACCGACCTTGACGACATCCCCAGACCGCGCGACGATCATGACCGCCACGGCATCGACTGATCCCGTCAGAGGCGGCGTCCGCGCGGCTTCGAGGCTCGCCCTGCCGGCCGTCTTCGCCGCGCTGGCGGCGGCGGCAGGATATGCGCTCGTCTCGGTCCCGAACGTCGAACTCGTGACGTTCGTCGTCTACGTGGCGGGCGCGCTCCTCGGTCGGTGGCGAGGTGCCGTGGTGGGTGCGGTGGCGATGGCGGTCTTCTCGGGTGCGAACCCGATGGGGTCGGGTCTCGGGCTTCCCCCGCTCTTCGTCGCGCAGGTCGCGTCGGCCGCCTTCGCGGGGTTCGCGGGAGGCGCTACGGGGCCGACGATCGCGCGCGCCGCAGGCCTCGGGACGGCCCGTGGACGACGGCCCGCCGTCGCGGTCGCCGCGTCGGCGCTCGTCGGCCTCGCCCTCACTGCGGTCTATCAGGCGGCCGTCGTGGCCGGGCTCGCCGTGGCGAGCCCGGAGTTCGCGACCGGTCTTCTCTCGGCGCTTGCCGCGAACGCGTTCTTTTCCACGGTGCATCTGGTCTCGAACACCGTCGTCTTCGCGATCCTCGCTCCCGTCGTTCTTCCGAGGGCCGCGAGGGCGCTCGCGTCGCTCGAAGGGACGCGCGGAGGTCCCGCGAAAGGAGCCGACTCGTGATACCGGAGCGGGGAAGATCCTCCTCGTCCGTCGTCGCGTGGGCTCTCGCCCTCGCCTGTCTCGCCTGTCTCGCCTGTGCGCCGGCCTCTGCGGCGGAGCAGGGTGAGGCGCCTCCAGACACGCTGGAGGTCGGGGAGTCCGCGGCGGCCAGAACGCTCCCGGACTCGGTGGCGGCGCAGGACGCGCGCCCGCGGGCATGGCGTCGGGATACTCCCTTCCTCCGGGCGGCCGTCGACGGTCGGTCCGTCGTCGGGCCGGGGACGGCGCGTCGCGTCGGTTCGGGATGGGCCGGCCATCGCGAGGCGCTCGCCAGGGATGCGCTGCCCGCGGCGCTCTCAACGGTCTCGCTCGACGGCAGGCGCTCGGACGACTGGATCAGTGGTGGACTCTTTCTCCTTGAGGCGTACGCGCTTCCCTCGGGTGCGGTCGTCTGCGAGTCCGGTCCGGACGTCTCTCTCCTGTGGCTCCCGTTCGACGAGGCGCCGCCGCGGCTCGCGTCCGGCGTGCTCGATGCGCCTCCGGCCGTCGGGCTCGGGCTGGCCACCTCCTCCGCCGGCTTCCCGCCGTCGCGGCCGAAGGCGCTCGTCGCGATGGCGAGCGGCGATCTCGGCCTCCGGGAGACGCGTTTCGAGTTCGGCAGACGGGCCCTCGGCGGCGCGGCGGGGATCGAGGCCGCCTACCGCCGCCGCGACGGGCGCGCGCCCGTCTCCGGCGGGTCCCACGAGTCGGAGTCACTCGCGGCCCGCGGAGCCCTCGCGCTCGAGGGGGAGTGGATCCTCGAGCTCGCCTGCCGCAGGACATCCAGGGCGCTTCGGCTGCCGTTCGAGGGGTCCGCGCCGGAGGCTCTCGAGGTCGACGAACTCGTGAGCGACCTTACGGCGACGGCGCGCGCCGGTGCGACCTCGGTCTCGATCTACCACACGCAGAGCCGCCGCACGGTCGGCGGTCGCGACGGCGGGGGGAGGACGGCGGAGTCGACCGTGGACGGTGCCCGGCTCGTTCTTCCGGTGCCGTATCCGATCGTCGACAGGCTGTGGGTGGAGCTCTCCCGCGCGTCGGCCGGCGGCGACGCGCTCGCCGGGCCGCTCCACGCCGTCCGCGCTGTCGCGGCCGTCGAGCGGCGTCTCGCACTCGGCGGCGGCCGCTCGCTGTCGCTCCTCGTGGGAGCCGACCGCGCGAGGTCGGCGACGATCCCGCTGGCCGGTGCCGCGCTCGCGCTCGGGTCCGATCTCTGGCTACGGGCCGACGTCGGCGGCAGGCATCCGAGCGCCGTCGAACTCTCGGCGCGGGCCGCGGAGATTCCCTCCGCGCACGGCGGCCTCGCGGCCGCCGGAGCTGACTCCCTGTCTCCCGAACTCGCCCTTGTGCTCGAGGCCGGCGGCCGCCGCGCGTGGGGCGCCCTCGAGACGGGCTGCGCCGTCTCGTACGCGCGCGTCGCTGACCCCGTGATCCTCGTCGATCGGAACGGTACGCTCGTTCCAGGGAACGCGCCGGACGCCACCGGCGCGACGGCCGCCGCGTGGGCCTCGATCGTCGGGGAGGGCGGCACGGGCGCATCGCTCTCGGCGGCGTTCTCGTGGATCGACGATGGCGAGGCCCTCGCGGCGCTCGCGCCGACGCCGGAGACGGCCGTCGCGGCGAAGGCCTGGCGTTCGGCCTCGTTCTTCCGGGACTACCTCGATGTCGTCCTCGAAGTGGAGGTTCGCCACGAGAGAGGCCTCGCGCGCGGCCGCTGGGACGGGACGCTCGACGACGCAGCCACCGAGCTCCGAGCGACCCTCCGAGGCGAGGCCGGCGTTGCGCGGATCGAACTCTCGGCGGACAACCTTCTCGACGAAGCTCCGGTCTCGCTCCCCGGACGCCCTCGCCCGGGCCGGCGGATCACCGTCGGCTTCTCATGGGTCTTCTGGGACTGATACGACCCCGTTGGAACGCCCCGAGGACGGTCCCCGCCGAGCCAGAGGGGCCCCACAGGATTCGTTTGCATTGCGTTTTGCAATCCGTTAGATTGGTCTCGCTCCATGGGGTGGGGTGGTGCCGGGCATCTTCACGCGCGACGAGCGAGCCGTCGTCGTCTTTCTGACAGCCGCGCTCGCGGTCGGCTCGATCGTGCTTCTCGCGCGTCGCGTCGAGCCTTTGGACGACGCTCCGCCGGCCGCCGGCGAGGCGGTCGCGCCGGCTCCCGCGGGTCCGCTCGATCTGAACGCGGCCTCACGGGCTGACCTGGAGCGCCTTCCGGGGATCGGGCCCGTGCGCGCGGCGGCAGTCCTCGAGCTTCGTGACGCACGGGGCCGTCTGTCGTCGATCGAGGAGCTCGTCGACGTCCGGGGGATCGGTCCGAAGACGCTCGAGCGGCTGCGGCCACTCGTCTGCGTCGGTGACAGTGTTCGCGGGAGCGGTGTCTCTCCGAAGGAGGCGAACGCCGGTGAGCGGCACGACCGGTGACGAGAGGAGATCGTCCGGAGAGGCGCGGCTGCGCGGCGGCGTGCTGACGGCGCGGGTCATCGCGTCGTGTGTCGTGGTCGCGGCCGCCTTCGCCGGCGGCGAGCGTCTCCAGTCCCTGCCGGTCATCGTCGTGGCCGCGACCGCGGCGGTCTCCGCCGCCGTCTATGCGTGGGCCGAGCGTCGGGAGATCGGCGGGCTCGCGGCCGTACGCTCGCAGCTCCTGCTCGACGTCGTCTTCGTGACGCTTCTGGCTCGGTACTCCGGTGGTCTCGAGAGTCCGTTCACCCTCCTCTACTACCTGCCCGTCGTTGCGGCGGCGCAGCGGCTTCGACGGCGGGACGTGACGACGCTCGCCTTCGCATCCCTGGGCGGCTATCTCGTCCTCGCGTTCGTCGGGTTCGAGGGCTGGATCACCCTCTGGGGGTCGGGCGCGCTCGCCGAGATGGGCGTCCTCGCCCTGTCGCTCATGCTTGTTGCCGCCCTGGCCTCGTTCCTCTCGTCCCGCGCGCGAGAGAGCGAGCGGAAGCTGGACGAGGCGCGATCGGCGCTCGACGTGGCGGAACTCCGGCTCTCGAGCGTCGCCGGGAGCATGCGAAGCGGGCTGGCGATCGTCGACTCCGACGGTCGCGTCGCGTACCTGAACCCCGCCGGCGAGCAGATCCTCGCGCTCAGGCGCGGGGAGATCGTCGGGCACCCGCACGAGGAGGTTTTGGCCCACGCGCCGATCATGAGCGAGCGTATCGCCTCCGCGCTCCGGAGCGGCGAGCCGGAGTCGCGTGTCGAGCTGACCGTCGAGCGGGGCGGCGGGGCCGCGGTCCCGGTCGGCCTCTCGACGTCGATTCTCGAGGACGAGGGCGGGAGCGGAAAGGGCGTCGTCGCGGTCTTCCAGGATCTCACCGACGTTCGGAGGCATGAGGAGGAGAAGCGTCACGCGGACCGCCTGGCCGCGATCGGGGAGTTCGCCGCGGGCGTGGCGCACGAGATCAGGAACCCGCTCAACGCGATCCGGGGATCGGTCGAGCTTCTGAGAGACATACGCGGGCCGGTCGCGGACGACGAGGCGAAGCTCTACGGTCTTGTCATCCGCGAGTCCGACCGGCTCAGCAATCTCGTTCGGGACATCCTCCACTACGGGCGTCCCGACCGCGGCTCGCGCTCGCGGGTCGATCTCATCCCGCTCGTCTCCGAGGTGGCCGCGATCGTCCGTCACCATCCGAGCCTCGTCGAGGGTATCGAGGTCGAGACGGCGGGCTCCGCCGGGAGCATCGAGGCCGACCCGGAGCAGATCAAGCAGGCGGTCCTGAACCTCGCCGTGAACGCCGTCGAGGCGATCGAAGACGGGGGAAGGGTCACGATCATGGCGGTTGCGGGGACCGAGTTCGCCGAGCGCGACATCGAGGGCGATCCCGCGAGGGAGGTCGCGGTCGTCGTCGAGGACACCGGCTGCGGCATCGACGGCGACGCCGTCGCGGATCTCACGAAGCCGTTCGCGACCACGAAGAAGGGCGGAACGGGGCTCGGTCTTGCGATCGTCGACAGGATCGTGCAGTCGCACGGAGGCCGTATCGAGGTGAGGGGAGAGCGTGGCGTCGGGACGCGCTTCGTTCTCTACTTCCCGACCGACGCGAAGCAGTGAACGCGCAACTGAGAAGAGGGAGCGACGGATGGCACACGGGAAGATACTCGTCATCGACGACGAGGACAGCGTTCGCGAATATCTGGCGATGATGCTCGAGCGCGAGGGCTACGACGTCGCGCAGGCCTCAGACGGGAAGAAGGCGCTCAAGGTTGCGGGGAGCGAGAGCTTCGACGTCGTGATCACGGATATCCAGCTCCCGGCGCGCGACGGCATTCAGGTGCTGAAGTCGCTTCGCGAGAGCGATCCGACCACGCCGGTCATCATCGTCACCGGCCACGCCTCGCAGGAGTCGGCGATCGAGGCCCTGAACCTCGGCGCCTTCTACTACCTCCTGAAGCCTGTCTCGAACGAGGAACTCAAGCAGGTCGTCCGGAACGCGCGCGAGCTGCGTCGTCTCCGCGACGAGAACACCGATCTCGAGCGTGCGCTGAAGGTGAGCGAAGAGCGGGAGATGGTGGGGGAGAGTGAGGAGATCCGCTCGGTCTTCGGTCTCATCGACCGGGTCGCGCGCTCGTCGAGCACGGTGCTGCTCCACGGGGAGAGCGGGACCGGGAAGGAACTCGTCGCGCGCGCCATCCACGCGCGGAGCGACCGCGCAACCAATCGCTTCGTCTCGATCAACTGCGGCGCGATGCCGGAGACGCTCCTCGAGAGCGAGCTCTTCGGACACGTGAAGGGCTCCTTCACCGGTGCCGTCAGGGACAAGCGCGGGCTCTTCGTCGTCGCCGAGGGGGGCACGTTCTTCCTCGACGAGGTGAGCGAGACATCGCCGGCCATCCAGGTGAAGCTCCTGAGAGTGCTGCAGGAGCGAGAGGTCGTGCCCGTCGGGGGAACGAAGCCGACGCAGGTCGACGTTCGCGTCGTCGCGGCGACGAACGCCGACCTGGAGCGTCTCGTGAGCGAGGGGCTCTTCCGCCCCGACCTCTTCTACCGTCTGAACGTCATCCCCATCAGGATCCCGCCGCTCCGGGATCGTCGCGATGACATTCCCCTTCTCGTCAACCACTTCCTCGACAGACTGACGTCAGGTTCGAAGATCATCTCGAGCGACGCGATGGACATCCTCACCTCCTACGAGTGGCCCGGGAACGTGCGCGAGCTCGAGAACATCATGGAGCGGGCCGTCATTCTCTCCGACGGCTCCGAGATCACGGCGGAGGACCTCAACGTCTCGATCTTTCCGGAGCGTATGAGGCGGAGCGCGATGTCCGCCCACGCCGGCGACCTCGGGGTCTCGGGACTGACGCTCGACGAAATCGAGCGGCGCTATCTGCTGCAGGTGCTCGAGGAGACCAGCTGGAAGAAGAAGGCGGCGGCGGAGATTCTCGGCATCAACCCCTCGACCCTCTACCGGAAGCTCCAGCGGTACGGCATGGACTCCGGGAACGGGGACTAGGGTGGTGGCGCGCGGATGAGGATCATCGCCGGCAGCCTTGGAGGGAGGCGTCTCCGGGCGCCGAAGGGCGGCGCGGTGAGGCCGACCTACGACCGCGTTCGCGAGTCGCTCTTCGGCATTCTCGAGCCGCGGATCGGCGGCGCGCGCGTGCTCGATCTCTACGCGGGCTCAGGCAGCCTCGGGATCGAGTGCCTCTCGCGAGGAGCCGAGTGCGCGGTCTTCGTCGAGCGCGACCGTTCGGTGATGGAGGTGCTGCGCTCGAACGTGGAGGCACTCGATCTCTCGTCCCGCTCGACGCTCGTCCAGGACGACGTCGGGCGTTTCCTCGCAAGGCGCGTCCGCGGCGACGGATTCGACCTCGTCTTCGCCGACCCTCCGTACGGTGGGGGACTCGCCGCGGAGACGATCGGTCTGCTCGGAGCCTGGGACGGACTCCGTCCGGGCGCGACCACGATCGTGGAGCACGGCGCGGCGCAGCCTCTCCCGGCTGCCGGACGGCTGCGGCCGTGGCGGAGCGAGCGGTACGGCTCGACCGTTGTCGACCTCTTTCTGGCCCGCTGAGCGGGCCCGGAGAACGAGGAGGGACCTTGAATACGGCGCTCTATCCCGGGACGTTCGATCCCGTGACGAACGGACACCTCGATCTCGTCGAGCGGGCCCTCCGGCTCTTCGACCGGGTCGTCGTGGCGGTCGGCACCGCCGGAGCGAAGTCGCCGATGTTCTCGCTCGACGAGCGGGTCGCCATGTTGAAGGACGCTGTCTCAGCCCTGGAGGGCGTCGAGGTCGTTGCCCTCGACGGCCTTCTCGTGGAGACGGCGAGGGGAGTCGGGGCGTCGGCCATCCTGCGGGGCCTTCGGGCACTCTCGGACTTCGAGTACGAGTTCAGGATGGCCCTCATGAACCGCAGGCTGGCGGAGGACATCGAGACCGTCTTCCTGATGCCGAGTGAGAGCTTCACGTACATCGACTCCACGGTCGTGAAGGAAGTGGCGCTTCTGGGCGGCGACGTCTCGAGCCTCGTTCCGGCCTCGACGCTCGCCGCGCTGAACCGGCGCAAGAGCGAACCGAGCAACCGGTCGACCGAGACACCCATACGGTGAGGAAACGGGACATGGAGATTCTGCAGGCGATCAGGGAGAGGGCGCGCGAGGCGGGCAAGAGGATCGTGTTCCCCGAGGGCTTCGATGAGAGGATCCTCGCGGCTGCGGCCGAGGTCGGCAGGGACGGGTTCGCGACGCCCGTCGTTATCGGAACCGAGGAGAGCGTCCGCTCGCTCGCAGAGGAGAACGGGATCGACCTCGGGGGCGTCGAGATCATGGACCATCTTGCCTCGCCCGAGCTGGCCGGCTACGGCAAGCGATACCAGGAGCTTCGCGCCAGAAAGGGCGTGACGCTTGAGGAGGCGAACGACATCGTCCGGGACCCGGTCTTCTTCGCCGCATCGATGGTCGGGACCGGCGCCGCGCACGGGTGCGTCGCCGGCGCGGCCACCGCGACAGGAGACGTTGTGCGGGCTTCGCTCCACTGCGTCGGTCTCGCGGAGGGGGTGAGGGTCGTCTCGAGTTCCTTCATCATGATCATCAACGAGAAGGCCGACGTCTCGAGTCACACGCTCCTCTTCGCTGACTGCGGCGTCGTTCCGCAGCCAACCCCGGAGCAACTCGCCGACATCGCGATCGCGACCGCCCGGACGCGACGCGCGCTCGTCGGAGATGAGCCGGTCGTCGCGATGCTCTCGTTCTCGACCAAGGGGAGTGCCGCGCATCGCGACGTGGAGAAGGTGGCCGAGGCCACGAGGCTCGTCAGGGAACGTGCCCCGAAGCTCCTCGTCGACGGCGAGTTCCAGGCCGACGCCGCGCTCGTTCGTGCCGTCGGCGAGAGGAAGGCGCCCGGGAGCGACGTCGCGGGCCGGGCGAACGTCCTCGTCTTCCCGGATCTCGACGCCGGCAATATCGGCTACAAGCTCGTCCAGCGGCTCGCCTGCGCCACCGCGGTCGGGCCGATCCTCCAGGGGCTCGCCAGGCCCGTGAACGATCTCTCTCGCGGAGCCAGCGTCCAGGACATCATTGACCTGGCGGGAATCACCGCCGCACAGGCGATCTAGCGTCGGGGGGACGGGTGTCCGTGCGCGCGAAGGACAGGAGAGGCGGAGAGGGAGAGATCGGCCGCGCGCTCTCGAACCGAGGCGCCGGGACCTTCTCGCTCTCTCTCGAGGACCGCATCTGCTATTCGTTCGACGCGACCGACATTCGGTCGCTCCCGGCGGCCGTGGCGTGGCCGACGCGTACCGCCGAGGTGGCGGCCGCCGTCCTTGCTGCGGCCGACTGCGGCGTGCCCGTCGTCCCGCGCGGCGCCGGAACCGGCTACACGGGCGGCAGCGTGCCGCTCGCCGGCGGAGTCGTCATCTCCCTCGAGAGGATGAACCGCGTGCTCCTGCTCGATCCACGGAGGCGGCTCGCCGTTGTCGAGCCGGGCGTCGTCAACGAGACGCTGAGGGCACGCGCGGGGGCCCTCGGCCTCACGTATCCCCCGGATCCCGCGAGCCTCCTCGTTTCGACGATCGGCGGGAACGTTGCCGAGGGCGCCGGAGGCCCGAGGACCGTCCTCTACGGAGCGACCGGAGCCTACATCGTCGGGCTGGAGTTCGTTCTCCACGACGGGACCGTCGCGTCGACCGGCCTCTTGAGGACTCGGACGCAATCCGTCTGGGACGCGGGGCCGGCGCTCGTCGGCTCCGAGGGAACGCTCGCGGTCGTCACTCGCGTGGCACTCAGACTGACCGAGCTGCCGGAGGCGCGCGCCACGTTCTGGATCGAGTTCGCGGCGCTGGAACGCGCGGCCGAGGCCGTGGCGGCGATCACGGCCTCCGGGCTTCCGGTGAGCGTGCTGGAGATCATGGACCGCGAGACGCTGAGGTGCTCGCTCGAGTACGTCCGCGGTGGGCCGGTGCCCGACTCACCCGAGAGCGCGCTCCTCGTGGAGGTCGAGGGTGCGTCCGCGAGCGTCGCCGGTGCGGGGGAGAGGCTGCGCGCTCTCTCCACGGAGAGGGGCGCGACCGTCTTCCGCGAGGCGACGGAGGCGGCCGATCGCGACGCGCTCTGGGAGGCGCGCCGCGCGATCTCGCCGTCGCTCGCGAGGTTCGGCGTCGGCAAGCTGAACGAGGACATCGCCGTTCCCAGGAGCGCGATCCCGTCGTTCGTGCGCGCGCTCGAGTCGATCGGTCGCGAGGCGGACCTGCCGATTCTCTCCTTCGGACACGCTGGGGACGGGAATCTCCACGTCAACGTCATGGTCGATCGAAGCGATCGCGATGCGATGCGGTCCGCGAGGCGCGCCATCGGACGCATCTTCGAGGCCGCGCGCGCTCTCGACGGGACCCTCTCGGGGGAGCACGGTATCGGGATCACGAAAGCCGAGCATCTGACGATCGAGCTCGACGAGACGGCCGTCGCCGCGAACCGCGCCGTGAAGCGCGCGCTCGATCCCCGCGGTTCGTTCAATCCGGAGAAGATCCTCACGGCGAGGGCAAACCCCTGGTGGGCCGGCCTCGCGGCCCCGGGCGGCGACGCCGGGGAGGCCCCCGATGCTCATTGACACGGCGACGGTCGAGCTCAAGGGCGGCGACGGCGGTCGCGGTTGTCTCAGCTTCCGACGCGAGAAGTACGTGCCGAGAGGCGGCCCAGACGGCGGCGACGGCGGCCACGGGGGGAGCGTTGTCTTCGTCGCCCGGGAAGGGCGCTTCACGCTCCTCGACTTCCGGTACAGGAGGCACTATCGTGCCGAGCGAGGCCAGCACGGGTCCGGGGCGAGGAAGCGCGGCCGCGACGGCGAGGACACTGTCATCGAGGTCCCGGTGGGCACGGTCGTCAGGGACCACGAGAGCGGCGAGGTCATCGCGGATCTCGATGCTCCGGGGTCGCGCCTCGTCGTGGCTCAGGGAGGCCGCGGCGGGAGGGGGAACGCTCGCTTCGCGACGCCGACCGATCGGGCTCCGCGCCGCGCCGAGGAGGGCCGCCCCGGCGAGGAGCGCGTCGTCGATCTCGAGCTCAAGCTCATCGCCGACGTCGGGATCGTCGGCCTGCCGAACGCCGGCAAGTCGACGCTCCTCTCGAAGCTCTCCGCGGCTCGACCGAAGATCGCCGACTTCCCCTTCACCACGATCTCTCCGGTTCTCGGTCTCGTCCGGTACGGGGTCGACGGGAGCTACGTGCTCGCCGACCTTCCGGGGCTCATCGAGGGGGCGCACGAGGGCAAGGGGCTCGGGCTTCGCTTCCTGCGCCATGCCGAACGGACGGGCGGGCTCATCGTCCTGCTCGACGCGACCTCGGACGATCCTGATGCCGACTTCCGGACGCTCCTCGGAGAGCTCTCGAGCTACGGGCGCGGCCTCGACACGAAGCCGAGGATCGTTGTCCTGAACAAGATGGACCTCGTCTCCGCGGACGCGGGCGCGCCGTTGGTCGAGGGAGAGGCGCCGCTGGCGATCTCGGCCATGACCGGAGACGGGCTCCAGGAGCTGGCGGCCGCGATCTGGCGCATGGTGGAATCGATCGACGGGTGACGCGAGGCCGCTGCGTGGTCGGGAGGGGTGGGGAGGTGGACGAGAGGGAGGCGGCCTTCGCCGTAGCGCTCGCCGGGGGACTCGGGCCGTCCGGAGCGCATCGACTTCGGCGCGCGTTCGGATCCTGGCGGGCGGTTGTGCGGGCCGCCGTGCGGAGGGAGCCCTGCGGCGACGCGCGGATGGAGAGGATGCTGGGCGGCGTCGCGGAGGCTCTGGCGGAGGACGCGCCGGGGCGGGAGCGGGCAGCGGCGGCGCGCGCGGGCGCCCGCGTCGTTGTCACGGGGGACGATGAGTACCCGGAGGCCCTCGCCGAGATCGCCCGGCCACCGCTCGCGCTCTTCGTGCGGGGCGCGGACCTGAGGAGCGCCTGGCCCGCCCTCGCGATCGTCGGGACGCGCCGCGCGTCTCCCGAGGGCCTCATCGCCGCTCGGGGCTTGGCGGCCGAGGTAGCCGAGGCCGGGCTCGCGGTCGTGAGCGGTCTCGCCCGCGGCGTCGACACCGCGGCGCACCGTGGCGCGCTCGACGCGGCCGGAACGACGGTCGCCGTCCTGGGATCGGGCCTCGACGAGGTCTATCCGCCGGAGAACGAGAGGCTCGCCGACTCGATCGCGGCGGCCGGCGCCGTCGTGAGCGAGTTCCCCATGTCGCGGGGACCGCGCCCCGGCCAGTTCCCGAGCCGCAACCGCATCATCGCCGGGCTGTCGGTCGGCGTGCTCGTCGTCGAGGCCGGGAGGAGGAGCGGGGCGCTCATCACCGCCGCGCGGGCGCTCGAGTCGGGACGCGAGGTCTTCGCGGTCCCCGGCCCGATCGACCGCCCGGGATCGCGCGGTCCGAACGGTCTGATCAAAGCGGGGGCGAAGCTCGTCGAGAGCGTCGCCGACATCACCGAGGAGCTGGCGCCGGCGTGGGGCCCGTTTCGGGCGCGCGGCGAGGCCGCGGGACTCGCGGCGGGGGGCGCCGACGCCCCGGGCGGCCCGGCCGGCGGGGGAGCGTGCGTGGCGGCACGGGTCCGTTCCGCGCTCTCGAGTACGCCGCTCGGCGCCGACGCGATCGCGGAGCGGCTGGCGCTTCCGGTCTCCGACGTGCTTGCGGCGCTCACCGAACTCGAGCTGTCAGGCGGGGCGCGCGCATGGCCGGGTGGGCGCTACACGTCGGGGCGCGGGCGGCGAAGCGGACCGAAGGAGGCTGTCCGATCGTGAACGAGAGAAGGCAGGCGGGAGACACGAGAGGACGGGCGACCGTCGCCGTCGTCCGGTGCCCCGACTACGGGGTCGGAGGGGTCCGGGATGCCGTCCGGCGCGCGGTCGACCTCGTCGGCGGCGCCGGGCGCTTTGTCTCGGCGGACCAGCGTGTGCTCCTCAAGCCGAATCTGCTCTCCGCGAAGGACCCCGACCGGGCGATCACCACCCACCCGGCGGTCCTCGAGGCGATCGCGGAGGTCGTCCGGGACGCGGGGGGAACGCCTTCGATCGGCGACAGCCCCGGCGGTGCGCTCAGGGGTGTCGAGCGCGTCTGGCGGAACACGGGCATGCTCGACCTCTCGGAGCGGATCGGCGTGCCGCTCGTCGGCTTCGAGGCCTCGGGGGCGGTCGAGCGGCGGGGGCGGCACGGCGCCTACATGATCGCCCGCCCGATCGTCGAGGCCGACGTCGTCGTGAACGTCCCCAAGATGAAGACGCACGTCCTCACGCTCTACACGGGATGCGTGAAGAACACGTTCGGCGCGATTCCGGGGTTCGGGAAGGCGCGCGTACACAACATCGCGGCGAGGCCGGTGCCGTTCAGCCGTCGCGTCGTCGACGTCTACGAGATCGTGCGCCCGGGGCTCCACGTGATGGACGCGGTCGTCGCCATGGAGGGGAACGGTCCCTCGGGCGGCAGGCCGAGGGCCGTCGGGGCGATTCTCGCGGGCGCCGACGGCGTCGCCGTCGACGCCGTCGCGGCGGCGATGATGGGCTACCGCGACGGGCGCGTGCCGACCACGAGGATCGCCGCGGAGCGGGGCCTCGGGGTCGCGGATCGCGCGAGGATCGATGTGGTCGGCGACGACCCCGGCTCCCTCGACATGTCGGGGTTCGAGCTCCCCGAGACCCGCGGCTTCAACTTCATCCCGGGCTTCCTGGTTCGGGCGCTCCGCCCCTGGGTCTGGGTCTATCCCGAGATGTCGAAGGAGTGGGGATGCCGCGGCGACGCCTGCGGCCTCTGCGTGCGAAGCTGTCCGGCGGATGCGATCGAGATGACCTCGTCCGGTCCGGTCGTCGACAGGAAGGTCTGCGTCGAGTGTCTCTGCTGCCACGAGGTCTGCCCGGAGCAGGCAGTCCGGGTGCGGCTCTCGTGGCTGGCGAAGCGCTTCGCGTAGGCAGGGCCGAGCGGGGAGGGAGGAGACGAGTGGCGAGGCGTGAGATTCGACCGAGGGACCGCTTCGAGTACGGCGTCGTGAAGCTCATCCAGACGCTCGTCTGTGCGCTGCCTCTCGGTTGCGCCCGCGCGACCGGCGCGGGACTCGGGTCGCTCGCCTGGGCGCTCGGCATCCGGCGCGAGGTCGTCCTCGGGCATCTCGAGCGGGTCTTCGGGCGGGAGAAGGACGAAGAGGAGCGCCGGAGGATCGCCCGGGAGTCCTATCGGAACTTCGGCCGGATGGTCTTCGAATACGCCCGGTTCCCGAGGCTCACGCCCGGGCTCGTCGAGAGGCTCCTCACACTCTCCGGGGCGGAGCACCTCGATCGCGCGATCGAGGGGGGTCGTGGGGCGATCATCGTGGCCGGGCACTTCGGGAACTGGGAGCTCTTCGCGACCCTCGCGACGATGGGGTATCCGATGACCTTCCTCGTCGGCGAGCAGCACAACATCCTCGTCGACGGGCTCATGAACGCGCTCCGGGCCCGCTTCGGCGTCGAGATCGCGCCCCTGACCGAGAACCTGAGGCCGATCTTCCGGGCGCTCCGGGCGAACCGCGTCGTCGCGATGCTCTCGGACCAGGACGCCGGGCGCCGCGGGCTCTTCGTGGACTTCCTCGGCCTCCCGGCCTCGACGCCCTACGGCGCGGCGAGGTTCGCGCTGGCGACCGGCGCCGTCCTCCTGCCGGGTGCCGTCGTCGCCCTCGGGGGCGGCCGCCACGAGATCGTGATCTCGCCGGCCATCGAACCGCCTCCCGAGGGTCTGCCGGCCGAGGAACGGGCCCGGAGGCTCACGCAGGCCTACACGTCCGTCTTCGAAGAGAGCATCCTCCGCCACCCGGAGCAGTACTTCTGGATGCACAGACGCTGGAAGACCCGTCCGACGGCGTCCTGACAGGCCGGCCTTCCTCAGAGCGCTCGCCACCAAAGAGAAGGGAGCCGCCCGTGGCGGGCGGCTCCCTCTTGCTGTGCTTCGTGAGCTTCAGCTCAGGACTACATGCCCCAGCCGAGGTACGCGCCGAAGCCCCACTCCGCCATCATGTTCGTGCCCATGAGCGGGTAGTGCATGTCGACGCCGAAGCTCATCCCGCTCTCCATCATGTACTCGAAGCCCGGGTTGATGTAGACGATGTTCCGGCCGGTGTCCTCGCCGGCGTCCGGGTGATGATCCTCGATGCCCTCGTAGTCGAACTCGTCGTCGCTGCCGAAGAAACCGTCGGCGGCGAGGGAGAGGTTCATCATGTCGTTCAGGTGGTAGGTGTAGCAGGCGGCGAAGTGGATCTCGCTACCCGGCGTGTAGTCGTAGGTGTACTCCTCGCGACTGCGCACGAACTCCACCGTGACTTCCTGCGCCATGCGGTAGCGGTAGCCGACCGCGACGTCGAACATGCCGGGGCCAGCGGGCATTCCGAACATGATCGCGCCGTCGAAGTCCATCTGGCCGGAGCCGGTCGCCAGATCGCAGTCCTCGTCGCACATGCCGCCGTCGCCCTGGTGGCCGGCCGGGTCGTAGGGCTCGGTGCCGGTCGGGACCTTGACGCCCACGCGGACGGTCATCATCGGCTCGGGAAGGAACATGTACTTCATGGCGAACCACGTGTCGGCGATGCCGCTGCCGTCCCAGTCGTCGCCCCCGTCGAACTCGAACTTCTTCATGGTGAATGCCGGAAGGACGGCCAGTTCGAACTCGTCGGTCACGCTGTAGTAGACGTCCACCGGGATCATCATGTTGGTCCAGCTCGCGTCCTCGAAGTCCTCGGACTCGCCCTCGTCGTCGAAGTACTTGTCGGCCATGAAGTAGATGAAGCCGCCGTCGACACCGAACGATCCGGCGTCGTGCGTCATGGCCGTGTCGCCCGTGTAGAGGCGGTCGTAACCCTGGGCCGTGGCCGCGAAGGCCACCATGAACATGATCAGCATGACGGAAAGCATGCCGCGTCTCATCGTCCAACCTCCTGGTTCAATCGAGTGCTCCTGATTCTCACTCTTCACTGTCTTCTTCTGGAATGGACCACAACTCAGATTCGGTCTGGCCACCTCCTTCTGGATTCCACCGGGCCTCGCGGCCCAGGCTGCCTTCCAGAGCTTTCGTCTCCGCATGCGGCCCTTGACCCGATGGTCGGGGAGAGCCGTCTGCTCCTCGTCTCCTTCCTTTCCTCCTTCGTGAGTGCGGCCCCTCTGGGCCCTACTGAAACCCTATCTGCTTGTCTGGCTTGACGTTGGCGGTCGTCTCGATCGTTCCGTGACGACCCTCGTACTTCTTGACGTTCTCCTCGAGCGCCCTCAGGAACGCCTTCACGTTCTGGGGGGCCATGATGATCCGCGCGTGGACGCGGCTCTTGCGCGTGCCCGGGAGGATCCGGAGGAAGTCGATCACGAACTCCGCTGGTGAGTGGTTGATCACCGCGAAGTTGGAGTAGGTTCCCTCCTCGTCTTCGGGCACCTCCACGTTGATCTGCTGCTTCTTGTCCGGCAACGACGTTCCCTTCCCTCGTGGAAGCAGCAGAGCGCTGCCATCCGCATCCAGTTTGCGCTACGATAGGAACGGCCAAGGGCCTTGTCAAGGCGTTTTTTGGGGCCCGGCTAGCAAGCCGCGTGCCACGGAAGGGCTCTCCGGAGGCAGTGCGAGGCCTCCCGCGGCGAGCGGCCGGGGCTCGGGAGGGCGCGGGCTTCGCGGACGGATTCGGATCGTGCGGCTCCCTGCCGGCCAGGAGGCAGCATTTCACTTGACAGGTTTTGCGGGAAGTGCTACTTTGAGAATCGAAAGTTGACATATGTTACAAGCTGTGCAGTGGGACAACGAACACCACGGCGGGCAGTACAGCTTTGTCAGTTGTCCGAACTGTAGACTGGAGGTCCTATGGTTACGGAGCTGAAAAAGCTGGATGCCGGCGCGGGCGCGGTAGAGGTCGAGCGCGCCGAGATCATCCAGGTCTACGAGGACGTCGCAAGCGGCCGGAGACGACGCTTCCCGAACAACTTCTTCCAGGGCGAGACGGGCAGGCGCCGCGCGGCCGCGATCACGAGGTACCTCCTCGAGGAGAAGCTCGGGATCGAGACGGACCAGATCCCCCGGGCGATCCACAAGAAGCTCTTCTACGACAACGGGCTCACCTGGATGCTGGGAAGCTGCTTCGACTGGTCACCGTACAAGGCGATCGACAACGCCTACCCGGGCCGCTTCCACAAGTGGCAGTTCAACGTCAAGGGGATGTGGCAGGGCCCCGAGCGGATGAAGCTCGCCGCCGCGGCCACGCGCTGGATGGTCGAGGAGCGCGAGGGCTGCCCCCTGTGCGACATCCCCCAGAGGATCTCGGCGACAACGTTCGGCAAGTACAACTTGCGCGGCATGCTCTCCGTGTGCTTCAAGGGCTCGTTCTTCCGGGCGATCGAGAACGCGTACCCCGGGAGGTTCTACCCGTGGGAGTTCCGGAACGTCCCGAAGAACTTCTGGCAGGGGGAAGAGGGACTCGAGAACGCCCGGCGGGCGACGCGCTGGCTCGTCGAGGAGAGGCTCAAGGTGCCGAGGGAGCGCGTCTTCCAGGACGTGACCTACCATCTCTTCCGGGAGCACGGTCTGGGTGGCATGCTGACCGGCTGTTTCTCGGGCTCCTCGATCCAGGCGCTTCACAACGCCTACCCGGATCTCCTCGTCCCGGAGCACCCGAAGCGCAAGCCGCGCAGGCGGAGGACGATCGAGCCCGTGAAGCTCACCGAGGCATCCTGAGCGAACGAATCGAGCAAGACCGGCGGCCGGCCCGCGATCGCGGGCCGGCCGCGTGCGTGAGGAGGGCCGCGCTTGACTTGCCGTGAAGGCTCGTCTAGCATTCGGATGCCTGCCGGCCGGAGGTCGGAGTCGCGAACGGAGGTTCCCGCATTGATCACGATCGATGATGCGAGGCTTGGACCACTTCTTGACGGGTTCGCCGGACGGCGTGTCGCTGTCTTCGGCGATCTCATGCTGGATCGCTACGTCTGGGGTGAGGTCGAGCGGATCTCGCCCGAGGCGCCCGTTCCGGTCGTCTGGGTGAAGAAGGAGAGCACCCGCTTCGGCGGGGCGGCGAACGTTGCGGAGAACGTGGCCTCGCTCGGCGCCCGGGCCTCGATCGTCGGGTGCGTCGGTGACGACGCGGCGGGCGAGGAGCTCCTCTCGCTCCTCGGCGGGCGCGGCGTCGATACGTCGGGGGCCGTGAGGGTTCCCGGTCGTCCGACGACGACAAAGACGCGGATCATCGCGCAGCAGCAGCAGATCGTGCGCGCCGACCGCGAGGTGGCGGAGGCGTTCGACGAGGCGACGGCCTCGGCGGTCGCCGAGAGGCTCGCGGCGGCCGTCGATGCCTGTGAGGCCCTCATCGTCTCCGACTACGGCAAGGGCGTGGTGACCGAGGACGCCGTCAGGGCCGCGATCGCGCGCGCGAGGGAGTCGGGCCGGGTGGTCTGCGTGGACCCGAAGGAGTCGCACTTCCCGAGCTACCGGGGTGTCACGGCGATCACGCCGAACCAGAAGGAGGCCGGCGGCGCCGTCGGCGAGAAGATCGAGGACGAGGTCACTCTCGAGCGAGTCGGGTGGGCGCTCCAGCGGGATCTCGATGCCGACTGCGTCGTGATCACGCGCGGGGAGCATGGCATGGCCCTCTTCCTCCGGGGCGGCGAGCTCGTCCGGCTTCCGACCGTTGCCCGGGAGGTGTACGATGTCACCGGCGCCGGCGACACGGTCGTGAGCGCGCTCGGCGTGGCGCTTGCCGCCGGGGCCACGATGGTCGAGGCCGCGCTCATCGCCAACCACGCGGCGGGCATTGTGATCCGCGAGGTCGGGACGGCGTCGGTCTCGACGGAGGAGATCGCGCGCTCGTTCGCGGCGGCGACGGGGGGGAGCTAGATGGGTCGCGTCGTGACGCGGGAGGAGCTTCTCCGCGAGTGTCGCGAGGCGCGCCGCGCCGGCCGGACCATCGTCTTCACGAACGGCTGCTTCGACATCCTGCATCGCGGCCACACCGACTACCTGGCCCGCGCCAGGGCGCTCGGGGACATCCTCGTCGTCGGGGTCAACACCGACGAGTCGGTCCGGGGACTCAAGGGCGACTCCCGTCCGATCGTCCCCGAGGAGGACCGCGCGGCCGTGGTCGCCGCGCTCGCGTCGGTCGACCTCGTCTGCCTCTTTGCCGAACCGACGCCGTTCGAGCTCATCGAGGCCCTCGTGCCGGACGTGCTTGCCAAGGGCGCCGGCTACACGCGCGAGACGATCGTCGGTGCCGACGTCGTCGAGGCGCACGGTGGGCGCGTCGTACCGCTGGCTGCCCTCGAGGGGCGCTCGACGCGCGGCCTCATCGCCCGGATCCTCGAGCGCGGAGCGCCCGGGAGCCGCTGAGCGACGGCCTCCGGGCGTCGGCGCGCCGGTCGCCGCTCGAACCGCACGAAACCCGCCTTTGAGGCTGGACTCAACAAGCCGAATCGATTATCATGGTCATCTTGGCTGCGCCGGGCGGCCTTCGCCCGGGACGCCTCTTTGATTCGACGAATCCCCCGCTTCACCACGCGGGCTCCTCGCGTCCAGGTGATGGGGGATTCGCTTGCGCTTGGCCGGGTGCGTCGCGGCCTGGTGGTGACGCAGAGCACGTGTGACGTGAGTGCAAGGAGGAGTGATGCAGAGGCGCCGCGTTGTGATCATGGGTGCCGCAGGGCGCGACTTCCACAACTTCAACATGGTCTACCGGGACCGCGAGGAGTTCGAGGTCGTGGCGTTCACCGCCACGCAGATCCCCGACATCGCCGGAAGGGCGTATCCGGTCGAGCTGGCCGGTTCGCTCTACCCCCAGGGGATCCCGATCGAGGACGAGGCGGATCTCGAGCGGATCATCGAAGAGAAGAAGATCGACGACGTCGTCTTCGCGTACAGCGACGTCACGAACGACTACGTCATGTCGAAGGCCGCGCTCGTCAACGCGTGCGGCGCGAACTTCGTCCTTCTCGGCGCGGGCGAGACGTCCGTCAAGTCTCGCCGTCCGGTCATCGCCGTCTGCGCCGTCCGCACGGGGTGCGGCAAGAGCCAGACGACCAGGCGCGTCGCAGAGATCCTCACGGAGGCGGGGAAGCGCGTCGTCGTGATCCGCCATCCGATGCCGTACGGCGATCTGCGCGAGCAGATCTGGCAGCGCTTCGCCGAGTACGAAGACATGGTGAAGCACAAGTGCACGATCGAGGAGATGGAGGAGTACGAGCCGCACATCACGCGCGGGAACGTGCTCTACGCGGGCGTCGACTACGAGCGCATCCTGGAAGAAGCCGAGAAGGAGGCGGACGTCATCCTCTGGGACGGCGGCAACAACGACGCGCCGTTCTACGTTCCGGACCTCATGATTGTCGTCGCCGATCCTCACCGTGCCGGTCACGAACTCGCCTACTACCCCGGACAGCAGAACGTACGGATGGCCGACGTCGTCGTGATCAACAAGGAGGACTCGGCCGAGCCGTCTTCGATCGAGGATGTCGAGCGGAACGTCAGGGCGCTGAACCCCGGCGCGCGCATCCTTCACGCCGACTCGCCGACGGTCTTCGAGGAGCCGGTCGACCTCGCCGGGAAGCGGGTCCTCGTCGTCGAGGACGGGCCGACGCTCACGCACGGCGGAATGACGATCGGCGCGGGGACGGTCGCGGCGGAGGCCGCTGGCGCCGTCCTCGTCGACGCCAGAGAGCATGCCGTCGGCAAGATCAGGGAGATGTACGAGACGTACTCCGGGATCGGCACGCTCCTGCCGGCGGCCGGATACAGCTCCGAGCAGGTTGCCGATCTCGAGAAGACGGTGAACGCCGTTGAGTGCGACTACGTGGTGATCGGCACGCCGATCGATCTCAGAAAGGTCATCAAGATCGAGAAGCCGAGTGTTCGCGTGCTCTACGATCTCGACGTCAAGGGAAGCCCAAGCCTCGTCGAGATCCTGGGCGAGTACCTCTAGCCACGGCCGATCCCCGCTGCTGCGGGGGCGGCCCGGGTCACGGAGGCGCGATTGAAGATCCACGAGTACCAAGCGAGGGGGATTCTGAGAGGTCACGACGTGCCCGTGCCGGAGTTCGAGGTCGTGACGGACGCCGAGTCGGCGCGCCGCGTCGCCGAGCGGATCGGCGCGACGGTCGTCGTCAAGGCGCAGGTTCACGTCGGTGGACGCGGCAAGGCTGGAGGCGTCAAGCTCGCCGAGACGCCGCAGGAGGCGTACGAGCACGCCTCCGCCATTCTGGGAATGGAGATCAAGGGGCTCGTCGTCGAGAAGGTGATGGTCGCGCGCGCGGTCGACATCGCCGAGGAGTACTACGTCGGCATCGTCGTGGATCGCGCGACGAAGCGTCCGGTCTACATGGTGAGCGGGGCCGGCGGCGTCGACATCGAGGAGGTAGCCAGGGAGACGCCCGAGAAGATCAGAAAGCACCCGGTCGATCCGGAGCGGGGTCTCACGAAGGAGGAGGCGCGCGAGCTCGCGTCCGTGGTCGAGGCGAGGCCGGACGTCCTCCCACAGATCGCGTCCGTCATCGGGAAGCTCTACGACGCGTTCCTTGCGAGTGACGCGTCGCTCGCCGAGATCAACCCGCTCGTCGTCACGCCCGACCGCGCGGTCTGGGCCGTCGACGCGAAGATCAACATCGACGACAACGGTCTCTTCAGGCACGAGGAGATCGCCGGGATGCGCGACACGTCGACGGAGAGCGAGGCGGTCAGGCGGGCTCGCGAGATGGGGCTCTCCTACGTGAAGCTGGACGGCAGCGTGGGCTGCGTCGTGAACGGCGCGGGGCTGGCCATGACGACGATGGATCTCATCAAGTACTACGGAGGCGAGCCGGCGAATTTCCTGGACATCGGCGGAAGCTCGAATCCGGACAAGGTGACGACGGCGATCCAGATCATCACCGGGGATCCGAACGTGAAGGCGGTCCTCGTCAACATCTTCGGCGGGATTACGCGGTGCGACGACGTGGCGCGGGGTCTCATCGAGTCGATCGAGTCGGGCGCGATCACGCTTCCTGTCGTCGTGAGGCTGACGGGCACGAACGAGGAGGTCGCGCGGGAGCTTCTGCGGAAGCACGACCTCGTCTCCGCGGAGACGATGGACGATGCCGTCCAGAAGGCCGTCGAACTGGCAAGGAGGAACGGTTGAGCGTCTTCGCTGACGAGACCACACGCGTCTGCGTCCAGGGCATCACCGGGCGGGACGGTTCCTTCCACACCAGGGGCATGATCGAGTACGGTACGAACGTCGTTGCCGGCGTGACGCCGGGAAAGGGCGGAGAGAGCCTCGACGGCGTGCCGGTCTTCAACACGATGGCTGAGGCGGTCGGCGAGACGAACGCGAACGCCACGGTCGTCTTCGTGCCGGCCCGCGCTGCGGCGTCCGCGGTCCTCGAGGCCGCGGAGGCGGGCGTCGGTCTCATCGTCTGCATCTCGGAGGGCGTTCCGACGCTCGACGCGGCGCGCGTCCTGCCGAGGATCGAGAGACTCGGCGCGCGCATGATCGGGCCCAACTGCCCCGGGATCATCAGTCCCGGGAAGACCAAGCTGGGCATCATGCCGGGCGCGATCCACCAGCGCGGCGGGGTCGGCGTCGTCTCGAGGAGCGGAACGCTCACCTACGAGGTCGTTGACGCGCTCCGTCGTCGCGGTCTCGGCCAGTCGACGGTGATCGGCATCGGAGGCGATCCGATCATCGGCACGAGCTTCATCGACGCGCTCGAGGCCTTCGAGGCGGACCCGGAGACCGAAGCCGTCGTCCTCATCGGAGAGATCGGTGGTACCGACGAGGAGCAGGCTGCCGAGTTCGTCCGAGCGAACATGTCGAAGCCGGTCGTGAGCTTCATCGCCGGCCGGACCGCCCCTCCGGGGAAACGGATGGGCCACGCAGGAGCGATCATCGCCGGAGGCAAGGGAACCGCGCAGGAGAAGATCGATGCGCTCGCGGCGGCGGGAGTCCCCGTCGCCGATCGTCCGAGCGAAATCCCCGACCTCGTCGGGGCGGCGCTGGAGAGGTAGTCATGGAGAAGAAGCGACCGCAGTCCGCGGCCGAACCGAAGTGGCGCTACCCGGACCGGAGCGAGCACCCGGACGCAGTGGTCTTCATCTACGAGCCGTGGTGCAAGTCGTGCGGCATCTGCTACGAGTTCTGTCCAAAGGGCGTCTTCACCTCGGACAAGGCCGGCCGCCCGGTGATCTCGAGTCCCGACGCCTGCATCGCGTGCGGGCTCTGCGAGATCCTCTGTCCCGACATGGCGATCACCGTGTACAAGGAGAAGGCGGGAGCCTCGAAGGCGGGGTCGACCGCGTAGCCGGAGGGTGCGGGTTCCATGGAAGCAACAACAGAGAAGATGGTGCGCGTGCTCCAGGGCAACGAGGCCTGCGCCGAGGGGGCGCTCGCCGCGGGAGTCCGGTTCTTCGCCGGGTATCCTATCACGCCCTCGTCCGAGATCGCCGAGATCATGTCGCGACGCCTTCCCCTCATGGGAGGGCACTTCATCCAGATGGAGGACGAGCTCGCGTCGATGGCGGCGATCATCGGCGCCTCGCTCACGGGCGTCAGGTCGATGACCGCCACCAGCGGCCCCGGGTTCTCCCTCATGCAGGAGAACCTCGGGTTCGGGTGCATTGCCGAGATCCCGTGTCTCGTCGTCAACGTGCAGCGCGGCGGTCCGTCGACCGGCCTCCCCACGCAGGTCTCACAGATGGACATCATGCAGGCCCGCTGGGGCACGCACGGCGACCACGCGATCATCGCGCTCGCGCCGGCGAGCGTCCTCGAGTGCTTCGAGATGACGGTCGCCTGCGTGAGTCTCGGCGAGGAGTACCGGACGCCGACGGTCCTGCTCATGGACGAGGTGCTCGGGCACATGCGCGAGGACGTCGTGCTGCCTGATCCGGAGGCCTGCGAGGTCTGCTCCAGACTCATGCCGGACGAGGACGAGATCGACTACTGCCCCTACGAGAGCAACGAGAGGAACATCTCTCCGCTCGCTCCGTTCTCCGGTGCGCACCGCTTCCACGTGACGGGCCTCACGCACGACAGACACGGATTCCCGACGATGGTCCCCGAGGAGGTCGACGCGAAGATCCGGGGCATCGTCAACAAGATCGAGCTGCACGCCGACGACCTTGCCCTCTATGAGGAGTTCATGGTCGACGACTGCGAGGTCCTGCTCTTCGCCTACGGTTCGACGGCCCGTGTGGCGAAGTCGTCGGTCAGGGCGCTCCGTGAGCGGGGCGTCAAGGCCGGTCTCCTGCGGGCGAAGGTCATCTGGCCGTTCTCAGGGAAGCGGCTCCGGGAGCTGGCGAAGCACGCGAGCCTCGTCGTCGTTCCCGAGATGAACATGGGGCAGCTCGTGACGGAGGTCGAGAGGGCCGTCTGCGGCGCGGTGCGGGTCGTGAAGGAGAGCCGCGTCGACGGGAGCCTCTTCGTGCCCGCGGAGATCACCGACTTCGTGGAGAAGGAGATGGGCCGATGAGCGAGTCGATCGAGATCGCGCGGACGTATCTGAAGCCACAGAAGAAACTCCCGACGGTCTGGTGTCCCGGATGCGGGCTCGGGATCGTCATGAGCGCCTTCCTGCGGGCCATCTCACGGCACACGCCGAACAAGAACGATGTGACGGTGGTTTCCGGGATCGGGTGCACGGGCAGGATGCCGACCTACGTCGACTTCAACACGCTGCACACGACGCACGGGCGCGCGCTTCCATTCGCGACCGGTGTTAAGCTCGGGCACCCCGACATGACGGTCGTCGCCATCATGGGAGACGGGGACGCACTTGCGATCGGGGGCAATCACTTCATACACTCGTGCCGCCGGAACATCGACATGACGGCGATCATCGCGAACAACTGCATCTACGGCATGACCGGCGGGCAGTACTCGCCGACGACTCCGCACGGAAAGCGCGGCACGACGGCGCCGTTCGGCAACGTGGAACATGAGTTCGACCCGGCCGCTCTCGCGGCGGCGGCGGGAGCCTCGTTCGTCGCGCGGACCTCGGTCTATCACGCGCGCGAGCTCGAGAAACTCATCGAGCGCGGTCTCACTCACAAGGGTTTCTCGGTCATCGAGGTCATCGCGAACTGCTACACGAGCTACGGCAGGCTGAACAAGTACAGCTCGCCGGTCGACATGCTGCGGTGGATGAAGGAAAGCGCCGTGACGGTGAAGGCGGCCGAGTCGATGTCGCCCGAGGAACTCGAGGGGAAGTTCGTGCGGGGCGTCATCGCGGAGAACGATCTCCCGGAGTTCATCACAGTCTACGACGAGCTCGCCGAGAGGCTGAGGGCCGACGGCTCGCGTACGTAGGGCCAACTCACCCGGCCCGCGGGCGCGGGCCTCACGCTGGAGCTTCGGAATGCACGGTTCGACCAGGATCGAATGCAGGCTCTCGGGCGCCGGCGGCCAGGGACTCATGCTCGCGGGGAAGCTCCTCGCCGAGGCGGCCGCTGTCTACGACGGGAAGCACGTCGTCCAGACGCAGAGCTACGGGCCCGAGGCGCGCGGCGGAAAGAGCAAGACAGACGTCGTGCTCTCCGCGGAGGAGATCGACTACCCGAAGGCGACGAAGGTCGACATCCTCCTGGCGATGAGCCAGGCCTCGCTCGACGGCTACGTCTCCTCTCTCAGGGACGGAGGCACGCTCATCGTGGACTCGTATCTCGTGGACCGGGTGGAGCGCGACGATGCTTTCGCGATCCCCTTCACCATGCTCGCGATCGAGGAGTGCGGGAGGAAGCTCTTCGCGAACGTCGTCGCGATGGGCGCACTCGTCGAGCTGTCAGGCGTCGTGGAGTGGGAGAGCCTCAAGCGCGCGGTCCTCGCGCGGGTCCCGAAGGGTACCGAGGAGATCAACACGAAGGCGCTCGAGGTCGGGCGGGAGGCGGCGCGGAAGGCCAGGGCCGGGGGATAGTCTCGGTGGAGCGGACGGTGCTCGTCATCAAGCCGCGGGCCGTGGCCGCGGGACTCACGGGGAGGATCATCGCCGACGTGGAACGCGCCGGCTTTCGTCTTCTCGACGTGACGTCGCGCGTTCTGACCCGCGAAGAGGCGGAGCGGTTCTACGACGTGCACCGCGGGCAGTACTTCTTCGAGGCTCTCATCGACTTCATGACCTCGGGGCTCTCGGTCGCCGTCCTTCTCGAGGCGGCCGACGCGCTCTCTCGCCTCCGGGAGTACGTCGGCGCGACCGATCCCGGCGAAGCTGCGCCGGGAACCCTGCGGGCCTCTTACGGCGAGACGCAGCGGAAGAACGCGGTTCACGCCTCCGACTCCGCGGAGCGCGCGGCCGCGGAGTCGGCTATCTACTTCGGCGGCGGGTCGACCGCCGACCGATGACACACGTGTGAGATGTGCGGGAGGCACGGAGGGCCGATGGAACGGACGGCGGAGTCGCGAGATCGAGTCGACGGGCAGCTTGCTGCGGTCGATGAGGTCGTCGCCCGGTACTCCGGGACCGAGGGCTCGCTGATCCCGGTCCTGCAGGAGGTCCAGGGCATGGTCGGTTACCTGCCGAGAGAGGTGATGCAGCGGATCGCCGAGAGGACCGGCGTGCCGGCGGCCCGCGTCTACGGCGTCGCGACCTTCTATTCCCAGTTCCGTCTGGAGCCGGTCGGTCGCCACATCATCAAGATCTGCCACGGGACGGCCTGTCACGTGCAGGGCGCCACGGCGATCACGGAGGCCATCTGCGACGAACTGGGAGTCGCGGAGGGCGAGACGACCGAGGACGGGAAGTTCACCGTCGATTCGGTCGCCTGCCTCGGCTGCTGCAGTCTGGCGCCGGTCATCATGATCGGGGAGCAGACGTACGGCCGGCTGACGCCGGGCGAGGCCCGGAAGATCGTCCGGAACTACGAGGACGGAAGCGGCGACGCCGAATGAACGACGGGGCGGGAGGAACGAGGATGGCCGACAGACCGACCGGGACGCAGGTGACCGTGGGGCTCTCGAGCTGCGGTATCGCCGCCGGGGCCCAGGACGTCATGGACACCTTCGAGCGCGAGATCGCGGCCCGCGGTCTCGACGTGAAGCTCCGGCGCACCGGCTGCATCGGGATGTGCTACCGGGAGCCGATCGTCGACGTCGAGACCGGCGTCGGCGGACGCATCACCTACGGCGGGGTCACCTCCGCCGACGTTCCGCGGATCATCGACGAGCATCTCATCGGCGGGAAGCCTGTCGACGAGCTGGCCGTTCGGGCGGAGGAGCGTGAGCTTCCCGACGAGACCTACTACGCCCGCCAGGTCCGTCTTGTGCTCCGCAACGCGGGGAGGATCGACCCGGAGTCGATCGACGAGTATGTCGAGGCCGGAGGCTATGCGGCGCTCGAGAAGGCCCTGAACGAGATGACGCCCGAGAGTGTCATCGAGGAGGTCAAGGCGTCCGGGCTGAGGGGCCGGGGCGGCGCGGGATTCCCGACCGGCAGGAAGTGGGAACTCGCAGCGAAGCAGCCGCCGGGGCAGAAGTACGCGATCGTGAACGCGGACGAGGGAGACCCCGGCGCGTTCATGGACCGGAGCATCCTCGAGGGCGATCCGCACTCCATCCTCGAGGGGCTCGCGATCGCCGCCTACGCGATGGGGGCGACCGAGGGCTACATCTACGTGAGGGCCGAGTATCCTCTCGCCGTGAAGCGGCTCGGCATCGCGATCCGGGCCGCCGAGGAGCGCGGCTATCTGGGCGAGGACATCCTCGGGACGGGCGTCGACTTCCATGTTCACGTCAAGGAAGGCGCCGGCGCCTTCGTCTGCGGCGAGGAGACGGCGCTCATGGCCTCGATCGAGGGGAAGCGCGGCATGCCGACCCTCCGCCCGCCGTACCCCGCGGTGAAGGGCCTCTGGGGTCGGCCTTCGAACATCAACAACGTCGAGACCTATGCCAACGTGGCGTGGATCATCGCGAACGGGGCGGCCGCCTTCGCGCAGTATGGGACCGACACGAGCAAGGGCACCAAGGTCTTCGCGCTCGCAGGGAAGATCGAGCGCGGCGGGCTGGTCGAGGTGCCGATGGGGATCTCGCTCCGGGAGGTGATCCTCGAGATCGGCGGAGGGATCCCCGGAGGCCACGAACTCAAGGCCGTGCAGCTCGGCGGTCCCTCCGGCGGCTGCCTCCCGGAGAGCCTCGCGGACATCAAGGTCGACTACGAGTCGGTCACGAAGTCCGGGGCCATCATGGGCTCCGGCGGCATGGTCGTCATGGACGACACGACCTGCATGGTCGACGTCGCGCGCTTCTTTCTCAACTTCACGCAGAACGAGAGCTGCGGCAAGTGCACTTTCTGTCGCATCGGGACGAAGCGCATGCTCGAGATCCTCGAGCGGATCTGCGCCGGCGAGGGCGAGGAGGGCGACATCGAGCGCCTGGAGGAGCTGGGCACGAAGATCGTGAGCTCATCGCTCTGCGGGCTCGGTCAGTCCGCGCCGAATCCCGTTCTCACGACCATCAAGTACTTCCGCGACGAGTACGAGGCGCACATCCGCGACAAGCGGTGCCCCGCGCACGTCTGCAGGGCGCTTGTCACCTACGAGATCGACCCGGAGAAGTGCACGGGCTGCACCCTCTGCGCGAGGGTCTGTCCCGTCGGAGCCGCGACCGGGGAGAAGAAGCAGCCGCACGTCATCGATCAGGACCTCTGCACGAAGTGCGATGCGTGCCGCCAGGCCTGCAGGTTCGACGCGATCGTGGTCCGCTGAGTGGGTGCCGGGCAGGCGCACGAGGACCGTTACCAGTGGGGGAGCGACGTGGCGCGAGTGAAGATCTTCTTGAATGGCAAGGAAGTCGAGGTCGAGGAGGGCGTGACGATCCTCGAGGCCGCGAGGGAGTGCGGCGTCGAGATCCCGACGCTCTGCCACGACGAGCAGCTCGATCCGTTCACGTCGTGCTGGGTCTGCGCCGTGAAGCTGGAGGGGATGAGGCGGTACGTCCCGTCGTGCGGCACGCGCGTCGCGAGCGGGATGAAGGTCTGGACCGACACGGAGGACGTGCACGCGGTGCGCCGAATGGCGCTCGAGCTTCTTCTCTCGAACCACCGCGGAGACTGCATCGCTCCGTGCAAGGTGGCCTGCCCCGCCGGGGTCGACGTGCAGGGCTACATCGCGCTCATCGCCCAGGGCCAGTACCGCGAGGCCACGAAGCTCGTCAAGGAGGTGAACCCGTTCCCTCTGGCGATCGGTCGCGTCTGCCCGAGACCGTGCGAGGGTGAGTGCCGCAGGAACGCCGTCGACAGCCCCGTCGGGATCGACTACCTCAAGCGGTTCGCGGCGGACTGGGACATCGCGAACGGCACGCCCTACAGCCCGACGGTCGCGCCGAAGACCGGCAGGCGGGTCGCGGCCGTCGGTGCGGGTCCCGGGAGCCTCACGGCCGCGTACTACCTTGCGCAGATGGGTCACGACGTCACCGTCTTCGAGGCTCTGCCGGCGCCGGGCGGCATGCTCCGCTACGGCATTCCCGAGTACCGCCTCCCGAAGAAGATCCTCGACGAGGAGATCGGGCTCATCACGACGCTTGGGGTCGAGCTCGTGTGCGGAAAGGCGCTCGGGCGTGACTTCTCGCTTGCGTCGCTCTTCGAGGACGGCTACGAGGCCGTCTACCTCGGCCTCGGCGCGATGGGGAGCCGCCGCATGAAGGTGCCGGGCGAGGAACTCGACGGGGTCTGGGCCGGTACCGAGTTCCTGAAGGACGTGACGCTCGGGAAGGACGTGGCGATCGGCCGGCGCGTCGCCATCATCGGCGGCGGGAACACGGCGATCGACGCGTCGCGGACCTGCCTGCGGCTCGGCGCCGAGGAAGTGACGATCGTCTACAGGCGGTCGCGCACGGAGATGCCCGCGTGGGACGTCGAGGTCGACGCGGCGCAGGAGGAGGGCGTGCGCATGCACTTCCTCGCCGCGCCGACAGCAATCGAGGGCGACGGACGCTGCGAGCGCGTGACGTGCATTCGCATGGAGCTGGGGGAGCCCGACTCGAGCGGCCGCCGCCGGCCGGTTCCGATCGAGGGATCGGAGTTCACGCTCGAGGTCGACAACGTCATCGCGGCGATCGGGCAGGTCCCCGACCTCGCCTCCGTGAGCGATACGGCGGCCGACGATCCAGAGTCGCTCGAGGCGAAACTCGAGCTGACGAGGTGGGGCACGATCGTCGCCGACGAGCTGAGCGGAGCGACCGCGGTGCCCGGCGTCTACGCCGGCGGCGACGTCGTGAGCGGGGCGGCGACGGCCATCGAGGCGATCGCGGCTGGAGGGCGCGCCGCCGAGGCGATCGACAGGCAGTTCCGCGGGGAGGAGATCCGGATCGAGGAGCCGTACTTCAACATCCACAAGGAACGCTGGGACGCCATCCCGTCCGAGGAGATCGAGCACGTCGAACGGAAGCCCCGTCAGGAGATGCCGGAGCTTCCGCTCGAGGAGCGTCTCTCGAGCTTCCGGGAGGTCGAACTCGGATACTCCGAGGAGGCGGCCCTCGAGGAGGCGAGCCGCTGCCTCGAGTGCGGCTGCATCGAAGCCTTCACGTGCAAGCTCCGCCAGTACGCGGCGGAGTACGAGGCTTCCGCCGACGCCTTCGGGGGCGACTCCCTCCGTGAGGCAGCGGACGAGCGGCATCCGTTCGTCCGTGTGGAGCCGGAGAAGTGCATCCTCTGCGCCCGCTGCATCAGGATCTGCGAGGACGTTCAGGGGGCGGCGGCGCTCGGCTTCTTCGCACGCGGGTTCGCGGCCCAGATGAAGCCGAGCCTCGGCCTGCCGCTCGCCGAGACGACCTGCGAGTCCTGCGGCCAGTGCATATCGAGCTGTCCGACGGCGGCGCTCTCGGCGAAGACCGAGCTTCCGAAGCCCGGACCGTGGGCGCTGGCCTCGACCGAGAGCACGTGCATGTTCTGCGGCACCGGCTGCGCCGTCCGCCTGGACGCGGTCGGTGAGAGACTGGTCAAGGTGGCGCCGGTGGCTGGTTCCTCGGTGAGCGACGGGAACCTGTGTGTGCGCGGTCGCTTCGGGACGCCGCTCGTCCGAGGAGGCGACCGTATCCGCGAGCCGGCGATCCGGGAGAACGGTGCGTTCGCCGGAGCGTCGTGGGACGACGCGCTGGCAAGGGCCGCGGCCGGCATCCGCGAGGTCGCGGACGTCCACGGCGGCCCGTCGGTCGCCGTCGCCGGCTCGCCGCGCCTGACGAACGAGGAAGCCTACTGGCTCCAGAAGCTCGGGCGCGCCGGCCTCGGGACACCCGCGGTCGGGTCGTTCGGGCTCCAGATGGAGGAGCCCGTCTTCGGGGCCCTGCGGTCGGCGACCGGATTCGCCGCCTCGACGGCGGGCTTCGACGAGCTGCGATCGGCCGACGTCATCCTGCTTCTCGACTCCGACGTTGCCGAGGAGCAGACCGTCGCCGGCATCGCCGTCAGGAAGGCCGTCGGGCGAGGCGCCCGGCTCGTCGTCTTCTCACCGGAGGAGACCAGGATGGCGGCCCTCGCCGACACGTGGATCCGCGTCCCGCGCGACTCGTACGGCGACACGCTCCAGGCGATGATCGAAGCGGTCTCGGGCGGCGCCGGCGGGGGCTCCGGCGACATCGTCGAGGCCGCCCGCGCCTTCGCAGGGGCGGCCCGGGCCGTTCTCGTTGCGAACGCCTGTTCGTTCGCGTCCGCCAACGCCGCGCGGGACGCCGGACTCGCGGTCGAGCTGGCGGAGAGAGCCGGCAAGCTCTCCGGCGAGGGGTCGGGCATTCTCTTCCTTCGCATGCGCGCGAACGGCCAGGGCGCCACCGACGCCGGGCTGACTCCCGCGGCGCTCCCGGGTCATGTGCCGCCGGGCGACGAGCGCGGGAGCGCTGCGCTCGCGAAGCTCTACGGCGGAGACCTCCCGCCGGTCGATGGTTCGCCGACCGATCTCTTCGAGGCCATCGAGAGCGGCGTCGTGCGGGGGGCGATCATCGTCGGTGAGGATCCTGTCGGCGGCGCCAGCGACCCCGAGCGCGTCGCGAAGGCGCTCAGGAAGCTCGAGTTCCTCGTGGTCGCGGATGCGGTCCCGACCGCGACGACCGAGCTCGCCAACGTCGTCGTCCCCTTCGGGACCTTTGCCGAGGCCCGCGGAACATGCACGAACAGTGAGGGACGCGTGCAGCGGGTGGACGGTCCCTTCGACGATCCGGCCGGCCGGGGCGGCCTCGCGATTCTCGCCGACCTCGGGCGTGCACTCGGTGTCGAGATGGGGGAGCCCGACGACTCGAGTGTTCGCGCCGAGATGGTCGCGGCCCTCGGTGACATCGCGTTCCCGGCGGAGGTCGGCCCAGGGGCAGGTCGTCGCTGGACGGCCAACGGTACGGCGCGGGCGCTCTCCCGGCGCGGAGCCGGACGGCCCGACGACGGGGCCCCCGCGGTGCGCTTCGATCCCAGGTTCACGGACGCCCTCGAGCGTCGGATCTCGGCGCGGGCCGACGATCTCGGGCTCCGGTCGCACGTCGTCCGGCGCCCCGGAGTTTGCGCTTGACTTCCTGAGTGATCGTCGCTAGCATAAGGCCCAATCGTGACTTAGGCAGGGATTCCCGCGGGGGTCCCTGCCGCTCCGACATGACGGGCATCTCCGAAGGGTCATCCTGGAGGCACCATGGCGGTACCGAAACGAAGAAGTTCGAAGACGCGAGGAAGGAAGCGGAGGACACACAAGAAGGTAGCCGCGCCGCTCTTCTCGAAGTGCCCCTCGTGCGGCGAACCGAAGCTGCCGCATCGCGTCTGTCCGCACTGCGGAACGTACAACGGCAGAGAGATCGTCCCCGAGGAGAAGGAGAACGAATAGCGTGTCCGGCCTCCCCGGAAGCGACGCCGACCACGGCTCGCCGGGCGCCTCGCGCGGTGTGCGGATTGCGGTCGACGCCATGGGCGGCGAAGGAGCCCCCGGCGTCGAGGTGGAGGGTGCGCTGGCCGCCGTGCGGGAGTCGGGGGGCGCGCTCGAGGTCGTGCTCGTCGGCGACAGGAAGGTCGTCGAGACGGAACTCGAGAGCCGCGACACCGCCGGTCTTCCGGTCTCGGTCGTGAACGCTGAAGAGGTCATCGGGATGCACGAGGCGCCCGCCGCTGCCATCAGGAAGAAGCGGCGGGCGTCGATCGTCGTGGCCGTCGAGCTTCACAAACGGGGTGAGGTCGACGGTGTCGTGAGCGCCGGGAACACCGGCGCGGTTGTCGCGTCCTCGCTCCTCGGTCTCCGCGTGCTCGGACCGGTGCGGAGGCCCGGGATTGCCAGCCTCTTTCCGACGGTCCGGGATCCCGCCGTCGTCATCGACGTCGGCGCCAGCATCGATTCGCGTCCGACCGATCTCCTGACGTTCGCGGTCATGGGTGAGGCGTACGCGAGGCACGTTCTCGGGAGGGAGCGTCCCCGCGTCGGTCTCGTCAACATCGGCGAGGAGAGCACGAAGGGAAGCGAGCTCACGCAGTCGGCCCACCGGCTCCTCGCGGAGAGCCCTCTCGACTTCGTCGGGAACGTCGAGGGCGGGAACCTCCTGCGCGGTGAGGCGGACGTCGTCGTCTGCGACGGGTTCGTCGGGAACGTGATGCTGAAGCTCACCGAGGGCATCATCGACGTTCTCGCGCACGTTGTCGGGGGCGACCTGGCCGCGAGCGGGCTCGGCGCGCTCGCCACGCAGCTCGACTACGCCGAGTACGGTGGCGCACCTCTCCTGGGCGTGGACGGCGTCGTGATCATCGCGCACGGCAGCTCTTCGCCGAAGGCGATCAAGAACGCTATCAGAGTGGCCGGCCGGTTCGTCGACGTCGGCCTCGACAAGGTGATACTCGAGAGGCTCCAAGAGGTGGTGGGAACCCATGGCCGCTAAGGACCGAAACGCGCGCATCGTCGGGATGGGAATGTATGTTCCCGATAAGGTCGTGACGAACGACGACTTCGCGAAGATCGTCGATACGTCTGACGAGTGGATCACCCAGATGACCGGGATCAAGGAGCGCCGCTTCGTGGAGGGCGACGTCGCGACGTCGGACCTCGCGGCAGAGGCGGCTCGGGCCGCGCTCGATCGGGCGGGCGTGGAAGCGACCGATGTCGAGATGATCATCGTGGCGACAGCGACGCCGGACATGTTCTTTCCGTCGACCGCGTGCCTCACGCAGGCGAAGATCGGGGCCGCGAACGCATTCGCCTACGACATTTCGGCGGGTTGCTCCGGTTTCATCTTCGGCCTGACGGTCGCCGACCAGTTCGTGAAGGCCGGACGCGTCGAGACGGCGCTCGTCATAGGCGCCGAGACGCTCACGAAGTTCATGGACATGACCGACAGGAACACGTGCGTGCTCTTCGGGGACGGCGCGGGGGCGGCCGTCGTGCGTCCCTGCGACCCTCCGCGCGGCCTCGTCCGCAGCTACCTCGGATGCGACGGCAATCTCGGGAGTCTCCTGACGCTGCCCGCCGGCGGCACGCGAATGCCGGCATCTCACGAGACCGTCGACGGCCGGATGCACTACATCAAGATGGAGGGGCGGAAGATCTACGTGAACGCGGTGAAGAGGATGGGCGACTCGGTGATCATCGTCCTGGAGCAGGAGGGGCTCACCGGTGACGACCTCGACATTCTCTTTCCGCATCAGGCCAACACCCGGATCATAACGAGCGTCGCGGAGCGCGCCGGCATGCCGATGGAGAAGGTCTTCGTCAACATCCATAAGTACGGCAACACGTCGGCGGCGTCGATCCCGATCGCGATGTGCGAGGCCATCGAGGAGGGCAGGCTCGAGGAAGGCATGCTCGCCGGGATGGTGGCGTTCGGCGCGGGGTTCACCTGGGGATCGGCACTCTTGCGCTGGTGATCGGTCCGGCCGGAGGGGGGGACGCCGTGATGAAGACCGTCTTCATGTTCCCCGGGCAAGGGGCCCAGGCGGTCGGTATGGGCGCCGATCTCTTCGAGCGGTACGCCTCCGTCCGCGAAGCGTACGAGCGGGCCTCCGAGGCGATCGACGTCGATCTGGCGTCGCTGTCCTTCGAAGGCCCGGAGGACGAGCTCAGGAAGACCGTCAACACGCAGCCGGCGCTCCTTGTCGCCAGCTACGCGGCTCTTGCGGCGACGCTCGAGCAAGGCGTCGAGCCCTGGGCCGTTGCGGGCCACAGCCTCGGCGAGTACACCGCCCTCGCCGCGGCGGGGAGCCTCACCCTCGAAGACGCCGTCCGTGCCGTTCGTGAGCGCGGCCGGCTCATGTACGAGGCCGGCCTCGAGACCGAGGGCACGATGGCGGCGATCATCGGTCTCGCGGAGCCCGACGTCGAGGCGATCATCGGGGACGCCTCGGGGTCTGGCACCGTCGAGATCGCCAACCTGAACTCCCCGACCCAGATCGTGATCTCCGGTGAAGTCCCGGCCGTCGAGAGGGCAGTCGCGCTCGCGGAGGAGCGGGGCGCCCGCCGCGCCGTTCGACTCAAGGTGAGCGGCGCCTTTCACAGCAGGCTGCTCGAGAACGCGGCCCGCGGGATGGAGCGCGTCCTCGCGTCGATCCCCTTCGAGGAGCCTCGCGCGATCTTTGTGGCCAACGTCACCGGCGGCGTGGCCGAGGATCCGGAGGTGATTCGGGCGAACCTCGTCAGGCAGCTCACGAGCCCGGTACGGTGGGTCGATTCGATGGAGACCCTGGCCGGCCTGGGCGCGGGCCTCTTCGTCGAGCTGGGACCCGGGAACGTGCTCAGAGGCCTTCTGCGGAAGATCGACCGGAGTCTCACTTCCGTCGGTGTGGGGAAGTCCCAGGACATCGAGGCTCTCGCGAAGGCGGTCGAGGAACTCTAGAAGAAGGTTTGTCGCGAAGGACGGGGGCGAGGATGGAAGAGACCAAGCGAGTTGCTGTCGTCACCGGCGGCGGTCAGGGCATCGGCCGCGCCATCGCACTCCGTCTCGCCGTGCAGGGCGCGAACGTCGCGGTGATCGACCTCAACGAGGAGACCGCCGCCGACGTGGCGAAGGAGATCGAGGCCGCGGGCGGCGTCGCGGGAGCGTTCCGGCTCAACGTCGCCGACGCGGACGCTGTGACGGAGGTCTTCGGCGAGATAGCGGACAGGATGGGCGGGATCCACATTCTGGTGAACAACGCGGGGATTACGAGGGACGGCCTTCTTGTGAGGATGTCTTCGGACGACTGGGACGCCGTCCTCAACGTGAATCTCAAGGGCGCCTTCAACTGCATGAAGGCCGCCGCGCGGCCGATGATGTCGGCGCGCTGGGGGAGGATCGTCAGCATCTCGTCGGTGATCGGTCAGGCGGGAAACGTCGGGCAGGCCAACTACGCGGCCGCGAAGGCCGGAATCATCGCGCTCACGAAGACGGCGGCGAAGGAACTGGCCGGGCGCAACATCAACGTGAACGCGATCGCCCCCGGCTTCATCGAGACGCCGATGACCGCCGGGCTGAGCGAGAAGGTCCGGGAAGGCCTGGCCTCGAAGATCCTCCTCAAGCGGCTCGGCTCTCCGGACGACGTGGCGAATCTGGTTGCCTTTCTCGTGTCGGATGGTGGAGACTATATCACCGGTCAGACGATCAATGTGGACGGAGGGATGGTCTGGTAGGAGACCGGGCCGTCCCGAGGCGACGGAAACGGGGGAGATCTCATGGCAGACGTTGCCGAGAAGGTGAAGCAGGTCATCGCCGAGAAGCTCCAGATCGACGCGGCCCAGGTGACGATGGAGGCGTCGATCGTTGAGGATCTCGGAGCCGACTCGCTCGAGCAGGCGGACATCCTCTTCTCGCTCGAGGACGAGTTCGGGATCACGGCCGACGACACCGACGAGGCCGAGGGCCTGAAGACCGTCGGGGACATCGTGGGCTATCTCCAGAAGAAGGTGGCGCAGTAGGCGCGACGTCTCTGAACGGGGAAGCGTCGGCGCCGAGCGGCCCGGCTCTTCCCCGAATTCTCAGATGGGCGCCCCGGCTCCGTGGGGCGGGGGCGCCGGCCGCGGCGGCCGCGGTCGCCCGGTTGGGAAAGGACGGCGATTCGAGAGGTGAGGAGCATGTCGAGGCGAGTGGTGGTCACCGGTATGGGAGCGCTCACGCCGTTGGGGATCGGTGTCGAGAGCACGTGGGAGTCTCTCCTTGCAGGCGAGAGCGCGTGCGCGACGATTACCCACTTCGACGCGAGCGAGTACTCCGTGAGGATCGCGTGTGAGATCCGTGACTTCGACGTCGAGCAGTTCATCGACAAGCGGGAGGCCCGGAAGATGGACCCGTGCACCCGCTTCGGGACCGCCGCATCGCTTCTGGCCTGGAAGGACTCCGGACTTGCGGAGGGAGATTTCGATCCAGAGAGGGCCGGCGTCATCATCGGTTCGGGCGTGGGGGGAATCCAGACCCTCGAGGACCAGCACACCGTGCTCATGGAGAAGGGGCCGCGCCGTATCAGCCCGTTCTTCATCCCGATGCTTATCGCGGACATGCCGTCGGGTGTGGTGTCGATCCAGTTGGGACTCAAGGGCCCGAACTTCGCGACGGTCTCGGCCTGCGCCTCGGGGGCGCACGCGATCGGTACCGCCTTTCGCGCGATCCAGCGTGGGGACGCCGATGTGATGGTGACCGGCGGCACCGAGGCCGCGGTCTGCCCGATGGCGGTCGGCGGGTTCGCGTCGATGCGGGCGATCTCGTCCAGGAACGACGATCCGTCGCGCGCGTCGAGACCGTTCGACGCCGATCGCGACGGATTCGTTCTCGGCGAGGGCGCCGGCATCGTCGTACTCGAGGAGCTCGAGCATGCCGTCGGCAGGGGGGCGACGATCCACGCGGAGGTCGCCGGCTACGGTGCCACGGGCGACGCGTTCCACATGACGGCGCCGGCGCCCGACGGAGACGGGAGCGCGAGGGCGATGAGCCTTGCGCTCGCTGACGCGGGTCTCACGCCGGACGACGTCGACTACGTGAACGCCCACGGAACCTCGACGCCCCTGAACGACAAGCTCGAGACGGCCGCGATCAAGGCCGTCTTCGGCGAGCGCGCCAGGCGGATCGTGATCTCCTCCACGAAGTCCATGATCGGGCACCTGCTCGGCGCCGCGGGAGGCGTCGAACTGGTGGCGACCATCCTCTCCATCGAGAGGTCGGTCGTCGCCCCCACGATCAACTACGAAACGCCCGATCCCGAGTGTGACCTCGACTACGTCCCGAACCAGGCCAGGGAGCTCGACATCCGGTGTGCCCTCACCAACTCGTTTGGGTTCGGCGGACACAACGCCGTGCTGGCGGTCCGCCGCTACGAGGGATGAAACGAGCGTATCCATGGCCAGAGAGATCAGCGAGAGGGGCCACCCGCTCTTCTTCCGACAGCGGACGGGCGGCCTGGATGCGGAGCGCGTCACGCGTCTCCGGGAGCTCTGTCGGATCCTGGGCGTCAGGTTCCGCGATCTGCGCCTCCTGAACCAGGCTCTCAAGCACCGCTCCTACGTTCACGAGAAGAACATGGAGCGGGGCGAGTCGAACGAACGCATGGAGTTCCTCGGCGACGCGGTCCTCGGGCTGCTCGTCAACGCCCACCTCTACAACCGCTTCTCGAGCCGACAGGAAGGCAAGCTCACGAAGATCAAGTCCCTCGTCGTGAGCGAGGCGGTGCTCTCCGAGACGGCCGAGAGGCTGTCGCTCGGGGGCTACGTGCTCCTGTCGCAGAACGAGCGGGACTCCGGCGGCGCCGAGCGGTCGTCGATTCTCTCGGACGCTTTCGAGGCGGTCCTCGGAGCGGTCTATCTCGACTCGGGGCTCAAGGGAGCGCGCGTCTTCGTGCGGGAGCACCTTCTCTCCGAGATCGACAGGCTGCTCGAGGTCGACGAGTACCGGAACTACAAGAGCATGATCCAGGAGTATGCCCAGAAGCAGATGGGCGCTCGCCCGAGGTATCGGGTCGTCTCCGCGAAGGGCCCCGAGCACGAGCGTACGTTCGTCGTCGAGCTCAAACTCAAGGGACGCGCGTACGGCCGAGGCGAGGGCAAGAACAAGAAGGAGGCCGAGCAGATCGCCGCCAGGAACGCGCTCAGGAAGCTCAAGCGGCGCGGCAGCAGGCGGCGGGGTCGGCGAAAGAGGAAACGCAAGTGAGCGCCGGTGCCGCCGCGCTCCCGGTCGACGAGGAAGGAGCAATCGGATGGACGCCCTTCTGACGGAAGAGCAGGTCATGCTGAAGGATCTCTGCGCGCAGATCGCGCGCGAGAAGGTCCTGCCGGTTCGGGCCCACTACGACGAGACCGGCGAATTCCCCTGGGACATCGTCAAGGTGATGGCCGCGTCCGACATCTACGGCGTCTACATCCCGGAGGAGTTCGGTGGGTTCGGCGGCGGCGTGCTCGAGATGTGTCTCGCGACGGAGGAGCTCTCGAAGGCCTGCGGCGGCATCGCGCTTGCGTTCGCCGCGTCGGCGCTCGGAGCGTTCCCGATTCTCCTCTTTGGATCCGACGAGCAGAAGAAGAAGTACCTTACTCCGATCGCGGCCGGCGAGAAGCTGGCGGCCTTCGCGCTCACCGAGGCGAACGCCGGGAGCGACGCGGGCGCCATCGAGACGCGCGCCGAGCTCGACGGCGACGAGTATGTCCTGAACGGGACGAAGCAGTGGATCACGAACGGCGGCGAGGCCGAGATCTACACCGTCTTCGTGCGGACCGGGAAGTCGGCGGGCATCCGGGGCATCTCGGCCCTGGTCGTCGAGAAGGACACTCCGGGCTTCACCTTCGGGAAGAAGGAGGACAAGATGGGCATCCGCGGGTCGACGACCCGCGAACTCGTCTTCCAGGACTGCCGGGTCCCGCGCGCCAACCTGCTCGGGCGCGAAGGGAGCGGCTTCATCATCGCGATGAAGACCTTCGACATCTCGCGCCCCGGCGTCGCAGCGCAGGCTGTCGGCATCGCCCAGGGCGCGCTCGACGAGGCCGTGACGTACGCCAGACAGAGAGAGCAGTTCGGCCAGCCGATCGCGTCGTTCCAGGGCATCCAGTTCATGCTCGCCGACATGGCGACGCAGGTCGAGGCGGCGAGGGCGCTCGTCCATCGCGCGGCGAGGGTCGTCGACTCGGGGGAGAAGAACATCGCGAAGATCTCGTCGATGGCGAAGCTCTACGCCTCGGATGTCGCGATGCGGGTGACGACCGACGCCGTCCAGATCCTGGGCGGCTACGGCTACATGAAGGAGTATCCGGTCGAGAAGATGATGCGGGACGCGAAGATCACGCAGATCTACGAGGGCACGAACCAGATCCAGCGCGTGGTGATCGCGTCATCGGTCATCAAGGAGAGCGCCGCGGCCGAGAAGCGGCGCTCGTAGCGGGCTGGGTCCCGCCGGGGAGATCGGGCGTGAGGATCGTCGTTCTCATCAAGCAGGTTCCGGACACCACCGAGGTGCGGATCGACCGCGAGACGAACACGCTCGTCCGCGAGGGCGTGCCGAGCATCATCAACCCGTTCGACACCTACGCGATCGAGGAGGCCCTGAGGATCCGTGAGGCGAGCGGCGAGGCGACCGTGACCGTCATGTCGATGGGGCCGCCGCAGGTGGAGGATTCCCTGAGAGAGGCGCTCGCCCTCGGCGTCGACGAGGCCGTGCTCTTGTCGGATCGCGCCTTCGCCGGCTCGGACACGTGGTCGACGTCCTACACGCTCGCCGCCGGCATCAGGAAGCTCCCCGGCTACGACGTCATCCTGTGCGGGAAGCAGGCGATCGACGGCGACACGGCCCAGGTCGGCCCGGGCGTAGCGAGGCTCCTGGGAATTCCGCAGGTGACCTACGTGCGGAAGCTCTCCATCGAGGACGGAGGCGTCGCCACCGCCGAACGGATGATGGAGGACGGCTACGACGTGATCCGCGCTCCGCTGCCCGCCCTCTTCACGGTGGTGAAGGAGATCAACGAGCCGAGGCTTCCATCGCTCAAGGGCAAGATGAAGGCGAAGAAGGCCGAGATCGCCGTCTGGGGCTTCGACGACCTCGAACTCGACGGTGACGAGATCGGACTCGACGGCTCCCCGACACGAGTCGTCCGCATCTTCGCGCCCGAGCCCCGCGAGTGCGGCGAGGTCTTCGAGGGCGAGACGGACGAGACGGTCGAGGCGCTGGCTCGGGCGCTCGTGCCGATCCTGAAGGGCGAGGCGGCATGAGAAGGCGCGGGCGGTCCGCGGTCGCCGCGGGCCGCGCGGGAGGTCGAACGTGAGCACGATCGAGGTCCTCGAAGAGCGCTGCGTCGGCTGCGAGCTCTGCATCAAGGCGTGTCTCTACGACGCCATCGAGATGCGCGAGGGCATCGCCGTCATTAAGGACAACTGCACGCTCTGTGGGGCCTGCGTCGACGCGTGCAAGTTCGACGCGATCATCCTCCGCGAGGCCCGGCGCGAGGCGGTCGGCGTCGAGGACCATCGCGGCGTCTGGATCGTCGCCGAGCAGCGCGACGGCGACCTCGCCGGGGTCTCGCTCGAGCTGCTCGGAAAGGGACGCGAGCTGGCGGACACGCTCGGCGTGCCCCTCGAGGCCGTCCTGGTCGGAACCGGCATCGACGGCCTGGCGGCGGATCTCATCGCGCACGGAGCCGACACCGTCCATGTCGTCGACGAGCCCGGGCTCGAGCACTATCTCGACGAGCCCTACTCCAACGTCGTCGCCGAGATCATCCGGAGACATCATCCGGAGATCGTCCTGACCGGGGCGACGTCGATCGGCCGCTCGCTCATCCCGCGCGTCGCCGTCCAGATCGAGACGGGCCTCACGGCGGACTGCACCGGGCTCGAGATCGACGGAGAGGAGCGCCTCCTGCTCCAGACCCGCCCCGCCTTCGGGGGCAACATCATGGCGACGATCGTTTGCCCGAGGCACCGCCCGCAGATGGCGACCGTCAGGCACAAGGTGATGAGGGCGCTCGAGCCCGACCCCGCCAGAGAGGGCGAGATCGTCGCGGAGAGCGTCGACCCGAAGCTCCTCGAGTCGCGGACCTCGTTCATCGAGTTCGTGAAGGACGTCACGCAGGCGGTCAACATCGCGGAGGCCGACGTCATCGTCTCCGGGGGCAGGGGGATCGGCGGACCGGAGAGCTTCCCGATGATCGAGGGTCTCGCGGAGGTCCTTGGGGGCGCGGTCGGCGCCTCGAGGGCCGCCGTCGACGCCGGCTGGATCCCGTACTCCCACCAGGTAGGACAGACCGGCAAGACCGTCCAGCCGAAGCTCTACGTCGCCTGCGGGATCTCCGGGGCCGTGCAGCACCTCGTCGGCATGCAGTCCTCGAAGACGATCGTCGCCATCAACAAGGATCCCGAGGCGCCGATCTTCAAGGTCGCAACCTACGGGATCGTCGGCGACGTCCACGACGTCGTCCCGGCCCTCACGAAGCGCCTCGCGCGCGAGCTCTCCTAGTCCGGGAACCCCGCACTCAGGTCATCGAGCCTCTGGGACGCGAGCGCGTCCATGGGCGCGAGATCGGCGTCCGCCGACGCGGGTGCCGGGCGGGCCGGCGGCTCCACGTAGCGAGGCGGCGCCCGCCTCAGCCGCCCGCTCGGGATGCACTCGGGAACGACGCGGCCCTCGACGTCGTTGGGAATCGGCACGCCGATCGCCGCCAGGACCGTCGGGGCGATGTCGACGGTGGCGACCGGCGCCGCCACGTTCTTGCCCTTGAGCTTGTCGCTGAAGACCATGAGTACGCCCGGTGGCCCCTGCGCGTGAGAACCCGAGATCGCGCCGCCGTTCTCCGCGGGGTGGAAACCGTTCGCGGAGCAGACGAAGATGAGCGTGTCGTCCCTTCGGAGACGGTGGAAACGCTGGACGGCCTCGTCGAGGAACGCGTAGTAGCTGCCGAGGACGTCCGAGAAGGCCTCTCCTTCACCAGGTGGATCCTCGAAGTACTCCGGTACCGCCGGGGCGAGGAACCTGTGGCTGACCGCGTCGAGTCCGGCGAGATGAACGAGGGTGAGGTCGGGCTCCTCCTCGGCGTAGAGCCGCGCGGCGACGTCGAGCGCGACCGCGTCGGAGAGGTAGCTCCAGCGCGCGGCAACGACGTTGTCCCGCCAGAGCTCGTTCGGGGCGCTCTCCGAACAGATCGCGTCGCGGAAGTCGGACTCGAGCCCGGCGCTCCGCGTCGCCACGGCCGTGTCGATGACCTCGGCGATCCGCGGCGTGCTCGCCTGGCCGGGAGCTCCTTCGTAGAACGCCGGAGCGAGGGAGAGTTCGTGGTGCCTCCAGGGGGGACGCGCTGCCGCCGCGGTCAGGACGGGCCCGTCCGACTCGGCCGGCCACGAGCAAGGCCAGCCGACGGTGAGCGTCTTCGCGCCCGATGCGCCGGCGATCCGGGCAACGTCCGGCAGGATGCCGGTCAGACGCTTGCCTCCGACGCCGGTGAGTCTGGACATCTCCGCGCCGTCGAGCGAACGCCCGCGCGCCAGGCGCGTCCACCCGACCTCGGGGAGCGGCGGAACGTCGGCCTCGATCTCGCCGAGGACGGCGCTCTTCATGAACTGCCTCAGCATCGGAACGCGTTGCTCCTCCGCATACTGCGAGAGCAGGTACCAGTCCAGCCCGTCGACCGCGATCACGACGACGGAGAGTCCGGTGCGCGCGCCGGACGTTCGCCGCTCCGGCTGCCAGGAGATCGCGAGACCAAGAAGAACCACGGCGACGACGATCGCCGCGATCAGGACCACCCTTCCCTTGTTCATCTGTCCTCCGCTCCGGCTTTGATTCTTGCCGCCCCTCTGGAAACATACTAGAATCACTATCATGCCCAAAACCCGCCGGTCAAGGCAAAGGTCCCCGAAGAGCAGGGCCAATCCCTCTTCCGAGGAGCCTCGCTACCTCGTCGTGCGAGGCGCGCGGGAGCACAATCTCAAGGCGATCGACGTCTCGATTCCGAGGAACTCGCTCGTCGTCGTGACCGGTCTCTCGGGCTCCGGCAAGTCCTCGCTGGCCTTCGACACGATCTACGCCGAGGGGCAGAGGCGGTACGTCGAGTCGCTCTCCGCCTACGCGCGCCAGTTCCTCTCCCAGATGCAGAAGCCCCGTGTGGAGCAGATCGAGGGTCTCTCGCCGGCGATCTCGATCGAGCAGCGCACGGCATCGAGGAACCCCCGCTCGACGGTCGGGACGGCGACGGAGATCTACGACTACCTGCGCGTGCTCTACGCGCGAGCGGGACGCCCACACTGCCACAAGTGCGGCCGTGAGATCACGCGGCTCACCGTCGGTCAGATGGCCGATCGCGTCCTGAAGCTCGACAACGGCACCCGGGTCCAGATCATCGCGCCGGTCGTGCGCGGGAAGAAGGGCCGCCACAAGGACACGCTCCAGAGGCTCGAGCGCGAGGGCTTCGTTCGGCTGCGCGTGGACGGGGAGACGATCGAGATCTCCGACGTCGGAGCCCTCGCCAAGAACAAGAAACACACGATCGACGTCGTCGTCGACCGCCTGATCATGCGGGAGGGCGTCCGTCAGAGGCTTGTCGACTCGATCGAGACCGCGCTCAAGCTCTCGGACGGGCTCCTCGAGGTCGTGACCTCGAAGGAGAGGCTTCTCATGAGCGAGAACGCCTCGTGCCCCGAGTGCGGAATCGGGCTCGGCGAGATCGCCCCGAGGCTCTTCTCGTTCAACAGCCCCTACGGAGCCTGTCCGAACTGCGACGGACTCGGGACCAAGATGCGCGTCGATCCCGATCTTGTCGTGCCGGACCGCGATCTCTCGCTCCGCGAGGGCGCCGTCGTCTGCTGGCCGGATCTCGCGACCGGGTGGGCGCGCCACAAGCTCGACGCGCTCTCGGGCTACTACGGTTTCGATCTTCTGACGCCGTTCAAGGACCTCGACCCGCACGTCCAGAAGGTGCTGCTCACCGGCTCGGGCGACGAGAAGATCGAGTACAAGATCCAGTTCGAGAAGGGTCGGTGGGAGTACGAGGGCAGCTTCGAGGGCGCCATTCCGAACCTCGAGCGCCGCTATCGGGAGACGAAGTCCGAGAACGTCCGAAGGTGGATCGAGGGGTTCATGGCGATCGACGAGTGCCCGGTCTGCGGCGGGGCGCGCCTGAGGCCCGAGGCCCTCGCCTTCACCGTCGGAGATCTCGCGATCGACAAAGTGACCGCGATGTCGGTCAAGCAGTGCCTCGAGTTCTTCCGAGGCCTCAGGCTGACCGGTGTGGAGGAGAAGGTCGCGGAGGAGATCGTAAAGGAGATCGTGGAGCGCCTCACGTTTCTCTCCGACGTCGGTCTCGACTACCTGACGCTCGACCGCTCCTCCGGGACGCTCTCGGGCGGGGAGGCGCAGCGCATCCGACTCGCGACGCAGATCGGCACCAGGCTCGTCGGGGTTCTCTACATCCTGGACGAGCCGTCGATCGGGCTGCACCAGCACGACAACAAGAAGCTCCTGAAGACGCTGACCGCGCTCCGCGACATCGGGAACACGGTCATCGTCGTCGAGCACGACGAGGAGACGATCCGCTCGGCCGACTGGGTCGTCGATCTCGGTCCGGGGGCCGGCAGGGACGGGGGTGAGGTCGTGGCGAGCTGCGCGCCTGAGAAGCTCGCGAGCCACGCGGACTCCCTCACCGGCCAGTATCTTTCCGGGAAGCGGAGCATCGGGCTTCCGAAGTCGAGGCGCGGGGGGAACGGCGCCTCGCTCCGGATCATCGGCGCGCGGGAGAACAACCTGAAGTCGATCGATGTCGCCGTTCCGCTCGGTACGCTGACCTGCGTCACCGGCGTCTCCGGCTCCGGGAAGAGCACGCTCGTCTCGGACATCCTGCACCGGGCGCTCTCGGAGTGGTTCTACCGCTCGAGGCGCGTCCCCGGCAAGTTCGAACGCATCGAGGGCGTCGAGCACATCGACAAGGTCGTGAACATCAGCCAGTCGCCGATCGGGCGGACGCCGCGCTCGAATCCCGCAACCTACACGGGCACCTTCGTTCACGTGAGGCAGCTCTTCGCGAAGGTGCCGCTCGCCAGGGCGAGAGGCTATCGCCCCGGCCGGTTCAGCTTCAACGTCAAGGGCGGCCGCTGCGAGGCCTGCCAGGGCGGCGGCCAGGTGAAGATCGAGATGCACTTCCTGCCCGACGTCTTCGTGACCTGCGAGGCGTGCGGCGGCGACCGCTTCAATCGCGAGACGCTCGACGTGCTCTACAAGGGCAAGAACATCGCCGAGGTCCTCGAGATGACCGTCGACGAGGCGCTCGACTTCTTCTCGAAGATCCCCGTGGTTCGCCGGAAGCTGCAGACGCTCCACGATGTCGGTCTCGGGTATATCCACCTCGGGCAGCCGGCCACGACGCTCTCCGGCGGTGAGGCGCAGAGGATCAAGCTCGCGACTGAGCTCTCGCGCCGGAGCACCGGCAGGACGCTCTACATCCTCGACGAGCCGACGACAGGTCTCCACTTCCACGACGTGAAGATGCTCCTCGACGTTCTCGGCCGTCTCGTGGAAAAGGGGAACACCGTGCTCGTGATCGAGCACAACACCGACGTCATCAAGACCGCGGACCACATCATCGACCTCGGTCCCGAGGGGGGCGATCTTGGCGGCGACATCGTCGTGACGGGCACGCCGGAGGAGGTCGCACGGTGCGAACGGTCGTACACCGGAGCGGTTCTCAAGCGCGTCATGAACGGCGCCGCGCGGGAGTGAGTGTCTCATGACGACCGGCGCGGACGAGGCGCGCAGGATGCGGTCTTCGGACTACCCGAGCTGGAGCGCCTACTACAGGGAGTACCAGCGGCGTCTCGCCGAGCTCTTTCTCGTCCCGTTCCTCCTGGAGTGCGGCGTCGAGATCGAAGGGGCTGCGATCCTCGACGTCGGCTGCGGGAACGGAGGGGCGACGGAGGTCCTCGCGCGGCGCGCGACCCGATGCGTCGGGATCGACGTCGGGGAGTTCCCGTGGAGGAACTCGGCGAACCTCGAGTTCACGCGCGGCGACATCCTGGACCCGTCGGTGGCGGAGACCTTCGCCGGGGCGTTCGACCTCGTGGTGATGCGAGACGTCGTCGAACACATCGGCGACAGGCCGCGGCTCTTCAGGCACGTGCGCTCGGCGCTCAGGCCCGGCGGCCGCGTCTTCGCCACGTTCCCTCCGTACCACTCGGCGTTCGGCGCTCACCAGCAGTCGGAGCTCAAGGGCAGCGTCTTTCGGTTCGTGCCGTACGCCCACTGGCATCCCGGCCTCAGGGGGATCGCGGCCACGCGGGCGACGCTCGTCGGTTTCGAACGCGAGGCGCGCGACGCGGGCCTGGCCATCCGCTCGAGGCGGCTCTACCTTCTGCGGCCCTCGTTCCGTCTTCGCTACGGTCTTCCGGTCGTGCGGTTCCGGCTTCCCCGGGTCCCGGTGCTGTCCGAGCTCCTCGTGACGGGCGCCTACTACCTCCTGGACGTCGAAGCGGAGTGAGGGTGCGTCAGACCCGGCTTCGCGCGTGTCGCGGTGCGGCCCTCGGCGGACAAAACGGCTTGACCCTCGTCGTTCCGCTGGCGTACTATGACAGGATGCGTTCGGGCGATCGCGTCCGGCCGCATGTCTCCATGCGCCCGGGTCGCGCGGCCCGGGCCGACCGCGGAAGGAGGGAGTGTCTTGACCGCCGAAGCGGGCACCGCGAGGAAGACGGCCCTCTACGAGAGGCACGTCGCCGCCGGCGCGAAGATCGTCGATTTCGCCGGCTTCGCGATGCCGATCCAGTATCGGGGTATCATGGCCGAGCACCGCCGCGTGCGAGAGACGGCCGGCGTCTTCGACGTCTCGCATATGGGCGAGTTCTACCTCTCGGGACCCGACGCGCTCGCGACGATCCAGCGCGTCACGACGAACAACGCTTCCTCGCTCGACGTCGGCCGCGTCCAGTACTCGGCGATGTGCTACGAGCACGGCGGCTTCATCGACGATCTCCTCGTGTACCGCCTCGAGGACCGATACATGCTGGTGGTCAACGCGGCGAACACCGAGAAGGACCGGCGCTGGGTCGAGGAGCACCTCGTAGGAGAGACGGTCTTCGAAGACGCGACCGACGAGACATCGCTCATCGCGGTCCAGGGTCCGAAGGCCGAAGCCGTCCTTCTGCGCATCGCGGGTCCGGCCCTGGCCGACATGGCGTACTACCGCTCGGACTCGCTCGAGATCGCCGGGCGAACGGCGCTCGTGTCGAGAACCGGCTATACGGGCGAAGACGGATTCGAGATCTACTGCAGGCCCGACGACGCGGCCGCTCTCTGGGACGCGGTCTTCGAGGCCGGCTCCGGGTTCGACGTCGAGCCCGTCGGGCTCGGCTGCCGCGACACGCTCCGTCTCGAAATGGGCTACGCCCTCTATGGAAACGACATCGACGACAGACGGACGCCTGTCGAGTCCGGTCTCATGTGGATCACGAAGCTCTCGAAGGACGGCTTCATCGGGAAGGAAGCGATCGTCGAGAGAAAGGCGAAGGGCGTCGACGCGCGGCTCGTCGGTTTCGTCCTGGATGGGCGCGGCGTTCCGAGGCACGGCAACGCCATCTTCTCGGGCGACGAGGAGGCGGGCGTTGTGACGAGCGGCACCTTCTCGCCGAGCCTGGAGCGCGGCATCGGCATGGGCTACGTGGCGTCCGGCGTCGACGGGGAGATCGCCGTGGGCGTGCGCCCCAACATGAAGGTTCCCGCGACGATCGTCGGTCTCCCTTTCTACAAGCGCGGAAGCGTTCGGCGGTAGGAGGCGGTCGGTTCGACCCCGGCCGTGCCGGGACAACTCTACGAGGTGGGGAATGAGCGAGAACGGTCTGAGGTTCACGAAGACACACGAGTGGGTCAAGGTGGAGGGCGATGTCGCGACGCTGGGGCTTACCGACTACGCGCAGCACGAGCTCGGCGACATCGTCTTCGTCGAGCTGCCCGAGATCGGCAGGGAGATCGCGGCCGGCGACGTTCTGACATCGGTCGAGTCGGTGAAGAGCGTGAGCGAGGTCTACACGCCGGTGAGCGGCGAGGTCGTCGAGTCGAACGCCGCGCTCGAAGAGGATCCGAGCGTCGTGAACAGCGATCCGCTCGGCGCCGGCTGGATCGCGAGGATCCGCATGAAGGATCCGGGCGAGCTCTCGGAGCTCATGGACGCGCAGGCGTACGAGGAGCACAAGAAGGGATAGCCGTGCCCTACGTTCCCAACAGCGACAGGGATCGCGATGCGATGCTCCGGGCGGTCGGCGTCTCGTCGGTCGAGGATCTCCTCGCGGAGATCCCCGAGGATCTGAGATTCCGGGGGGATCTCGATGTTCCCGGTCCTCTCTCCGAACTCGAGCTCGAGCGCCACATGGCGAGGCTCGCCGCACTCAACCGCTCGCTCGACGATGTGCTTTCGTTCGACGGAGCGGGGATCTACGACCAGGCGATCCCCGCTGCGGTGCGGCACGTCTGCGGCATGCCGCAGTTCTCGACCGCGTACACACCGTACCAGGCCGAGGCGAGCCAGGGCACGCTTCAGGCGATCTACGAGTACCAGACGCTCATCGCTCGGCTCACCGGCATGGACGTGGCGAACGCATCGATGTACGACGGTGCGACGGCCGCCGCGGAGGCCGTGCTCATGGGATTCGGCGTGACGCGCAAGAGGCGTGTCGCCGTTCCGCGCTCGGTCCACCCGGCCGTCCGGGAGGTCCTCGCGACCTTCGTCGCGGCCTCGGGCGCGGAGGTCGTCGATGTACCGCTCGCCGGCGGCGTGACCGACGTCGGCGCGCTCGAAGACGCGCTCGAGGAGGGGACCGTCGCGCTCGTTGGCCACCCGAACTTCTTCGGGCTCCTCGAGCCGGTCACCGGGATTTCGCAGGCGGTCGAACGGAAGAAGGCCTGGCTCGTGGCGTCGGTCGACCCGCTGTCGCTCGCGCTCCTCGAGCCCCCCGGCTCGTACGGTGCCGAGGTCGCCGTCGGGGAGGGCCAGTGCCTCGGCAGCCCCGCCGCCTACGGCGGGCCGCTCCTCGGTTTCATGGCGGCAAGGCGGAGGCACATCCGGAGGATGCCCGGACGGATCATCGGCGCGACGGCCGACACCGAGGGCCGGCGCGGATACGTCATGACGCTTCAGACGCGCGAGCAGCACATCCGTCGCGAGAAGGCCACGTCGAACATCTGCACGAATCAGGGACTCGTCGCGCTGGCGACGACCGTCTACCTCTCGCTTCTCGGAAAGGACGGGCTTCGCGAGCTTGCGTCGCACGTCGCGGCGCGATCCCACTACGCCGCCGACGCCCTCTCTCGCGTCGATGGCGTCCGTCTCAGGTTCGACGGGCCGTTCTTCCGGGAGTTTGTCGTCGAGCTGCCGGTCGATGCCGCCCGGGTTCAGTCGGAACTGCGGACGGCGGGCATCTGGCCGGGCGTCTCCCTGAGCCGATGGTTCGACGACATGCCGAACAGCCTGCTCGTCGCCGTCAGCGAGCGTCACAGCCGCGAGGAGATCGATACGCTGGCCTCGGCGATCGGGGCCGTCACCGAGAGGCGAGGCGCCGAATGAGCGAATCCGGACGCGACAGAGAGACCGTCGTCGAGCCGACGATCTTCGAACTCTCCTCGCCAGGGAGGCGCGGCTTCGACCTGCCGCCTCTCGACGTTCCCGAGATCGATCCGGCGGAGGCCTTCGGCAGGGAGAACGTGCGATCCGCGGCCGCCGAGCTTCCCGAGTTGTCGGAGCCCGACGTCGTCAGGCACTTCACCAGGCTCGCGGAGATGAACTACCACATCGACCGCGGCATCTACCCGCTCGGATCGTGCACGATGAAGTACAACCCCAAGATCCACGAGGAGCTGGCGGGCCGGTCGGGCTTCGCGCGCCTGCATCCGGAGGCGCCGGTCGAGTCCGTCCAGGGGGCCCTCGCGCTCATGTATCACCTCGCTCGCGCCCTCGCGGAGATCTCGGGGATGGACGAGGTCAGCCTCCAGCCGGCCGCGGGCGCCGCCGGGGAACTCGCCGGCATGCTCATCACCCGTGCGTACCACACCGACCGGGGCAATCCACGAAGCAAGGTCATCGTCCCCGACTCCGCGCACGGTACGAACCCGGCGAGCCTGACGCTCGCCGGATACGAGCCCGTGCAGATCGTCTCTGGTCCCGATGGCCGGATCGATCTCGAGGCCCTGCGCGCGGCGGTCGACGATGAGACGGCCGCCGTCATGGTGACGAACCCGAACACGCTCGGCGTCTTCGAGACGCAGATCGCCGATGTGATCGAGATCGTGCATGCCGCCGGAGGGCTCGTCTACCTCGACGGCGCGAACCTGAACGCCCAGATGGGACTTGTGCGTCCGGGGGAGATCGGATTCGATCTCATGCACTTCAACCTGCACAAGACATTCTCCACGCCGCACGGCGGCGGTGGACCCGGCTCCGGTCCCGTGGGAGTGAAGGCGTTCCTCGCCGACTACCTTCCGAAGCCGGTCGTCGTTCGCGACGAGGCGAGATCGACGGGTGTCGAGTACCTGCTCGACCACGATCGGCCGCGCTCGATCGGGAGGATCCACGCGGCCTACGGCAACTTCCTTGTGATGGTCAAGGCATACGCTTACATTCTGAGGCTGGGACCGAGCGGGCTCAGGAAGGTCTCGGAGAACGCGGTCCTGAACGCGAACTACCTTCAGGCGCTTCTCGCACCCCACTACGAACTGCCACACAAGGGGTACTGCCAGCACGAGTTCGTTCTCTCGGCGGACCGACAGAAGCGCCAGGGCGTCAGAGCGCTCGACGTCGCGAAAATGCTGCTCGATCTCGGCGCGCACGCGCCGACGGTCTACTTCCCGCTCATCGTGAGCGAGGCGCTCATGATCGAGCCGACCGAGACCGAGAGCAGGGAGTCGCTCGACGCGTTCGTCGCGGCGATGGCCGCGATCGCCGAGGCGAGCGACTCGGACCCCGAGAGCGTGAGGGCCGCGCCGCGGACGACGCCGGTGGGCAGGCTCGACGAGGCGCGCGCCGCAAGAGAACTCGACGTCGTGTGGGAGAAGATGTAGCCTGTGGAGGAGCTGGCTTGGACCGCCTGGCCCGTGGCCAGGAGCCCGGTGAGGGCGACGATCGCGATCGTGTTCCTCGCGCTCGTCGGCTGGACCCTCCAGAGCGTCTTCCACACGACCTACTTCACGATCGTGGCGCTCCTTCTCGTCTGGGGGCAGGTCGCGAGCTTCTTCCTCCCCACGAGGTACCTGCTTCGCGAGAACGGCGTCACTGTCCGGGGACTCCTGGGGCGGCGCGAGAAGGCCTGGGAGGAGTTCAGGAGCTTCCACATCGACCCCGACGGCGTGCTGCTCTCGCCGTTCGTGGAGCGTTCGAGGCTCGAGCGTTTTCGCGGGGTCTCGCTCCAGTTCCACGGCAACCGGAAAGAGGTCGTGGAGTTCGTGGAGCGGAAGATGGTGGAGGAGCGTGAGTCGACAGACGATGTGGTCGATCAAGGGCAAGGAAGTTCCGGAGGACGTCCGGAAGAGACAGCTCGCTCTGATTGAGCGGCTCGCCTCCGGAGTCGTCGAGCGCCGGTTGACGGCGCCCGCCGTGCTTTTCCTGGAGTCGGCGAAGCCGCTCTCGTTTCTCGGGAACCAGGCTCTCGTCTTCTTCCAGCCGATCGTCCAGACCGTCTTCAACTTTCGGACGTACGACGAGATCACCGAGCTTCTCGAGGACAGGGAGAACGTCGAGGTCCTCCTGAAGAAGATCGAGGAGCTCGAGGCCGAGCGGCTCCTGGAGGCGAGGGAGCGGAAGAAGAGACGGCGCGAGGAGAAGCGCGCCGCGAGACGATCAGAGGATGGTGGAGATGAGTGAGAACGGAAAGATCAGAGCGATCGTCGCGACCGATTGCGGGAGCACGACAACGAAGGCGATCCTCATCCGGCTGGTGGACGGGGAGTACCGTCTCATCTGCCGCGGCGAGGCGCCGACGACGGTCGAGGCGCCGTTCGAGGACGTGACCAGGGGTGTGCTGAACGCGGTGAGGGAGGTGGAGGAACTCTCGGGTCACGAGATCCTGGACGGTGAGACCTTCGTTCATCCCAACGACGGCGACCGGGGCGTCGATCTCTATCTCTCGACGTCGAGCGCCGGCGGCGGGCTCCAGATGATGGTCGCCGGTGTCGTGAAGAGCATGACGGCCGAGAGCGCGGAGCGCGCGGCTCTCGGCGCGGGCTCGATCGTGATGGACGTTCTGGCCTCCAACGACGGCAGGCTCGCGCACGAGCAGATCGAGCGCATCAGGCATCTGCGGCCCGACATGATACTCCTCTCCGGCGGCATCGACGGGGGCACCATCACCCACGTGGTGGAACTGGCCCAGATCATCGCCGCGGCCGATCCGAAGCCGCGCCTCGGGACCGGGTACAACCTGCCCGTGATCTACGCGGGCAACACCGATGCGCGAGGCGAGGTCTCCGGGCTCCTCGAGGAGAAGTCGTCGCTCTACAAGGTCGACAACCTCCGGCCGGTCCTTGAGCGCGAGAACCTCGGGCCCGCCCGTGACAAGATTCACGACCTCTTCATGGAACACGTCATGGCGCAGGCCCCGGGGTACGACAAGCTCATGACCTGGACCGACGCCCCGATCATGCCCACTCCGGGCGCCGTCGGCTCGCTCATCGAGACGATCGCCAAGCAGGAGGGGATCGAGGTTGTCGGCGTCGACATCGGCGGGGCGACGACCGACGTCTTCTCCGTCTTCCGGGACACCTTCAATCGAACGGTCTCCGCCAATCTCGGCATGAGCTACTCGGTTTCGAACGTGCTCGCCGAGGCCGGGATCGACAACGTCATGCGCTGGGTTCCCTTCCGACTGCCTGAGCTCGGCGTCAGGAACCGGATCAAGAACAAGATGATCCGTCCGACGACGGTGCCGCAGGCGCTCGAGGATCTCAAGCTCGAGCAGGCGATCGCCCGCGAGGCTCTCCGGCTCGCCTTCGAGCAGCACAAGTCGTTCGCCGTCGGCCTGAAGGGCGTCCAGCAGGAGCGTACGATCTCCGACGCCTTCAGCCAGTCGGCCTCCGGTGCGACGCTCGTGAACATGATGGATCTCGATCTGCTCGTAGGCTCGGGCGGCGTGCTCTCGCATGCCCCGCGGCGGTCGCAGTCCGCCATGATGCTCATCGACGGGTTCCTTCCGGAGGGCATCACCAGGCTCGCGGTCGACTCGATCTTCATGATGCCGCAGCTCGGGGTGCTGGCCGAGGTGCACGAGAAGGCGGCGACCGAGGTCTTCGAGAAGGACTGCCTGATCCACCTCGGGACGCTCGTGGCGCCGGTCGGGACCGGAGCCGAGGGCAAGAGCTGCGTCAAGGTGGAGGCGGCGCTCCCCGACGGCACGGCCGTCGACGAGGACGTGCCGTTCGGCGAGATGAGAGTCTATCCGCTCGCGGTCGGAGAGACGGCGGGCGTGAAGCTGACGCCCGCACGGGGCTTCGACGTCGGCGCGGGCCCGGGGAAGCAGGTCGAGCGCTCGCTCACGGGAGGCGTGGTCGGTCTCATGATCGACGCCCGAGGGCGGCCCTTCGAGCTGCCGGCGAACGAGGAGGAGCGCGTCGCGCGCCTGACTCGCTGGTCGGCGGCCTTCGACGCGTTTCCCGATCTCTAGGCCGCGGGCGATCCTGCCCGCGTTCCGGACCGAGTCAGACGAAGCGAACCAGGAGACGGAATCATGGCTCACGCATACACGCCCGGACTGAGAGTCGCCGAGCTCACGACGCTCAGGAAGGAGAGGCGGCTTCCCATCAAGGGCGAGGTCGTCGTGAAGATGGGTGACAGGGTGGAGTCGGACACGGTCGTTGCCCGGACCCACCTTCCGGGGAACGTCCAACTCGTGAACGTTGCGAGCAAGCTCGGGCTGCCGCCCGAAGACCTGCCCTCGGTCATGGTGAAGAAGGAGAGCGAGGAGGCGAAATCGGGGGAGGCGATCGCCGAGACCAGGGGCTTCTTCGGCCTGTTCAGATCCAGTGTGCCGGCGCCGTGCGACTGCACGGTCGAGAACATCTCGACCGTGACGGGCCAGGTCATCCTGCGTGAGCCCCCGACGCCGATCGAGATCGACGCCTACATCGACGGCGCCGTCGTCGACGTCTTCGAGGGTGAGGGTATCGCGGTCGAGACAGTCGGGACGTTCATCCAGGGCATCTTCGGCGTTGGCGGCGAACGGACCGGCGTGATCAGGATCGCCGTCGAAGGTCCGGACGAGATGCTCGACGCGTCGAAGATCGGCGACGACGACCGCGGGCGGATCATCGTCGGCGGATCCCACGTGACCTGGGACGGGCTCCAGAAGGCGATGAAGACGGGCGCGAGCGGCATCGTCGTCGGCGGCTTCGACGACCCGGATCTCAAGAAGCTGCTCGGCAAGGATCTCGGCGTCGCCATCACCGGTCACGAGGACGTCGAGACGACCCTGGTGCTGACGGAGGGCTTCGGCGAGATCGCGATGGCCCGGGGGACCTTCGACCTCCTCAAGTCACGCGAGGGTATGAAGGCATCGATCAACGGGGCCACGCAGATCCGCGCCGGCGTCATCAGGCCGGAGATCGTCGTGCCTGTCGGAGGGGCGAAGCCGCCCGACGCGGCCGAGGCGGCGAGTTCGGCAGCCGGACTCGGGATCGGGAGCCTCATCCGCGTGATCCGGGAGCCGAACTTCGGGCGTCTCGGGAAGGTGACGGAGCTGCCGAACGAGCTTATGAAGATGGAGTCCGAGTCGATGGTGCGCGTGCTCTCCGTCGAGTTCGAGGACGGTTCCCAGGCGCTCCTGCCGAGGGCGAACGTGGAGATGATCGAGCGCTGACGCGCATTCCCCGGCCGGCGGGGGCGGCGCGGGCGAGACATTTGGCTTGACAGCGACACGGCCCTCTGATAGCTTCTTCGAGGCAACGCGGGGGAGCCGAAGGCGCGCTTCCCCGGAGTACGATTTGGGCCCGCGAAAGGAACGCTGCATGCGTGAGGACCGAGGGTCTGTGCTGGCCGGCGGATCGACCTCGAGGGCGGTGATCGTGGTGTTCGTGGCGATCGCGGCCCTCTTCTCATGCGCGGCCGTCTCCGGGGCCCAGGACGCTCCCGCCGAGGCCGACACCCTGAGACCGCTGGCGCCGCCGACCGGGCTCGAGGCGGTCGACACGCCGTACGATCGCGGAAGCTCCGTCAGCCTCACCTGGGAGCCCTCGCCGGACGACGAGACCGGCAGGGTCCTCGTCTACCGGATCTACCGGTCCTCCCATCCCGACACGGGCTTCGCCGCGATCGGCAGGACGGGCGCGGGGCAGACGACGTACCGCGACAGCGAGGCCGAGAATGGCCTGGCGACCTACTACCGAGTCGCCGCGGCCGGCGGGACTTCCGAGTCGCTCTCCGAGACGGCGGGTCCGGTCGTCGCGGCTCCGCAGTGGTTCAACCGTCGCCGCCTGAATGTGATGGTCGGTGTCATCGGCTTCGTCTTCGCGATCGTCTACTTCGTGCGAGCGGCGCGGAAGGGCAAGGACCTCTTCATCCGCCGCCTCGCCGGTCTCGACGAGATGGACAACGCCGTCGGCAGGGCGACCGAGATGGGGAAGCCCATCCTCTACGTGTCGGGCCTCTCCGGCATCTCGGACGTCGCCACGATCGCCGCGATCAACATCCTCGGTGAGGTGGCGAAGAAGACCGCCGAGTACAACACGCGTCTCATCGTCCCGTGTGCCGATCCGATCGTGATGTCGGTCGAGCAGGAGGTCGTCAAGGAGGCCTACGCGAAGGTCGGGCGGCCGGACGCGTACAACGAGGACGATGTCTTCTACCTCACGCGGAGCCAGTTCGCCTACGTCGCGGGCGTGAACGGCATCATGGTCCGCCAGCGGCCGGCGACCATCCTCTTCATGGGCATGTTCTACGCGGAATCGCTCGTTCTTGCCGAGACGGGCGCCGCCGTCGGGTCGATCCAGATTGCCGGGACCGACGCCGTAACGCAGCTGCCGTTCTTCATCACGTCGTGCGACTACACGCTGATCGGCGAGGAACTCTACGCGGCCAGCGCCTACCTCTCGAGGGAGCCCGTCCTTCTCGGCGGACTCAAGGGGCAGGACGCCGCGAAGTTCGCGATCGGCCTTGCGGTCATTCTCGGAGTGATCTCTGCGACACTCGCCGAGCTTGGTGTGCTCGGAAGCAACATCATCGCTCCGTTCCTCTCGGCCGGGTAGCCGGGGGACCGGGACGCCAGGGAGTCCAAGATGCGTCGTCAGATACCTCTCTTGCTCTGTTTTGTCGCCGGCACCTTCATGGCGGTGCAGTACTTCATCCCGCACCACGCCGTGCAGGATGCCCACGACCGGCTCCTCGGGTGGCTGCAGATCCTCCTCGCGTTCGCGTTTCTGCTCGGGACCGTGAGCCTCATCAGGATCCACTACCACAAAATCCGGAACCGCGCGCCCGACAGGGGGTACAGCTTCGTGACGCTCGTGGGACTTCTCGGGATGATCGGCCTCGGGTTCTTCCACGGGAGTCACATCCAGCCGGGCTCGCCGTTCGACATCATCTTCCAGAACGTGCAGGTCCCGATCGAGGCCACGATGTTCTCGCTCCTCGCGTTCTACATCGCGTCGGCGGCCTTCCGCGCGTTCCGTGCGCGGACGCTCGAGGCGACCCTGCTTCTCGTCGCCGCGTGCATCGTTATGCTGGGGCGGGTTCCGATCGGTGACCTCCTTCACCGCGGAATCCCCGCCTTGACGCACTGGATTCTCAACGTCCCTAACCTCGCGGCGAAGCGGGGAATCATGATCGGCGTCGGCCTCGGGATGATGTCGACCGCGCTCAAGATCGTTCTCGGCATCGAGAGGGCGTGGATGGGCGGAAGCGAGTAGCCCCTTCGATGTGCAGTCCGGCGCGACGGAGGTAACGATGTCCGGTTTTCAGAAGCTCCTCGATATCGACAGACGGTGGATCTTCCTCGCCATTGCCATCGCCGTCGTCGTGCCGTTCTTCAAGCCTCTGGGGTTGCCGGTCGTCGTGACGGAGCCGGTCAGGAACCTCTACGAGGCCGTCGACGAGCTCCAACCCAACTCGCAGCCGCTCCTTCTGGCCAGTGACTACGCGCCCTCAACCTCGCCCGAGCTTGAGCCGATGTCGCTCGCGATCCTCCGGCACTGCATGAGCCGGGACGTGAATGTGGCCGTCATGACGCTCCATCCCGCGGGGTTCGGCCTCGCGCAGAGGGCGATCGGGCAGGTGGCGGCCGAGTACGAAGCCGTCTACGGAGAGGACTACGTCTTCCTCGGTTTCCAGCCCGGCGTCTCGGCGCCGATTCTGGGGCTCGGCGTAGCGATCACCAACATCTTCCCGGAGGACGCCTACGGTACGCCGCTCTCCGACATCCCCATGATGGAGGGCATCAGGAACTACGACGACATACCGCTCGTCATCACGCTGGCCGGCTGGTCGGCCGCGGAGGCCTGGGTCTACTACGCCTATCAGCCCTACGGCCAGCGCGTCGGCGCGGGCGTGACGGCGGTCATGGCCACCGACTACTACCCGTATCTCGATACCGGGCAGCTCGTCGGCCTTCTTGGCGGCATGCGCGGCGCGGCCGAATACGAGGTCCTCGTCGAGCGCGAGGGGAAGGGCGTCCTCGGCATGGACTCCCAGTCGGTCATCCACCTCTTCATCATCGTGCTGATCATCCTGGGCAACGTCGCCTACTTCATGACGAGGAAGAGCCGCAGACTGGCGGCCCAGGGGAAGGAGTAGCCGCGGCGCCACGGCGGGCGTGACGCCCTCGGGCCGCGGATTCGCGTTTCTTCGGAGGACGAGATGTCGGCAACGCTGATCTGGACGACCATCGGAGCGATCCTGACGCTCTGCGTCTACAGCTTCCTCTACAAGGACAACCCGTTCTACAAGTTCGCCGAGCATCTCGTCGTCGGCGTCTCGGCTGGCTACTATCTCGTCATCTACTACTTCAACTTCGTCCAGCCGAGGGTCGTGAATCCCGTCTTCCTCCTTCGCTACGGAGGCGACCCGATCCAGTTCGCCGGCTTCGAGTGGTGGATGGCGCTCATCCCCGGCATTCTCGGTCTCATGCTCTACGCGCGTTTCTTCCCGAAGATCGCGTGGGTCGGCAGGTGGCCGCTCGGAATCTACGTCGGCGGCTACGCGGGTCTCGGCCTCTCGCCGGTCATGCAGGCCAGGGTCTTCCAGCAGATGGAGGCGAACGCGCTTCCGCTCACGAGCATCACGAACGTGCTTCTCATCGTCGGCCTCATCGGGACGCTGACCTACTTCTTCTTCTCGATGAAGCACAGGGGCATTCTGGGCGGCCTCGCGCGGATCGGCATCGTCTTCATCATGGTGGGGTTCGGTGCCTCGTTCGGCTACACGGTGATGTCACGTATCTCGCTTCTCATCGGAAGGGTGAACTTCCTTCTGGTCGATTGGTTGCACCTGCTCTAGCGGTGGGCGAGGCCCGACCTCGCACGGTCGCCGGAGCGGCAACGCGCCGTCCCCCCAGGCGCGGCAACGGGGATGACGGATGAAGTACCCTCTCGCTCTGACACTCGTCCTGGCGGCGCTCCTCTCGCCGTTTGCGTCTCTCGCAGAAGTTGCACCTGACGAGATCGTGGTCCCCGCGGAGATCGACACGGTCGCTCCCGCGCCGGTCACGGGCCTCACGGCGCGCGACTACGTCGATAACAGCGACGCCGGCGACAAGATCGTACTCTCGTGGGAGCTCTCCGCGGACGACGGGAGCGGCGAGGGCGACGTCGTTGCCTACGAGCTTGCGCGCTCGACGGTCGAGGGCGAGACCGGCGATTCGCTGACCGTCGTCCCGGCCGGAGCGACCCGCTACATCGACGACACGGCCGAGCCCGGGACGGTCTACCGGTACACCGTGACCGCCACCGACGGCGCGAACACCTCGGCGCCCGCGATCTCGGGCCCCGTCGCGGGTCGGAGGAGCTTCTTCCAGCCGATGCGGCTCCCGGTCCTGGTTCTCCTCGGCATCTTCTTCGGAATGGTGCTCATCTTCACGCAGCTCGCGCAGCGGGGCGCGGAGCTCTTCGTGCGCCGGATCCCGGGCCTGAACGCGATCGAGGAGGCCGTCGGCAGGGCGACCGAGATGGGCCGCCCGGTCCTCTACGTGCCCGGCATTGGCGAGATCGACAACATCATGACCATCGCGAGCCTCACGATCCTGGCGCACGTGGCCAAGATCACGGCCCGCTACGACACGCCGCTCATCGTGCCGACGGCGCGCGCCGTCGTCATGTCCGCGGCCGAGGAGGTCGTGAAGCAGGCGCACGCCGAGGTCGGGAAGCCTGACACGTACGACCCCGACAACATCCGCTACCTCTCCGACGCGCAGTTCGCCTTCGCGGGCGCCGTCAACGGCATCATGCTGCGCGAGAAGCCGGCCGCGAACCTCTACATGGGCGCCTTCTGGGCCGAGTCGCTGCTTCTGGCCGAGACCGGCTTCGAGGCGGGCGCGATCCAGGTGGCGGGTACGGCGATGGTCTCGCAGCTCCCCTTCTTCGTGACCGCCTGCGACTTCACCCTGATGGGCGAGGAGCTCTACGCGGCGAGCGCGTACCTCTCGCGGGAGCCGAAGCTCCTGGGCAGCCTCAAGGGCTCCGACTGGATGAAGGTCCTGAGTATCGCCATCATGCTGGCCGGCATCGTCCTGCGCTTCGCGGGCCACGATGCCTTCGTCAACTGGTTCCGGACGCAGTAGCCGGGAGCTTCGATGCGACGCGAGATTCCACTCATCATCACCTTTCTGGCCGGGACGTTCATGCTGGTCGACTTCTTCGTGCCGCACGTCGTGGTCTCCGGCGCGGCCGACGAGATGAAGCAGTGGGGCATCATCGTGATCGCCGCATCGATCCTCCTCGGCATCGGGAACCTCATCCGGGTTCACTCGAAGAAGATTGCTCGCCGCCAGGAGGGCTGGATCTACAGCATCATCACACTGGCCTCGATGGGCGTCATGTTCGCCTTCGGGGGCCCGTGGGGCACGATCGAGGAGGGGTCGGCCTTCAACTGGATGTTCATCAACATGCAGGTTCCCCTCCAGAGCACGATGTTCTCGCTCCTGGCTTTCTTCATCGCGTCGGCCGCCTACCGGGCCTTCCGGCTCCGCTCGGCCGAGGCGAGCCTCCTTCTCATCGCGGCGATTGTCGTCATGCTGGGGAGAGTGCCGATCGGGCAGTTCCTCACGAGGAACCTGCCCGAGAAGGCGACGCTCCCCTGGATCACCGAGACGATCATGTCGTACCCGAACATGGCGGCCTTCCGCGGCATTCTCATGGGCGCCGCCCTCGGCGTCATGGCGATGGGTCTCCGCATCATCCTGGGCATCGAGCGTTCGTACCTCGGAGGAGAGAAGTAGACCGTGGCAGGCGGGTTCGACATACGACGGATCGACAGGCGGATCATCTTCACCCTGATCTTCGTCGCGGTCGCGTGGCCGCTCATCCAGCCGCTCAGGCTCCCGATGGAGGTCTCGCCCCCGGTGCAGCGGCTCTACGAAGCCATCGAGGCGGTGCCCGCGGGCTCGGTCGTCATGCTCGCCGGCGACTACAGCCCCGACACGCAGCCCGAGCTCCAGCCGATGGTCGACACGTTCCTGCGACACGCCTTCCGGAAGGACCTCCGGGTCGTCGTGGCGTGTCTCTGGCCGGCCTCTCCACCGCTCGTCGAGACGGCGCTCACACCGCTCGCGGCCGAGTTCGAGAAGGAGTACGGCATCGACTACGTGAACCTCGGGTACATGGCCGGCGGGACGGTCACGCTCCTCGGCATGGGGGCGAGCCTGCCGGGCACGTTTCCGCGCGACTACGGCGGGCGGCCGGTCTCCGAGATTCCGCTCATGCAGGAAGTCGAGAACTTCGACGACATCGCGCTCGTGATGGAGGTCTCGGCAGGGACTCCCGGTACGCGGGAGTGGGTGCAGCAGGTCCAGGGACGCTTCCGCGTGACGCTCCTCTCGGGCGTCACGGCGGTGAGCGCTCCGAACTTCTACCCGTACATTCAGAGCGGCCAGCTCGGCGGACTTCTCGGCGGTCTCAAGGGAGCGGCCGAGTACGAGACGCTCGTCGAGGCGCCCGGCGACGCGACGAAGGGCATGGACGCGCAGTCGGTCGTTCATTCACTCATCGTGTTCTTCATTCTCCTGAGCAACGTCGTCTACTTCGCCACGCGGTGGCGATCGGGTGAGGGGGAGGCAGCCCAGTGAGGAGCGTCCGATGAACTGGCTCCACCTGCTCTTTAACGGCCCTCCGGGGACGCATCCATCGGTCGTCTGGGGCTACTGGGTCGCCGCGCTCCTGACGATCTGCATCTACAGCTTCCTCTACAAGGACAATCCGCTCTACAAGTTCGCGGAGAGCCTCTTCGTCGGCCTCGGCGCCGCCTACTGGCTTGCGCTCCTTTACCACAACACCCTGAAGCCCAAACTGATCCTGGCGCTCTTCCCCGGGGACTCGGGCGACCCCGTCATCTGGTACCGCATCTTCCCCGGGGTCTTGGCGATCTTCATGCTTCTCAGGTTCTATCCGAAGCTCTCGTGGCTTTCCAGGTGGGCTCTCGGATTCATCGTCGGCATGTACTCGGCCGTGAACGTCACCGGCTTCGCTCAGGGAGACTTCGTCGCACAGATCCACGCGACGATGTCAACCGCGCTGAACGAAGGGGGACCGCTCGCGATCACGCTCAACGTCGTTGCCATCGTTGGCGTGATCACGACGCTCGTCTACTTCTTCTTCTCCAAGGAGCACAAGGGCGCCCTCGGAGGCGTTGCGAAGCTGGGCATCTGGTTTCTCATGGTGGCGTTCGGGGCATCGTTCGGATACACCGTGATGGGACGCGTCTCGCTGCTCATCGGACGGATGACCTTTCTTCTCCGGGACTGGCTGCATCTGATCGACTGATCCCTGCGAGATCACGGCCACCGGACCTCACGCGAAGCCCCCCGCGAACACGGCCCGCACGACAGGATGCAAGGAGCGCCCCCATGGGGCAGTGGCGTTTTCTTCGGAACGGCGCCGCCGACGGCGTCACGAACATGGCGATCGACGAGGCACTCCTCGTCGGTGTCAACCGCGGTCTGTCGCCGCCGACGGTCCGCGTCTATGCGTGGGATCCGCCGACGGTCTCGACCGGCTACTCGCAGGACCTCGCGAGGGAGCTGGATCTCGACGCCTGCCGAAGGCTCGGATACGGCGCCGTGCGGCGGCCGACCGGGGGGCGGGCGATCCTCCACGCGGGCGAGCTGACCTACGCGGTGGCGGGATCGTCGGACGAGCCCCCGCTCGGGCGCGCGATCATGGATACCTACCGGGCGATCGCGGAGGCGCTTCTGGCGTCGCTCGAGATCCTCGGTGTGCGCGCCGGGCTGGCCCCGGTGGCGGGGGAGGCTGTCCGGAAGCGCGGAGAGCCCAGCCCGCCCTGCTTCGCCAGCTCGTCGCGGTTCGAGGTCGTTCACGAAGGCGCGAAGCTGATCGGGAGCGCGCAGCGCCGGGTCGGGTCTGGTGTCCTGCAGCACGGGTCGCTGCTTCTTGATGGGACGCACACCGGGCTCGCCGACGCTCTCAGGCTCTCGAGCGACCGCGCCCGGGAAGCGGTGCGAGCGACGCTCGAGAGCAAGACAACGAACCTGGAAGCGATCCTCGGCCGGAAGGTATCCTTCGACGAAGCCGCGGACGCGATGCTCGCGGGGTTCGAGGGTTCATGGGGCCGCGGTCTCCGCGAGGGCGGTCTGAGCCGGGATGAAGAGAAGCTCATCGAAGAGGTGACAACTCGCGGCGTGGTCGCGGCTTAGGTAGGGCAAAAACATGTTGACACGGCACGGAAGCGTGTGTACGATGCAGAGTGTGGACAGCGACCGGCCGACCCCTCGTCCAAACCCGGGCGATGAGGCGGGCAGGTGCATGCCAATCACCCCCGAGGAGATGATGATACCATGAAGGCACCGAGACCCAGGTCCCGGGAGGGCGTACTCGCACGCGCCGCGATTGCGTCGCTTCTGCTTGTTCTCGTTGCTGCGACGCCGGCCATGGGGCAGAGTACCGGCAAGATTTCGGGGACGGTCACTGACGCAGAGACCGGCGCGCCTCTTCCCTTTGCGAACGTCTCCGTCATCGGTACGGCATACGGGAACATGACCAACCAGGCGGGCGAGTACCTGATCGACTTCGTTCCTGTCGGGAGCTACAACGTCCAGGCCGGCTACATGGGCTACGAGACGCAGCGCTCCGAGGCGATTCTCGTCGAAGCCGACAAGACCACCCAGGTTGATTTCGGCATGAAGCCGACCGTCTTCCAGGCCGAGGAGGTCATCGTCGAGGCGGAGAGGCCGATGATCGAGACGGAGTCGACCTCGACGCGGCGCGGCATGGAAGAAGAGGAGATGAAGGTCCGGCCGATCAACACGGTCGAGGACGCGATCGCGACGCAGCCCGGTGTCGTTGTGCACGAGGGCGAGATCCATGTCCGAGGCGGGCGATCCACCGAGGTGAAGATGTACGTCGACGGCATCGCGATCTCGGACGTGGCCGGTGGTGGCGCGGGCCTCGAGGTCAGTCTGGCCTCGCTCTCCGAGTTCGAGCTCCTCTCCGGCGGATTCGACGCCGAGTACGGGAACGTGCAGTCCGGCGTCATCAATCTCCAGACGCGTGAGGGCGGCCGCGAGTTCTCCGGCGAGGTCAAGTACATGACCGACGACTACGGCGCGCCGGAGAAGACCTTCGACAACTTCGACAACCTCGCGTTCGGTATGGGCGGGCCGCTTTTCAGCGAGAACTTCCGCTACTACATCTCGGGAGAGGGCCGCTTCACCGACACGTACCTGAAGACGAAGGAGGAGCGCGAGGAGCGCGATCTCTACGGGAAACTCTTCGACATCAAGGTCAGGGACCGGCAGTCGATGTTCGGATCCGCCCAGGCGAAGCTCTCGTACCTCGTTACTCCGACGAAGAAGATGACCCTGGAGTACCTGCTCTCGTCGAGTGTGAGAGACTACTACTCGCACAGCTTCTCGAGGGTCGGCTACTGGTCGCGAGAGCGCGAGGACTGGTCTCACGTAGCGCTCGACACGACGTACCAGTACTACAACGCCGCCGAGCACACGCCGACGATCCGCAGCGAGTACTCGCAGAGGAAGCTCGTCTGGCGGGACAACGTGAGCCCGACGACGTTCTACACTGTCAAGCTCGCCCAGTTCGACAGCGAGGAGAGCTTCTGGGTCGAGGAGAATCCGAACGACTACTGGTGGCAGGCGTACCTGGCCGGCCGGCGGGTCACGGATCCGGACTCCGACGGCGATCTGAACCCGGAGCCCGGCTACTATCGCGTGGCAGGAGACCATCTTGGATGGTCGAAGCAGAGGACCGAGACCTGGACGTTCAAGGGTGACCTCACGAACCAGCGGAGCGACACCCACCAGCTGAAGACGGGCTTCGAGGTCATCTACAACGACCTCGACGTTACGGAGCTGAGCCTGGGTAGTCTCATCCCATCGGCCGGAGACACGATCGACGAAGACTGGTCGTTCTTCGACTGGGAGACGGCCCGTGGCGAGGAGAGCTACCGGCACAACATCTACCGCGGTTTTCCTTCGAACGGCGCCTTCTACGCGCAGGACAGGATGCGGTACGAGGGCATGATCGTCCGCGCCGGCCTGAGGCTCGACTGGTCCGACCCGGGTCCCTCGTCCGGCGTCGGTGAGTACCAGATCTGGCGCGAGCGCATCAAGGCGGTCGTGAGTCCGCGCCTCGGTATCGCGCATCCGATTTCGGATCGCGACGCCCTGCACTTCCACTACGGGCGGTTCTACCAGATGCCGCATCTCACGGCCTTCTACGAGGCGGGTGAGGACCTCGAGAACGCGCCCGGCGGCAGGGTTATCGGCTACTCCGGTCTCGACCCCGAGGTGACGGTCTCGTACCAGTTCGGCGCCGAGCATCAGTTCTCGCAGAACCTGGCGATGGACATCACCGGGTTCTACAAGGACATTTTCGGCCTCCTCGCGACCGAGGAGTACGAGCGTGACGTGACGCAGGGTACCGTCTACACGTACGTCAACAAGGACTACGCCTCCGTGAGGGGCATCGAGTTCAAGCTGACGAAGCGGTTCTCGAACTTCTTCTCGGGCAACGTGACCTACACGTGGCTTCAGGCGACGGGTGTCTCGTCCGACGAGAACCAGGGCGCCCAGGCTGAGGCGATCGGCCTCCCGCGTCAGCCCCTGAAGGAGATCCCGCTCGACTGGGACGAGCGGCAGACGGTGACGGGCTTCCTCTTCGTGAGCGACCCCGGCAACTGGGAGGTCACCTTCGACTACAACTACGGCAGTGGTCTGCCGTATACGCCGGTGATCCTTAACCAGAAGGAGATCGATCCGGAGTCCGTGAACTCGGGCAGGCTTCCGTCGCACCAGCTCGTCAACCTGAGAGGCACCAAGAAGTACAAGCTCTACGGACAGGAGTTCCGCCTCTTCTTCGAGGCGCTGAACGTATTCGACAAGAAGAACATCGCCGGACTCGGCGCCTACGGCGCGGAGTACTACACGGAGACCGGTGGCCTCGGCGGCGCCTACGTCGAGACCGACATCAACGGCAGGGAGCGGCTCGAGCCCCTGAACGACCCGTCGGTCTTCATTGAGGGCCGAGTAATCAGGGTCGGATTGGCCGTCGACTGGTAGTCCCTGGCGAACCCGAACCGGCGGGCCCCCGACAACGATGACCGGATCGCGAGATCCGGCTCCAGGGGGCCCATCTGTACGGAGGTTGTGGATGGCTCTTGACAGAACTGCAGACCGGAAAGGCGGCGCCGGCGGACGTGCGACGGCGCGCCTTCTCACAAGGGTCGGCACGGCGGCGCTTATCGCGCTCCTCATCGTCACGTTTGGCGGCGTCGCCTCGGCCAGGATGAACGACGAGGAGGCCGAGCGGTACGAGCGCGTGATGCAGATGCTCGACAAGCGCGTCTACGCGTTCTACGGCTGGTACCACAGTGTCGGCCAGATGCTCCTCCATGTCACGAACCTCGGGTTCTTCGGCAGGTTCGGCGCCGACCTGGACGCGCCCTCGGCCGAGTGGCCGGCGGGAAGCAACGTGGAGTACCTCTACGCGGCCGGTCTCTGGGTGGGCGGGAAGATCGATGTCTGGGAGGGAGGCGAGCTGGCGACGACCGACACGCTCGTCTCGGCGGGTGTCTATCAGCTCGAGTTCAGGCCGAGCCCGGACGATCCGCTCCAGACGATCTACGAGAGCTGGGAGGGGGCGGCGAACAGCGGCCGGTACGTCGATGACGACGGCGACTGCAACGATCCGAACGGCCCCCCGTTCGACCCCGACGAGCCGTTCCGCGGATTCGACGAGGACCCCATCGACGGCGTGGACAACGACAACGACGGACGGATCGACGAGGACTTCGCTGCGATCTCTCAGCAGATGTTCAGCATGGTCTACGAGGACACCTACGAGGACGACGTGAACGAGGGCGCCTCGATCGACCTGCATCGGAGCATCGGCCTCAAGGTCATGCAGGAGAGCTACCAGTGGACCAGTGACAGCACCGACGACTTCGTCGGTATCGATTACAAGGTGATCAACGTCGGGCTCGATACGCTGAAGATGGCGTATATCGGCTTCATGGTGGATGCCGACGTCGGCCCGGATGATCCCAATTCGTATCCCTACCTCGATGATCGGGGAGGGTTCATCGACACGCTTATCGTCACCGCCAATCCGAACAACCCGGCGACCTCCGACACGCTCGCCATCAGCCTCTGCTACATGTACGACGATCCCTACGGATCGGACGGAGCGGAGGCGAACGGCTACTTCGGATGCATGTTCCTCGGGCACCCGGTTGGTGATCCCGTGGCGCCGGGCGACACGTCGTTCCCCGATGCTCCGACCGAGGTGCGCGTCCACGCGTTCAGAATCTGGTCGAGCGGCACCGAGGATCCGAGGAACGATCAGCAGAGATATCAGTTCCTCCGGGGGCCGATCCCGGAGAGCGCCGGACCGGGTTACAGCGCCGACTTCCCGATGCTCGACGGCTACGACAACGACAACGACGGCCAGATCGACGAAGAGGGCGAGTGGCGCGTGAACATCGACAGGCAGGCCGACTCTCCTCTCGACTGGCGCCTCCTCCTCTCGGCCGGCCCCTTCCGGGAGATCCTGCCGGGCGACACACTGGCCTTCCAGTACGCGTTCGTCTGCGGCGAGGGTCTCGAGGGGATGATCGAGAACGCCGCGACGGCGCAGCAGATCTACAACGGCATCACCCAGGAGATCCCGAACTGCATCGGAGACCCCGACAGCATCAAGCTCAACTGGGTCGCCGATACGCCTCCTCCGCCTCCGGCGCAGGAGTACACGGTCGGCGATCAGTTCGTGCGGATCGAGTGGGACGACTATCCGGAGACGGTCGCGGACCCGCTCACCAGGGTCAAGGACTTCTACGGATACCAGGTCTGGAAGACCGTAGGCTGGAAGAGAATCTCCCAGGAGCCCCGCGACCAGGACTGGGAGCTGATCCTCGACATCGATCGCAGCGACGAGCGCTACGAGCTCGAGATCTACGACACCGGGCTTGAGGGGGTCGGCAAGTACAGCTTCGTCGACACGCTCGTGAAGAACGGCTTCGTCTACTGGTACGCAGTCACGGCGTACGACAGCACGCTCGAGGGCTATCACTTCGGTAAGTACACGCAGAACAAGACCCTCGTGGAGGTTCACTCAGGCGTGACCGACCGCCTGGACGACGTCATCGTCGTGCCGAATCCCTACATCGACAACGAGTTCATGTCGCGCTGGAATCTCGAGCCGACCGACGCGGATCCGATGGGGGAGTACATCTACTGGCAGAACCTCCCGGAGAGCAGTATCGTGCGGATCTATTCGCTCGGAGGGGAACTCGTCGCGACGCTTCAGCCCGACCCGGGTCTCGGCGGCGGGGACGCCCGCTGGGACATGATCTCGAGGAACGATCAGATCGTGGTGAGCGGCGTCTACCTCTACCACGTCGACTCGCCCGTCGGCGAGAAGGTCGGGAAGTTCGTTCTGATCAGATAGGAGATCTCTGAGGAGGCGGTCCGGTCCCCGGAAGACCCCGGCCGCCACGGTGAGGAGGACGACCCTTGGTGAAGAGGCTAGTACTGACACTGCTCATCGTCGCGGCGCTGGCCGCGCCGGCGCCGGCGGTGCAGCTTTTCGAGAAGGTCGGCACCGTCGGTTTCCAGTTCCTTGAGATCGGCGCGGGCCCCAGGGGCGTCGGGATGGGCGGAGCCATGGTGGGGGCCGCCGAGGGCGTCGAGTCTCTCTACTGGAATCCCGCCGGTCTGCGTACGATCTCGCGCCCGACGGCGATCTTCTCCTACGGGACCTGGCCGGCCGAGATCACGCATCAGTACTTCGGGTACGTCATGAGGCCCGGTTTCGTGCCCGGCGTGCTCGGGATCAGCGTGACCACCCTGCAGATGGAGCCGATGCTCGTCCGGACCGCGGACAGCCCCGAGGGCGTCGGAGTCGAGTTCGACGCCGGCGACATCGCGGTCGGGATCACCTACACGCGCGTTCTCACAGACCGTTTCGCGGCCGGCGGAACGCTCAAGTGGTTCCACTCGGGGCTCGGCGACCTCACTCCTCTCAACGTCGAGGGACTCGAGGACTACTTCGTCGAGGGCGCCTGCGCCGACTTCGGCACGCTCTACAACACGGGCTTCCGCTCGCTCAAGATCGGCCTCATGATCCAGAACATGGGACCGGGCCGGACATACATCGAGGAAGAGGTCGCGCTTCCGATCACGTTCAAGTTCGGCGTCTCTATGAACGTCTTCGACACTCCGGGACAGAAGGTCCTTGTCTCGGCCGAGTTCAGGCACCCTTCGGACACGTCCGAGAAGATCAACCTGGGCGCGGAGTACAGCCTCAACGAGATGTACTTCCTGCGCGCCGGATACAAGCTCAACTACGATGAGGAGAGCTTCACGGCCGGAGGCGGCGCGAGGGTCTGTGTCGGCTCCCTGGGACAGGTGGGCGTCGACTACGCGTACTCCGACTTCGGTCACCTCGGCGCGGTTCACAGAATGGGCCTGACACTCATGTTCTAGTCGCCGGCCCCCGGCAACGCGCGCCGACCGAAGCGTCGCCGGGAGTTCTGCGGGCCCTCCACGAGCAGCCCCGAGGCCGTGCCTCGTTTCGCCCCAAGGGGATTCGAAAGGAGAACTCACTTGCGCAGGTACCTGTTGACAGTCGGTGCCCTTCTTCTGCTTCTGTGGGTACCCCAAGCGGTTCCGGCGGGAGGGCCGGGGACCTACCTTGCGACCTTCATGGAGGTCGACGGGGGCTCCAGGCAGATCGGGATGGGGGGCGCGTTCACGGGACTGGCGGACGATGCCATGTCGGTCTTCTACAACCCTGCGGGTCTCAAGTACGTTCGCGGAAGTGAGATCCATCTCGAGACCTCAAGCTGGTCCGCCGGGATCTCGTATCAGCACCTCGCCTATGGTTTCCGTCACAGCTACCTGCCCGGCGTCTTCGGTCTGAGTTGGACGGTCATGCAGATGAACCCGTATGCCGAGCTGACCGAGTACTACGACTCGGACAGCGAGTTCGACATCGGCGACTTCGACGCCGTCGACGCCGGCGACATGGCATTCGGCGGCTCGTACTGCTGGGATTTCGGGCGACTCTCGGTGGGCGGCACGCTGCGCTGGTACCACCTCGGAATGGCCGAGGCCTTCTGCGAGGGCATGATGGCCGATGTCGGCGTGCTCTATAACTCCCGATTCAGGAATCTGCGCGTCGGAGCGTCTCTGCAGAACGTCGGACCCGACAACCACTGGTCGCGGATCGGCGTGCCCGGGGGCGACGGGGACGACTTCGGGATGCCGACGGTCTACAGGGTCGGCGCCTCGATGAGGGTCTACGATGTCGTGACGCATCGGCTGACGGTGGCCGCCGACTACAAGTACCCCGCAGACGGCCAGTCTCGCCTCAACACCGGCGCGGAGTACACGTTCAATCGCGGGAAGCTCTTCGTCTACGGCCGCGCCGGGTACCGGATCGGCTACGACGAGGAGGGCCTCACGTTCGGTCTCGGCACTCGCTTCCCGAGCAGCGACGAGGCGGAGATTCGTATCGACTATGCCTTCATCAACATGGACCATCTCGACGACGCACAGCGCATCGCGGTGACCTTCATCTTCTAGCATGTGATCGACGGCGGGCCCCGTCCCGGGGTCTCACGAGTGCGGAGACGAAGAAGCGCCCGGCCACCTCGCTTCAGGCGGCCGGGCGCTTCTCCGTATGCTGCTCTTCGCCCCGTCTGCGCGGGGTGCTGTCTAGTCGGCTTTCTGCTCCCCGAAGAGGAGGAGGATCCTGTCGATGTTCGGCTTCACCTGGTCGAACTGCATGTAGTAGAGCGGGAAGCCGAAGTAGGCGACGTTGCCGTGGTTGTCACCCGAGAGATAGAGTGTCGCGACGGTCTCGTCCTGCCACTGCTGGTTCACGAAGGCGTCCATCGTGAAGATCTCGCTCGCCGAGCCCTGGAAGGGGCTCGGGATCTCGCCCTCGGGCTGGCCGCACCCGACCAGACCCGGGTAGGCGCCGTCGAACCCCGTGTAGAAGTAGTTCCAGCTCCCGAGCGAGTCGACGTACATCGGCTCGAAGGCTGGATCGGTGGGGACCGCGCCGAGCAGGCAGTACCCGAACGAGTACCAGCTGCTGGGGTTGATCGACGCTCCGGTGTTCTCGGCCGAGTCGATGTGCAGGAAGTCCCTCACGAACTCGCCGGCCTGGGTCGTGTCGTCGACCGCGACCTCGATCGGGTAGTTCGGCGTGTAGAGGATCTCCGAGAGGACCTTTCTTCCCGCCATGATGAGGTTTCCGCCGACTCGAACGTAGCCCGCCAGCGAGTTGTAGGTCGTGGCGTCGGGATCGAAGAGCCTCTCCAGGGTCGAGTTCCTGTTGTCCGCGTACCAGACGACCGTCGACGCGTTCCGGAGAACATCGACGTTCGGCGGCTGCGGGGCGCCCTCGATGAGGTGCTCCGAGGGCTCCCACTCGATCGTGTAGTGATCGTACCCGGTGAAGAGCAGGTCGTAGAACGCCGTCCTTGCCTCATCCGTGCCGTACTTCGAGTTGCCCTCTTTCCAGTTCCAGTCGTCGACGATGAGGATGTACTCGTCGAGATCGGCGTCGACGACCGAGAAGTACACGCGGCCCTTCGTGACGACGTTCGCGTTGTCGATCGCGCCGATGTAGAGCGAGTGGCTTCCCTGCTCGGGGATGATCTCGAACCTCGTGTCGAAGGCCGACCACGGCGGCCACTGAGACGTGTCGTCGTAGGCGTGCCGGTACCCGAGGATCTCCCCGCCGTAGTCGACGCCGGTCGCGAACCAGTCGAACCGCAGCCGTTCGCGAGCGAAGATCGACGTGGGAAGGTTGTGTACGTCGGCCCAGACCGGGCCTCTGAACCTCTTGATGCCGAAGACGTTCGTTCTCACGAAGAGCTGAGGGCCGCCGACATCCCGGCACGTGAACTCCCTCGTGGCGGGCGTCTGATCCTCTGCTCCTGCGTCGTCGACGGCCCACACCTCGAACCGGTGGGCCGTGGCGAACGGGAGCGGACCGAATACGATCGTCGTCTCGCGCGGCGGGACGAGCGAGTCGTTTGACGCGACCACGTTCCACTGGCCGGCCTCGAACGCCGAGAGGACGTAGTTGTAGCCCTCGATCACGCCGTCCCTGTCGCTCGCGACCCACTCGAACGTCACCATGCTGCCCGTCGGGCCGCTCGGGCCGCGGATGATCTCGGTCTCCGGAAGCACCGTGTAGGCGGTGAAGGAGATCGTCTCGGGCGTGAGATCCTGCTCGCCGACGCTGTCGACCGCCCAGACGGAGAACGTATGGACGTCGTACGCGTTGGCGGAGACCCACCCGGTGAGCGTGTCGGTCAGCACGCCCGTGGCCGACACGAGAAAGATGCTGTCCGTGCTCGTGACTCTCAGCGAGTCATCATCATCCCACCGCGTCCAGAAGTACTCGACCTCGCCGTCCGGGTCCCATCCGTACCAGTTCATCCTGATGCGGTAGTTCGCCGTGTCGCCCTCGTCGGGCGAGAAGGAGAGGGTTGTCTCGGGGCGGATGTTCGCGACGGCCTCACCCGGATCGAACTTGCTGCACCCCATGAAGCCGAGGCCGATGAGTCCGAAGAGCGCCGCCAGAACGATCCCGCGTCTGAACCAGATCATCGCTTCCTGTTCCTCCTCCGGGCCAATCCTGCGCCGTCAAATCCCCGGGCGCCGGGCCTGTCTGCGCCGGGGCCCTTCCGACTGCGCGCTATTCCGGCTCGGCGACATAGAACTGCGTGGTCGTGTAGCCGACCTGCCAGCAGCCGGCATTATCTCTGACCCTGATGGTGAACGTGTTCAGCCCCGGCGTGAGCTCGGGGAACTGCTCGTTCGGGAACACCAGGGAGTCCGCGCTCGTCGTCTTCCAGCTGTAGGGGGTCGGATCGATGCGATACTGGTACTGCTCGACATCGCCGTCGCCGTCGACGCCGGTGTACTTGACGGTGAACGGCTGCGTCACGGTCTCGAGCGGTTCCGGTTCGGTGATCTCTTCGACCGTCGGCGGGTTGTTGTACCAGAAGACGTACCGCTCCCGGTCCCTCGGGAGTTCGCTCGTCCTCTCGAACCGGCCCTCCACGTCCTTCGCGTAGGTCGTGAATACGTGGGGGATGTTCCCGCCCGTCGGGAGATTGAAGCTCTCGATGTAGTGCGTGTTCCCGGTTCCGACGTTCGACGTGAAGTAGTAGCGGCCCTCGTAGGGCGGGGCGTCGAAGTCCTCCTGTCCCTCGGGGAACTTGAGCTGGAAGCCGGTGTCGAGGACGATCCAGACCTGCAGAATGCCGCCGGTCGTGTCCCCGGGCGCGGACTGTTCGGGATCGCGGGCGACGACGTGGAACCAGGCCGTGTCCTTGTCGGCGACCGTCAGCGTGCCCGAGGGATAGAGATCGAAGTCCGGCTCGACAATGTCGGTGTCCGGATCGAAGTTCATCACGAACTTGTAGCTCCTGGGGAAGCTCTCCGCGCCGGTCTCATCGCGGCCCTTTACGTAGAAGAAGTGCGTGCCGCTCACGATGTCCGAGACCATCGCCGTCTCGTCGTCGGACCAGGGCGTGAAGCGGGCGGAGTCGAGCCGGTAGCTGAAGGTGATCGGCGCACCCTGTCCATCCGGATCGTAGCCCGACCAGACGAACTCACACGGCGCGCCCATGAGAACGGTGTCCTTCGCGTCGGGCTCGATCGGCGGGTACGCCGGGTCGAGCGGCCCTCCGACACGGTAGAAAGGAGTGACGACGGGCAGCTCCGTCCAGGCGTCGAACGTCACCCTGGCGGGCGTCGGATCGAGCTTGCCCTCGTTGTCGACGGCGCGGACGTAGAACGTGTGGCGTCGTGTCTGTCCGGCAGTGTCGATCAACGCCTTGAAGAGGCTGTCGGTCCTCGACGTGTAGATTCGCGCGGAGGCCAGCGTGTCGTCCCACGCGTAGTAGTACCCCACTACGTAGCCGTCGGGATCGTTCCCCTCCCAATAGAGGTGCACGCGGTAGTTCGTCCTGCCTGGCTGATCCGGGTCGTCCTCATCGGGCGCCGGGGCGCTTGTGAGGCGCGTGTCCGGAGCGAGGTTGGTGTCGATGAAGATCTCGTCCTCCTTGCGGCATCCTGTCAGGAAGAGGAGCGACGAGAGTGTGGCGATGACGAGCACCAGCGCGAGCGCGCCGGCAACCAGCTTGCGGAACGATGTCATGACAGTCATTCCTCCAGACCGCGGATCCGGTAGTTGGTCGGATTTCGGGGGAGTCCAGGCTAGTCCGGCCTGCGCTCGAGAGGGCGGCCGGATGGTCGCAAACCCCCCACTAGGCCTCACTTCGGTCGGGGGGGTTCATGACCCATTATACCGCCGGGGTGACCGGTGTCAACCGAAAAAAGGGGGGCAGCGGGGCGGTTCCGGTCCGCGCAACGTCAGTTCCGGTCTCGGGTTGCGAGAAAACCGGTTGACAGTCCCGCACGGTCTGTGTAGAATCCGAACGGAATCCAATCCGGCAGGCGGATCACGGCCTACCCGCGGCGTGGTACGCGGCACGTGCGCCCGGGCGGGCCTTGATGCTGTTACACCCCCCGCGGGGTACCGAGACCGAGGAGGTGTGGAGGACGCAGGATAAGGACACGTGTGGCGTTCGTTGGAGGATGAATCGCCTCAGGTCGCGCGCCCGCGCCGGTTGCCATGCGGGACGCGGATAGAGGAGGGGAATCAGGGGAATGAGAAAGGTCCTGACTAGGATTTCAGCAGCGCTTCTTGCGCTCTTGGTGGTCGGCTCGATCTGTCCGGCCCTGGCTCAGACCGAGGTCGAGCCGGCGATGGCCGAGACCTCGCTCGTCGACACCGCCGCCGTCGACACCGCCGCCGTCGACACGACGGCCGTTGACACGCTCGCGGCCGCCATCGAGGAGGAGCCGGAGCAGCCCCGACGAGGCTTCATGCAGAGCGGCCTCGTCGAGTTCTTCAACAAGGGCGGCCGCTTCATGTGGGGCCTTCTGGCCCTTTCGGTGTTCGGCGTCGCGATGATCATCGAGCGTGCGATCACGCTCCAGCGCGCCAAGTCCGACATCCGCGTTCTCATGGACGAGGTCGTCGGGGCCCTGAAGAAGGGCAAGATCGAGGACGCGCTGGCCGTCTGCGACCGCACGCGCGGACCGATTCCGCAGGTCCTTCACGCCGGCCTCCTGAAGGCCCGCAAGGGCACGGAGGCGGTCGAGAAGGCCGTGGAGAGCGCGGGCGTCATCGAGATGTCGTTCCTCGAGAGGGGACTCGGTCTCCTCGCAACGGTCGCGGGCGTCGCTCCGCTTCTCGGCTTCCTCGGAACGGTCTCCGGCATGATCGCGGCCTTCGAGTCGATCGCTCAGGCCGAGCAGGTCAGCGCGAAGCTGGTGGCGAGCGGCATCTCCGAGGCTCTCATCACGACGATGTCGGGCCTCGTGATCGCCATTCCGATGCAGATCGCGCACAACCTCTTCGTGCAGCGGATCGACCGTTTCGTCGTCGAGATGGAGGACAGCACGGCCGAGCTGGTCGACACGCTGACCGACATGGAGATCGACGGGAAGGCCTAGGGGTTGCCGAGCGATCACGAGTGAAGGCGCCGGACGATCGTGCGGCGCCGGGGAAGGCAAGAGAATGGCTAGATTCCGAAGAAGGGCGAGGCTCAAGGCGGAGATGAGCGGCGAGTCGGCGCAGTCCGACGTCGCCTTCCTCCTGCTCATCTTCTTCATCGTGAGCACGACCTTCCCTGAGATCGGCCTGACCCTCATTCTGCCGAGCAAGGCAAGCACGGTGAAGCAGGTCAAGCGGACGAACGTCATGCAGATCGTGACGGCGAGGACCGGGGACTACTACATCGACACGGAGGAGACCCCGACACCTCTCTCCGCTCTCAAGGGACTGGTCAAGGAGCGGCTGATCGAGAACGACAAGCTCATCCTCTCCGTCGAGACGCACCCCGAGGCACCCTACGGGAGCATGATCGACGCGCTCGACGAGGTGACGCTGGCGTACGACGAGCTGGAGGCCCAGCGGATCAGACGCGACAAGCGCATCTCCCTCAAGAGCCTCGAGATCGAGTAGGCAGTCGGAGGTATCGAGTTGAAGCTCAACAGGAAAGAAGGCTCGACCGCGATGATCCCGACGTCCTCGATGGGCGACATCGTGTTCCTGCTCCTGATCTTCTTCATGGTGACGACGATCTTCAAGCTCGAGGAGGGGCTCCCGATCTCGCTGCCGCGTTCCGCGGCCGGGGACAAGATCCCGAGGGAGAAGATCACTCACATCTGGATCGACAGCGCGGGACAGATCTCAATCGACGATATGCTCATCGACGTTGTGGACATCGAACCGCTCGTCGCGGCGAAGCTGAGAGAGAATCCGGCCCTCATCGTCTCGTTCAACACCGACGCGATGACGCCGTACCAGGTCGTTGACGATTCGATGGAGCGTCTGAAACTGGCCAACGCCCTCAGGGTGTCGTTCACGACATCGCTGGAAGAGGAGGGCGAGGGCTAGGACGGCGCCCGGAGCCTCGGATTCAAGGAGAGCTTTGCGTCCATGAAGGCAAGTGACATCGCGCTGCATCTCACCGCCCAGCAGCAGCTGAAGCGGGACTATCCGAAGATCTTCAGGATGGCGCTCATGTGGGCGCTCATCATCCACGTGGCGGCCTTCCTCTTCATGCCGGAGATCAAGATCAGACCATACCGGCTGAGGGAGAAGCAGGCCATCGAGGCCATCGAGATCCCGGATCAGTTCAAGATCCCGCCGCCGCCGAAGGAGCAGGTGAAGCAGCAGGTCGTGACGGAGATCGCGCCGAGCGACGACGCGACGGCGGAGGATACGATCGCGTCGACCGAGCTGGACGTGGAGGCTCCTCCGGAGCTTCCCCCTGCGCTCCAGCGGCCGGATTTCTTCGTCTCGTACGACGAGCCGCCGGTGCTCGTGAGGCAGGTGAGTCCGAAGTACCCGGACCTCGCCCGCCAGGCGGAGCTCGAGGGAACCGTTCAGGTCCTGATCGGGATCAACGAGTTCGGCGACGTCGTCGAGGCGACGATCGTGCGTTCGGTTCCCGGGCTCGACCAGTCGGCACTCGACGCGGTCTACCAGTGGAAGTTCAAGCCCGCCAAGCAGCGGGACGTCGCGGTTCCCGTGCGGATCATGGTCCCGATCGTCTTCACCCTCAGGGGCTAGAGGGCGGGGCCCCGACGGCACCGGACCGGTGTGTTCGGCGGACCGCCGCCGCTCCACAGGGCGTGATGGGCTCCGGATGCGTGTTCCGGCCGGAATACGAAGATCGGATAAAACACAGCAGCATCGAGTTGTGTCATAGAGGGCAGCGCGGGCCTGAACGCTGCCCTCTGTTCTTTCGGGACGGCGCGGGGAGTGTCGCCGTCGGAAGGGAGAGCGCCGTATGGAGAGGAACGAGAGCGGAGCCGCCGGCGGGCAGGCGATCCGGCAGGCCGGATCCTCCCCGGAGCGCCAGGGGGGCATCGGTTCGTGGATCGCCGGGGTCTTCATGGACCCCACGAGGACGTTCGAGTCGATCGTGGGCAGGACCGCGGAGCCGCACCCGACCGATCCCCAGCGCACGGTCGACCGCACGAAGTGGTGGATTCCGGTGATCATCGCCGCGGTCGTCGGCCTGGCCGTCGCGCTCTACACGGTGCCGAACATCGTGATGCCGCAGCAGGCCGAGGTGATCCGTGAGACCGTGATCGAGCGGGGTGGCACGGCCGAGCAGGCCGAACAGGCCATCAGCATGAGCAGCGCCGTCGCGACGCCGATGGCGGTTGTGGGAGCCATCGTCGGGACCTTCGTGATGTTCTTCGTCATTGCCGGTATCCTGCACCTTGTCGCGAAGATGCTCGGCGGCAAGGGCGCGTTCCGCAACGGACGGGCGATCGTGGCCTACAGCATGCTCGTCAGCGCGCTCGGGAGCATCGTGAAGCTGCCTCTCATGGTCGTCAGGAAGACACTCTTCGTCGAGACCGGTCCGACGCTCTTCTTCCCGAACCTCGAACCGTCCGACAGGCTCTACCGCGTCCTGACGTCGTTCGACTTCTTCAACATCTGGTGGATCGTTCTCCTGATCTTCGGACTCGCCATCGCCTATCGGCTTCCGAGGGTCAGGGTCGCCGTCGCCGTGATCGTTCTCTGGGCGGTCGTGGCCGCGGTCTCTTCCATGCTGCCAGCAGGAGGTGCGTTCGGTGTTTCAGGCTAGCACTCCGCGGTCCCGCGGGGCCGCCGCGGCCGTTGTCGCGGCGCTCGCCGCAGCGGCCGCGCTCGCCGCGCCGGCCGTCTCGGCCGGGCGCGTCTACGAGCTCGATGAGTGCGTCGAGATCGCGCTCTCGAGCAACATCACCCTCGCCGACTCCCGGGAGAGCGTCGAGGCGGCCGGGGCCGACCTCATGTCGAGCTGGTCATCGATGCTTCCGTCGATCACGGGATCGGTCGGTCACGGGGAGACGTTCTCGGTCTCCGACGGAACGGAATCGCTCTCGGACAGCTACAGCGGGAGCATCGGGCTCAACCAGACGATTCTCGACGGAGGCAGCCTCGCCCGGATCTCGGGGTCCTACCACAACCGGGACGCGGCGAGGCACTCGCATGAGTGGACCCGTCGAGACATCGTCTTCCGTACGAAGGAGAACTACTACAACCTGCTCAAGGCCGAGCGCCTGAAGGAGGTGCAGGAGGAAGCCGTCGAGCTCGCGAGGGAGCAGCTCCGAAAGACGCAGAGCCTCTACGACCTGGGATCGTCCTCGAAGTCCGACCTTCTCAAGGCGAAGGTTCAGCTCGGGCAGTCGGAGCTGTCGCTCATCGGCGCGCAGAAGTCGCTCGAGATTGCTCGCGCGAACCTCTGCTACCATCTGGGCATCGATCTCGCAACCGACATCGAGGTCGTCGATCCGAGCGAGGAGGACGCGGAGGTCGAGATCCTCGACGTCGATGTCGCCGAGGCGTTCTCGAGGAGGCCGGACCTCAAGGCGGTCGAGGAGTCGGTCGTCTCTGCGAGGCGCTCGCTCCTCGCCGCGAAGGCGAGTCGATGGCCGGAGCTCGGCCTCTCGATCGGCTACTCGCGGACGGAGCCGGCGTTCGGTGACATCTTCGAGACCGAGCGCGACGACTACGTCCGATCGGTCAGCCTCCAGGCCTCCGTGCCGATCTTCCGGGGTCTCGCCACGAAGGCGCAGATCGACGCTTCGAAGTCCGCGCTCAGGCGCTCCGAACTCTCCCTCAGGGACGCGCGGCTGGCCGTGGCCTACGAGATCGAGACGGTCCGGCTCGCGGTCCTCGAGTCGAGGCAGAGGGTCGACGTCGCGGAGCAGTCGGTCTCGTCCGCCGAGGAGGATCTCAGGATCTCGGAGGAGCGCTACCGCCTCCGGTCCGCCAGCATGCTCGAGCTGATCGACGCTCGGGTCGCTTACTCGAGGGCCAGGACCGACCTCATCGAGGCACGCTACGATTACGAAATCGCCAAGGCCGAGCTCAAGCTGGCACTCGGCCTCTAACGCGTCGCGCGCGGCCGACCGAAGCGGGGAGATCAGCACATGACCACGAAGCGGAGGAACATCATCATCCTGGTGGGCATCGCCGTCGTCGTCGCGGCCTCGCTCTACGCCAACCTCGGCATCGAGCGCAAGGACAGGACCGAGGTCACTGTCGATGACGTCGAGGTCGCGACGCTCGTGGCGAAGGTCTCCGGTCCCGGGAAGGTCCGCGCGGAGACGACGGTTCAGATCAGCTCCAGCATCATGGGCCGCATCGTGCGTCTTGCCGTCGACGAGGGTGATCGCGTCGAGCGCGGACAGTTCCTTCTGAAGCTCGACGATGTCTGGTACCGGTCCCAGGTCGATCAGGCCGATGCCCGAGTGGAGCGCGCCAGGGCGCAGCTCGCGACGGCCGCGCGCGACTACGCCGACATCGAGGAGCAGTTCGCGAAGGGCCTCTCGTTCGAGAAGGAGAGGGACGAACTCCGCGCTCTTGCGGCGACCTACCGCCAGAACCACCAGGAGGCGCTGGCCGCGCTCGAGGCGGCGCGCGACCAGCTTGAGAAGACGGAGTTCACATCGCCGATCGACGGGGTCGTCACGCGCCTCAACGTCGAGGAGGGCGAGAACGTCGTGACGGGCACGATGAACGCCCCCGGCACCGTCATCATGACGATCTCCGATCTCTCGCACATGGAGGTCGAGGTGGAGATCGACGAGACAGACATCGTCGACGTGCGGCTCAGCCAGGAGGCGGAGATCGATGTCGACGCCCTCGCCGACACCGTCCTCACGGGCCGCGTGACCGAGGTGGGGAACTCGGGGATCGTCTCGATGGGCGGGACGCAGGAGGAGGTCACGAACTTCCTCGTGAAGGTCCTCGTCAACGAGACGCATCCGTCGCTCAAGCCGGGCATGTCGGCGACCGTCGAGATCGTCACCGCCGTTCACGACAGCGTTCTCAACGTGCCCATCCAGTCGGTGGTCGCGCGGACGCCCTCCGAGCTCAAGTCGGACGACGACGAGGAAGACGAGAAGTCCGAGAAGAAGCGACGGAGCGCAGGCCTCAAGGACGAGGAGGAGATCGAAGGCGTCTTCGTGGTCGACGAGAACGACCAGGCGGCGTTCGTCCCCGTGACGACCGGCATCGCGGACGAGCTTTCGATCGAGATCGCCGGCGATCTCACCGCAGGCCAGAGCGTCATCTCCGGTCCGTACCGCGAGCTTCGGAACCTGAAGAGCGGGGCCGATCTCAAGGTCCGCGAGGAGAACGGGGAATCGAAGAACGACAAGACGAAGAAGGCGGGGGACTAGCGCGTGCTGATCGAGCTCTCCGGGATCGGGAAGACCTACGAGGTTGGCACGCAGACCGTGCCGGCGCTGCGCGATATCACCATGGCCGTCGAGCCCAACGAGTACCTGGCCATCATGGGGCCCTCGGGGTCCGGCAAGTCGACCCTCATGAACATCGTGGGCTGCCTCGACACGCCGACCGACGGTTCCTACCGGCTGAAGGGGCGCGAGATCGCCGAACTCGACGACGACGAGCTGGCGCTTATCAGGAGCGAGGAGATCGGGTTCGTATTCCAGACCTTCAATCTGCTCCCCAGAATGACGGCATTCCAGAACGTCGAGCTGCCTCTCATCTACAGCCGCGCGGAGCGGCACACGAGGACCGATCGGGTCTGGGGTGCCATCGACGCGGTGGGACTGCGCGACCGGGCCACGCACCGGCCGAGCGAGCTCTCCGGGGGGCAGCGGCAGCGCGTGGCGATCGCGCGCGCGCTCATCAACCGGCCCTCGATCATCCTCGCCGACGAGCCGACGGGAAACCTCGATTCGGCGACCGGCGAGGAGATTATGGAGGTCTTCGGCTCGCTTCATTCCTCCGGGAACACTGTGATCCTCGTGACGCACGAGGAGTACATCGCCGAGCACGCACGGAGGATCGTGCGGCTGCGCGACGGCATGATCGAGAGCGACAGCCCCAACTAGCAGACTACTCCGCCGGGCGGCGCCCATGGAATTCCGAGAGACCATCCTCTCCTCCTTCCGGACACTCGTGTCGCACAAGATGCGCTCGGCGCTCACCATGCTGGGAATCATCATCGGCGCCGGATCGCTCGTCGCCGTGATGTCGCTCGTCGCGGGCCTGAACAGGAGCGTCGCCGCGCAGTTCCAGTCGATCGGGACCGACATCATCTCGGTCAGCCGCTACCCGTGGGTCCAGACCGGGGGAGGCGAGGACTACCGCAAGCGGAAGAAGATCACCGCGGAGGACGCCGAGGCCGTCGAGGCGCTGCCGAGCATCGGCCTGACTGCGCCGAACGTGCACACATCGAGGAACCTGTCGTTCGACGGCGAGGTCCTCAGGATGATCACGATCAGCGGCACGACCCCCGAGTACGAGACGATCGACAATTTCGCCGTGGAGGACGGGCGGTTCGTTACCGACATCGACGTGGAGCGGCGGAGACAGGTGGCCGTCCTCGGCGCCGGGCCGGCGACCGAGCTCTACGGCGCCCGCGACCCCATCGGGAAGAACGTGTCGATCGGAGGGCGGCGATTCCGCGTCGTCGGGGTTCTTGAGAGCAAGGGGAGCATCCTCGGGAGCAGTCTCGATGACCTCGTGATCATCCCGATCACGACGTTCGAGAAGGTCTTCGGCCACTACCGGTCCACGGTGATTGACTGCCAGCCGGCCGAGGGTGTCCCGATGCAGCGGGCCGTCGAGGACATCCGGCACGTCATGCGGATCCGTCGCAGGGTTCCGCGCGACGCCCCGGACGACTTCGCGATAAACACCCAGGACGAGCTTCTGGCGGAGTACCACTCCCTCACGGGAATGCTCTATCTCGCCATGATCGGCATCGTGGGCCTCTCGTTGCTCGTCGGCGGGATCGGCATCATGAACGTCATGCTCGTCTCGGTCGCGGAGCGCACGCGCGAGATCGGCGTGAGGAAGGCGATCGGCGCCAAGCGGGCCGACATCCGGTCGCAGTTCCTGGTGGAGTCTGTCATCCTGAGCGTCGTCGGCGGGACGGCGGGGATCGGCGGGGGCATCGGCCTCGCGTTCCTCGTCAGGCTCGGGACGCCTCTCCCGGCCGCCGTGACGGCCGTCTCGATCTCCATTGCGCTCGGTTTCTCCCTCGTCACCGGTATCGTCTTCGGCGTCTACCCGGCGCTTCGCGCCGGCAGGCTGAACCCCATCGAGGCCCTGAGGTACGAATGAGTGCAGCGCCACAGAGACCGCAGAAGGCAACCGCCGACCGGGCCCGCGGAGTCTCGACGAACCGCTTTCTGGAGAGCGTGCTGGCCGCCTTCAGCACGATCAAGTCCAACAGGATCAGGTCCTTCCTGACGTCGCTCGGGATCCTCATCGGCGTCATGAACGTCGTGGCGATGGTCTCGATCGTCACGGGGATCAACGAGAGCGTGCTCAACATCTTCCGCTCCATGGGCACCAACTCGTTCATCGTGACGAAGTTCCCGACCCGCAATGTGAGCTACGCCGAGTATCTGGACTTCATGCGGCGTCCGGATCTCACGGCGGATGACGCGGAGGCGATCGCGGAGATCTGCCCGTCCGTCGCGGCGGCGTCCCCCCAGTCGTTCACCTTCAGGAAGATCAGATTCCGGAGCGAGACGACGCGGGAGATGCCGATCGTCGGCGTCACTCCGGACTACCAGTACATCGCAGACGCCGCCGTCGAGGACGGCAGGTTCTTCGTCTGGCCGGAGTCGGATCGCCGGAGGTCGGTCGCCGTGCTCGGACCGCCTGTGAGTGAGTATCTCTTCGGCGAAGGGGGAGGTGTGGGGAGAGAGGTGCTGATCGGGGGGCGGAAGTTCCGGGTCGTCGGCGTCATGGAGGAGATGGGTGAGATCTTCGGCCAGAGCCTCGACGACTACGTCATCATCCCGTACGGGACCCTCGAGAAGCTCTACGGATCGAAGAGGATGGCCAGGCTCTCCATCAAGGCCGTGAGTGCGGAGGTGCTCGATCAGGCGATCCGCGAGGTCGAGGTGGTGCTGAGAGGGCGGCGGGGGCTCAAGGCCGCGGAGTCCAACGACTTCGAGGTGACGACGCAGGCGCAGCTCGTGGAGATGTACGGCAACTTGACGCGGGTGACCTTCTTCGTCATGATTGGAATATCGGCCATCGCCCTCGTCGTCGGGGGTGTGGGGATCATGAACATTATGTTGGTCTCCGTGACGGAGCGCACGCGGGAGATCGGGATCCGCAAGGCGGTCGGAGCGCGCTCCCGTGACATCGCGTTCCAGTTTCTCGTGGAGTCGGCCGTCCTCGCCGCGCTCGGCGGGCTCATGGGTCTGGTCGTTGCGATCGTCCTGGCGAAATCGGTCGCCTCGTTGACGCCGATTCCGGCCTCGGTCGCTCCGTGGTCGGCCGCGCTCGCGCTCGGAGTCTCAATCAGCGTCGGCGTGTTCTTCGGCCTCTACCCCTCCACGAAGGCCGCTCGTCTTGATCCAATCGTCGCCCTGAGGTACGAGTAGATGAAGGCACTCTTCACAGGATGCGTCGCGACGATGGCGCTCCTTGCCCTCTCGCTCTCCGCCGGCGCGGTCTCCCGATACGACACGGGTCCCCTCGCCAGCATGGGCGGGATCACCTTCTCCGCGGATGTCGTCGCGGTGCCCGAGCTCGCCGGGGGGGTGACCGTCACGATCACCTACGCGGTCGCCTTCGACGAGCTCTTCTTCGTGAAGCACGGAGACGGATTCCGCGCCCGGTACGAGATCACGGCCATTCTCTACGGCGGCGACGAGCAGGTGGCGGGCGACTCCTGGATCCGCAGTGTCGAGGTCGACGACTACGCGGAGACGAACACCAGCAGGAGGGCCAAGCGGGAGAGCCTCGAGATCACGGTCGAGCCCGGGGACTACCATCTGAAGCTCGAGATCCGGAGCCTCGACACGCGGGCGTTCGGCGTCATCGAGCGCGCGATCGGCGTGCCGGCCCCGCAGCCCGGGAAGCTGGCGGTCGGCTCGCTCGTCTTCGAGCGGGAGATCGCCGCGGAGCCCTCGGGCGCCCGCAGCTTCGCCGTCAACCCGACCCACCGCTACGGAGAGGACCGCCCCGACGTGAGAGTGCGGGTCCCCGTCTACGGCGACGTCGGGTCACGGTACACGCTCGAGGCGACTGCGCGCCAGGGCGACGGCTTCCTTATCGTTGTCTTCGCGGACACCGTCGTTCAGTCCTCCTGGGAGACGACGCACGTCGTTCAGTTCTCCGCGCTCGATCTCGAGGTGGGGACCTACGAGCTGGAGGTGAACGCCGAGCCCGTTACCGGGGGCGCCGCTTCGCGAGCGCGCGGCTACTTCCAGATCGTGACGTCGCCGAAGAGCTGGGGCGAGGACTTCGACAAGATGATCGCTCAGATCAGCTACGTCGCGTCTCGGAGCGAGGTCGAGCTCCTCATGGAGGCTCCGGAGGGAGAGCGCGACGGCGCGTGGGAGGCCTTCTGGGACGAGCGTGACCCCAGCCCCGGGACCGACGAGAACGAGTTCCGCGACGAGTTTCTGCGACGGCTCGGCCACGCCAACACGCAGTTCCGCACGACGGTCGAGGGGTGGCAGACGGACATGGGCCGCGTCTACATCCAGTACGGCGAGCCCGACGACGTCGACTCCCGTCCGATCGCGAAAACGCTCGACTCGTGGGAGATATGGTACTACTACGAGCATCACATGAAGTTCCTCTTCATCGACCGTGAAGGATTCGGCGAGTACCGGCTCGTCGACACGTCCCCCATCTGACGGAACGCGATGGAGCTCTCGCCTGCGCTCGTGCTCGGGCGCATCCACACAATGGTCGAGCCCGGTGACACCGTCGACTGGATGATCGTCGAGGGTGGACGGATCGCCCGGACCGGCCGCGGTTCGCCGCCCGACGCTCTCTCTCCCGACTGCCGGAGGATCGATCTCGACGGACAGGCGGTCCTGCCCTCGTTCGTCGACGCACACGTTCACCTCCTTGGAACGGGACTGCTCGATCTGGATCTGGACCTCGGGGACGCGAAGGACTTCGAGGAGGTGCTCGAGCTGGTCTCGGCGGAGGCGCGCGAGCACCGAGGGTCGATTCTGCGGGCGCACTCGTTCGACCCGGACGCGCTCGTCGGGGGCAGGTATCCGACGATGCACGAGCTGGACGCGATCTCGCGGGACGTGCCGGTCTGGGTGCGGCGGCGCGACGGGCACTCCTCCGTCGTCAACCGGATGGCCTGGGAGCTCCTGAGTGTCCGGGAGGACACGTGCGGCGTCGATCTCGACGCGGCGGGGCTTCCGACCGGCGTCCTTCGCGGCGAGGCGCACACGCTCGCGGCGCGACGGGTCCACGAGCTTCTGTCGCGAGACGAGCGCGTCGAGGGCTACCGGCGGGCCTCGGAACAGGCGATCGCGCGCGGGGCTGGGACCGTGCACTCTCTCGTGGGGGCGCCGGATCCGAACGACCGCGAGATCGAGCTCGCGACCGAGGTCGCCGACGCGCTGCCGATCGAGACGGTCATCTACGCGCAGACCGAGGAGATCGACCGCGTCGCATCGCTCGGTCTCCCGCGGATCGGCGGCTGCCTGCTCCTGGACGGGTCCTTCGGCTCTCGCACCGCCGCGGTGTCGGCGCCGTATGTCGGCGGGGGCCTGGGGAGGCTCTACTACACGGACGACCGGCTGACAGGATTCCTCCGGGCCGCGCACTCCCGCGGACTCCAGGTGGCCATGCACGCTATCGGCGACCGAGCCGTCGGCCAGTTCCTGCGCGCCCTCAACGCGGCCTGCGGAAGCGACGCGCGCGGCTCCCGGCACCGGATCGAGCACTGCGAGCTGGCGGGGGACCAGGACATCGCGGCGATGCGCAGGCTGGGTGTCTCCGTCTGCGTGCAGCCGGCCTTCGAGCTCTACTGGGGCGCACCCGGGGGGCTCTACGAGAGGCGGCTCGGCGCCGAGCGTGCCGCGCGCACGAACCCGTGGCGCTCGATGCTCGCGGCCGGCGTCCACCTCGGCGGGGGATCCGACTCGTACGTCACGCCGCTCGACCCGCTCCTGGGGATCCACGCGGCCGCGAATCGCCGCGACGGGGCCGAGAGCCTCTCCGTCTTCGACGCCGTCGCGCTCTTCACGAAGGGTGCGAGGAGGCTCTCGTTCGACGAGCACCGCGCCGGCACGCTCGAGGCCGGGAAGGACGCCAGCTTCGTGGTTCTGGACCAGGATCCGTTCGAGATCGATCCGGGCCGGATCCGAGGGGTCGGCGTGGCGGGACTCGTGATGCGGGGGAGAGCCCTCCTCGGGCTCTAGTCACTCTCCACGAAACGCGAGTGCAGCGTTCTGAGGGCGTCGTCTGCCGACTCACGCGGCACGACGTATCTCGATCCGCGCCCCGACGCCGCGAAGAGGTCGACCACCGTGCCCTCGCGCGCGAGCGCGTCGAGAGCCGCTGCGACGGTCGGTGCCGCCGCGGCCTCGGGGCCGGCGGCGCAGACGACGCCCGCCGCGGTCGCACGGAGTTCCCCTCCGGCATCGACGCCCGCCTCGTGCCGGGTCTCGACGACCGCCCATGCCGAGTCCCGGCCGCCGGCGAAGAGCTTCGTCCGGTGGCCTCGATCGTCGAGTTCCCGCGACGCGTTCGCGAGCGCGGCGCGGGGGCCGGTCAGGAGCGTCGCCTCGGAGAGAACGGAGAGCCCGACGATCGGTGGCTCGGCGTGCGCCGGGGCCTCGAGAACGATCGTCCCGATCGGGCCTCCGTGGCCGGGACCGACGTGGAGCGAGATGCCGTTCCTCCTGGCGAAGGAGACGGCCTCTTCCTTGAGCACCGTCGCGCCGAAGCGCGTAAGCTCGGCCATGTCATCCGTCGAGATCTCATCGATGGGTCGGGCCCGCGCCACCTTTCTCGGGTCGGCCGTGTAGACGGCGTCGACGTCCGTCAGGATCTCGCAGCGTTCGGCCCCGAGCGCCGCGGCGAGCGCCACGGCCGTCGTGTCCGAGCCGCCGCGTCCGAGCGTCGTGACGTCCTTGTCGACGCTGACGCCCTGAAAGCCCCCGACGACGACGACGTTCCCTCTGCCGATCTCCTCGGCCACTCGGTGCGGTCGCACCTCGAGGATCCGGGCGTCGGTGTGACGGGTGTCGGTGATGATTCCGACCTGGGAGCCCGTGAACGAGATCGCCGGGCAGCCGATGGCGTTCAGGGCGATGGCGAGGAGCGACATCGAGATGCGCTCTCCGGCCGTCATGAGCATGTCGAGCTCGCGCTGGCGTGGTTCCTCGGCGAAGCTCCTGGCTTCGCGGAGGAGTTCGTCCGTCGTCCTGCCCTGTGCCGAGACGACCGCCACGACGTCGTGTCCCCCGGACTTGAGCTTCGCGATCTTCCGGGCGACCTCGAAGATCCGGTCGCGGCCCTCGACCGAGGTGCCTCCGTACTTCTGGACGATCACCGCCACATCGTTCTCCCTTCGACGCCTCGCGCACGCACTTCGTCTATCATACCCCTTTCGACGGGTCAATGCCCGCGGCACTTCGCCGAGGCCCGAGGGGCCTGGGCCGCCCTCCCGGCTCCGCCGGGTGTTGACACGGCCGACGTTGGGCGGCTAGCCTAGTGCGGTCGGTCGAAGCTCTTCTGACACTTCCCCGAGCGGCATGAGGCGGATGAAATGAGCCAGCGGTACGATCTTGTGGTCTTGGGCGGCGGCCCCGGCGGCTACGTGGCGGCGATCCGCGGCGCCCAACTCGGCCTCCGCGTCGCGGTCGTTGAGCGGGAGCGCGTCGGCGGGGTCTGTCTGAACTGGGGGTGCATTCCCACGAAAGCGCTCCTCGCGAGCGCGGAGCTCCTCGCGAACTGCCGTCGGGCAGAGGCGTTCGGGCTGACGGTCGGAAGCGTCGACGTGGACCGTGAGGCGATTCAGGCCCGGAAGGACCGGATCGTCGAGCGTCTCGTCTCCGGCGTCGAGACGCTGATCAGGAAGAAAGGCGTGGATCTCTACAGCGGAGAGGCGACGCTTGTGGGACCGGGGGAGACGCGCGTAGAGACCTCCGAAGGAGCAACGGTCCTCGAATCCGGGAAGGTGATCCTCGCGACCGGCTCTCGCCCGATCGTCCCCCGGGCGTTCCCCTACGACGGGCGTCGCGTCGTAACGAGCCGGGATGTCCTGGCGATGACCCGCCCGCCCGATCGGATCGTGGTCGTCGGCGCCGGGGCAGTCGGGTGCGAGTTCGCGGGCTACTACGCCGCGCTCGGCCACGAGGTGACGATGGTCGAGATGCTGCCGACCGTGCTTCCGGGCGAAGACGCGTCTGCGACGCGCCTCATCGCGACACTCCTCAAGAGGCGCGGCGTCGGGATCAGGACCGGATCGGCCGTCGAGGGCATCGAGGTCGCGGACGATGCCGTTCGGACGACGCTCGCGGACGGCGAGACGATCGAGTCCGGGATCGTCCTCCTGGCCATGGGGCGGAGGCCCGCGGTCGAAGGCTCGGGTATCCCGGAGTGTGGGGTCGCCGTTCGCGACGGCGCGGTCGAGGTGAACGATGCCATGGAGACGTCGCTCCCGGGCGTCTACGCGATCGGAGACCTCGTCGGCGGGTGGATGCTCGCCCACGTCGCCTCGCGCGAGGGGATCGTCGCCGCGACACGAGCCGCCGGGGGCGACGCGACGATCGACTACGCGGCCGTCCCGCGGTGTACGTTCACGCATCCCGAGGTCGCCGCCGTCGGGCTGACCGAGGCGCAGGCCAAAGAACGGGGCATCGAGCTTGCGACGGGGCGCTTCCCGTTCTCGGCGTCCGGGAAGGCCGTGGCGGAGGAAGAGACTGCGGGCTTCGTGAAGGTCATCGCCGAGGCGGGATCGGGCAGGATCGTCGGAGGCGTCGTCGTCGGCCCGCGCGCGAGCGACCTCGTTCACGAGATCGCGCTGGCCGTCGAGTGCGGCCTGACGCTCGACCGACTGGCCGGCATGATCCACGCGCACCCGACGCTCTCGGAGGCCGTCATGGAGGCCGCCGAGGCCGGGCTCGGGCTCTCGATCCACTCGACCTGAACCGCGGTCCCTGCCAGCGCTTCAGCTCTTCCGATGAAGACGCGCGCCGCGCCCCAGGGGGCGCGGCGCGCGTCTCTCTTCGGTGCTGCCGTCCTGATCAGTGTGCGCAGCCCGACGCCTTCATCCGCTCGATGCGCGTCTCGAGGTCCCCGAGGCGGACGACAACGTCGGTGATCGGATCAAGCCGGACACGAGTGATGCAGTCGCTGTAGAGGTTGTTTTCGATCGCGGCGGAGCTCTCCTTGAGGATGACGTTCTCCATCACGAGGTTCGGATCGGTCGGAACGAACCAGAGGTCGATCGTGACATCCCGGGCGTAGTCGATCAGTTCGTACATCTCGAATCCGCCGTCGAGCGATGTGACCGCCTCGGAGAGCAGAAGACCGCCCACGTAGAGCTTGACCGACACGTCCTTCAGCGGCTTGCCGTTCGAGTCGACGACCATTCCCGAGACCGTCGTCTCGCTGGCGCCCGCGAAGCCACCCGTCTGGGTCATCCGGGTCGGCCTGTCCGTGGGCACGGGGGGCGTGTCGGCCGGGGCCGCCGCGGCGACCTGCGCGCCGAGGGCCAGAAGAGCGAGAGCGAGACACGCTACGGTTATCCGTCTCATGGAGTCTTCACCTTCCTTCCGGGCCATTCGGTTCTCCTCGCTACGAAGCCTACGCCCGGGCGGCCGCCCGTGTCAACGCAAAACGGCACGCGCCGGCCGGGTTGTTGGGCGCGGCAGAGGGTGGTATACTGCCCCGTGATGCGACGAACCACCAGAAGGCGCGCCCCTCTCACCGGCGCGCTCTCCATGGCGCTCCTGGCGGCTGTCGCCACCGTGGCGTGCGCCGCCGGCAGCGTGAGCACGGTCTCTCCGCGGCCGCTCGGCATGGGCGGCGCCTTCCTGGCCGTCGAGGACGAATCGGCGGCGGTCGCATGGAACCCGGCGGCCCTCCGGCCGCCGCTCTGCAGCCGGAGCGGGAGTTTCCGGTTCCACGCGAACATCCTCGGCGGGCCGGCGGTGGCGCGGGAGACCGGTCTTCTGACCGGAGTCGAGAAGAGCCCGTTCCGCGACCTTCCGGGTCATGAGAAGCTGCTCGTGGCCGTCGGCAGCGTCCTGAAGTCGGTCACGTTCGCGCGAGGCGGCTTCTCGGCCGGCGTGCTGCTCCTGGAGGAGCAGCTCGATCCGGCGACGCTCGCCGACTCCCGCGGCCTTGCGGACGCCGGCGACCTCCTCGACGCGTACTACGCGAACATCGCAGTGGCCTTCGTCCTCGACCCGCGCGTCTCGATCGGTGCCGCGGGCACGGTCTTCTACGGATGGGACGCCTCGGGCGACCGCTCGACCGGTGTCGGCCGATCGTACGGAGCGCTCCTCAGGCCGAACGAGAGGGTCTCGGTCGGCATTACCTACTTCGACCTGGTCTCCGGATTCTCCGACTACCGCCGCGCGATCGAGGGGCTCGCGCCGCGGACGATGAACGCGGGGATCTGCTTCAGACCACACGGCAGCCTGCTCCTTGCCCTCGACCTCCGCGATCTTGCCGAGAAGCACTCCGACACCGGCCTCGAGCCGCGGCTCGGCATCGAGTGGGATCCATGGGGGCGCTTCGCCCTGCGCGCGGGGACGTTTCGGGAGGGCGGCGAGGGATCGCAGGTGTTCACGTTCGGCGTCGGTGCGATCCCGATGGTCGGTTGCTGGGAGGGCCTCGAGCGTCCGCGGAGCGACGCGTTCGTTCTCAACTACGCGGTGCTCGTGCGGGAGGGAGCCGGTCCCAGGCACCTTCTCTCGGCGATCCTGCACTTCTGACAGCGGCCGGGCCGGGGGATTCCCCTTGACATGTCCGGCCGAGACGGTTGTATCCTCTTCGGAAGGCCCCGTTCCGGGGCGCGGCGCGTTCACGACTCACGGAGGGCTGTATGCGACCTTCCAGGAGGGGCGGCGGGGCGACGGCAGCCTGCCTGGCGATCGTCCTGGCGATGGCCGTGCCGGCGGGAGCGGACCTCATCTCCGGGGTCGGGGCCATCCCCAACCCGTTCTCGCCGAACGGCGACGGCGTCTATGACCGGACGGCCGTTCACTATACGCTCGCCGACTCCGCCGCCGTCGCGATTGCGGTCGCCGACTCCGCCGGAGCCGAGCTTCTCGTGCTCTGGTCCGGCGTCGAACCCCCGGGAACGAACCAGCATTTCTGGGACGGGACGGTCGACGAAGTCACCGTTCCCGACGGTGACTATCTGTTCCTGATCGAGGCGATCGCGCTCGCCGGCGGAGTCGACGACGCGAGCTCCCGTTTCACCGTCGACACGGCGGCGCCGGTCGTGGCCCGCCTCGACGCCGTGCCGAGCCGGTTCACGCCGGACGGCGACGGCGTCGGCGACAGCCTCTCGATATCGTTCGAGCTTGAGGATCCGGGCCCGGGAGACGTCGTGACGATCTCCGTTCTCGACGCCGGCTCGACCTCCGTCAGATCGTTCGCGTTCGCCGCGGGTGTGGGATCGGCGATCATCTCGTGGGGTGGGGCCGACGACGAGGGCGCCGCGGTCGACGACGGGCTCTACTACGTCTCGCTCGAGGCCGTCGACGCGGCCGGCAACACCGCAGAGGAGGGCTCGCTCGTCGAACTCGACACGTCGCCTCCGCTCGTCGAGGTCGAGTACACCGACCCGGAGGCCGGCGTCGTCCGCGTCGAATCGACCGATGCTCTCGTCGAGGGTCTGGCGTACGACCCCGCCGGGGTCGTCTCCGTCGAGGTCTCGACCGACGGCGAGACCTGGATCGCCGCCGCGACGGCGGGAGAGGACACCGTTCGCTGGGAAGTCGCCGTCCAGTGCACAGCGTGCGTGCCGGACTCGGTCGACGGTCTGATCGAGCTCCGTGTGCGCGCCCGCGACGGTGCGATCACGGCAGGCGGCGGCTACGTGAACGGGGACACGACCGACCCGCCGATCGCGACGGCCGACGTGATCTTCGATGTGGCCGGACCGATCACGACCGGTTCAGAGATCACCGACGACGATGACGTCTACTACTCCGGCCAGACGATTCACATCTCGACCGAGTGGGACGAGGGCGGATACGAGATCCTGGCCGGCTTCGGAGCCGTCGACAGCGAGTTCGATGTCGCCGACGTCGACGTCACCGACAGCGGTGATGGCACGTACGCGATCGCCTACACGCTGTCTCTCGGGAACACGCTGCCGCCGGTCGTCGGCGCCGCGATCCCGATCACAGCGACGGACGCGTTCGGGCGCGACCAGACCGACGCGTCGGTCACGGTGACCGTGCTCGAGGGCAGCGGCGTCGCGGACTTCCTGACGGTCGACCGGAACGCGATGAACCCGGGCGACGGCGAGCGGGTCACGATCTCTCTCGCCGCCTACGACGGAGCGGTCCTGATCTCGATCTACAACATGGCGGGGACGCTCGTGAGGACGCTCGACGAGACCGACGAAGACGAGGGCGAATACTCGGCGTCCTGGGATGGACGGAACGACGCCGGCGATGTGGTCGCCAGCGGCGTGTACTTCATGCACGTCGAGACCGACGATGGCGACGCCGTCCGGAAGGTCGCTGTTGTCAAGTAGACGCAAGACGGAGGTTCGAGCATGATCCCGAAGCGGCTCGCGGTACTCGGCATCGTCGTTCTCCTGGCCCTGCCCGGTGTCTCTCGGGCCCAAGGGACATCAGGAGCGCAGTTCCTCGGTATCGGGATGGGCGCGAGGGCGGCGGGGATGGGGGGAGCCTACGTTTCGCTGGCGGACGACGCGACCTCGCTCTACTGGAATCCGGCTGGGCTCAGCCGGCTCTCGGGGCACAGCGTGACCGTCTCGCACGTCTCGTGGCTCGACGACGCGGGCTACGAGTTCGCGTCGTACGCGATGCCGCTCGGGCGGACCGGGACCGTCGGGCTCGCGCTCGAGCAGGGATCCATCTCGTGGGACAACACGGGTGAGGGCGAGTTCGAGGCGGGCGACTTCTGCGGCGCGCTCGCGTACGGGCGGAGACTCTCGGACAGGCTCGGTGTCGGCGCCGCCGTGAAGTACGTGAGCAGCGATCTCGGCGACGACGGCGCTCGGACCTACGCCTTCGATGTCGGGGCCTCCTATCGCCTCGCGCGCTCCATCACTCTCGGACTCGCCGTTCGGAACGTCGGGCCCGGTTTCGCCTACGTCGACGAGGAGGATCCTCTGCCGGCGACGGTCGCGGCCGGTGGCTCGTGGATCTGGAAGGACCTCACGGTCGGCGTGGACCTGGAGAAGGAGAACGACCTCGCCGTAGCGCCCCGTGTCGGGCTGGAGTACCGGCCGCTGCGCGGACTCGCGCTCCGCGGGGGGTTCATCGGGGGAGAGGAGTCGGCGCTCTCCGCCCTCGCGGGCGGCGTGGGCGTGAACTGGGACAACGCGTGGGCTCTCGACTACGCCTATCGGGGGTCCGATCTCGGCGGCGCACACTGGGTCTCGCTCTCGGCCGCTCTCGGAGGCGAGCCGGAGACCGAGCAGTGGACGGAGGGGCCGGCGGATGTTGCGCTCGTCGAGTCGACGATTCCGAAGTCGAATCTCACGGTTCTCGGAGAGCTTGTCGGCGAGGCGGTCGACGAAGCGCTCGGCCGAGTCGGTCTCCCCGGGGCGTCCGATGTCTACCTGAGCCAGCAGGGCACGGGCGACGCCAGCTGGCTCGTCCAGTCGATCGTCCTCGAGAAGCTCACCGACCTCGGGCACTCGGTGAAGACGGGCGGCATGCCGAGCGTCACAGAGGAAGAGGGCCGGCCGGCCTACGAGATCTCCTATCGGATCGTCTCGTGCGAGGTCAGCTATCCCCGGGCCTGGCGCGAGTGGCTCGTCGGCACGAAGAAGGTCGAGCGCCGCGCGCAGGTCGATCTTCACTTCCAGGTGCTCGACGTTTCGCGCTCGATCATCTGGGCAGGCAGCGCCCGCCGCGAGCGGCGTGACATCGTTCTCGGATCCCGGCTGCCCGAGCTGGCGACCGCAGGTCAGGCGTTCACGTCTCCGAGCGCCGAGCCCGCCGGATGGGACAAGGTGCTCGAGCCCCTCGTCGTCGCGGGCATCGTCGGCGGCCTGATCTATCTCTTCTACACAAGCAGGACGGCCGACTAGCCGCGACCGTTGATGCGACGGAGGCAAGACCAGAGTGACGAGACCGCTTCGATCCTTCATCGCGATGGTGACTGTGGCCGCGGCCCTCGCGGCCGGATGCTCCCCCGTTCCGGAGATCGGTGAGGCCAGCATCGAGGAGACCTACGACTACGGCGTCCGCGCCGCAGCGGCCGAGGACTATCTCGTCGCCGCCGAGGCCTTCAAGCGTGTCATGGCCTCGGCGCCGCTCGACGAGCTGGCCGACGACGCTCAGATGGGACTCGCCGACGCGTACCGGGAGATGAGGGACTTCGCGATGGCGGAGGGCGAGTACCGGAGGCTCCTCTCGGACTACCCGCGGTCGCCGCTCGTGGCCGAGGCGGAGTTCAAGCTCGGACTCACGTTCTTCGAGCAGTCGCTGCCCGCGCAGCTCGACCAGGCGACCACAGCGCGTGCCATCCGACAGATCGAGCGATTCCTCGCGACCTATCCCGAGAGCGAGTTCGCCGGCGAGGCCGGCGAGCTGAGGCTCGACCTGCGCTCGAGGCTCGCCGAGAAGGAGTATCGGGCGGCACTCCTCTACCAGACGCTCAAGAACGAGGAGGCGGCGCGCGTCTATCTTCGTTCGGTCGCGGCGGAGTATCCCGACACGCCGTGGGCGCCGAGGGCCCTCCTCGAGCTGGCGCGGAGCCATTCGAGGGAGGGAGCGACCGCCCTGGCGCTCGACGCCTACGAGCGGATCGTTCGCGACTACCCCGGCACAGAGGAGGCCGCCTCCGCCGAGGCCGAGCGATCAGGGCTCTAGCCGGCCGGCCCCCGTGGCCGCCAGGGAGGCGTTCGACTTGGCTACCGGCATCGTCGGCGGCACCTTCGATCCGATCCACGTGGCGCATCTCATCATGGCGGAGTACGCGCTCGACGCGCTCGGCCTGGACCGAGTCGTCTTCGTGCCGGCCCCGCGCCCCCCGCACAAGCGCGGCGCCGAAATGGCGCCGATCGCCGATCGCGTCGAGATGGTCCGCCTTGCGATCGACGGCAACCCGCGGCTCTCGCTCTCCGAGATCGAACTCGAACGTCCCGGCGAGTCCTACACGATCGAGACGGTGCGCGAGATGAAGCGCGCTTTCGGTTGCGAGGAGCGGCTCTACTTCATCATGGGCGCCGACAGCCTTGCCCAGTTCCGTACGTGGAAGGACCCCGAGGATCTGCTCCGCGAGTGCTCCTTCGCTGTCGTGCCGCGGCCCGGAGTGAGCCTGGAGGCCGCCGACCCGTCGGTGCGCGAGCGGGTCACGGTTCTCGACATGCCGCTCCTCGGAGTCGCCTCGTCCGACATCCGGGAGCGAGTGCGAACGGGCCGCTCGATCCGGTACCTCGTTCCGCCCGCCGTCGAGTCACACATTCGCGCGAAGAAGCTCTACTCATGACCAAGAGAAAGCCCGGGCGACGCGCGCCGACCCTCTGTCTCGTCGACGGCACCGCGCTCGCCTACCGATCGCACTACGCCTTCATCAGAAACCCGCTTCTGAACTCGAGAGGCGAGAACGTGAGCGCCGTCTTCGGCTTCGCCAGGGAGCTCCTCAGGCTCCTCGAGGATCTCGATCCGGCGTACGTGGCGGTCGCCTTCGACACGCCCGAACCGACGTTCCGTCACGAGGAGTACGAGGACTACAAGGCGAACCGCGAGGAGGCGCCCGACGAGATGATCGAGCAGCTCCCCGCGATCTACGAGATCGTCGAGGCGATCGGCGTGCCGATTCTCGAGGTACCCGGCTACGAGGCCGACGATGTCATCGGAACGCTGGCGACGCGCGCGCGGGACGAGGGGCTGGCGACCGTGATCGTCTCGGGCGACAAGGACTTCTTTCAACTCGTCGGAGACGGCGTCACGGTCGTCGACCCCTCCAAGGGAATCGAGTACACGCCCGAACTCGTCGAGGAAAAGTTCGGGGTACCGCCGGAGCGCGTGACGGAGGTGCTCGGTCTGATGGGGGACGCCTCGGACAACGTCCCCGGGATTCCCGGTATCGGGAAGAAGACGGCGACCGATCTCGTTCGAACGTACGGCACGATCGAGGGCGTCCTCGACAACATCGAGGAGATCGGCGGTCCGAAGCGCCGCGCGAACCTCGAGGAGTTCGCGGAGCAGGGCCTCGAGAGCCGCCGGCTCGTGACGATCGTCACCGACGCGCCTGTCGAGCGGGGGCCGTCCGAGCTTGAGCGCGCGCCGGTCGATGTCGAGCAAGTTACCGAGCTCTTCGGGAGACTGGAGCTTCCGTCGCTTCTCAGGCGCGTGCTCCCGGACGGCGGTCGCGGCGCCGCACGGTACTCGCTCGTGAAGACGCGCGCCGCTCTCGGGAAGCTCGCCGGGTCGCTCGAGGCCTCGGACGGGTTCGCGGTCGACCTCGAGACGACCTCGCTCGACCCTCAGACGGCCGAGATCGTGGGGCTCGCGATCGCGATCGACGAGGAGGAGGCCTTCTACGTTCCCGTGGGACATCGCGAGGGCGGCCTCGACACGAAGGCCGTGATCGATCGCCTGAAGAGCGTCCTCGAGGACGGGGAGACCCCGAAGTACGGACACAACCTCAAGTTCGACTACGAGATCCTGCGCGCGGCGGGCGTCGAGATGGCGGGGATCCGGTTCGACACGATGATCGCGTCGTACCTGCTGGACCCCGGGCGTCGCCAGCACGGCCTCGCGGCGCTCGCGGCCGAGCATCTCGGACGCTCGATGACACCGATCGGGGATCTTATCGGCTCCGGCGGCGACCAGCTCGCCTTCTCGGACGTGTCGCTCGAGTCGGCGCGTGACTACGCGTGCGCCGACGCGGAGGTGACGCTGCGGCTGCGCTCGGCTCTGGAGCCGAGAATCGTCGACGAGGGTCTCGAGGACGTTATGAACGCGATCGAGATGCCGCTCATCCCGGTGCTCGCCGGAATGGAGCTGGCCGGCGTACCGCTCGACGTGGACCTTCTCGAGCGCCTCTCGGAGGACTACGGAAGGCGGCTCGACGAGCTGGAGGCGGAGATCCACGGCCTCTCGGGCTGCGAGTTCAACCTCGGCTCGCCGAAGCAGGTGAGCGAGGTGCTCTTCGAGCGCCTCGGCCTCCCACGCGGCAGGAGAACGAAGACCGGTTACTCGACCGACGTGAGGGTTCTCGGAGAGCTGGCGAGGGAGCACGAGATCCCGCGGCTTCTCCTCGAGCACCGGCAGCTGGCGAAGCTCAAGGCCGGGTACCTCGACGCGCTCCCGAAGCTCGTGAACCCGGTCACTGGGCGAGTCCACACGTCGTTCAACCAGACCGTGGCGGCGACGGGGAGGCTCTCGAGCAGCAATCCGAACCTCCAGAACATCCCGATGCGCACCGAACTGGGGCGCGAGATCCGGAGAGCGTTCGTCGCGGGAGAGGGCCGGGCGCTCCTCTCCGCCGACTACTCGCAGATCGAGCTCAGGATCATGGCGCACCTCTCGGCCGACGCCGAGCTCAGGAGGGCCTTCGAGGAGGGCCGTGACTTCCACAGGACCACGGCCGCGCTCGTCTTCCGGAAGTCGGAGGAAGAGGTCACTCAGGCCGAGAGGGACTGGGCGAAGGCGATCAACTTCGGTATCATGTACGGGATGACCCCGTTCGGTCTCGCGAAGCAGCTCGGGGTCGAGAGCGGCGAGGCCGCGGAGTTCATCGAGACGTACCTCGGGACCTATCCCGGCGTACGCGAATACACGGCCCGGGCGATCCATGAGACCGCCGCCTCCGGCTATTCGGTGACGCTGCTCGGCAGGAGGAGGCGGATCGACGGGCTCGACTCGGAGAACGCCCGCGTGCGGGGCTTCGCGGAGCGGACGGCGGTGAACACGCCGATCCAGGGAAGCGCTGCCGACCTCATCAAGCTCGCCATGATCGGCATCGCCCGGAGGATCCGGACCGAAGGCCTTCCCTGCGAGATGGTCCTCCAGGTCCACGACGAGCTGGTCTTCGAGGTCGAGAGGGGCGCACTCGAGAACGTCTCCGCGGCGGTGCGCGAGGAGATGGAGGGACCGGAGGGCTTCCGCCTCGACGTCCCGATCGTCGTGAATATCGGCTCGGGCCCCACCTGGTACGAGGCGCACTGACGCGAGGAGCGTCGGGGAGGACGGAGCGTGGTGAGGGTCGGACTCACGGGCGGGATCGGCGCGGGCAAGACCGTGGTCGCCTCGATGCTGCGCGACCTGGGGGCGCGCGTCATCGAGGCGGACGCGATCGCAAGGGACCTCGTCCGTCCGGGCGGCGGCGTGCTCGAAGCGCTCGTCGAGGAGTTCGGACGCGGCATCCTCCGCGACGACGGGACGCTCGACCGGAGGCGGCTCGCGGAGACGGCGTTCGCGCGACCCGGGAGGCTCGAGAGGCTGAATGCGATCACCCATCCTCCGCTCGTCGAGGAGCTCCTCGGCAGCATGGAGGGCGCGGAGGGCGGCGCCGAGGTCGTCGTGGTCGACGCGGCGCTCCTCGGGGACTGGGACATCCTTGACGCGTTCGACATCGTCGTCACCGTCCGGGCGCCTCGCGCAACGAGAGTCGAGCGGCTCGTTGCGGGCGGAATGTCGAGACGGGACGTCGAAGCGCGGATCGACGCGCAGGACTCCGAGGACGAGTTCGCGCGCCAGGCCGACATCGTGATCGACAACGCGGGAAGCCGTGAGGAACTCTCGCTGGAAGTGCGCCGCCTCTGGAGGCGGCTCTCGGATGGGACGGAGGTGACGGATGCAGAGTGAGGTCAGAAGGGACCTCGACGAGATCGCGGCTCGAGTGGGACAGCTCGAGAACTATCTTTGACGTTCCGGCGAAGGAGGCGCGGAAGGCCGAGCTCGAGACGGCCACCGCCAGGCCGGACTTCTGGCAGGACTCCGAGTCGGCGAGGGAGGTCCTCGACGAACTGACCCAGATCAAGAACTGGCTCGACCCTCTCTCGGATCTCCGGGAGCGGTGCGGCGACCTCGGTGCTCTCGTCGAGCTGGCCGAGGAGGAGGGCGGCGACGCCGAGACCGCGGCGCTGGCCGAGCTCGAGGTCGTGCGGAAGCTCCTCGAGGAGCTGGAGTTCCGGAAGATGCTCTCGGGGAAGGACGACGAGAGGAACGCGATCCTCTCCATCCACTCCGGAGCGGGGGGCACCGACTCGCAGGACTGGGCTCAGATGCTCCTCAGGATGTACCTCGCCTGGGCCGACCGCAGGGGATACGAGACGCAGCTCCTCGACTCGCAGCCCGGAGACGAGGCCGGCCTGAAGAGCGCCGACGCGCTGGTGCGAGGTGCCTACGCGTTCGGCTATCTGAGGGCCGAGGTCGGCGTGCACCGGCTCGTCAGGCTCTCGCCCTTCGACACCGGCCACCGGCGTCACACGTCCTTCGCGTCCGTGGCGGTTTACCCCGAGGTCGACGGGGGCGTGGAGATCGAGATCGACGAGTCGGATATCCGCCTCGACTTCTTCCGCGCGAGCGGCCCCGGCGGCCAGCACGTCAACAAGTCGTCGACCGCCGTCAGGCTCACGCACGCCCCGTCGGGAATCGTCGTCTCGTGCCAGAACGAGCGGTCGCAGTTCCGGAACCGGGAGAACGCCATGAAGATCCTGCGGTCGAGGCTCTACGCGCTTCACGAGGAGGAGGAGAGGAAGCGCCAGGCGGAGGCCGCGGCCGAGAAGAAGGAGATCGCCTGGGGGAGCCAGATCCGTTCGTACGTGCTCCATCCGTATCAGATGGTGAAGGACAACCGGACCGGCGTCGAGACGTCGGACGTCGACGGCGTGCTCGACGGAGATCTCGACGCGTTCATCGAGGCGTATCTCAAGTCCACGGAGTAGCGCCCGGCCGCCGGCCGGAGCGGATGCAAGCCGGAGGTGAAGACGTGGAGCGAAGCCAGGGCGGAGGGGAACCGGAGAGGCGCGAGAGCCTCGCGGCACTCAGGGAGCGAGGCGTCGACCCCTATCCCCGTCGCGCCGAGCGCACGCACACGGCCGCCGAGGTCGCCTCGGAGTACGAGCGCCTCGAAGGCGTCCGGGTGGCGGTCTGCGGTCGCGTGACCGCGATCCGGCGTCACGGCAAGGCCGGGTTCGCCGATGTCACTGACGCGAGCGGCAAGATCCAGGTCTACACGAGGAAGGACGACCTCGACGAGGAGGTCTTCGCGGTCTGGACGCTCGTCGATGTCGGCGACATCGTCGGGGCCGAGGGCGAAGTCATGAAGACGAGAACCGGTGAGGTGACCGTGAAGGTCTCGGGGCTCACCGTACTCGCCAAGGCCCTCCGGGCGCTGCCGGAGAAGTGGCACGGGCTTCGCGACATCGAGCTGCGCTCGCGCCACCGCTACCTCGATCTCATCGCGAACGAGGAGAGCCGCAGCGTCTTCCTGGCGCGGAGCAGGATCCTCGCGGTCGCGAGGCAGTTCCTCGCGGAGCGCGGCTTCATCGAGGTCGAGACGCCTGTCCTCCAGCCGATCTACGGGGGCGCCTTCGCCAAGCCGTTCGTCACGGATCACCACGCGCTCGGCATGCCGCTCTACCTGAGGATCGCCGACGAGCTCTACCTCAAGCGGCTCATCGTGGGCGGCATCGAGCGGGTCTTCGAGATCGGAAAGGACTTCCGGAATGAGGGGACCGACAGGACGCACAGCCCCGAGTTCACGCAGCTCGAGCTCTACCAGGCGTACAGCGACTACCGCGGCATGATGGAGATCGCTGAGTCGCTCTTCGTCCGGCTCGCCCGCGACCTGACCGACGGCACGACGATCACCTGGCAGGGCACCGAGATCGATCTCTCGCCGCCGTGGCGAAGGCTCACGGTCACCGAGGCGATCAGGAGCGCCGTCGGTGACGTGGATCTCGGCGACGCGGAGGCGCTCGCGGAGAGAGCCGAGTCCGCCGGTCTCGAGGTCGAGAGGCCGGTCGATCCGGCCGCGCTCGCCGAGCGGATCCTCGCCGAGCTCGTCGAGCCGACGCTCGTGGAGCCCACGTTCCTCGTCGACTACCCGAGGGCGATCTCGCCTCTGGCGAAGGCGACCGAGGGAGACCCTGAGATCGTGGAGCGCTTCGAGATCTTCGTCGGGGGGCTGGAGCTCGGGAACTCGTTCACGGAGCTGAACGACCCGGACGAGCAGCGGCGGCGATTCGAGCTGCAGCAGGCGGCGCGCGAGCTCGGCGACGAGGAGGCCCACGGCATGGACGATGACTTCCTGCGCGCCCTCGAGCACGGCATGCCGCCGACGGGTGGGCTCGGGATCGGCGTCGACAGGCTTGTGATGCTCTTGACCGACGCGCGGCACATCAGGGACGTGATCCTCTTCCCGGTCATGCGACCGGAGGAGGGCAGGTAGGAGAGAGGGGCGGCCGCACGCGTCCGCCCGGAGAGGACGATCGTGGGCTTCGAATGGTTCGTCGCGGGCCGGTACCTCCGCGCCAAGCGGAAGACCCGCTTCATCTCGATCATCACGTTCATCTCCGTGGCGGGGGTGGCCGTCGGGGTCATGGCGCTCGTCGTCGTGCTCGCCGTCATGAACGGCTTCGAGGAGGAGATCCACAACCGGATCATCGGCATCAACGCGCACGTCATCCTCCTCCGGTACGGCACGCAGCCGATCGACGGCTACCGCCTGCTCACCGAGCGCGTCGAGCGCATTCCCGGCGTCGTCGCCGCCTCGCCCTTCACCTACTCGAAGGCGGTCCTGAAGGGCTTCGAGCACTCGGACGCCGTCGTCGTACGAGGCGTCGACCTCGCGCGCGAGTCGCGCGTGACCGACATCCTGGAGAACATCGACCCTCCGATCACGAGCCTCTCGACCGACGGGGTCGGTCCGCCCAGGATCGTCGTCGGTGACGAGCTGGCCAAGAGGCTCCGGATCGCGATCGGAGACACCGTATCGATCTCTTCACCGTTCGACTACGTCATGACGCCGATGGGTCTCATGCCTTCCGTTTCGAGGTACCGCGTCGAGAGCTTCTTCAGCTCCGGCATGTACGAGTACGACCAGACGCTCGTCTACCTCGATCTCGGTGCGGCCCAGTCGCTGACGCGGATGGGCGACGCCGTGACGGGGATCGAGATCAAGATCGACGATCCCTACGCGGCGCCGAGCCGCGCCGCGGCGATCGTCGACTCCCTGGGGGGCTTTCCCTACCGTGCGAACAACTGGATCGAGCTCAACCGGAACCTCTTCACCTGGATGAAGACCGAGAAGAAGGTGATGTTCTGGATCCTTTCGCTGATCGTCATGGTCGCCGCCTTCAACATCGCGAGCACGCTGATCATGGTCGTGATGGAGAAGACGAAGGACATCGGCATCATGAAGTCGATGGGGGCGACCCCGCGCTCGATCATGCGGATCTTCGTCTTCGAGGGGCTCGTGATCGGGGCGCTGGGAACGGCGGTGGGATGCGTGGCGGGTTACGTGCTCGCGCTCACGCTCGACCGCTACCAGTTCGTCACGCTGCCCGGAGACGTCTACCCGATCGAAACGCTGCCGGTGCTCATGCAGGGTCTCGACTTCGTCCTCGTGTCCGCGGCCGCGATCGCGATCAGCTTCGCGGCGGCCCTCTATCCCGCGTGGCAGGCCTCGCGGCTCGAGCCGGTCGAGGCGATCCGAAGGGAGTAGCGTGCGATGCTGCACGTCGACGAGATTCACAAGTCCTTTGTGACGGGTCCGGCGAGGCTCGACGTTCTGCGCGGCGCCTCGATGACCGTCGAGCGCGGCGAGATCGTCGCGATCATCGGCGCGTCCGGCGTCGGGAAGAGCACGCTTCTGCACATCATGGGCGGTCTCGACCGCCCGACGTCGGGGACCGTCACGATCGACGGGACGGACGTCTTCCGGATGACCGATGTCGATCGAGCGAGGTTCAGGAATCGGACGGTCGGATTCGTCTTCCAGTTCCACCACCTCATGAAAGAGCTGACCGCGCTTGAGAATGTGATGATGCCGTGTCTAATTGGTGGTATGACGAGGTCCGATGCGGCCCGGCGCGGTCGGGATCTCCTGAGGGAGGTCCGGCTTGCCGACCGGGCGGATCACAGGCCGGGCGAGCTTTCCGGCGGCGAAGAGCAACGGGCGGCGGTGGCCAGGGCACTCGCGACGAGCCCGCTCATCGTGCTGGCCGACGAGCCCTCCGGCAACCTCGATCGGGCGAACAGCGACGAGCTCCACGATCTCCTGTGGAGACTTCGCGAGTCGCTGGGACAGACGTTCGTCATCGTGACGCACGATCCCGAGCTCTACGGCCGCGCCGACCGCGTCCTGGCGCTCGAGGGCGGCGTCGCGAGACCGGTGACCGGGGAGTGAAGACGATGCTCTGCGACGAGTGCGGCGAGCGAGAGGCGACGATCCACTACACCGAGGTGGTCGACGGCGAACTCTCGACCTGGCATCTCTGCGAGGAGTGCGCGCGGAGCCGCGGCGCCACGCTGGCGCTCGCTCCGCTCGCGGGCCCTCTCGTCAACATCCTCATGGGACTCCTCGAGGACACCGGCGACGAGCGGGACGAGAGCGGTCCCGTCTGCGACAAGTGCGGCCTCTCGTACGACGACTTCCGCCGACTCGGGAAGCTCGGGTGTGGCGGTTGCTACGACTCGTTCCGCGACGAGCTGGCGGGGCTTCTGAGGCGCGTGCACGGGACGCCGCGTCACATCGGGCGCGTGCCCTCCGGGCACGAGGCGGACGGTTCGGCGCAGGAGGTTCGCCGCCTGAAGGCGGAGCTGGCCGCCGCGGTCTCGAAGGAGGAGTACGAGCGCGCGGCGGAGCTTCGGGACGTGATCCGGGCGAAGGAAGAGCTGGCGGCATCGGGAGGAGAGCCGGATGTGGACGTTCGAGACGCTCGTGAATGAGCCGGCGGCCTGGCTCGGCGCCACCGGCCCGCACTCGGGAGTCGTCCTCTCGACCCGCGTGCGTCTCGCCCGGAACCTGGCCGACGAGCCGTTTCCGAATCGGGCCGACGTGGAGTCGCTCGCGCGTGTGCGCGAGAGCGTCCTGGCGGCCGTTGCGAAGAGCAACTATCTCGCGAACGCGCTCGTCCTCGATATGGAGAAGGTCGTGCCCGCGATGAGGGAGGTTCTCGTCGAGCGGCACATCACGAGCCACGGCTTCGGCCGAACGCCGACGGGCCGCGCCGTCGTGATCGGCGAGCGCGAGGTCATGAGCGGCATGGTCAACGAGGAGGATCACCTCAGGCTCCAGTGCATTCGATCGGGGCTCGAACCGGTCGACGCGTGGAGGCTCGTCGAGCGGCTCGACTCGCAGCTGGATCAGAACTTGCATTACGCCTATTCGAGCGATTGGGGCTATCTGACGGCCTGCCCGACGAACGTCGGGACGGGCATCCGTGTGTCCGTGCTGGTCCACCTTGCGGGGCTTGTGCGAAGCGGTCGCGTCGCGAGGGTCCTGGGAAGCGTCTCGAAGCTGGGCCTCACGGTTCGCGGGTTCTACGGCGAGGGCAGCGCCGCCCTGGGGGGATTCTTCCAGGTCTCGAACCAGACGACCCTCGGCCAGTCCGAGGAGGACATCGCGTACACGGTCGAGCGCGTCGCCGGCAAGCTGGCGGTCCTCGAGGACGAGACGCGTGAGGCGCTTCTGAGCAACCGGCGGGTCGAGATCGAAGACGAGGTCCACCGCGCCCACGCGGTGCTCTCGAGCGCGCGGCTCCTCTCGGCCGACGAAGCCATGCGGCTCTGCTCGTCACTCCGGCTCGGCGTCGCAACCGGGATCCTGAGTTCGCCCGGCCTCGCGGCGGTGAACCGGCTGCTCGTGGTGACCCAGCCCGGGCACCTCGAGTACGGCAGGCGCGGAGACGCATCCGCGCCCGGACTCGACGAGCTCAGGGCCGGGCTCGCGAGGCGTGAGCTGGCCCGACCGAACACGTAGCGACGAGAGAGAAACGGAGGCGAACCATGCCGAAGCAAAGGGACTTCACGCCGAGGGTTCGGCGCGTGCTCTACTTCGCGAGGGAGGAGGCGACGAGGCTCCACCACGACTACCTCGGAACCGAGCATCTCCTTCTCGGCATCGTGCGCGAGGGTGAGGGTGTGGCGGCGACCGTTCTTCGGGAGTTCGCGATCGACCTCGACAGCGTTCGCGACGCCGTCGAGGCGTACGTGCCGCGCGGAAGCTACGAGGCATCGATGCGCGAGACCCAGTGGACCCCGCGCGCGAAGACCGTCCTCGAGCTGGCGCGCGAGGAAGCGAGGATCCTCCACCATCAGTACATCGGGACCGAGCATCTCCTGCTCGCGCTCGTCAGGGAGGGAGAGGGCGTCGCCGCGAAGGTGCTTCGCGACTTCGACATCGATCTTCGGAGCGCGAGAGAGATGGTCATGAAGGTGCTCGGGGGCGGCGGCGGCACCGAGGCGGTGGAGCCGATGGTCCAGACCGACGCCGAGACGCCGACGCTCGACCAGTTCGGCCGAGACCTGACGGAGCTGGCGAGGCAGGACGCCCTCGATCCGGTGATCGGTCGGCAGCGGGAGATCGAGCGGGTGCTCCAGGTTCTCTCGAGAAGGAAGAAGAACAACCCGGTGCTGATCGGCGAGCCCGGCGTGGGGAAGACGGCGATCGTCGAGGGCCTCGCGCAGAAGATCGTCGCGAGCGAGGTCCCGGTGACGCTCAAGGACAAGCGGCTCGTCATGCTGGATCTCTCTTCGACGGTCGCCGGCACGAAGTACCGCGGGCAGTTCGAGGAGAGGCTCAAGACCCTGATCAACGAGATCAGGGAGAGCGAGAACGTGATCATCTTCATCGACGAGCTGCACACGATCGTCGGCGCGGGAGGCGCCGAGGGCGCGATCGACGCGGCCAACATGCTGAAGCCGGCGCTGGCGCGCGGCGAGGTGCAGTGCATCGGCGCGACGACCCTCGACGAATACCGGAAGCATATCGAGAAGGACGGCGCCCTCGAGCGACGCTTCCAGCCCATCATCGTCCAGTCGCCGAGCGTCGAGCAGACGATCGAGATCCTCCGCGGCCTCCGGTGCAAGTACGAGGAGCACCACGCTTCGGAGATCACCGACGAGGCGCTCGTCGCCGCGGCGAAGCTCGCCGACCGCTACATCTCCGACCGCTTCCTGCCGGACAAGGCGATCGACGTCGTCGACGAGGCCGGCGCGCGGGCGCGTCTCGAGATGAGCGCGATCCCCATGGAGGTTCGCGAGCTCGAGAAGGAGTACGAGAAGATCTCCTGCGAGAAGCAGGCGGCGAGTCAGAAGCAGGAGTTCGAGCACGCCGCGGAGCTTCGCGACCAGGAGCGCGAGATCAAGGAGAAGCTCGACACGGCCCGCAAGGAGCTTGTGCAGTCGAAGCACCAGCGCCGGGCGAAGGTGACGCCCGATGATGTCGCGGAGGTCGTCGCCAGCATGACGGGGATTCCGGTCAAGAAGCTGGCCGAAGAGGAGACGGTGAAGCTCCTCAGGATGGAGGACGAGCTCCGGAAGCGCGTCGTCGGGCAGGAGGAGGCGCTGACGAACGTCTCGAAGGCCATCCGGCGCAACCGCGCGGGACTCCGCGACCCGCGGCGCCCGATCGGGTCCTTCATCTTCCTCGGGCCGACCGGTGTCGGCAAGACGGAGCTGGCGCGGACCCTGGCGGCCTACATGTTCGAGGACGAGAACGCGCTCGTGAGGCTCGACATGTCGGAGTACATGGAGCGATTCGCGGTCTCGCGCCTCGTCGGCGCGCCTCCGGGATACGTCGGATACGAGGAGGGCGGCCAGCTGACGGAGAAGGTCCGGAGACGGCCGTACTGCGTGGTTCTCTTCGACGAGATCGAGAAGGCGCATCCCGACGTCTTCAACATCCTTCTGCAGGTCCTCGAGGACGGCCAGCTCACCGACAGCTTCGGCCGCGTGGTCGATTTCCGGAACACCGTCATCATCATGACCTCGAACGTCGGTGCCCGCGAGATCGCGCCCGGCCGCGGGATCGGCTTCCAGCAGGAGGAGGGCGCGCGAGACACCTACGCCGAGATCAAGGGCAAGGCGACGGAGGCTCTGCGGCGCGTCTTCAATCCCGAGTTTCTGAACCGCGTCGACGCGACGGTGGTCTTCCATCCGCTCGGCGTCGCCGAGATGAAGGAGATCGTCGACATCCTGCTCCGGGAGGTCGAGGGGAGGCTCTCCGAGACCGGCGTGACCTTCAGGGTTACCGACGGCGCCAAGGAGCTTCTCACCGAGAAGGGTTTCGACCCGGCCTTCGGGGCACGACCACTGAGGCGAGCGATCCAGCGCTATCTCGAGGATCCTCTCTCGGAGGAGATCCTGAGAGGGAAGCTCAAGGGCGGCGAGATCGTCGTCGAGCGGAAGGGAGAGGAGCTGGCGTTTCGCAGGGCGCGGAAGAAGGCGAAGGCCGCGGCCTAGGCGGGATCGCGCACACGCGGCGCACCTCCCCGGGACGTCGGGCTCGACGCGGGCACTGACGGAAAGCGAGCGGGCATGCGACACCGGAAGTGGGTCGTCGTCCTCGCCATCATCGTCGTCGCGGTGCTGCCGCTCTCGTACCTGGGTCTCAGGGTCGCGACGAGGCACCCCGCCGTGAAGCGGGCCGTGCTCTCGAGGATCCTCCCGAGGGCAGAAGCGGAGATATCGATCGGCGAGCTCGAGATCGGGCTCGCCTCTCTGCGTTTCGGAGACGCCGTCATCGACCTCGAGCGAGGCGGCTCCGTGACGATCCCGGCGGCGAGCCTCAGCCTGAGCTACCGCAAGCTCCTGACGAGCGGCTTCCGTCTGGAGCGGAGCCTGACCTCCGCGATCCTCCGCGACCCGCGGCTCGACCTGGTCCTGCGCCCGGCGGATGAAGACACGCTCGCCGTCGGGGGCCTCGACCCGGCGGCGATCGCCGAGGCGCTGCCCGACTATCTCGGCGTCTCCGGCGGGTCGGTGAGCGTGCTCGACGCCGCCTCCGGCAGGCGGTTCGAAGCCACGCAGATCGATCTCGAACTCCTGAGGGGAGCGGAGCGGGCAATCGAGGGGAGCGCGGTCGCGGGCTTCGGCACGGACGGAGGCAGTGCGTCGATCGATCTCCGCTGGGACGCCGCCGCCGAGTCACTCTGGCTCGGCGGGGAGATCGTGGAACTGGATCTCGCCGATGGGCTCCCGCTGCCCGGTGAACCGCCTGTCGATGCGGAGCGGGGCCGGCTTCATGCGACGTTTGAGGCGAGCCTCCCGTCCGCAGGGAGCTGGCGCCCGGCCGGGAGCTTCGCTCTCCGGGACGCCGTATTCCACGCCCCGTCCGTCGGCCTGCGAGTCGAGGACGTCGCCTGCGACGGCGGTTTCGACGGAGGTGAGATCGCCGTCGACGCCGTACGCGGTCTCTGGAACGGCGCTGCGTGGCATGGAGCGTGCGTCCTCTCGCTCTCCGAGTCCGAGATCCTGTCGGCGTCGGTGACCCTTCTGGAAGGTGACGCCGAACGGCTGGCGTCGCTCGTCCTCGCCGACAGCGTCGACCTCTCCGGCCGGGTCGATCTGAGCCTCGACGCGTCGGGCGCTCTCGACGGCCCCGTCATCCGGCTCGGGCTCGAGTCCGAGCGACTCACCTTCCGCGGGACCGACATCGCGTCGCTTCGCGCGTCCGGCGTCGCGCGCGTCGACGAGGTGATCCTCGAAGAGGTTGCGGCATCCGTTCTGGGAGGTACCGCGGCTGTCCGGGTCGAACTCGAGAGGAACGGCGGGGGAGGCGGATGGAGCGCGCGGGTCGAGGGCGCGGCCTCCGACCTCGGGGTCGCCGATGTGGCCGGTCTCGCCGGGCACACCGGCGCCGCCGCCGGCGCGCTCGATCTGCGCGACCTGGCCGTCGCAATCGGCCCGGGCGGGCTTCGCGCGGAGTCGCTCGTCGAGTGGCGACGCGCATCGCTCGGAGGAGCGAGGCTGGGGTCGGGCGTCGGCGGCGTGGTGATCGACGGCGACGACACAAGCCTCGCCCTTGAGAGCTCGTTGGGCTGTCGCGTCTCGGTGTGGGTCGGCGGCCGTGGAGAGGAGGCAGCGATCGACGGGACCATCGAACTCGCGGGCGTGCGGCCCGACTCGCTCGTCGCACCCGGAGCGGCGCGCTGGATCCCCGACCTCGCGCTCGACGGCTCGATCGAGATCCGTGGACCGCTCTCGTCGGCGGAGGTCGGGGGGGCGCTCGCGTTCGAGGGGGCCCGCGCGGCCGGCGCCTGCGGCCTCGACGGGACGATTCGGCTCGCGGGGCCCGTCGTCCTCGGCGTCGTGATCGACTCGGACGACGCGGTGGTCTCGGGCGTCCCGGTGCCGTTCGAGGCCGAGGTGGCGCTCGAGGACTCCGCGCTCTCGATCTCGGATGTCCGGGTCGGCTCCATCGGCACGGCCGAGGCGGCCTTCGATCTCGGCTCCCCGGGAGGCGTGCAGGCAGGCCTCGTCGTCTCGGAGGCGCCTCTTGCGGATGTCCTCGCGCTGACGCTGGGAGAGGAGGTCTCCCCGGCCGTCGAAGGACTCGTCTTCGCTTCCGTCTCCATCGGCGGGACACGCGACCGGCCGACCGGCACGGCCCAGCTCCAGGTCTGGAGCGGTTCGGCGGCCGGGGTGGAGGATCTCGACGCGGCGATCGTCGCCCGGCTCGATGGGAAGCGCATCGAGATCCCCGAGGTCGTGCTGCGACGCGGGAGCGAGCCGGTACTCGAGGGCGGAGGCCGGGCGTTCGTCGATGGAGATCTCGAGATCGCGCTCGCGGGGCAAGGCCTCCCCGGACCGCTCCTCGGAGGTGGACCCGACACGCGCTTCGATCTCGAGATCGGCGTCGGCGGCAGGATCGACGCGCCGACCTTCGACGCGTCGGTCCGCTCCTTTGGAGGCGAGTTTCTGGGCGTTCCCTTCGATCGCTTTGACGCGCGGGTCACGGGCGCCCGCGGGGTCGTGAGCGTCGATCCTCTCGGCCTCGAGAAGGAAGACAGCTACCGCGTCGCGGCGTCGGCGCGACTGCCCGTGAGCGCGTTCGACGAGGGAGGCGACTCGGGGTCGATCGCGGTCGATGTGGCGGGCGATCCCGTCGCGCTCCTCGCGAGCCTCTGGGACGTCGGAGCGAGCGCCGGCGGCAGCGGGCGGCTCACGGCTCACCTTGCCGGGGGACGGGACGGCTTCTCGGTCGTCCGCGGAACGATCGACGCCCGGGCCGATGTGCTCGAGCCGGGCGGCCTCTTCGACGCGATCGAGGACGTCGGGATCGCTGCGGAGATCGCCGACGGCTTCGTCGTCTCGGGGCGCCTCGAGGGGCGTGTGGCCGACGGCGCCCTGGTCATCGAGAGCCGGCGCGCGGTGACCCGGGACGGGGTCATGCTGCCTCCGCTCTCGATCGCCGGACTCGATGTCGGCGTCCTCGCGATCTCGACAGGCGAGGAGGGCGTCGAGGCGAGCGTGCCCGGCCTCATGCTCCCCGACGAGTTCGGTGACATCGTTCTTCGCGGGCTCGACGGCTCGCCCGAGTTTCTCGTGGCCGGTCCGGAAGACCTCCCGCGGCTCATCGGAGAGATCGAGTACTCGAACATGTCGTTCACCTATCCTTTCATCGAGTCGGAGGACGGCGGACCGGGGGACCTTCTCTCGGGGGCCGACTGGGAGATCGACATGAAGGCGGGGCGCAATCTCTGGTACTGGCGTCCGGACGCAGAGATGCGGATCGAACGGGACAGCGCGCTCAGGTTCCGGGGCGCGCCGTCGGAGGAGACGCTCTGTCTCTCGGGGAGGGTCGAGTCGACCGAGGGAACCGTGACGTACGTCAACAACGACTTCGACGTGAGCGAGGCGTTCGTCGAGTTCCCGCCCTTCTGTGAGCCTCCCAGGTTCTACGTCGAGGCCGCGACTCGCGTCGACGACGGCACGGAGATCACGCTCTCGCTCAACTCGTTCGAGACCGTCTTCACGGCCGCCGCGCCCGGGGCGCCGCTCGACGAGAGCGCCGTGATCCTCGCGTCGGATTCGCCGGACGACAGAACGCAGGTCGAGATCCTCACGAAGCTCCAGTACGGGGTGAGCACCGAGATGCTGGCGGGAGAGGAACAGGCGGCGATGGAGCGCCGGAGGGCCCTCGAGGTCGTCGCGGCGCAGATCGGAGGCCGCGTGGTCCGGCCGCTCCTCTCGCCGGTCGAGGCGAGGCTCAGGCGGCAGCTCCGGCTCGACCTCGTTCGCTTCGACATTGACTTCGTCGAGCACTTCGTCTCGCAGGTCGACCAGTGGAGGGCGCAGGAGGGCGCGTCGGAGTACGTTCCCTTCCTCGCGAACTCGAGGATCACGCTCGGCAAGTACTTCGCCAGGGACTGGCTCATCTCGTACGTGGGCGTGGCCGAGACCTACGAGGAGGAGATCGGAGATCAGCGGCTCGGGCTCCGAAACGAGCTCGGGATTGAATACGAGGTATCCCGCAACACGTCTCTCTCTCTGAGGGTCGTCTACGACCCGTCGATCGCGGACTGGGACCGGCGGATCGCCATCGAGAACCGGTACCGGTTCTGATCGCGGCGCCCGCCCGCGCCGTCCGCGGGGGAGCCCCAGGCGCCAGTGAGGTTTTCGTTTACAGCCCCCCAACCCTGTGCTACGATGCGCGGTTGACCTGCGGCATGGAGGACATCTCGCATGATGAAGAGGTTCATCCGGATTCTCACGCTGGCGGCGATTCTGGTCTTCGCCACGGCCTCGTCCGCGCAGGTGGTCCGTGAGATCCTGGTCGAGGGGAACGACCACCTGAGCAGGGACCGGATCCTCCTGGGATTCGGCGTCCGGGTCGGAGAGGAGCTCTCCGCGGAGTCGGTCCGCGAGGGGATTCGGCGACTCTACGACATGGGGTATCTCTCCGACGTCGAGGTCCTCGGCGAGCCCAACGACGACGGCACGATCACGCTGACGCTCGTGGTCGAGGAGAGGTCCCGGATCGCGGAGATCGTGATCCGGGGCAACGACAGGATCGATGAGTCGGACATCGAGGACGTCCTCAGGATCACGAAGGGGACGCCGTTCGACGTGAGTCGTCTTGAGGACACCCGGGTAGCCGTGAAGGCGCTCTATGAGGAGAAGGGCTTCCCGTCGGCGACCGTCGAACCATCCACGGTCGAACTGGGCGGCAACCGCGTCAGGATCGTCTTCGAGATCGTCGAGGGCGTGCGCGTGAACGTCAGGGAGATCACCTTCGAGGGCAACAAGTCGCTTGAGAGCGACGATCTCCAGAAGGTGATGGAGACGAAGGAAGACCGGTGGTGGAGGACCGACGCGTTCCTCGACAGGTCGGTCCTCGAGGACGATCTCCTGCGGGTCGTGGAGCTCTACCGCAACGAGGGGTACATCGACGCCCGGGCGCTCGGCTACGACACGGAGTACGACGAGTCGGGAGAGAAGGTCGACGTCACGATCCGCATTGACGAGGGCGCGCTCTACAGCGTGAGGAGCTTCGAGTGGGTGAACGCTTCCGACTTCGCCGTCGACGCGCTCTACGATCTCACGTCGCTCGAGGCGGGGAACACCTACAAGCCGACTGAGGCCGAGGCGACGATCCGCGACGCGTACGGCTGGTACGGCGAGCGCGGCTACATCCACGCCAACATCGTGAAGCGCGAGGACGTCGAGGACGAGAACCACGTGATCGTCAGGTTCCACGTCGACGAGGGCGAGCCGGCGCACGTCGGGAAGATCGAGATCGCCGGGAACACGAGGACCAAGGAGAAGGTGATTCGACGGGAGCTTGCGATCCGGCCGGGAGACCTCTATCAGACCTCCGAGGTCATCGCAAGCCAGAGGAAGATCGCGAACCTCGGTTTCTTCCACGGACCGATGGTCGAGTTCGCCGAGTCGGCCGACCCGAACGATGTCGATCTCATCTTCACGGTCGAGGAGCGCCAGACGGGCAGGGCCGGGGTCGGCATCTCCCACACGAGCGAGAAGGGAATCACCGGCTTCCTGGAGCTGAACGAGGGCAACCTCTTCGGGAACGGTCAGTTCCTCGATCTCAAGTGGGAGTTCGGCAAGAAGAGCACCGAGGTCGTTCTCGGGTTCACGGAGCCGTGGTTCATGAACCGGCGCTTCTCCGTCGGTTTCGACATCTACGACACCGACGACAAGAGAACCTACAACGTGCTGCCCGAGGAGTTCTACGAGGACGCCTTCGAGGACCATCCGGACTACGAGGCCATCATGGACTGCGGCGAGGACTGCAGCCGGCGCTACATCGTGGAGCGCGAGCGCCGCGGCGGCGACGTGAGGCTTGGCTGGCCCTTCCTGAACTCGCGCAACACCATGATCTACGCCCGCTACACGCTCGAGCAGGTCAAGCTGCAGGAGTACGCGGAGTTGATCCGCGACGTCGTTGCGGACACGTCCACGGGCGTGGTGACAGACTACGAGACCGATCGGTACGACCGCACGGACCCCGACTGGGAGTGGAGGAGCGGCATCACGACGACCGTGGTGCGGAGGACGACGGACAGGAGGTTTCACCCGAGGCTCGGAAGCTACACGAGGCTGACCGGTGATCTGTTCGGCGGCGCCTTCGGCGGCGACGTCGAGTATCAGCGCTACATCCTCGACTCGAGGACCTACTTCCCGATGCCGTGGCGCTTCACGCTGATGATGCGCGGGAGGACCGGCGTCGTCACGGGATACGGCGACCCGTCCACGGTGCCGGACGACACGAGATTCGAACTCGGCGGCGTGGGCGTCAACGGGATCCGCGGCTACGACAACCGCTCGATCCTGCCCGAGGGACGTGACCTCTATGGCGGGCGCACGATGCTCCTGGGGACCCTCGAGCTCAAGGTGCCTCTGACCTCTGACACCTCGCAGCTGCCCGTGCACGCACTGGCCTTCGTCGACGCGGGGAACACGTGGGAGTCGGTCGAGGAGAGCCATCCCACGCAGCTCTACTGGGGCGCGGGTTTCGGGCTGAGGGTCGAGGTGCCCGTGCTCGGCAACCTCGGCGTCGATATGGGGTACGGGTTCGATGAGGACGAGGGCGGCGAGTGGACCGTCCACTACCAGTTCGGGCTCGACTACTAGCCCGCGCTGGATCCCGAACGCGACCGGAATGCTTGGAGGTACGCCTTGACGAAACGATACGCGAGTCTCGCGGCCCTGACGCTGATAGCGCTCCTCGCTGCCGCGGCCGGAGCTGCCGACAAGATCGGCTACATCAATTCGGAGCGCATCCGCGTCGAGTACAAGGGCTCCCGGGACATCGAGAACCAGCTCGAGGCGAGCATCGCCGACTGGAGGAACGAGGCGCTTGGCATGGAGGATGAGATCGAGGGCATGATCTCGGAGCTTCAGAGCCAGCGGCTCCTTCTCTCCGAGGAGGCGGCGAGCGAGAAGGAGAACGCGATCCGCCAGCGGCAACTCGAGTACGAGAACTACCTGAACCAGGTGTGGGGCGTGAACGGGCTCGCGGCGAGGCGCGAGGCCGAGCTGTGGCAGCCAGTGCTCGAGAGGATCAACGCGATTCTGGACGAGGTCGGTTCGGAGGGAGACTACGACATGATCTTCGACGCGGCCCAGATGGGAATCGTCTACGCGGATCCCTCGACCGACCTGACACAGCAGATCCTCGATCGCATCAACGGCGAGACGGAGTAGAGGCGTGGGTCTCCGTCAGTCGGGACTCGCCTCGGGGGCACGCCTGTGACACGGACGCTCTCCGAACTCGCCGGTCTCCTGGGCGCCGTCGTGGTCGGCGACGGGTCTATCGAGATCCACGGCGTCACCGGAATCCAGGAAGCCGGCCCCGGCGACCTCACCTTCCTCGCCAATCCCAAGTACGAGAAGTACCTTGCCGAGACGTCCGCCTCGGCCGTGATCGTCTCGCCCGACTACCGCGCGCGATGCGAGGAACTCGGGAAGCCCGCCCTCGTCGTCGAGAACCCCTACAGCGCCTTCGCGTCCGCCGTGACCACCTACCTCGAACCGTCTCTCGGACTGCCGCGGGGAGTCCACCCGACGGCCGTGGTCGACGAGGCCGCCGAGATCGGCAGGGAGGCCGCCGTCGGGGCGCACGTCGTTGTGGCGGCCGGGGCAAGGCTCGGAGACCGTGTCGTGGTCCATCCGGGCGCGTATATCGGGACCGACGTCACGGTCGGCGCGGACTCGATCGTCTACCCGAACGCGACAATCAGAAGGGGCAGCGCGATCGGCGAGCGCGTCATCATCCACTCGGGGTCGGTCATCGGGAGCGACGGATTCGGGTTCGCGCGCGAGACCGAGGGGCACCGGAAGATCCCCCAGGTCGGAAACGTTGTGATCGAGGACGACGTCGAGGTCGGGGCGAACGCGTGCATCGATCGCGCCACGGTGGGAACGACGCGGATCGGCCGCGGCACGAAGATCGACAACCTGGTTCAGATCGGCCACAACGTGCGGATCGGGGAAGGTTCGATCGTCGTCGCGCAGGTCGGCATCTCCGGGAGCACGAGGCTCGGCAGGAACGTCGTTCTCGGCGGGCAGGTCGGCGTCGCCGGCCACATCGAGATCGGCGACGGCGTGATGGTCGGTGCGCAGTCGGGAGTGACCCGGTCCGTTCCGAACGGGGAGGTCGTCTCCGGGTATCCGGCACGGAGGCACTCGCTCTCGAAGAGGCTCTACGCCTGTCTGCAGCGTCTTCCGTCTCTCTTCGAGCGGACGAGGGATCTCGAGCGTCGCATCGGGAAGCTGGAGGAGGATGAGTGATGGCGAGGAACCGTCAGAGGACGCTTCGAAAGGAGTGCTCGTACGAGGGCGTCGGCATTCACACCGGGCAGCGTACCAGGGTGACGTTCAAGCCGGCCGAGCCCGAGACCGGAGTGCTCTTCGTGCGCGCAGACCTGCCGGGCGCCCCGTCCGTGCCGGCGTCGATCGATCAGGTCCTGACCTCCGAGGAGACACCTCGACGCACGACGCTGGCGAACAACGGCGTGCGGATCTATACCGTGGAGCATGTGCTCGCGGCCGTGGCCGGGCTCGGCATCGACAACGTGATCATCGAACTCGACTCGGACGAAGCGGCCGAGCCGGTCGACGGAAGCTGCAAGCCGTTCATCGACATCCTGACCGGCGCGGGGATCGTCGATCAGGACGTCCCTCTCCAGCATCTCGAGGTCGTCGAGCCGGTCTCGTACGAGGAGGGCGGCGTGCATCTTGCTGCGAGCCCCCACGACGGGCTCCGGCTGAGCTTCACGATCGACTATCCCAACCCGAACATCGGCACGCAGTACGCGAGCTACGAAATCGAGGAGGACGTCTTCCGCGAGGAGATCGCTCCCGCCAGGACGTTCGCGCTGGAGTCGGACGTCGCGGCGCTCAAGAAGCAGGGACTGATCAAGGGGGGGAGCCTCGAGAACGCGATCCTCGTGGGTGACGACGGAATCGTGAACGCAGGCGACCTCCGATTCCCCGACGAGTTCGTGCGTCACAAGATCCTCGATCTCGTGGGCGACCTCGCGCTCCTCGGGATGCCGCTGAGAGCGCACGTGCACGCGTGCAAGTCGGGCCACGCCACGAACGTGAGGTTCGTGGCGCGGCTCCGCGAGGCGATCAAGGAAGGCAAGATCAAGTATCGCGAGACGACGAGCTGGGACGTCGGTGCGATCCAGGAGATCCTACCGCATCGCTATCCCTTTCTGCTCGTCGACAAGATTCTCGAGCTCGATGACAAGCGCGTCGTCGGCGTGAAGAACTTCACCATGAACGAGTGGTTCTTCGTCGGCCACTTCCCGGGGCATCCGATCGTGCCGGCGGTGCTGATCGTCGAGGCCATGGCTCAGGTTGGCGGGTTCCTGCTCCTCTCCCGTGTTGAGGAGCGCGAGAAGAAGCTCGTCTACTTCGCCCGGATCGAGAACGCTCGATTCCGGAGGCCGGTCCGCCCCGGGGACAGCGTCAGATTCGAGCTCGAACTCCTGAAGCTCCGCCGGGGCATGTGCAAGATGCGGGGAAGAGGATACGTGCGCGGCGAGCTGGTTGCCGAAGGCGATCTGTGGTCGCAGGTCGTCGAGAGAGAACCGGAGAACTGAATGCCGAAGATCGATTCGAGGGCGGTAGTCCGGGAGGGCGCGGAGCTCGGCGAAGACGTGGTCGTCGAGCCTTTCGCCATCGTCGGACCCGACGTGAAGATCGGGCGGGGAACGCACGTCGGCTCGTGCGCCCTCGTGACCGGCAACACCGTGCTCGGTGAGGACTGCCGCATCGCGCACAACGCGGTGCTCGGGACCGACGCGCAGGATCTCAAGTACGCCGGAGAGACGACCTTCCTCAAGGTCGGCGACAGGGTGACCGTGCGCGAGTTCGCTACGGTCAACCGCGCCACCGGCGAAGGGGAAGCCACGGTGATCGGCGACGGCGCCTACATCATGGCCTACGCCCACGTGGCTCACAACTGCGTCGTGGGCCACGAGGTGATCCTCGGGAACGCGGTGAACATCGCAGGTCACGTCGCGATCGACGACTACGCGACGGTCTGCGGGATGACGGCGGTCCACCAGTTCGTTCGAGTAGGGCGGTACAGCTTCACGGGAGGCGCCTCGAGGCTCACGAAGGACGTGCCGCCGTACGTGAAGGTGGGCGGGGTTCCCACGCGGCCGATCGAGATCAACGTCGTCGGGCTGCAGCGCCGAGGGTTCGCCGAGCCCACGCTGAACGCGCTCCGGCAGTGCTACCGGCTCCTCTATCTCTCCGACCTGAACACCACGCAGGCCCTCGCCAGGATCCGCGAGGAGCTTGATGAGTCGGGAGAGGTCGGCGAGCTCATTGAGTTCATCGAGGTGTCTCAGAGGGGCATCATCAAGTAGCGCGGGCGTCGGAGGCGCCTTCGCGCGCGGGGCCGGCCTCCGCGCGCCGCTTCCGGCAACCCGCGCTTCGCGCAACGAGGGGGGACGATGCTCAGGGTCGGCGTCATCGGTGTGGGGCATCTCGGCCGGCACCACGCCCGAGTCTACTCGAGTCTCGAAGGGTGCGAACTCGTCGGCGTTCACGACGCGGACGCCGGCGCCGCCCGTTCCGTGGCGGAGGAGTTCGGGGCGCTGGCCTTCGCCGATGCCGGCGATCTCGTCTCCGCGGTCGACGCCGCGAGCATCGCGGTCCCGACGACGTTCCATCACGAGGTCGGATCCCTCTGTCTGGAGCGTGGTGTCCACGTCCTCATCGAGAAGCCGATCGCGTCGACGGTCGAGGAGGCCTCGGCTCTCGTTGAGAGAGCGCGGGGGGGCAACCTGGTTCTTCAGGTGGGCCACATCGAGCGCTTCAACCCCGCCGTCCGCGCGGCGGCCGAGGTCCTCACGCGGCCGATGTTCGTCGAGGCGCACAGACTCGGCGTCTTCGTTCCGCGCGGGACAGACGTTCCCGTCGTCCTCGATCTCATGATCCACGACATCGATCTCATTCTCTCGACCGTCGGCGCGCGCGTCGAGACGGTCGACGCCGTCGGCGTCCCGGTGCTCTCTCCCAACGTGGACATCGCGAACGCGCGGCTGACGTTCGAGGGAGGCTGCGTCGCCAACGTGACCGCGAGCCGCGTCTCACGCGAGAAGGTGAGGAAGATCCGCTTCTTCCAGCCTGACGCCTACGTCACGATCGACTCGATCACACCGCGCGCGCAGGTTTTCAGGAGGCGCGAGGTCTCGCCGGAGACGATGCGACGGATCGCGACGGGGGAGATCGAAGGCGGGCTCGAGGATATCGTCGAGCATCAGGAACTTCGCCTCGATGACGCCGAGCCTCTCGCGCTCGAGCTCGCATCCTTCGTCTCGGCCGTCACCACGGGTTCCCGCCCGGTCGTCGACGGCGAGGACGGCCTCCGCGCCCTCGAGGTCGCCCTCGAGGTTCTCCGCCAGATGGGCGAGACCGATCGGAGCGACACCGGGACTCCCGCGACGTGAAGCGGCGCTGCGGCGCGCGGCATCCGGAGGAGACGCGATGGGCGATCGTCGCTCGATTCTCATGGTGGCGGGGGAGGCGTCCGGAGATCTGCACGGCTCGAAGGTCGTCTCGCGTCTGAAGCTCGCCGATCCCTCGATCGAGATCTACGGTGTCGGCGGCGACCGGATGGGCGAAGCGGGCATGGAACTCGCGCACCACTCCCGCGACTTCGGTGTCGTCGGATTCGTGGAAGTGCTGCGCCACGTGCCGAGGCTCCGGCGGACCATGAACGGTCTCGTGGCGCTGGCGCGCGAGCGACGGACGCCTCTCGCGATCCTCATTGACTACCCCGGGTTCAACCTCGTGCTGGCGCGGCGACTCCGCGAGGCCGGGACGCGGGTCCTCTACTACATCAGTCCGCAGGTGTGGGCGTGGGGCGAGGGACGGGTCCGCAAGCTCGCAGAGCGCGCCGAGCGCGTCGCCGTTATCCTGCCGTTCGAGGAGCGTTTCTTCGCGGAGCGGGGCGTCGACGTCACGTTCGTCGGGCACCCGCTGCTCGAGGTCCCGGCGATCGCCTGCTTCGAAGGCCGGCGCGAGCGGCCGCCGGACCGCCCGCTCCTCGGGATCTTCCCGGGGAGCCGCCCCCACGAAGTGGAGCGCCACCTGTCGCCGATGCTCGCGGCCGCGGCGATCCTCGCGGATGAGTTCCCTGGACTCGAGATTCGGGTGGCCCGCGCGGAAGGCCTCGACGCCGGACTGATCGACCGGCGGCTGGAACGGGCGCCCGGCGGCACGGAGGTCGTGGGTCCCGAGCGGAGGCACCGTCTTATGAGAGAGGCGACGGCGCTGATGGTCTCCTCGGGCACGGCGACACTCGAGGCGGCATGCTTCGGCACCCCGATGGTGATCGTCTACCGCATGGCCCCGCTCTCGTACGCGATCGGGCGGATGCTCGTGCGGATTCCCCACATCGGGCTCGTGAACGTCGTCTCCGGCAGGGAGGTCGTTCCGGAGCTCGTCCAGGGCGAGGTGACGCCAGGGCGGCTCGCAGAGACGACCGGGCGTTTCCTGCGGGACCGGGAGGCGGCGGCGCGAACGTCCGAGAGCCTGCTCGAGACGCGGGAGAAGCTGGGTACGCCGGGGGCGAGCGCCCGCGTCGCGCGCCTTGCGCTCTCGATGATGGAGGGCGCGTGATGGCGACCCGAGGCGACAGCCCCAATCTCGCGGATCGGACGCTCGCCGGCCTCGCCGGCGCTCTGGGCCCGACCGTCGTCCGGGCTCTCGGGAGAACGTGGCGCGTCCGGAACGCGACGCCCGAGGTCTGGGAGGCCGTGCGCTCGGCTGACGGACCGGTCATCTACGCGTTCTGGCACGGGCAGATCCTGCCGCTCATGTTCCTCTTCAGGGGGCGCTCCATCCATGTCCTCATCTCGTGGCACCGGGACGGGGAGCTGACGGCGAGGACGATTCGCGGTCTCGGCTACGGCGTCGTGCGCGGCTCGACGACCCGCGGGTCGGTGAGGGGGCTCGCGAACCTCACGGCGAAGGCGGCGGCCGGTCACGATCTCGCCGTGACGCCCGACGGTCCCCGCGGTCCCGCGCGGGAGGTCCAGCGAGGGATCGTCTTCCTCGCGCGGCGCACCGGCTGTCCCATCGTTCCGCTGGCGGCGGCCGCGTCGGCCGGCCGGCGGCTCGCGAGCTGGGACGGCTTCCTCGTGCCGCGCGCGTTCACACGGATCGCCTTCGGCGTCGCCGAGCCGATCGTCGTCGGAGGCGGCTCGGAGATCGGCCCGGTGGTGCGGACGCTCAAGGAGCGGCTCGACGCGCTTAACAGCGCCGTCGAGGCCGTCGTCGCGCGTTGATGCGCGGCCACCTGGGTCGAGTGGCAGCGTCGAGGTCGAAGATGGCGTACCGATTCTACCGGTTCCTCACGGAGCTTCTCTTCTGGCTTCTCTCGCCGTGGAGAGCGTGGACGGCCGTCGGCGGCTCCCGCGAGTGGAGGGAGCGTCTGGGAGGCCTTCCGCGGGATGCGGCCGGCGGCGTGTGGGTCCACGTTGCGTCCGTCGGCGAAGTGAGAGCCTCGATCCCCCTCGTGCGGGCCCTCTCCGGGATGGACCTTCCCGTGATGCTCACCGTCGTGACGCGAACGGGTCGTGACGTCGCGGAGCGCGCGCTCGCGGGCGACGCGACGATCGCGCACGCGCCGCTCGACTTCCCGCGCGCCGTGCGCGAGGCGCTCGAGCGGCTACGGCCGCTCGCGGTTCTCCTCGTCGAGACCGAGCTCTGGCCGAACCTGGTCGTCGAGGCGAAACGTTCCGGCGCGGCGGTGGCGGTCGTGAACGGGCGGCTCTCGGAGAGCGGGCTCAGACGCTCGCAGGCACCCTTCTCGCCGGTGGGCGTGGCGGCGGCCGGGCTCGACGCTGCGCTCTGTCAGACCGACGGTGACCGGCAGCGCTTCGTCCGGCTGGGGGTCGCCGAGGACTCCGCCGTGGTCGTCGGTAACATGAAGTTCGACACGAGTGCTGCGCCCCCGGGGCCGCGAGATCGTGAGGCCCTCCGGACCGATCTCGGGCTCGCGACCTCGTCTCGGGCGATCGTCTTCGGAAGCGTCCGGCCTGACGAGGAGGCAAGCGTCGCTGCGGCGGCCGCGAGGATCGCCGCCGCAGTTTCCGAGGCCAGGTTCGTCGTTGCGCCGCGGCATCTCGAACGCGTACGTCCGATCGCCGAGCTCCTCGCCGACCGCGGCATCGGCGTCACGCTTCGTTCGGAGGGACGCCTCGAGCGGGACGGCGACGCGCTCCTCCTCGACACGACCGGCGAGCTGGCGGCGGTCTACGGCGCCGCGGAGGTCGCCTTCGTCGGAGGCACGCTGGCCCCCTACGGCGGCCACAATCCGCTGGAGCCCGCGGCCGTCGGCACGCCGGTCCTCCTCGGGCCTCACACGGAGAGCTGCGCCGAGGCCGCGAGGCTCCTGATCGGGCACGGCGGTGCGGTGCGCGTCGCGGACGCCGCGGAGCTCACGGCGGCGGCGGTCGAACTCCTCACGGACGAACCGCGGCGGAGCGAGGTCGCAAGGAGCGCTCTCGAGGCCGTGCGCGAGGGCGCGGGTGCGACCGTGCGCACGATCGCGCTCCTCGAGGATCGGCTGTGTCTCGGTCCTCCGGCAGGACCCCGACGGGAGCGGGGAGGAACGTCGTGATCGGCAAGAGGCTCACCGAGTGGTGGCGGGATCTGGCCCGCGGCGACCGGGCGGAGGTGTGGCCGCGCGCCGCCGGAATCGGGTTCCTCGTCCTTCTGTCGGTGCTCTACGGCATCGCGTCGTCGCTCGCGCTCTGGCTGCGGAGCCTCGCCCCGAGGCGCGTGCGCGTTCCGGTCATCTCCGTCGGCAACGTGGTGGCCGGGGGCACGGGGAAGACGCCGCTTGTGATCTACCTCGCGCGGCTCCTCGCGAAGGACCGGGACGACGTGGCGATCGTGAGCCGCGGGTACGGTCGCAACGGGCGCGGAACTGTCGTCGTCTCGCGGGGCGAACGACCGCTCGTCGGCTGGGAGGAGGCCGGGGATGAGCCCTACCTCATGGCCGTACTGACGAAGGGGGTCGGGATCGTCGTCGCCACCCGGCGCGCGGCGGGAGTCCGATACGCGGTGAAACGGATGCGCGCCGGTGTTATACTGCTGGATGACGCCTTTCAGCACGTTCAGCTGGCGCGGGATCTCGACATCGTCACCCTCGACGCGAGGCGCCCACTCGGAAACGGACACCTGCTTCCTGGCGGGATACTCCGGGAGCACCCTCACGGCCTCCGGCGGGCGCATCTCCTGGTGGCCACACGGTGCGACGCGGAGGGCGACCCCGCGTCCGAGGTGAGGCGGGTCGCGGCTGCCTTCGCTCCGGGCGCCGACGTCGTCGAGACGCGCATGAAGCCTGTCGAGCTCTGGTCGATCTCGACAGGCGAGAAGGTGAGTCTCTCGTCGGCGCGCCGCGAGCCCGTCCTCGTTCTCTCGAGCATCGGGGATCCCGCCGACTTCGAGCGAACGGTCGAACGGCTCGGTTTCGAGATCGCCGGCGTCCGGTCGTTCCCGGACCACTACCGCTACGGCCCCGAGGATCTTCGCTCGATCGAGAGCCTGGCGCGTTCGTGCGGCGCGGGAGCGATCGTGACGACCGAGAAGGACTCGGTCCGCCTCACGGCATGGCGCCCCGCGGTGCCGCTTCTTGCGATCGGCATCGAGCTCGAGTTCGTGCGCGGCGAGGAGATCATGCGCGAGAGTGTCGAGACGGTTCTCGGGGAGTGAGGAGCGGATGGAACTCGACGAGTACGCACGGATGTCCGAGGATGACCTGGCCCTCCGGATCCGGGATCAGGCGCGCGCGCGTCGCGCGATCATCCTGGCCCACAACTACCAGGTGGACGCCGTCCAGCGGGTCGCGGACCGGTTGGGCGACTCGCTCCGCCTCGCGCGGCTCGCGACGAAGACCGACGCCGAGCTGATCGTGCTGTGCGGTGTGACCTTCATGGCAGAGAGCGCGAAGATCCTCAATCCAGAGAAGAAGGTCATCATCCCCGTACGCGAGGCGGGCTGTCCGATGGCCGACATGTGCGAGCCCGAGGCTCTCGAGGCCTTCAAGCGCGAGCACCCGGGTGTGCCGGTCGTCTGCTACGTGAACACGTCGGCGGCGGTCAAGGCGGTGAGCGACGTCTGCTGCACGTCATCGAACGCGGTGGAGATCGTCAGGGCGATCGACGCCGACGAGGTGATCTTCGTGCCCGATCGCAATCTCGCCGCGTACGTGGCCACGAAGACCGAGAAGCGCGTGATCCCGTGGGAGGGCTACTGCTACGTGCACGACAGCTTCGTCGCTGAGGACGTGGCGCTGGCCCGGGCCGAGCACCCGGGCGCCGGAGTGGTCGTCCATCCCGAGTCGCCGCCCGACGTCATCGAGGCGGCCGACTTCGTGGGCTCGACGGAGGGCATGATGAAGCTCGCGGCCGAGCACGACGAGCTCATCGTGGGTACCGAGGTGGGACTGATCGAGAGGATGAATCGCGAGTACCCGGAGAGCAGGTTCTACCCGCTCTCGGCCTTCGCCGTCTGCCGGGGGATGAAGGTCACGGATCTCCCGGAGCTGGCGTGGGCGCTCGAGCACGAGGAATACGAGATCGAGATCGCCGACGCGGTGCAGGACGGCGCGCGACGGGCGCTCGCGAGGATGCTGGATCTCTCGACGTGACGCGCCCCGGGGCCGGGGTGCATGAAGGACCGGAGCGATGCAGACGTGTGACTTCGTCGTGGTGGGAAGCGGTATCGCGGGGCTCTCGTTCGCCCTCGAGGCGGCCGATCACGGCGACGTCGTCGTGATCACGAAGAAGGACGACGCGGAGTCCGCGACGAACCTCGCACAGGGCGGCATCGCGGCCGTCGTGGACCCCGGGGACTCCTTCGAGAAGCATGTTCGCGACACGCTCAAGGGCGGCGTCGGCCTCTGTAATCGCGAGGCCGTCGAGATCGCGGTCTCGAACGGCCCCGACGCCGTGATGCGGCTCGCGGAGTGGGGCGCCAGCTTCACGCGAGAGGGCGCCGGCGTTGGGCTCGGTTCGCTCGAGCTGGGACGCGAGGGCGGGCACTCCGAGCGACGCATCGTCCACGCCTCCGACATGACGGGCCGGGAGATCGAGCGGGCGCTCCTCGCCGCCGCCCACGAGCACCCGAACGTCCGCGTCCTCGAGGACCACATCGCACTCGCTCTCGCCGTCACCCGGACACCTTCCGGAAGGCCATCGTGCGCCGGCGTCCACGTGCTCGACGTCCACGGCGGTCGCGTCGAGTCGGTCGAGTCCGCGGTGACGGTCGTCGCGACCGGCGGCTGCGGGAAGGTCTACCTCTACACGACGAACCCCGACATCGCGAGCGGCGACGGGATCGCGATGGCGTTCCGCGCGGGCGTTCCCGTGAGGAACATGGAGTTCGTCCAGTTCCACCCGACCTGCCTCTACCATCCGGATGTCAAGTCGTTCCTCATCTCCGAGGCCGTGCGCGGAGAGGGCGCCGTGCTCACGACGCTCTCGGGCGAGCGGATCATGCGCGGTGTCGATCCGCGGGAAGACCTGGCGCCGCGTGACATCGTCGCACGCGCCATCGACCGATCGATGAAGTCGACGGGCGACAAGCATGTCCTCCTCGATATCACCCACGTTGCCGCCGACCGCGTTCGAGACCGTTTCCCGAACATCCACGCCCGTCTCGAGGAGCTCGGGATCGACATGACGCGCGAGGGCATACCCGTCGTGCCGGCGGCGCACTATCTCTGCGGAGGCATCCAGGTCGACCTCGACTGCCGCACCGCTCTGCCCGGGCTCTACGCCTGCGGGGAGACGGCACACACCGGCATGCACGGCGCGAACCGCCTGGCGAGCAACTCGCTCCTCGAAGCGGTCGTCTTCAGCCATCGCGCGGCCGCGGCGGCGATCGAGGAGTTGGATGACCGGAGATCGGACCTCCGCGCGCGCCGGCCGGGAGAGTGGACGGGCAACGACGCTGGCCCGGCGCCCGAGGGCGTCGTCATCGACCACAGCTGGGACCTCGTGCGGCGTCTCATGTGGGACTACGTGGGGATCGTCCGCAGCGTCCACAGGCTCGACCTTGCGCGGACCCGCATGGCGTCGCTTCACCAGGAGATACTCGACCACTCCGCGCGGTACCCCGTCAACAGGGACCTCGTCGAGCTCAGGAACATCTCCCTCGTCGGCTCGCTCATCATCGCCTGCGCCCGCGCGCGCATGGAGTCGAGAGGACTGCACTACGTCGAGGACTATCCGGAGAGGGACGACGAGCACTTCCTCCGAGACACGGTCATCGAACGGAGGAGCGAGCTGTGAGGCGGCCGTCCGCGGGTTTCCTGCTGTTCGTCGCGGTTCTCGCCGCGGGCGCCGTCGGTTGCTCCGCAGAGGGAGGGGGCGAACAGGTGGGCAGAGAGAGCGGGAGAGAGCTCCGAGAGGTTCGCGATCCCGTCGTGGCCGGGACGTTCTACCCCGGCGATCCGGCGACCCTCGCCGCGACGGTCGACGGCTACCTCGAAGAGGCCGACGTTCCGCGGACGGACGGCGAGATCGTCGGGATCATCGCGCCGCACGCCGGGTACGTCTACTCCGGTGGCGTCGCCGCGCACGCCTACGCGGCGCTGCTGGGGCGGAGCTACGACACGGTCATCGTCATCGCCCCGTCGCACCGGTACGGGTTCCGCGGCGCCTCGATCTACGGGGGAGACGGGTACGGGACACCGCTCGGCGTCGTGCGCGTCGATCGCGACCTGGCGGACGCCCTGCTCGACGACGGGCTCGGCTTCGTCTACGAGCCGAGGGCCCACGCGGGCGAGCACTCGCTCGAGGTCCAGGTTCCGTTCTTGCAGCGGACGCTCGGGGAGTTCGAGATCGTGCCCGTCGTCATGGGTTCCCAGGGCGAGGGTGCGGTGCGCGCGCTCGCGGCGCGGGTCGCCGGCGCGGTCCGCGAGAGAACCGGGAAGCGCGTTCTTCTTGTGGCGAGCACCGACCTGTCCCATTACCACGACGATCGCGCCGCCAAGGCGCTCGACGCCCACGTCGTCGAGGCCGTCGCGGAGTTCGATCCCGAGGGACTGCTCGCGAGCCTCGCCGCCGGCGAGTGCGAGGCGTGCGGTGGCGGGCCGGCGGCGGCCGTCATGATGGCCGCCCGCGAACTCGGGGCCGAGCGCGCGCGCGTCGCGGCCTACGCGACATCGGGCGACGTGACCGGCGATCGTTCCCAGGTCGTCGGGTACGTCTCGGCCCTGATTCTCGGGTCGGGAGCCTCGGGAGCGGATGCGCGTCGCGGGGGCGACAGCCGCGCGGCCGCGGAGTCAGGATCGACCGGAACAGGCGCCGGTGCGTTTGCGGGGGTGAACTGCGAGGAACAGCTCGCGCTCATCGACCTCGCGCGCTCGACGATCGTCGCGGTGAGCGGGGGCCGGGAGCCGCCGACTCTCGATCTCGAGTCGCCGACGCTCGATACGCCGTGCGGGGCGTTCGTCACGCTCGAGAAGGACGGCAGGCTCCGCGGATGCATCGGCTACGTGCGCGCCGTGAAGCCACTGAGAGAGGCGGTCCGCGACATGGCCGTTCAGGCGGCCTTCCACGACCCGCGCTTTCCTCCGGTAGCGGCCGGGGAGATACCTGACCTCGAGATCGAGATCTCGGTGCTCTCGCCGCTCGTGACGGTCACCGACGTTTCCGAGATCGTCGTCGGGCGCGACGGGCTGATCGTGAGGATCGGATCGGCCAGCGGCCTCCTGCTTCCTCAGGTGGCTACCGACCACGGCTGGGACCGCGACGCCTTTCTCGACCACACGTGTGTGAAGGCCGGGCTGCCGGCGGGGTGCTGGAGGCGCGATGACGCGGAGATCATGCGGTTCACAGCGCAGGTCTTCGGCGAAGCGGGCGATTCAGGGGCGGGATCCTGAGGGGGCGCGTACGGTGAGAGCGCGCAGAACACGGGCCTGGATCCTCGCGGGCCTCGCGGCCTCGGTGGCGCTGACCGTCCTCGCGGCGGGCCTGGCTGCCGGCCGCGGCGAGAGCGAGCGCGGCTACGTCGAGCCGCGGATCGCCCGGTACTGGCGGGCGCTCGATGACGGCAGCGTGCGATGCCTGCTCTGTCCGAGGTCCTGCGTCGTTCCGCCCGGGGGCCGAGGCCACTGCGGCGTCCGGGAAAACCGCGACGGGACGTACTACACGCTTGTCTACGGGAATCCCTGCGCCGTCCATGTCGACCCGGTCGAGAAGAAGCCGTTCTATCACTTCCTGCCGACCACGACGGCGTTCTCGATTGCGACGGCCGGGTGCAATCTCGACTGCAGGTTCTGCCAGAACTGGCACATCTCGCAGGCGCGTCCGGAGGAGACCTACAACTACCGTCTGACTCCCGCGGAACTGGTGGACCTCGCCGAGCGAAGCGGCTCTCCCAGTATCGCGTACACCTACTCGGAGCCGACGGTCTTCTTCGAGTATATGCTCGACTGCGCGCGCCTCGCTCGCGAACGCGGCCTCCGGAACGTCTATCACTCGAACGGCTACATCAGTCCCGAACCCCTCCGGGAGCTCTGCGCGTGCCTCGACGCCGCCAACATCGACCTCAAGGGGTTCGACGAGTCGTACTACCGCCAGATCGCCGGAGGTGAGCTGGCGCCGGTCCTGCGCTCGCTCGAGATCCTCCGCGAGGAGGGGGTTCACCTCGAGATCACGACGCTCGTGGTGCCGGGGCGGAACGATGACGACGAATCACTCCGCGCGATGTGCGCGTGGATCGCCGAGCACCTCGGTTCCGGGACACCGCTTCATCTCTCGAGGTTCCATCCGCAGTACCGACTTCGGAACCTGCCGCCGACGCCGGTCGAGACGCTCGAGCGGGCGCGGCGGATCGCCCTGGAAGAAGGGCTCCGGTACGTCTACGTAGGCAATGTCCCGGGGCACGCCGCGAACAGCACCTACTGCCCGAGCTGCGGCGAGATGGTGATCCGCAGGGTCGGCTACGCCGTCGATCCCTTCGGGATCGAGGAGGGCCGCTGCGCGGCCTGCGGAGCGCCGATCGAGGGCGTCTGGCGGTAGTCTCCGGTCCCCGGAGGCCCCGCCGGACGCTGTTGACACGGCCGCGGGGATTGACTAGAGTTAGTATGAAGTGGCATTCACAACGGAATCCCAGCGATCCGTGAGCCCTCTTGCGCGGACAAGGAGGACAGGCATGCGTTTGTGTTTGGTGGCCGTCGTGCTGGTTCTGGCGGCGTCCCTGTGCTCGGCCGTCGTGATCGTCGTTCCGGACGAGGAGGAGGAGATCTTCACGATCCAGGACGGGCTCGATCTGGCATCGGCCGGGGACACGGTCGTGGTCTACCCGGGAACCTACGACAGCGTCCACTTCTTCGACACGCCGCTCGAGCGCAAGTCCGCGATCTGCAGGGTCACCGACGGGGTGACGCTCAGAGGGTTCGACCGCGACGGTGTCATCATCGAGATGAGCGATGCCGACTACGGCATCCTCGTCTTCGACGCGGACTCCAGCACCGGCATCAAGAACCTGACGATCACGGGCGGCGCCGACAAGAGCCGTGGCGTCATGGACGACGCGGGGGGGAGACTCCTGATCGCGGGTATCGCGTGTCTCGAGAACGCGAGCCCGGTCATGCGGAATGTCTCGATCGAGGGCAGCGGCACCGGCATCCTTGTCAGGCAGGACTGCGCTCCGGCGATCGAGGGAGTCCTCATCGCGAGAGGCGGGCACCACGGCATCTTCATCTACTACAACGGAGCCACACCCGTGACGGTCGACGCGACGACCATCGTCGAGAACTTCGACAACGGGCTGAACATCGACAACGGGTCGGCGGTCGTTGCGAACACCTGCATCACCCACAGCGGGAAGCCGGGAGTCTACACGAACGACTCGGACCTCACGTTCGAGTACTGCAACGTCTACTGGAACGCGTTCTACAGGGATCCGATCACGGGAGACGAGTCGACCCAGGACTACGGTGGCGACAGCCCGGATCTCACCGGCACGGCCAGCAACATCTCGGAAGAGCCTTTCTACTGCGACTTCATCGGTGACGCGGGCTACGACTACAGTGTTTGCGTCGACTCTCCGAACGTCACGACCTATCCCGGGATTGTGATCGGCGCGTTCGAGGGGACCTGCCTCGACTGCATATCGCCTGTCGAGAGGACATCCTGGTCCTCGATCAAGGCGCTCTACCGGTAGAGAGAGCGATCACGAAGAGCGAGTCACGACGGACGGCGGCCCACCCCTGGGGCCGCCGTCTCTGTCGTCCCCCGTGTCGGGAAGGCTACTCGCGTCTGAGACGGACGAGCGGCGCGACGAGCGTCACGAATACGGCCGCGTTCAGAAGCGCGAGTGCGGCCATGCTCCCCGCAAGACCCAGAACCGGAATCATGAAGACGGCGGCGACCGGGGCGCCGATCGCCGCGCCGAGGAGATCCGCTCCGTAGAGCCGGCCGCTCTCGGCGCCCGCGTGCCCCCCCTGCCTCAGATGGAGCCCCGCCGCGATCGGGAACTGCATGCCTGCGAGGAATGCGGCGGCGACCACGAGGAGCGGGAAGGCGGACGCGCCGGCCGCCGCGCGATCGGGCGGGAGCCCGGCGACGGCGGCGACGGCGGCGGCGAGCGCCAGCGGGATGACGCAGATGCCGGCTTGGAGCGCGGCGAACGAGCGCGGACCCGCGCCCCTCGCCTCGGCGCGGAAGCCCGCCCAGCCGCCGAGCGCGAGCCCGGCCATGAAGGCGGCGACCAAGAGCGCCACGCGGTGGTAGACGTAGCCGTAGATGCTCTGGAACGCCGTGAGCGCCGCGACCTCGAGCGAGAGTTCGGTCAGGCCCACGATGAAGATCGCGAGGACGACGGCGCGGCGGTGCCAGGCCGCCGCGCGGCGGCGCCGGAGGGCCGGTATCGCGAAGGCAGCCGCGATCGCGATCGCGAGGGCGCCCACCGCGGCGGGCGTAAGGACGCGCTGCGCGCCGAGTAGGATCCTCGGCGATCCCGAGAACTGGCGGTTCCAGAGAACGAGGCTCAGATAGTAGAGCCTGGGGCCGAGGTCCGTGTTGACCGTCACCTCGGCCCGGTCGACGCTTTCGTCGAGCGCGGCGACCCGCTCGGGCCGCAGTCGGTCGCGCAGCGAGTAGCCGCGCACGAAGACGACGTCGAGTCCGCGCTCGACGACGCGCGCCGAGAGGATCTCCGGGTCGCGCGTCAGGACGCCCGGCCGCGCTGCCGCCAGCGCGTGACAGGGATCGCCCGGAAGAAGCACGACGTCTTCGAAGGCTTCGAAGAGCGTCGCCCGGAGACAGGCGAGGAACGCGGCGAGTTCGCGGCCGACGTAGTTCTCGGAGGAGGTCACCGAGAGCCCCAGCACGCCGTCGGGCGCCAGGAGGCCCCTCACCTCGGCGAAGAACTCGGCGGTGTAGAATCGATTGAGCTGCGCGGTCGTCGGGTCGGGTGCGCCGACGATCACGACGTCGTAGGGGCCGTCCGCCTCCTTGACAAAGAGCCGGCCGTCGCGCTGGCGCGTCGAGACGCGCGGATCGGAGAGGGCCTCTCCGCCGGGCCCGAGGTGCGTTCGGGCGACCTCGAGGAGGGCAGGATCGAGCTCGACGTAGTCGACGGAGCGCACGGTGGGGTGTTTCAGAACCTCGTCAAGGACGCCGGCCAGCCCGCCGCCGAGGACGAGCACCCGCCCGGGCCGGGGGTGCTCGAGCAGCGGTACGTGCGCCGTCTCCTCCGCGGAGAGCCTGTCGGGCGCGGAAGCCACGAGTACGCCGCTCTGGTAGATGCTCCGCTGGCTGCCCTGGAGGGTTGCGATGATCCTCCCGTAGATCGAGTTCGTCTGCCCCCGGAATCCGAGGTCGCGCCACTGCCAAGCGACCGTCGCGTCATCGAGCCGGCCGGCCAGCGGGCTCGCGAGGAGCGCGAGCGCGGCGAGCGCCGCGATGACCGGCGCGGCACCCGCAAGGCCGGCCCGTGGTCCGTTCATTCGGGCGGTCCGCCCGACGAGAGCCGCCGTCGCCAGCGCGAGCGTCGAGACAAGGAGCGCGATCCGGGTCGGCTCCCATGCTGCGAGCAGCACGAAGCTGAGGAGGAGGCCACCGGCGACCGCCCCGGCCGCCTCGAGCACGTAGGCCGCGCCGGCGGCCCCGGCTCCTGATCGGCCGGTCCCCGCGAGGCTCGCGACGGCCACGGCGAACATCGCGCCCGAGAGCATGGCGTACGGGGCGAGCGAGACGAGCGAGGCGAGCGCGAGGGGAGGAAGGCCTGCCAGCTCGCCGGCGGGATAGCCGAGGACGAGGCGGAGGACACGGGCGGACAGAAGGGCCGCCGGCGCGAGGATCGCGAGGCCGAAGAGGCCCCGCACGAGCCACGAGGCCGGCGAGGCGGCCCGGCGCACGCGTCCCGCGCCGAGGAGGCTCCCCGCGCCGCCGAGCGCGAGCCAGACGGCCAGCGTGATGCCCAGGGACATCTCGTTTCCGCGCCAGGCCATCATGAGTTCGCGGAGGAGAAGGACCTGGACGACGAGCGCGCCGAAGCCGAGGACGGCGAGGGCGCCGCCGATCGGCGCCGACCTTGTCACGGATCGTCGCACGCCGTGCTCCTTTCAAGACCGTGCGAGTCTACCAGACGGGTCCGGCCGGGGGAGTGGCGTGGGGGGGCGAACTCTTTGTCTGGCCAAGGGTTACCGAGCCAGAAAACGGTTGACACTCTCGAGAACGCTCTGCTAGCCTTCGGGTCGCGGGGGCAGTGCTGCCCGATGCGGCCGCTGTCGCGGTCGTGTTGTTGTGCCCCGAAGCGGCCGTCTCCGGCCGCTCACGCAAGCGACAGGTCCGGGAGAAGCGGATGACGGAAGCCGGGAGCCGCGGTCGGGCATCGGCCGGCGAGGTGAGGGGGTTCCCGGAGCGCTCGAGACCAGACGGGCCCGCGAGCCCATCGCAGCTCGCGAAGCTCGCCACCTGGTACCTTCGGCACTTCCGCGAACCCGAGCCGATCTCCTTCGCCCAGGCATTCTCGAACGTCCAGAGGATCCTCGTGATGCCGGAGCCCGGCGTCACGGGCGCGCTTTTCGCGATGCCCACGCTCCGAGCGATGCGGCGCGGGTTCCCGGACGGGAAGATCGCCGTTCTCGTCCGGGAGGACGACACCGATCTCCTCGAGGGAACGCCCGAGATCGACAAGGTCCTGAGCTACAGCCTGCCACGCGGCGTGAGGCGCCTCTCGTCGCTCCTCGCACTCGGACGACGCCTGAGGTCCTACAAGTTCGACATCTCGATGATCCTCGATCGCGAGTTCGATCTCGAGCGCGTCGTGCTCTGCTACGCGAGCGGCGCGGCCGTGAGGGCCGGGCTCCAGAGCGAGCAGAGCCACCCGTTCCTGAATCTTGAGGTGAGCCGCCGGGTACCCGGCCGCGCGCGGGCGCAGCTCGGCATCGAGATCGCCCGTGTGATGGGCATCGACGTCACCGACCTCAGACTGTCCTGGGAGGTGCCCGAGAGAGAGCGGCGGCTCGCGGAGCAGCTCGTGCACTTCCGGAAACCCCGCGAGGACGAACTCCTCATCGGCTTCGATCCGGGCCCCGGCAGGAGCGGGTCGTCGATGTCGAGCCACCAGCAGGCGAGGCTCCTCGACACGCTCTGCAACGACTACCAGGCGCGCGCCATCCTCCTGACCTCGCCGGAGCACCACGATCTGTCGAGGCGTCTCGAGGGCATGCTCCAGCGGGATCCGATCGTCGTGCAGCAGCGCCGCATGAGGGACGTCGTCAGCCTTCTCGACCAGTGCGACCTCTTCGTCGCGGGGAACACGGATCTCGTGCTCTTCGCGGCGGCGATGGAGATCCCGACCGTCGCCCTCATGACGGCCGACGAGGCCGCCGACGTGGAGCTGCCCGAGTCGGACCGGGTCGGCGTGGTGACGCTGGTCCCGGGCGAGCGTTTCCCCTTCGAGGAGTTCATGGAGCGAACGCAGTCCGTGCTCCTCGCGGAGAGCGGATGACGGAGTAAGAGCGCATGGCGCGCTTCGTGAGACTCATTCGATACGTGAGACCGTACTGGCGCCGCCTTCTGGCGGCGTTGATCTGCATGGCGGTCTTCGCCGTCCTGAGCGGCGCCTCGCTCGGGATGATCATGCCGTTCGTCAACGTGCTCTTCGATCAGGATGGCGCCGTCGCGAACGGCGCGTCGGTCGGGCTGCTCGATCCCGGCGGTACGGTCATTTCGGAAGAGGCGACGGCCGACGACGGCGTCTCGGTCGACGACCTGAAGGAGCGCGTCCGCGCGCGGGTCCTCTCGTTCTTCGTGGGCCGGTCGCCGCAGTCGGCGCTCGCACGAGTCTGCGTCGCGCTCCTCGTCGTCTTCTTCGCGAGGTCGCTCTTCGGCTACCTGCAGACCTTCCTCATGATCACCGTCGAGCAGAACGTCATCCGCGATCTGAGGGACGGGCTCTTCCGACACGTCTCCGGCCTCTCGCTCTCCTTCTTCCACTCCACGGAGACCGGCCAGCTCATCTCACGCGTGACGAGCGACATCATGCTCGTGCGCGGCGCCATCGTGGCGAGTTTCGTCAACCTCTTTCGCGAGTCGCTCCTCTCGCTGATCTACCTTGGGCTGGCGGTGTGGATCAGCTGGCGGCTCTCGCTCATCACGCTGGCCGTCTTCGTGCCGGTGATCTACATCATCACGAAGGTCGGGCAACGCCTGAGGAAGCGGAGCGTCCGGATCCAGGAGAAGATGGCGGACATCACCTCGACGCTGCAGGAGTCGATCTCCGGCATCCGCGTCGTCAAGGCGTTCGGCATGGAGGAATACGAGCGGGGCAGGTTCTTCGCGCACACGAGGGAGTACTTCCGGCGGTTCGTGCGCCGGGAGGCGCTCGGCGCCCTCGCGGCTCCGCTCTCGGAGTATCTCGGCGTGATCGGTGTGGTCGTCGTCCTGTGGTACGGCGGGCGGGAAGTGCTCGCGGGCGCGGACATCTCGGCCGACTGGTTCCTGCTCTTCCTGGCGGCGATGCTGTCAGCGCTGCAGCCGCTTCGCCGCCTCTCCCGCGCGAACAACCAGCTTCAGATCGGGCTGGCGGCGGCCGGCCGGGTCTTCGAGGTGCTCGACACGCCGCCCTCGATCGTCGTCCGCGACGGGGCGCCGCCGCTCGACGGTTTCCGCGACCGCATCCGGTACGAGGATGTCCGGTTCGACTACGGCACCGGCGAGCAGGTGCTGCGCGGCATCGACCTCGAGGTGCGGCGGGGAGAGATCGTCGCCTTCGTCGGCCCGAGCGGAGGCGGGAAGACGACGCTGCTCGACCTGCTCCCGAGGTTCTACGATCCCGTGGGAGGCCGCGTGACGATCGACGGCCACGACCTGCGGGACGTCGATCCGATATCGCTCCGCCGGCTCCTCGGCATCGTTACGCAGGAGACCATTCTCTTCAACGACACCGTCCGGAACAACATCGCCTACGGGATGCGAGACGCCGACGAAGAGAGCGTTCGGGCGGCGGCGGCCGCGGCGAACGCGGCCGGGTTCATCGAGGCGATGCCGGACGGGTACGAAACGGTGATCGGGGAGCGGGGAACGCGTCTCTCCGGCGGCGAGCGGCAGCGGATCGCGATCGCGAGGGCCGTTCTCAAGAACCCGCCGATCCTCATCTTCGACGAGGCGACATCGTCGCTCGACACGGAGTCGGAACGGCTCGTGCAGGAGGCGATCGAACGGCTCCTCGCCGGGCGGACCGTGCTCCTGATCGCCCATCGCCTCTCGACGATCAGCAGCTCGGACCGCATCGTCGTGGTCGACGCGGGCCGCATCGTGGAGAGCGGCACGCATGCGGACCTGATGAAGCGCGGGGGGCTCTACCGAAGGCTCTACGACATGCAGTTCCAGGAGCCGCCGGCCGGCGGGCAGAGCGGCGATGAATGATCCGCGCGTCCCGGCCCCGGAGAGCGTCCTCGTCGTCAGGGCCAGCTCGATCGGAGACGTCGTCCTCACCGAGCCCGTGGTCGCGGCGCTGCGCGAGACCCTTCCGGGGGCGCGAATCGGCTTCGTCGTCGCCGAACGGTACGTCGATCTCGTCCGGGGCAACTCCTCGATTTCGACGCTCCATCTTGTCCGAGGGAACTCCGCGAACGGGCTCCGCGCTCTCGCAGCCGAGGTACGCTCCGCGAGCTACGAAGTCGTCGTTGATCTCCATCGCAACATGAGGAGCGTCTTCCTCTCGCGGGTCTCCGGCGCGCGCGTCGTGACGGCCTACAGGAAGCGCTCTCTCGCCGACACGGTTCGGGTGAGGTTCCTGCGACGTCCCTTCCGCGCCCGGAGGCTACTGGTCGAGCGGTACCTCGAGGCGCTGGCGCCGCTCGGCGTCGCTTCGGAGGCGTACCGCGCTCCTCGATATCACCCAGCGCCGGACGATCGGGAGCGCGCGGAGGGGAGGCTCCGGGCGCTCGGACTCGAGGGCCGTGGCTACGCGGTCGTCGCGCCGGGCGCGAAGTGGGCGACGAAGCGGTGGCCGGCGGACCGCTTCGCCTCGGTCGCCGCGAGGGTCGAGGGCGAACTCGGGCTTCCGGTCATCCTCCTCGGCTCGCACTCCGAACGCGGGATCTGCCGGGAGGTTGCGGGCGGCGGCCGCCGGGCGGAGCGCGTGCTGGCGGGGGAGGCGAGCCTGGGGGAGTCGGCCGCGATCATCTCGCTCGCCGCTCTCTTCATCGGGAACGACAGCGGACCGACGCACATCGCTGCGGCCGGGGGGGTGCCGACCGTCGCGATCTTCGGTCCGACCGACCCCGGGCAGTTCTCGTTCGGCGACGTCGGCCTCGTCTACGCGGATCTGCCGTGCAGCGCCTGCTCGTTCTTCGGCACGCACGCCTGCCGCCTCCGGCACTGGCGATGCATGACGTCGGTCAGCGTCGAGGATGTCGTCGCGGCGGCCGGGGCGGTAGTGGGGAGGTCCGCGTGAGATGTCTCGTCGTCCAGACGGCCTTCCTCGGTGACGTCATCCTGACGACGCCGTTGGTCTCGCTCCTCCGCAACGTGAGCGGGATCGAGGCCTGCTGCGTCGTCACAACACCGGTCGGCGCCGAGTTCCTTCGCACGCAGGGCCTGAGTACCGGCGAGATCATCGTCTACGGCAAGCACGGGGCCGATCGTGGCCCCGCGGGCTTCCTGCGCGTCGCCGGATCGGCGCGCTCGTGGCGGCCAGACTGCGCGCTCGTGCCGCACCGGTCGTTCCGGAGCGCGCTCCTCGCGTACGCCTCGGGCGCCGGGCGGCGGATCGGCTTCGACACGAGCGGCGGACGGTGGCTTCTCACCGACACCGTACCCTACCGCGCGGCCGGTCACGAGATCGAGCGGACGGCGGCCCTGGCCGGGGTGGTCGGCGCGGCGCCGCCCGGGGAGCGGGTTCCCTTCCGGCTCGAGGTTCCGCCGGAGGCGGCGGAGGCGCTCGAGGAGAAGCTCCTGGGGGCGGGTCTGCCCGAGGGGCCGACCGTCCTCGTCGCGCCGGGGAGCCGGTGGCCGACGAAGCGCTGGCCGCCCGAGAGATTCGCGCGCGCGGCCGAACAGGTCGCCGGCCGGCTCGGTGGCCCGATCGTCATCGCAGGGGGGTCCGACGACCGCCAGGCGTGCCTCGAGACGCGGAAGGCCGTGGAGTCCGGGGCGTTCGATCTCTGCGGCTCGCTCTCTCTCTCCGAGTGGATCGCGCTCATCGCGCGCGGCGCCGTCCTGCTCGCGAACGACTCGGCCGCGGGGCACGTCGCCGCGGGCGTCGGGACGCCGGTCGTCTCCGTCTTCGGTCCGACCGTCCCGGAGCAGGGGTTCGCTCCGTACGCGGAGGCGTCGCGCGTCGCGTCGGCGGAGCTCGACTGCAGGCCGTGCGGGCGTCACGGTGGCCTGCGCTGCCGCCGGGGCGACCTCGCCTGCATGAAGGCCGTGACGCCCGACGACGTCGTCGCGAAGGCGCTCGATCTCGTGGGGCGCTCCGCCTGAGGACGGTGGCGAACGTGACCGAGAACCGGCGGGCCGCTCTGCCGGGAGTACAAAGGTCCGACGCATCGCGCGGCGCGAGGACACCGCGGCGGCGTCGGGCTTCGCCGCTTGACGATCCGGCCGGGAACGGGCATGCTCTTGCCGACGGCGACACGGTGGCGCGTGGGGCTCGCGGAAGGGGGGAGAGCGTGGAGGAGCGACCGGCGGTCTTCCTGGATCGGGATGGGACGATCACTGTCGAGCGTGGCCACATCACCGCGCCCGACCAGCTCGAGCTCATCGAGGGGGCGGGCGAGGCGATCGACGCGCTCCGCGAGACGGGGTTCCTCGTTGTGGTCGTCAGCAATCAGTCGGGGGTCGCCCGCGGGTTGATGTCGGAGGACGATCTGGACGCCGTCCACCGCAGGCTCGAGGACCTGCTCGCCCGCCGGGGCGCGTCGCTCGACGGCGCGTACTACTGTCCGAACTACGCCGGCGGCACGGTCGAGCGGTTCACCCGCGACACGTCCTGCAGGAAGCCCGAGACAGGCATGATCGACGCGGCCGTCCGCGATCTCGGCATCGATCTGGCGACGAGCTTCCTGGTCGGAGACCAGGCGAGCGACATCGAGGCCGCGAATCGGGCGGGCGTGGCCGCGATCCTCGTGCGCTCGGGGAAGGGGGGATTCACCTCCGAGCGGGCTGCCGAGCTGGGGCTCGAGGTCGCGCACGAGGCGCCCGATCTCGCGGCGGCGGCGCGCTGGATCGTCGACGAGACGGCGCGCGGGAGGGGAGACGTATCGTGAGGTCGCGGCGAGGAGATCCGAGCAGCCGTACGGCGCGAGCCGTGGCGACCTGGCTCCTGCTTCTCCTGGCTCTCGCTCCGGTCGGCGCCGGCGCCGCGCGGATCCCGGGCGTCGGCCCCGACGGCACGGCGACCGTGCCGCCCTTCGGTGTCGGCGAGACGCTCGTCTTCGAGCTGAAGTACGGCTTCATCGCGGCCGGAGACGCCGTGATGATGATCCAGGAACTCGCGACGGAGCGTGGGAGGCTGTGCTACCACATCGTCTCCGTCGCGGAGTCGAAGCCGTTCTTCAGCGTCTTCTTCCGCGTGAGGGACGTCGCGGAGTCGTACATGGACGTCAGGGACCTCGTCTCGCTCCGCTTCGAAAAGCACATCCAGGAGGGCGACTTCCGCTCCGACGACGTCGCCCTCTTCGATCAGGACCGCCACGTTGCGCTCTATCCGAAGCGTGACCAACTCGTGCCGCTCTCCCTTGCGGCGCAGGACATCCTCTCGTCGCTCTACTACGTACGGATGATGGACCTCGAAGTCGGGGGATCGGTCTCGATCGAGAACCACGCGGACAAGAAGAACTACCCCCTCGAGATCCAGGTCCTCCGGCGCGAGCGGGTCGACGTGCCGGCGGGGACCTTCGATTGCGTGGTCGTGGAGCCGAAGCTGAAGGGCGCCGGGCTCTTCCGGCACTCCGGCCGGCTCTGGGTCTGGCTGACAGACGACGAGCGCCATCTGCCCGTGCTCATGAAGAGCAAGGTGATCATCGGCTCGGTCGCGGCCGTTCTGACTGACTACCGCCTCGCGCCGGACGACGGTTCCGGCAAGGAGAACTAGGAGGGATCATGGCCTCGCGCTTTCCCGAAGCGGATCTGACGAAGCTCAAACGGGTCTCGATTCACGACCGCGGCGGCCTGGTTCGCGTCGAGGATTTCGTCGATCCCTACGATCCCGGCGAGGAGATCGACGGTCTCTTTTCCGTCATCCCCGAGCTTCTCGCGGGCGCCGACCTGCGCGCCGCCATCGAGGCGATCGCCGGCTCCGCGAAGGCCGGCGGAAGCGTGCTCGTCATGTTCGGCGCCCACCTCGTGAAGTGCGGTCTCTCGAGGCTGCTCGTTGACCTCATGGAACGGGGGATCGTTACGGCGGTCGCGACGAACGGCGCGGGAGCGATCCACGACTTCGAGATCGCGATGTGGGGCGTGACCTCGGAGGACGTCGCGAAGAACCTCGAGGACGGAAGCTTCGGGATGTGCCGCGAGACGGCGGATCACATGAACGCGGCGGCGACGCGGGCGGCCGAGCGCCGGATCGGCCTCGGCGAGGCGCTCGGAGAGAGCCTGGCGAGGGAGTCAGCGGCGAACCGTGATGCGAGCATCCTGGCGCGCGCCCACGATCTCGGGATCCCGGCGACCGTTCACGTGGCGATGGGGACCGACATCGTCCACGAACATCCGTCGGCAGACGGCGCGGCGATCGGCGCCTCGACGCTCAGGGACTTCCGCGTTCTCGCGGGTGTCGTCGGGGGCCTCGAGGGTGGCTGTGTACTGAATGTCGGTTCGGCGGTCGTGCTGCCCGAGGTGTTCCTCAAGTGCGTCGCCGTCGCGCGGAATCTCGGGGCGCCGGTGCGGTCCTTCACGGCCGTCGGGATGGACATGAACGCGCCCTACCGGGCGATCCGGAACGTCGTCGAGCGACCCACGGCGCAATCCGGCACGGGCATTGCACTTAGGGGACGGCACGAGCTGCTTTTCCCGATCCTCTGGGCCGGCCTCGTGCGGGCCTTCGAGCGCGGGTCGTGAGGGCCGTGGGGGACGCGGTGTCCGGCAAATCTTGTTGACACGGCTCAAAGCTTGTGATACACTAGCATTGAGGTGAGGAGCGACAACGGCCCGAGCGCCAGCTTCGAAAGGACTCGCACTGCATCTTTGCTAAGGGTTCCTGACCGAGTCTGACATCCGAGAGTCGTGCGGTGGCCGCCCATCGGAAGAGCCGGCGGAACCACTTGATGTCAGACGGGGCCACGCCCTTGGCAGATCGATCGAGACAGCGATCCGGCCGGGTGCGACCGATGGTCAGCGCCCGGCGTTTTTCATGTCCGGTGCGGGACGGCGATCGATTCGGAGAGCGAGGCGGAAGGCCGTGTACTTCGTAGACGAGAGATTCGGGTACGGAACCCTCGAGGAGCCCGCGAGGGAGCGGACCGAACGCGAGAGCTTCATCCGCGGCGACTGCTATCGTCGCCTCATCAAGAGGCCGTTCGACGCGCTGGCCTGCCTTCTCGGGCTCGTCATGCTGTCGCCGCTCTTCGCGATCCTCGCCATCCTCATCAAGCTCGACTCGCCGGGCCCCGTCTTCTTCCGCCAGGTTCGGGTCGGCAAGGACGGTCGGGAGTTCTGGTTCTACAAGTTCCGCTCGATGGTCCCGGACGCGGAGAGCCTCAAGAACAAGCTCCTCCACCTGAACGAACTCGAGGGGCCCGTCTTCAAGATCAGCGACGATCCGCGCGTCACCGGCGTCGGTGCGTTCCTGCGCAGGACGAGCCTCGACGAACTGCCGCAGCTCATCAACGTTCTCCGCGGAGAGATGAGTCTCGTGGGTCCGAGGCCGCCGCTCCCGTGCGAGGTCGAGAAGTACGAGGGCTGGCAGCGGAGAAAGCTCGAGGTGCTCCCCGGCATCACGTGTCTCTGGCAGATCAGCGGGCGGAACCATATCGGCTTCACCGAGTGGATGCGGCTCGACATCGAGTACATCCGGAGGCAGTCGCTCGCCATGGACATGAAGATTCTGGCCAGAACGCTTCCCGCTGTGCTTTCGAGGAAGGGGGCCTACTAGCGAACCCCAGAGCTATCAGGCGGCTGTGGCTTTGACCAGATAGTGCACACAACAGTGGATCCGGCAGCGAGCGCGTCGTTCCGTTCCCTCACTCACACCGCAGCGCTGCCGGATTCGCACGTCTGGGGTGGCCGTACGGGATTGACAACGGGCCGGGATCATCCTAGCCTTGGCATCGGCCCCGCTGGGGTCCCCGTCGGCTCGCCTGAGATCGCATGAAGGCGGGTGCGTCACATTGACGATGACAGGTGGCGGAGCGACAGCGCCGCGCGCTCGCGCACGCGGCTCGCGAGCCGTCGTGTGGGGTCTCCTGGCCGCGGTCGTCCTCGGCGCGGCGCTCAGGTTCTTCCGCATCGGGCACCAGAGCCTCTGGGTCGACGAGATCCTCACGCTCCAGGCGTCCGAGGTCGGCGGGACCCTGACGCCGGTCGCTCTCTTTCGGAACACGCAGGGCCCCCTCCACGCGTTCCTCGTTCACGTTCTCTCGAAGATGTCGACCGCCGAGTGGGTCCTTCGATCGCTCTCGGCTGCCTTCGGCGTCGCCGCGATCCCGATCGCCTATCTCCTGGGGCGGGAGACCGCCGACCGGGCGACCGGCGTCCTCGCGGCCTTCATCCTCGCCCTCTCGCCGTTCGCGATCTGGTACTCGCAGGAGGTGCGGAACTACGCGCTCCTGATTTTCTTCGCGGGGCTCTCGACGTGGCTCCTCGCGCGGGTCCTGAACGGGAGAGGCCGTCCGTGGCCGGCCTACGGGATCTCGATCTACCTCGCCGTGCTCTGCAATCTCTCGGCGGTCTTCCTCGTGGCCGGACACCTCGTGGCGGTCATCTGGCGGGCGCGCGAGCGCCGCGACCTTCTCCCGAAGTGGATTCTCGTGGTCGTCCTCGTGGCGGCGGCCTGCGGGCCGTGGATCTGGGGGCTCGGGGTATGGGTGTCGGAGGACGGCGTCGCGGAGCGAGTGACCGTGGCGCCGATGGCGGAGGACTCCGCCCTCCTGAGAGGGGCGACGACCTTCACGCCGGCGGCGGTTCCGTACGCCCTCTACACGCTGTCCTACGGGTACTCCCTCGGACCGACCGCCGCGGAACTCCACACCGGATCGCCCTCCGACGCGTTCCGGCACCACGCGCCGCTTGTGGCCCCGGCGGCGCTTGTCGCGGCGGCGCTCGTTCTGCCGGGCGTCGGCGCGCTTCTGCGAAGACGAACGTCGCTCATTCTTCTCGGCGCGGTCATCCTCCTGCCGCTCGTTGGAGCGGTGGCGATGGGCGTCCTGAACATCAAGCCGTTCAATCCGCGCTACGTCTCTGCTATCATCCCCGTCCTGGCGGTCCTGGGAGCAGGAGGCGCCAGGGCGCTCGGAAGACGCTTCGGAACCTTGCTCCTGGGCCTCTTCGCGCTATTTTGTGTGCTGTCGTTCACGAACTACGCGTTCCGGCCGGGGTACTGGCGCGAGGACGTCCGGAGCGCCGCGGCGCACGTAGAGGCTCGGGAGCGGCCGGGCGACACGGTGCTCGCGCCCGTCGTGGCCGACGTCTTCGCCCACTACTTCGACGGCGACTCGCCCGGGTTCCTTCTCTATCCCGGACAGGCGGGGAGCGATGGTGAGGTCGCGGCCCGGATCGAAGCCGGGATCGCCGGCAGGGAACGGCTCTGGCACGTCTCGGCGCGCCCGTGGCACGCCGATCCGGACGGGAGGATTCCCTTCTACCTGGACAGTCGCTTCGAGCGGGTGGAGGTCGCGGAGTACCCGGGGGTGCGCGTCACGCTCTACGATCTCGGGGTCGGGGAGACCCCCGCGGAGTGAGCCGGGCCGCTGCAAACTGCAAGTGGACGCGGGAGGGCGCGGCGGAACGCGCCTGGAGCGCTTCCCGCAGCGGGCGGGCGCGAATCGGAGCCTGAGCGGGCGGTCACCGGGATGCGCGGCTGAGCCGCCGGACAGGAGATTGGCCGTAACCGTGGCACGAGTTATGCTTTAGCAGGTTCGCGAAGCGGAGAAACGGGCCGGTTCCGGCCCGACGGTGCACAGGGGGAATCGAACGATGACACGGGAGACCGCGTGGCCGGCGCTTCTTGTCTGCGCCTGCATTCTCGCGACGCTCTCGGGGTGCGGCGGTCCGCACGCCGGGACCGCCGAGCTCGTCTCGGGCGAGGAGACGGCGCCGCTCGAGCCCCGGGCGTATCGGCTCCGCGCCGGCGACGTGGTGATCGTCAGCTTCGTCACGGCGCCCGAGCTGTCTCAGAAGACGCCGATCACGCCCGGAGGGACGGTGACGGTGCCGATGGCGGGCGACGTTCCGGCGGCGGGGCTCACGGCGGCGGAGCTGGCGGAGTCGATCGAGGCGCGGATGGCGCCGTATCTGAGGGATGCCGCCGTGAGCGTCACGATCGACGGGCTGGCCCAGCAGCCGGTCTACGTTCTCGGCGAGGTGCGATCGCCCGGCGCGGTCCGGACCGCTGCGGAGCTGACCGTGACGCGGGCGCTCTCGGAGGCCGGCGGCCTGCTCCCGAGCGGGAAGCCCTCGAGCGTGATGATCGTCCGGACCCACGGCGTGACGGAGCCGACCGCGCTGCGGGTCGACGTGACCGACGTGCTCTCGGGCAGAGACCTCATGGAGGATGTCGCGCTCCAGCCGAACGACGTCGTCTACGTTCCGAAGTCCATCATCGGGAAGGTCGGTGGGTTCGTGGAGACCTTCTTCAGTCAGATCGCGCCGGCCCAGCTCTTCTACCTGCGGGGCTACAACATGCTCAACATCGACAGACAGGTCTACATCGAGTAGGGATCGTCGGAGCGACAGGAGAGGACCCGACCGCGTGAACGAAGTGCGAACAGAAGAGACCGGAGGAGCGACACTCGCCCGCGATGTCGCCTTTATCCTCTTCAAGAGGAAGATCCCGCTCATCGTGCTGGTGATCGTGGGGATCGCGATCATCGCCATCGGAACGGTCACGGTGGAGCCATACTACGTCGCCGAGGCGCGTGTCCTCGTGAAGCGCGTGCAGCCCGGGTACGAGATGCCGACCGAGTCGCGGGCGGTCCTGAAGCGTGTTGAGGTCGTGAACTCCGAGCTTCAGATCATCATGAGCGACGCCGTCGCCGAGGAGGTCGTTGAGAAGCTCGATCTCGCGAGGGGGGGCGACCGGGTGCTGGCCGTCCAGCGGACGAAGAAGCGGATCCGCGCGAACTCGCCGACGGAGTCGGACATCATCGACATCACGTTCAAGGACCGGGACCCGGAGCTGGCGGCGGCCATCGTGAACACCGCGCTCGACGCGTACATCGGACTCCGGAAGGACGTGGCGCTGAACTACCAGGCCGTCGAGTATCTCCAGAGGCAGGCGTCCCACGTGCGGGCGCAGATGGACTCGATCGCTGAGGAGATCGCGCGCTTCAGCGGCGCCAGGGGGCAGCTCTCGGAAGGACGGAAGGCCCAGCAGCACATGGGGCTGATCGACGGCCTGGAGAACGAGCTCCTCACCAAGCGGGCGATGATCGCGTCGGGGGAGGCGCAGATCATCATGCTCGAGGACTGGCTCGCCGGTGAGAACGAACTCGGCGACGTGCCGACGGTCGAGATGTACGACATGACGACCATCCGGCAGGCCAAGATGGACATCGTCTCCATCGGAGCCGAGCTGGCGCACGCAAGGGCGAAGTTCCAGCCGGACCACCCTGAGGTGCTCCGGCTCGAGCGGCAGATCGCCGAGAACGAACGCGTGCTGCGGCAGGAGGTCGAGCAGGCGCTCCTCCGCCAGAAGCTCATGCTCGAGCACTGGAAGGCCGAGGAGGCCGCCTTCGTCAGGATGATCGACGAGATGCACGAGGAGGACAGCGAGATCTCGACCGAGCAGATGCGGATCCGTCTCCTCGAGCGGGACCTGCACATCAGCTCGACGCTCTACGGGCAGATCATGGACCGCATGGGGCTCTACAGGGTCACCGCGGCGACCGATCCGAGCCTCATGAACGTGAGCGTTGTCTCGAGAGCGTCCGTGCCGGCCGAGCCGGCCCCGCAGGTCGTGAACATGCAGGTCGTCGTCGGTGTCTTCACCATCATCTTCGGCGCGCTCCTCGTCTTCGTGCTGGAGAGCATGGATCACTCGCTCGAGAGGCGAGAGGACGTGGAGCGACACCTGAACGTCAAGGTGCTGGCCTCGGTTCTCGAGCGCCGCGGCTAGAGAGGGACGCGAACGTGTACACGGAATTCTACGGTTTTCTTGAGAGGCCCTTCGAGCTCTCGCCCGATATCAGGTACCTCTACCTGAGCGAGCGGCACCGCGAGGCGCTCGCGCACCTCGCGTACGGTGTCGAGGAGCGTCGAGGCTTCGTGCAGTTCACCGGCGAGGTGGGAACGGGCAAGACGACGATGCTCGACGCCCTCGTCGCGGGCCTCGACGCGACGACCAAGGTCGCCCGCCTCTCGACGACGACGATCGACTCGATGGATCTGGTGAGGATCCTCGCGTGGGAGTTCGAGGTCGAGACCGAGGGGCGCAGCAAGGCGGAGATACTCCGCGACCTCTCCGCGCTCTTCGCCGAGAGGACGTCGTCGGGCAGGAACGCCGTGTTCGTCGTCGATGAGGCCCAGAACCTCGCGCTCTCCGTGCTCGAGGAGCTGAGGCTTCTCTCGAACCTGCGCTCGGACGGGCGACCGAGCCTGCAGATCATCCTCTGCGGGCAGCCCGAGCTTCGGGACAAGCTGGATCTCCACGAGTTGCGGCAGCTGCGGCAGAGGATCTCCGTCCGCTACCATCTTGGGTCTCTCTCCCGGGAGGAGACGCGCGAGTACATCGAGCACCGCCTGGGCGTCGCCGGCGCCGCGCGGCCGAACGCCGTCTTCGAACCCGCGGCCATCGACGCGATCTACAGGTACTCGGGAGGCGTGCCCCGCATCGTGAACACGGTCTGCGATCGCGCACTGCTCGCGGGGTACGCCGACAGTGCGTCGCGGATCGGGCGGAGGCTCATCGAGAAGACGATCGAAGCGGTCGAGGACCGGACGTGGGAGACCGCGTCCGGGGAGACGGACGTCGGAGCGGAGCAGGGCGTGAGTCGCGCCGGGCGCGAGATCGGGTGGCGGACGACCGTGGCGGTGGCCGCCTCGGTCCTCGCCCTGACGGCGGCCGCCACGTTCTGGCTCGGGCCGGACACGGCGACCTGGACGGGCCTCGGAGACCGGACCGCGCGGGCGTCGGTGGGATCGCCGGTCGACGCCATCTCGGGCGCGGCCGTCGCCGAGACCTCGACCGGGCGACCGGCATCACCGGCTCCGAATGAGGGAGCGGCGGTCGCCGCCCAGCACCCGTACGTCATTGTTGCGCGCTCGGTCCCGGACGGGGACGACACCGAAGGGCTGGTCGAGGAACTCGAGGCCCGAGGGCATGACACGGCCGTCGTGTCGGCGGACCTCGGCGCGAAGGGCACGTGGCAGCGCGTTCTCATCGCGCAGACCTACGAGGCGCTCGACGATGCGGTGCGGGACCTCTCAGAACTCCGCGCGGCCGGGTTTCCCGGAGCGTGGATCATGAGGGCGCCCGACGGAATCGAGGGAACTCCGGCCTCTGACGACGAAGCCGGGACGACCGCCGAATCGCGGAGGACATCGTGAGCGAGATCTCCAGGGCGATGGACCGGTCCAAGAGGGAGCAGGAGCGGCCGGCGGAGAGCGGCGCGCTCGACGCGCGCCGAAGCGCCCCGATCGTTGCCGACTCAGGCAGGCGAACGCTTCCCACGGACATCGAGGAGTACCTGAAGCTGGCGTCCGAGATCTACATGGCCCTGCCGGACGCGCAGAACCGTCTCATCATGTTCGCGAGTTCCGTGCCCGGGGAGGGAACCAGCACGGTCGCCCGCGAGTTCGCCGGCACGATCGCGAGAGACGCTGAGGTTGCGACCGTGCTCCTTGACGCGAACCTCAGGAGGCCGTCGCAGCACGAGGCATTCCGCGTCGGACGGGACCCGGGGCTCACCGACTACGTGTTGAGCGGCGAGGATCTCTCGCGCTGTATCGTCGATCTGCCGACGCCGAACCTCTCTCTCGTTCCGGCAGGCCGGCCGACGGTCGCGCCTCCCCGTGTCTTCGCGGACCCCCGCATGGATCGGCTCATCGAGGAGCTGAGGGGGCGCTTCGCGATGCTGGTCCTCGACGCCACACCGCTCGTCTCGTTCCCAGAGGGTATCCAGTTCTCCCGGGCCGCGGACGGTGTGGTCGTCGTGATCCGCTCGGGGCGAACGAAGCGCGAGCTCGTGGCGAAGGCGCTCGACAGCCTCGACGAGGCGGGGGCCAGTGTGCTGGGCACGGTTCTCAACCGGAGAAAGCTCTACATTCCGCAGCTCGTCTACGAGCGGCTCTAGGCGTCCCGCGTCCGAGCGGGCCGCGGCCGCGATGGGAGCGCATCCCCTGCGGCGGCCGGGGACAGGCAGAGCGGCGGCCGGGTCGGGAGCGCTTCGATGGGTGCGATCGAACGATCGATACACGATCTCTACGAGCACGGAGAGAGCCGCCTCGGCCATCTGTGGCCCGTCTGGATCGTCGGAGTCTTCTTCTACGCCGCCGTATCGTATGTTCTCCTGACGCGCGTCGCGCTGCCCTCGCCGCTCCACTTCTTCGTCTACACGATGGGTGCCGCGATCGTCGTCCTCACCGTGCTGAACGTCGAGTGGGCGGTCCTCGGACTCGTGACCATGACGCCCTTCGCCCGGCCCGGCATGAGCTTCGGGCCGGAGAAGGTCTTCCATCTGAGCGGGTTCAACTTCGCGCTCGCCGGGGTCCTCTTCGTCTACGCCCTGCGGTACTTCACCGACCGAGGTTTCGCGTCGAAGGGGCCGTTCGTCAGGCGGACTCCGATCGATCGCGTGATGTTCGCGTTCCTTCTGCTCGTTACCTTCTCGGCGATGATCGGGCTCGCGACGAACGAGCTCGAGGTCGCTCGCACGAGGCTGCTCCTCTACTACAAGGAGCAGGTTCTCTACGTTGCCTGGTTCTACCTTCTCGTGACGCTTCTGCGGAAGCCGAGCGACATCAGAAGGTTCGCGATCTTCTTCGCGATCTCCGGACTCCTCGTCTCGCTTCTCGGTCTCTACAACCGCGTGACCGGCGCCGTCGCCGGCGCGACCGCGACGGCCGCCGAGCTCGAGGCCGGGGCGGTCGGCGGCCAGACCGCGGGCGGCTGGCTCGGTCTCGCGCACCCGAACTTCTTCGCCGCCTTCCTCCTGCTGTCGTTCCCGATCTGGTTCTTCATCGTCGACTATCTGAGGAGAGCGGGCCAGAAGGTCTTCGCCTACGTAGCGATTCTCGTTGGCTTCCTCGGGCTCCTCTTCACGTACTCCCGGAGCGCGTGGGGCGGTACGCTGGCCGGACTGGGCATTCTCGGCCTTGGGGACCGGCGGGCGCTCGTCAGGATTCTCATCTTCCTCGTGCTCTTCGCGGTCGTCGCCCAGACCGCATCGGTCGCTCTGACCGGAATGGGGGTCGTCGATCTGGTCCGCCTGCGCTTCGAGCAGCTCGGACGGAGCCAGTACTCCGGCCGCTTCCTCATCTACAGCGTGGCCCTCGGGCTCATCAACGACCATCCGCTGACCGGCGTCGGTCTCGGGGCCTATCCGTGGCACGGGCAGGGCGCCTGGGAAGGCGCGCGGAACGTCCAGGCTCACAACCTCTTCCTCACGCTCGCGGCCGAGCAGGGCCTCGTGGTCACAGCGCTCTTCGCCGCGCTCGTCGTCGTGATCTTCGTTATGGCGACGAGGAACCTCATCGCGCTCCGCCACGATCCCGGATACGGCTTCCTCGCGCGGGCGTCGTACGTCGGGCTCGTGGCGATCATGACGCAGTCCCTCTTCGTCCACATCTTCTATCACAGGGATGTCGGCTACGCGTTCTACGCCATGCTCGCGATCGTCGTCTCCCTGAACAGGATGGTCCGGGAGGGGCTCCTGCCGGAGACAGGCGCCGCCGCGCGGCCGAGGCGCGTATGAGTCCGCGCACGTCTGTCACACGCAACGGCGGACTCCCCGCCGGGATAGCGTTCTACACCGACGCCAGGGCATGGGGCGGGGCCGAGGTCTATCTCGAGGAGTTGCTCCCGCGCCTCGCGGCGGCAGGGTTCGCCCCGAAGCTCTTCTGCTCGCGAAGGGACGCGACCGTCGCCTGGGTCGAGCGGCTCGGGGCCCTCGGCGTCGACTGCTCGCTCTACGATCCCGTGAGCTTCTACCATCCGCGTGCCGTCCCGAGAGCCGCGAGGCTCCTGCGCGGCTTCGAGATCGTACACGTCAGCAAGCCGCACCCCCGAATCTGCCTGCCGGCGGTCTGGGGCGCCCGGACGGCGGGCGCGAAGGTCGTGGTGACGACGGAGCACCTGGCCAACGAGCCTGTCTCGCACTTCCCGATGGGCGGCCCGATCCTCCATCGGGTCATCCGCCGCACGAACCGGCTCGTCGACGCGACGATCGCCGTATCGGAGTTGAGCCGGCGCGAGCTGCTCCGCGTCTACGGCATGCCCGAGCGCTCGATCGTCACGATCAGGAACGGCGTCGATCTCACACGCTTCCTGCCGCGGGACGAGAGACCGGCGGGCGAGACCGAGACGGTCCGCCGGAGTCTCGGCCTTGCGGCCGACTCGGCGGTCGGCGTCCTCGTCGGCGCGATGATCGAGAGGAAGGGGCAGCACGTCGCCATCCGGGCGATCCCGCGGATCAGGGAGCGGGTCCCCGGCTTCACGCTCGTCCTGATCGGAGAGGGCCCCGGAGAGGCGGCGCTCAGGGACGAGGTCGAGTCGCTCGGCGTCTCCGACGCCGTCGTCTTCGGCGGGTTCCGGAGCGACATCCCGGAGATCCTGGCCGCGGCGGACCTTCTTCTTCTGCCCTCTTCGAACGAGTGCCTGCCGCTCGTCGTCCTCGAGGCGATGGCGGCCGGGCTCCCGGTGGTCGCCTCGGACGTCGGCGGCATCAGCGAGGCCGTCGAGGACGGCGTCACGGGCAGCCTCATCGGCCCGGAGGATCCGGAGGGCCTGGCCGAGGCCGTCGGCGGCGTGCTCGAAGCTCCCGGGCGCGCGAAGCGCATGGGAGAGGCGGCGCTCGCGAAGGCGCGGGGCACGTTCGGCGTCGAGGCGTGTGTCGCGGCGGTCGTCGGCCTCTACGAGCGGCTCTACCGCGAGAGGATCCAGGGAGGCGTCCGTTGAGCTCGCGCGATCTCAGAATCCTGGCGATCAACCAGTTCTTCTACCCCGACAGCTTCGGGGGCGTCGAGCGGGTGGCCTACGAGACCACCCGGCGCCTGGTGCGTCGGGGGCACGCGGTGACGCTTGTCGGACAGCGTACGAAACCGGGGACGCCCGACGAGGAGGTCTTCGAAGGCGTCAGGATCGTGCGCTACGGCGACGCCCGCAGCCGGCGGCGGTTCGGCGGGCGGACGATCGATGCCCTGAGGAGCTCGCGTCCGGTCCTCTCGGATGTGCTCGCGAAGGAGGAGTTCGACCTCGTGCTGCCGCACCACTACTTCCCGTACTACTCGTACCTCGGCCTGGCGCGGGCGAACGCCCTTCCCGAGGTCATGACGTTCCACGCCTCGTTCTGGCAGGAGCTGAGGCTTGAGGGAGCCGAGCGGAAGATCGGGAAGCCGCTCGAGTCGCTTCTCTTCGGCGGGCTGGCCCGCCGGACCGAGACCGCGTGTCTCCGGAGCGCCGATCGCATTGTCGTTCTGAGCGAGTTCTCGCGCGAGCAGGCCGTGAGCTACTACCCCTTCACCAAGGGCAAGATCGTCGGAATCCCGGGCGGCGTCGATCTCGAGCGCTTCCGGCCGGCCGAGGACCGCTCGGCCGTGAGGAACCGCCTCGACCTTCCCGCCGACCGCCGGGTCGTCTTCACCGCGAGGCGTCTCGTTCCGAGGATGGGTCTCGAGAACCTGCTCAAGGCCTTCGTCGGCGTGCGCGAGTCGCACCCCGATGCGCTCCTCGTCGTGGCGGGCCGCGGCCGTCTCGAGGCAGCGCTCAGGACGGAGGCCTCCGAACTCGGTCTTGCAGAGAACGTGCGGTTCGTCGGTTTCGTCGATGACGAGAGGCTCGTGGAGCACTACCAGGCCGCCGACCTCTTCGTGCTTCCCTCGCTCGCGTTCGAGGGCTTCGGCATGGTGACGCTTGAGGCGCTCTCGTGCGGAACGCCCGCGGTCGGAACGCCGATCGGTGCGACGCCCGAGATCCTGAGGCCGCTGGCCTCGCAGCTGGTCCTCGACGGGACCGATCCCCCGGCGATCCGGCGCGGGCTCTCGGCCGTCCTCGAGTGGATCTCCGACCCCGCGGCGGCGGAGCGCCTGCGCGGCCGCGCGAGGGAGCACGCCGAGTCGAGCTACGGCTGGGACCGGGCGATCGACGCCCTGGAGGGCATCTTCGAGAGTGTTCTGGAGGGAACGGACGCCCCCCGGGGCAGCGGCGGATTGCGGGGGGCGCGAACGTCTGATAGACTCGTGAGTTAACCTGTGACGGGAGTGTCGGAGAGGTCGACGGGCCGGACGCGCGTGTCTCCCGGACCTCGAAGCCCCAAAGGAGAAGCGGGAACGCCATGAAGGTCAGTGTACTGGGACTTGGATACGTCGGGTGTGTCTCCGCGGCGTGCCTCTCGGAGATGGGCAACACGGTCGTGGGTCTGGACGTCGACCCGAGGAAGCTCGCGCCGCTCGCCAAGGGCGAGAGCCCGATCGTTGAGCCCGGCCTCGGTGAGCGGATCAGGAAAGGGGTCGATGGCGGCCTCCTGAGCGTCACCGAGGACTACGAGCGGGCCGTGATGAACACGGAGATCTCGCTCGTGTGCGTCGGCACGCCGTCGTCCGAGACAGGCAGCCCGAATCTCGCCTACACGGAGCGCGTCTGTCAGCAGATCGGCGAGGTGATCGGGAAGAAGGACGCATTCCACACGGTCGTCTTCCGCAGCACGATACCGCCGGGGACGGTCGAGACGCGTCTCATTCCGATCCTCGAGGAGGTCTCCGGAAAGAAGGAGGGCCGGGACTTCGGCGTCTGCTTCAACCCGGAGTTTCTGAGAGAGGCCTCGGCGGTCCGTGACTTCTATCATCCGCCGAAGATCGTCATCGGCGAGCGCACACCGGGGAGCAAGGCCGGCGACGCGCTCGCGGAACTCTGCTCGCCGATCGAGGCGCCGCTCGTGCGCACCGATCTTCGCATCGCCGAGATGGTCAAGTACGCCGACAACTGCTTCCACGCGCTCAAGGTCTGCTTCGCGAACGAGATCGGAACGCTCGGCAAGGCGCTCGGGATCTCGGACACGCACGAGGTGATGGAGATCTTCTGTCTCGACACGCAGCTCAACCTCTCGCCCTACTACCTGAAGCCCGGGTTCGCCTTCGGCGGCTCGTGCCTGCCGAAGGACCTCAGGGCGATCGTCCGGATGTGCCAGGAGCACGACGTCGAGTCCCCGGTTCTGTCGGCCGCGATGCGCTCGAACGAGGTGCACATCCAGCGCGCAGTCGAACTCGTCCGGGCCACGGGGAAACGCAAGATCGGCGTCCTCGGCATGAGTTTCAAGGCCGAGACGGACGACCTCCGCGAGAGTCCGATCGTGCAGGTCGTCGGGACGCTCATCGGCAAGGGCTACGAACTCAGCATCTACGACAGGAACATCTCCTGGGAGGCACTCTTCGGCTCGAACCTCGGCTTCCTCGAGCATGAGCTGCCGTACGCCGAGACGCTGAAGGCCGACACCGTCGGCGAGGTGATCGACAGGTCCGAGGTGCTCGTCGTCGCCAACGCGTCCGAGGAGTTCCGGGACGTTCCCGAGCGCATGCGGCCGGATCAGATCCTGATTGATCTCGTCCGAATCGTGGACGACTTCTCGACCGCAGCCGGCGAGTACGTCGGCATCTCCTGGTAGGGCGGGGCGAGGAAGGAGATCCCGGATGGCCGGGAGAGAGCACATTCTCATCATTGTGGAGAACCTTCCGGTTCCCTTCGACAGGCGCGTCTGGCTCGAGTCGACGACGCTCCGGTCGGCCGGCTACGACGTGAGCGTCATCTGCCCGCAGGGCGGCGACTTCACCGAGGAGTACGAGAAGATCGACGGCGTGGACATCTACCGGTACCCGCCGCCCCCGCCGACGATGAACAAGCTCTCGTACGCCTGGGAGTTCCCGTACTGCTGGTTCATGAGCCTCAAACTGGCGCACCGGATCTACCGCACGCGCGGCTTCGACGCGATCCACGCCTGCAATCCGCCGGACACGTTCTTCCTGATCGGGTTCATCTTCAAACTGCTCGCGGGATGCAGGTTCGTCTTCGATCAGCACGATCTCTGTCCCGAGCTCTACGTGTCGCGTTTCGGCGGAAGGCGAGCGTTCTTCTTCAAGCTGCTTCGCCTCCTCGAGGCCGCGACCTATCGCACGGCGGACATGGTGATCTCGACGAACCGCTCCTACCAGGACCACGCGATCGACGTCGGCGGGTTCCCGGAGGAGCATACGTTCGTCGTGCGGAGCGGGCCGAAGATCTCCCGTTTCTCGCCGGTCGAGCCCGACCCCGAGCTCAAGCGCGGGAAGGACTTCCTGGTGTGCTACCTGGGCGTGATGGCTCCCCAGGACGGGGTCGACTATCTCCTGCGCGCGATCCGGCACGTCATCGACGTCGTTCGGAGAAAGGACATCCACTTCACGCTCATCGGCTCCGGGGACTCTTTCCGCGCGATCGAGCTTCTGCGGAGCGACCTCGGTCTCGCGGACTGCGTCGAGATGACGGGGCGGATTTCGGACGACGACGTCCGGCGGTATCTCTCGACGGCCGATCTCTGCGTCTGTCCGGATCCCAGAAACCCCCTCAACGACGTGTCGACGATGAACAAGGTGCTCGAGTACATGACGTTCGGCCGCCCGATGGTCTCGTTCGACCTCAAGGAGAGCCGCTTCTCGGCGGGCGACGGAGCGGTCTACGCGACGCCGAACGACGAGATCGAGTTCGGCGACAGGATCGTCCAGCTGCTGGACGACGAGCGCGCCCGCGAGGACATGGGAAGGCGGAACAGGCGGCGGATCGAGCAGGAGCTCTGCTGGGAAGAGACCAGCAAGGAGCTCACGAGGGCCTACGCGTCGCTCTTCGGCCGGACCGCGTCGACGGAGGACGGCGAATGAGTGGTCCCCTGGGCTGCGTCGCCGCCGTGACGTACCGCTGCAACTCGCGGTGCACGATGTGCGATATCTGGCGGCAGGACGCCGACGCCGAGAGGGAGCTGGCGCCGTCCGACTACCGCTGGCTGCCCGCGAGCCTCCGTGTGATCAACGTGAGCGGCGGCGAGCCGTTCCTGCGCGACGATCTCCCCGAGGTCGTGGACGCCATGCGGGAGGCGTGTCCGAGGGCCCGGATCGCGATCTCGACGAACGGCCTCGCGCCGGACGTGATCGAGGCGTCGGTCTCGAGGATGGGCGACGTCGCGGTGCGGGTCTCGATCGACGCGGTGGGAGAGGCGCACGACCGGCTGAGGGGTGTCCCGGGTGCCTACGAGTCGGCACTCGAGACCGTGCGCAGGCTCAGGTCTCTCGGCGTCAGGGATCTCGGCGTGGCGGCGACATCGACCGCGCAGAGCGCGGGGGAGCTGTCCGGCGTGAAGGCGAAGGCCGACGAGATGGGGGTCCAGTTCGTGGCCTCGGCGGTCCACAGCTCGCCGATCTTCTTCGGCGACCACGAGACCGAGCGGCCTCACTCGATCGAGGCGGTGACGGAACTCGAGAACCTCGAGCAGGAGCTTCTTGCCTCGCGCCGGCCGAAGGACTGGGCCAAGGCGTACTACATGCGAGGTCTCATCGACTACGTGATGGGGAAGCCGAGACGGCTCCCGTGTCTGGCGGGCCGTGTCTCGTTCTTCATCGACCCGTGGGGCGACGTCTACCCGTGCAACATCAGCGGGACCAGGATGGGGAACATCCGCGACGGCAGCTTCGACGAGCTGACGAGGAGAACACGGACCCGGGTCGACGAGGCCGTGGCGACCTGCAAGGAGCAGTGCTGGATGGTCTGCACCGTGACGCCCCCGATGCTCAAGCGACCGCTTCGGCCGGCGGCCTGGATCGCCGGTGCGAAGCTCTTCGGGATCGGCACGAAGGCCGGGTCCTGAGCGGGGCCGAGGGACGAGCGGTGGCATGAACATACTCGTGGCGAACAAGTTCTACTTCGTGAAGGGGGGCGCCGAGCGCTACGTCTTCGAACTCTCGAAGATCCTCGAGAGCCGGGGGCACTCGGTCCATCCTTTCTCGATGACACATCCGGCGAACGTCGCATGCGACACGTCGGACCTCTTCGTGTCGAACGAACCGTTCGACGCGGCAGGAGGCGCGGGATCGAGGGTTCGCGCGGCGGCGCGCGTCCTCTACTCGAGGGAGGCCAGGCGGAAGATCGAGGCGCTCGTCGATCGCGCGAAACCGGACGTCGCGCACCTGCACAACATCGCGCACCAGCTCTCGCCTTCGATCCTCTACGGGCTGCGCGCGAAGGGTGTCCCGGTCGTCCAGACGCTGCACGACTACAAGCTGGTCTGCCCCAACTACCAGATGTTCGTCGATGGCAGACCGTGCGAGCGGTGTCAGACGTGGAGATACTACAACGCCGTGGTCCGTCGCTGCATGCGCGACTCGGCCGAGGAGAGCCTGCTCGTCTGCCTGGAGGCGTACCTGCACCGGTTCCTCGGCACGTACCGGCGCGGGGTCGACCTCTTCATTGCCCCGAGCGAGTGGCTGCGCGGCAGGATGATCGCGCACGGCGTGGACCCGTCGCAGATCGTACACATGCCGTACGCGATCGAGGTCGGGGAGTACGAGCCGCGATACGAGTCCGATGGGACGTTCGTCTACTTCGGCAGGCTCTCCGCGGGGAAGGGGCTGGAGACGCTCGTCGCGGCGATGGCGCACCTTCCGGAGGCGCGCCTCCGGATCGTGGGTGACGGCCCGATCGGGCCGGACCTCCGCAGCGAGGTGGAGCGGCGGGGTCTCTCGGGAGTCGAGTTCCTCGGGTACCGGACGGGGTCCGACCTCAAGGAGATCGTCTCGGGCTCGCTCGCGGTCGTCGTGCCGTCGGAGTGCTACGAGAACTCGCCGCTCGTCGTCTACGAGGCCGGCGCGCTCGGAAAGGCCGTCGTCGGTTCGACGATGGGCGGAATCCCGGAACTCGTTGTCGACGGTGAGACGGGCGTTCTCTTCGAGACAGGCGAGAGCGAGAGCCTCGCGGCCCGACTCGCGGAGCTCGCCGACGATCCGGCGCGGACGATCGCGATGGGCAGGGCGGCTCGCGAGCGGGCCGAGCGCGAGTACTCGCCCGGGGCTCACTACGAGAGAGTCATGGAGATCTACGAGAGGGTGATCCATTGAAGATCGCGATGCTCGGTCAGAAGGGTATCCCCGCAACCTACGGGGGCATCGAGCGCCACGTCGAGGAGCTCTCGACGAGGCTCGTCGACCGCGGCCACGACGTCACCGTCTACTGCCGGCCCTACTACACCAAGGTCCGCGACGAGTACCGCGGCGTGAAGCTCGTGACGCTTCCGTCGATCCGGACGAAGCACCTCGACACCGCGACCCACTGCGCGGTCTCGATTCCGCACATCCTCGGCCAGGAGTACGACATCGTGCACTTCCACGCGCTGGGTCCGTCGCTCTTCGCGGGCGTGCCGCGCATCAAGGGCATGAAGACCGCGGTCACGGTCCACGGTCTCGACTGGCAGCGTGAGAAGTGGGGCGCGTTCGCGACCTGGATCCTGAGGCGCTGCGAGTACACGGCCACGTTCTACCCAGACAGGACGATCGTCGTCTCGAAGGCGCTGCGCGAGTACTTCTGGCAGAAGCACGACGTGACCGTGACCTACATCCCGAACGGCACGGTGCTGCCTCACATCAGGCAGGCCAACAAGATCCGTGAGATGGGCCTCGAGCCCGGCAGCTACGTACTCTTCGTCGGCCGGCTTGTTCCCGAGAAGGGGTGCCACTACCTGATCGACGCCTACAACCGACTCGACACCGACGCGACCCTCGTGATCGCGGGGGGGACGAGCTTCTCGACCGAGTACGTCGAGCGCCTGCACAACATGGCGGGCGAGCGGACGCGGTTCCTCGGCTACGTCTACGGGGACACGCTCGACGAGCTCTACTCGAACGCGCGGCTCTTCGTTCTCCCGTCGGACATCGAGGGGCTGCCGATCGCCCTCCTCGAGGCGATGAGCTTCGGCAAGTGCTGTCTGACGAGCGACATACCTGAGAATCTCGAGGTGATCGGCAACTGCGGCGCGACGTTCGCCCACGGCGATGTCGACGATCTGGCGGGCAAGCTGGAGACGCTTCTTGCCGATCCCCGGAGGTGCGAGGCCCTCGGCGATCACGCGAGACGCCACGTGCTCGAGACGTACGACTGGGACGGAGTGACGCTGCACACGGAGGCCATCTACTACACGATGCTCCGAGGTTTCTGATCGGCGGCCCGCGGTCCGGCGCTCGTCCGAGCCCGGCCGTGGACTGCGCGAGGGGGTCGGCGTGACGGATATCGCGTGTCTTCTGGAGGCCGAGCGCGAGCAGATCGAGGAGGCTCTCGGCCGGCACCTGCCGCGTGAGGGGGAGTACCCCGAACGGATTCACGAGGCCATCCGCTACGCTTCTCTGGACGGCGGCAAGCGCCTCCGGCCGATCATCACCTTCGCGGCCACGGAGGCGCTGGGGTACGACCGCGCGTCGGTCGTGAAGGTCGCCTGCGCCATCGAGTTCGTCCACTGCTGTTCGCTCGTGCTCGACGATCTGCCTTCGATGGACGACGCGGAGACGAGGAGAGGCAGACCGACGACCCACCGGGCCTTCGGTGTGGCCACGGCGATCCTGGCCGCCGACGCGCTTCTCATGCACGCCTTCAAGCTCGTCGCCGAGAACGGCGTCGACGTCGGTGCCGGGGGCGAGCGTCTGGCCGCGGCGATCCGCGGCCTGGCCACGGCCGTCGGTTCGTTCGGCATGGTCGGCGGACAGCACGTCGACCTCGAGGCGGCCTCGCGCGACCGGATCGACGAGCAGACGCTCGAGTACATCCTCTCGAGGAAGACAGGATCGCTCTTCGCCGCGGCGGCCACGATCGGGGGCACGCTCCTCGGGGCCTCCGAGAGCGACCTCGCCTGCCTCGACCGGTACGCCAGGGCGCTCGGACTGGCGTACCAGATCGTCGACGACATCCTCGACGCGACAGGCGACGCGGCCGTGCTGGGGAAGGACGTGGGCAAGGATGCGAACCGGAACAGCTTCGTCACGGTCCACGGTGTCGGGGCGGCGAGGGAGGCCGCCTCCGGGCTCCTCGGCGGCGCCCGGGAGATCCTCGGGGACCTCGATGGTGACGGAGAGGTTCTCTCGGCAATCGCGGACTTCTGTCTCGAACGGACGCGATGACCGGTACCAGGAACGGAGGTGCCATGCGCTACGCGGTCATTCTGGCAGGGGGATGGGGCGAGCGGCTGTGGCCGATGAGCCGTCGCTCGAAGCCGAAGCAGTTCCTCGAGCTCGCGGGGGAGGGGTCGCTCGTCAGACAGGCCCTCGACCGGATTGCGCCTGAGGTCGACGTCGGGAGGACGCTCGTTCTGACGGGAATGGTCCTCAGGGATCGCATGCTCGCCGAGCTTGCCGATGTCCCGCCCGGGCGGATCATCGGCGAGCCCGTCGGGAGGAACACAGCGCCCGCGATCGCGCTCGCGGCGCATCTCCTTCGTGGGAGTGACGACGACGCGATCATGATCGTGCTTCCGGCGGACCATGTGATCACCGACGCCGCTGCCTTCCGGAAGGCGATCGACCTCGCGTGCCGGGCGGCCGAGGACGAGAGGTCGCTCGTGACGCTCGGCATCCGACCCTCGCGGGCGGAGACCGAGTACGGCTACATCAAGGTCGGCGGGAGGACGGCGATCGATGGCGTGATGCGCGTCGAGCGGTTCACGGAGAAGCCGGACGTCGAGACCGCCGAGTGCTTCCTCGCTGACGGCGGCTACCTCTGGAACAGCGGCATGTTCATCTGGCGCGCGGACGCGCTTCTCGGCGAGGTCGCCCGCCAGCTGCCGGAGGTCGCGATGCTCCTCGACGGCGTCACGGCCGGTCCCGGTGACGACGGCTTCGTCGAGCAGGTCGCGGCCTTCTACGAGGCGGCTCCGTCGATCTCGATCGACTACGGGGTCATGGAGTCGGCCTCGGACGTGATGGTCGTGCCGGCCGCCTTCGGTTGGGACGACGTGGGGGCTTGGTCGGCGCTCGGCCGCGTCTGGGAGACCGACGACGCCGGGAACGCGACGAGCGGAGAGGTACTCCTGCTCGACTCGAAGAACTGCGTCGCGCACGGCACGGGCGGCGTCGTCGCGGCGGTGGGAATGTCCGACGTCGTCGTCGTGCACACTCCGGGCGCGACGCTCGTCTGCCCCGCGGACCGATCGCGGGACGTCCGCAAGATCGTGGAAGAACTCAGGAGGCGTGGGCGGACGGAGGAGCTCTAGAGGGCGCTCCTGGGACCGCGCCGTCGCGTGCGGAGCCCGCTTGACTCGCTTCCGCTTCGCGGCTATCGTATGTGGCCGAGGCATCGACCCCCGCTGAGGGGAAGCACGAGCACGAAGGAGAGGCCATGCCGCAGCTCAGGAAGGATCCGGTCCTCGGGCGCTGGGTCATCATCTCGACCGAGCGAGGGAAGCGTCCGACCGACTTCGCCCACGAGCGCGAGGAGCGCCGCGGCGGGTTCTGCCCGTTCGACGAGGGCAACGAGGACAAGACGCCGCCGGAGGTGCTCGCGTACCGCGCGGAGGGCACGGAACCGGACTCTCCCGGATGGAAGGTGCGCGTCGTTCCCAACAAGTTTCCGGCGCTCGCGATCGAGGGTGAGCTCGATCGCGCGGGCGAGGGAATGTACGACAAGATGAACGGCGTCGGAGCGCACGAGGTCATCATCGAGACGCCGGAGCACGACGTCGGGCTCGCCGATCTGCCCGCGGAGCACATCGCGCTCTCGGTGCGGGCGGCCCAGGAGCGCATGCTCGATCTGCAGGGCGACACGCGGTTCCGCTACATCCAGTTCTTCAGGAACAAGGGCAACGCGGCCGGCGCGTCGCTCGAGCACCCGCACTCGCAGCTCATCGCGCTGCCGATCCTGCCGAAGCGACTGACGGAGGAGCTCGCGGGGAGCAAGAAGTACTACGGGTACAAGGAGCGCTGCGTCTTCTGCGACATCGTCGCGCAGGAGACGTGGACGAAGGGCAGACTCGTCTGCGAGAACGAGCACTTCATTTCCGTCGCCCCGTTCGCCGCGAGATTCCCCTTCGAGACCTGGATCCTGCCGAAGAAGCACGATCCGTCCTTCGAGACGATGTCCGACGCGGTACGCCTCGCCTACGCCGGATCGCTCAAGGAGACGCTCACGAGGATCAACGTGGCGCTCGACGATCCGCCGTACAACTTCATCGTCCACACGAGCCCGAGCGGCGAGAGGGATCTGAAGTACTACCACTGGCACACCGAGATCATGCCGAAGCTGACGAAGGTCGCCGGATTCGAGTGGGGCTCCGGCTTCTACATCAACCCGACGCCGCCCGAGGAGGCCGCGAGGTACCTGAGGGAGGTGGAGGTGGAGGAGGTGGCGGCATGAGGATTCTCCTGGCATCGGCAGAGGTCGCTCCGTTCGCGAGGGTGGGGGGACTGAGCGACGTCGTGGGAGCGCTCTCCAAGGAGCTGGCCTCGCTTGGACACGAGGTCAGCGTCTTTCTTCCGAACTACGCGACGATCGACGCGGAGAAGTTCGGCGTCGAGGCTGTCGCAGGCGTCGGCCCGCTCTCGATTCCGATGGGAGACGCCACCGAGGAAGTGAGGCTGCTCCGCTGCGAGATGCCGGGCGGTGCCGGTGTAAGGGTCTTCCTTCTCGATCATCCGCCGTCGTTCGACCGCGAGGGGATCTACGTCGACCCCGCCACCGGGCACGGCTACCCGGACGAGACCCGCCGCTACGCCCTGGCAAGCCGCGCGATCCTCGAGGCGGTCCCGGCGCTCGGGCTCGAGCCCGACGTTCTGCACCTGAACGATCACCACACGGCGCTGGTCCTGGGCTACCGAAGGAGGCTCTACGCCGATCATCCGGTCCTCGCAAGGGCGGGGGCCGTCTTCAGCATCCACAACCTCGGATACCAGGGGAGGTTCCGGCCCGATCTCCTTCCAAAGATCGGGCTCGACGAGAGCCTCTGTCGGTACGGAAGCGTCTTCGAGTTCAACGGCGTCGTGAACCCGATGAAAATCGGCATCGAACTCGCGGACTACGTCAACACGGTGAGCGAGCGCTACGCCGTCGAGATCAGCAGCACCGCCGAGTACGGCGCGGATCTCGAGGGGAATCTCGCCGCGCGACGGAAGGCCGGGCGTCTCGTCGGGATCCTGAACGGCGTCGACTACTCCGTCTGGGACCCCTCCGTCGATCCGCTCATCCCGGAGCGGTACGACGCCGACAGCCTCGAGGGCAAGGCGCGCTGCCGCGCGGCGCTCGTCGAGCGCTGCGGCCTCTCGGCCATCGGCGAGGCTCCGCTCGTGGGCATGGTGAGCCGGCTCGCCGATCAGAAGGGCTTCGATCTCGTGAAGGAGGCGGCCGAGGACCTTCTCGCTCTCGGCCTCGGCCTCGTCGTGCTCGGGACCGGTCAGGAGGAGCACCATCGGTTCCTCGAGTCCCTGGCGAAGAAGCACGCCGGGAGGGTCTCCGCGAATCTCCTGTTCGACAACGAGCTTGCGCACTGGATCGAGGCCGGGTCCGACATGTTTCTCATGCCGTCGCGGTACGAGCCGTGCGGCCTGAACCAGATGTACAGCCTTCGCTACGGAACCGTCCCGGTCGTCCGGTCGACCGGCGGGCTCGTCGACACGGTCGAGGACTACGATCCGGAGACCGGCTCGGGGACCGGCTTCCGGTTCGACGACTACTCGGCGGACGCCATGACGGAAGCCGTCGGCCGCGCGGTCAGGCTCTTCGGGCAACCGGATCGCTGGACGACGGTGGTGCGGCGCGGGATGGGCATGGACTTCGGCTGGGCCGTCTCGGCCGGGAAGTACGTCGAGCTCTACGAGACGGCGGCCCGCGCGGCGCGCGGGTCGTGATGCGCGGGTCCTGGGACGAACGGCGCTGTTGACAGCGTCGGCCCCGGACGCTATACTCATGTGCTGAATGTCGACGCGGGAATAGCTCAGTGGTAGAGCGCCACCTTGCCAAGGTGGATGTCGCGGGTTCGAGCCCCGTTTCCCGCTCCAGACCTCGAGGCAGGGGCGACGATCGCGTCCGCCCCTGCCGTCGCAGTGGCGGCGTAGCCAAGTGGCTAAGGCAGAGGACTGCAAATCCTTGATCACCGGTTCGAATCCGGTCGCCGCCTCCATCGCCGAATCGCTGCACGGCGCGAGGGCGGGACCTCGGGTCGCCGCCGCTCGAGCGCCCCGGAGCCGGCCGGGGTGGCGGAACTGGGAGACGCATCGGACTTAAAATCCGTCGAGGCCCAGGCCTCGTGCCGGTTCGAGTCCGGCCCCCGGCACCACGATAGCTGATGAAGAGGGGCCTTCCGTAAGGAAGGCCCCTGCTGCATGACAGCGGGGGAGCTTGTGCTCGCCCGCTTCTTGACACATGGCACACGTCTTGCAGTTTGGCTTGCCCGGTAGCGCAGTGTGACGTGTCGGCGGGTGGGAGCTCCGGAGCAGGCCAACCATGCGGGTCATCGCCATGACAGCTCGGGAACGTGAGGGGCGAGCCACGAGGCTCGCCGTCTTTGCGGCGGCCGTGGCGGCAGCGCTCCTCGTGATCGCGTGGCCCGGGGAGGCCGGTGGCTTCGAGGGCATCGAGGAGCTCACGGATCCGGTCGTCTCGGGTGGGAGCGCCGAGTCGTATCCAAGGCTCGCGAACATCTACTTCCCGACCCTCATCGGCGCGGATCTGGAGAAGCTCGCCCGCTGGGACGTGCTCGTCCTCGCGAAGCGGGCCCAGGCCTGGTATCAGGATGAGCTCGAAGAGCTGAGAAGGCTCAACCCGGACATCGTGCTTCTCGTCCACATGCCCGTCGGCTACCACGGGGACTACTCCGAACCGCCCCTGAACGGCGACATGCGAGACGAGCTCTACGGGCATGACTGGTGGATGCGCGACGCCCGGGGAGAGATCGTGCGCCTCGGGTTCGGCAGCGGCCCGGAGGGGGACGGGCTCCTGAACGTCACGGCGCAGTGTCCGACGGATCCGGACGGCCGGAGGCTCTGCGACTGGCTGCCGGAGTATATCGCAACTCGGCTCGGTCCCGGCGGATACTGGGACGGCGTATACCTCGACTGCTGCTGGGACCGAGTCTCCTGGCTCAACGGGTCTCTCGAGGCTCCGATCGACGCGAATCGCGACGGCGTCGCCGACGCGGCGGAGCCGCTCGACGAGTCGTGGCGCGAGGGAATGTCGATCGTCGTGTCGCGGCTCCGGGATCTGGTCGGTCCGGACTACGCGATCGTCACGAACGGCAACAACACGTTCTACGACGACGCCAACGGCGGGACCCGTGAGAGTTTCCCCGACATGCACGGTGACTGGTACGAGAACATCGCGAACGAGGAGTACGGATACGCCACGATGGACTCGATGTACCGGACGCCGACGCTGAACGTCGTGAACGCGATCTGGTACGGACCGGCGGACGAGCTCGGACCGCTGCCTTCGTCCGGATACGAGCGGAAGCTCGGTTTCACGCTCGCGAGCACGCTGGTCTTCGGAGACGGCTACTACAGCTTCGACGGAGGCGCAGACCTCCGGGGGCATTCGCAGACCTGGTGGTTTGACCTCTACGACCTCGACCTGGGGCGCCCGACGGGACCGTGCGAGCGCGCGACGGCGACGCCGGGCGGCGGGGCGGGGAACGAGGACTCGGAGTACATCATGATCCGGCGCTTCACGAAGGGCATCGTAGCGGTGAACCCGACGTGGAGCGCCCAGTCGATCGAACTGCCGGGGGCCTACTACGAAAGGAGCAGCTGGAACGGCGCGTTCTACCCGGTGAGTGCGGCCCGGACCGAGGCCAGCGTCGGGTACCGATCGGGGGAGATTCTCGTCGGCTCCGGGATGGTGCCGGTTGAGACCCCGCGCGACGTGCGCGTCGCGAGGCGCCACGGGGCCATCGAGGTCTCGTGGGACGCGGTTCCCGGGGCCGCACGCTACAGCATCTATCGTTCGTCCGGCGTCGGCGACGACCGGAACGAGGTGCTCGTCGGCGTCGTGAGGAGTCCATGCTTCGTCGACGGGGAGACCCCGCGAGGCGGGCTCTACGCCTACCGGGTCGCCCCGATCGACGCCAGCAACTGTGAGGGCCGGCGGTCCTGTCCGACCGAGGCAACGGCAGAACTGGGGAGCGATCTGTCCTTCGTGCTCACGGCTCTTGAGCAGGACGGGCTGCTGGCCCTCACGTGGGAGCCCCTTCCGGGAGGGAGGGACTTCGCGATCGTCCGGATCGATCCGGACGGCGGCCACACGGAGATCTGGCGCGGCTCGCGGGGCGGGGCGATCGTCGACGAGGGCGCCGCGCCGGGTGTCTCATACACCTACGAGGCGCTCCCCGCAGACGGGGACTCGCCGCCGCTGGCCCGTGCGTTTGCGACCGCCCCGGATCGCATCTCCCGCCTCGACGGCTGCATGCCCAACCCGGCGCGCGGCCCGACCGAGATCGCCTTCGAGGTCGGCGGCGCGGGCGGTGAGACCCGCCCCGTCACGCTGACGGTCTACGACGTCGCCGGCAGGGTCGTCGCGAGGGTCCTCGACGACGCAGTGCCTCCCGGCGCCTACGTCGCGACCTGGGACGGCCGGACGGACCGCGGTGAGCCCGCGGCCTCGGGGTGCTACATGGTCGCCCTCGGAGTGGGCGAACACATGCTCTCCGACAAGGTCGTCCTCGTTCGTTGACCACCAAAGGCCCCTTCCCGGCGGCACTTCTGTCCGTTTCAAGGCGTCTTTCGCGCACTTGACAGCACGCGCGCGCGAGTGCTAGCGTGGCCGCGCACAGGGTCGACCACACGAGGCACCGGACAGGAGATGCCGTTGAACGTCACCGATATCCTGATCCTCATCGTACTTCTCATAGGTGTGATCTCCGGGCTGGCGCGCGGCTTCGTGCGCTGTCTCTTCGGACTGGCCGCGCTCGTCCTCGGCGTCATGGTCGCGGCGAGCGTCTACCATCCTCTGGCCGAAGGCCCGCTGTCGTTCGTTCCCGGTGAGCATGGTTCCGAGATCGTGGCGTTTGTCCTGCTCTTCCTCGTCGTCCTCATCGTCGTGGGCGTTCTCGGGATGCTGGTCTCGAAGGCGATCAAGCTCGCGTCCCTGGGCTGGCTCGACCGCCTGGCCGGGGGCGTCCTCGGGTTCATCATGGCCTCGATCGTCGCGGGAGTCGTGGTCCTCCTCGCTGTGCTCGCGGGGCTCGAGGACCACCGGGCGATGGCCGGCTCTTCGCTGGCGCCGGCGACGCTCTCGATCACGGACGTGATCGTAGGCGTCGTGCCGGCGGACGCGCGAGAGGCGTTCGAGAGGGACTACGAGAGGTTGCGCAGGCGCTGGGACCTGGCTCAGTCCAGGTACCGCGCCGAGGCCGCGCGGGAGAAGGACTCCGAGGAGCCGGACGAGAGCCCGGACGATCGCCGTCCCGCGGAAGAGATCTAGAGGCAGCCCATGACAGGGAACCGACGGCCGGCCACCGGCCCGGGCCCCGCTGGCGCGCGCGAGGTCCCCCAGAGCGAGGCGCCGGAGGCCGCGGCCGCCGAGGACCGGACCGCCGAGGCCGCGAGCGTGCTCGACCGGCTCGGCGTCGACATCACCGAAATCGCGACCTCGCCCGACGCGCTCCGGATCGATCTCTGGACCGAGGAGCGGCGTCGCGCCATGGAGGTCCTGGGGAAGCGCGAGCGGCACAGCGCCGTCCTCGTGGGCCCCGAGGGGGTCGGAAAGCGTGCCCTCGTCGTGGCACTCGCGCGCGACATCGCCGAGGGCGCGGCGCCGAAGCGCCTCGCGGGGCGCCGGATCATCGAGATCCCGTTTCACCGCATCGTCGCGGCCATGCGCCAGGAGAGCGACTTCGAGAGGATCGTCCTTGCGATCCTGCGGGAGGCCGCCTCCCGTCCCGACGTGATTCTCTTCATGAACCAGATCACCGGCTTCCTGGGGCTCTACGGCCGCCAGCCCGGCCTCCTGAACGCCGCCTACGTCCTCGAGATGGGGTGCCGCCAGCCCGGGCTCTATCTGGTCTGCACGTCGCTCCCGGGCCTTCACCGCCGCGCGGCGGCGGCGTTCCCGTGGTTCGAGCGTTCGATCACGCGCATCGACGTGCCGGAGACGACACGCGAGGACACGGTCGGGCTGCTCTCGGGCGTCGTGGGGATGCTCTCGGAGTACCACGGCGTCACGATCGAGGACGAGGCGGTCACGGCCGCCGTCGACCTCTCGAGCTACTACATCAAGGAGCGCGTCCTTCCGGGCAAGGCGATGGAGCTGCTCGACGCGGCCTCGGCGAAGGTCGCGACCGCCACGGTGCTCGACGAGGCCGAACCGACGGTCGGCGCCGCGGAGGTCAGCGAGGCGCTCTCCGAAGCCGTCGGGATTCCGCCGGAGAAGCTCCAGGGCGTCAGGAACGGCGAGCTGCTCGACCTCGAGACGACACTCAAGCGACGCATCAAGGGGCAGGACCGCTGCGTGGCGAAGCTCGCGGACGTCATCCGGGTGGCGAAGCTCGGGCTCGACTCGCGTCCGCAGCGGCCCGACGGGGTCTTTCTCTTCGTCGGCCCGCCGGGCGTCGGCAAGACCGAGACGGCCGCCGCCCTCTCCGACGCGCTCTACGGGGGACCCGGCCGTCTCTTCGAGTTCAACATGGCGAGGTACGCCGACGAGGAGAGCGTGGCCCGTCTCGTCGGCGTGAAGCTCGGGGAGATCGACTACGAGGGAGAGCTGACGGGTACGGTCTCGCGCCACCCGCACTCGGTGATCGTGCTTGAGCAGATCGAGCGGACCCACCGGGCCGTGGCCGTGCTCCTCATGCAGGTGTTCCGCGACGGCTACCTCGTCGACGGCCGGGGCACCCAGGTTTCGTTCTCGAACGCCACGATCATCCTCACGTCGAACTCCGAAAATCTCGTGCCCGCGCTCGAGGACGAGGGCGGTGCCGTCGGCTTCGGTCAGACGGGCGTGAACCGTGACCAGCAGCGCTTCGAGGCGATTCGCGAGGCGATCGAGCAGTTCTTCCCCGCGGAGTTCATGGACGGGATCGACGAGGTCCTCGTCTTCTCACCGCTCGGTGAGGACGCGCTGAGGCAGATCGTCCGGCTCCACCTCGAGGACGTCCGGACGCGACTTGCCGACCGGTCGATCGCGCTCTCGGTGACCGAGGAGGCCGTCGCGACGATGGTCGAGAAGGGGCACAGCCGCGAGTACGGAGCCCGGAACCTGGGCCGGACGGTCGAGGGTCTCGTTCTCAAGCCGCTGGCGCGATTCCTCCTGGCGAACCCCGACGTCAGGAAGGTGGACGTGCGGGTGGTCGAGGGTGACATCGAGATCGCCGCTCTCGACTGACGCCGGAACCGCTCCTCCATGGAGTCTCCACATGGCCGAAATGCTGATCGGCGGGCGCGAGGTCGGGACCGAGCGTCCGATCCGTGTGACAAATCCGTTCGACGGCTCGGTCGTCGACACGGTCCCGTCGGCGTCACCCGCCGAGATCGAACGGGCGCTTGCGACCGCGGTCGAGGGCGCGCGCGTCATGGAGGGACTGAGCCGCCGCGAGCGCGCCCGGATACTCTCCGAAGCGTCGGCGCTTCTCGATGAACGCTCGGAGGATCTCGCGACGCTCATCGCGCGCGAGGTCGGGAAGACCATTCGCGAGGCCCGGGCCGAGGTCGCGAGGGCGGTCGAGACCTTCTCGCTCTCGGCGGGCGAGGCGGAGAGGCTCGTGGGAGAAGTTGTCCCGTTCGATGCCGCTCCGACCGGCGGCGACCGCTTCGGGTTCGCGATCCGGCGTCCGCTCGGGGTGATCGTCGCGATCACGCCCTTCAACTTCCCGCTGAACCTCGCGGCGCACAAGGTCGCGCCGGCCATCGCCGCGGGGAACGCCGTGATCCTGAAGCCGGCGTCGGCGACGCCGCTCGCGGATCTGGAGCTCGGACGGATCCTCTACGAGGCCGGGCTTCCCGAGTCCGCGCTCTCGGTCGTCACGGGGCCAGGCGGGGAGGTGGGCGGGGGGCTCGTCGCGGACGAAAGGCCGCGGATGGTGACCTTCACCGGGAGCGCCGCGGTCGGCGCGACGATCGCGCGGGCCGCCGGCCTCAAGCGGACCGCGATGGAACTCGGCTCGAACTCGGCGGTGATTGTGACCGAACACGGCGACGTCGAGACCGCCGCGCGACGTTCCGTCAGGGGAGCCTTCGCCCTGGCGGGCCAGGTCTGCATCTCGGTGCAGCGCGCGATCGTCCACGAGAGCGTCGCCGAACGGTTCGTCGGGCGCGCCCGGGAGGTCGTCGGCGCGCTCGTAGTGGGGGACCCGCTCGACGAGTCGACCGACGTCGGCCCGATGATCGACGAGGGCGAGGCCGAACGGGCCTCCGAGTGGATCCGGGAGGCCGAGGCGCTCGGCGGATCGATCGTCGTCGGAGGTGAGCGGCGCGGGGCGCTGCTCGACCCCGCGATTCTCGTTGACACGCCGCCGGAGGCCCGGGTGTGGAGGGAGGAGGCCTTCGCGCCCGTTCTGGTCGTGAGGCCCTACGTGACGCTCGAGGAGGCCTTCGCCGCCGTGAACGAGACGGGGTACGGCCTCCAGGCTGGCATCTACACCGATCGCCTGGAGGACGCGCTCGCGGCGGCGCACGAGATCCGGTGCGGCGGGGTGATGGTGAATGACGTGCCCGCGTTCCGGGTCGACCTGATGCCGTACGGCGGCGAGAAGGGCAGCGGACTCGGCCGGGAGGGGCCGCGGTACGCGGTGCGCGAGATGAGCGAGCTGCGGGTCGTGGCGTTCCGGCGGGCGGGGGTTTCCGCTTGACAGATGATCGCTCCGGAGGTACGTTTGTGGGTCAGGACTCGCGGGTTCGGCCCGCGGGCCGGGGGCGATTAGCTCAGTTGGTTAGAGTGCTTGCTTGACATGCAAGAGGCCACTGGTTCGAGTCCAGTATCGCCCACCATTCCCACAACGTGGGATGCACCATACGAAGAAGAGGCCTCTGGCCTCTCACCTTCAGGGCTCGCGAGAGATCCGAAGAGGTTCGCAGTCGGCGCCGGAATGCTCGTTCCGGCGTTCGGGACGGGATGCGAACCTGCATCCCGTTCGCTGGTTTCGGCGGCCGGGAATCCCGGCACCGGGAAGGAGGTAAGGTGACGATAGCAAGCCCGCGCGTGAACCGGCGCATCCGGGTCCCGCAGGTCAGGGTCATCCAGGACGACGGCACCCAGCTCGGGATCCTGCCCACGTCTGAGGCGCTCGCGCTGGCGGAGGAGCGCGGCCTCGACCTCGTCGAGGTCTCGCCCAAGGCGCGACCGCCGGTCTGCAAGATCATGGACTACGGGAAGTACGCGTATCAGCAGAGCAAGCGGGCGAAGGAAGCCAAGAAGCGGCAGCACGTGACGGTCGTGAAGGAAATCAAGATGCGCCCGAAGATCGAGCCGCACGACTACGCCTTCAAGACACGGCACGCGCGCGAGTTTCTGGATGAGGGTGACAAGGTCAAGTGCACCATCATCTTCAGGGGCCGCGAGCTGGCACACCGTGAGCTGGGAGAGAGGGTCCTCAGACGGATCGCCGAGGACCTCTCCGACGTAGCGAACGTCGAGGTGTCCATTCGGAACGAGGGCAGGAGCATGATGATGGTGCTCGCCCCCGACCCGAAGGCGAAGGGGAAGGAGAAAGAGCAAGGGAGCGGCACGAATGCCGAAGATCAAGACGCATAGGGGCGCCGCGAAGCGGTTCAGGCGGACCGGCAGCGGCAGGATACGGAGGAACAGGGCCTACGGCGGCCACTTCTTCATCAGGAAGAGCGCGCGCCAGAAGCGGGCCCTCCGGCGCGCGGCCTACATCTCAGCGGCCGACCGCGCGCGGGTGGAGAGGCTTCTGCCGAAGTAGGACCGCGGCCGGCCGGGAAAGGACAGAGAACGGATGTCTAGGGCGAGGGGAGCGCCGTCCTCGAGACGGCGGCGCAAGAAGGTACTCAAGTCCGCCAAGGGCTACCGGGGCGCGCGGAGCAAGCTGATCCGCACGGCCACGGAGAGCGTCCACCGGGCGGGGCAGTACGCGTACCGGGACCGCAGGGCGCGCAAGTCAGACATGCGGAGGCTCTGGATCGTGCGCATCAACGCCGGCGCTCGCATGCACGGCCTCTCGTACAGCAGGTTCATGCACGGTCTCCGAACCGCGAACGTGCAGGTCGACCGCAAGATGCTCGCGGAGATGGCCGTGAACGACGCGGAGGGCTTCGCGAAGCTCGCGGAGATCGCGAAGGAGAGCGCCTCGTAGCGGCTTCGGCCGCTCCGGAGGGTATCCGTTGATCGAACGGGTGAAGGAACTCGAGGCCGAGGCGACCGGGGCCTTCACGGGCGCAGCCGACGAGGCGGCCCTGGAGGAGGCTCGCGTCCGGTATCTCGGGAGGAAGAGCGAACTGAACCGGATCTCGCGCTCGCTCGGGGATCTCCCGGCTGACGAGCGCCGAGCGGTCGGCAAGGCCGTGAACGATCTCAAGGCGAAGCTCGGGGCGATGCTCGAGGATCGGAGGGCCGCGCTGGCGCGCGGCGACGCCCGCGAGGCGCTCGACGTGACGCTCCCGGGGCGGCTGCCGTGGGTCGGGCGCAAGCACCCGCTCGTGCGCACGCTCGAGCGGCTCGAGGAGATCTTCGCCGGCCTCGGGTTCGAGGTCGCGGTCGGTCCGCACGTGGAGGACGAGTTCCACAACTTCGACGCGCTCAACATCGCCGCCGACCATCCGGCGCGCGACGACTGGGACACCTTCTACGTCGAGGGCGGGCTTCTGCTCAGGACGCACACGTCGCCCGTCCAGATACGCGTGATGCAGTCCCGCCGCCCGCCGATCCGGATCGTCGCGCCGGGGCGGGTCTTCCGCAACGAGACGCCCGACGCGTCGCACGCGTCGGAGTTCTTCCAGCTCGAGGGACTCTACGTCGACCGCGACGTTGGATTCGCGGAGCTCAAGGGCGTGTTGATCGCGTTCATCCGGGAGCTCTTCGGGCCCGACGTCGGCGTCCGGCTCCGTCCGGGGTTCTTCCCGTTCACGGAGCCCTCGGCCGAGGTCGACGTCGAGTGCCGGATCTGCCGAGGCCGCGGCTGCGGCGTCTGCAAGGGAACCGGGTGGGTGGAGCTTCTGGGATCGGGGATGGTCGATCCCAGGGTCTTCCGGGCGGTCGGATACGATCCCGACGAAGTGAGCGGGTACGCCTTCGGGCTGGGTGTCGACAGGATCTGCATGATGATGGCGGGCGTCGACGACATCCGGCTCTTCCTCGAGAACGATCTCAGGTTCCTGAGGCGCGTCTAGCGCCGCGGGGAGGGAGCGCGTGAGCAAGATCGGCCTGGACTGGCTTCGGGACTACGTGGAGTTCGACCTGGACGCGGCGGAGCTCGCGGAGGCGATCTCCGTGACCCTGACCGAGGCCGAGGTTGCGGCCTCCCCGGTCACCGGTCTCCGCGACGTGGTCGTCGCGAAGGTCGTCACCGTCGAGCCGCACCCCGACGCCGAGCGCCTTTCGACGTGCGTCGTCGACTGGGGCGCGGGCTCCGGGACCGTCGTCTGCGGCGCCCCGAACGTCAGGGCAAACATGACAAGCGCGCTCGCGCTCCCGGGCGCCGTCATCGCCGACAACCGCAGGATCGAGGAGGCGACGATCCGCGGACGGCGCTCTCACGGCATGCTGGTCTCCGCCGCCGAACTCGGCATCGAGGGTGAAGCGGACGGCATCCTCGAGCTCGAAGACGGCCTGCAGCCGGGGACGGACGTACGGGAGGTCCTGGCAGCGGGCGACGTGATCGACGTCGACGTCCAGGCGAACCGCGCCGACTGCATGGGTGTGATCGGGATCGCCCGGGAGGTCGCGGCGATGCTCGGGAAGGAACTCCGCCGTCCGGCCGTGACGCTCGAGGAGTCCGACGTTCCGGCGGGCGAACTGGCCTCCGTCGAGATCGAGGACGCGGCGGACTGTCCCAGGTACATCGCCCGCGTCATCCAGGACGTCCGGGTCGGGCCATCGCCTCCCTGGATCGCGGCGCGGCTCAGGAGCGCCGGACTTCGCCCGAAGAGCAACATCGTCGACATCACGAACTTCGTCATGCTCGAGTACGGCCATCCGGTTCACGCCTTCGACTACGACCGCCTCCGCGAGCGGCGCATCGCCGTGCGGCGGGCGCGCGACGGCGAGAGGCTCGAGACCCTCGACGGCGTCGACAGGAAGCTCTCACCCGGGAACCTGCTCATCTGCGACGGCGACGCGCCGATCGCGATCGCAGGGATCATCGGCGGAGCCGCGACCGAGGTCGGGGAGAGCACGAAGACCGTGCTCATCGAGTGCGCGAGCTTCGACCCGACGGTCGTTCGGCGGGGGAGCAAGGCGCTCGGCGTCCGCACCGACGCCTCGCAGCGCTTCGAGCGGGGCACCGACCTCGAGGTGATGGACGAGGTGGCTGCGCGCGTCTCGGCGCTCCTGGCGGAGCACGCCGGAGGCCGGGTCGCGCGGGGCGTTGCCGAGGCCGGAGGACCGCCGCCCGAGCGGCGCGTGGTCGGGCTCGACCTGAAGAGAATCGCGAGGACCGTCGCTCCGGGGATCGACGCGTCGGTCGTGAGGCGGGGCCTCGAGCCGCTGGGCTTCGAGGTGCTCGCCGTCGAGGGCGACGCGTCGCGCCTTGCTGTTCGCGTGCCTCCGTTCCGCCCGGACGTCGAACTCGAGGCCGACGTCGTCGAGGAGATTGCGCGAACCTACGGCTACGACAGGGTCGAGCCGAGCCTCCCGTTCCGCTCTCCGGAGGCTCCGCCTCCGGAAGCGTCCGGCGGCGGGGCCGAGAGCAGGTGCCGCGAGGCCATGGTCGGCCTCGGCTTCGTGGAGGCCGTAACGACGGCGTTCATGAGCCGGGAGACCCTCGCGTGGCTCGAAGCGCCTGCCGGAGGCGAGGGCCCGGTCGTCCTCACGAACCCCGTCAACAAGGAGATGCCGCTCCTTCGAACATCGCTCCTTCCCGGGCTCCTCGACGCCGCGCGGCGCAACCGGAACGTCGGGACGGAAGATCTCCGGCTCTTCGAGGTCGGGAAGACCTATCGCACGAAGGGGGACACGGTCGTCGAGACCTGGCGGCTCGCGGGAGTCATGGCAGGCTCGGCGGGACGTCCCGGATGGGCCCGTCCCCGCCGGGAGATCGACTTCTATGACGGGAAGGGCGTGCTCTGGGCGCTGGCGGAGTCGCTCAAGGTTGACAGCCTCCGTGCCCGTTGGTACGATGGCGGGGTTCTCGCTGAGGGGTCCTCAGCGATCCTCATCGTCGACGGGGCGGAGGCCGGATCGTTCGGTATGCTGGACGGTCCGGGCCTCGAGCGGTGGGGACTCGAGGGGCCGGTCTTCGCGTTCGGCCTCGACTGCGACGCGGTCGCGGGCCGACGCGGGGTCGTCGGTGACTTCGAGGAACTCCCGCGGTATCCGAGCGTACGGCGCGACGCCGCGCTCGTGGTGGACCGCGCGGTCGCCGCGGGCGAGATTCGCGACGCGATCGTTGGGGCGGGAGAGCCGCTCCTCGCGGACGTCGGCGTCTTCGACGTCTACGAGGGACCCCAGGTCCCCGAGGGCAAGCGGAGCGTCGGGTTCTCGCTCACGTACGCGTCGCTCGAACGGACGCTGACCGACGACGAGGTCGATGCCGCCCACGGGCGAATCGTCGACCGCATTACCGAGACGTTCCATGCGGCCCTTCGGGAGTAGGTAGCGAACGGGCTGGTCGGCGGGAGAGCCATGCAAGTACCGGGACTCGATGAACTCGAGGAGGCCGTTGCGAGGGCCGTCGACGAATTGCGACGGCTTCGCACGGAGAGTGCGGAGCTTCGCGGTCTCCTTCGGGATGTCGGGAAGGAGATGGACGATCTGGCCGGTCGCGTCAAGTCGATCGAGTCCGGCCGGAAACTGGACGCCAGGACGGCGAAGAAGATCAAGGAGAGAGTCGACTCGATCATCCGCAGGCTGCCGTAACGGGCCTGCTTGTGGGTGGCGAGGCGCCGCCGTGCGTGGCTCTTCGTCCGCGCCGCGTCTCGCCGTCGCCGCTCACCGCAAGGACACGCGCAATCCATGGACGAGATGAACAGCGTCAAAGTTGAGATATACGGGTCGGAGTACCGTATCCGCGGGGACGCGGACCCGGAGGACATCCAGGAGATCGCCCACTACGTCGACTGCAAGATGCGGGAGGTCGACAGCGAGACAGGGCTTGGATCGTCCCTCAAGGTCGCGATCCTCGCGGCGCTCAACATCGCGGGCGAGCTCTTTCGGGAGCGAGACGACAGGAACCGGCTTCTGGCCAACATGCAGGAGAAGGCCGAGGAGCTGTCCGAGACCCTTCAATCCGAGGTGGCCGAGTAGACTTCCTCGGCGACGTCGTCTCCCCACGCCACGCATGACGCGCGAGCCCGGCGGCACGCCGCTACGGCTCGGATCTCCCGGCGCGTCGATCGATTCTCCCCTCGACACTCGAAGACCCGGGGCCGCACGCGCTGGACGCGTCCGGGGCCCGGAGTACCCTGCGGGACCGGCCGGAGGCCGGCGAGGGGGCGGTGTGGCGACAGGCGATCCCCGGGAGGGCACGCTCTTCGGGAGCCCGGAGCCGCCGCGCGCGCGGACGCTCGCGCTGCGGATGCGTCCCGAGTCGCTCGACGAGTACGTTGGCCAGCAGCATCTCCTCGCGCCGGGCAAGCTGCTGCGCCGGGCGATCGAGACCGACCGTCTCTTCTCGATGATCCTCTACGGTCCCCCGGGCGTGGGGAAGACGTCGCTCGGGCACGTGATCGCGGCCGCCACGCGGTCGCACCTCGTGATGCTGAACGCCGTCGAGGCAGGCGTGCGGGATCTCAGGCGCGCCGTCGGCGAGGCCCGGCACCGCGATGCCCGCACCATCGTCTTCGTGGACGAGGTGCACCGGTTCAACAAGGCGCAGCAGGACGTGCTCCTGGCGCCTCTCGAGGACGACGTGGTCACGATGATCGGGGCGACCGTCGAGAACCCGTTCTTCTACCTGAATCGGGCGGTGCTCTCGCGCGTCCAGGTATTCGAGCTCGAGCCGCTCGCGGACGAGGAGATTCGTCACATTCTTGAGCGGTCACTCGGCAATGTCGGGCGCGGGCTCGGCGAGTACCGCGTCCATCTCGAGTCTCCGGCGCTGGACTACCTCGTCGCGAACGCTCTCGGCGACGCCAGGAAGGCCCTCGCGGCGCTCGAGCTGGCGGTCCTGAGCACGCCTCCGGACCGGTCCGGCGCGATCAGGATCGACGAGGGCGTCGCGGCCGAGTGTCTGAAGAAGCGCGTCGCCCGGTACGATCGCGACGGGGACACGCACTACGACGTCGCCTCGGCGCTCATCAAGAGCGTTCGCGCGTCGCAGCCGGACGCGGCTCTCCACTGGACGGCGCGGATGATCGCCGGCGGTGAAGACCCGCGTTTCATCGCCCGGCGGCTCGTGATCTCGGCGTCCGAAGACGTCGGGCTTGCGGACCCCCGAGCGCTCGGGATTGCTGTGGCCGCGTCACGGGCCGTCGAGATGCTCGGGATGCCCGAGGCCAGGTTCGCCCTCGCGGAGGCCGTCGTCTATCTCGCGACGGCGCCGAAGAGCAGGACCTGCGCCGAGGCGATCGACGCGGCGTCGAGCGACGTCGAAGACGGCCGCGCCGAGGACGTGCCGCTTCACCTGCGCGACCGGAGCTACGAAGGCGCCCGGGCGCTTCGCCACGGCGAGGGCTACCGCATGCCGCGCTCCGAGGGAGACGGCAGGGCGCAGGACTACGGGATCGAGGTCGGGGCGTACTACAGCCCCGGTCCGAACGGATACGAGAGGGAGGTCCGGGAGCGCGCGGCCCGCTGGGACGCCGCTTCCGACGACGCCGGGACGGACGACGGGTCGTAGCCATCGTCCGGCGCCGGCGGGCCGGGTGGGACCGCCCGGACGGGACGAAGCGCCGCGGATTCGGGGCGAGGGTGCTCGGTGTGGCCGCGGCGGCGGTCCCGCGTGTGCGGGCTCACGGTTCGATCCGGCTGGACCATAATGACCATAGATGGGAGGGTGAGAGACCCATGAGCGCAGCTGGGCAGATGGCCGCGGCCCTCGTCATCGCGGCGGGGATCTTCGTGGCGGGCTGGTTCGTCAGGAGGTCCGTCGAGAAGAGCCGCGTTCTCGGCGCGGAGGAACTGGCCGAGAAGATCGTGAGGGAGGCGGAGAAGGAAGCGGAGACGCAGAAGAAGGCCGCAATCCTCGAGGCCAAGGACGAGTGGTACAAGGCCAAGGCGAAGTTCGAGGAGGACACGAAGCAGGTCCGCGAGGAGCAGGAGAAGCTCCTCCGTCAGACCGAGAAGCGCGAGGAGAACGTCAACCGCCAGGCCGAGTTCATCGAGAAACGCGAGAAGGAACTCGATCAGCGAGGCGAGGAGATCGAGTCGAAGGCCAAGGTCGCCGAGGAGCGTTCCGAGAAGCTCTCGCGGCTGATCGAGGAGCAGAACGAGCGGCTCGAGCGGATCGCCGGGATGAACCGCGACGACGCGAAGAAGCTCCTCATCAAGAACATGGAGAGCGAGGCGCGGCTCGAGGCCGCGCGTATGGTCAAGGACATCAAGGACGATGCGCGGCGCCAGGGCGACAAGTCGGCGAAGGAGATTCTGACGATGGCGATCCAGCGCTGCGCCGCCGATCACGTCGTCGAGTCGACCGTGTCGGTCGTGAATCTGCCGACCGACGAGATGAAGGGGCGGATCATCGGCCGCGAGGGGCGGAACATCCGCGCCTTCGAGACCGCGACCGGCATCGACGTCATCGTCGACGACACGCCGGAGGCCGTGATTCTCTCCGGCTTCGACCCCGTGAGGCGCGAGGTGGCGAGGATCGCGCTCGAGCGCCTCATCACCGACGGGCGGATCCACCCCGGGCGGATCGAGGAGGTCGTCGAGAAGGTCGCCAAGGAACTCGACGAGCAGATCGTCGAGATCGGCGAGGAGACGTGCCTCGACATCGGTATCCACGATCTCAGGCCGGAGATGATCAAGCTCCTCGGGAAGCTCAAGTACCGGACGAGCTACGGGCAGAACATGCTCCAGCACTCGAAGGAAGTGGCGTACCTGTGCGGCCTCCTGGCGGGCGAGCTGGGGTTCGACGTGACGATCGCGAAGCGTGCCGGGCTTCTCCACGACATCGGGAAGGCCGTCGACCAGACCATGGAGGGGACGCACGCGGCGCTCGGAGCCGAGCTGGCGCGGCGCTACGGGGAGGACGAGATCGTGGTGAACGCGATCGAGTCCCACCACGAGGACGTCGAGCCGACCAGCATGATCGCTGTCCTGGTGCAGGCCGGCGACGCTGTCTCCGGCGCCAGGCCCGGCGCCCGCCGCGAGACCCTCGAAACCTACGTCAAGCGCCTCGAGAAGCTCGAGCAGATCGCCGACTCGTTCGACGGTGTCGAGAAGTCCTACGCGATCCAGGCGGGCCGCGAGGTCCGCATCATGGTGCAGCACAAGAGGATCGACGACGCCCGCGCCGAGGCGCTGGCGTCCGCGGTGGCCAGGAAGGTCGAGGCCGAGCTGAAGTACCCGGGACAGATCAAGGTCGTCGTCGTGCGGGAGACCAGGGCCGTCGACTACGCGAAGTGACCCGAGCCGGGAGAGGCGCGTGAAGGTGCTCTTCATCGGGGACGTCTGCGGCCGCGCCGGCCGGCGCGCCGTGGCGACCCTTCTTCCCGCGCTCGTCGAGCGGCACGGAATCGACTTCACGATCGCGAACGGCGAGAACGCCGCGGGCGGCATCGGGATCACGGCGAAGACCGCCGACGAGCTTCTCGGCCTCGGGATCGACGTGCTGACGAGCGGGAACCACATCTGGCACAACCGCGAGATCGTCTCCTACGTGGAGACCTCGGAGAGGCTGCTGCGGCCCGCGAACTACCCGCCCGGCACGCCCGGCCGCGGCGCGCGCGTCTACGAGTCCGCCTCCGGGGAGCGCGTCGGGGTTCTGAATCTCGAGGGCAGGGTCTTCATGACGGACCTCGACTGCCCCTTCCGCGTGGGCGAACGCGAGCTCGACAGCCTCGGACCGGCCGACGTCGTCATCGTCGACATTCACGCCGAGGCGAGCGCCGAGAAACAGGCGCTCGGATGGCATCTTGCGGGACGCGTGAGCGCCGTCCTCGGCACGCACACGCACGTGCAGACCGCCGACGAGCGCATCCTCGAGGGACACACCGCGTATATCACCGACGTGGGCATGACAGGTCCCGTCGACTCGGTGATCGGGATGAAGCGCGAGAGCTCGATCAGGCGCTTTCTCACGCAGCTTCCGCAGCGCTTCGAGCCCGCAAAGGGGCCGGCGCTCCTCTGCGGCGTCGTCGTCGACGTGGGGCGGGACGGAGCGGCCCGATCGATCGAGCGGGTCGCCGAGCCGGGCTCTCTGGAGGACGACGCGGGGAAGGAAGGGACGTTCAGGTGACGCTCATCATGAAGGGCCGGCCCATCGCGGAGCGGATCCGCGGGGACGTCGCCTCGAGGGTGGAGGCGCTCGGTCGGCGCGGCGTGCGGGCGAGGCTGGGGATCATCCTGGCGGGCGACGACGCCGCGTCCGGGATCTACACGAGAAGTCTCGAGCGCGCGTGCGAGGCCGTCGGGATCGAGGTTGAGGTGTCGGCCGTGCCGGCCGCTGCCGGCGAGGCCGGCGTGGCCGGTGAGATCGGGAGGTTCGCGGACGACCCGGCCACCCACGGCATCCTCGTGCAGCAACCACTTCCGGCCGGCGTCTCCGCGCGCGTCGTCGACGGTATCCCGGCCTCGAAGGACGTCGACGGCGCCACGACCGAGAGCATGGGTCTCCTCGTCTCGGGAGGCGAGGGGTTCGCGCCGTGCACGCCCCTCGGGGTCATCGAGATCCTCAAGGGCTGGGAGGTTCCTGTCGCGGGAAGGGACGTCGTGATCGTCGGCCGCAGCGCGGTCGTCGGGCGCCCGCTCGCGAATCTTCTCGTCCGCAAGTCGGAGGCGGCGAACGCGACCGTCACCGTCTGTCACACGGGCACTCGGAATCTCTCGGCGCACACCCGCCGCGCCGAGATCCTCGTCGCGGCGATGGGGAGCCCCCGCGCGATCGGCGCCGACATGCTGGGCGGGGAAGCCGTCGTCGTCGACGTCGGGGTGAACCGGATCGAGGACCCCGACAGCGAGCGCGGGTACCGCGTCGTCGGCGACGTCGACTTCGAGAGCGCGAGCGGGAAGGTCGCCGCGATCACGCCGGTTCCGGGGGGCGTCGGATCGCTCACGACGGCGCTCCTTCTCAGGAACACGGTCGAGGCGGCGGAGGGCGCCGCCTAGCGCGGCGCGGAGGCGGCATGGACGACTTCGCGGAAGAGCGCGTCTACACCGTGAGCCAGGTCACGGGCATGGTGAAGTCGGTCCTCGAGGGATCGCTCCCCGCGTTCTGGGTCGAGGGGGAGATCTCGAACTTCCACCACCACGGCTCCGGCCACATGTACTTCACGCTCAAGGACGAGGGGAGCCAGCTCCCGTCCGTGATGTTCCGCCAGAGGAACGCGCGACTGGCCTTCCCGCCGGCCGACGGCGCGCGCGTCGTCGCCATGGGGAGGATCCGCGTCTACGAGCCCTCCGGGCGGTATCAACTCTACGTCGAGAGGATGCGGCCGCGCGGCGTCGGGGAACTCGCGGCCGCCTTCGAGAAGCTGAAGCGGAAGCTGGAGCGCGAGGGCCTCTTCGCCGCTGACCGGAAGCGTCCCCTGCCGCGCTACCCGAGGACGGTCGCGGTCGTCACCTCGCCGACCGGCGCGGCGGTGCGGGACGTCGTGCGCGTGATCCGCTCGCGCGCGCCGCGGACGCGCATCGTCGTCGCGCCCTCGAGGGTCCAGGGCGCGGAGGCTGCTAAGGAGATCGCCGCGGCGATCGGGCTTGTCGACGAGTGGGGAGGCGCGGACGTCGTCATCGTAGGCCGCGGCGGCGGCTCGATCGAGGACCTCTGGGCCTTCAACGACGAGGACCTCGCGAGGACGATCGCCGCGTCGCGTACGCCGGTCATCTCCGCCGTCGGGCACGAGGTCGACTTCACGATCGCGGACTTCGTCGCCGACGCGAGGGCGGCGACGCCATCGAACGCCGGGGAGATCGCGGTGCCCGAGTCGCGCGAGACGCTGGCGAGCGTCGAACAGCTGCGACGGCGGCTTCAGAGGACCATGGGGGAGCGCGTGTCGCGCCTCGCAACGCGGCTCTCGGCGGCGACGGGTGCCTACGCGTTCCGGCTGCCGCGTGCCGCCGTCGAGCGGCACGCGCAACGCGTCGACGAACTGGGGGCGCGCGCGGCGGCGGCGGTCGGCCGTCGCGTCGAGGCCGCGAGGTCGCGATTGGAGAGATTCGCCGCGACGCTCGCCGCCTCGGACCCCGGGGCGATCCTGGGACGGGGGTTCGCGGCGGTCGCGCTCGCGGCTGACGGGAGGGCCGTGCGCTCCGTCCGGCAGGTGCACGAGGGCGACGAGGTGAGGGTGACGGTGATCGACGGATCGTTCGACTGCACGGTGGAGACCGTGGCGCTCAACGCGGAGGACTGAGAGTGGCCAAGGGGTCGACGTTCGAGGACGAGATGGCCAGGCTTGAGGAACTCGTGGCGAAGCTCGAGGAGGAGGATCTGGGCCTGGAGGAGTCGCTCAAGGCGTTCGAGGAGGGACAGAAGCTCGCGGAGACGCTCGCGAAGGCGCTCGCGAAGGCCGAGAAGCGCGTCGCGAAGCTGACGCGGGGAGCCGACGGTGACCCGCAGCTCGGCGTCTTCGAGGAGGGCGACGATGGCGGGTCCTGAGCGGCGGGATCTCGGGTCCTATCTTGAGGAGAAGCGTCGGATCGTCGAGGCCGGGCTCGAGATGTTCCTCTCGCCCGGGAGCGACGAGGAGAAGCGTCTTCAGGAGGCCATGCGCTACAGCGTCTTCTCCGGCGGAAAGCGGCTCCGCCCCGTGCTGGCGATCGCCGCGTACGAGCTGGCCGGCGGCCGCGACGTCGACGGTGTGCTCGCCCCGGCCTGCGCGACGGAGTTCGTGCACACCTACTCGCTCATCCACGATGACCTGCCGGCGATGGACGACGACGCCATGCGCCGCGGCCGGCCGTCGAACCACGCGGCCTACGGCGACGCGCTCGCGATTCTCGCCGGCGACGCTCTTCTGACGCTCGCGTTCGGGATCGTCGCCGAGGCCGAGTCGATTCCGTTCGACCGGCGCGCGCTCGTCGTCGCCGAGCTGGCCGCCGCGAACGGCGCTTTCGGCATGGTCGGCGGACAGGCCGCCGACATCGCTGGGGAGGGCGCGGTGCCCTCGCTCGAGGCCGTCGAGTTCATCCACGCCAGGAAGACCGCCGCGCCGATCACCGCCGCGGTCCGGATCGGCGCGATCGCGGCCGGCGCCCCGCGAGAGACGCTCGACGCCGTGAGCGCCTACGGCCGCTCGATCGGGCTCGCCTTCCAGATCACCGACGACCTCCTCGACGTCGACGGTACCGCCGAGGGCATGGGCAAGGCCGTCGGGAAGGACCTCGCGAGGGGGAAGATGACCTACCCGAGCGTCGCGGGGCTCGAAGGCGCCCGCGCGCGGGTTGGATCGCTCATCAGAGACGCGGCGTCGTCGCTCGAGCCCTTCGGGGAGAGCGCGTGGCCGCTTCGGGCGATCGCCGAATTCGTTCGCGATCGCCGACACTAGCGCCGGAGGACCGATGGGACGGCTGCTGGACACGATCGACTCGCCCGATGACCTGAGGAAGCTCGATCTCGCCGAACTGGCGATGCTCGCCGCCGAGATCCGGGAGGAGATTGTCCGCGTGGTCTCGCGGAACGGCGGACATCTCGCTCCGAGCCTGGGCGTCGTGGAGCTGACGCTTGCGCTTCACACGGTCTTCGACTCGCCGCGCGACAGGATCATCTGGGACGTCGGACATCAGAGCTACGCGCACAAGCTCGTGACGGGTCGCCGGGAGACGTTCGGCACGATCCGCCGGCAGGGCGGCCTCGCGGGCTTTCCGCGCCGGGAGGAGAGCCCGCACGACGCGTTCAACACCGGGCACTCGAGCACGTCGATCTCCGCCGCGCTCGGCATGGCCTGCGCGCGCGATCTCCTCGGCCTCGACAACCGCGTGATCGCCGTGATCGGCGACGGCTCGCTGACAGCCGGGCTCGCCTTCGAGGGGCTGAACCAGGCCGGACACCTCAAGAAGAACCTCATGGTCGTCGTCAACGACAACCGCATGTCGATCTCGAAGAACGTCGGCGCGCTCTCGCAGTATCTCACGCGGCTCCTCTCCGCGCCGACCTACCGTCGTCTTGAATCGGAGGTCTGGGACATCGTCGGCAGGATCCCCGCGGTCGGCGAGCGGGCGCGGGAGCTGGCGAGCCGCGCGCTCGAGGGCATGCGCGGCATCTTCGTCCCCGGCGTCCTCTTCGAGGAACTCGGGTTCAAGTACTTCGGACCGCTCGACGGTCACAGCCTCGAGGTCCTGATCGAGTCGTTCGAGCGCCTCAAGCACACCGACGGCCCGCTCCTCGTGCACGTCGTCACGACGAAGGGGAAAGGATACGCTCCCGCGGAGAGCGACGCGTCTCGCTTCCACGGCGTGGGGTCGTTCGACAAGGCGACCGGGAGCCTGAGGGCGAAGCCGAAGGCGATCCCGTACACGGAGGCCTTCGGGCGGACGCTCGTCACGCTCGCGGAGGATGATGACCGCATCGTCGGGATCACCGCCGCGATGCCGGCCGGCACCGGGCTCACCCACTTCGCGCGGCACTTCCCGGAGCGCTTCTTCGACGTCGGGATCGCCGAGCAGCACGCCGTGACCTTCGCGGCGGGCCTTGCCACGCAAGGTCTCAAGCCGATCGTCGCCATCTACTCGACGTTTCTCCAGCGCGCGTACGACGAGGTGATCCACGACGTCTGTCTTCAGAGACTCCCGGTCCGGTTCATGGTCGACCGGGGAGGGCTCGTCGGCGACGACGGGCCGACCCACCACGGCTCGTTCGATCTCTCGTATCTCCGTGCCGTACCGAACCTCGTCCTCATGTCCCCGAAGGACGAGAACGAACTCTCGGCGATGGTGAGGACCGCCGTCGAGTACGACCAGGGACCGATCGCGGTCCGGTATCCCCGGGGCGCCGGCGTCGGCGTCACGATGGACTTCCATCCGGAGGCCATCCCGATCGGCCGCGGCGAGCGGCTGCGGGAGGGGACCGACGTCTCGATCATCGCGATCGGCTCGATGGTCGCGCCGGCGCTCGAGGCCGCCGCGCGTCTCGCTGAGGAGGGCGTCGACGCGTCGGTCGTGAACGCCCGCTTCGTGAAACCGCTTGATCGCGACCTCATCGTCGAGGAGGGCCGGCGGACCGGGAAGGTCCTCACCGTCGAGGAGAACGTCGTGAGCGGCGGTTTCGGCGGCGCGGTGCTCGAGCTGCTGCACGATGCCTGCGGCCCGGAGATCGAGGCACGCGTGATGGGTCTTCCGGACGTCTTCGTCGTGCACGGCGCGAGGGCCGCCCTGCTCGAGCAGTGCGGGCTCTCGGTCGACGGGATCGTAGCCGAGGCGCGGCGGCTCGCCGCCGGGCGTCAGACGAAACGCTCGAGGATGGAGGAGGGCCGGTCATGAGGACCGCAGGGATCATCGCCAATCCGTCGAAGGATGGGATCGAGGAGGCGATCCTCCTCGTCGAGGAGTGGTGCCGGCGCCACGCGCTCTCGGTTGTGGTCGAGGACCGCGCCGCCCACCTGGCTCCGGACACGGTGGAGCACATCCCGTCCGACGAGGTCGCGAAGAAGGCGGACCTCATCTTCGCGTTCGGCGGGGACGGCACGCTCCTCGCCGCCGCGCGCCGCGTGGCCGCGGCGGGCAACGAGACGGCGGTGCTCGGCGTCAACATGGGGAGCCTCGGTTTCCTGACTCAGGTGGCCGCCGACGAGTTCGCCGGGGTCCTCGGCCGTCTCGATCCGGGCGGCCTCCCAGTGACGAAGCGGATGATGCTCGAGGCCCGGATCGGGAACCAAAGCGAGCCGCGGCTCGCCCTGAACGACGTGGTGATCGCGAAGTCGGCGACCTCGAGGATGCTGACCTTCGAGGCGCGCGTCGACGGCGAGGTGGTCACGCGATACGCCGCAGACGGGCTGATCCTCTCGACGCCGACCGGCTCGACGGCTCACTCGCTGTCGGCCGGGGGCCCCGTGGTGATGCCGAACGTCGAGGCGATCATCGCGACGCCGATCTGTCCGCACACGCTCAGCGTGCGTTCCTGCGTCGTGCCGCCCAAGGCGATCTTCGAGGTCGAGATGCTCGTCTGCGAAGAAGGCGCGGCGGTGACGACCGACGGAGAGGCCGCGCTCGAGCTGAGAGAGGGCGAGACCCTGGTCGTGAGAAGGTCGACGACCTCGGCCACGCTCGTCGACGTCTCGCGGCACTCGTACTACGAGATCCTGCGGACGAAGATGCGGTGGGCGGGCAGGGTGAGGGAGCGCTGACGTGCGAGATGCGTCGCTTTCGGGCCGCGATATCCTCGCGCCGCCGAACCTCGTGTCGGCCGCGAGGCTCGCGCTCGTTCCGGTGGCGCTCGTTCTCATCGCCGGCGGGCACCGCGCGGCCGCCGTCTGGACCCTGGCCGCGATGGTCGCGACAGACGGCCTCGACGGGTATCTCGCGCGCAGGCTCTCGCGCGTGACCGAGCTCGGCAAGGTGCTCGATCCGCTCGCGGACAAGGTGGCGATCGACGCCGTGCTCGGTCTCCTCGCGGCCCGGGGCGAGTTCCCCGCGTGGGCCTTCTGGCTGGTGCTGGGGCGGGATGTCTCGATCGTCGCGGGAGCCGTCTGGCTCAGAGCGAGGATCCGGGCGGTGCCTGCGTCGATAGGCGTCGGCAAGGTGGCGCTCGTGGCGCTCGCCGCGATGACGATCGTCTACGTCGCGGACCTCCGGGCGCTCGAGATGTGGCTGCTCGTCGCGGGCGTCGCGGCGGTCATCGTCTCGGGGGTCGCGTACGCGGCCCTCGCCGTCCGGTGGCATCGCGACGGGAACCGGGGTGGAGCGAGGAGCGACGAACGGGAGGCACGAAGGTGACGCGAAGCAGGGTCTACCTCCTGAGGATCTCGGGAGAGACCGGCGAGGACATCGCGGAGAGGCTCGAGCTGCTCCTCGACCGGAGCGGGGTCGGCGAGATTGCGAGCGCCGGAGAGGTCGTCGCGATCAAGCTCCACTTCGGGGAGAGCAACGAGACCGGCCACGTGAGGCCGCGGTTCGTGCGGCGTATCGCCACGTGGCTGGCGAGGCGCGGCACGCGCCCGTTCCTGTGCGACACGAACACGCTCTACCGCGGTACCAGGAGCGACACCGTGGCGCACCTTCGCGCCGCCGCGGAGCACGGCTTCACGTACGGGGCGGTCGGCGCGCCGATCGTCATCGCCGACGGGCTGCGGGGGACGAGCGAGGTGCGTCTTCCGGCGCGCGGCACGCACGTCCGGGACGCCATGATCGCCGCCGATCTCGCGAAGGCCGACAGCCTGCTGAGCGTAGCTCACTTCAAGGGGCACGAGCTCTCCGGCTTCGGGGGAGCGATCAAGAACGTGGGGATGGGGTGCGCTTCGCGCGCGGGGAAGCTCGAGATGCACTCGACCACGAAGCCGTACGTGCGGTCGAGCTGCATCGCCTGCGGGATCTGCGCGACGTGGTGTCCGGTCGATGCGATCACCGTCACGGCGAAGGCCGAGATCGACGGCGAGACGTGCATCGGGTGCGGCGAGTGCATCGCGGTCTGCCCCGAGAAGGCGATCGGCATCCGCTGGAACGAATCGACAGAGACCTTCCAGATGAAGATGGTAGAATACCTGGAGGCCCTGGCGCGGGCGAAGCGGGGCCGCGTGGCCTACGTGAACTTCATCACCGACGTGCATCCGCTCTGCGACTGCTACGGGTCGGCGAAGGTCCCGATCATCGACGATATCGGCGTCGTCGCGTCGCTCGATCCCGTCGCCATTGACCAGGCCTCATACGACCTCGTGAACGAGGCCCCCGTGACCCCGAAGAGCGACCTGAGCGAGAACTACCGGGACGGCGGCGACAAGTTCCGCGATCTTCATCCGGACGTGGACCCGACCGTCCAGCTGCGTTATGCTGAGGAGTTGGGGCTCGGGACGAGGGACTACGAGCTCATCGAGATCGAAGAGAGCGCCCGTAGCTCAGCTGGATAGAGCACTGGATTCCGGTTCCAGGGGTCGGAGGTTCGAATCCTCTCGGGCGTACCAATCGCGGCCGGTCGGCGGCCCGGCGCCGCCGGCCGAGCCGCATCCGCGGAGTACCCGACCCTTCGCGGCGAAGGAGGCGATCGACGTGGCGCGACTCGGACGGTTCCGACAGGCCCTCCTCTGGCTGCCGCTTCTCCTGCTCTTCGCCGCGGTTCCGGCGAGCGGGCGGACGCTCTTTGCGGTGCAGTTCGACGATCCGTTGCCGATCGTCGAACTGGAGGACGGGGCGCGCGTGCGGTTTCTGACGAAGGGCGAGGCGCTCATCGAGGGTGAGGAGGGTCTCGGCGAGGCCCTTCGGCTGCGGGCCGTCGCGGCCGAGCGCGTCACCGAGATCGACGACCGCGAGGCGCTTTTCATCGCGTACCCGCGCTCCGCCGGAACGCGGCTCGGCCGGGCGTTCGAGGTCCTCTGGAGGGGGCCGCACGACGAGGTGCTGGTGGCATGCGATCCGCGCGACGTTGACGTCCTCCTCGCGGACTCGTTTGCGGCGTACTCGCTTCCGGAGAGAATCGACGCGCGTTCCTGGTTCGACGTCGCGCCCCCCCGGCACGTGGTCGATCGCCCGCCCGACCGCGACCTCGCGCTTCGCTGGCAGGTGACCGACGTGATCGAGTCGATCTCCGTCGACTCGCTCATGGCGCACGTGCGGCGGCTCACGACGTACCCGGACGGGAGCCTCCGCACTCGCTATACGCGGAGGGAGGAGTGCATCACGGAGGGCAGGGAGTACATCCTCGACCGCCTTGAGGCCTCCCTTCCGGTCGGCTCGCTCGTTGACACCCAGCGCTTCCTCGTCGGAGGCTACACCTGCGACGACGGGCCCGCCGGCCCCTACATCGACTACCCGGCCGACAACGTGATCGGAGTGCTCTCCGGGACCGAGAGCGGCAACGGCTACTACGTCGTCTCGGCGCACTACGACGCGACGGCCGCCCACTCGTTCAAGGGGAGGGGTTACTACTGGTGGTGCGACAACCCCGCGCCCGGCGCCGACGACAACGGGACGGGTGTCGCGGCGACGCTCGAGATCGCGCGGGTCCTCACCGAGGCCGGGGTGTCGTTCCCGTTCGACGTGCGCTTCATCTTCTTCAGCGGTGAGGAGCTGGGTCTCTACGGCAGCCAGGCCTACGCCAACGCCGCGGCGGCACGCGGCGACACGATCTACGGCGTCCTGAACGTGGACATGATCGCCTTCAAACGGAGCGAGAGCGATCCCGATACCTGCCATATCATGGCGAACGCGAGCTCCTCGTGGATCTCGGACTGGCTCGTCGAGACCGCCGACGACGTCTACCCGTCCCACTTCGAGGGCTTCGACGTCACGGGCTTCGATCTCGGCATCGCCTACAGCGATCACGCGAGTTTCTGGGCGCGTGGTTACGACGCGGTGACGACCCTGGAGCACTACGACCCCCGCGTACGGAACCCGTACTACCACACGCTCCAGGACACGATGGCCACGGTCTCACCCTCTCAGTTCCTCGCGACGACGCGAATGGTGGCCGCCTCGCTGGCCCGACTCGCCGATCCGTCCCCGCAGGTGAACCTCGCGATCCAGGACGGAGGGATCGACATCTCGGGCGATCTCGTTACCGGAGAGACGGTCGACGTCGTCGTCAGGACCTACTCGTTCGGCGCGGAGTCCCAGGCGACGGTGACCGTCGAGCTGTGGGACGGGGAACCGGACGCCGGGGATCTGATCGGGACCCGCTCCGGCATCGCGACGGTCGGCGCCGGCCGCGTGCTCGACCGCTCGTTCGAGTGGCAGCTCACGTCGGCGGAACTGGGCGACCACACGCTCTGGGCGCGCGTCTCGGCCGAGGGACTCGCGGAGGCCTCCACGACCGACAACGCGTCCTCGCTGTCGTTCCGAGTCGACGGGCGTGGCCTCTACGTCGCATGGCACCACGTCCGCGCGAACCCCGTCCGGAGCATGGGGGATCTGGCGTTCACCTACGAACTCTCGAGAGACGGCGGCGGCGTGCTCATCGAGGTCTACGATCTCCTCGGCCAGCGCCTGGGGAAGTGCGACCTTCGCGGAGGCCCCGCCGTCGAGGCGGGTGTCTCGGAGGTCGCCTGGGACGAGTTTGACGAGGCGACGTCTGGTCTCGCGGGCGGCCTCTACATCTACCGCGTGGTCACCTACGAGCGCGGCTCGAGCGACCCGTCAGACGAGGTCTTCGGGAAGTTCGCCGTGCTCGAGTAGAGCCCGGGGGAGCGAGCGACGTGGAACCGAGGCCCGCCCGGAGGCGCGACACGAGGCTCCAGACGGCGATCGTCGGGGGGCTTGAGTTCCTCCTCGCGGCAGTTCTGGTCTACGCGTTCTTCCGATACCGCGCGCTCATCGTGCCGCGGTACGGCGGGCGCTTCGCCTACCTTGCGGTGGCGCTCCTTGTGGGCGCGGCGTGGATGCTCTTCCGATGCTTCCGGGCCTTCGCCAGGGGGTTCCGTGGCTCCACGGAGTAGCGGCGGCAGGCGCGGAGTCGTCGCGATCGACGTCGACGGCGTTCTCCTCAGACCGATCTTCCTCTCGCGGGCGGCGCGTCTGGCCGGCATGCGCGCGGTGCTCGTGAGCCTTCGGATCGGCGCTCTCCTGAAGCTCAATCTCATCTCCGTCCGCGTCGCCGCCGAGCGGGCGTACGCGCTGCACCGCGGGAAGGACCTCGCCGACCTCGTGGAGCTGGGCCGCTCGCTGAAGCTGGTGCGAGGCGCGCGGCTCCTCGTCACCGAGCTCAAGAGGGCAGGCTACACGGTTGTCCTCGTGAGCTCCGGCGTGCCCCAGCAGGTCGCCCAGGTGATCGCCGATCGGCTCGGGGCCGACGGGGCTTCCGGCATCCTGCTTGAAGAGGCCGACGGGCGGCTGACCGGCCGGCTCCGCGGTGACCGACACTCGATCCGCGGGAAGCGGCTGGGTCTCGAGTCGTATCTGCGATCGACCGGCGTCGGGTGGAGCGACACGACCGTCATCGCCGACGATCGAAGCAACGTCGAGATCGTCGAGGCGGCCTGGCGGAGCGTCGGGGTGAACCCCGAACTGGCGATCCTCCAGAGGGCGAGCTTCGTCGTCTACACATCGAACCTCTCGGACGTCCTCGAGTTCTTCCCCGAGGGGTACCGCGCGGGGATTACCCCGGAGCGTCTGGCGGTCAAGCACGAGGTCTTCCGGAAGGGGATACACGCGGCCTGCGGCATTCTCCCGATCGTCGTCGTCTGGCCGCGCGCGCTGACGCTCTCCCTCGTCGGAGGCGTCACGGCTCTCTTCGGGCTCTCCGAACTCCTGCGGCTCTTCGGCATCGCGCTCCCGGTCTTCTCGACGGTGACGTGGCGCTCGATGCGCGCGACGGAGCCGCGGCGGGTCGTCGCGGGCCCGCTGCTCTTCGGCATGGGGATCTGGTGCACGCTCCTCCTCTTCAGGCCAGGCCCTGCGGCCGCGGGGCTCCTCGTGCTTGCCATGGGCGACAGCGCCGCGAGCGTCGTCGGGAGGGCCTTCGGCAGGAACCCGCTCCGCCACAATCCGGGGAAGACCTTCGAGGGGTCGCTCGGGCTCTTCGCGGTGAGCGTCGTCGTGGCCGCCTTCTTCGTCTCGCTGCCCTGGGCGCTCGTTGTCGGGGCGACCGCAACACTGATTGAATCGGTGGCCATGGGCGGGTATGATAATCTGTTCCTGCCGATCGTCACCGCGGGCGCCGTCACGCTCGCGCAGAGCCTCGGCTAGGGGCCGGAGGCCCCGCCGCCGCAGGCAAGAGGGAGGACATCTTGCTGAAGGAGAAACTCCAGTCGAGGCAGGCTCACCTGGGCGTCATCGGGCTCGGCTACGTGGGGCTCCCGCTGGCAGTCGAGTTCGCGCAGGCCGGTTTCAGGGTGACCGGCCTCGACACGAACCGCGGGAAGGTCGACCGTCTCATGTCGGGCGATTCCTACATCCGGGACGTCCCGAGCGAGACGCTGCAGGAGGTCGTCGAGGCGGGAGCCTTCACGGCGACGACCGACTTCTCGGTGCTCTCCGACGTGGACACGGTCGACATCTGCGTGCCGACGCCCCTCAGGAAGACGAAGGATCCCGACATGTCGTTCGTCAGCTCCGCGGTCGAGGAGATCGCGAAGCACCTGCATCGCGAGATGCTCGTGATCCTCGACAGCACGACCTACCCGGGGACGACCGACGAGGTCATTCTCCCGAAGCTCGAGCAGACCGGTCTCAAGGTGGGGGAGGACTTCTTCCTGGCGTTCTCTCCCGAGCGCGTCGATCCGGGGAATCCGGACTGGCACACGAAGAACATCCCGAAGGTCGTCGGCGGGGTCACGCCGGCCTGTACCGAGCTGGCGGTCGTCCTCTACGAGCAGACGCTCGGGCCGGTCGTGCCGGTCTCGTCGACCAAGGTCGCGGAGACGGTGAAGCTGCTCGAGAACACGTTCCGCAGCGTGAACATCGGGCTCGTGAACGAGATCGCGCTCATGTGCGACCGCATGGGTATCGACGTCTGGGAGGTGATCGACGCGGCCGCGACGAAGCCCTTCGGGTTCATGCCGTTCTACCCGGGCCCCGGGCTCGGCGGACACTGCATCCCGATCGACCCGTTCTACCTGTCGTGGAAGGCCAGGGAGAGCGGCTTCGAGGCGAGGTTCATCGAGCTCGCGGGACAGATCAACTCCAGCATGCCCCGCTACGTCGTGAGCAAGGTCGTCGACTGCCTGAACGAGAGCGGAAAGCCGGTCCGCGGCTCGCGGGTCCTCATCCTCGGGATCGCCTACAAGGAGGACATCGACGACGTCCGGGAGACGCCGGCCCTGGATATCGCGAAGCTCCTGGCCGACAAGGGCGCCGTCATCTCGTACTCCGATCCCCACGTGCCGAGGGTCCGGGACGTTGGCTTCGACCTGGCGAGCGAGGATCTCACGGCCGAGCTTCTCGCGGGCGTCGACTGCATCGTGATCGTCACGGCCCACACGTCGGTCGACTACGAGGCGGTCGTGGCGGCCGGCACGCCGATCGTCGACGCGCGGAACGCGCTCAAGGGGCACACGGAGGCCCACATCACGAAGCTCTAGGACCAGGAAGGGAACGGAGCTCGCATGGCATCGATACTCGTCACAGGAGGGGCCGGCTTCATCGGCTCCCACCTCGTCGAACGGCTTCTCGGCTCCGGACACAACGTCCGCGTGATCGACAACTTCTGCACGGGGCGCCGTGAGAACGTGGCGCCCTTCGCCGACGAGATCGACCTCGTCGAGGCCGACGTCCGGGACGAGGAGGCCGTCGCGCGCGCCGTGCGGGGCGTCGATGTCGTCTATCACGAGGCCGCCCTGGCCTCGGTGCCGAGGTCGGTCGAGGACCCGGTCACGAGCAACGACGTGAACATCCGCGGCACGCTCAACGTCCTCGTCGCCAGCCGCGACGCCGGCGTTCGAAGGGTCGTCTACGCCAGCTCCTCCTCGATCTACGGGAACACGCCCGAGCTTCCGAAGAAGGAGGACGTGCGGATGGCTCCGGCGTCTCCCTACGCCGTGGGGAAGCTCTGCGGCGAGCACTACTGCCGGGTCTTCAGCGCACTCTACGATCTGGAGTGCGTTGCGCTCAGGTACTTCAACGTCTTCGGGCCCAGACAGGACCCGGGGTCGCAGTACGCGGCCGTCGTCCCGATCTTCGCGAGCACGCTCCTCTCCGGCGAGTCGCCGACGATCTTCGGAGACGGCGAGCAGTCGCGCGACTTCACGTACGTCTCGAACGTCGTCGACGCCAACCTTCTCGCGGCCGACTCCGAGGGGTGCGTCGGCGAGGCGATGAACGTCGCCTGCGGCGATACGATCACCGTGAACCAGCTCTTCCGGGATCTGCGGGAGCTCGCCGGCGTGTCCGTCGAGCCGGTCTACTCCGATCCGAGGCCCGGCGACATCAAGCACTCCTACGCCGAGATCGCGAAGGCGAGGAGTCTCCTCGGCTTCGAGCCTGCGGTCGGCTTCGGCGAGGGCCTCGCCCGCACGGTGGAGTGGTTCCGCGCGCGAGGCTAGGGGCCGGACTCGCGGCCCTCCGCCCGGCGGAGTCGCCGCGTCCGCGAGCAAGGGAGGCTTCCACGTGCGCACCGTCTGGGTACTCGACGACAGCGAAGCGAGCGCCTCGGAGCTCCTGCCGTCGCTCCCCCCGCTCCTCTACGATGTAACCGTCTGGACCGATCCGCTGGCGCTCCTCGGGGCCCTGCGGGAGGACGCGCCCGATCTCCTCATCGTCGAGCACGGACTCGCGGCGATGCCTTCGGTCGATCTCGTCTCGGAGGTGAAGCGTGACGATCACCGCGTGCCGATCATCGTTGTGGCCCGCCAGACCAGCACACAGGGCGCGATCGAGTCGATGCGAGAGGGCGCGTTCGACTACCTCCCGAGAGAGACGCTGCCCTCGGGTCTCGAGGACGCCGCGCGGCGCGCGCTCTCGGGGGAAGGGAGCATCATCCAGACGATCGGTTCGCCCGGTCCCGGCGACGTGGCCGAGCTGGGAGCGATGGTCGGGCGCACGCCGGAGATGGTGGAGATCCACAAGGTCATCGGGCAGGTCGCGCCGGGGGACGCGCCCGTCCTCGTGCATGGGGAGCAGGGCACGGGGAAGGAACTCGTGGCGCGCGCGATCCACTACAACAGCGGGCGGCGCGGCAAGCCGTTCGTCGCCGTGAGTTGCGCGACGCTCGCGCCCGAGGCCATGGAGATCGATCTTCTCGGGAGCGAGGGCGGCGGATCGCGCCCCGGCGTCGGACGTCTTGAGCAGGCCGACGGAGGGACGGTCTTCGTCGACGAGGTCCACGAGGCGACGCCGACGGTGCAGGCCGGTCTTCTCTCCGTGCTCGAGCGCGGCTTCTTCGAGCGGCCGGGCTCGAGGTCCCGGGTGAAGGTCGACGTGCGCGTCATCGCGGCGACCTCTTCGAGTCTCGTCTCGCTCATGAAGGCGGGCACGTTCCGGGTCGATCTCTTCTACCGGCTCAAGGTCGTCTCGCTCTTCATTCCGCCCCTTCGCGAACGGCGCGACGACATTCCGTCGCTCGCCGAGCACTTCCTCCGCAGGGCCGTCGGCCGCGTGCGGCGCGACGTCGAGGGCATGTCGCCGGCCGCGGTCGAGCTGCTCCAGAGCTACGCGTGGCCCGGCAACCTGAGAGAGCTGGAACAGGCCATGCTTCGCGCGGCCGCCCTCAGCCGGACGGGCGTCCTGACGCCGGAGGACTTCGCCGACCTCGTGAGCGGCGAGGAGACGGTCCGCGAGACCGGCGACGACCTCGACGCCGGGGTCCGCGGCGCCTTCGCGAGGCTCGCCGAGGGCGGCGACGGCGAGATCGACGAGGCGGTCGTCGGCCGCGTCGAGAGGCTGCTCGCCGAAGAGGCCATGCGGAAGACCGGCGGAAACCAGGTGAGGGCCGCGAAGCTCCTCGGTATCAGCAGGAACACCCTGCGCAAGAGGCTCAAGGGGGAGGGATCGTGATCCTCGTGCGCGCCTCCCGGCTCGCGGTCGTCGCGGTCGCCGCGCTCGTGGCGTGCGGCTGTTCGCACTACAGCTTCTCCGCGGCGATGCGCACGCACATCTCGACGGTCGCGGTGCCGGTGCTCGAGAACGAGACCCTCGAGTTCGCCGCCGGGCAGGACATCACCGACACGATCATCGACGTGCTCAGCGAGGACGGGACGCTCCGGGTCGTCGAGAGGGAAAACGCCGACTCGATCATCCGGGGATCCGTCGTCACGTATTCGAGGAGCGTGATGTCGTACGACGCGGGAGGGACGCCGCGCGACTACAAGGTCCGAGCTGTGGCGCGCCTCGCGTACGAGGACCTCACGCGCGGAGAGGTCGTCTGGCAGCAGGACGTCGAGGGGTGGGCGGTCTACTCCGAGTCCGGAACGGGTGAGGAGCTCACGACCGAGGCGGAGGCGAGGGCCGAGGCCTTCGGGAATCTCGCCCGGGACGTCCTGGCGATGACCGTCCAGGGCTGGTAGGGGGAGCGACGTGACGTTCGCGGAGTTTCAGCGGCTCGTCAAGGACGGCTCGGCGCCGCCGGTCCTCGTCTTCCACGGTGAGGAGCCGTACCTCGCGCGGCTCGGGGTCGAGATCCTCAAGCGCGCGCTTCTTCCTCAGGGAAGCGAGGCCTTCGACTCCGTGAGCCTCTCGGGTCGCGAGGCGAGCGCAGAGGAGATCGTCGCCGAGGCCGGGACGATCCCGATGCTCGCGCCGAAGCGGCTGACGATCGTCTACGAGGTCGAGCGGCTGAGTCCCCCGCAGCGAACGAAGATCCTCGAGTACGTGCGCGATCCGGCCGACACGTCGGTCCTCGCGCTCGTGAGCTTCGGGCGCATCGAGGGCTCGAACCGTTTCGAGAAGAGCCTTCTCCAGACGGCGGCGACGGTCGACTGCGGCCGTCCGTCTCCGGAGACGCTCGCGGCGCTCGTGGCGCGGATGTCGGAGGAGCGCGGCAAGACGATCGAGCATCCCGCCCTCTCGGCGCTCATCGACTGGACGGACGGCGGCCTGCACAGGATCAGAAACGAGCTGGACAAGCTCCGCGCGTTCGTCGGCGACCGCGAGACGATCGCTCTCGAGGACGTGGAGGCCGTCGTCGGCACGCCGGCCTCGTGCCTGCGCGATCTCGCCGTGGCTGTCGCGGCCCGGGAGCCCGGGCGGGCGCTCGCGCTTCTCGAGGACCTCCTCGAGAGCGGCGGGATCGATGAGGCTCAGCTCGTGAGCCAGCTCTACGCGTACTGGATGGCCCTCTGGCTCGCGCGATCCTCGGGCGGGAGGCCGCCGGGAGGTGCGTCCTGGTCGGCGCGCCGCGCCTACGAGAGCCTCGCGACGGGCGGGAGTGTCCGCGAGATGGCCGGGACGAGGACCTCGCGGCAGTACTCGGAGGGGATCGAACTCTTCTATCGGGCCGACGTCGCGATCCGCCGGGGCGTGCCCGCCGGACCGACGGTCGGACTTCTGGTCTACGAGCTGGCCGGAGGATCAGGTGCCGGCGCCTAGCCGGGGAGGGCGCCGCGGGGGCGCGAAGGCGGGCGACTCGCCGCGCGGCGCGCGACGGAAGCTGACGCGCGTGACCGACCTCCTCGAGCGGACGTACGGCGTGCCGTCGGTCAGGCGCGAGCGGGACCTCATGGGCAGTCTCGTGGGGACGATCCTCTCGCAGAACACCACCGATGTGAACTCGCGGCGCGCGTACCTCTCGCTCCGGGAGCGTTTCGATGACTGGACCGCGGTCGAGCGGGCGCCGGCGAGGTCGATCGAGGCGGCCATCAGGAGCGGCGGCCTCGCCGGGACGAAGGCCCGGCGCCTGAAGCGGCTCCTCGCGGACGTCCGCCGCGAGACCGGGGGCCACGATCTGGGCTTCCTGCGGCGCATGGACACCGACGAGGTCATCCGCTACCTGGAGGGCTTCGAGGGTGTCGGTCCGAAGACGGCGTCGTGCGTGGCTCTCTTCGCGCTCGGACGCGACATCGTGCCCGTCGACACGCACGTCCATCGGGTCGTCGGGCGGCTCGGCATCGTCGGCCGCCCGACGAGCCCCGCGGCGACCTTCGCGGCGCTGCGCGGCCTGACACCCGAGGGGCGCGGGCTCTCGCTGCACGTGAACCTGATCCGGCTCGGGCGTGCGATCTGCCGACCGAGGCGGCCGCGCTGCGGGGAGTGTCCGCTCCGCCGGGTCTGCGAGACGGGGCGCGGGAGCCGAGGGTCCGGGCCGTCGGGAGGACCTCGGGAGGGATGATGAAACGAAGGTCTCGGAGGCTGGGGTGGATCATTGCGGCGATCGTGGTGGTCGCCGCCGTGGCGGGACTGAACGCCTACAGCGAGTGCCCGAGGTTCTGCGGAAGCTGCCACGGCGTCATGGGCCCCTACCAGAGGAGCTGGAGGGAGTCGCGCCACGCAGAGGTCGCCGAGTGTCTCGACTGCCACAGCGACCCCGGATGGATGGGCTACTACCACTGCAAGGTCGAGGGTGTCCGGAACGCGATGAGCTACTTCCTGGGCGTCGAGAAGGAGGGACCGGCGGCGCCGCCCGGGAGGGCGGCCTGCACCCGGCCCGGGTGCCATGAGCCGGCGGCCCTCCTGGACGAGGCGGCGCCGGGCAGCGACACCCACGCGCGTCACCTGGAGCGCGTGGCCTGCGGCGAGTGCCACGGTGCCGTCGGCCACGGGTCCGCCGACGCCGAGATCGCCCGCGGCTGCGCCGACTGCCACGGCGGAGTAGGCGCGGGGGAGGAGTGAGGTCCGGCCGGGACGGCGTAGGTGCTTCAGGAGAAAGCACTTGACTGCCGTCGCTCCCGTGTGCTAATGAACGGGAGAGCGACAGGATGCGGTGCGCCGGGCGGCGCACCGAACGACGAGGTTTGATCGGACGAGCCACCCCCGTCGGTTCCGATCGACATGAGGAGGGTGCAATGCGGTTCGCCTCTGTGCTCCTTTTCTGCGGGCTCGTGACGCTCGCACTCTCGGCCGCGCCTGCGCTGGCCGACGATCTCTACTCGCCGGGCGTCGGTGCCCGCGCCCTCTCGATGGCAGGGGCCTTCGTGGGGCTCGCCGACGACTACAGCGCGGTACACTGGAACCCGGCGGGCATCACGAACCTGACCGGCGTCGAGATGACGGTGTCGCTGGCCGACGCCATTCCGATGACCTCGTACGAGGGCTACGTCGACGGGCGGGGCTGGGAAGCGTGGTATCTCGACATCCAGGCGACCTCGGACATCAGGCACGCCTTCGCCCCGGGCTTCTTCGCGTACTTCGACGGCGGCCCGCTGCGCGGGGTCTTCGACAAGATCGGGCTCTGCGGTTACACGCTCTGCGACGCCGGCGTGCTCTGGTCGGCCGACGATTTCTATGACGATTTCGTCGAGGAGTACGAGATCGACGGGCCCGAGGACTTCCGGTACGTCATCGGCGAGCCGCCGGACCACGAGAGCCACATCCGCGCGTACGCGCTCTCACCGGTCGTCGCGAAGGAGATCGTGCCCGGTCTGAGTGTCGGCGTCGCCGCCCACGCGGTCTACGGCCACTTCGAGCTGGTCGACGGCGGCTGGACGCACGAGCTCGTCGAGGGCGGCCTCGAGGACACCTCGTACATCTACTCGTACGAGACGCAGGACGACGCGACGGGCTGGGGCTACGGCGCGACCTTCGGGCTGCTCTACCGGGCCACCGAGAACGTCAGCGTCGGAGCCTCGCTGCGGACGCCGATCACGATTCCGTTCGAAGGGACCCTGCGCTACGTCGCCGCCGACGAAGAGGGGACGACGACGACCCAGTATACCGAGGACTTCGACTGGACGTTCCCGATGTGGGCGGCAGCCGGGTTTGCGTACCGCGACTTCCTCTTCGACGACATGACGCTGACGGGCGACGTCCACTGGACCACGTGGTCGGAGATCGACTCGATTCAGCGTTCCGGGGAGATCCCCGAGGAAGTCGCCGATCTTCTCTACTCCCGTCTGAACTGGGAAGACACGATCCAGCTCCGGCTGGGCATCGACTACCGGTACTCGCGGTCGCTCTCGTTCCGCCTGGGCTACCGGAACAGCCCGAGCCCCCAGCCGGACGAGGACTACGACTTCCTGCTGCCGCTCGGCTCGCACGACGCCGCGTCGCTGGGGATGGCGTATCGCTCGGACCGCTGGACCGCCGAGTTCGGAGTGGAGTACCTGGTCGGCAAGGCCCGCGAGGTATCGGGGACGCATCACACGAACTACATGGGCACGAACACGCACGACGCCGTCGTGCCCAGCTTTTCGTTCACGTACAAGTTCTAGGCGTGACCAGTTGGCTCGATGACCGATCGGCCGGCACCGCGCCACGGTGCCGGCCGTTTGGTAGATGAGCCCCGTCGCGCCGTGGGCGCCGGATCCGCGAGAAGGAACCATGGAACGCTATCCGTTCGCAGAGATCGAGCCGAAGTGGCGGAGGCGCTGGGCCGACGACGAGCTCTTCCGATGTCCGACCGACGCCGGGGACCGCTTCTACTGCCTCGTCATGTATCCCTATCCCTCGGGCGACCTCCACGTCGGCCACGGCCGGAACTACATCATCGGAGATGCCCTCGCGCGGTACGAGATGATGCGCGGGCGGAGCGTGCTGACCCCTATGGGCTGGGACGCCTTCGGCCTGCCCGCCGAGAACGCCGCGATCGAGCGGGGCGCGGACCCTTCGGAGTGGACCGACGCGAACATCCGGAAAATGAAGCAGCAGTTCGACGCCTGGGGAATCGGCTACGACTGGAGCCGGGAGATCGCATCGCACGACCCGGCCTTCTACCGCTGGACGCAGTGGCTCTTCGTGAAGCTCTTCGAGAACGGTCTGGCCTACCGCCGGGCGGCGGCCGTGAACTGGTGTCCGTCGTGCGCGACGGTGCTCGCGAACGAGCAGGTGGTGGGGGGGAGGTGCGAGCGCTGCGACTCGGTCGTGACGATCCGTGACCTCGAGCAGTGGTTCTTCCGGATCACCGCCTACGCCGACAGGCTGCTGGACTTGCTCGACGACCTGCCCGGGTGGCCCGAGCGCGTGAAGAGCATGCAGCGCCACTGGATCGGGAGGAGCGAGGGCGTCGAGATCGACTTCCAGGTCGTTGGGACCGGCGAGCCGCTGCCATGCTTCACCACCCGCGTCGACACGGTCTTCGGCGTCACATACATGGTGATGGCGGCCGAGCATCCGGACCTCGCGCGGCTCGTGGCCGGGACCGAGCGCGAGCGCGAGGTCCTCGAGTTCGCGGAGCGCGTAAAGGCGCAGGGGACGATCGCCCGCGGCGACGCCGCGGTCGAGAAAGAGGGTGTCTGGACCGGACGGTTCGTCGAGAACCCGGTGAACGGCGAACGGATTCCGCTCTGGGTGGCGAACTACGTCCTCATGGAGTACGGCACCGGAGCGGTCATGGCGGTGCCGGCCCACGACCAGCGGGACTTCGAGTTCGCGAGGAAATACGGTCTCGGTGTTCGCGTCGTCATCGACAGCCCGGACGGCGGTCTGTCGGGAGAGACGCTGGAGGCGGCCTACGTCGAGGACGGCGTCCAGGTGAACTCCGGGCCCTTCGACGGGATTCCCAACCGGGAGGCGATGGAGAAGATCGCCGACTGGATGGAGGAGAAGGGCATCGGAAGGAGATCGATCAACTACCGCCTGAGGGACTGGCTCGTCTCGAGGCAGCGGTACTGGGGCGCGCCGATTCCGGTGATCTACTGCGAGACCTGCGGGCCTCAGGTCGTGCCCGAGGCGGATCTGCCGGTGCTGCTCCCGACCGACGTCGACCTGACGGGGAGCGGGGAGTCGCCGCTCACGACGTCACCGACCTTCCTCGAGGCGCCGTGCCCGAAGTGCGGCGCGCCGGGGCGGCGTGAGACGGACACGCTCGACACGTTCGTCGACTCGAGCTGGTATCTCTTCCGGTACATCTCGCCGAAGGAGTCGGCGGCACCGTTCGTGAGCGAGGACGTGAACCGCTGGTTCCCGGTCGACCAGTACATCGGCGGCATCGAGCACGCCTCCGGGCATCTCGTCTTCGTGCGGTTCATGACGAAGTTCCTGCACGACATCGGGCTGGTCGCGTTCGAGGAGCCGATCGAGAAGCTCTTCAGCCAGGGGATGATCTGCAAGGACGGCGCGAAGATGTCGAAGTCGAAGGGCAACGTCGTGCCGCCCGACGAGCTCATCGCGCGGTACGGCGCGGACACGGAGCGGCTCTATACGCTCTTCATCGGTCCGCCGGACCGCGACGCCGAGTGGAGCGACAGCTCGGTCGAGGGCGCCCACCGCTTCCTGAACCGGCTCTGGAGCACGGCGGCCGAGGCGCCGTTCGAGGTCGCGAGGCTTCACAAGGTACGCGAGTCCCTGGCAACGGACGATCTGCCGGAGGACGCGGAGCGGCTGCACCGGAAGACGCACCAGACGATCCGCAAGGTCACGCGCGACATGGACGACTTCCACTTCAACACGGCCGTCGCGGCGATCATGGAGCTCATGAATGCGACCCGGTCGTCCCTCGATGGTCCGGACGGGCACGAGCCGTCGGAGCTCGGCCGCGCCGCGGCCGAGGAGGCCCTCGCCACGATGGTGCTCCTGCTGGGCCCGATGGTGCCGCATCTCTGCGAGGAGCTCTGGGAGCTGGCGGGCGGGGAGACGTCGCTCTTCCGGGAGCCGTGGCCGACCTTCGACGAGGAGGCCGCTCGCGAGGAGACGGTGACGATCGCGGTGCAGGTGAACGGCAAGCTCCGCGGGGAGGTCGAGGCCGAGGCGGGCGCCGCGGAAGAGACGGTGCTCGACCTCGCGCTCGCCAGCGGGCGCATCGCCCGGCACGTCGCCGGCGGCCGGGAGTCGATCCGGCGCGTCGTCTTCGTGCCCGACCGGCTCCTGAATCTCGTCGTCGGGACGTAGGCGGACCCATCGCGCCCCGCCCCCGGCGGGGGAGACGCGACGGGAGTCGCGGGAAGGGTCCATCCGACATCAGGGAGGAAACGCGCCATGGCACACGCACCCGGCGGGGAGTGGTCGGGCTTCTGGCGGGAGATCCGGCACCTTCACTGGGGGGCCGTCGACGACGAGATCCTGACGGCGGTGGCCGATGTCCTCGGCTGGGGCCCCGAGAGGACGCTCCTTGAGATCGGCGGCGGGCGGGGACTGCACAGCAAGCGACTCTGGGAGTCGGGCCGGGCCGGCGCCGTAACGATCTACGATCTGGCGCCCGAGACGCGCGTCCTCGTCGAGCGCGCCGGGATCGCGTGGACCGGCGGCCTTCCGGACGAGCCGACCGACGCCGACCGCTACGAGATCGTCTGGTCGAACGGCGTCGTGGAGCACTACGAAGGTGAGCCCCGCCAGACGATCGTGGACGACCACTTCCGGCGCTCGCGCGACTGGGTCGTCATCGTCGCCCCGCGCGCGAACTGGCAGCGACGCCTCTTCCGCCCGCGGACCGGCGTTCCCGATCAGTGGGAGTACAGCGTTCCCGAGATGCGCGAGCGCCTCGCCGAGGGCGCCCGCCGCGTCTGGGGAGGCCCGCCCGCATCGCTCGGCGCCCGCTCGTTCTGTCCGCTCTTCGCTGTCCGTCACATCCCGGACGGCGTCTATCCGATCGTCGACAAGCTCGCCGGCTGGGCGCTCCCGGACGGCCTCGTGCTCGGCTGGGCACGCCGCTCCGCCTCACCGTAGCCGATCTCGTATCACACTCCGAGACCACTCGCGACCGGAGGGAACCCCGCCCGGCCTCTCTCGAGCTTCGTCCCAGACCCGGGCCACGAAGCTCGGGGGGAGAACCCAGGCGGATCAGGCATCCGGAATGCCAGTTCTCTGTCGCTGCGCTTCGTCCATGCATTGCAGCGTTCCACAACCAAGTTTACATAATATGGCTTATGCGACAACAGGGCGAAGGCCACAGAGACGCCCCGGCCGGTGGCGCCCGGACGGGGCTCTCGGGTGTTCGGACGGTGATGATGGCGCGCGGCGGCGCTAGGATCCGAGCCGCGCGTCGGCCTCCCCCAGCGCGACGCGGGCATCTGCGGCCTCGGGCGCATTGGGGGTCTCGTCAAGAATGAGACGAGCGAGGGTCTGGACGGAGAGCCAGTCGTCGACGGAGCGGTACGCGCGGAGCTGGCTCGCGAGGTAGCGGGCGCGGGCGCGGCTCCCCTCGGGGGCCTGGTCGGCAAGCTCGGCGTAGACGCCTGCGGCACCCGGGAAATCGCGGCGCTGCTCCAGAACGGCGGCCTTGCCTTCGAGGGCGAGCACGCCGAGCGTGCCACGGGTCCCCCAGCGGTCGACGTGGGTCTGGAAGAGCTCGAGGGCATCGTCGAAGCGCCCCTCGGAGAAGCGAATCGTGCCGAGGTAGCAGGTGGCGGCGCCGGCGGCGCGGGATCCCGGATAGGTTTCGATGATCGACTGGTACCGGGCCGCGGCGTCGGCGTTCATGCCCGCGTTGAGGGCCTGCGAGGCCGTGGCGAGCTCGCCGCTTGCAGCCGCCTCGGTGGCCCGCCTCGACCGCATGACGAGGCCGACGGCGACGAAGGCGACGACCACGACGATCGCGCCGATCGCCAGCATGTGAAGGTGGTGCTCGACGAACTTCGTGCTCTTGGCCGCCGTCTCAAGGAGGGCGTCGTGCTTGAGCCCCCGTCTCGTGATGCGCTTCCTCTTCCCCACGCTCTCCTCCGAAAATCAGGCTATCCGCTCCCAAACCCCGATACGCTACCACGCGCGAAGCGCGCCCGTCAAGAGCGAAGGGCCCCGCCGTCTCCGGCGGGGCCCCAGCGTGTGCTGTCAATCCGGACTCCGGCAAAAAGCGCCCGAGACCGGTCCTCTTCTAGCGGTACAGCGCCTTCACCTGCGCCCACGACGCGGCCTCGACGGGCACCGGGTTGCAGGGCAGATAGACCTGGCCGCAGAACGTGTCGGAGTCGATGAAGACCTCGAGGTCGTCGACCCAGACGGTGTCGCCCGCGTTCGAATAGGTGCGGATCGCGATGCCAAGGCCGTCGCGCGCGTCGGAGTTCGAGTCGAACGTCCACGTGTACGACGTCTGGTCCCAGCCCGTCCCGGGGCCGTAGTCCGAGTTGCCGCTCGCGCTGCCGGCGTAGCTGTCGACGTCGCCGCCGACCGGCGTGTACTTCGCCCAGATCCTGGCGGAGGGCGAGCCGCCCGGCGTCGTGTCGTAGCGCCAGATGCTCGCGGTCACCTGATCGCCGTCGGTGAGACCGACGATCCAGCAGATGTAGACATCGGGCGTCGCGCGAAGCGGATCGGTGTTGTCGACGAGCTTCAGGGACCTGAGGCCGGTGTGCACAGGGTCCGGAGCGCCGACGTTGTAGCCGTACGCGTAGTCCGGCTGGTAGATCGTCAGGTACGTGTAGCCGTCCTCCCAACCGTAGTTGAAACTGCAGTCCGCGAGCGCGGCCGGAACGACGAGCATCATGGCGACAGCAACAAGAGCCAATGCCTTCATCATGTCCTCCTTCCGAAGCCCCTTTTCCGGGGGGCTTCAACCTTGGTTTCGAACGGGTCTCCTCGCGACGGCTGACCTCCGCCCGGGGGCGCCGTTCGGGTGCGCCAACACTCTCCGTGTCGTCCTGCCCCGCCGAGTGTCAGGATCCCAACGCTCGGCGGCGTGCTTCGAGCGACCGCTGCTCAGCCTGCCACGACCGCAGCACCGGTACCCCCCTTCTTCCTATGCTAGTTTACCACATATACTGCACTGACGTCAAGGAGGATGAGAGAATCAGGTTGGCCCGCCTCTCTGCCCCCCTCCGCCTCGAGGCTCAGAAGAGGCCCGGGCCTCGAGGCGCACGATCACGCTACCACACGGCCGCGTCACACGTCAAGCAACGTGGCCCTGCAAGGATGTCAGAATTTCGTGAGGATACTTGCCCGCTTCTGGCGTCCGGGGGTACGTGAGGCCCTAGCAGGTGAGGTGGAGGCAGGCCGCGGCCTGCCGCTCCCCGGCCAGCCGGTTGTAGGTCCGGACGGCCTTCTCCGTGGGCTCGACGACGACCTCGACACCCCGGGCCTCGAGCGCGGCCAGGGTGCTTCCGGAGACACGCATGAGCCCCGAGGCGCCGGTCCCGACGACGAGAACGTCGGGCGGCTCGGCCAGGATGTCGGAGAGATCCTCGACGGCGAGCGCGTGGCTCTCGTGCCGCCACCAGTCGGACACGACGCGATCCGGCAGGACGACCACGTCCGACCGATACGTTGTCCCGTCGATCGTGATCGTCCCGAATGCGTAGCGGTCGATCCGCGGAGGCATGGAGGAGCGCCTCCCCTACGCGTTCTCCTTCACGTAGCGCGCGACCGAACGGTCGAAGGTCCGCTCGACCTCGTCGGTGAAGAAGCATGCCGGCAGTTCGCCGAGGCGCTTGTGATACGCGATGCACTCGCAGCAGACGCCCTTCCTGCTGCAGGGCTCGTAGGTGCAGTTGCACACCCGGAGATTCGTCTCGCGGTTCGGGCAGTCGGTCGCCATCTCGAGGTGCCTCTCAGTTGCTCTTGGCGCCGGAGAGCTTCGTCCGGGACCGGTCCCGGAGCTCGGCGGCCTTGCCCTTGTTCCAGCCGGAGACCTTCGAGAAGTAGCCCGTGACGCGTGTGATGTGATCGACGTCGCGACCCTGCGAGCAGGCGGCCCGGATCGTGCCGAGGTCGCTCTTTTCGATGGCGTCGAAGGTACAGTGCGTCACGGTATCGAGCCTCTCGTTCTTGATGAAGAGGCCCTTCTCGTCTGCGGCGTAGTCCCAGTCGTCGTTGTCCTCGATCCAGCTCGTGAGATCCTCGACCTTCACGACTCCGCTCCCTTCTCCTTGGACTCCTCCCCCGCCGCGCCCTCTGCCACCGCGGCGTTCAGTTCGTTCACCAGCGTCTCTACGTCGATCCCGTGCGCGGCGGCGCCCTGGGCGATCGACTCGTAGGCGGCCACCTGGCACCCGATGCAGTGGAGCCCGTGGTTGAAGAAGACGGCGATGCTCTCGGGGTGCTTCCGTACGACGTCGCCGATCGGCATTTCGGCGGTGATCACTCGCTCGGTCATTCGGATCTCCCTTGAGGTCGTCGGACCTGTCTGTCGACATTGTCTCCGGGCGGGCAACGGGCGCATTCTAGCCCACTGCCCCGCCCCCGATCAAGCGTCTGGATAAACTAGCCCGCGAAGTCCAGGCGGGCAAGCTTGTGCGCGAGGCTCTTCCGGAGGACCCACTCCGAGGCCGCGGCGAGCGCCGCGAGGAAGATCACCACGTAGAGCCTCGAGATCGGCACCTCCTGCATGAGCCGCTCGACGGCGACGAAGAGCCCCATGGCGAGGCCGCCGAGCGCGACGAGCCCGAACTGGCGGGCCTGGCGCGTTCTCTCGACGGCCTGCGAGAGCGGCGGCGCGGGCGCCGTGATCGAGAGGAGCGCGAACGCCGTGAGCGCGAGGAGCGTGATGATGAGCATGTAGAGCGCCGCGTGCGCCGGGGGCATGGCGAACGAGAGGACGACGAGGAGGAGCGCGTAGAACGGAAGCAGGTACCGCCAGATGATGAGCTTCCTCGCGCCGACGAGGAGGTCGCCGAGGCGGCGCACCGGCGCCGCGTAGAAGATCCAACTCGCCTTCCACTGGTCCGACTGCACGATCGCCGTTGCGAAGAAGATCGTGATGAAGATGCAGTAGGCGCCGATGAGCTGGTGGGCCCGGAACCCCTCGACGTCGATCGGCGCGAAGGGGTCGCCGAGGTTGCCCGTCGCGTAGCCGAAGATGATGATCGCGATCGGGAGGCCGAAGGCCGGATAGACCCTTCCTCTGAGCTTCCGGTCCCTCCGCATCGCGATCGCCGCGAGCTGGTAGCCGGCGCGTTCCTCGTCGGTGCGGCAGACGGCCGCTCCCAGCCTCAGGAGGGCCGCGGAGGCCCGCCCGGCGCGCTTCGGGGGCGTCGAGCCCGACTTCGAGGCGAGCTCCGAGATCCTCCGGGAGTAGTCGAGCGAGATGACGTTCATCGCCGCGCCGACCGCCGCCACGGTGAAGGCCGCCGCGAGGACGGTGAGGAGGCCGTCCTGGGGGACCCCGTCGCCGGCGAGGAGGTTCACCGCGCCCGCGAACCACGCCGGCGGCGCCGCGTAGGTCCACGTTCCGCGCTCGACCGCGAATCCGCCCGTCCGCCCGATCATGTTCGGGAGCGCCACGTATCCGAGCGCGAGGACGATCGTCGCAAGCATGTGCACGTAGGTGACGATCGATGTGAACCGCTCGTAGCTCACGACTCTGAGGGCGCTCGTGTAGACGAGCACGACGACACCCGAGGCGGCGAGGCAGGCCAGGACCGCGAGCGGCAGGTAGGCTGCCGCGAAGCTCCAGCCGCCCCCGATCAGCGTCGAGCCGATGACCGACGCCGGGGCCGTGAGGGCCAGCGCGGTCGCCCCGACGTAGAAGAAGAGGTTTCCGACCTTGGACCAGAAGTAGGTCCGGGAGGAGATCGGCCGGTGCGCCAGGATCCCGTAGTCGTCGGGGCTCACGACGACCGATCCGTACTCCATGATGACCGAGAGCGCCGTCAGGAACATCGCACCGCTCATCGTGAAGAGCGCGAAGACGAACGGGTCGGCCATGGCCACGAGCGCCAGCGCGAGGAGCGTTCCCATCGCGGCGTAGACGAGCATCGCCGTCACGAACGGGGGGAGCCTGCCGCGCCCGAGTTGGGACCGCGACGTCCGGAGATCGAGCTTGATCTCCGCTGAGAGGAGCGCGCGGATCTGCCGCCAGTCGGCGCCGCCGCGCGCTCCTCTCGCCGACCGCCGCGCTTCGGCCACGCTATTCCTCCTCCTCGCCACGGACGCTCGCCGAGAACGCCCGGACGATCTCCGGGAGATCTCCGGTCGAGGTGAGGCCGCTGAAGACCTCCTCGAGCGTCGCCCGATGTGTGAGGTCCTTCAGCTCTTCGACGGCGCCGTCGGCGACGATCTCGCCGCGGTTCAGGATGACGACGCGGTCGCAGATCTTCTCGACGACCTCGAGGATGTGCGAGCAGTAGAAGACGGTCTTGCCCTGCGAGGCAAGGTCGCGCAGCAGTTCCTTGAGGACAAGCGCCGTGTTCGCGTCGAGCCCCGAGAGCGGCTCGTCGAGGAAGAGCACGCTCGGGTTGTGCATGAGCGCCCCCGAGATGAGGACCTTCTGGCGCATGCCGCGGGAGAACGAGGTCATGATCCGGTTCGCGACGTCATCGATCCCGAAGAGGCCGAGGAAGGAGTCGATCTTCTTCGCCACCTCGTGTTCGCCGAGGTGATAGAGCCTCCCCACGAGCGTCAGGTACTCCCGTGGCGTCAGGTTCTCGTAGAGGGCGCCCGTCTCCGGCACGACGCCGATCCGGCGCTTCGCCTCGAGCGGCGCCTCGAGAATGTCGTGGCCCTCGATGAGCGCCGTCCCGGACGTCGGCTCGAGCATCCCGGTGGCCATCTTGAGCGTTGTCGTCTTCCCCGCGCCGTTCGGTCCGAGGTACCCGCAGATCTGACCGCGCGGAACCTCGAGGCTCACGCCGCGGACGGCCTCGAGTTCGCCGTAGCGTTTCGTGAGGTTCCGGAAGACGATCACGCCGTTCGTCGCGTCGCGCTTCATCGTGCCTCCCGTCTCCCTCCGGTCGAGCGACCGTCCTGGCGCCCTTCGTCTTCGCCCCCCGCGCCCCCGAGACTGAGGAACGGCGGATACACGACGTCGAACAGGATCCACGCCGCGACCGGGACGCCGTCGCGGACGGCCGGCTCGAACCGCGATCGCGCGGCCGCGACCGCCGCGGCGACCTGCGCCTGGCATCCGGCGCCGGTGTCCTCGACGACGCGGACGTCGGCGACCGCGCCCCCCTCGTCCACGAGAATCTCGAGCGTGACCGTTCGCTCGGCGGTGAACGGCCTCGTGTCCGGCGGCAGAACGGGCTCCGCCCAGCTCACGAGGACCGGCAGCGAGTCGAACCCGCCGGCCTCCTCCGTCGGGCCGACGGCCAGCGGACGCAGGTAGGGGCCGGCATCGGCGGAGCCGCCGAGGTCCGGATACCGCAGGCGCGCGTCGTCCGCTCCCGCGCCCGGAGCGAGGGCGTCCGCCTTGGCCCGCTCCGCGGCGGGGTCGCCCCAGGCCACGCCGGTGCGCTCGTACATCGCCGCGAGACGGAGATGGGCCCGCGCGGCCGCCGGCGACGTCGGTCCGACCAGGTCCGCGAAGGCGCGGTAGAGCCGGTCGGCCTCGCGCGTGCGTCCGAGCGCCTCGCGCGCCGCCGCGAGTCCGAGAAGATGCTCCGGCTCCGTTCCTGGAGCCAGCGTGTCGGCGTCCGCCCCGCCGGAAGCGATGGCCTCCGCCTCTCCCTCGCCGACGAGTACGGCGAAGACCACCGAGGCCTCGCGCGCCCGGCCTGCGCCCAGGAGCGCCGTTCCGAGGGCCCAGCGAGCCTCGGACCAGTCCGGGCGGACCCCGACGGCCGCCTCGATGTCCGGGATCGCGGCGTCGGGGCCCTCCGTCTCGACCCTCTCCAGGCCACGAATGAGGAGCGACTCGGCGGTCGACGCGCGGGCCGGCCGGGAGGCCGCGCTCAGCGCGAGCGCGGCGACTGCCAAGACCAGGATCGCGCGCGTGCGGGTCGCTCGCGAGGCGCCCGCGGGTCCCCGCAGATGGCCCCCGGGCCGCCCGATCTTCGTCCGCTCCGCCGCCCCCCCAGGAAGTCTCTGAGGGCCTCGCGAGACCTCCACATTCGCTCTCTGAGCGACGTTCCCGCGCTTCTCGACCTCGGCAGCACGGCCCGCCAAAGCGGCCTCCAGGAGGCGATTTCGGGCGACGTTGTCAACCTTATTCACTTGACACAACCTCTCTGGAGCGGGTGGCTCCGGGCGGCCGCGTGGCCGTGCGGGGAGCCGCAAAGGGGTCACGGTGCGGGCGGCGGGCGCCACGGGCGCGGGGTCCGGAAACGGGGCGGGACCGCGAAGCGGCGCGCGCGCTCGCCGAGGATGCGGCGGGCCCCGTCGAAGGAGCGTTCGAGGAGGTCCGTCGGGTACTGCCAGACGTAGGGCGCGGCCGGGTCCCCCAGGTGCTCGACGCGCACGATGGCGCGGACATGGGTCTGGTTGTCGCGGCGCTCGATGTCGACGGTGACGACGTAGCGCGGGAGGCGGCCCGGCGCGGGGGCCGGGAGGTCGCTGTGGATGTGGGGAAGCTGGTCGCGCACGGCCAGGATGCGGCCCGGTGACGAGGCGCCGTCGAGGATGGCGAGGCCGGCCTCGACGATCGAGCGTGCGAGGGCGCCGTGGACGGCCGGGACCGGGCTCGCGAACCAGGCCTCCCCCGTCGTGTCGGGAGGCGGATCGATCGAGACGAAGGTCGCGGGCGCCGCGCAGCCCGCGAGGACGAGGGCGGCCACGACGACGAACGGTCGGCGGAGGTCGCGTCGCGTCATGGGCGTGCTTCCCGGTCGCGCTCCGCCGGGAGCGGTTCTGCGGCCTCGCCGCCGAGCGCGGCGAGCCGTCTCGCGATGACCTGCTCGGCCGCCCGGAGGTGGAAGAAGCCGGCCGCGGCGAGGCTCTGGTTCACGGCCTGGCGAGAGACGTCGAGGTGCGTCGCGACGTCCTGCTGCGTCGGACTGTGCTTCGCCAGCTCGACGATCTGCCTCTGCCTCGGCGTCATCGCGTCGTAGGCCTCGAGGACGAGATCGCAGAGGGTCGAGACCGCGAGCCTGCGTTCGCGGCCCGCGATGACGACGCGCCCGCTGCGCGGATCGGTCTCCTCGAGGCACTCCCGGGCGCGCGCCGCCGCGAGAGGGCCCGGCGCGCTCGCGATCGACGCCGGGTCCGCAGGCGTCCCGCCGGGACCGGCCGGCGCGATCGAGAGACCGAAGGTCGTCTTCGAGGGGCGCGCCGCGTCCGCGAGCGCCAGCATGGCCGGCAGGGCGTGGCCCGGCGACGCGAGGGAGAGCGTCATGGTCTCGTCGGAAGAGATGTTCGGCGGCGCGGTCAGGGCTCCCGGTCGCTCGCGGCCGAACGCCTCGGCCGACGCGCGGAGGCGCTCGAGCGTCTCCGCGGCCGCCGGACCGGCGCCGGCGCGGGCGTGGCTCTTCACCGCAAGGGTGGTCACGCGGCGTGAGGTCATTCGGGCATCCGTTCGGCTACTCCACGAGCTTGTAGACGACGTCGTGCTCGCGCACCCGATCGGGCACCTTGATGCCGACGTTGTCACCCGCCCTCGCCGTCTCCACAGACTCGTGCTCGATCTGAATCGACTTGACGACGGTCTCGATGTCGGTCGTATGGCCCTCGACCGAGATTGTGTCGCCGACCGCGAGCTCGTCGGTCAGGACGATCGCGGCCACGCCGGGCTTGCCGAAGTAGTGCGAGATGCGCCCGATCTCGTGCTTCTCCATGGCCTCCCTCCCGCTCTGGCCCCGACCCCTCGCCGTGCTCGGCGCTCAGCGCTCGCGCTCGATCGCGGCGTAGGCGTCGTGGTCGTGCGTGCTCTCGTTGTTCTCGGCCTCGACGCGGTACCAGTGGATCCGGACGTCCGAGTCGAGCCGCTCCGCGATGTTCCGGACGAGGTCCTCGATCAGGACCGGGTGCCGCCGGGCGTGGTCGAGGACCTCGCGCTCGTCGTCCCTCTTGAGGAGCGGGTAGACCGGGGCGCTCCCGCAGTCGTCGACGAGGTCGACGATCTCCCGCACGGCCACGACGCCGTCGAAGCGCACGGCGACCGAGGCCACTCCCCTCTGGCTGTGCCCGGCGCCGCCCGGCGTTTCGATCGAGCACGGACAGAGCGTCATGACCGGAACCGTCACGGCGAGGACGAGATCGAAACTCTCCCGGAGCGTCGCCTCGAGGACGACGTCGCAGGCGAGGACGCTCCTGCCCTTCGAGACGGGCCCCTCGCGCGGGACGAACGCGGTGTACTCGGTCCGGGCGCGCGCGGCGTCGCTTCCGAGGCGATCCCTCAGGGTCTCGAGGAGCGCGCGAAGTCCCTTCGGCGTGACCGGCGACCGATGGGCCTCGAGCGCCTCGACGAAGCGGCTCATGTGCGTTCCGCGGGCGTCGGGGGCGAGGTTCACGAGGAGATCGAACGTCGCGGGAACCTCGACCGGCGACCCGTCCGGGCCCTCGATCTCGGCCGGGTAGACGAGGTTCGTGATCCCGACCCAGTCGATCGGGATGCCTCTGGCGTCGGGCCTGTCCTGGATCCGCACCATCGCGCGCCCTCTCTCCCCGCCGTGCCGCGCCCGTGCGGCGCGGCCTCACTCCCGCATCCTAAGGAGCCGGCGGGCGGAGCGTCAAGCCTATTCCGTTGCTCGGTGGCGGAGCGGGCGCGGCGGGTCCGTCACGGTGCCCTCCGGACCCGGAGGGTCCGGAGGCGGTTCAGGGCGGCGGCGATCTCCTGGCGCCGGGGCCTTGCGTAGCCGCCGAGGCGCCGCCGCGAGAGGACGTCGAGGCCGCTCTCGTCGAGCATCGCTTCGAGACCGTCGAGGGCGTCGCCCAGCGTGCGCGTCCCGTCGAGCAGGTCGCGCGCGAGGAGCGCGAGCGCGTCCCCGATCGCGCGCGTCTGGGAGATCGAGACGAGCTCGTGGAGCGCCGAGAGGTCGAGCACCGTACGCCCGAAGAGGACCGTCGTCCGCGACTTCGCGTCGACCTTCTCCGCGAGCCGTCCGCGTCGGGGATCGAGGCTCGCGGGCTCGGGAATCCTCGCCGACGCGCTCCCGAACGATTCGCCTCCCTCGGGCGCGCGCTCCGCCGCGTGCCTCCGCGCGACCTCGCGGGCGCGGTCGGTAACGTCGACGGGGCGGTAGGCGTCCATCATGACGACCGTGTCGGCCACGTCGAAGTAGTCGCCCGAGCCGCCGACGACGAGCACCGTCGAGACGCCGCGCTCCTCCCGGAGCTGGCGGACCTTGTCGATGAACGGCGTGATCGGCTCCTTCTCCTTCGCCACGAGCTCCTGCATCCGGTGGTCGCGGATCATGAAGTTCGTCGCCGACGTGTCCTCGTCGATCAGGAGCAGGCTCGTCCCGGCCTCGAGCGCCTCGACGATGTTCGCCGCCTGCGACGTGCTGCCCGAGGCGTTCTCCGTGGAGAAGTCGGTCGTGTCGCCGCCCAGCGGCAGGTTGGCGATGAAGGGCGAGATGTCGACGCCGGCGACGCTCCGGCCGTCCTCCGCGCGGATCGAGACGGCGTCGGGCACCGTGGCCACGCGCTCGCGTCCGTCACCCGGAGGATGGTCGTAGACCGAGCGCTCGATCGCCGAGAGGAGGGTCGACTTCCCGTGATAGCCGCCGCCGACGATGAGGGTCACGCCCTCGGGGACGCCCATGCCGGTGACCGGACCGGCGTGCGGCAGCTCAATGGTGCGTCGGAGACGTTCGGGTGAGGCGAACGGGACGGCCCCCGCCCGCATCGGCCGGTCGTCGACGCCGCTCCGTCTCGGCAGCACGGCGCCGTCGGCCACGAACGCGACGAGCCCCTCGCCGGCGAGCGCCTCGCGGAGCGCGACCTGGTCCTCGACGGCGGCGAGATGCTCCCGGAGCGCGGACGCGTCGAGGGCGCGGTACGCGAGGGCCGACTCGGCGATCTCCGGGAGCGCGTGGAGGAGGATGCGCGCGGCCTCCCGGCCGAGGACGCGGCGCCCCGCGGCAGGGAGGCCGACCGCGAGCCGGGCCTCCACGGCCCCGCCGTCGACGAGGACCGACGTGCGCTCGAGGATCTCGGGCCCGGGTGCGTCGATCGAAACCGCGCCGCTCTTCCCGCTCCCGGCGCGGCGCGAGGCGCCCGCGCAGGCCCCGGCGAGCCCGCGGGTGAGGAAGTCGGCGAGCGCCCGGTTCGCGGGTCCGGTCGCGTAGGTCTCGGACGGGAACCCGGCCGTGTCCTGCGGCACGACGAGCGCGACGCGGCTCGGGGCGGCGAAAGGATCGCCCTGGACGTGGTCGATGCGGAGGGTGAACGAATCGAAACGGTAGGCGCCCTCGATGTCCCTGTACGCCCGGTACCCCCTGCCGTCGATCCGTCGGAGGGTCGACTCCAGGGCGTCGGGTCTCCGGATCGGCCTCGCCATCGCGCACCGTCCGTACGTCTAGAGAATCTCTGCGAACTCCACGACGGCGTGGGCGGCCGCGCCGACCGACGCGGCCGCGACCTCGGCGCCGGCAAGCTTCTCGATGCGACGCAGGTACGCGAGCGCGTTCTTCGGAAGCTGGGCCTCGGTCCGCGCCTCGCGCGTGCTCGTCTGCCAGCCGGGCAGCTCCTCGTAGACCGGACTCGCGGCGGCGAGCTCCTCGATCGAACGCGGGAACCGATCGACCGTCCGGTCGCCGATCTCGTAGGCGACCGCCACGGGGATCGTCTCGAGCGCATCGAGCACGTCGAGCTTCGTCACGATGAGCCGCCGGATCCCGTTCAGCTCGACGGCGTACCTGAGGGCGACCGTGTCGAGCCACCCGCAGCGCCTCGGCCGCCCGGTCGTCGACCCGATCTCGCCGCCGCGTTCCCGGAGGAGCGCGCCGGCCTCGCCGGTCGTCTCGGTCGGGAACGGCCCCTCTCCCACCCGCGTGACGTAGGCCTTCGCGACGCCCATGACCTCGCCGATCATCGACGGCGGAACGCCGGTGCCCGCCGAGACCCCGGCCGCGGACGTGTTCGACGAGGTCACGTAGGGATACGTGCCGTGAGAGATGTCGAGGAGCGTCCCCTGCGCGCCCTCGAAGATGACGTTCCTGCCGTCGGCGATCGCCCGCCGGACGAGTCGCGGCGTGTCCTCGAGGTGCGGTGCGAGCTTCGGCGCGAGCGCGCGGAGCCGCTCGGTCTCGGCGTCGATGTCGATCGGGTCGGCGCCGTGGAGTCTGGTGAGAAGCTCGTTCTTCCTTTCGGCAGTCGCGACGAAGCGCTCGCGGAAGTCGTCGAAGCGGGCCAGCTCCCCGATGGCGAAGCCGTCCCGGGCGACGCGGTCGGCGCAGGTCGGTCCGATGCCGCGCCGCGTCGTGCCGATCGCGGCGCCACCGCGGGCGTGCTCCTCCGCGGCCTCCTGGGTCTTGTGGTACGGGAGCACCATGTGGGCGCCGACGTCGATGAGGAGGTTCGCTCCCACGTCGATCCCGCGCCCGCGGACCATCTCGATCTCCGCGACGAGCGATTCCGGGTCGATGACGACCCCGGGGCCGAGTACGCAGCGGACCCCGGGGACCGAGATCCCCGAGGGCAGGAGATGGAAGACCAGGGGCTCGCCGCTCACCGAGACCGTGTGGCCGGCGTTGGCGCCGCCCTGGTACCGGATGACCATCTCGGCGCAGGAGGAGAGGGCGTTCGTGATCTTCCCCTTCCCCTCGTCGCCCCACTGTGTTCCGACGATCACGAGGCTGTTCATGAAGCGCCATCCTCCGAGAGCTCTCTCAGGGTCTCGACGGCCGCGTCGAACGTCTCGGCGACCTGCCGGTCCTTCTCCTCGACCGAGGCCTCAAGCTCGCGCTTGAACGCCCTCAGGCGGTCGCGCAGCTCCGGGTCGTTGAGCGCCAGGATCTCCGCCGCGAGGATCGCGGCGTTCTTCGCCCCGTGCTTGCCGATCGACATCGTCGCGACCGGCACGCCGGACGGCATCTGCACGATCGAGTAGAGGGCGTCGAGACCGCGGAGGCTGCCGCCTTCCATCGGCACGCCGATCACCGGGAGGGTCGTCACGCTCGCGATCGCCCCGGCGAGGTGCGCCGCGAGCCCGGCTCCCACGATCACCACGTCGATCCCCTCCTCCTCCAGGCCCTCGGCGAGAGCCGACGTCTTCTTCGGCGCGCGGTGCGCCGAGGAGATGCGCGTCGTGTGCGCGACGCCCAGCCGCTTGAGCATCTTCTGGGTCTCCTGCATCGTCGGCAGATCGGAGTCGCTCCCCATGACGACGGCGACGCGCGCCTTCTCTCTCTCGGCCATCGTGTCCTCCTCTCTTCGCGGCCCGGCGGCCCCGGCGCTAGTGCCGGAAGTGCCGCCGGCCGGTCATCACCATCGCGATCCCGCGCTCGTCGGCCGCGGCGACGACGTCCTCGTCGCCCTTCGACCCGCCTGGCTGGATGATCGCCGTCACGCCGGCCTCGGCCGCGGCGTCGACGGCGTCGCGCATCGGGAAGAACGCGTCCGAGGCCATCACGCTCCCCTTCACGCGCTCGCCCGCCTTCCAGACCGCGAGAACGCTCGCGTCGACGCGGCTCATCTGGCCGGCCCCGATGCCGATCGTCTTTGTGCCGCTGGCGAGCACGATCGCGTTCGAGCGGACGTGCTTGACGACCCGCCACGCGAAGAGCAGCGACTCGAGTTCCTCGTCGGTCGGCTCGCGCTTCGTCGCGGTCGTGAGCTGCATCTCGCCCTCCTCGCCGTTGACGTCGAGGTCCTGGACGAGGAGGCCGCCACCGGAGAGCCACTTGATCTGGCGGTCCGGCGCGAGCCCGTAGCGCACGGGGTCCGGGAACGGCGTCGCCAGGAGCCGCCGGTTCTTCTTCCCCTTCATGAGATCGAGCGCGTTCCTGTAGTAGTCGGGCGCGATCACGGCCTCGACGAAGCGCGTGCCGTGGATGCGCTCGGCGGTCTCGAGGTCGACGGTCCGGTTCAGGGCGATGATCGAGCCGAAGGCCGACATCTCGTCGCAGGCGAGCGCGTCCGCGTAGGCCTCGGCCAGCGTCGGGCCGGTCGCGACCCCGCAGGGCGTCGCGTGCTTGATGACGGCGGCCGCCGGTTTGGAGAACTCACGTACGATCGCGAGCGCCGCGTCGAGATCGGCGAGGTTGTTGTACGAGAGCTCCTTCCCCGAGTGCTGCACCGCGTTCACCGGGCTCGCGTCGCTCCTCAAGGGGTGCGCGCGGTAGAGCGCGGCGCGCTGGTGCGGGTTCTCCCCGTAGCGGAGCGGGCTCACCTTCTCGTACTCGAGCGTCAGGTAGTTCGGGAAGTCCGGCTCCGGCTCGTCCTCGGTGACGAGGTGGCGGTGGATCGCGCGATCGTAGTCGCGCGTCCGCGCGAAGGCCGCGACCGCGAGGTGGCGCCGCTCCTCGATCGGCAGATCGCCTCCGTGCTCCTTGAGAAGCTCGAGGACGCGACCGTACTGGTCGGGTGAGCTCACGACCGCCACGTGCGCGAAGTTCTTCGCGCCAGCGCGGAGGAGCGTCACGCCCCCGATGTCGATCTCGTCGAGGACGTCCGGAAGCGTCGCGCCGACCGAGGCCGCGATCTTCTCGAACGGGTACAGGTTCACGACCACCATGTCGATCCGCTCGATCCCCTCCCGCGCGAGGGTCTCGCTGTGGCCCTCCTTCTCAGGCAGCGAGAGGAGCGCGCCATGGATCTTGGGATGGAGCGTCTTGACGCGCCCGTCGAGCATCTCCGGCGCCCCCGTGAGGTCCGCAACCGACCGGCACTCGATGCCGGCCGAGCGGAGCACGCGCGCGGTCCCGCCCGTCGAGACGATCTCGATGCCCATCTCCGCGAGCTCTCTTGCGAAGTCAACGACGTCCCGCTTGTCCGAGACGCTCACGAGCGCTCGTTCGATGCTCATGTCTCGTCCTTCTCCGTTCTCTCGGCCCTCTCGAGGGCGCACTCGTGTGGGTAGCTTCCGTCGAAACACGCCACGCAGTACGTCTCCGGCGGCGGGGGCACCGACGCCAGGAGCCCCTCGAAGGAGAGGTATCCGAGCGAGTCGACGCCGATGAACTCGGCGATCGCGTCGAGCGAGTTCGAGGACGCGATGAGTTCGCCCCGCGTCGGCGTGTCGATCCCGTAGAAACACGGGAACCGGATCGGCGGCGAGGCGACCCGCAGGTGAACCTCGGAGGCGCCCGCGCCGCGGATCATGCTCATGAGCTTCTGGCTCGTCGTACCGCGGACGATCGAGTCGTCGACGACGACGACGCGCTTCCCGGCGAGCGTCTCGGCGACCGGGTTGTACTTGATTCTCACCTTGATGTCGCGGAGCGATTGCCGGGGGTAGATGAAGGTCCTCCCGATGTAGTGGTTGCGGATGAGACCGATCTCGAGCGGGATTCCGGAGGCCTCGCTGTAGCCCATCGCGGCGGAGTTGCTCGAGTCCGGGACGGAGATGACGATGTCCGCGTCGGCCGGCTTCTCGACGGCGAGCCGTCTCCCCAGCTCGCGACGCACGCCGTCGACCGAGGCGCGCCGCACGATCGAGTCCGGCCGGAGGAAGTAGATGTACTCGAAGATGCAGAAGCTCTCGGGCCCGCCCGCGGGCCTGAGCTGCTCCTTCCGGGGGCCGTCCTCCTCGAAGACGACGATCTCCCCCGGCGCGATCTCGGTGGCGTCGCGCGCGTCGACGATGTCGAGCGCGCAGGTCTCGGAGGCCACGGCCCAGCCGCCGCCGCGGAGCCGGCCGTAGCAGAGCGGCCGGTAGCCGCGCGGGTCGCGGCAGGCGACGAGCCGGCCGTCGACCATGAGGAGGAGTGAGTAGGCGCCCTTCACGTCCGCGAGGGCCTCCCGGAGAACTCCGGGGACGTCGTCGATCGTGGGGGTCGGGAGCGCCGACGAGGCGCGCGCGATGAGGTGCAGGATCGTCTCCGAGTCGGTCGTCGTCCGGAAAATCGATCCGGAGGCCTCGAGCCGCGCGCGGATCGACTCGGCGTCGACGAGGTTCCCGTTGTGCGCCGCGGCGAGCGCGCCGCCACGGAACCGGACGAGGATCGGCTGCGCGTTCATGAGTTTACTCTGTCCGGTCGTCGAGTAGCGGACGTGGCCGATCGCGACGTCGCCACGGAGCCGCGCCAGTTTCTCGCGGCTGAAGACGCGCTTCACGAGCCCCATCGAGCGGTGCTGGAACGCGGTCTCGCCGTCCCACGTGACGATCCCCGCGCTCTCCTGCCCGCGGTGCTGGAGCGCGTAGAGCCCGAGATACGCCAGGCTCGCCGCGTCCCGCGCGCCGGTCACGCCGAAGATCCCGCACTCCTCGTGGAACACGTCGTCTCTCCTTTCCTACGGGCAGTCTCCGGCGCCAGGGTCGGGCGGCGGCCGCCGTCAGGACGACACGCGGTCGAGCACCTCGCGATACGCCTCGATGAGGCCGCCCATGTCCTCCCGGAAGCGGTCCTTGTCCATCACGCCGCCGGAGGCGGCGTCGTGCAGGCGGCAGGTGTCCGGGGAGATCTCGTCGCCCAGGACCAGCTCGTCGTCGAGCGTCCCGAACTCGAGCTTGAAGTCGACGAGGCGGATCTCCCGGTCGCGGAGGAAGCGGTCCAGGACGACGTTCACGGTGAGGCCGACGCGCCGCATCTCGTGCATCCTCTCGAGGGTGGCGATGCCGAGCGCGAGCACGTGGTCCTCGGTGAGGATCGGGTCGTGGAGCGCGTCGTCCTTCAGGTAGAACTCGACGATCGGAGGATCGAAGGTCCTGCCGGTCTCGATGCCGAGCCGCCGGACCAGCGAGCCCGCCGCGACGTTCCTTACGACGACCTCGACCGGAAGCATCTCGAGGCGCTGGACGAGCATCTCGGTCTCCCCGATCTTCCGGACGAAGTGGTTGCGGACGCCCTCGTCGCCGAGCGCCGTGAAGAAGAGCGACGAGATCGCGTTGTTGAGCGACCCCTTGCCCTCGATCACGTCGTGCTTCGTCCCGTCGAAGGCCGTCGCGTCGTTCTTGAACTCCTGCACGAGGAGCCCCGGCGCGTCGGTCTCCCAGAGGATCTTCGCCTTTCCTTCGTAGAGCGGCTTCGTCTTCTCCATCACTCCTCCCCGTCCTCGGCCTCGATGCCCAGACGCGCGTAGATCGCGTCGACCGCCGCGAGGTGGCGGTCGATGTCGAACGCGTCGTCGACGCCCTTCTCTCCCAGCCTCGCCTCGATCTCGTCGTCCGCAAGGAGTTCCTCGCGGAAGGTCGTGCCGCGCGCGCGCGCGGCCATTGCGGCGCCCTGAACCCTGTCGTACGCGTCGGCGCGCGCCATGCCCGACTCCACGAGCTCCGTGAGCACGGTCCCGGAGTAGACGAGCCCTCCGGTCGAGTCGAGGTTCTCGAGCATCCGCTCGGGCCGGATGTCGAGGGCCCGGACGACGGCGGCGAAGCGCGTGACCATGTGATGCGCGGCGATCGAGCTGTCCGGGAGGATGACGCGCTCGACCGAGGAGTGCGAGATGTCGCGCTCGTGCCAGAGTTCGACGTTCTCGAGGCCGGCGGCCGCGTTCGCCCTCAAGAGCCTGGCGAGCCCGCAGAGCTTCTCGCAGGTGATCGGGTTCCTCTTGTGCGGCATCGCGGACGAGCCCTTCTGTCCGCCGCCGAACCCCTCGAGGATCTCCGAGGTCTCGGTCCTGGCGAGGAGGCGGATCTCGAGGGCGTGGCGCGCGATGACGCTCCCGAGCAGCGCGAGCGCCGAGAGATACCGCGCGTGGCGGTCGCGCGAGACGATCTGGCTCGAGATGCCCGCGGCGCGGATCCCGAGCGCGTCCATCACGCGCTCCTCGACGCGGGGGTCGATGCCGGCGTAGGTCCCGACGGCGCCCGAGAGTTTCCCGACCGCCGCCGAGCCGACGGCGAGCGCGAGCTGGTCGCCCGCGCGCGACAGCTCGTCCCACCAGGAGGCGAACTTCAGCCCGAGCGAGGTCGGCTCGGCGTGGACGCCGTGGGTCCGGCCGGCGACCGGCGTGCGGCGGTGCTCGAGCGCGAGCGCGCGGACGGCGTCCGTGAGATCGTCGAGGGCCTCGAGGATGAGGCGACCGGAGCGCGCGATCTGGACGGCCGTTGCCGTGTCGAGGAGGTCCGACGACGTCATGCCGACGTGGACGTGGCGCGCGTCCTCCCCGACCTCCTCCGCGAGGGCGAGGAGGAACGCGATGACGTCGTGGCGCGTCTCCTCCTCGATCTCGCGCATGCGGCTCACGCTCACCGACGCGCGCTCGGCGATCCGGTCCGCGGCGTCCGGCGGGACGTCGCCCAGCTCGGCCCGGGCGCGGACGGCCTCGACCTCGATCTTCACCCAGAGCGCGAGGCGGACCCTCTCGTCCCAGACCGCTCCCATCTCGGGATCCGTGTAGCGTTCGATCATCGCTCGCTCCTCACGCGGGGCGGCCCGGCGGCCGCGTCACTCCCACTCGATCGTCGCGGGTGGCTTCGAGCTGACATCGTAGCACACCCGGTTGACGCCGCGGACCTCGTTGATGATACGCGCGGATATCCTCTCGAGCACCTCCGGCGGCATCGGGAACCAGTGCGCCGTCATGCCGTCGACCGAGTCGACCGCCCGCAGCGCCACGGCGCTCTCGTAGGTGCGCTCGTCGCCCATCACGCCGACGCTCCGGACCGGCAGGAGCACCACGAATGCCTGCCAGATGTCGTCGTAGAGGCCGGCCGCCCGGATCTCCTCGAGCGCGATCGCGTCGGCCTCCTGGAGCGTCGCGACGCGCTCCTCGGTCACCTCGCCGATGATGCGGACCGCGAGGCCGGGTCCGGGGAACGGGTGGCGGCCCAGGATCTCCGCGTCGATCCCCAGCTCGGCGCCGACTCGGCGCACCTCGTCCTTGAAGAGCGTCCGGAGCGGCTCGATGAGCGTGAGCCCCATGCGCGCGGGGAGCCCGCCCACGTTGTGGTGGCTCTTGATCGTCGAGGACGGTCCCTTCACGGAGACGCTCTCGATCACGTCCGGGTAGAGCGTGCCCTGCGCCAGGAACTCGATGCCGCCGACGCGGGCCGCCTCCTCCTCGAAGACGCGGATGAACTCCTCGCCGATGATCTTCCGCTTCCGCTCCGGGTCGACGACGCCGGCGAGCCTGCCGAGAAACCGCGCCCGGGCGTCGACGGTGTCGACGCGGAGCGCGAGGCGGTCCCGGAGCTGTTCGATCACGTCGATCTCCTCGTTCTTCCGGAGGAGCCCGTTGTCCACGAAGATCGGAACGAGCCTCTTGCCGACCGCCCGGTGCAGGAGGACCGACATCACCGAGGAGTCGACGCCGCCCGAGAGCGCGCAGACGACCTTCCCGTCGCCGACCCGTTCGCGGATCGACGCCACCGTCTCCTCGACGAACGACGCCGGCGACCAGTCGCTCGCGAGGCCCGCGATGCAGTGCACGAAGTTCAGAACGAGGTCGCGGCCGCGCTCGGTGTGGACGACCTCCGGATGGAACTGGAGGCCGTAGATCCGCCGCTCGTCGTTCCCGATCGCCGCGATCTTGCCGTCGGCGCTGCGCGCGAGGACGGAGAAGTGCGGCGGCGGCTCGACGACCTCGTCGCCGTGGCTCATCCAGACCTGGGGCCGCCCCTCGATTCCCTCGAAGAGCCGGTGTTCGCACTCGGGATTGAGCCGCATCGGACCGTACTCGCGGGTCTCGCCGTGCGCCACCCGGCCGCCGAGCGCGTCGGTGAGCGCCTGCATGCCGTAGCAGATTCCGAGGATGGGCACGCCGGCCCTGTAGATCGCGGGATCGGGCCTCGGCGCGCCCTCGGCGACGACGCTCGACGGCCCGCCCGAGAGGATGATCGCGCCCGTCCCCTCGAGGACCTCTGCCGCAGGCTCGTCGAACCGCATGACCTCGGAGTAGACGCCGCACTCCCTCACGCGCCGCGCGATGAGGTGCGTGTACTGCGAGCCGAAGTCCAGGATGGCGACGCGCGTCCTCACGGCGCGCGGCCCGGCGACAGGCGACGCCGCCCGCCCGTTCGTGCTCGTCACTCGTGACCCCCGATCGCTCCTGCTACCTCCACATGCCGATGTGCTGCGTCCGCTGCATGAGCTTGCCCTCGGTCCGGATCGACGGCGCGATGACCAGCTCGGCCTGCTGGAGTTCCCGGATGTTCCTTGCCCCGACGTTCCCCATGCAGGTCCTGACCGCGCCGACCAGGTTCTGCGTTCCGTCCTCGGTCCTCGCCGGGCCGAGGAGGATCTCCTCCAGCGTGCCGGTGGTCCCGGTCTTCACGCGGGCGCCCCGCGGGAGGTCGCCGTGCGGCGTCGCCATGCCCCAGTGGTAGCCGCTCCCGGGCGCCTCCTCGGCGCGCGCGAGCGCCGATCCGATCATCACGGCGTCGCCCCCCGAGACGAGCGCCTTGCAGACGTCGCCGCCGGTATCCATGCCGCCGTCGGTGATCACGGGGACGTAGCGCCCCGTCCGCTTGTAGTAGGAGTCGCGCGCGGCGGCGCAGTCGACCGTCGCCGTGACCTGCGGCACGCCGATGCCGAGGACGCCCCGGGTCGTGCAGGCCGCGCCCGGCCCGACGCCGACGAGCACCGCGTCGGCGCCCGCCTCCATGAGGTCGAGCGTCACCTCGTAGGTCACGCAGTTCCCGACGATCACCGGGATCTTCATCGACGACATGAACGCCGCCAGGTCGAGCGTCTCGTAGGCCGTCGACTCGTGCTCGACCGTCGCGACCGTCGACTGGACGACGAAGATGTCGGCGCCGGCATCCTGGGCCAGCTCCCCGAAGCGCTTCGCGCGGATCGGCGTCGCCGAGACGGCGACGGTGCCGCCCGCGGCCTTGATCTCCTCCACGCGCTTCCCGACGAGCTCCTCGCGGACCGGAGGCCGGTAGAGCTCCTGCACGAGCCTCGTGGCCTCGCCGGGACCCGCGCCGGCGATCTTCGAGAGGACCTCGCTCGGGTCGTCGTACCTGGTCTGCACGCCCTCGAGGTTGAGGACGCCGAGCCCCCCGAGCTTCGACATGGTGGCCGCTACCTTCGTGTCGACCACGCCGTCCATGGCCGCGGCGAGGATCGGGACGGGGAACTCGAAGTCGAGGAGCCGCCAGGTGGCGTCGGTCTCGTCGGGGTTCACGGTCCGCCTGCCGGGCACGATCGCGACCTCGTCGAAGCCGAACGCCTGCCTCGCCTTCCTGCCGCGTCCGATGTAGACCCCCATCGCTTCCTCCTTCCCTCCCCTCGCGGGGCGTCCGCAGAACGTGGTGCCTCGTGGGCCGCGTCCCCGACGGCCGTCGGGGACGCGGCCAGGCGTGTTCCCTCGATCAGCCGTTCTCCGTCGCCCGGCTGCCCGGCTTCGCGATCGGCACGCCGCCGGCGCAGAGCGGGCAGGCGTCGGGCTCGTGCGCGCGCATGGTCCGCCTGAGAAGCGAGCGTGCGGGGGCGCCGAGGTCCGGCGGCTCAGCGCTCCGGTCGACGATGAACCCGAAGCCGACGACCTCGGCGCCGCTCTCCCGCACGAGGTCGGCGACCTCCCTCACGGAGCCGCCGGTTGTCACGACGTCCTCGATCACGATCGCGCGGTCGCCGGGCCGGATCCTGAAGCCGCGGCGGAGCCGCATCGCCCCGTCCTCGCGCTCCGCGAAGAGCGAGCGCACGCCGAGGGCCCGGGCGACCTCGTGGCCGATGATGATGCCGCCGAGCGCCGGCGCGATGACGAGGTCGGCCGACTCGTCGCGGAAGAGGCCGGCGAGCATCCGGCCGAGCTCCTCCGCCAGCTCCGGCCGCTCGAGCGCCCGGGCGCACTGGCAGTACTCCCCGCTGTGGAGGCCTGACGAGAGCCGGAAGTGGCCCTCCATGAGCGCCCCGGAGGCCTCGAGGATCTCGAGCGTCCGTCTCGCGTTCACTGCTCCACCTCCGCGGGGGCCATCTCGTCGACGATCATGCGTGCCGCCTCCTCAGGCCGCTCGGCGTCGCGGATCGGCCGGCCGACGACGATGTAGTCGGCGCCGTTGGCGATGGCGACCTCCGGCGTGGCGACGCGCCGCTGATCCTGACGTCCGAACCACGACGGCCGGATGCCCGGCGTCACGATGAGGAAGTCCTGCCCGACCGTCTCGCGGATCGCCCGGGCCTCCCAGGCCGACGCCACAACGCCGCCGCAACCGGCCTCGCGCGCGCGCTCCGCGTGCGCGAGCACCTCGTCGACCGTCGACGGCATGCTCGTGAGCACGGTCACGGCAAGCACCGTCGGCGCCGGGACGCCGAGCGCGTCCGCGGCCTCGCGAGACGACTCGACGGCGGCGCGTATCATGTCGGGCCCGCCCGACGCGTGGACGTCGAACATGTCGACGCCGAGCGCCGCGGCCGCCGCCGCGGCCTCCGCGACGGTGTTCGGGATGTCGTGGAACTTGAGGTCGAGGAAGATGCCGCTCCCCGCGGACTTGAGCGCCCTGACGAGGTCCGGCCCCTCGGTCGTGAAGAGCCGGCTCCCGATCTTGAGGTGCGACGCGTATTCGTCGACCGCACCGGCGAGCTCGATCGCGGCGGTCCGGTCGGCGACGTCGAGCGCGACGATGAGCCTGCTCCGCTTCCGTGGGCTCTCCATGATCACTCCTTCCTTGCGGCTCCGACGATCTCGGAGAGGGAGCGCGCCCCGTACGCCGCGAGGCGCTCCTCGATGCCGCGGAGAATCGTTGCCGTGCAGGCCGGGCGCCGGAAGAGCGCGGTCCCCACCTGGACCGCCGAGGCGCCGGCGAGGAAGTACTCGATCGCGTCGTCGGGGCCGGCGATCCCGCCGCTCCCGACGATCGGGATCGAGACGGCTGCGGCGACGCGCCAGACGAGGGCGAGGTTCACGGGCAGGAGCGCGGCGCCCGAGAGGCCGCCGGTCGCGTTGCCGAGCGCCGGCCTCCTCGTATCGAGTTCGATCCTCAGGCCCGGGATCGTGTTGGCGACGACGAGCGCGTCGGCGCCGGCGTCGGCCGCGGCCTCCGCGACGCTCTCGACGTCCGCCACGCTCGGCGACAGCTTGACGAAGAGCGGCTTCGCGGTCGCCTCGCGCGCCCTTCGGGTCAGGTCGGCCGTTCCGTCCGGGTCGGCCCAGAGCGGCCGGCGCCTGCGACGGACGTTCGGGCAGCTGATGTTCAGCTCGACGGCCGCGACCTCGTCGCGCCCGCCGACGGCGCCCGCGAGACCTCCGAACTCACCGGGCGTCTCGCCGGCGACGCTCGCGACGATCGGCACCCCGAGCGCGGCCGCCTCCGGGAGCTTCTCCGCGACGAACGCGTCGATGCCGACGTTCTCGAGACCGATCGCGTTCAGGAGACCCGACGTCGTCTCCGCGAGTCGCGGCGGCCGGTTTCCGGGCCGCGGCCGCGGCGTCACGGTCTTCGTGACGATCGCCCCGACCGACGCCAGGTCGAGCAGATCCGCGTACTCGCTTCCGTAGCCGACGACGCCCGAGGCGAGCATGATCGGGCTCCGCAGGCGGAGCCCGCCGATCTCGACCTCCGTCCGGGGCGCCGCCTCGGCGGTCGTCGCGCGAGTCTCACGTTCGGTCATCGGGCGCTCCCTCGAAGAGCAGTTCCGCCGTGTCGAAGACGGGGCCGTCGGTGCAGGCCGCGCGGTAGCCGTCGCGCGTCGCGACGACACACCCGCGGCACGCGCCGACGCCGCACGCCATGATTTCCTCGACGGAGGCCTCGCACGGCACGCCGCGCGCCGCGGCGATCGCGGCGGCCCCGCGGATCATGCCCGGCGGGCCGCAGCAGTAGACGCGCGCCGGACCGCCGGTCGTATCGAGCGTCTCCGCGAGGAGGTCGCAGACGGTGCCGCGCCGGCCGGCCGTGCCGTCGTCGGTCGCCACCGCGGTCTCGAACCGGTCGCCCGCCGGGAAGACGCGGTCGAGCAGGTGTTCCCTCGTGCGGGCGCCGACGAGAAACCTCGCGGTCGCGCCGGCGTCGAGCGAGCGCGCGAGGTACCGGAGCCCCGCCGCGCCGATCCCGCCGGCCACGAGGACCGCCGTCTCGTCGGCCGCGGGCGGCGTGAAGCCGTTTCCGAGCGGTCCGATGAGGGAGATCGCGGCGCCTTCCGGGAGCGCGCAGAGCGCCTCGGTGACGCGGCCCCGCCGCTCGACGAGGAGTTCGAGCGTCCGGTCGCCGGGCGCCCCCGCGATCGAGAACGGCCTCCCGAGCGCCGCGTCGGTCGGCGGCTCGACGAGCACGAACCGTCCCGGCGCGGCGTCTTCGATCGGGCGCTCCGCCTCAAGCGCGAAGAGGAAGCTCTCCGACGTCAGCGGCTCGTTCCTCGTGAGCGTTGTCCGGAGCGCCCTCGGGCGCCGGCCCTTCTTCAAAGACGATCCTTCCCTTCGAGATCGTGATGGCGACGCGGCCCAGGAGCGTCGCTCCGATGAACGGGGAGTTCTTCGACTTCGAGCGGAACCACGCCCGCTCGAGCGTCCAGGAGCGCGCCGGGTCGAAGACGGTGACGTCGGCGCGGGCGCCGCGCGCGAGCGTGCCGCCCTCGATCCGGAGGATGCGCGCGGGCGACGCGGAGAGGAGTTCGATCGCGCGGGCGAGACCGATCACGCCGGTCTCGACGAGGTGCGTGATCGTGACCGGCAGAAGCGTCTCGAGCCCGATCGCGCCCGGCGGCGCCGCGTCGAACTCCACCTGCTTCTCCTCGAGCGAGTGCGGCGCGTGGTCGCTCGCGATCGCGTCGATCGTTCCGTCTGCCAGTCCCGTGCGGATCGCGGCGACGTCCTCCTCCGAGCGAAGCGGCGGGTTGATTCTGAGGCTCGTGTCGTAGCTCCGCACCGCGTCGTCAGTGAGCGCGAAGTAGTGCGGGCACGTCTCGCAGGTGACCCGGATCCCGTCGGCCTTGGCGCGCCGGACGATCTGGACCGATCCTCTCGTGGAGACGTGTGCGATGTGAACCCGCGCGCCGGTCGCGCCGGCCAGGATGACGTCGCGCGCGACGGCGACGTCCTCGGCCGCCGCGGGCGAGGGTCTCAGGCCCGAGATCGTCGAGGCGAGGCCCTCGTTGGCGACGCCGTCCCCCACGAGGTCGAGGTCCTCGCAGTGCGAGACGACCGGCCGGCCGACCATGTCGGCGTACTCGAGCGCCCGGCGCATGACGCGCGCGCTCGCGACCGGGCTCCCGTCGTCCGAGAAGGCGACGGCGCCCGCCGCCGCCAGCTCGGCCATCTCCGTCAGGGTCTCGCCGCGCCGTCCGACGGTGATCGCCGCGATCGGATGCACGTCGATGAGGTGGGAGCGCGTCCGTACGTACTCGACCCACGACGGCGTGTCGATCGCCGGCTCGGTGTTCGGCATGGCGGCGAGGGCCGTCACGCCTCCGTGCACGGCGGCCTCGGACCCGCTCGCGATCGTCTCCTCGTCCTCCCGGCCGGGGTCCCTGAGGTGCACGTGCATGTCGACGAGTCCCGGCGCCACGACCGCGCCGCCGAGGTCGATCTCGCGCACGTCGGAGCCCGCCTCAATCGATTCCGCGATCTCAGCGATCGTCCCGTCGGAGATGAGGAGATCGAGCCTCGAGTCGAGATCCTGCGACGGGTCGACGACGCGCCCGCCTCTCAAGAGGATGTTTCTCATAGCGCCACCTCCTCGAGCATCTCGGTCTCCCCCGCGCGCTCGCTCGACAGGACGCGCGAGAGGAGGTAGATCACGGCCATCCTGACGGCGACGCCGTTCGTGACCTGCTGGAGGATCACCGACCGGTCGCCGTCGGCGACGCCGGGCGAGATCTCCACGCCGCGGTTGATCGGTCCGGGGTGCATGATGACGACGTCGTCCTTCATGCGCGGCAGCCGAGAGGCGTCGACCCCGAAGAGCTTCGTGTACTCGCGGAGGCTCGGAAGGAACGATCCCTCCTGGCGCTCTCTCTGGATCCTCAGGATGTTGACGATGTCGGCGTCCTCGATCGCCTCGTCGAGGTCGTGCGTGACGGTCACGCCGAGGCGCTCGGCCTCGGCCGGCATCAGCGTCGACGGCCCCGCGAGCGTGACCTCGGCGCCGAGTGCGCGGAGTCCCCAGACGTTCGAACGGACCACCCGCGAGTGCAGGATGTCGCCGACGATCGTTACGCGCTTCGATGCGAGGTCCCCGACCCTCTCGCGCATCGTGTAGAGGTCGAGGAGCGCCTGGGTTGGATGCTCGTGCGCGCCGTCGCCCGCGTTCACGATCGACGCGCCGAGATGGCGGGTGAGGAAATGCGGCGCGCCCGGCGAGGGGTGGCGCATGACGACCATGTCGACCTTCATGGCCTCGATGTTCCTCGCCGTGTCGCGGAGGGTCTCGCCCTTCTTCAGGCTCGAGGTCGACGCGGAGAAGTTGAGCGTGTCCGCCGAGAGACGCTTCTCGGCGAGCTCGAACGACATCCGCGTCCGCGTGCTCGGTTCGAAGAAGAGGTTGACGATCGTGATGCCCCTGAGCGTCGGGACCTTCTTCACGGGCCGGTCGAGAATCTCACGGAAGATCATCGCGGTGTCGAGGATCGTGAGAATCTCTTCGCGGCTCAGTCCCTCCAGGCCCAGGAGGTGCTTCGCCGTCCAGCGCATACGCTCCTCCCCGAGGCCCAGGGTGAAACGCAAAAACGGGTCCGACCGGCGGTCACCGGTGCGAACCCGTCTTTCTGTGCGTCGTTCCGTCTCACCCTTCCTAGCCTCTCGGTGCTAGATTAAAAGGCGACTGAATCTCTCGTCCTGGTGGATTGTAGTGCCGGCGCAGAAGGGGCGCAAGACCTTTCTTGGCTCGGTCGCCCTTTTCCGCGGCGGCCCTCGCCGGATCGCACCGTTGTCCGCCACGCCCCGTTCGGGCCCCCGGCCGGTGTTTCGCCTCCGCTAGCCGTCCCCGCGGAGCGGGACGATGCAGAGGAAGTGGAGCGGCGCGTCCCCGTCGTTCACGAAGTTGTGCTCGATGTCCGGATCGACGAGCAGGGCGTCGCCGCCCCCGATCCTCGCCTCACCTTCCGGGGATCTGGCCAGTCCGCCTCCGGAGACGACGTAGACGACGTGCTCCCAGTCGTGCGTGTGGTACGGGGTGTTGCCTCCGGGCTCGATGATGAAGTGGCGCATGGCCACGGTCGGCGAGCCGTCGGCCGCCGTGATGAGTCCTGCCTTCTGGACGCCGGCGGCGCCCTCCACCTGGATCGGCCTCGGCGTTCGCTCACCGGCGGGTACGTGCTTCACGCGATGCTCCTTCCGGATTGCCCGGGGTCCGGGCCGGCGGCGCCTCGGCGCCGCGCGCTGTCACAATGCGGGCGCGGGCCCGCGAATCGTCCGCACGATGGTCGCAGAGGGCGGCCCTCCGCGTCAAGGCGCCTCGCCCGCCCCGGGCCAGGGGCCCGCGTGAGGTTGACAGGACGCTCAGTAAATGCTAGACTACAAGAGATAGCAAGGATCATCGCCCATCTCGTGCCAGCGTCCGCCGCGTCATCCGAGCGGACGCTGGGCCGTTCGGGAGACTCGCCCATGAAGCGCGCGCTCGCGGCGTTCGCGCTCCTCGCAGCCATCGGATCGCTCGCCTTCGCGGCGGCATCGTCGGGGATCTCCGAGTCCGCGGCGGGCGCCCCGGAGGCGCCCGCGGACCGAGCCGGGCGCGACACGCCCGTGACCCTGACGCTCGTGGCCGTCGGCGCCGCCGGCGACACGCTCGAGGCCCGATGGAGCGTGAGCGACAGCGCGAGAGCGCCGGTCTCGCCGGAGCCGGATTCCCTCTACTTCTTCCACACGGCCGACGGCGGGTACTTCTACGCCGACCATGCGTTCTCGATGGAGGTCCCGCCCGGGAGCTTCGTCGTGCGCGTGGCGCGAGGCTTCGAGTACCGGACGATCGTCGACACCGTCGACGTCTTCGCCGACACGACGATCGTCTACGAGCTCGACCGTTGGATCGCCATGGCTCCCCAGGGCTGGTTCTCCGGAGACTGCCAGATCCACACGAGCCACTACGGCGGCGACTACGTGGTCCGCCCCGAGGACGCGTGGCTCATGGGGCGCGCCGAGGGGCTCTCGGTCCTCAACTGCCTCGACAACTACAACGACTTCACCGGCGCGCCGCATGCGTGCAGCACACAGGACTGCATCGTCTACATGTCGGAGGAGTACCGGAGCTTCACCTACGGCCACGCCGACCTCCTGGGTCTGTCGTCGCTCGTCACGCCCTGCCAGAGCGAGTGGTGGCCGCTCCTGATGGACATCGCCGACTCGGTCCACGCGCAGCCGAACGCGCTCATCGCGACGGCGCATCCGATCAGCACGGACGATTTCTTCGATCTCGAGACGATCCCGGGGCGCAACCTCGGCCGCGAGATCCCCGTCGACATCGTCGCCGGCGTGCTCGACGCCTTCGAGGTCCTCTGCTACTCCAACCTGAACAACGCCGGCCGGGAACTCGACTTCTGGTACCGGATCCTGAACTGCGACTTCGAGATGCCGGCGGTCGCGGGGACCGACGCCTGCGTGAACCGCGCGTTCGACCGGCCGATGGGCGGGTTCAAGGTCTACGCCAAGGTCCCGATGATGCAGTTCGACTTCTGGACCTGGCTCGCCGCCGTCGGCGAGGGAAGGACGTTCGTGACGAACGGGCCGATGATCACCGCGTTCAGCGTCGAGGGGGCGACGCCGGGCGACAGCCTCGCGATGGCGGGCGATCCGCCGCCCCAGCTCACGGGTCAGCTCGTCGTGAAGTCGGCCGAGCCGCTCCTCCGTGCCGACATCGTGCGGAACGGGAAGGTCGCCGAGTCGCTCTTCTTCGGCCCGGGCGTCTGCGAGATGGACACGACCTTCACGATCACGCTCGAGAAGAGCTCCTGGCTCGCCGCGCGCGTCTTCGGCGAGAACGAGCACTGGGGCACGGTCGGCGACAGCCTCTTCGCGCACACGAGCCCGGTCTACGTCCGGCTCGAAAACGAGCGCATCCTCGAGAGGCTCGACGCCGAGTTCTTCGCCGAGTGGATCGAAGACCTCGAGACGCTGACGATCGAGAACGGGGTCTGGTCGGATCCGGCGGAGTCGACGCGCGTCCTCGCCGAATTCGCGGCCGCGAGGGAGTACTACGAGAGCCTCATCGTCGGCGATACGACGGGCGTCCCGTCGTGGCCCGACGCCCCGACGACGTCGGTGCACCTGCGTCCGGCGTCGCCGAACCCGTTCGGACCCCGAACCACATTCCGCTTCTCGATGCCGGAGCCGTCGCGCGTCTCGCTTCGCGTCTACGCCCCGAGCGGGAGGCTCGTGCGGACGCTCCTCGCGGACGAGTGCCCCGCCGGGAGGCACGAGGCCGTCTGGAACGGGCTCGACGACGCGGGCCGCCGCGTCGCCTCGGGGATCTACTTCTGCAGGCTCGAGGCGTGCGGAGAGACGTCGACCTCGCGGATCGCGCTCATCCGCTGATCGCGCCGCCTTCCGGCGGCCGTTCCTCGGTCGTCGAGGATTCCTGCTACAGAGAGAAGGTCTGTCTCAGGCCGAGCCTCGCTCCGCCGGAGCAGGCGTCCATCCTGCCCTCGGCCGGGCAGAGCACGACCGTCGCGACGGTCGCCGCGAGACCGTACCGTCCGTCGTAGTCCTCGTTGCAGACGGCGCCCTCGGCGCGCGTGGCATCGGCGAGATAGCGCCAGCAGGCGTCGGCCGTGATCGGCCGGGGTGCGCTTGAGAAGTGCTCGTCGAGGCTGGTCTGGCGGAACCGCGAGCCGCGGAGATCCTGCGCGTCGATCTCGAGCGCGGCGTTCCCCGGGTCGAGGTAGTGGTTCGCGTGGACGAGGACGCCCCTCTCGACCGGCGTCGTGACGGCGCGCTCCGCGGTCGTCTCGACGTTCGCTGCGTCCGACGCGTCGGCGACGAGGAAGTTGTGCCCCGAGAGCCTCGGCGTCGCGGCGATGGCGGAGGCGGACTCCCGGGCCGAGCGGCACGCGAGCGCCCTCGTGATCGTGAAGAGATAGGAGACGCCGGGCCTCGCGTCGACCGGTGCGAGGTTGTTCGTCGCGACGGCGACGCCCTCCTCGTTGAGCCCGATGAGCGAGAGGCAGCCGACGGTCGTGAGAGCGATCGTCGCCGGGCCGTCGGCCGGGCGACGCGTCACGACGAGCGTGAACGGGACCGCGTCGGGGTGCATGTCCCACGTCTGCCCGACGATCGGCGTTCCGCCGCCGCACGAGGCCGGGACGATGAACGCGGTGCACTCCCCCGCAGGCGTCTGCGGCGTGAGTCGATCGGGCGGCGTCTCGAGGAGCACGAGGTCACGCATGTCGGTGAGCGCGTTCGCGACGAGGAGCGCCTCCTCAGGAATGCCACTCCCGCGTGCGATGCCCTGGAACTCGCTCCAGACGGCCGCGTCGTAGTTGCAGTGCGCCTCGATGGTCGCGCGGGCGGCCGCAAGGATGTGGTCTCTCGACGGGAGCCGTCCCGGGTCATAGCGGTGAACGTGCTCCGCGAGCTTCGCGAGCCGGATCTCCGCGAGGGCGATGATCTCCTCGCGGTACGCCTCGCCGAAGAGCTCGCCCATCCGGGCCGGCGAGCCCTCCACCTCGAACGATCTCAGCTTCGGAAACGGCTGCTGCATGGCGCCTCCGACTCCTTACTTCAGGAGGATCGTGCGCGACCGCGCGTCGCTCTCCTCAAGGAGAAGCGCGCGGAGCGACGGCCAGGCGTCCGGACCGACGACCGTCTCGCCGATCGAGAGCTCGCGCGTGATCGTGATCCAGTCGTCGTCTTCATCGACGGTCAGCCGGAAGGCACCGACCTCGTTCTCGATCTTGACCGGCGTCGGAACGCGCACGCGTTCCCTCTCTCCCGTCGCGATCCGGAACGTCACGCTCTCCTCGAGCGGTCCGGCGATCCGGACGGGAGCCTCTCGGCGCGCGGCGTGGAGCGCGACGTCTCCGGGGAGCGCGTCGACCACGCCTCCGGCCGCGCCGCCGAGCACGACCGGCGTCCTGCCGAAGTCGTCCTCCTCGGGTTCGGCAAGCGCGAACGTGACGCCCGCCGTCACCTCCGCGGGACCGAACGCCAGGACGGCGTGATCGTCGAGCGACGCGCCGGGCATGGCCGAGGCGACGACGCCCGACAGATGCCCTGCGGTCTCGGACGCGATGCCGGCCATGCCGGCGTACGGCGAGAGCGCCCCGGTGGCGCGAACGTAGCCCGTTCCGGTCCACCCGCCCTCACCGTCGAGCTCGAGCGTGAGCGAGAGCCGGAGCGAGCCTGCGTGAGGATCGTCCGGCGCGGACGGTCCGCCCCCCGCGGCCGGCGTCCAGACGGTCCGCCCAGCGAGCGCGCCCCGGCCGGCTTCGAGCGAGCCGGTCTCGGGATCGTAGACGCCTTCGAAGTCGTCGCCCGAGACGAGGAGCGAGACGCCCTCGAAGCGGTCGAGCGCCGGAACCGTCGCGTCGACCGGACCGGGGACGAGCGCGCGGTAGACCTGCCTCGCGTCGCAGCCGGCCTCGCGGAAGAGCGCCGCGGCGAGGACCGAGCGGTCGAGCCGGTGGCCGTATGCCGTCTCCCACGAGCGGGAGGCGGGCCGTGGCGCGAGCGGCCAGAAGCGGTCGCTCACGCGGATCGGCCGCGTCGACTCGTCGACGAACGCGGCCACGGCCTGTGCCTTCGCCCAGCCGCCGGGCTCGTGCTCGACGCGGGCGCGGATCGTGTCACGGAGCGCGTCGCCGAGCTCGATCCCGCCCTCGAAGGCGTTCTCGGTCGCGCGGGCGAGGGCCTGCCAGTTCGGCCAGGTCGACCACGCGACGTGCGCCGCGGCCTCGGCGCGGTCGTCGAGCGGCGGCGCCGGCAGCGGATCGAGGTTCTCCATGCGCCAGGTGAGCGTCGTGCGTCCGTCGTCGAGCGTCGCGATCTCCGGCCCGGGAGCGCCGTTCGCCTCCGCGTGGAGCGGACGCGCACCGGGCGGCACCGTCAGCGTGAAGACGGAGCGGAGCGCCGGATCGCGTTGGGGGAAGACCCAGATGCTCTCGGCGCCGGCGACGCCCTCACGCGTCTCGACGACGCGATGGGCCGTCTCGACGATGCAGGGGATCTCGACGCCGTCGTGGAGGAGCATCGTCCTCCGGAGCGCCGTGTAGTCGTCCGCGCTCTGGACCTCGGCGGGCAGCGTCTCGACGATCGCCGTCGGCGAGAGCGCGGCCTCGGCGGGCCACCAGGTGTCGTCGCGCCAGGTGCGGAGCGCGAGGACCTCGATCGTCGAGGTCTCCGTGTTTCTCATGACCGCAACATCGGCGTAGGCGTTCACGCCGTACTCCGAGCCGAGCCAGACGATCGTGTGGACCGTTGTGGCGAGCCGGCCGTCGTCCAGAATCTCGATCTCCCGCGACGTCAGAAGAACCACGGCGTCGTTCCGGTCGAGGTCGAGGGTCGCCTCGGCCTCCGCGGCGAGCGCGCCGATGTCGTACGCGCCGAGCGCCGACGCGGGCGCGGCCGCGAGTGTCGCCGGGGCCGCGAGCAAGAGAAGCGCGAGGAGCGCGATCACGTTCGTTCGGACTCTCATTCCCCGCCTCCCTTCTCCGCGCGGTAGACCCGGGCGCCGAAGTCCCTCACCTCGTCCATGACCGACTTGAAGCCGGCGTAACCGTCCGGTGGAATCTGCCGCCTCCGAACCTCGGCCCGCTCGCGCACGACGAGCGTCCGGCCGTCCATCTCGCTCTCGCCCTTGAAGGATGCGTACGTCTCGTCCATCTCCTCCGAGGACGGCGGGTCGGCGACCTCGTAGCCGCGCGGAAGCCTGATCTCCTCCTCGCCGTCGACGAGGATCGTGTACCAGAGCATGAGATCGCTCTCACGTTCTTCGGGCCACTCGCGTGTCGCCACCGAGAGAAACCAGCCCTCGGTGAGCGTCAGCGTCATGAGCGGGCTCTCGAACTCGAGCGCCTCCCCGACCGGGAGCGCGAAACCGGGAATGCGATACCCAACCTCGACCCACATGTCGCGCCCGAAGTCCTCGGGCACGAGGTACTCGAGCGTCACGTCCTCGACGCGGGGTCCGACGTACGAGAGCATCTCGGCCATGTCGCGCTCGAGGTCCGCGATGCGATGCCAGGTGACCATGTTCCTGAGCCGGGCGTCCGCGACGCCCGAGCCCTCGAACCGGAAGGTGCCCTCGAGGGTTCCGTCCTCGGCGAGGGCGGCCTCGTGTCCGATCGAGAGCGTCGACTCCTCGGGCGGGCTGTACGGGATCGTCGCGAGCCCCTCTCCCTCGGGCGTGCCGGTCAGGTACTGCTGCTCGCACTCGTACTTCGACCAGATGTCGTTGTTGTACGGGACCCACGTGGGGTCGTACATCTCGAAGCGCCCGTCGTCCTTCCGGAGCGCGCAGACGCAGTGGTTGAACTGGTCGGCGGGAACCTCCTCGATCCGGCTCCCGGCCATCGTCATCGCCGCGTACGAGTCCATCCCGGCGGCGCGCATCATCGTGATGAGCATGCCGGCGATGTCCTTGCAGACGCCGCTGCGCTGCTCGAAGATCATGGCGCCCGTGTGGAGCGTGAACCCCTCGCCCTCCCCCATCGTCTGCCCGCTGTAACGGATGTTATGCGCGACCCAGTGAACGAGCGCCTTCGCCTTCGCCTCCTCGGAGGCGCCGGTGAGGCCGGCGTCGGCGAAGATCTCGTCGACCTTCGCCTGGATCTCGGGCGTGACCTCGAACTGGTTCCGGTTCGCGTCGAAGAACCAGCGGCTCTTCGCCTCCCAGCTCTCCACGGTGGCGACGACGACCTTCGGGACGACGTCGCTGGCGTCGGCCTGCCTCGACTCGCTCGGGACCGGCGGCACGTCGAGCGCCCACCAGGCGTAGCTCGTGCTGTCGGCGGAGTAGGTCGTGCTCGCGTAGAGCGGGCCGTTGTAGACCTGCGAGTGGAGCCGCTTGTCCGAAGGAAGCGTCAGGACATAGCGGCGCTCGACGATGGGCACGCTCGCCGCGAAGAGCACGATGTCGAAGTACTCGCCGGGCATCGGCGGGATGTACTTTTCGTCGTCCGGCGCCTCGGCGCCCTTCCCGGCTCCGGACGGCGCGCCGGGCCCGTCGCCCAGGAGCGCATACGAGTAGCCCTTCCGGAAGGTCGTGACCTCGACGCCGTCGTTCACGCGGAGCCTCGGGAGCTGGAGCGTGACGATCTGGGCGTTCCAGTAGATGCCGCTCTGAGGCGCCGGGAGGTCGTGGACGCCGGTGAGATCGACCGGGATCCGCTCGTCGCCACGGACGACGTTCACCTCGCGGATCTCGATGTAGCTGCTCCAGGGCTCGTAGCTCCAGGTGAGCACTGATCGGTCCCGGCAGCCCTCGGGCGTCAGCATCTTGTAGAGGATGTAGCCGTCCGTGTACGTGACGCCGGTCTCCTTCACGTTGCTTTCGGTGCGCTCGTAGGCGATCACGTAGTCGGCCCCCTCGTGGTCGTCCGCCGCGCCTGCGTCCTCGAGCCTCGTGAAGACGGTCGGCTCCGGCCGGTCGCCGGGCGGAAGGTCGTCGGCCACGGCCTGGGTCGGCCCGAGCGCAACCAGGAGTCCGAGCGCCGCCAGCAGCGGCGTGCGGGTCCAGCGGGTCACGGGTGTCTCCTCTCGTTGTGGGTGGGGTCAGCGCGCCGCCGGACGGGTTCTCCGCCCGGCGGCGCGAGTGACAACGAGAGTACCGCGATTCAGGGGCCGGATCAAGAGGGGGCGTCCGACCCTCGGGCCGTCAGTGCGCGAGACCCGCGGGCAGTCCGTTGGCCTCGAGCAGGGCCCGCCGCGCCCTGGTTCGCCTGGTCTCCGCATCCGGAACGGCGGGGTCGGGCCGCTCGAAACTGAGGCCCGCGCCGACCTGGATGTCGGGATCATCCCAGACCCCTTCGATGATGTGGAAGAGGAAGCCCGTGCCGTCGCCGGACATGTTGCCGGTCGAGCCCGCGATCGGTGCGGGACCGTTGATCGGCTGGATGTCGACATTGTCGATCAGGCCGTCGTGGGCGAAGAAGGCGCCGTCGATCGTCACCGATGTTCCGACCGTGAGGGTGTCGAAGTAGTCCCAGCCGAAGTCGTACTCGTACTCGAGTTCGAAGAAATAGAAGTCGGCGTCTCCCCCGGACCATGACACGGTGAGATCTTCGCCGAGAGCGATCTGCGCCGTGTCGCTGTAGCTCACGCCCGCGGGGTCGACGGGAAGGTCGACCGTGCCACTGACGTCACCGAGCGACGTGCTCACTTCCACGGTGAGGGGGTCGAAGTCGCTGTCGATGGAGCAGCCGCCGAACGTGATGACTCCCTCGCCGATCTACCAGTAGTCGGATCCCGCGAACTCCGTGCCGTTCATCGTCACGGACTCAAAGATCGGAAACGGGTCAGCGGCGATGATGCCCCAGAGGTCCGTCGCGAGATCCCGCTTCCCGAACGTGTCGCCGTGGTAGGCGAAAGCATAGATCACCTTGGTGACTCCGCTCGCCCCCGCCGGGCTCGAGTCGTCGCAGCCCGCGAATGCGGCGGCGATGGCGGCGATCATGAGGACCGCGATGAGCTTCTTCATGTTCCCTCCCTCTCTCCGGAGTGAGTCTGGTGTCGGGGGCCCGGGTGCTTCCTGGCTCTCCGGCGTCCGCCCCGGCGCCTACGCCCAGCCCCCTCGAGAACGCGCATAGGATAGCACGACGTCGGCAGCGCCAGGCAAGGCCTATCGTACTCGAAGAGAGATTGACAGTCATTCGCTTCTGCTGTAAACTCTACTTCCCTTCACCAACAGAAGAACGCTCGACATGGTCGATCAAGGGCGCCCATACAGGGAAGTTGGTGGCACGCGCGGCACTCCTTGGCGCGAGTCTGCCCGGCCGCCGTTCTCCCCCTTCGAAGCGGCTTCGTGTCGGGTGGCGGGCACGCGGATGCGAGGAGGTGATGTGACTGACTGCAGCGAGAGCGAGAGCCCGTGATGGCCATCTTCGTGGTGGCCCGAAGATGCCCCCGCGACATGCCAGTGAACTTCTGAACAAGGAGGAGTGAGAGGATGTGCCGCTCCATGCGTTTCATCGGAACGTGGGCGATGGTCAGCCTGCTTGCCCTCGTGGCCCTCGGCGTGACGAGTTCGCAGTGCCAGGCGTCTTTCACGCGGCAGCAGGCAGCCGAGAAGATCCTGTACGAGGTCAAGCTCATGGAAGGTGGAGAGGACCTCAATGAGGTCTCGATCTCCATGGCCGACACGACGTACGGCTACCTGGCCTTCGCAGAGGACTTCGCCGGCGTGCATTCGGACTACGGATTCCCTTACGAGAGCACCTGGTTCGCCCTCGTGGACTTCTACCCGTTCGCGGAATGGGCTCACTCCTGTCTCTGGGTGTTCATGGACAACTACACCGGCGACATCGTGTCCGAAGAGAGAGACTTCTTCCCTCTTCTGTTTGATGATGAGTCCGGCATGGACATCCCGCTGGAATGCATCGATCCGTTCGGGAGCTACCCGGAGCTCTACCCGTGTGACGCTTTCTACGATGGACTCGACGCAGGGGTATCGCCCCCACCCATGCCGTTCCCCGATGAACTCAGAGGAGTGGACGCCGAGTGCGTCTACGCGGTCCTCGTGGCTTCGGGCGCTCCTGCGGACAGGAACGGCGAGCACCACAAGGAAGATGTCGAGAAGTTCGAGAAGGCGCTCACGGACTACGGCGTCGATGCGTCGACAAACATCAAGAAGCACACGAGCGGAGCCACGGACGAGGAGATCGGGAATGACATCAAACACTTCTGCGAGACCGTGCCCCTGACGAAGGAAGACAACCTGATCATCTTCATCCGCTGCCACGGTTCCCCCAATAGCCTCCATACCAAGGACTCCGACAACTCGAATGCGGGCCGTCTGAGTGCGACCGAGTTGAAAGGCCACATCGGGAAGTGCTCGAAGGTGTGCCGTGTCTTCACGTTCATCGGAGCCTGCCACTCGGGGAGCTTCATCGACGATCTCAACGGGTGCGGCAACACCATCACTGTCACATCGGCCGGAGCCAGCCAGACGTCTTACACCGGCCACACTTCAACGGAAAAGGGAGGCATCTGGGGCATGCGGATCCGCAAGGAGGTTCCGGGCAAGAGTGCTCCAGCCATCCATGCGGCGAACGACGACGAGGTCAATTCGATCGTCGAGCCCCAGCTCATTGCGAAGAACGCGCTCGGGTGCAGGAAGCACCCGGAGAAGTGCAAGCAGAATCCCCAGTACGGCAAGTCCGCGACCGTCGAGCACGAGGGCAAGAACATCGCCTACTGCTGCGAGGAGGAGACCCCGGTCGAACAGGCTTCCTGGGGCACGATCAAGGCGCTGTACCGGTAGAGCCCGGGCATCGCAACGCACGCCAGAACGCGAAAGGGGCTCGCCTGTGGCGAGCCCCTCTTCTTCTCCCCTGCGACCGCCGCTTCTATCGATACAGCCCCTTCACGCCCGCCCACGAGCGGTTCTCGACCGGCGACCATATGAAGGGCGTCAGAATCTCCGCGCCGTCGGAGGCGGTCACGGTCATCATGTCGACCCAGACGGTGTCGCCGGAGTTC